>Ga0335072_10000009_pt1 | contig 466240 bp, 408 predicted proteins | sample Lox_Sample_21_FD_206725 | JGI IMG/M metagenome (GOLD analysis project Ga0335072, IMG submission 206725) | Soil microbial communities from Loxahatchee National Wildlife Refuge, Florida, United States - Lox_Sample_2.1 | ecosystem: Environmental > Terrestrial > Soil > Wetlands | place: USA...
CCCTGCAAGCAGGGGGAGGGGCCAAGAGCGAGCGCGGGCGCGAATCAAAGACGTAGCATTTTCATCTCGCCGCGACCTGCCCCCTCCCCTGCGTGCAGCAGGGGAGGGTTGGGGTGGGGTGAAGCCGTTCATGCTAAGCAAGAGCGTCACCCCCTCCCAACCTCCCCCTGCAAGCAGGGGGAGGAGTAAAAGCCATGAGCCAGTTCCGCTATCGCGCCGTCAGTGCCGCCGGCGAAATCGTGCAGGGTCAGATGGAGGCGGCCAGTCTCGACGAAGTAATCGTACGCCTGCAGGACCAGGGCCATACGCCGCTGGAAGCCAAGGCTGCCGATGCGGGTGCCGTGGGCGGCGGTTTTGCCGGCTTTCTCAAGCGCGGACCTTTCAGCGGCGATCAGCTGGCGCAATTCACCCACCAGCTTGCCACGCTGCTGGGCGCGGGACAGCCGCTCGATCGCGCACTGGGCATCCTGATGGATCTGCCCGAGGGCGAGCATGCGAAGAAACTGATCGAACGCGTGCGCGATCGCGTACGCGGCGGCACGCCGCTGTCGCAGGGGCTGGACGAAGAACATGGCGTGTTTCCCAAGCTCTACATCGCACTGGTGCGCGCGGGCGAAGTCGGCGGATCGCTGGAAGACACCTTGCGCCGCCTGGCCGATTACCTGGAGCGCTCGCAGCAATTGCGCGGCAGCATCATCAATGCGCTGATCTATCCGGCGTTCCTGATGGTGGGCGTGCTCGGTTCGCTGCTGTTGCTGCTCACGTATGTGGTGCCGCAATTCGTGCCGATCTTCCAGGACATGCAGGTGCCGATCCCATGGATCACCCAGGCCGTGCTGGCGCTGGGCACCACGTTGCAGGACTGGTGGTGGCTGATCATTCTGCTGCTGGTGGCCGGCGTGCTGGTGTGGCGCTCGCGCATGCGCGATCCGGCGCTGCGCCTGGCCTGGCACGAACGCGTGCTGAAGCTGCGCCTGGTCGGCCCGCTGGTGCTGAAAGTGGAAACGGCGCGGCTGGCGCGCACGCTCGGCACGCTGGTCAAGAACGGCGTGCCGCTGCTGTCGGCGCTGGGTATCGCGCGCCAGGTCACGTCCAACCGCGCGCTGGACCAATCGCTGGTGCAGGCCACCGAAATGGTCAAGGGCGGTAACGGGCTGAGCCTGGCCTTGTCGCAATCGCAACGATTTCCGCGGCTGGCGATCCAGATGGTGCAGGTAGGCGAGGAGGCCGGGCAGCTGGACGCGATGCTGCTGAAAGTGGCCGACACGTTCGAGCTGGAAAGCCGCCGCTCCATCGATCGCCTGCTGGCCGCGCTGGTGCCGGCGCTCACCATCGTCATGACGGTGTTTGTGGCGATCATCATGGCCGCTATCCTGCTGCCCCTGCTCAGCCTCACCAGCAACATTCAATGATCGGCACGGTCCGATAAGCATCCCTTTGTTCACGCATAAAATACGGAGAAACCAGCCCATGCAGTACAGATATTCACGAACCCGGTCCCTGCGCCATCCTTACCGCAGCGCCGGTTTCACCCTGCTGGAAATGCTGGCGGTGATCGTGCTGATCGGCATCGTCGGCGCGATCGTGGTACGCCAGGTCGGCAGCAGCGTGGACAAGGGCAAGTACGGCGCCGGCAAGGCGCAGCTCACCACGCTCAGCCAGGCAGTGGATGCCTATGCGCTGGACAACGGCTCGCCGCCGGCGTCGCTGGGAGACCTGGTCGCCAAGCCGGCCACTGCCAGCAATTGGCAAGGGCCGTATGTGAAGCCCTCGCAGCTGAAGGATCCGTGGGGCCACGACTTCGGCTACAAATACCCCGGCGAACACGGTAATTACGACCTGATTTTCTACGGCCGCGACGGCAAGCCCGGCGGCGACGGCTACGACGCCGACGTGGGTAACTGGCAGTGACCAGCCTGCGACCGGTCATGTGCATCGGATCGACGAGCCAAACGCGCTCGCTTCGCTCCGTGCCCATGCATCGGTCGCCTTCGCCGCGCGGCATGCGTGCGTTCACGCTGCTGGAAATGCTGGCGGTGATCATCCTGATCGCCATCGCGGCCGTCGCGGTGGCGATTTCCGTGAACCACGGCCTGGCCAGCGCGCGCATCAACGCCGCCGCCGGCGAGCTTGCCGCGACGCTGCGCGCCACGCGCACGCAGGCGATCATGCATGGCCAGCAGCGCATCTTTCAGGTCGACACGCAGCAGGGCACCTATCGCGGCGCCGATCAACGCGACGTGCGCCTGCCCAAAGGCCTGGATCTGTCGGTGACCAGCGCGGCCAGCGACACCAGCGGCGGCGCGATCGCGCGCATCCGCTTCTTTCCCGATGGCAGTTCCACCGGCGGGCGCATCACCTTGCGCAGCGGCCGGCGCGAATGGCACATCAACGTATCGTGGCTGACCGGTGCCATCAGCGTGTTCGATACCGGAACACACACGTGAACGCGCCGCCACCCCGCGCGCGCGGCTTCAGCCTGCTTGAGGTGATCGCGGCGATCCTGTTGCTGGCGATCGCCTTCGCGGCGCTGATGGAAGTGGCCGGTGGCTCGATCCGCCTGTCGCAGAACGCAGCCCAATACAGCCAGGTTGCGCTGTGGGCGCGCTCCTTGCTGGATACGCGCTACACGCTCGATCCGATCCAGCCCGGCACCAGCGAAGGCCGTTTCAACGATCGCTACCGCTGGCGCCTGCAAGTGACGCCATGGGTGGCGCCGGGCGTGCCGCCGGCCAGCAACGGCGGCAACACGCAGATGTTCCGGCTCGATCTGGATGTCATGTGGGGCGTGGAGCCGTTCGAGCGCCACGCGCATTTCAGCACGCTGCGCATCGGCAGCAATGCATCACCTTCGCCGCTGCCCGCACCATGACGCGCGCCGCCGGATTCACCCTGCTCGAAGTGCTCGGCGCGATGGCGCTGCTGGCGCTGTTGCTGCTGGGCGTGTATTCGGGCGTGCGCACGGCCACGCATACGGTGCAGGCCGGCACGCTGAAAATCGAACAGCTCGACCAGGTGCGTTCGGCGCAGCAATTCCTGCGGCGCGAGCTGGCGCAGGCGATGGCGCAGCCGATCGCGCACGACAGCGACGGCAACAACATCTATTTCGAGGGTAGCGAAACCGAAATGCGTTTCGTCGCGCCGTTGCCCGGTTATCTGGGGCGCATGGGGCCGCAGCTGATCCAGTTGAAGCTGGTACCAGACGAGGACCAGGACAAAGGCGAGCGGCTCGAAGCCAGCCTCGCCGTGCTGCCGCCCGATGGCAGCGCCCCCAAGCCGCTGGGCGATCCGCAGGTGCTGGTCGATGGCATCAAGGGTGGCGGCTTCAGCTATCGCGGCCTCAATTCGCAAGGCCAGCCGATGGATTGGCAAAGCGACTGGAAATACACCGGCAACATGCCCAACGTGGTCAGCATCAAGCTTTCGCTCGACGGCGGCCGCGAATGGCCGCTGATGAGCGCGAGCCTGCTGGTCAATCCCGCCGCCATGCAAGGGCCGAGCAATTTGCTGCGCGGCTTGCGCGGTCCGGGGGTGGTGCCATGAAGCGCGCGCAACGCGGCATCGCCTTGCTGGTCGTGATGTGGGCGTGCACGCTGCTGGCGATTTTGCTCGGCGGCTATGCCGCGCTGGCTCACAACGAAGGCCTGCAAGCCAGTTACCAGTTCGAGCAGACCCGCGCGTATTACGCGGCCGAAGCGGGCGTGATGCGCGCCATCTATGCGCTGCAGGCCACCAATGTGAATGATCGATGGGTCGCCGACGGGCGCCTGTATCCGTTCGTGTTCGATGGCGCGAAGGTCGGCATTTCGGTGATTTCCGAAAGCGGCAAGGTGGATCTCAACGCTGCCAGCCCCGACGTCCTGACCAACCTGTTCCGTCTGGCGGGTGCCGATCCCACGCGCGCCGCGGCCGTCGCGCAGGCGGTGATCGACTGGCGCAGCTTTGCCATATCGCCGCAGCAAGCGGCGCAACGCGCCGCCGTCTACGCCGCGGCGGGGCGCGACTACGGCCCGCGTAACGGCCCGTTTGCCAGCGTGGACGAACTGCAGATGGTGCTGGGCATGGACCCTGCGCTGTACGCGGCCGTCGCGCCCTACGTCACCATCTGGTCCGGCCGTCCCAGCCCCGATCCCAACACCGCGCCGCTGCTGGCGCTCGCCTCGCTGCCAGGCATGAATTTGCAACGCGCGGCGGCGATGATTGCCGCTCGCCCACCCCTGAGCGCGGGCAATCCGGTGCCAGGTCTGGTCGGCAACAATGGCATCACGCATAGTATTCGGTCAGAGGCGGTGCTCGCCGATGGAACGCGTGCAGTTTTGCATGCCACCGTGCGCCTGCAGGGATTTCGGCCCGGGTCGCAATCTTTTGCGGTATTGCGTTGGCAAGAGGGGGATGAGGAGTGAATTCCGCTACGCAGACGCTGCGACCGCAGCTTGATCGCGTACGCCGCGCGTGGCGCGGTTCGCCGATGCCGGCCTTCATGGCCTGGTGGGGCGGTCAGTTGCGTGCCCTGCTGCCGGTGCGCTGGCAGGCGTTCTTCAGTGGCGGCAACGTCTGGTGCCTGCTGCACCACGAAAGCGGCCAGTGGCATGCGCGCCGCAGCGGGCAGCCGCAAAACGCCGCGCCGTGGAGCGACACGCTCGACGCGCCCGAACAGCAGGCCATGCTGGGCGCGGCCCTGGCGGGCGTGGATCGGCAGGATCTGCGCCTTGCGCTGTGCCTGCCGCCGGAAGGCGTGCTGCGCCGCCGCCTGCTGTTGCCCGAGGCCGCGCGCGACAACCTGCGCCAGATCGGCGCTTTCGAAATGGATCGGCAAACGCCATTCCGCCTGGACCAGGTCTATTACGACCTGCGCCCATTGCGCGGCGCTGCACCGGCGGGCCGCATCGCCGCCGAGCTGATCGCCGCACCGCGCGCGCTGGTGGATGCCCGGCTCGAGCATCTGCGCAATGCGGGCATCGTCATCGATGCGGTGGATCTGTGCGAGGGCGATGCCCGGCTCGGCGTGAACCTGCTGCCGCCGGACATGGTGCGCGCGCATCGCGATCCGCGCCGCCGCCTCAACCTGGCGCTGGCCGCGGCGGCCCTCATGCTGTTGCTGCTCTGCCTGGGCCAGTGGCTGCACAATCGCGAGGAAGCGTTGGCCGCGATGCAGGCCCAGGTTGAAGACATGCGCGGCGACGCGCAGAAAATTTCCAACTTGCGCAAGCAGCTGGAGGAAAGCACCGGCGCGGCCGGTTTCCTCGCGCGCCGCAAGACCGACTCGGTGGCGGTGGTGGACGTACTGCAAGATCTCACCGCACGTATTCCCGACGACACCTGGCTGGAACGCTTCACCGTCGACAGCAGCGGTCGCGTCGGCCTGCAGGGCCAAAGCGCGAAGGCGGCGCCGCTGATCGATGTCTTGCAGAGCAGCAAACTGATCACCGGCGCGAACTTCCAGGGCGTGATCCAGCGCGATCCGGCCACCAACAAGGAGCGTTTTTACATGGATGCGCAATTGCGCACGTCCAACGCCAAGCCGGCCGCGAACGGCGGTACGGGAGCCGCGCAATGAACCTGCGCCCGATGAAACCGGCGGAAAGCCGCATCGCCGCGATCGGCCTGCTCGTGCTGGTGCTGGTACTGGCCTATTTCATATTGCTGCATTGGTGGTTCGTCGCGCCGCTGCGCAACATCGATAGCCAAATGGATGACCTGCGCGATACCCAGAGCCGCTATGCCGCCGCGATCGCGGAAAAACCGCAATTGGAAAAGCGCCTGGCCGAGCTGGGCCGCTACTCCACCGACAGCAGCACCTTCCTGCCCGAGACCGACCCCAACGCCGCCGCCGCCGGCCTGATGCAGCGCGTGGTCGACGATGCCGCCGCGCACGCGCAGGAAGGCAGTTGCGAAGTCGCACAGAAAATGCCGGTGCCCAATCCGCCCATCACGCCGGGCGATCCGTACAAGAAAGTGGTGGTGAGCATCAGCCTGCATTGCGACATGCAGCCCTTGATCGGCTTGCTGTACACGCTTGAAAAGGGCAAGCCGTATCTGTTCGTGCAGGATTTCAGCGTGTATCGCAATCCGTTGGTCGCCGCGCAGAAAGGCGCCAGTGCGCCGCTGGAAGTGCAATTCACACTGGGTGGCTATGTGCACGCGCCGGCCAACAGCGGTGCGGCGCAAGGTAACGATGCGGCGGGAGGCGATCAGCCATGAACGCTGCCGCGCAACGCCGGCTCACACCCTCATTGGTTATCGTCGTGGCGGTCCTGGGCCTGCTGCTGGTGTCGCTGCTGTTCGGCATGGACCGCGGCGTGAGCTGGGATCCGCCGCGCCCCACGCGGCCCCTGCCGCCGGTGCACAATGTCGCGCTGCCGGCGCCGCCGCCGCTGGACAGCTACGCCCCGCTCTGGCTGCATCCGCTGTTCAGCGCCGATCGCAAACCGATCGTCAGCACCGGTGGCAGCGAAGGCGTGAGCCTGGGCGACCTGCAGCTGACCGGCGTGATCATCACGCCAACCTTGCACATGGCCTTGCTGGGTCCCGTCCACGGCAGCAACGACAAAAGCGACGAGGGCGGCCAGGTACGCGTACGCGAGGGCGCAATGCTGCCCGACGGCACCTGGAAGCTGGTCAAGGTGCTGCCGCGCTCGGCGATTTTCGCGTCCCCGAGCGGGCGCACGGAACTGAAGCTGCCCGCGGGCGCTCCTATTGATCAACCTGCTCCGGGAGCGCCGGCCGGGGCCATACCGATGAATGGGCCGCCGCCAGCTCCGGGTCGATCCACGAGGATGCGGCCCATGCCGCCGCCGGGCGCGATGCCGAACGACGCACAACAACAACGCTTGCAACGACTCAGGGCCGCCATTCAAAAGCAGCGCTCCGGGGTAACCCCGAGCACTCAGGGAGAACACTGATCCATGTCACACACGCGCGCGCAGCTTTACCGAACCGGCCTGCAGGTCAGCGCCATCGCGCTGGCCGTCTTCCTGAGCGGATGCTCCAACACCAAGCCGCTGACCAAGCCGGACCTCTCGCTGGAACGCGAGGCCGTGGCCGGTACGGAGAAACCCGCGCCGCAGCCGCAGTCGCTCAATAGCAATCCCAGCACCGGCACCGCGGCACCGCCGGTGGCCAGCATCAGCACCGGCAGCGGCGAGTTCGTGCGGCCCACCGCATTGACCACGCCGCGTCCGGCGGCGGGTGGCAGCGGCGCGGTCACCTTCAACTTCGAGAACCAGCCGGTGCAGGCGGTGGTGAAGGCGATCCTGGGCGACCTGCTGCAGCAGAACTACACCATCGTGCCCGGCGTGCAAGGCAATATTTCCTTCTCCACGTCCGAACCGGTGGACAGCAGCCAGGCCATTCCGATCCTGGAGACGCTGCTGTCCTGGACGCACAACGCACTGATCAAGACCAACGGCCGCTATGTGGTGATGCCGGAGAAGGATGCCGTGCAGGGCAACGTCGCGCCCAGCCTGGGTGCGGTGGCGCCATCGGGTGGTTTGCAGGCGCGGCTGTTCCCGCTGCATTACATCGCCGCCGACCAGATGCAAAAGCTGCTCAAGCCGTTCGCGCGGCCCGATTCGATCCTGCTGGTGGATAACGCGCGCAACGTCATCGTGGTAGCGGGCACGCCGGACGAACTGGCCAACTACGAACGCACCGTGCGCACTTTCGACGTCGATTGGCTGCGCGGCATGTCGGTTGGCGTGTTCAACCTGCAGCACGCCAGCGTCGAAGACCTGATGCCGCAGCTGGATAGCATGTTCGGCCCCAAGGGTGATACACCGCTGGCCGGCCTGCTGCGCTTCATCCCGATCAAGCGCACCAACGCGCTGGTGGTGATCAGCACCCAGCCGAGCTATCTGCGCGAAGTGGGCGACTGGATCACCAAGATCGACTTAGGCGGCGGCAACGATCCGCAGCTGTACGTCTACGACGTGCGCAACATCAGCGCGTCGGATCTCGCGCACTACCTGGCGCAGATCTACGCCGATGGCGGCGCCAACGGCAGCAGCGATCGCGGTGGCAGCGTGGCGCCTGGTGCCGGCGGTGCTACCACGCTGGGCATCGGCAACAACGCGTCGGGCTCGTCCAGCGGCATGGGCAGCACCGCCGGCAGCTTCGGCAGCTCCACCACCGGCGGGCTCAGCAATGGTCTGGGCAGCACCGGCAGCAGCCCGCTCTCAAGCACCGGCAGCAGCAGTGCGTTTGGCAGCAGTTCCACCGGCGGCATCGGCGGCGGCACCGGCGTCAGCGGCGTGGGCTTGAACGGCGGCCTGGCCAACGGCAAAAGCCAGGACCAGGGCTACAGCTCCAAGGACGGCAGCATCCGCATCAGCTCGGTGGATGCCAACAACCAGCTACTGGTGCGCGCGCGCCCCGCGCAATGGAACGAAATCCTCGGCGCAATCAAGCAGCTCGACAAGGCGCCGTTGCAGGTGCAGATCGAGACGCGCGTGTTTGAAGTGGATCTGACCGGTGATCTTGAATACGGCGTGCAGTGGTATTTGCAGGGATTGGCGGGCGGGTCCAATAGCACCAGTAGCAGCGGCACAACTTCGTACACGCCGGGCAATCCCTACTCGCACCGCATGATTGCGCTCGGTGGCGGCAGTAACAGCAACTCTACCAACACGTATAGCGGGCAACCGTTCTTCTATTCGTTCCTGAGTTCAAATGGAAAATTCCAGGTCGCGCTCAACGCACTGGAGAGCAGCGGCAATACCAAGACCCTGTCGGCACCTTCTCTGGTGGTGCTCAATAACCAGGTGGCGCACATCGAGGTGGGCAACCAGATACCGGTCAACCAGACCTATTACACGGGGCTTGGCACCACCTCCACTTCCACCACCGTAGGCCAGGTGGAATACATTCCCACCGGCATCATCCTGGATGTGCAACCGCGCGTGAATCCGGGCGGTCTGGTCTACCTCAATATCGATCAGCAAGTCAGCTCCACCACCGGTAACGCCAACAGCCAGGGCAATTACACGATTCAGCAGCGCCAGATCGCCACGCAGCTGGGTGTGCAGAACGGCCAGACGGTGCTGCTCGGTGGCCTGATTCAGCAGCAGAACTCAGATACAGGTCAGGGCGTTCCGTGGCTCAGCGACATCCCGATCCTTGGCAAGCTGTTCGGCTCTACAGGCAAGCAAAAAAGTCGCACCGAGTTGATCGTGCTGATCACGCCGCGCGTCATCACCGACAGCGACGACGCCAAACAGATCACCGACGATTACCAGAACGGCTTTGAATCACTGGCGCCGCTGCGTGCCAATCTTCCGCCCGCCACCGCGCCAAAGCCAAACCCGGTGACCTATCCGCTCAAGCAGTAACAAGCGCGTTTACATGACGCCGTTTAGCGATTCAACCGACCTGGCTTAGATACTAAATGAACAGGCTCGCCGGGCTACTTTTGGGAGATCAGTAGCCCGGTGCGGTTCCGACCATGGATGGTCGGCATCTGCACCTCCATTTATGATCGTGCGCATGAACGCGCCGATGTTTCCGATCACTTCTTTATTGCCTGAAATCCGCACCTCACTGGCCGCGCAACCGCGCCTGGTGCTGGAAGCGCCGCCCGGTGCAGGCAAGACCACCCAAGTGCCGTTGGCGTTGCTCGGCGCGCCGTGGCTGGAGGGCAGGAAGATCGTGATGCTGGAGCCGCGCCGGATCGCGGCGCGGGCGGCGGCGCAGTTCATGGCGCAGCAGTTGGGCGAGCCGATCGGGCAAACCGTGGGCTACCGCATCCGCTTTGAATCGAAAGTCAGTGCGGCCACGCGCATTGAAGTGGTCACCGAGGGCATTCTCACGCGGCTGATCCAGGACGACCCGGAGCTGTCCGGCATCGGTGCGATCCTGTTCGACGAATTCCACGAACGGCACTTGGCCGGCGATCTGGGGGCTGCACTGGCGCTGGATATCCAGCACACCTTGCGACCGGATCTGCGCATCGTGGTGATGTCGGCCACGCTCGATGGCGAGCGCATCGCGCAATGGCTGGATGCGCCGCGGCTCAGCAGTCCCGGGCGCAGTTTTCCGGTGCGGATCGACTATCCGCCGGCGCGTACGCAGGAAAGTGTGGAACATCACCTGGCGCGCGTGGCGCGTCAGGCGCTGGGCGAAAACGCCGGTGACATCCTGGCGTTTTTGCCCGGGCGCCGGGAGATTGCGCGCGTGCAAGGCATCCTGTCGCAAAGCCTGCCCCAGGATGGTGTCGAGATCGTGGCGTTGCACGGCGAGCTCTCGCTGGCCGAGCAGCAGCTTGCTCTGTCGCCGGGCGAAGAAGGCGTACGGCGCATCGTGCTCGCCACCAATGTCGCCGAATCCAGCGTCACGCTGCCGGGCATTCGCGCGGTGATCGATACGGGTTTGGCGCGCGAGCCGCGCTTTGACCCCAACACCGGATTCACGCGGCTGGAAACGGTGGCGATTTCGCAGGCGTCGGCCGATCAGCGCGCCGGTCGTGCAGGGCGTGTCGCGGAAGGCACCGCGTACCGGCTGTGGGCACAAAGCCGCCGGCTGGATCCGTCGCGCACGGCGGAGATCGCGCAGGCGGAGTTGTCGGGCCTGGCATTGGAACTGGCTGCGTGGGGTAGCGCGCAGCTACCGTGGCTCGATCCCCCGCCTGCAGGCGCGTTGGCGCAGGCGCGCGAACTGCTGACGCGCCTGGGCGCGCTCGATGCGCAGCAGCGTATCGCGCCGCTCGGTCGCCGCATGCTTGAACTGGGTGCCACGCCGCGCCTCGGTGCCGCCGCGTTGCGCGCGCCGGAAACGTTGCTTGCACTGGTGGCGGATCTGTTGGCCTTGATGGAAGCACGCTCGCCGCTGCGCGGCGAACTCGCGCGCAGCGATGATTTCCGCGTGCGCGTGGCGACTCTGCACGCGTGGCGCGATCGCCGCAGTGCCAGCGGGCAGGGTGGCGGCGCGGATGCGGGTGCGCTGGCGGCGATCGAGCAGGCCAGCAAGGGTTGGCGGCGTCGCCTGGAGGTACGCAGCGCGGCGAGCGGCGTGCCGCACAGCCATGCCGTGGGCGATCTGCTGCTGCATGCGTTTCCCGACCGCATCGCACGGCAGGACGATAACAATCCCTTGCGCTATACCTTGTCCAACGGCCGCGGCGCGCGTCTGCACGAGCAGACCGCACTGCTGGGCGAGCCGTGGCTGGTAGTGCTGGATCTGCGTCACGAAGCCCGCGACAGCCTGATCCTTGCCGCCGCACCGCTCGATCCACGCGTGCTGGAAAGCGATTACCCGCAACACTTCCAGCGCGTGCGCCACGTGCGTTGGAACGACGAGCGCGCAGGCGTGGAAGCGTTCGAGGAACGCCGCTTCGCCGCCATCGTGCTGGAACGCCGCAGCGTGCCCGTGCAGGAAGAAGATGCCGTGCCAGCGCTATTGGCGGCGATCCGCGCCCGCGGCCTGGAGGCCCTGCCGTGGACCGAATCGGCGCGGCGCCTGCGCCTGCGCATGCAATCGCTCGGCTCATGGATGCCCGAGCTTGGCCTGCCCGACGTCTCCGATGCGCGCCTGCTTGATACGCTCGAAGATTGGCTGGCGCCATATCTGCAAGGCAAGCGCAAACTCGATGCACTGTCCGCCGACGATCTGTCGCAGGCCCTCGCCACGCAGTTCAACTACGACCAGCGCAAGCAATTGGATGCGCAAGTACCCGACAGCCTGGCCGTGCCCAGCGGACAAGTGCGTAGCCTCCAATACAGCCCCGGCGAGCCGCCCGTGCTGGCCGTGAAGCTGCAGGAACTGTTCGGCCTCGCCGATACGCCGCGTGTGGCGAACGGCAAAGTGCCGGTCACCTTGCATTTGTTGTCGCCGGCGGGAAGGCCGATCCAGGTCACACAGGATCTGAAAGGCTTCTGGGAGCGCACTTATCCCGAAGTCAAAAAGGAATTGAAGGGGCGCTATCCCAAGCATCCGTGGCCGGACGATCCATGGACCGCCACGCCCACCCACCGCGCCAAGCCGCGCGGCACGTGATCGATTCGCCCTGCGACAAAACGTTCACGCCATACCTTCATTGAATCGCATCCTCATGCCGGCATCACCAGGTTTGCGTCAACACGCCGAGCCTGGTGTGCATCTGCATGCGCGATAAACCGCGCGGCGTGTCAGCATCCGTTCATGCTTTTCGAGGCGATGGGCGTGCTCGCGCAAACGAACGTGTGAAAGTTTGGATCGTGGGAATGCGAAGTCATCGTGCAGTCTTGATGACCTCTCGCGCAATGATCACTTGCGCAAACCTTGCAATATCGATGATGCCATCGTTTTCATCGAAGTTTTTTTCGAGCGCCCAATCACACCTGTCGCGTGAACCCGTTCCTCGTCTTCACGCTGCGTAGATAGGGAAGTGCGTGACACATAAGCGTTTCTCGTTGCGATGACAAAAATGACGACACGCACCCCGCGCATTGCTATCGATATCAGCGCGCGCGCATGTTGATGCGTTTAATTTCGTGAAGAAAAAGCGCGCGTTTCAAGCACTTTCCAGGTGATTTGGTTTTGCCCATCCGCTCTTGTTGCGCGCCTTGACGCAGGTTTGTTCGGCAGATACTTTCGATGGCATTCGTCACAGGGAGCATGTGGCGAATGATTCCGCGATGACGTCGCCAGGGTTAGGGGTTAGCACGTCATTGGAGTGTGGCATCGGCACTGTCCGCAGTGGGAGCGCAGGGGGAGCAGCAGCAGCCGGGACTCGGGAGTCGCTTCATCATCTGGTGAAACAAACGGCGTCGCGCGTGTGCGCGACTTAACTGTGATGGGGTACTTGCGACCTCATAGGGGTCGCTTTGTGTCCCAAATTCCTGGGGAGTTTGCAATGCCGAGTAGTCATCTACGTATCAAGACACTGATCGCCGCGCTGGGCATTTCCCTGCTCGGTTCGGTGGGCGCCATGGCGCAGCCGATAGCGAGCAGCGATGCAGTGTCCAGCGCGACCAGCGCCGCGCTGGTCTCCATCCATCCCGCGGTAACCTTGCGCCAAGGCGACCAGGTGGTGGGACCGCTGGCGTTTTCGCAGCCCATGCACGTGGTGCTTACACTGAAGTTGCGCAACGAACAGCAACTGGACAGCTACATCGCCAAGCCTGGCTTCAAGCCGCTGACGAGCGCGCAGTTCAACGCGCAATATGCACCGACCGCCGACCAGGCACAGCAAGTGGCCGCCTATTTGACCAAGGCGGGCTTCACTAACGTGCAGATCGGCGCCAACAACGCCTACGTGCAGGCCGATGGCCACGCCGATACCGCGCAAGCCGCCTTCGGCACCAGCTTCGTGCATGTCAAGACGCACGATGGCCGCGATGCCTATGCCAACAACACCGACGTGAAGATTCCCGCCAATCTGCAGGGTATCGTTCACGCGGTGCTGGGCATGCAGAACGTGCATACCGCGCATGTGTTCGCGCGCTATGCCGATCCGATCATCGCGCACATGAATGCCACCAAGCCGCAGGCGAGCGGTAGCGCCGTGGGCCACAACCCCACCGATTTCCCGGTGATCTATGGCGCGAGCGGCCTGCCGAATGTCACTTCCGTGGCGATCGGCTCGGTATCGGAAGGCTCGATGAAAAACGTGCAAAGCGACGTAAAGTCGTATCTCTCCGCCAACGGTCTGCCCAGCGTCACGCTGACGCTGAAAGGCAACACCTCCGGCTCCGATACCAGCGGCGATGGCGAATGGGATCTCGATAGCCAGGACATCATCGCCTTCACCGGCGTGACGCAGTATTACTTCTACGTCGCCGCGTCGCTGGACGATGCGGATCTGCAGACCGACTACGCGCAGGTCGTGTCCGACAACATCGTCAAGGCGATCGACGTCTCGCTGGGCGAATGCGAAACCGATGCGAACTCCGATGGTTCGGCCGCGTCGAACGACACCACCTTCAAGGAGGCGGTGGCGCAAGGCCAGACCTTCTTCGTCTCGGCCGGCGACTCCGGTGCGGACGAATGCGGCAACGGCGGCGTCACGCCGAGTTGGCCGGCCAGCTCCCAATACGTCACCGCCGTGGGCGGCACGGAGCTGTACACCACGGGTAACACCACATGGTCGAGCGAAACCGTGTGGAACAACCTGAGCGAAAACGAAGGTGCCACCGGCGGCAGCCCGAGCACGTTCGAACCGATTCCGAGCTGGCAGAAGGGCGTCTCGGGCATCACCAACCAGACCTATCGCGGCGTGCCGGATATCGCGTTCAACGCGAGCCCGGACAGCGGCGCGCTGGTAACGGTGGATGGCGAGGCGAACCAGCAGATCGGCGGCACCAGCCTGGCCGCGCCGCTGGCGGTGGGCATGTGGGCGCACGTGCTGCAGGCGAACGGCACCAGCCTGGGCTTTGCCGCGCCTGTGCTGTACAAGGTGGCGCAATCGTCCTCGGCCAATTATTCGGCGGCGTTCCACGACATCACTTCGGGCAACAACTCCGGTGAGACCGCAGCGACCGGTTGGGATTACACCAGCGGTTGGGGCAGCGTGATCGTCAATCAGCTGAGCAGCCTGGCCGGTAGCGGCAGTTCCTCCGGCGGCGATCCGGTGGCCGGCTTCACCGATTCGGTGAGCGGTTTGACGGTGGCCTTTACCAACACCTCCACCGATACGGGCGGCACCATCGATGCCTACTCGTGGAACTTTGGCGACGGCAGCACCGCCACCTCGGCCAGCCCCAGCCACACCTACGCGGCGGCCGGCACCTACACGGTCAGCCTCACGGTGACGGACAACACCGGCGCCACCAGCACCAAGACCGGTTCGGTCACGGTGTCCTCGAGTGCGGGCGGCGCACCGGCGGCAAGCTTCACCGACAGTGCAAGCGGCCTGACGGTGGCCTTTACCAACACTTCCACCGATACCGGCGGCACCATCGACGCGTATGCGTGGAACTTCGGCGACGGCAGCACGTCCACCTCGGCCAGCCCCAGCCATACCTACGCTTCGGCCGGCACCTACACCGTCTCGTTGACGGTGACCGACAACACCGGCGCCACCAGCACCGCCAGCAATGCGGTGACGGTGAGCAGCAGCGGCGGCGGCTCGGGCGTGTTCAGCAACAACACGCCGGTGGTGATCAACGACAATGCCACCATCACCAGCAACATCGCCGTGACGGGCGAGCCGGGCAATGCGCCGTCGAACCTGAAGGTGCATGTCAACATCACGCACAACTGGTCGGGCGATCTGGAGATCGTGCTATACGCACCGAACGGCGACTACGCGGTGCTGCAGCAGCCGAACTACGAAAACAACGGCAACATCAACAAGACCTTCACGGTGAATGCTTCGTCGGTGAAGGGCAACGGTACGTGGAAGCTGAAAGTGATCGACAACGATCCGGAGTACTACGGCGACTACGGCACCTTGAACAGTTGGAGCCTGACGTTCTGAGTGGGTGCGACGCGCAGGGACGCGCGTCTTGCCATGCATGAAAAAGCCCGGCCGCTGGCGGCCGGGCTCGTCGGGTTTTGAGCGATGTACGTTGCTTCACCATTGCGTGCGCTGGGGCAGCAGGCCTTTCAGTTCCGCGTCGGTGAGGTTGCGCCACTGGCCCGGTTTCAAGTGGCCGAGCTTGACGTTGATGATGCGCACGCGGCGCAGCTGCGTCACCCGGTAGCCGAACGCGGCCGCCATCAGGCGGATCTGCCGGTTCAGGCCCTGGGTCAGCACGATGCCGAAGCCGAACTTGGCGATCTTGCGCGTGCGGCAGGGCCTGGTCAGCTGACCGCGGATACGCACGCCGCGCGCCATGCCGGCGAGGAACTCCTCGGTGACGGGCTTGTTGACCGCGACCAGGTATTCTTTCTCGTGGTGGTTCTCCGCGCGCAGGATCTCGTTGACGATGTCGCCGTTGCTGGTCAGCAGGATCAGCCCTTCAGAATCCTTGTCCAACCGCCCGACCGGGAAGATGCGTTCCTGGTGGTCGACGAAATCGATGATGTTGCCTTCCACGCCCTGGTCGGTGGTACAGGTGATGCCCACCGGCTTATACAGCGCGATATAGACCCCGCGTTTGGCGGCAGGCGTGCTGCCGAGCAGGCGCGCACGCACGATTTCGCCATCGACGCGAACCTCGTCGCCGTCCAGCGCCTTGGCGCCCGTGCTTACCACCTCGCCGTTGATGGTCACGCGACCGGCCAGCAGCAGTTCGTCCGCCTCGCGGCGCGAGCACAAGCCCGCTTCGCTGATGTATTTGTTGACGCGCATGGGTCAGCGCCCGACGCCCGGCCCGTGCAGGCTCACGAACGCAGCCCGACACCGCGCTTGAGCAGGCTCAGCGCAATGGCCGACAGCACCACCACAAATCCCAGCATCACCACGAATGCCACGTCCACGCGCACGTCGCTGATGCCCAGCACGCCGAAACGGAATGCGTTGACCATGTACAGGATGGGATTGGCGCGCGAAATGGCCTGCCAGGGCTCGCCCAGCATGGTCACCGAGTAGAACACGCCGCCCAGATAGGTCAGCGGCGTAAGCACGAACGTCGGCACCAGGGCGATATCGTCGAATTTCTTGGCATAGATCGCATTGACGAAGCCGGCCAGCGAAAAGATCGTGGCGCCCAGCAGTACCGAGAGCAGGGTGATCACCGGATGCGCCACCTGCAGCCGGGTGAAGAACAGGGCGATCAGCAGCACCAGGATGCCCACGATCAGTCCGCGCACCACCGCGCCGGTGACGTAGCCAAGCAAAATGACCCAGTTCGGCATCGGCGACACCAGCATTTCCTCCACCGAGCGCTGGAACTTCGCGCCGAAGAAGGAGCTGGAAATGTTGCCGTAGCTGTTGGTGATGATGCTCATCATCACCAGGCCCGGCACGATGTATTGCATATAGCTGAAACCGCCCTGGATGGTGCCGATGCGCCCGCCGATCAGCTTGCCGAACACCACGAAATACAGCGTCATGGTGATTGCCGGCGGGATCAGCGTCTGCGTCCAGATGCGCATGATGCGCACGATCTCGCGTCGCACGACGGTATGCAGGGCGACCAGGTTGCCGGACATATTGCTCACGCCACTTTCTCCTTGCTCGGCTCTTGCCGGCCGTTTTCCACCAGTCGCACGAACAGCTCTTCCAGGCGATTGGTCTTGTTGCGCATCGAGGTTACCGTGATGCCGTGCGTGCCGAACGCATCGAACAGCGCGTTCATGGGCTGGGTGCGCGGCATTTCCGCTTCCAGCGTGTGCTCGTCAACGCGGCGGAAGGTGATGCCGGGCAGGGTCGGTAGCGTCGGCGGCAGGTCGGCGACATCGAACACGAAGGTTTCCACGTCCAGCTTGGACAGAAGGTTCTTCATCGTGGTGTTTTCCACGATGGTGCCGTGATCGATGATCGCGATGTTGCGGCACAGCTGTTCGGCTTCTTCCAGGTAATGCGTGGTAAGGATCACCGTGGTGCCGGCGGCGTTGATGCCGCTGATGAACTGCCACATCGAACGGCGGATCTCGATGTCCACGCCCGCGGTAGGCTCGTCCAGGATGAGCAGGCGCGGCTCGTTCATCATCGCGCGCGCGATCATCAGGCGGCGCTTCATGCCGCCGGAAAGCATGCGCGCCTGGTCCTGCGCCTTGTCCCACAGGCGCAACTCCTTGAGGTACTTCTCGGCGCGCTGGGCGGCGACCTTGCGGGGGATGCCGTAAAAGCCGGCTTCGTTCACGCAGATGTCGAACGGCTTCTCGAACTGGTTGAAGTTAAGCTCCTGCGGGACCAGGCCGATCAGCTTCATCGCTTCGTTGCGCCGCTTGTTGACCGACACGCCGAAGATCCGCGCATCGCCCTCGCTGGAATTGACCAGCGAGGACAGGATGCCGATCAGGGTGGATTTGCCGGCGCCGTTGGGGCCCAGCAGGGCGAAGAAATCGCCCGGCTGCACCGTCAGGCTGACGCCTTTGAGGGCCTGGACGCCGTTGCCATAGGTTTTGCGCAGGTTTTCAACGACTAGCGCGGGAGTAGGGGACATGGGCTGCACCATTTGATCTAGCCCCTTATTATAGCGGGCCTTGCCCCGCCGCCCGGTTCATCCCGGCGCACTCACCGTTTCCCCGGGAATACCCGCATGGCCGAACAGTTCATCCTCCGCCTCGCCGACAGCCGCATGCTGGCGCCCACCGTGCGGCACCTGGTGTTCGAGCGCGTCGACGGCAAGCCGCTGGCCTTCATCCCCGGGCAGTTCCTGCAGATCCACTTCCATTACGACGACGGCACCGCCACCAAGCGCAGCTATTCGGTGGCCAGCGTCGGCGACGGCAGCTCGCCGGTAGGACGTATCGAGATCGCGGTGAGCTACGTGGACGGCGGCGCGGCCACCCGGCTGCTCAGCGGCTTGCAGGTCGGCGATACGATCGACGCCAGCGGCCCGTATGGGCGCTTCTGCCTGCAGGATGCCGACAGCCATCCCCGCTACTTGCTGCTGGCCACCGGTACCGGCGTCACGCCGTATCGCGCGATGCTGCCGCAGCTGGCGAAACTGCTGGCGCAGGGGCAGCGCGAAGTGGTGCTGCTGTACGGCGCGCGCAACGAGACGGAGCTGCTCTACGGCGAGGAATTCGAAGCTTTCGCCCAGGCCCATCCGGGCTTCACCTTCCACGGGTGCCTGAGCCGCCAGCCACGCGCGGTGCCGCGCCCGCACGATCGCCACGGCCACGTGCAAAGCGTGCTGGCGGAGCTGGCGCCGTCGGCCGAGCGCGACATCGCTTATCTGTGCGGCAATCCCAACATGGTCGACGCCGCGTTCAATGCGCTGAAGGAATGTGGCTTGCCGATTCCGCAAATCCGTCGCGAGAAATACATCTCCTCGCGCTGAGCGCGCGCGAAAGTTCTTCATAAACACCAGGGCCTTTTTACACTATTGGCGCAACCCGCAGGGCCGGGTCTGTTTGCCCGCCATCCGGCGTCGTCGCTCGGCCGTGCACGGACGTACACGCCTTCACGCTTCCTTGGCTGGCGAGCAAACAGCGCCCGGCGCGCGCCACGCCAATACTGTAAGCAGGCCCTAAAGCGCGCCGAAATTCTGCCGATAAGAAAAGTGCCGGACATGACGGTCCGGCGCCAGCGTCATGATCATGACGCGTGTCAGCCAAACGCCTACGCTCGCGATGGTTCAACTGCCCTTGAACCTGGCGGAGTGCGGCCGGATGGCGGGATGCGCGCACGACGGACGACCAACGCGCCTTTCAACGGCCTGTGAATGCAGGCAAGCAGCTGTTTCACAAGGACTTCACGCCAGCTACACGAACGCCAGAAAAACCACCGCGCGTAAATCTTCTGACGGCCGATTCACACGAATAGTGTGATGAATTTCTCACTTTGGTAACTGCCTTCGGCAGAGCCTCTTAAGGCTGGCGCGCCGCGGCCGATTGGTGCCTACAGGTCCCCGCGATACGCGTGGGCGCCGGTGGAGGGCAGCATGATGCGTGGGCAGCGTGGGTTAGCTTTGGTGGCTTGTTCGGTTGCGATGATGTTCGCGTCGTCTGTCGCGAGGGCGGGCGGCAACGTCACGACCGAGCACGAGGCCGCGAAAGGTGGAAGCTTTGCAGGTGGAACCATCACGTTCGTCGGCGCGCTGGTCGAGCCGACCTGCAATATCTCGACGGCGCCGGATCTGGTGAGTGCGGTCACTCGCGCCGCCCAGGCGCGGCAGCGGTATCAGCAAAGCTGTTCCGGTTCGAGCGCGACGCCGGACAACGTATCGCGGACCTACAGCGCCAGCGTTGTGCATTTGTCGAGCGCAGAACCTGATCAGGTGCTCAACTACTTCGCCAACTACGTCCGTGCTGCCCAACCCAGCGGTGCCGATCCGGTACTGGTCACCCAGACTTACGAGTGACGCCTGAAAGTTATCGGTCAACGACTCGAATAACTTGAGCTTTTTGTTGCACTGATCGCCGATGACTTCATCCAGCAGGGTGATACCGGCTGCGAACAAGCATCGCAGCGCAAACACTGCGATGCTGCTCCATCGTCCTTATGGGTAGGCGATCACGAACGTTACGCTGGTGCTGACGGTGCCCGCGGTCGTGGCTCCCGTAGCGATGTATTGCGCGTAGTAGTTCAACATCGCAACGCCGCCGCTGACGTTGTATGCCGATGAATTCTGGGCCGTCGCCTGGGCGCCGCTAAGATTGATGGCCGAGAATGGCGTGGCGCTGCCGCCGGTACCGTTCAACAACTGCACCTCGACATTTTGGGCTGTGCCGTTATTGACCAGGTTGCCGGTATTGGCATCGATGTTTGCGCCATAAAAGTAGACCGTTACTGCACTTACCGTCGAGGGACAACCGGAGATGCCGATGTTGAAAGCGGTTCTACCGTTCACTTGACCCGCCGTCGTCATCGATGTGATCGGTACGCCCGGCAAGATCACGGACTGGCTCACATAGCCGGTAGCGATCGTGCAACTGGGGGTTGTCACGGTGATCGCCGGCAGAATGAGGTTGGTATTCAAGCTTATGCTGGTGCCGTAGGTGCCATCCCCGGGGATGTACCACCAGAACGGAATCAAATTGATCGAGGCGATGTTGCCGACGGCGATGGGGCCGGTCTTGATCAGCGTCGCCGTGTAGTTGGCGGTGACCGTGCCGGTACCGCTCGCCACGGATCCAGGCTGATAGCCTGCCGTACTGGTGGGGCCGCAGAGGAGGCACGCGTTGCTTGAGGTGGCGACGGGGCTGCCGTTGACCACCACGGCGAGGCCGGCGACGCCGGTCGCGAAGGTGATGCCTGGGCCGTTCGTATTATTGGTGGGATCCAGGGTGGCCAAATACTGGCCTGCCTGGATGAACGCGCCGGCCGTGCTGGCCGGAATGTTCTGGCAGGTAAACGTAATGGTGGCGTTGCCCGAGGCCAGCGTGGCCCCTACTGCCGCGTTAGTCGGGATACTCACGCTGGAGGGAAAGGTGAGCGTCGCCGAGCCGGAGGACGTGCAGGTGGGGTTGTTTCTTGGAAAGGCCTCGGCGCGTGGCGACCAACTTGTCGACACCGTCGCCAGCAACATGCAGGCGAGGAACGGGATGCACCGTGGAGCAAGCTTGAACAAACGACGCATCATGTACCGTTCCTCGTGACTTGTGCGACCGCGTTGGTACGCGTGCAAGTTGCTTGGATCTCTTGGTAAGCGTTAACCTTCTTGCCCTTGACGCGGGGACCGAGCTTATAGGTGAACGAGCACGATTGTGCCTCACCATTGTCGTCCCAGCGCACGCTCAACTGGCCCGCCTGATTGACGCCGCGCACCAGGATCTGTCCGCCCTGGCCAACCACGCCCAGCGAGGTTCCCTTCTCGTTAAATACTTCCGCGCCGAACGGCAGCGGTTCGCCGTTTTCCATCGTGGCGTGCACGATCAGCGCGCGGCCATTCTCGGTCTTGAACTTCAGTATTACCACCGCGCCCTCGTACGGCGCCACCTGTGCGCTGGTGGCATCCAACTGCACGTCCAGCGGCAAGCCCTTGGGGTCGATCTGCACAGTATTGAGGTTGTACGGGGTGAGGTAAGGCACCACCGCGTAGCCGAAATGGTCGACGCGCGCACCCGGCGCATTCTGCAGTTGCGCACCCGAGGCACCCGGCACATAGACGATGCCGATGGTGTCGCCGGTCGGCTGGCCGAAGGTGACGCCACCCGGATGTGCGACGATCACGCCGGTCGCGCCCACGGACGCCTGCGAGAAGCCGCTGCCATCGCTGTAGCTGGCGTTGAACACGGCGTAGGGACTGCGATACCCCACATTCACGCTGCCCGAATTGCCGCCACCGTCGCTGCTGTGCGTTGCGGTGGCACCATAGTTGAACTGATTGATCGAACCGAGCGTACCGTTCACGATCGCCTGATCCTGCGAGCCGGTGGTCTGGTCATGCGTGAGGTTGAGCATGAAGGTCGGCGCGTGCGGGCTGTCACCCAGCGGCAGGCTGAAGTTGAGGAAGAATTCGTTGTCATAGCGTCCGGTCGGATCGACCGAGCGCGTGGCGGAAATGCCGAAGTTCAGGCGGTGGAAATGATTGTTGTAGCCGACCTGGAACTGCGTGGAGGGATGGTTGCTGTTCCAGTAGTCGCTGGCAGTGAGGTTGGTATAGATCGAGCCACCGTTCTGGCCCAGGCGCTGGCTGAGCGACAGCGTGAAGTTGTTGCGCTGGCGCTCGACGCCGGTGGCCGAAAGAATCGGATTGGTGGTGAACGCGCTGCCGTTGAGCGCAGCCTGCTGGGCTGGCGTGAGCACGCTCACTTCCGGCACGCCATCGATTGTAGGCACCGTCGACGGGGGCACGTAATCGAAAGCGTTGATGCCCTGGCGCACATAGTCGCGAGCCTGCGCGGCCTGGGTGAGGCTGAAGAAGCCGCCGGTGGAGTAGCGATAAGCAGCCACCGAGAGCGTCGTGTTCGTTGACGGGATGATCTTGCTGTAGGTGATGCGCATGCTCTGCCCGGACTGATTGGAGTAGCCGGGGATATGCGTATTGGCCTGGGTCAGGTCCACCGCCAGCGCGCCGAAGCGTGTGTCGATCGCCGTGCCGATCAGCGCAGCCACATAACCCTGCGAACCCACCAGGCCGGCGTAGCCGGTCAGCAGATTGTTGAAGCCATGCTGCACCGTGGCCTGCACCACGTCGGGCTTGTCGGAAATCGTGGCGTCGCGCAGCTGGCCCACCGCGATGTCGAAACGGGTGATGCCTGGACGCAGCAGTTGGGCTACCGAGGCATACGGTACGGAGTAGGTCGTGACGTGGCCGTCGGCTTCGGTCACCGTCACATCCAGGCTGCCGCCGTAGCCGGTGGGATACAGGTCGCTGATCTGGAACGGACCCGGTGCCACGGTAGTCTGGTAGATCTGCACGCCGTTCTGGCGCACGGTGACCCTGGCATTGGTGTTGGCTACGCCACGGATGATCGGCGCGTAACCCTGCAGCGATTGCGGCAGCATGCGATCGTCGGTGCCCAACTGCACGCCGCGGATGCCGTAGCTGTCGAACACCGCGCCATCGGTGTAGCTGTCGCCGATGGTGAGCAGTGCGCGCATCGAGGGTAGGTCGCGCTGGATATAGGTTTCGATGTTCTGCCACTGGCGACGTGCCGGGGTGGAGGGTGTGGCCGACACCCAGTTCACCGTGGCGTCTTCGCGCAGATGCCAGGGCCCGAGGTTGAGGCCGCTGTTGAGGCCCAGGTACGAGGTGGTCTGCGACTGCCCGTCGTTGGTGCTGCGGTAACTGTCGAAGTTGTAGTTCAGGATCGCGGCCGGTACGCCGGCATCCCAGTACTCGGGGCTGACGTAGCCGCGCGGCATCTGGTTCATGTAGGCCTGCGGCACGCTCACATCCAGGCGCAGCTCCGTCATGTCGAACGACATGGTGGCGCCCTGGATTACGTCGTTGATGCTTACGCAGGCCGTGGGGTCTTTCAATTGCGCCAGCGTCGCATCGGACAGCTTGGCCGGATGCAGACCGAGCATGTCGAGCAATTTGTCGTCCACACAGGGAACGGCGCTCTCTTTTACCGACGCCGACGCCAGGCGAATGTTGCCGCGTGCGACCCATCCACCGTTGAGATAGACGTCCGAATTGTAATTGCCGGCAGGGGTGGGGTTGCCGTGTTCGAAGCGCGACAGGTCTGTGGTGTTCTGGCCGGAACCGGACAACAGGTTGCGATCGAAGTCGACCGAGCCGCCGCTGGCGCTGGCGTCAGAGCCGCCGGTTGCGGCGGGGCTGGCCGATGCATCCGCGCCATTGGCGGCGGCCGCGCGCGACACACCAGCCCAGCTCATCAAGGCCGTCGCAATGCCGGCGCACAGCAGTGCGCGCCGGCATGCCACATGCCAGGTTTGGCTGGATTGGCGTGAGGCACGCCCAATGATCATGGCGACACGGTGCCCTTGAGGACGGAGTCGGCGCCGTAGTCGTCGATGCAGTCGTATTTGACCGCGCTACCGGCGGCCGGGGCCTGCTTGAGGTCCTTGATGGCCAGGCGCAAGTTGGAGAGCGGGGCCACCATGCCGGTTTCCGCTTTGTGCGCAACGCCGCCGACGTCCACCGAAATCTGGCCGATGGTGACGTAGTAGGGGGTGGGATTGTGCACCACCAGCGCAACCGTGCCGGCGTCGGCGGACACCTTGAAGCTCAGTTGACTTGGGGCCTTCAGCGGATCGCCCGCCAGGCCGGCGGGACGATAGAAGAGTTTCAGCCGCGAACGGATCGCCAGCTGGATGTAATTCTTGTCCTGGAACTGCGGGCCACTGGGCTTGGGCGGAACTTCCAGCACGTTGAGCCAGAACACCGTCTCGCGGTCGGTCGGCAGCGGCTGTTCGCTATGCGTGAACAGGATGCGCAGGCTCTGGTCGCGGTTGGGCTCCATGCGAAACAGCGGGGGCGTGATCAGGAACGGCGTATTCACTTTGTCCGGCGTGGACTTCGCATCGCCGCTGTCGATCCAGGCCTCCACCAGCGCCGGAGTCGGATTCTGGTTGGTCAGGCGCACCGTCACTTCGCCGTTCTGCGCCGGGAAGATCACTCGCGTACCGCCGATGATGACGTTGGCGTAGGCGCTTGAAACCAGGCAACCAGTGGCCAGCAGCGCCGCGGCCAGGGCGCGGATCGGATTCTTCATGGGGGTCTCGAACCGGTGGGTGGATACGCTGCGGCCGGAACTCCGGCCGCAGCAGCGAGGTGTTGCGTCGATTACTGGTAGTTCAGGGTGTACTGCACGGTGGCAGTCACACCACCGGCCGTCGCCGCACCCGTGGCCACGTAGCCGGCGTAGTAGCTGAAGGTCGGAGTGGTGGCCGACAGCAACTGCGTGCCGGCGTTCTGGGCGCCCGAAGCACCCTGCAGCGTCAGCACGTTGGTCAGGCTGTTGGTGTTGGACAGTGCGACTTCCACGTTGGTGGCCGTGCCGGTGTTGGTCAGGTAGCCGGTGGTGCTGTCGATGCCGGTGCCCGAGAAATACGGGAACACCTTGGTGTAGCCGGTCAGCGAGGTGCAGCCGCTCAGCGTGAGCGTGACCGGCGTCCAGCCAGCCGAGGTGCCGGAGCTGGCCAGCACGCCATTGACCAGCGGGGTGGTCGGCAGCGTGACGGTGGCGGTGGAAGAGCCACCGTTGACCAGCACGGTGCAGGTGGACGCGGTCAGCGAGCCCGAGAAGGTGATGGTGCCCGAGCTGGTGTTGGCAGCCTGGACCTGCGGCACAACCGCGGCAACGCCGACGACAGCCAGCAATGCAGCGGTGAGTAGGGTCTTTTTCATTGCAAATTCCTTAGGTTAGCGTGTGTATTAAGGTTGCAGCGTTCGGTGAAGCGCTTGCGTGGGCCTGGCGTTTTCCCGCCCCTTCACGGGCCGGCCCACGCCTTGCGTGAAAAGGGTTGAGCAACAATCGAGCCAAAGAGTGATCCCCATCACATTCTCCCCGGCACTCGATTAAATCTGAGCACTGGGCTTACATTTTTTTCAGAGAACGTTGACATTCAATCAGAAAACTCCGTGATGTGCGTCACATAATTTCAGGGGTGGGCTGTCAAAAAGTGACGCAGTTGGTCCCCCTGCAACCCCATCAGCGGCCGCTACCGGTTAATTTGTAAAGTACGCTTGACACGGACGGGCATCAGGCCTAGTCTGATGTCAAGCACGCTTTACACGCATCCGGGGAGGGATTCATGCGGCGCTTTTCACAAAAGCAATACGAGTGGCGAGTACTGGCCGCCATGGGGGTCTACTCGGCGTTTCTGCTGTACATCTGGCCGATGGTGCGCAACACCGGCAGCTACCCGCTGAAGGTGTTGCTGGGGGTGGCGCCGGCGTTGCCGGTGATCTATGTGCTGGGCCAGCTGGCGCGGCGCATCCGCGCCAGCGACGAGCTGGAGCAGCGCACGCACCTGATCGCGCTGGGCGTAGCGATGGGTGTGGTGGGGGCGCTCAGCTTGGCCGGCGGGTTTCTCAGCATCTCGGGCGTGGTCAAGCTCGACGGCTCGATCCTGATCTGGGTGTTTCCCGTGATGATGTTCAGCTACGGCGCCACACGCTGGCGGGTGCTGCGCAACTACGGCGGCCCTTCGTGCGACGACGAGCTGAGCATTTGGCCGTGGCTGCGCTTTCTATTGGTCGGTGGCGTGGTGCTGCTGATGGCGGCGCTGCATCCGCAGGGGCTGGAGGGGTACCGCCTCGGTTTCATCTACGGCACCGGCGCAGGCATCTTTCTGGTGGGCTTGGTCGTGGCCTTGCGGCAATGGCTCAAGCGCCGGGCCCGTCACCCGTGAACACGCGCGGCATCGTCCCGGGTATCGATCGACATGAATAACCTCATGCGCGAACTGCGCAGCGAACGCGGCTGGTCGCAGGCCGACCTGGCGCAGCAACTGGATGTTTCGCGACAAACCGTCAATGCCATCGAGACCGGCAAATACGACCCGAGCTTGCCGCTGGCGTTCAAGATCGCACGCCTGTTCGGCATGACGATCGAGATGATTTTCGTACCTGGAGAGGAGTAAGGGCGATATGGCCATGCAAGGAAGAACCGTTTTTCGCATCGTCGTCGCAGTGGCGGTGCTCGGTGTGCTGGCCTACCAGCACTGGCATCACGGCGGGCCGCCGCCGGGCCAGGACGACGCCGGCACGCACATGGCCGCGGCGCCCGCGAACACGCCCGCGCCAGTGCGCAGCTGGCAGCGCGGCTCGCTCACCTTCAAGCCGTGCGAACTGGGCCGCCCGGGCAGCGGCGCTACCGCGCATGCCTGGTGCACGACTTTCCAGGTGCCGGAGAACCGCGACGATCCGCACAGCCGCCGCATCGGCTTGAGGCTGGCCATCGCGCGCAGCGACGCACAGGTGCCGCAGCCGGACATGGCCGTGCTGTTGGCGGGCGGACCGGGCGAAGCGGCCACCGAATCGTGGGTGGTGGAAGCCGGCGCGTTCGCACAAGTGCTCAAGCACCATGACGTCATCCTGCTGGATCAGCGCGGCACCGGCGGTTCCAATCCGCTCAGTTGCGAGCAAGCACAAGAGAAGTCCGACCAAAACACCATGACGCTCGACCTGGACAAGTTGCGCAAGGATGTCGCGGCCTGTCTGGAGGAGGTCGAGCGCAAGGCCGATCCGCGCTACTACACCACCACCATCGCCGCGCAGGATCTGGAAGACGTGCGCAAGGCGCTGGGCTCGCCGCAGCTGGATCTGGTCGGCGTGTCCTACGGCACGCGGATGGCGCAGCAGTATCTGCGGCACTATCCGGACAGCGTGCGCAGCGTGGTGCTCGATTCGGCGGTGCCGAACCAGGTTGTGCTCGGCGAGGATTTCGCCGCCAACCTCGACGATGCCTTGAAGCTGGATTTCGCCGCTTGCGCGGCTGTGGCCCCATGCAAGCAGCGTTTTGGCGATTCGATGCAAACGCTGTATCAGCTGCGCGACGCGCTGCGCGCCAATCCGCACACGGTGAGCTTTCGCGATCCGCAAACCTACGAAACGGTGGTGCGTCCGCTCAGCGAATTCTCGCTGGCGAGCGTGGTGCGCATGTTCGCCTATCAGCCGGAGACGGCGGCGCTGCTGCCGCTGTCGATCAACGAAGCCGCGCATGGCGACGTAGGTCCGCTGCTGGGCCAGGCCAAGCTGCTCAACGGCGACTTGAGCGGCGACATGAACAACGGCATGTCGATGAGCGTGATCTGCAGCGAAGACGCCGACCTGCTGCAGCCGCGGCCGCAGGACGAGCACACCATCCTGGGCAATCATTTGATCGATGCACTCAAGGCGCAATGCGATGTGTGGCCGCACGGCGCGCGCCCGGCCGACTTCCATGCTCCGCTGATCAGCGACAAACCGATCCTGATCCTGTCCGGTCAATTCGATCCGGTGACGCCGCCGCGCTACGGCCAGCAAATCCTGCCGGGGCTCGCCAATGGGCGCCAGCTGATCTTCAAGGGCCAGGGCCACTCGCTGCTTGCGCGCGGCTGCATGCCGCGACTGCTGGGCAAGTTCATCGACCAGCCCGATCCCAAACACCTCGACGCCAGCTGCCTGGACAAGCTCGGCGACACGCCGGCGTTCATCGATTTCAACGGAGCGTTGCCATGATCGAAGTCAAGGATCTCTACAAGCACTTCGGCGATGTGAAAGCCGTGGACGGCGTAAGCTTCGTCGCGCGCGACGGCGAAATCACCGGCCTGCTCGGCCCCAACGGCGCGGGCAAGACCACCACCCTGCGCATGCTCTACACCCTGATGAATCCCGATCGCGGCCAGGTGCTGGTCGATGGCATCGACGCCGCGCGCGACGCGCAGGCCGTGCGCCGCCAACTGGGCGTGCTGCCCGACGCACGCGGTTTGTACAAGCGCCTGAGCGCGCGCGAAAACATCGACTATTTCGCGCGCCTGCAAGGCATGGACGATGCGCTGATCAACACCCGGCGCGAACAGCTGATCAAGGCGCTGGAGATGGAAGACATCGCCGACCGCCGCGCCGAAGGCTTCTCGCAGGGCCAGCGCGTGAAAACCGCGATCGCCCGCGCGCTGGTGCACGATCCGAAGAACGTGATCCTGGATGAGCCGACCAACGGCCTGGACGTAATGGCCACGCGCGGCCTGCGCCAGTTCATGCGCCGCCTGAAGGACGAGGGACGTTGCGTGCTGTTTTCAAGCCACATCATGCAGGAAGTGGCCGCGCTGTGCGATCGCATCATAGTGATTGCGCACGGTCGCGTAGTGGCGGACGAAACACCCGATGCGCTGCGCGCGCAGACAGGCCAGGTGAACCTGGAGGATGCCTTCGTGAAGATCATCGGTAGCGATGAGGGATTGGCCGCATGAATACGATGCTGACGGTGTTTCTCAAGGAAGTGCGCGAAAACCTGCGCGACCGCCGCACGCTCGGCAGCGCCTTGTTGTTCGGTCCGCTGATCGGGCCTTTCATCTTCGCATTGATGATGAACACGGTGATCACGCGCGAGTTGAACAAGGCCGACCAGCCGCTGCGCATTCCGGTGATCGGTGCGCAGTACGCGCCGAATCTGGTCGATGCGCTCAAGCAGGAAGGCCTGGTGCCGTTGCCGGCGGTGGCCAATCCGCAGGCGGTGGTGCGCGACCAGGATGCCGACGTCGTGCTGCGCATCCCAAGCGATTTCGGCAAAGCCTGGCGCAACGGCGAAACCTCGCAGGTGGAGATGATTTACGACTCCTCGCAACGCGAAACCGGCGGCTCCATCGATCGCCTGCGCGGCATGCTCGAAAGCTATGGCCGCCATGAAGGGGCCATGCGCCTGGTGGCGCGCGGCCTGTCGCCGACCATGATGGCGCCGGTGTCGGTGGCCGATCGCGACCAGTCCACGCCGCAGTCGCGCGCGGGGCAGATGTTTTCGATCCTGCCGTATTTCTTTGTGCTGGCGGTGTTCATCGGCGGCATGTACCTGGCCATCGACCTTACCGCCGGCGAGCGCGAACGCCAGTCGCTGGAGCCGCTGTTTGCCAATCCGGTGCCGCGCTGGAAATTCCTGCTCGGCAAGCTGGGGGCGATCTGCGTGTTTTCCCTGGCGAGCCTGCTGATCAGCATCATCGGCTATGGCCTGTGCGGCAAGGCGATCCCCACCGAAAAGCTGGGCATGGCGATGAATCTGGGCCTGCCCTTTGCCATGCAGGTGCTGTTGATCATGCTGCCGCTGGTGATACTGATTGCCGCGCTGCAGACGCTGGTGGCCGCGTTTGCCAAGAGCTATCGCGAGGCGCAGAGCTATCTGTCGATGCTGATGATGGTGCCGGCGATCCCCACCTTCCTGCTCAGCGTGCTGCCGGTGAAGGTGGCGTCGTGGATGTTCATGGTGCCGCTGCTGGGCCAGCAAGTGGGCATCACGCAACTGTTGCGTGGCGAGCCGCTGAGCGCGATGCAGGTGTCGGTGTGCGTGGCGTCGGGCCTGGTCGTGGCCGTGCTGGCGACGGTGGCGACGGCGGCGGTCTATCGTTCGGAGCGCCTGGCGATTTCCGCTTGAATCATGGCGCAGGCTGCACCGCGTTCACCGCGCGTGGTGCAGCCAGTCCGCCACGGCCTGTGGATGTTCCAGATGCAGGTGGTGACCGCCGTCCATGTGCGCGACGCGGATGCGTGCCACCTGGGCGGCGCGCGCCTGCATCAGCGCGTCGGGCAGGTAGGGCGTGGTCGGCCGCGAAAGCAGCAGCGAGGTAGGCGCCTCGATCCCGGCAAGCAGCGCACCAAGCTGGCTTTCGGCCATGCGCATGGCGCTGGGGCGGGTCAGGCGCGAATCGCTGCGCCAGCGCCAGCCGTCTTCCGTCTCCAGCAGTCCGCGCTCGACGATCGGGCGCGCCAGGTCCGCGCGCAATCCGCTGGCCAGGACGCGCGCACTGATCGCCTGCTCGACATCCCGGAACAAGCGCAGCGCTTTGCCGCTGCCCGTGGTGGCGAATGCGTCGCGAAAGCGCTGCAGCGTATGCGCGCCGTCGTCGCCCAGCGGGCCCAGGCCCTCGATAAGGTAGAGATGTTCGATGTAACGGGGCGCCGCCGCCGCGACCAGCGAGGCGATGCCGGCGCCCAGCGAATGGGCGAGCAGGGCGAAGCGTTCGAGCTTGAGCGCGCCGATGGCGGCAAGCACCGCGCCGACGTAATCCAGGTAGTGGTAGCTCGCGCCGGGCGGAAGATGCGCCGAGTGGCCATGGCCGGGCAGTTCCAGCGCGATGACGCGCCAGTGCCGCGCAAGGATCGGTGCGAGATACGCGTAGCTGCCGGCGTTGTCCAGCCAGCCGTGCAAGGCGAGCAGCGGCGGCGCTTGCGTATCGCCCCAGATCAACGCGGTCAGGCATGGAAGGGGGCCAAGTTCGATGCGTTGCTCGACCGGCGTACTCACGCGGACATCCTGTACCTGTTCGTCATGGGTGTTTCGCATCCACGTCCCATTCCGGCCAGCCGCGCGTATGGCGCAGCACCAGCGCGGCCAGGCTGGCGATCTGTTCGGCGCTGTCGTTGAGCGCGGGGATGTAACGCAGTTCGGCGCCGCCGGCGGCCGTGAAAAAGTCGCGGTTCTGCATGGCGATTTCCTCCAGCGTTTCCAGGCAGTCGACCGCGAAGCCAGGGCAGGCGACATCCAGCCGCCGCACGCCTTCGGCGGCCAGCTGTTTCACCGTCATGTCCGTATACGGCTGCAGCCACAGCTCGCGGCCCACGCGCGACTGAAAGCTCACCAGAAGCTGCGCCGCATCCAGCCCCAGCCGCGCGCGCAGCCCTTGCGCCGTCGCCTGGCACTGGCGGAAATACGGATCGCCGGCGTCCACGTAGCGTTGCGGAATGCCGTGGAAGGACAGCAGCAGTTTGTCGCCGCGCCCGTGTTGAGCCCACCAGCGCTCGATCGACAAGGCCAAGGCTTCGATATGGCCGTCATCGTCGTGATAGTCGTTGACGATGCGCAGCTCCGGCGGCCAGCGCATCTGCTTGAGCGTATCGGCCAATGCATCGATGACCGAGCCGGTGGACGTGGCCGAATATTGCGGATACAGCGGCAGTACCAGTAGGCGGCGCACGCCCTCGCGCTGCAGCTGTTCGATCTGTTCGCGCACCGATGGCCTGCCGTAGCGCATCGCCAGCGCGACGCGGATCGGCCCTGGCGCCACGATGGCAAGCTTGCGCTGCAGGCCGTCGGCGAGTTGCTCGGAGCCGACCCGCAAGGGCGAGCCTTGCGGTGTCCAGATGCGTGCATAGGCGTGCGCCGAACGCGCCGGCCGCAGGCGCAGGATCACCCCGTGCAGGATCAGCCACCATAGCCAGCGTGGATACTCGATCACGCGCGGGTCGCCCAGAAATTCAGATAGATACGGCCGCAATGCGCGCGCCGTGGGTGCTTCCGGTGTGCCAAGGTTCACGAGCAATACGCCAGCCTGTGCGGGCTGGTCGTGCGATTGGCCGGTATAGTGGCTGCGTGGCATCGTGGCGGAGGTGGCAGGTTAGCTGGCAGAGTCTGCCACAAGCGCTCCGCACCGCGCGGCAACCGGCCGCGCCGGCCGCGATCGAAACCCTTCCATCATCGGAGCTGCCCCATGTTCAAAGCCTCGCTGCGTCGCATTTCGTTCCTGGCCCTGGCGCTGCTGCTGCCCGCCGCCGCCGTGCACGCCGACGACGACACCCCGCTGCAGCGCGCGCAGAACGCCGTGCGCGTGCTCAATGAAATCGAACAGGCGCCGGACAAATCCATCCCCAGCGATCTGCTTAAGGACGCCAAGGCGATCGCGGTGATTCCGGACGTGCTGAAGGTGGGCTTCGTGTTCGGCGGCCGTCGCGGCGAGGGCCTCATTGCGGTGAAGAACCGCGACGGCACCTGGTCCAATCCCAGCTTCATTTCCTTCGGCGGCGGCAGCGTGGGCTTCCAGATCGGCGTGTCCAAGACCGACGTGATCCTGGTGTTCCGCACCCAGCGCGGCGTGGATGACATCGTCAACGGCAAATTCACCGTCGGCGCGGACGCCTCGGCGGCGGCCGGCCCGGTGGGCCGCACGGCGGCCGCGGCCACCGACCAGCAGCTGAAGGCCGAGATCTATTCCTACTCGCGCGCACGCGGCCTGTTCGCCGGCGTGGCGCTGGATGGCTCGGTGCTGAAGATCGATTATGACGCCAATGCTGCCGTTTACGGACAGGGCATCACCCCGCGGCGCATTTTCGAAGGCGGCGTAAATAACGTTCCGGCGGCGGTCGTACAGTTCCGGGACGCCCTGGAGGAGTACACTGCCCGCTGATACGGAACGCCGGAGCTGCCCCCGCAGCTCCCACACGGCGCGGATTCCGCAACGAGGTACTCATGGGTTTGGACAGCATTTGGCATTGGGCGATCCTGCTCGTCATCATTCTGCTGGTATTTGGCACGGGCAAGCTGACCCGGGTCGGTTCGGACCTGGGTAACGCCGTGCGCGGCTTCAAGAAAGCCATGCACGGCGACGAGGACGAAGAAAAGCGCAAGGCGCAGGACCAGCTGCGTGCCGACCCGGTGCAGGGCGGCGAGACGCAGGCCAATCAGGGCCAGCGCGATAATCGGCGCGATTCCAGCGAATCGAAGTAACTTAAGGAACAGCCACCGTGATCGAGATCAGCCTCGGCAAGCTGGTGTTGCTGGCGCTGGTCGCCTTGATCGTGCTCGGACCGGAAAAACTTCCCCATGCGGCGCGCACCGCCGGTGCCCTGGTGCGCCGCCTGCGCTCGGGCTGGGACAGCGTGCGCGCGGAAGTGGAGCGCGAGCTGGAAATCGAAGAACTCAAGCGTACCGCGCGCGAGGCGGCCGCGCGCGCCGAAGCGGCGCAGGCGGAGGTAAACCACGTCATGCGCAGCACGCGCGAGCAGGTGGCCACTACCGCCACCGAAGTGCGCGAGGATCTGGCGCAGGTACACAAAGACATCGCCGAAGGCGACGCCGCGTCGAAGGAATCCACGCATGGCAACGTCTGAGCCCGAAGTGGATCTGCAGCAAGGCCTGTTCTCGCATCTGCTGGAACTGCGCTCGCGCCTGATCAAGGCGATCCTGGCCCTGGTGGTGGTGCTGGCGGCGCTGGTGCCGTTCGCCAACCGCCTGTACACGTGGCTGGCCGCGCCACTGGTGTCGCGCCTGCCGCAGGGCGCGCACCTGATCGCCACCGAAGTGGCCAGCCCGTTCATCACGCCGTTGAAACTGGCCTTCTATACGGCCTTGTTCATCAGCATGCCGGTGATCCTGTACCAGCTGTGGGCCTTCGTGAGCCCGGGCCTGTACAAGCATGAAAAACGCCTGGCGCGGCCGTTGTTGATCGCGGCGCTGATCCTGTTCTACATCGGCTGCGCGTTCGCCTATTTCCTGGTGTTGCCGGCGGCGTTCCGCTTCCTTACCGCGGTGACGCCGCAGGGGGTGGAGATGATGACCGACATCACCCACTACCTGGATTTCGTGATGCTGATGTTCTTCGCCTTCGGCCTGTGCTTCGAAGTGCCGGTAGCGGTGGTGATCCTGGCCGCGGTCGGCATCGTCGATCTGGACAAGCTGCGCAAGGGGCGCCGCTACGCCATGGTCGGCGCGTTTGCGATTGCCGCGGTGGTGACGCCGCCGGATATCACCTCGATGATCATGCTGGCCATTCCGATGTGCCTGCTTTACGAACTTGGCGTGCTCGCCGTGCGCTGGCTGCTGAAGCCCGCGCCTGTCGAAGCCGCATCCTGATCCATGCATCCCTCCAAGACTTCCCGCCTGCCCGAGCCAGCCGCGGACGAGCTGGCCCACTCCGAACGCTTGTTGCAGCATTTGCGCGAACAGATCGCCGCGCGCGGTCCGATGCCGTTTTCGCAGTATATGGAGCGCTGCCTGTACGCGCCGGGGCTGGGCTACTACAGCGCCGGCACGACCAAGTTCGGCGTCGCGGGCGATTTCGTCACCGCACCTGAGCTGGGCGATCTATTCGCCGGTTGCGTGGTGCGCGCAGTGCAGCCGGTGCTGGCCATGTTGGGCGAACAGGCCGATTTCCTGGAGCTGGGCGGTGGCAGCGGTGCGTTTGCCCAAGCGGCCATGCGGGCTTTTGCGCGACAGGGCGCGCTGCCGCGCCGCTACCTGATCCTGGAGCCCAGCGCCGATCTGCGCGAGCGCCAGCGCGAACGCCTTGTTCGCACCTTGCCGGCCGAGGCCTTTGCACGCGTGGCCTGGATCGACCGTCCGCCGGAAGACGCCTGGCAAGGCGTGCTGTTCGCCAACGAGGTGATCGACGCACTGCCCACCACGCGCTTTCTGGTTGGCCGCGGCGAGATTTACGAAGAACACATCGCACTGGATGGCGAAGGACGCCTGATGCGCGTGGATCGCCCCGCCGACATGCTGGTCGCGGGCGCCGTGCGGCACGTGGAGCGCGACCTGGGCCGTGCTTTCGACGACGGCTATCGCTCGGAAATCCTGCCGCAGCTGCCGTACTGGATCCAGGCGATTGCCGGCTCGCTTGAAGCGGGCGTGATGCTGTTCGTCGACTATGGCTACGTGCGCCGCGAGTACTACCTGCCCGAGCGCCAGGACGGCACGCTGATGGCGCACTACCGCCATCGCGCGCACAGCGATCCGCTGTATCTGCCCGGCCTCAACGATCTCACCGCATCGGTCGATTTCACCGCACTGGCCGAAGCGGGCAACAGCGCCGGATTCGCCGTCGCCGCGTACTTGCCGCAAGCGCAGTTCCTGATCGCCGCGGGCCTGCAGGATGTGTTCGAGCAAGCCTATGCGGACGCGGCCGATGAGGCGACGCGTTACGGACTGGCGCAACAGGTGAAGAAACTCACCCTGCCCGACCAGATGGGCGAGCGTTTCCAGGCCATGCTGCTCGCGCGCGGGCTGCCGGTATTGCCGGTGCCGGAGGAGTTGCTGGCGTCGGATCAGGGCGATCGCCTGTAATCGCCTTATCCCTCTCGGCCGCATGCTTCATCGCCGTATCCGTCGATGAAGCGATCCGCGCGCATCAGTGCGGCGAGTTGCTGCTTGCCGAAGCGGGTGCGGGTGCCGACGCGGCGGGCGCCGGCAACGGCGTTACCGCATTCGCATCCGACGGCTGGCGCGCCAGGAGGCCATGCTTGAACAGATAACTGGTCACCTGGTAATCGGCGGTGGCGTCGTCCAGGTCGTTCTGGTCGAGGTCGGTCACCGGCTTGGCATCGCCAGTCTCGAAATCCGGCGTGACTTGTTCGAACTTGCGTTGCGGCTCGAGAATCGACAGGCGATTGCCGTGCAGATAGCCGAGCTTTTCGTAGGTAGCGGGAAAGGCGCGCGCCTGGTCCGGCGCGATCTGGAACACGTCGCGCCCGAAGAAGCGGCTGCGGTAGCTGAAATCGAGCAGGCCGAGCAGGGTGGTGGGAATGTCGAGCTGGCCCATCGGTTGTTCGATGCGCTGCGGCGCGAAGTACTTGGGCGCGTAGATCCACAACGGAATGTGATAGCGATTGATCGGCACGCTGCTGCGTCCCGCGCTCGATGCGCAATGGTCGGCGGTGATCACGAATACCGTGTCGTCGAAATACGGCTTGGCTCGCGCACGCTTGATGAAATCGGCGATCGACCAGTCGGTATACGCCACCGCGCCTTCGCGCGTACCGTTCTTTTCCTTCACGCGGCCGTCGGGAAAGGTGAAAGGACGGTGGTTGGAGGTGGTCATGATGTGCAGGAAGAACGGCTTGCCCTGCGCGTGGATCGCATCCATCTGGGCCAGCGCCAGCGTGTAGAGGTCTTCGTCCGCCACGCCCCATACGTTCTGCCCGTGGATCGGCATGTCCTTGGGAATGGAGCTGCGGTCGACGATCTGGTAGCCGTTGTGGCTGAAGAAATAGTTCATGTTGTCGAAGTAGCCATAGCCACCGTAGACGAACTGCGATACGTAGCCGTGCTGGTCGAAGATCCGGCCCAGCGACAGCATGTCTTCGTTGTGTTCCTGCTTGAGGATGGAATCGCCCGGCGTGGGCGGTATCGACATCGATAGCGCTTCCAATCCGCGCACCGTGCGCGTGCCGTTGGCGTACAGATGATCGAAGAACAGGCTCTGGCCGACCAGGGCATCGAGGTTGGGCGTGATGTCGCCATGGCTGGCGCCGAAGGTCTTCAAGAATTCGCCCGAGAGGCTTTCCACGCTGATCAGCACCACGTTCAGATGTTTTTCCGGCGCGGCGTGGCGAATCTCGCGGGTAATGTCGTGCGGGTCGTTGCTGACGAAGGTCGCATCGGGCGTCTTCAGCTGCGCGCGTACGCGCGCGAAGGCGTCATCGATCGGCAGCGTGCGATAGAAGCGGTCGTAGTCCAGATGGCTGCTGCGGAACGCGGCGAAGAACTGGTAGATGCCGTTGCCGGCCAGCTCGTTTACATAGTTGTTGTTGGTGTGATCTTTCATGGTGCTGTCAAAAGCAAACAGCGACGCCACCGTCAACACGAACCATACGGCCACCACCTTGGTGCGCTGGCCAAAGCGCGTGTGGTTGTCGCGCGTGCGCAGGGCGCCGCGCGAGAGCAGCACAATAGCGATGGCGGCGGCCGCCAGCATGCTGATCCAGCGCGCAAGCGGATACGATTCGCGGATGTTGTCCAGCACTTCAGTGGTGTAGACCAGGTAATCCACCGCGATGAAGTTGAAGCGCACGCCGAATTCATCCCAGAACACCAGCTCCGACGCCGCCACGAACAGCAGCCCGAACAGCATCAGCAGGCACAGGGTGTAGAGCCCGCGCTGTCCGCCGCGCGATGCGTAGCTGAGCGCCGGCATGGGCAGAAAGAACAGGAACAGCCCGATCACCGGCCACACGTCGTGGACCGCGGCATGGATCGTCGCGTGCAAGGCATACAGCGTGAGCACGTACAGTGCGGCCAGCAGCGCGACATACACCAGCCATTGCCTCGCCGTGGCGACCAGCGGGCGGCGCGAGGGCACGATCCACAGGAACAGCAGCAGCGGCCACGCCACGCACAACAGGGTGATCAGGTCCGAGCACAGGCCCACGCCGAACGCATACAGCCAATAACGCGGCTCATGCGGCACGCCCTTGCCCGTCATCACCAGCAGCGCCACGCGGGTGATGGCACCCAGCGCCAGGTAAACGATGGCCAGCCACCACAGCGGCCGGAAGCGTTCGCGCAGGGATGGGCGTTTGGAAAAACTCAGCGACACGGCGTGCTCCGGACGGGGCGGCAAGGCGAGCCGGTCTTTATACGCTCATCTTGTTAGGGATGCTCTGATCCATGCTTCGCTAGGTGTCACCCGCTCTGTCTGTTCGCAGGCCACAGGGCCATCGGCGCCGGCAGACGGGCCGTCTGTCAACACGATGGGCCGAAGGCATGCGGCCAGACAGAACGGGCTGCGCATCCTGAATTGACATCATGCCACCTGCGAAGCATGGATCAGAGCATCCCTAAATGTTACATAGTTTCATTTCGGCGATGGCCCGGATGCGGGCCTTCTCCATCGCCGCGCCCACCGCCGGGCCCTGCAGGCCTGCGGCCACGAACGGGGCGGAGGTGACCGCCGCCGCCGCGTCCCGGGCGCAGCGCAGCCAGGCGGCCTGGGGGTAGTCGTCGTGCTCGTGCCCCAGCCGGCCACGCTTGTCGGCCAGGCAGGCGGCCAGGAAGGTATCCAGGCGCTCGGGCCGGCGCAGCGCGTCCAGCGATGTCAGCAGCCTGAACACGGTGGCGGGTTTGAGTTCCAGCGCGCGGTGCGCGTTGAGATGTTCGCGGCAGACCAGCTCGGCCAGCGCCGCGTATTCGGCCGGCACGCGCAGGCGTGCGGCCAACGCCCGCAGCGGTTCCACGCCGCGCTGTTCGTGGCCGACGTGGCGCGGCAGCTCCGCGGCTGGCGTCAGCGCCTTGCCCAGGTCGTGGGTCAGTGCGCAGAAGCCGACCAAGTCGTCGCCCGGCGCCCATTGCGCGGCGGCATCGAGCACCATTTCCAGGTGCACACCGGTGTCGACTTCCGGATGGAACTCGGCGCGTTGCGGTACGCCGTACAAGGCATCGATTTCCGGAAACAGCACCGCCAGTGCGCCCGATTCACGCAGTACCTTGAGAAATACCGAAGGCCGCGCTTCGCCCAGCGCCTTGCGTGTTTCCGCCCACACGCGTTCGGGCACCAGGTGATCGATTTCGCCATCGCGCACCATCTGCCGGAGCAGCGTCATGGTTTCGTCGGCGACGGTAAAGCCGAGCGGCGCCAAGCGCGCGGCGAAGCGGGCCACGCGCAGCAGCCGAACCGGGTCTTCGACAAAGGCGGGCGAGACATGGCGCAGCAGGCGCCGTTGGATGTCCTGCGCGCCGCCGTAAGGATCCACCAGCGCGCCGTGCTCGTCCTGCGCGATGGCGTTGATGGTGAGATCGCGCCGCGCCAGGTCTTGTTCCAGTGTTACGTCCGGGTCGGCGTGGAAGGCGAAGCCGTGATAGCCGCGGCCGGTCTTGCGCTCGGTGCGCGCCAGCGCGTATTCCTCGCCGGAATGCGGATGCAGGAACACCGGGAAATCCTTGCCGACCGGCTTGTAGCCCTGCGCCAGGAGGTCATCCGGCCGCGCGCCGACCACCACGTGGTCGCGATCGACCACGGGACGTCCCAGCAAGCTGTCGCGGACGGCGCCGCCAACCAGATAAGTGCGCATGCGGGCATTTTGCCATGCCGGGCGCGGCGGTCTTCACCGCCTCGCGCTCAGCGACGGCGGAATGCCCGCCGCGCGGCGTCCAGCCGCTGCTGGCGCGGCGATCCCTGCAGCAGGCGCGGCAGCCAGGGCGTGAACGGTTGGGGCACGATGCCCAGCGCCGCGTAACCATCCACGTCGCCGACCGAATCGGTCTGCAGCGAAAGAAAGTTGTCCACGGTGAACGGCTTGCCCGGCAGCCGTCCGGCCACTTCCGCCTGCAGGCGGCCGAGCGCATCGTTCAGCGCGACGACGCGCGTGCGCAGGCCCGCCGCATCGCCGATGGCGCGCACGATCTCGCCCAGGGTCAGCACCTGCGGGCCGTACAGCTGGAAACGGCGCTGCCGCGACAACTTCTCGTCGGCCACGCAGCGGGCGATGGCTTCGGCCACGTCGCCGGCATACGTGGGCGCCATTTTCGATGTGGCACGCGCCAGCGGCAGCGCCGGCAGCTGGCGCAGCAAGGCGGCGAAGCGCGTGACCAGGCCATCGCCCTCGCCGAAGATCACGCTGGGCTGGTAGATCGTCCAGGCGAGCGGCGCTATCTCGACCAGCTTTTCCGCCGCGCCGCGCGTCTTGAGGTATTGCGAGAGCCCCTGGCCGGCCTTGAGCGAACTCATCTGGTGCAGGCGCGCGACGCCGGTGGCGCGGCAGGCGTCGATCAGCCGCTGCGTCAGCTCCACATACACGCGCTGGAAGCTGTAGCGGCCGTGCGGATTGAGGATACCGATCAGGTTGATGACGGCGTCGGCGCCTTCCAGTTGCTGGCGCAGAACGGCATCGTCGTAGACGTCCGCGCTGCGGATGACGACGTTGGGCAACACCGTCATCGCGCGGTGCGACGGGCCATGGCGCGAAAGCACGGTGATGCGATGACCGTCGGCGGCGAGCCGGGGTATGAGATAACTGCCGACAAAGCCGGTTCCGCCCAGTAGCACGAGACGCTGGATTGTCATTGACAGAGTCTTTGTATCAGTGCGCCGAGTCCTTGGCCGCTGCGCTGTGTATCGATGAAGCCGCCGGTGCCGGGCTTGCCGCTGCCACGGACTGCGGCGCCGGGCAGGTCATGTCCTTGCGCGGATCGTCCGCGTTCGGACGGCTATACGGCTGCCCGATCGGCACCATGCGGCTGGAGATCGGGGCGGCCGTGCCGTGCTGGCGCCAATCGTAGATTACGCTGTAGTACATCACGCGCGCCACATATTCGCGCGTTTCCTTGAACGGCATGGTAGCCACGAACAGGTCGGGCGGCAGGTTGTTGCGCGCATCCAGCCACTGGTTCACGCGGGCGGCGCCGGCGTTGTAGGCGGCGCTGGCCAGCCACGGTGAATCGTCGAAGCGGGCCGCCATCTGGGCCAGATAGCGCGTGCCGAGGACGATGTTCACCACCGGATCGAAGAGACTTTCGCCGCCGTCCCAGGCAAGCCCGTTCTTGCGCGCCACCTCGGCGCCGGTGGCCGGCACCAGTTGCATCAGCCCGCGTGCGTCGGCGCCCGATTGCGCGTCGCTGACCCAGGCGCTTTCCTGGCGCAGGATGCCGTACGCCCAGGACGGGTCGATGCCTGCCGCCTGCGCCTGCTGGACCAGGCCGTACTGGCTGGCGAGCGGGAAGCGCAGGGTGTAATAACCCAGCGCGGCGCCTTTGTTGAAGGTGAAGATGGCGCGGTCGTACCAGCCGCGCTGCTCGGCGAGGTTGACCGCCTGGCGCAGCGTGTCCGCATCGGCATCGGCCAGCGCCTGGTTCCATTCGCGCCGTGCGGCCCTGGTCAGGCCGACCGCGAACAGTTCGAACGCGCGCTGCATGCCGGGAATGGCCAGCACGGCCTGTTCTCCCTCCGCGCTGACCACGGGCTGGAGCACGCACAGCGCATAGGCGCTGTGCTGGTGGTCGGCGGCGAGGTAGCCGAAGTAGCTCGACTGCGCGGCGGCGATGGCATAGGCGCGTTGTGCTTCTTCGTGGCGGCCCAGTGCGTCGAGCGCGCGGGCGCGGAAGTACAGCCATTCGTCATTCTGCTGCTGGGCAGGCGTGAGCGCGTCGATCGCCGCCAGCACGGCATTCCAGTCTTGCATCGCCAGTGCCGCGCGCACGCGCCATTCGCGGCTGGTGTCGGTTTGCGCGGCGGCCGGCAGGTTCACCAGGCGCGCCAGCGCATCCGGGTCGTAATCGGTGGCGTGAAACAGGGCCAGCGCGTTGAGCACGCTGTCGCGTTGGCTGGGTGTCAGCTGGAAGCGGGTTTGCAGATCCTTCCAGGCGTCGTCGGCGGCGGTCGATTGCCGCCGCGCCAGGCGCACCAGCGCAAGCGTCACGGCTTGCCGCGCATGGGCGGTGTCCGGCCACTGCATGGCGCTTTGCGCGGCCGAGGCCGGGTCGGTCAGTGCCAGCACGATCCGCTGCGCGGCCGTGGCATCGTCATCGGGCAGCCACTGGCTCATGTCCGAAATACTGTCGCTCTTGCCGGCATCGGCAGCCGCGTCGATGCGCGTCCATAGCCGTTGCCTGGTCAGCAGCCCCTGGTCGTAGGCGGCTTGCAGCACGGGTTCGCAGGCGGCCGGCAGCGACGGTTCGGCCCACAGCGTGGCCAGGTCCTTGTCGAAATCGAGCCTGGCGCCGCCTTCCAGCCGCGCCCGCAGTTCGTCGCAAGTCAATGCGTCGCCGAGGCCGGGCTGGTACATCAGCTGGAACGTATCCCAATCCTGGCGGCGCGTCAGTTCCAGCAGAAAATTGCGGCGCAGGTCGTTGGCTGGGATCAGATCCGGATATTGCTTGAGGTACGCTTCGACGGCGGGGCGGTCGATGAGCTGGATGTCATGCTCCAGCGATGCCGCCTGCAGGTAGGGGTAGAGCGGGTAGTTCTGCAGGTTTGCCGACAGCGCGCGCCAACCGTCGCCGCCCTCGGCCGCGGCGGCGTAGGCCTGCTTGAAGCTGGCACGCTGCGCCTCAAGCGTGGCGGTGTCGGTCTGGGCAAGGCTCGCGCCGGCCAGCATCCAGCCGGCGACAACGAGCCATAGACGGCCAAGGCGCGGCGACGTGGCTTGCGGGGCCATGGGAACTCCTGCGAACAATCGGGGCAAAGTGTAATGGATGCGTTCGGTGCGCCCTGAACGAAACCGTAAGCGTCCCGGCGGCGATGTGCAGGCGCCGTGAGCATTCATGCGGTCTGATTTGCATGCGGGCTGCTAAGCTTGCGCGCTTGAGCGTGCTGCACCGACAGGGTCCTAATGCCGTCACCTTCCAATAGCTCAGTTTCCTACGCCGTGGCCTGGCTGTTGCTGGTGCTGACGGCGCTGACCGGCGGCTTCTGGTGGTGGAACGTGGGACGGCCGGTGCAACTGCCCGATGCGCCGTCGGCGCGCATCTCCTGCGTGTCGTATGCGCCGTTCCGCAAGCCGGGCGAATCGCCGCTCAATCCCCAGTTCGTGATCACGCCCGAGCGCATCGACGAAGACCTGCGCGCGCTGTCGCAGCGCATCAACTGCGTGCGTACGTATTCGCAAAGCAACGGCCTTGACGTTGTGCCGGCGATCGCGGCGCGCTATCACATGCAGGTATTGATGGGCATCTGGATCAGCAGTGTGTCCAAATACAACGACATCGAGATCGCGCGTGGCATCAAGACCGCCAATGCGTATCCGGGCACGATCCGCGGCATCGTGGTGGGCAACGAGGTGCTGTTGCGCGGCGAGGTATCGCCCAAGCGCCTGGCGCAATACATCCAGACCGTGCGTGCGGGCGTGCCCAAGAGCATCCCGATCACTTACGCCGATGTGTGGCAGCGCTGGCTGAGCTATCCGCAGATGGCAAGCTCGGTGGATTTCATCACCATCCACATTTTGCCCTACTGGGAAGACAATCCCGTGGCCGCCTCCAAGGCCATCAAGCATGTGGAAGAGGTCTACGCGCGGCTGCAGCGCGCGTTTCCCGGCAAGCAGTTGATGATCGGCGAAACCGGCTGGCCCAGCGCCGGCCGCCTGCGCCGCAGCGCCGAGCCCAGCCTGGTGAACGAGGCGCTCTATCTGCGCCAATTCGTTACTTACGCTGCAAAAGTGCACATGCCCTACAACGTGATCGAGACCTTCGATCAACCGTGGAAGCGCGCGCTGGAAGGTACCGTGGGCGGTTATTGGGGCATTTTCGATTCCAATGCGCGGCCTAAATTCTCGATGCTGGGCCCGGTCGTCGAAGATCCCTACTGGTGGTGGGGCTGGGTGGCCGGTGCGATCGGCGTGGCACTGTTTGTCGTGGTCGGCTGCTGGCCGCATCGCTGGCATGGGCCGCGTGGCTGGCTGGCACTGGTACTTTCCGGCTTCGCCGCCGGCACGGCCGTGGCCTGGCAGGTGCGCAAGATGACCTACGCCTGCGGGCCGTGGTGGGAATGGGCGATATCCTCGGCATCGCTGGTGCTGGCGCTCATGGTGGGCGCGGCGTTGGCGCGGCGCATCGCCGCGCACGTCGCCGACCGCTTCGACGACACCGAGCCTGCATCGTGGTGGCGCTTCGGTTCGTTGTTCGCGCTGGTGCTTTACGACATCCTGATGGCGTTCGACGGACGCTACCTGGATTTTCCGCTGGGTGTGTTCGCCCTGCCGTGCATCGGCTACGGCGTATTTGGCTTGCTCACGCGCGAGCACGTCATGCCTTCGGCCGAGCAACGCTTTCTCGCCTGCGTCGGTCCCGTGCTTGCGCTGGTGCCGGTGGTGCAGGAAGTGGGCATGAACAAGGTGGCCTGGCTATGGTTTGGCCTGAACCTGGCGATCGCGTGGCCCCTCTACATCAACTGGCATCGCCATGCTATTGGCCTGAAGGCGCACCAGGCGTAGGCAACCGACCAGCAGCGCGACGGCGCCGGCGTAGTAGCAATACAAGGTCAGCGCGAACATACCCAGTGCCGCCGCCAGCCACGCCATGGCGCGCTGCCTTGAGAACAGCGCAACCAGCATCGCGATCAGCGCGGCCACGCCGAAGCCGTAGGTGTTGAAGCCGACCACGATCGCCGCGCGCAGTCCGCAGGACGCCGGGATGTGCGCGTTGCCTTTGTCGCACTGGTGCGCAAGGTCGGCCGGTTCGATGAAGTCGTAGCGCAGCCAGGCGCTGGCCAGGGCGACTGCCACCAGCAGCAGCCACGGCAGGAGGATACGGATCAAGCGTCGGGTCGTCATCGGGATAATTTAACCGATGACGAGGGCAGCTGGATTTCCGCGGCCAGCGCCAGGTGATCGGAAAAGGCTTGCGGCAAGGTCCACACCTTGTCGATCTTGATCTGCGGCGAGACCAGGATGTGATCGAGCGCCCGGCTTGGCTTCCAGCTGGGAAAGGTCGGCACTGCCTGCGTCGGCGGTTGCAGGTTGCAGCGTGCGAACAGGTGTCGCATCTCGTTGCTGTGCGCGTCGGTGTTGAGGTCGCCCATCAGCACCGCGTGTGGATGATCCTGCAGCACTTCGGCGATGAAGCCCAGTTGCCTGGCGCGTGCCTGCGCGCTCAGGGACAGGTGGGCGATCATCACGGCCAGCCCGTCGGTGTCGTCGCCGAAACGTGCCAGCAGTGCGCCGCGGCCGGGAATGCGGCTGGGCAGCGGGTAGTCGATCACCACTTGTGGTTCGAGCCGGCAAATCAGGCCGTTGGCGGTATGCGATATCTGCGCCACCGGGCGGTTGGGCTGATGGCTCCAGAACGGCATGCCTGAGGTTTCGGCAAGGTAGCGCGTTTGATTGAGAAAGCCCGAGCGCAAGCTGCCTGCATCAGCTTCCTGCAGGCCGATCACGTCGAACTGCGGCAATAGTGCGGCCAGTTGATCGAGGTTATCCAGCTTGCTGCGCCCGGGCAGCATCGCGTTGATGCTGCGCGTTACGTATTGCCTGTAGCGCTGCACGCTGGCGCCGGCCAGGATGTTGCAGCTCAAAAGGCGCAGCCGTTGCTTGGGGTGGGATCCGGCGCGGGTCATTGACGCTAAATTACATGCTTGCGGCGCGGCTGGTGTGAAAAAGCCGCGCTGCGGTAAAGCCTCAGTGGTCTTTGGCGTTCAGCTCCCGCTGCACCAGCCACTTGGTAAGCGCCACCAGCTGCGGGAAGTCCTTGATGTTGGCGCTGCGGTATTTGCCGTCGACAACGATGGTCGGCGTGCCATCCACGCCCCAGGTCTGCAGCAGTTGCATATCCTTCTTGAGCTGCGCATCCACTTCGGGCGAATTGGCCAGGGTCAGGAACTGGCCCCTGTTCGCGCCGTGGCTGGCATAGAAATCGGCGATCTCGCCCATCGAGTTGATGGGGTACTGGTCCCTGAACTTGGCCACGAACAGCGCATCGTGCGTCTGTTCGACGATGCCCAGCTTCTTGGCCGCGTAGTAGGCGCGCGCGAACGGCACCCAGGTATCGTTGAACGGCGCCGGCAGAAGCTTGAATTCCACGCCCTTGGGCAGCGACTTGCGCAGCTGGTCGGCATAGGGCGAGAACTCGGCGCAATGGATGCAGGCGTAGGAGAACACTTCCACCACTTCGACCTTGCCGCTGTCGCTAAGGCGCGTGTGGGGTGTCGGCAGCGTGACGTATTCGACGCCATCGGTGAAGGGCGCGGCGGTGGCGGCGTCGGAGGGGGCCGCGGTACAGGCGCTGGTCACGACGAGGCCGCAGAGCAGGCCGAGCAAACGGAAACGGACGGTGTTGAACATGATCTTTCCTGCACGATGGCGGCACCTTGGCCGCCGTCCATGAGTCGAATGAAAAGCGCCCGGCGAATCGGGCGCTTGGGATCAAAAGGAACTACTCGCCGGCGGCTTCCTTGGCGACCAGCCACTTGGTCAGCTCGATCGACTGCGCATAGCCGCCGGCGTCCCCAGGGGTGAAGCGATACTTGCCGTTGACGATGATGGTCGGCGTGGCATCCACGCCGTAGGCCTTTACCATGTCGTCGGCGCGTTTCATCTGCGTATTGACGCTGAAGGAATTGGCCACCGCCACGAACTGCTTCGGATCGACGCCGTACTTGGCATAGAACTTCGCCACGTCTTCGATCGTGGGCCATGCCGACTGCGGCTTCGGCCGGCCGGTGGCAAGGTCGTCGGAAGCCAGCTCGCCGCTCTTCCAGATCGCGTCGAACATCGCGTCATAGGTCTTGTCGGCCACGCCCATCGCCTTGGCGGCGAAGTAGGCGCGCTGGAACAGCGGGAAGTTTTCATCGGGGCGGAAGGACACCGGCAGATAGTTCATCACCACGCCCGACGGCAGGCTTTGGGCCAGCTGGTCGGCGGTGGTGTGGAACTGGTAGCAGGCCGGGCAGGCGTAGGAGAACGCCTCGGTCACCACGATCTTGTCCGGAATGCCGGTGGGCTGCGCCGGTTCGATGGTGAAGTAGTTCTTGCCCTCGACCCACTTACCGGTGTCCACGAAGGGTTCGGCGGGCGTCGGCGTGGCTTTCTGGGCCGCCGTGGCGGTCGCTGCCGGGGCCGCCGCGCTGCTGGCGGTTGCGGCGGCGGTCGAGGCGGCGGCGGGCGTGGTGGCCGCCGGCGCGGGCTTGGCGGCCGAGGCCGGTGCGGCCGGTGCGGTGGACTGGGCAGGGGCCGGCTGCGGCGAAGTGTTGTTGTCGGAACCGTTGTGACTGCAGGCGGCGAGCGCGATCAGCGCGACGCCAAGGAAAGACAAACGCTTCAGCATGGTCAGCCTCGATGGGGAATACGGAACGACTATGGACAACGCCGGTGGCCGGAAGTTACGGCGAAGCCGCCGTGGAGACCGCGGCGTCGGTCACATGCAGGCCTTCGATGTAGCTGGAGACCGCGACGATCTCCTGCGGATCGAGCTTCTTGGCGATGGCCGGCATGATCTGCGCATGGGGCTCCTTGCCCCAGCTGACGCCGTCGTGGAAATCCTTCAGTTTGGCCTCGATGTACTGCGCGTGCTGGCTGGTCAGCTGCGGATACATCGCGCCCGGGTTGCCGCGCCCGTCGATGCCGTGGCAGGCCATGCAGGCGGGAACGCCGCGCTCGGTGTCGCCCTCGCGGTAGAGCTTCTCGCCCTGCGCGACCAGCGCCTGGTCGGCCACGCCCGGCAGCGACTGTTTGCTGGCGAAATACGCGCCGATGTCGCGCATGTCCTGGTCCGACAGCGGCGTGGCCATGCCCAGCATGATGGCGTTCTGGCGTTCGCCGGATTTGAAATTGTGCAGCTGGTGCACGATGTACATCTCGTGCTGGCCGGCGAGCTTGGGATATTGCGGATCGCTGGAGTTGCCGTCCACGCCGTGGCAGGCGCCGCATGCGGCGGCCTTGCCCTGGCCGGCGGTGGCATCGCCCGGCTTGGTGGTGCTCATCCAGTCGCCCGAAGCGGCGCTCGCCGAAGCGGTCGCGCTGCTGGCGGCGGGCTTGGCGGCGGAGGCGGCGCTGGCCGGGGCCGGCGTGGCGGGCTTGGCTTGGGTAGGGGAGTTCTGCGCCAAAGCGGCGCCGGCAGAGAGAGCGAGGACCAGGGCTACTGCATTGACGACAGCGGGCCGACAACCGGCGAGCCGAAAACTCATACACTTGCCTCCAGGAAATACTGCTATGGACGTACGGGGCGAACCCTCGGCGTACCGCGACTGGCAGAAGCCCGAAATTATCCCCACGCCATCTTAGCCGGTCAAACTACCGATATGTCTGCCAATCCGCTGCAGGGCGCGCAGTTCGTGCTCGCTGCTCATCGCATTAATCAACTGCCCGCCGACGCCGGTGCGGAGATAGCCTTCGCCGGGCGTTCCAACGCCGGAAAGTCCAGTGCATTGAATGCATTGACGGGACAGAAAGGGCTCGCGCGCACGTCCAAGACACCGGGCCGCACCCAGCAGATGGTGGCCTTCTCGCTGCCGGCGGTCGCGTATGACGAAATGTCGCAGGCGCAGCCTTTGCGCCTGATCGACTTGCCCGGCTATGGCTACGCCAAGGTGCCCGATGCCTTGCGCGAACACTGGCGGCAAGAGATCGACGCCTACCTGCATCAGCGCCGCAGCCTGCGCGGCGTGGTGCTGATCGTGGATATCCGCCATCCGCTGAAAGAGTTCGACCGCACCATGCTGGAGTTCTGCTTCGGCACCCTGCTGCCCTGTCATGTGCTGCTGACCAAGGCGGACAAGCTTTCGCGCAACCAGGCCCAGCAGGCGCTGGCCGCGCTGCGCAAGTTGCTGGACGCGAGCACGCCGGTGACGGCGCAGATTTTTTCGTCGTCCGAAGGAACCGGCGTGGAAGAGGCGCGCGCCGCGGTGATGAACATGCTGCTGGGCGAGGGCCGCGGCGACGCGTAGCCGCCGCGTCGCGGTGGTTTCAGCCAAACCGTGCGTCAGCGCGACGCGGCCACCGCTTCCATGAAGACCTTGCACAGCGCTTCCATGCCGGCGCGGTCGTCCTCGTCGAAGCGGGCAATCGAGGGGCTGTCCACATCCCATACGCCAAGCAGGCTGCCGTCGGCATTAACCAGCGGCACCACGATTTCCGATTGCGAGGCGGCATCGCAGGCAATGTGGCCCTCGAAGCTGTTCACGTCGCGCACCACTTGCGTCTGGCGCGTTTGCGCCGCGGTGCCGCACACGCCCCGGCCCAGCGCGATGCGGATGCACGCCGGCTTGCCCTGGAACGGGCCGACCACCAGCTCGGTGCCATCATAAAGATAGAACCCGGCCCAGTTGAGATCGGGCAGGCTGTTGAACAATAGCGCCGAGAAGTTGGCCGCGTTGGCCACCAGGCTCGGTTCCCCGGCCAGCATGCCGCGGGCTTGCTCGGCCAGGTCGGCGTAGTGCTCGGGTTTGCTTGCCGCGGGACCGTTGTTGATCTCGAACATGACCGGATGGCTCGATTGTTTCAGGCTGATGCGACAAGATGGGACGTCCGGTGCCCAGGCACAAGGGGAGTGCACATAAAATGACCGATCTGCAGCACGATACCGGGCACGCCGGCCGGGTGGAGGCGCACCGTCTGGACGGCTTCATCGACGCCGCCTTCGCTTTCGCCGTGAGCGTGCTGGCCATCGCCGGCGCCGAGACGCCGCACAGCCTGCACGATCTGCTGCTGGACCTGGACCGGATTCCCGGTTTCGCCTGCAGCTTCTATACCTTGATGATTTTCTGGCATCGGCATGTGCTCTGGCGCGACCGTTTCCGCCTGCATGACGGCATCAGCATCGCCTTGAGCCTGGCGCTGGTGTTCTTCGCGTTGATCTTCGTGTATCCGTTGAACATGCTGTTCCAGGCCTTGTTCAGTTCGATCTACGATTCGTTCGCGCACACCAGCCTGCCGAACGAGCCGATGATCGGCAGCATGCGCGAATTACGCGCGCTGTATATCTGCTACGGCCTTGCCTATGCGTGCATGGCCGGCTGTCTTGCCATGCTTTATCGCCACACGTTGCGCCGGGCCAGCATGGCCCATGTCGACCGCATCAAGGCGCGCGAGACGCTGTACGTGCAGCTGAGTTCGATCATGGTGGCGATCGCCTCGCTGGTGTCGGCATTGCTTATTCCCGACAGCGGCGCGTGGAGCTGGTTGCCCGGTTGCCTGTATGCGCTTTTGGGTTTGACGTACTGGATGGCCGGCCACTGGTCCAGAAAGGCATTGGCGCAGGCGGCATGACGCACGCGGTTTTCATCGCCGGCACCGATACCGGCATCGGCAAGACCCATGCGGCATGTACCCTCATCCACGCATGGCGAGCGGCGGGGCGCAGCGTTTGCGGCATGAAACCGGTGGCCAGCGGCTGCGCGGAAACGCCGCGCGGCTTGCGCAACGACGATGCGCTGGCATTGCTGGCGGCGAGCAGCGCGCCTTCGCCCGCTTACGATGAAGTCAATCCGGTGGCCTTGCGCGAACCGTTGTCGCCCCATCTGGCCGCACGGCACGAAGGCGTAACGATCGCGCTGCCATCTTTGCGCCAGGCGTTCGACACATTGGCCGGTCGCTACGATACGGTCGTCGTCGAAGGTGTCGGCGGGTGGCGCGTACCGTTGTCGATGGATCTGTTTGCATCGGACATCGCCAAGGCATGGTCGTTGCCGGTGGTGCTGGTGGTGGGACTGCGGCTTGGCTGCCTGAGCCACGCGCTGCTTACCGCCGAGGCCATCGTGGCCGATGGTTGCCGCCTGGCTGGCTGGATCGGCAACCGGATCGACCCGCACATGGATGCGGCGGAGGAAAATATCGACACCTTGCGCGCGCTGTTGCCGGCGCCGTGCCTGGGCATCCTTGCGCATGGACCGACACCCGAACAGGCTTGCGATATGTTGCAATTGAACGCAATGGGCATCTGAAAGGATGATGCGCCCAGGCATCGCACCACGGTCATGACACCAAGGAGGACATATGACCAGCCGCAGTCACTATTACCTGCGTATTGCCGATCTTGCGCACGCGCGCGGCGCGCAATCGGAACTGAGCTATGACGGCGCCGGGCCGAATGATCTGGCGGCGGCCTTGCGCGAAGCCCTGGTCAGCCCGTTGCTGTTTCAGCGCTGGCGCGCGCTGCAGCCGGATCCGGACGAAGTGGATGAGCGCCTGGGCGTCACCGATCAACTGGCCAAGGTCAACGCCAAGGCGGTGGACCTGCATACCGAAGTGGACGTGATCACCGATCTGCCGATGAGCATCCTGCGCCAGCGCCTCAACTGGCTGATCGGCGCGAACTGGCAATTGCACGACGTGCGCACGGCCTGAGCGCGCGCCCGGGCCGCGCGACGCCTCAGTGGTTGCGTTGCTGGATGAAATCGGCGAGCCACAGCAGCGGCTGGGCATTGCTGGAAATGCTGCGCGCGGCATCGCGTGCTTCATCGAACAGCGCATGCGCGCGCTGCTGCGCCTGCTCCAGGCCGAGCAGCGACGGGAAGGTGGATTTGTGCTGCGCCAGATCCTTGCCCGCGGTCTTGCCCAGCGTGGCGGTGTCGGCGATCTGGTCCAGCACGTCGTCCTGGATCTGGAAGGCCAGCCCGATGCACTTGCCGTAGCGGTCCAGCGTGTGGGCAACCGCGTGGTTCGCGAGTGCCGCGATGCCGGCAAGCCGGCAGGTGACCAGAATCAGCGCACCGGTCTTGCGCGCATGCAGCGATTCCAGTTGCGGCAACGTGAGGGTGAGGTTTTCCGAGGCCATGTCCACGGCCTGGCCACCGACCATGCCCAGCGAACCGGACGCGTGCGCCAGCGCCGCGATCATCTGCACCTTCTGCGTGGCGTCGAGCGTGCCGGTGTTGGCCAGCGCATCGAAGGCGAGCGTCTGCAGGGCGTCGCCGACCAGGATCGCGGTGGCGACGTCGTACGCTTTGTGCACGGTGGGGCGGCCGCGGCGCAGGTCGTCGTTGTCCATGCCGGGCATGTCGTCGTGCACCAGCGAATAGGCGTGGATGAATTCCACCGCGCAGGCGGCCGCATCGAGCTTTTCGGCAGCCACCCCCAAGGTTTCGCCGCAGGCATACACCATCAGCGCGCGCAGATGCTTGCCGCCTTCGCAGGCGTAGCGCATGGCTTCGTGCAACCGCGCCGGATCGGTGCCGGCGGCCGGCAATAACGCATCCATCGCACGCTGCAGCCGTTCAAGATAGGCGGGCACGCGGGTGTCGAAAGAGGAAATCGTGGGGGAAATCAGGCTCATGCGGAGTCCGGGCAGGGAACGTGGCTATGACGAAAAAAGCTCGCCTGCGACCTAGGAACGCTCGCGGCGCAATCTGCCAATTTTAACATTGCGTCCGCGCTTTGGCCGAGCGATCGGCCGCAAAACCAGCAATGGCCGCGAAATCCTCCCCCGGCGGGCGGGGGAGCCAACCGCTTTCAGGCCTCGCGGTACCAAAGCAGGATCACGCCTACCAGCATGAAGCAGATCGGCCAAACCCAGCCGGCGATCCGCCCGCCGCGTCCAGGCAGGCGCAGCTCCAGCCAGCGCGCCCAGCCCGCCGCCACGCCCGCCAGCGCAAGCGGCGTGTGCGTCAGTTCGATCAGCAGCTGATCTTTCACGTTGGAAATCTGGTGGTTGTGCGTGAGCAGCATCGCACCGCCCACCGACACCAGCAGCGGAAACACCAGCGCCGCCTTGGGGTTGCGCAGGCGCCCGGTGCGCACGGCCCATTCGAATACGCCGAACAGGATGATCAGCAGCACGAAGAATCGATGCTGCGCCACTTCCACATCGCGCCACGCAACCCAGAACCCTTCGTTGCCCATCGGCCACACTTCGGGGTCCGAACGCACCAGCAAGAAGCCCGCCATCAGCAGGAACAGCAGCGGCCAGTGCTTGAGCCATCCGATGCCCGCGCGATTGAGCAGGGCCAGCAGGCCGATCAGCAGTACGAAGATGCCGGCCCAGTGATGGTTGTATTCGGACCATGCAATGTCGTCGGCGTTGCGCGGCGGCAGCACGCCGGAACCGGGCACGTTGGCCTGCGCGGCAACCTGGCCGCGCTGCGCCGCTTCCTTGTCCAGTTGCGCCTGCATCTGCGAGATCGCCAGCTGATCGTGATCGGGCGAGGTCAGGCGCGGCCATGCCGGCGCATTGCGCACGGCGATTTCGTGCAGCGTGACGCGATCGGCGGTGAGATCGACCGCCGGCGGCACCGAGGTCAGCGACGCGGCGGCGAAGAAGATGGTGAAGCCGATGCCGATCTCCACTTCGGCGAAGCGGCGCAGGCGGATCACCGAGGTTTCCTCGCCTCGCCGCAGCCGCTCGGTCACCAGCAGGTTGCCCAGGCCAAACAGCAACAGCGCCAGGAACATGGCGATCTTGGCGCCTACCATCACGCCGTAGGCCGTGCCGTAGAAACCTTGCACGCTGCCGATGTAGAACACCGACATGATGGCGCCGGAAATCACGATGCTGGCCACGCCGATCATCGACATGCGCGAAAAGCCAGGGCCGATCAGGCGCCAGCTTTGCACGTCGTGCAGCCGGCTCAGCGCAAGCACGAAGCACGGAATGGCACCGATCCAGATCGCCGCGCCGAACTGATGCAGGCCTTCCACGAACAGCAGCAAGACGTTGTTGTCCAGCCGCGCGTACGCATGCGTGGTGAACGTGGCGGCGGTCAGCTCGATCGCGCCGATCAGCAGCGGCAGCGCAGCGGCGAGCGGGCCGTCGGCGATGCGCCTGCCCAGGCACGGGATCAGCGCCAGCGCGCAGAGCACCTTGATCGTGCCGCACAGCGCGAACGGCGCCTGCATCACGTCCAGGAACGACAGGCCGACGGTGGACATCAGCACCGCCACCTGCAGCCCGGTGCCGAGGATTTCCGCGATGCCAAGGCCGATCGCGCTATAGAGGGTGAGGCGCGCGATGCGCCGTTCCAGCTCGGCGCCCTGCGGCAGTGCCTTCATCAGCGGGCGCAGCAGAAACACCAGGAACAGCACGCCACCGAGCGTCATCGACTGCGCGACGATCACCAGGCCGTGCAGGATGATGCTGAGATAGCCGAAGATGTCGACGAGTAGTTCCACGAGGAATCGCTCAGGTGATGGCGGGTGTCAGGCCGTCGTTCCAGCGCAGGCCAGAATCGGGCTTCAACGTACCGTGCGAAGCGCACGACATGGGTTTTGTACCGCGGGCTCGTAGGGCGCCGGATGGCCGCCGGTGCCGCATGACGGTGGGGCAGGATGCGATGCTTCAACATGCCTGCCCCGCAGGTATCCTTACGGTTTGGCCGTCACGGTGAACGGCAGGTCGCCGCGCGTGAGATGGCCGTCCAGCGCCAGCGCCTGCCAGCGCAGCGTGTACGCACCCGGCGCAAGATCGGCACTGGTATCGAGTTCGTTGCTGTTGCCGTGGGTGTCGATGCTCAGCACGGCCTGGCTCTGGTCCGGCTTGACCAGCGTGAGCAGCGAGCGGTGCTGGTCGACCTTGCTGTTGTACTTGAGCACGAAATGCACGTGGCCGGCCGGCACGTTGCCATTCGCCTTGGGCGTGCTGTCGATCAGGATGGCGTGCGCGCAGGCGCCCATGCTGACCAGGGCGCAGGTTGCGGCGACCAGGAAGGTTCCAATACGACGACGCAGGGACATCGGCAGATTCTCCAGTGAGGTATCGCCGCGAAAGTGGCGATGGGAAAAGCGGTTCACGGCGACCATCCCAGCGTAGGCCCCGTCGCCTCGGCGACGGCGCGCAGCGCAAGCGTGGCGCGTTGCATGCGTGAGTATAGTCGGGGCAGCTCAGCCAGCAGCCCCGGATGGCGGCACAGCGCGGCGAGCAAGCCCCAGGCGCGTGGCCGGCCCCAGGCATCGACGCTGTTATTGAGCGCGGCGGGAATGCTGTCGCCCGCTTCGTCGATGATGGCGCGCAGCGTGAGGAAGGGCAGGCCGCGCTCCTGGGCGACGGCGGCGACGGCGGCGCTTTCCATGTCCACCGCCAGCGCCCGGTGACGGCCCCGTGCGGCGGCCTTGGCGGCCGTCGTCAGCAGCGGTTCGCGGACGCTGAGCAGCGCGCCGTTGGTGCAAAGGGGGCAAGCTGTGGCCGCCAGCCGTTGCTGCAGGCGGGCTCGCCATGGCGCGTGGACGGGGTAGTTGCGCCCATGCTCGTCCAGTACGCGTTCGGGACAGAACAGGCTGCCGTTGCGCAGGTCCGCATCCAGCGCGCCGGCCACGCCGAACACCGCCAGCGCCCCGGCGCCCGCGTCGGCCAGGCCGTGCGCGGCGCGATGCGCGGCATCGGGTCCCATGCCGCTAAGCCACACTGCGGCGCCTTCGGCAAGCGAAACGAGGCGTTCGGGGTGGATGCGGGCGGAGGTAAGCGCCCTGGCTTCCGCTGCCAGCGCCACGACGATGCCGGTGGCGGCCGGTGCCATCGGATCGCTCAAGCGAAAGCCGATTGCGACAGCTGCCGGTAGCGGGCCAATGCCCACAGCGGAAAATACGCGGTGTAGCCGTGGTATTTGAGGTAATACACGCGCGGGAAGCCCGGTGCGTTGTGCGAGGGGTGATACCACAGGCCGCCCGCTTGCTGGTTGGCCATCAGGTAGTCGATGCCGCGGCGTACCGATTCCGATTGCGCATCGCCCATCGCCAGCTGCGCCAGCACCGCCCAGGCTGTGGTCTGCGGCGTGCTGATGCCGTGGTTGGTGCCGCGCAGGGCCGGGTCGATGTAGCTGTCATTGGTTTCGCCCCAGCCGCCGTCGGCGTGCTGGCGTGCGCGCAGCCACTCGATCGACTTGCGAATGTACGGTTGGCGCGAATCCTCGCCGGCCAGGGCCAGGCCCGCCAGCACGCTCCAGGTACCGTACACGTAGTTGCTGCCCCAGCGGCCCCACCAGCTGCCGTCGTCGAGCTGTGTCTGGCGCAGGTAATCGATGCAGCGGCGCAGGCTTTCGGCATCCTGCGGACGCGCCAGCACGCCCAGACACGCGGCCACGCGGCCGGAAACGTCTTCGGTCGGCGGATCGAGCAGCGCGCCATGGTCGGCGAACGGAATGGCGTTGAGGTAGTAGTGGGTATTGTCCGCGTCGAATGCGGCGAAGCCGCCGTTTTTCGATTGCAGCCCGATCATCCAGTCGGCCGCGCGATCGGTGTTGAAGCGGTGGCGCCCCGACTGGCCGCGGCGGCGATCCTGGATATGCAGCAGCGCGGCGGCAACGGCGGTATCGTCGATGTCCGGGTAATACGCGTTGTTGTACTGGAACGCCCAGCCGCCGGGCACGGCATGGGGCTTGGTGGCGGCCCAGTCGCCTTTCAATTCCAGCTCCTGCTTGGAGCGCAGCCAATCGACGGATTTGGCGATGGCCGACTGCGTGGCCTCGTCGTCGCTGGTGTTCATCAGCGTGAGCGCGCTCCACACGGTGTCCCAGATCGGCGATACGCAGGGCTGGCAGTACGCCGAGCCGTCCTCGCGATGCACGACCAGCTTCTGGATCGAACGCAGGCAGGTCTGGCGGACCGGATCGTCTTTCGCGTAGCCGAGCAGTGCCATCGCCTCGTAGCTGTTGACCATCGGCGGAAAGATCGCGCCGATGCCGTCCTCGCCGTTCATGCGCGCCAGGAACCACGCTTGGGCCTTGCGCACCGCGCGGGCGCGCACGGCCTTGGGAATGAAGCGGTCGGCGATGCGGCCGAGCTTGTCCAGGGCCAGGAAAGTGCGGTTCAACAAACCGCCGCGAATGAAGTAGTGGCGCTCTTCCTCCGGCGGCGTGACGAACAGTTCGCGGATGCCGATCTTGCGCGGGTTCTTCGCTTTGGCCTTGAGCGAGCACAGGATCGTCAACGGCACCAGCGTGGTACGCGCCCAGTAGGAAATCTTGTCGATGTGGAACGGAAACCAGCGCGGCAGCAGCATGATTTCCACCGGCACATAGGGCGTGGCGCGCCACGGCACCTGTTCGAACAGCGCCAGCAGGATACGCGTGAACACGTTGGCCTTGGCGGCGCCGCCCAGTGCCAGGATCGCCTCGCGCGCGATGCGCATATGCTCGGCGGCCGGGTCGTCGCCGGCGGCCTTGAGTGCGTAATACGCCTTGATCGTACAAGAGATGTCGATGGCGCCGCCGTGGTACTGCGACCAGCCGCCGTGCCCGTCCTTCACCTGCGTGGCGCGCAGGTAGCGTGCCATTTTCTCCTGCAGCACGTCGTCGATCTCATCCATGTAGTGCATCATCAGGATGTATTCGGCGGTGATGGTGCAGTCGGACTCAAGCTCGAAGCACCAGTGGCCGTCCTGGTGCTGAAGCGCCAGCAACGCTGCGCGGCCGCGCTCGATGGCTTCGTCCAGGCTCGTCGCGACGCGGGGCGAATGGCGTTCTTCCGCAACGGCGGACTGGGCAATCGGCGTAAAGGAATTCATTGCGGATGAACTTCGTGGGCGTCGACCGGCTCGCGCCAGTTGACGTCGGCGATGTGCGGAATGGAGCGCTTGGGCCAGGTGCGCCCGGGCATCGAAGGTTCGCTCCACTCGGCGGTCAGCGCGGTCAGCGGCAGCCCGCGCGCGGTGCTGGCGAACAGCCAGCGCAGCGCGGCATTGGATCTGCCGAACAGGCGCGTGAACAGGATCGTGCGTGCGACGGCCTTGCGCGAGATCTTGATCTGCGTGCCGGCCGAGAAATCGAGATTGCTCTGCAGATTGCGCAACGTCAGCACGGCCATGCCGATCGCCCACAGGCAGAAGCGGCGCACGCCGGCATGCCTGGTGGGAAACATCAGCGTGTAATCGAGCGCATTGCGCAGATGCGCATGCGCGATGCCCACCAGCTCGGACATGGTGTCGGCGTATTGGGCGTTCTGCTTGCCGGGCGCGAGGTCGGCAAGCTTCACGCCGCGCCGCGCGAAAAGATCCTGCGGCAGCCAGCAGGCGCCGCGCGCGCGATCTTCCCACTGGTCCTTGAGGATGTTGGTCATCTGCAGGCCCTGTCCGAACGAGACGGCCAGGCGCAGCATGGTGTTGCGATGAGGTGCCAGCGCCGGCTCGAAGTCGACGAACATTTCCGTCAGCATCTCGCCCACGACACCGGCGACGCAGTAGCAATAGCGATCGAGGTCGTGCAGGGTCTTCAAGCCCTGCACGCCGGCACCGCGCTGGAATTCGTGCATGCCGTGCGACATGATCTTCAGGCATTTCACGATCGAAGCCCGCTGCGTGCGCGACAGGCCGCGCGTCACTTCCAGCACGGTGGGAAGGCGGCGCATCAGGTCGCGTTCGGCGTCCAGCGTGGCATCGGACAGCAGCGGGGCGACTTCGTCGGCCACATCCTGCGGATCGGCCTCGCCGGTGACGGCGGCGACGAACGCGTTCTCGAACCGGCGTTTCTGCTCGGCCGACAGCGCGGGCTCGTCCTCGATGGTGTCCGCAGCGCGGCAAAGCAGGTAAGCGTTGGCCACGGCGCCACGCAGCTCCGGCGGGAGCTGGGGGATGGTCAGCGCAAAGGTCCTGGACACCTTGGGCAGGATCGCGTCCTGATAGGTGATGGCCTCGTCGCTCACGCAAGGGACGGTGGCATTGTTTATTGGGTTCATGGGCATGCCTCGGCCGCTCTTATTATGCCACACCGCCTAGGGATGCTCTGATTAATGCTCGGCAGGTGTCACCAGCGCTTTGAATTTTACCTGATGGGGTGTCATGCCACCTGCGAAGCATTAATCAGAGCATCCCTATTGCAGAAATTTGGAATGTCGGCGCCGGGCGAAGTTCCCGCGCCACAAAGGCGGCCACTTTGAGGGCAAACGCAGGCCGCAGAGTGACTGGACGCAGAACAGGGGGAGTGGGGCAGGTCTGTCCATTATGCTGAAGCAGCGGACGATTTTCGTCCATAATCTGGTGATGACAGTCCCAACTTTCTTGACCGGGCGGCCTATCGCTGCATGCGTGCCGCCGGTTTGCGCCTGGGCGGTTTCGCCGTGAGGGCGCTGGTTACCGGAGCCACCGGCTTTGTCGGCTCGGCGGTGGCGCGCCGCCTGCTGCGCGACGGGCACCAGGTTCGCGTGCTGGCGCGCGCGGGGTCCGACCGGCGCAATCTGCAGGGGTTGAAGGTGCAGGTGGCCGAAGGCGACCTCACCCAGCCCGCTTCCTTGCTGCCGGCTTGCGAAGGTTGCGATGCGCTGTTCCACGTCGCGGCCGACTATCGCCTGTGGGCGCCCGATCCAAGCGACCTGTACCGCGCCAACGTCGAGGGCACGCGGGCCATCTTGCAGGCTGCCAAGGCGGCCGGCGTCCCGCGCATCGTATACACCAGCAGCGTGGCCGTACTGGGCATTCCCAAGGATGGCTCGCCAGGCAGCGAGACCACGCCGGTGACGGTGGACGACATGATCGGGCACTACAAGCGCTCGAAATTCCTGGCCGAGGAGGTAGCGCGCCAGTTCGCCGCCGATGGTCTGCCGGTGGTGATCGTCAACCCGTCCACGCCGATCGGCGCGCACGACATCAAGCCCACGCCCACCGGCCGCGTGGTGCGCGATGCGATGCTGGGCAAGCTGCCCGCCTACGTCGATACGGGCCTGAACATCGTGCACGTGGAGGATGTCGCCGAAGGCCACTGGCTGGCCTTCGAGCGCGGCGTGGTGGGCGAGCGCTACGTGCTGGGCGGCTACAACCTGAGCCTGCGCGAAGTGCTGACCGAGATTGCCGATATCGCCGGCCGTTCGCCGCCGAAGGTGCGTCTGCCGCATGCGGTGGTGATGCCGATTGCGTACGCCTCCGAAGCGTGGGCGCGCCTGACCGGCATGAATCCGATTGCCACCGTCGAGGAAGTGCGCATGTCCAAGAAGCGCATGTTCTTCAGCAGCGCAAAGGCCGAGCGCGAACTCGGTTACACCGCACGCCCCGCGCGCATGGCGCTGGAAGATGCCGTGCGCTGGTTCCAATCGATGCAGCAGGCCCGGTAGCGCGGCGATCTCGCTCCTTCCCCCGCAAGCAGGGGAGAGGGCGGACATGCAGCACGCTTACTTACGTTTGCGCCGCTCAAAGAACCGCAATACCGGCAACGCGCACTTCACCATGAACGGCATGGTGGTCGGGCGCAGCAAACGCGGGTCATAGCCGGCGAAGCGGCGGTCGTTTTCACTGAGGCAGGTTGCCATCAGCGTCGCCACGCTAAGCTCTTGCTGCGTGACCGACTGCGCGCCGGTGACGGTAAAGTTGTTGTCCTGCGCCTGTTCGTTGCCATCGGCATCCAGGCTCTTGGCCAGATCCATGCGCTCCAGGCCGAGGAAGCACCACACGCGGAACACCTTCCACTCGAACGCGATGCGCTTGAACGGATTGAGGTTGGCGCGATGCCAGGCCACCCAGTTGGCAAACAGCAGGATGTGGCGGCACTCCTCTTGCATCACCGGCTCGAACGTGTCGATCAATTCGGGCGGGAACAGGCCCGAGTCGTGTGCCACTTTGAACAGGCCGAAAGCGAAGAAGCTGTCGATGCATTCGCTGTAGCCGGTGACCAGGTACGCCCATTCCGGATCCTGCGGATACTCGTAAGGCGGCTCTGGCACCAATGCAATGCCGTAGTGCTGGACCATCTTGGACAGCACCTCCTTGTGGCGGTTTTCCTCCCACGCATTCTGCGCGAGCGCGTTGCGCATTTGCGCATCGGCCACCGTGCGCGCGTAGGCCGCCATGCGCAGGCGCGCCTTGCCTTCGGTCTGCACCGCGATGTCCCAGATCGGCAGCGAAGTGATGCGATGCAGGGCCGCGTCGTCCAGCGCGGGCCACTTGAGCACCGAGGGCCGATACGGATTGAAGGTGTCGGCGAACATCTGGCACATCATCTGCTTGTGCAGGTCCGAGCCGTACTTGATGCGCTGCGTTCCGGCACCCGACCATTGCCGCGTGCGTGCCTCGCACGCGGCGATGGTGGCCGCATCCGGTTCGTCGGTGGGCAGCACCGGATCCTGGAAGCCGGGCACCAGGGTTTGCGTATCGAAGGCCTCGTGTTGCAACGTCATGACTCGGATTCTCTGGAAACAGACGATTGAGCGGTGCGTGTGGAAGCGGCCGCATACAGCCGGCGTGTTTCGGCCCACTGCCAGGAAAGCAGTGCGGGTACGCCGAAGCCGACTTCGCGCATGCGCTTGATCACGGAAAGCGCCACGCTCGCTTCGGGCGGAAGTCCGACCATGTTGCCGAACAGCACCAGGCCGCCTTCCTGCACACCCAGGCCGGCCGGCACCACGAAGATGATGTGCCGCAGCGCCTGCGTGACCGCTTCGATGGCGATGGCGTCGCCCACGCCGATGGGGTAGCCCAGCAGGTGCAGGGCGAACCACGTCTCGAAACTGCCTACCACGAAGCCCAGGAGCTGCCAGCCGCAAGAAACGACCAGGCGCAATGGGCGCGAATACTGCGAGCGGATTTCAAGATCCAGGCGCGAGCCGTCGATCAGCTCGGTCAGCTTCGAGCGGCCGCCGAGCAATTTTTCCGCGAACGATTCCAACCGCGAAAATACCTTGCCGTGCCGCAATATGATGATCAGGAAGATCGGTAGCGGCAGGCTTGCGATCAGGGCGCCGATCACCGAATTGAACGTGCCTACGCTTTGCGTCAATTCGATCAGCAGCAGGATGCCCAGCGCGGTGAACAGGTACTGGTTCACCAGCGTCAGCAGCACTTCCATGATCACGCTGGCCGCCGCGGCCGCACCATCGATGCCGCGCCATTTCACCAGGCGAATGCCGATGATTTCGCCGCCGATGTTTGCCACCGGCAACAGGCGGTTGCTGCCCTCGCGCACGGCGGCGACCCAGAACAGGAAGGGCAGGTTGGCTTTGCCGTGCGGATCGCGCGGGGCCAGCAGTGCACGCCAGCCCAGTACGTCGAACAACAGCGGCAACGCATGGAACGGCAGCAGCCATAGCAGGCCCCATCCGGCGTGATCGATGGCCTTGGCAATTTCGCCCCAGCCTTGATGCGCGATCAATGCGATGGCGGCGGCCAGTCCGAGCAAGCCGGCGATGTAGCTCAGGCGCTTCATGCTGATACCGCCGTCGCCGCCGGATCGGAAAAGCCATTGCACAGCAGGTAGCGTGCGGCGATCGTGTCGCGCACGCGCGGCGACAGCAGCCCGGCCAGTTCATCGGCGTGGCGGTACTGGTCCATGCTGGCGGTGATGTGGCCGTGGGTGGCGGGGTGCAGATAGATCTCCGACAGACCCTGCGGCAGTGCCTGCAGGATGTCCAGCATCACCGCTTCGTCCATCGCGCCGCTATGGCGCAGGCCGAATACGTGATCGTTGTATGCAATGCCTGCCTTCTGCATGCGCCGGCGCATCAGCGCCAGCCACGGCCGCAGCCAGGGGCCCATGCCCGGTTCGCGGGGCAGGCGGATCGCCCGCAGCCCGTGCTCGCGTCCGATCGACAGCATCAGCGAGAAGATGGTGGGGTGCAGATGGAAATGCTTGTGCGCGTTGACGTGATCGAGCGGCAGGCCAGTCGCCGCGAAGGCTTCGAACTGCGCGCGGATTTCGTCCGCCAGCTGGCGGCGCACGTGCGGCAGGAAGAAAAAGCGAAAACCGTTGCGCACCATGTCCGAATTGAACATGCCCTGCGCATCGACCAGATCGGGAATGCGCGAGGGCGGCAGCATCGCGCGGCCATCGGCCAGCACCAGATGCAAACCCACCGCCAGGCCTGGGGTACGCCTGGCGCGCGTCACCGCATCGGCAACGGCGGGCGCGGCGACCATCAGGCTGGCCGCGCGCAGCACGCCTTCGCGAACGCCCCGCTCGACGGCTTCGTTGACGGCCTCGTGCAGGCCGAAATCGTCGGCGGTGACGATCAGGCGTGGACGCGTGGGTGGCGTGGCGGAAGTAGGCACGGTTTTGAAAGTATCCTGCTCAAAACATCAATCCGGCGCAGGCCGGAGTCCAGTGTCCAGAAGCCGCAAACGTCGCGTTCCGTGACTGGACTCCGGCCTGCGCCGGATTGACGGGTGGATCAGGCTTCGTGCGCGCGCAGGAAGCGGAAGAATTCCACGCCTTCGCGCAGACGGCGCTTCATCATGTCCCAGCTGGTCAGCATTTCCTTGACGATTTCCCAGATCTTCGACGGGCGGAAGTAGAAGGCCCGGTAGAACTTTTCCACGCCATGGAAGATGTCCTGCTTGGACAGGTGCGGATATTCGATCAGCGCCAGCTGCACGCCCTTGTCGTTGACCAGGTTGACCGCTTCGTTTTCCTTCAGCCAGCCGCTGTCGACCGCCTGCTTGTACAACGCGGTGCCCGGATAGGGCGCGGCCAGCGACACCTGGATGGTGTGCGGATTGATTTCCTTGGCGAACTGGATCGTCTTCTCGATCGTTTCCTTCGTCTCGCCGGGCAGGCCGAGAATGAAGGTGCCGTGGATGGTGATGCCCAGCTTGCGGCAGTCTTCGGTGAAGCGGCGCGCGATGTCGGTGCGCAGGCCCTTCTTGATGTTGTGCAGGATCTGGTCGTCGCCCGATTCGTAACCGACCAGCAGCAGGCGCAGGCCGTTTTCCTTCATGATCTTGAGCGATTCGAAGGGCACGTTCGCCTTCGCATTGCACGACCAGGTCCAGCCCATGGCGCCGAGGCCGCGCGCGATCTCATGCACGCGATCCATGTTGGAGCTGTCGGTGAAGGTGTCGTCGTCGAACATCAGCTCCTTCACTTCGGGCATGTTCTCCTTGATCCACTTTGCTTCGGCCAGCACGTTGGCGGCCGAGCGCGTGCGATAGCGATGACCGCCGACGGTCTGCGGCCACAGGCAGAAGGTGCACTTGGAACGGCAGCCGCGGCCGGTATAGATCGACACGTACGGATAGTTGAGATAGCCGATGAAGTAGTTGCTGATCGTCAGATCGCGCTTGTAGATCGGCGCCACGAATGGCAGGTCGTCCATGTTCTCGATCATCGCGCGCGGCGGATTGTGCTGCACGGTGCCGTCGGCAAGGCGATAGCTGATGCCGGTGATGCTTTCGAACGGACGGCCTTCGGCCACTTCCTTGCAGGTATAGTCGAATTCTTCGCGCGCGACGAAATCGATCGCGGGCGAGGCGGTGAGCGAGCCGCTCGGATCGACCGCGACTTTCGCGCCGACCAGGCCCACGATGGCCTTGGGATTGCGTTCCTTCAGCAGCTCGGCGAACTTCGCGTCCGTCGGGAAGGAGGGCGTGCTGGTGTGGATGATCACCAGCTCGTATTGCTGGGCGATCTTGAGGCTGTCCTCGACCGAGATCTCGTCGGCCGGCGCGTCGAGCACGCGCGAGTCGGGGATCATCGCGGCCGGCTGGGCCAGCCAGGTCGGATACCAGAAGCTCTTGATCTCACGTTTGGCCTGATAGCGCGAACCGGCGCCGCCATCGAAACCGTCGAACGAGGGAGCTTGCAGAAAAAGCGTTTTCATTACCAATAACTCCTGCGGGGGCAGTCATCCTGCTCAGGGGCAGCAGACAGTTCAGGAACAAAGTCGGACAAAGCTAATTTTAAGGCGCTGAACCGTCGCCTCGAGCATGCAATACCTGACCGCGCCATTTTACCTGCCAACCGGCCAGGGCGATTGCCCATTCCATCAGCAATAAGGCGTCGCGGAGGGGAATCAAGAGGACGTCATGCCAGGCGAAGGCGTCATCACGGGGGCGCCGCTGCAAAAAGTGTAGCAAAACCCGCGCCCCGCCACCGAGCAGGACGAGGGCCAGCGTAACCGCACCGGGCGCCAGGCACAGGCCCAGCACCAGCAATGGGGTGGTGAAACACACGAAAGTCATCGCAAAACCCCACGGCGCCAGGGAGCGGATGGTGCGCAGCCAACGTACTTCATGGTCCCACAAAGCTTTCAACTGGCTTTCAGCGACGTCCGTACCGACCACCACGTCCGACAGCACCGTACGCAATCCGGCGCGCCGCGTCAGCTCGCCCAGCCAGAAGTCGTCGGCCAGCGTGTTGCTGAGCGCCTCCAGGCCGCCGATCGCCACCAGCGCGTCGCGGCGCAGGCAGATGGTCGAGCCAAAGGCGAAGCGCGTCGAACCGAAGGCGTGCGACAGGCGTACCGATGGCGCAAACCAGTCGTCGATGAACAGGCGGCCAAGCCGCGACCAGAACGAGGGGCCGGGCACGCCGTGGTAAAGGCAGGTGACGATGCCCACGCCCGCATCGGCCAGCGGCGCGGTGACGCGCGCGAGGTAATCGGCCGGCACGCTGATGTCGGCATCGGCCAGCACCAGCCAGTCGTGGCTGGCGTGCGCAAGCATGTTCAGCAGATTGCTGACCTTCAGGTTCGCGCCGTACACGCGCGGATCGATGACCAGGGCGATATCGCGCCCGGGAAATTCCGCGCGCAGCCGCTCCACCACCGCGATGGCCGGATCGTCCGGGTCGCGCACGCCGAACACCAGTTGGTAGGACGGGTGGTTCTGCACGCAGAAGCTGCGCAGGTTTTCGTACAGCCGGGGCTCGGCGCCATGCAGTGGCTTGAGCACGGTGACCGGGCGCAGGGCGCGGTAGTCGATGCGGGCCGCCGAGGCGCGCGGCACGCGCAGAATCGCCCACAGCGCCACGCACGCATAGCCTGCGGCGGCGAAGGCCAGTGCGATGCCGAGCCCATGGAGAATGGCGATCCAGGTTGGAGACATGGGCGGTTATGCTACAGGCTGCCACTTTAGGGGAATCGGCGGACATTGGGTCCGCCCATCCATCACGCAAGGAGGGGGCGATGATTTGGGCACGTCTGGCACGCGCATCCCGTCTCATGGTCCTGATCGCGTGGGTGTTGTTGCTGTTGGCCGGGGCGATCGCCCCGGCCGCGGCCGACGACGGCGTGGACGACCTGCCCGCCGCCTCGGGCATCGTGGGCGACTGGCTGGTGGAAAGCCGCGACGCGGTGATCCGGATCGAGCGCGTGGGCGACCAATACCAGGGCACCATCCTGTGGCAACTCCACGACACCTATGGCCCGCAAGACGGCCCCGAGCTCAACGGCAAGATCGTCACCGACCGCAACAATCCCGACCCGGCCCTGCGCGGCCAGCCGCTGACCGGCTTGCACCTGCTCAAGGGGCTGCACTACGACATGGCCGATAACAAGTGGGTCGGCGGGCGCGTTTATAATTCGGAGAATGGAAAGACCTACAATTGCATCGTGCGGCTGCGCGGGCCGGACCGGCTGGTGCTGCGCGGTTACATCGGCATTTCCCTGCTAGGCGGCAACACCACCTGGACCCGGGTCACGATGAAGAGCCCAGGCCAGGGCGGCTTGCCCTATGTAATTGATAAATAAAAAATAATTGGCTGTTTTTTTTGCTACCCCTCCCCCCGCGGAACACTATGAATCGAGAATTTCGAGCCGATGCGTCCGGCCCCTTGCATGCTGCCTCGCAGGCCCAGCCCAACATCGCGCTGGTCAAATACTGGGGCAAGCGCGATGCCGCGCTGAATCTGCCGGCGGTGGGCTCCATTTCGATCACGCTGGACAGCCTGTGGACGCGCACCGAGGTGCGCTTCGTGCCCGGGCAGAAGGGCGACCAGGTCAGTCTCAACGGGCGCAGCGACGAAGCCGAGGCCAAGCGCATCACCGCCTGCCTGGATCTGCTGCGCCAGCGCGCGGCGGTCGATTGGGGCGCCCAGGTGGCCAGCCGCAACAACTTTCCCACGGCAGCGGGCCTGGCTTCCTCGGCCTCCGGTTTCGCCGCGCTGGTGCATGCGGGCGCCAACGCGCTGGGCCTGGCATTGAGCGAGGCGGAGCAGTCGGTGCTGGCGCGCCGCTGCTCGGGTTCGGCGGCGCGTTCCATATTCGGCGGCTATGTCCAATGGGCGCATGGCCGGCTGGCCGATGGCACCGACTCGGTGGCCGAACCGCTGCTCGCCGCCGGCGCCTGGCCGCTGCGCGTGGCGGTGGCGATCACCTCCAAGGCGGCCAAGCAGGTCGGTTCCAGCGAAGGCATGCGCCGCACTGCGCAAACCTCGCCTTATCAATCGGCGTGGGTCGATACGCAGGAAGCGGACCTGGCCGTTGCGCGCGACGCGATCCTCGCGCGCGATTTCCAGGCGCTCGCGCAGATCTCCGAATACAGCTGCCTGAAGATGCACGCGCTGGCCATGGCCGCGCAGCCGGGCCTCTTGTACTGGAACGGCGCCACCATGGAATGCATGCATCGCGTGCGAGCGCTGCGCCAACAGGGCTTGCCGGTGTTCTTCACCGTGGACGCGGGTCCGCAGCTGAAAGCCGTGTGCGAGCCGTCCGCGATCGAGCAGGTCAAGGCGGCCTTGCGCGATGTTCCCGGCGTGCTCGACGTGCTCGATACCGGCCTGGGCGAGGGGGCCAAGGCGATCGCGCCCGAGTTGGTGGAGGCATGATGGACATTGTCGCGAGCGCACCCGGCAAGCAGGTGCTGCTGGGCGATTACGCCGTACTGGAAGGCGCGCCCGCGCTGGTGCTGGCGGTCAATCGCCGGGCCCAGGCGCGCATCACCTCGCGCGAGGACGGCGCCTGCACGGTGTCCGCACCCGATCTGGACATCCGCGATGCGGCGTGGACGATCGATCGCAACGGCGCGCTGGCGTGGCAATGCGATGCGGCTATCGCCGCCAAGCTCAGCCTGGTCGAGCACGTGTGGAGCGGCCTGTTGCAGCAGGGCCTGGCGCCGCGCGCCGGGCAGGGCCTGGACATCCAGCTCGATACTTCGGGTTTTTTCCACGGCGAAGGCGCGGCGCGCGTCAAGCTCGGGCTTGGTTCCAGCGCCGCATTGACGGTTGCGCTCGCATCCGCGCTGGCCACTTGCGCGGGCCACGCCGATGCGTGGGCCGATCGCGCGCAGTGGGTATGCCGCCTGTTCGACATGCACGGCGGCTGGCAAGGTGGGCGCGGCAGCGGTGTTGACGTGGCCGCGGGCGTGGCCGGCGGCTTGATCAGTTATCAGTTGCAGGGCCAGGCGCGCACCCCGCATTTCGCTCACGAGGCATGGCCCGTGCAGGGCGTGCACTGCCTGTTCGTGTGGTCGGGTCAATCGGTGTCCACCGCCCATTCGCTCAAGCACCTTGCACAATGGCGCAGCACGCATGGTGCCGACTACGCATCGCACATGGCCCGCCTCGGCGCGATTTCGGCGGCGGCGGTGCGCGCGCTGCGCGAACGTCAGACGCAATCTTTCATTGGCCTGACGAAAGACTACGCCGCGGCGCTGAAGGGTTTCGGCGAGGCCTGTGGCCTGGAAATCTATTCTGCCGCACAAAAACGACTCGCCGAGATGGCGGCCCAGGCCGGGGTCAGCTATAAGCCCTGCGGTGCCGGCGGCGATTTCGGCGTGGTTTTTGCCGAGGACTCGGAAAGGTTGGCGACATTTGAAGGCGCCATTGTGCGCGCTGATATGCATGTGATCCCCCTCCCACTTGATTCCCAAGGGGTCAGTTGCCATATGCGTCAGGTTGCAGGCTCGCCGCTCAAGGGTCTCTGACGTGATCGCCCCCGTATTTAAACGTCATGGCCGGCGTACGACATCCAACGTCCGCGTGACGGTGTGCATCCATCTTGAACTATCCGGAGTAGCCAAGGCATGAGTGCCGAATCATCGAGTGCCGAACGTTCCCGATTCCCCGCGTTCTACAAACTCTCCGTATCCGACCGCGTCCGCGTCATCCATGAGCGCGGCTGGCTGTCGGCGGAGGATTACCAGGCGCTGGTATCCGGCGAGCACACGCTGAAGATCCACAAAGCCGACAAGATGATCGAAAACGTCGTCGGCGTGATGGGTCTGCCGGTGGGCCTGGGATTGAACTTCCTGGTCAACGGCCGCGACTACATCGTGCCGCTGGTGGTGGAAGAGCCGTCGATCGTGGCGGCGCTGTCGTCGGCCGCCAAGGTGGTGCGTGGCGCGGGCGGTTTCACCGTGGAGAGTACCGAGCCGGTGCTGATCGGCCAGGTACAGGTGGTCGACGTGCCGCATCTGTCGCACGCCAAGGCCGCGCTGCTCCAGCGCAAGGACGAGATCCTGAACCTCGCCAACAGCCTGCATCCGCAGATGGTGGCGCGCGGCGGCGGGGCGCAGGATCTGGAAGTGCACGTGCATGCGCGCGCCGAAGGCGGCGACATGCTGGTGGTGCACCTTTTGGTCGACACGCGCGACGCAATGGGTGCCAACCTCGTCAACACCATGTGCGAGGGCATCGCCTCGCTGGTGGAGACGATGACCGGCGGGCGCGTGTTCCTGCGCATTCTTTCCAACCTCACCGATCGTTCGATGGTGCGCGCGCGCTGCGTGATCCCGGCCGAGCATCTCACCGGCAAGGGCTTCACCGGCGAGGAAGTACGCGACGGCATCGTGCTCGCCAACGAGTTCGCCAGCATCGACCCGTACCGCGCCGCCACCCACAACAAAGGCATCATGAACGGCGTCGATGCCGTGGCGCTGGCGACCGGCAACGACTGGCGCGCCATCGAGGCGGCCGCGCACGCCTATGCCGCGCGCGGCGGGCGCTACACCTCGCTCACCCGCTGGTACAAGGGCGAGAAGGGCGAACTGATCGGCGAACTCGATATCCCGATGAAGGTCGGCATTGTCGGCGGTCCGCTGCAGTCCAACGCCACCGTTGCGCTCGACCTGCGCCTGCTCGGCGTCAAAACCGCGCGCGAACTGGCCGAAGTGATGGGTGCGGTCGGCCTGGCGCAGAACTTCTCCGCCCTGCGCGCGCTGGTCACCGAAGGCATCCAGCAAGGACACATGACGCTGCATGCGCGTAGCGTCGCCGTCGCCGCGGGTGCCACGGCGGAAATCTTCGACACCGTCGTGGAGCGCCTCGTGGAAAGCGGCGAGATCAAGATCTGGAAAGCGCAGGAGATCGTCGACCAGGTCCGCAAGGAGTCGCGCGGTGTGCCCGAAGCGACCGAGCAGCCGGCGATCGACCATCGTGCCTGCGGCCACGGCAAGATCATCATGCTTGGCGAACATGCCGTCGTCTACGGCAGCCACGCCATCGCCGCGCCCGTGCCGCTGGCCGTGCGCGCGATCGCGCAGGACACCAAGTCCGGCGGCGTGGACATGTTCATTCCGCGCTGGGGCGTGGAATACCGCCTGCACCGCGACCCGGCGCACCGCGATTCGTTCCAGCGTTCGCTGGGCATCATCTTCGACGAGCTTGAGCTCACCGAGCGCTCGATGCGCATCGAAGTGTTTCCCAACGTGCCGCGCGCAATGGGCCTGGGCGGTTCGGCGGCGATGGCGGTGGCGGTGATCCGCGCACTCGACCAGCACTACAAGCTGGAACTCTCCGACGAGGAGATCAACGCGCTGGCGTTCCGCTGCGAGGAAGTCGCGCACGGTTCGGCCTCCGGCATCGACAACACCGTGGCGACCTACGGCAAGCCGCTGCTGTACAAGCGTGCGGCCAAGTCGGGCGACGCGCCGATGGTGCGCGAACTGCACCTGCCCAAGCGCATTCCGCTGGTGATCGGCATCAGCGGCAAGGAAAGCCTCACCGCCGTGACGGTGGGCAAGGTGCGCAGCGCCTGGCAGCGCAATCCCGCGCTGTACGACGGCATCTTCCAGCAGATCGACGGCCTCACGCTGCAAGGCGTGGAAGCCATGCAGCAGTACGACCTGGAACGCCTGGGCGATTTGATGAACATCTGCCACGGCCTGCTCAACGCGTTGCGCGTGTCGAGCTGGGAAGTGGAAGAGCTGGTGCAGATCGCGCGCGAGCACGGCGCGCTCGGCGCCAAGCTCACCGGCGGCGGCGGCGGCGGCTCGATCGTCGCGCTGTGCCCGCAGAACCGTGAAAAAGTGGCGGCTGCGATGCGCGATGCCGGCTATCAGGCGATGGAGGTCGACATTGGATAACCAGGAACTGGAACGTCAGGAGTGGCGCGACTCGCGGGAAGTGGTTTCCTTCGACGACGAGCCGCTGATCCTGGTCGATGCGGACGACCGTGAGGTCGGCTTCCTCGACAAGGCCGCCGCGCACGTGGGCAAGGGCACCTTGCATCGCGCGTTCTCGCTGTTCGTGTTCAACGCCAAGGGCGAACTGCTGCTGCAGCAGCGCGCACCCGGCAAGCGCCTGTGGCCGGGCTTCTGGTCCAACACCTGCTGCAGCCATCCGCGCCGCGGCGAGGCCATCGACTCGGCCATCCACCGCCGCCTGCGCGAAGAACTGGGCCTGGCCTGCGAACTGGAGTTCCTGTTCAAGTTCCAATACCAGGCGCAATTCGATGCCGAGGGCGCCGAGCATGAACTGTGCTGGGTATACGCCGGCCGCAGCGATGCCGCGCCGACGGTGAACGTGAACGAGATCTCGGGCCTGCGCTACATCGCCCCCGATGCGCTGGATGCGGAAATGGCCGCCCAACCGGAGGCGTTTACGCCCTGGTTCAAGATCGAATGGGCCCGCATCCGCCGTGACCACGCGCACGTGTTTGCGCCGCGGTCGGCAGCTTAGGCGGGCCAGACATAACGGTAACCGGGCGGGTGGCTTATACTTGGCCATCCGCAAGACTTGTAAGCGCTTGATGCGCAAGCGTCCCCAGTCCCGGGGTCAGCCCGCATCACCCGCATTGACGTACTGGAGAATCCTTTGGGTATTCCACTTATTCAGCAGACCACGATCGCACGCTACATCCTCGGCAAAAAGCTGAGTGGCCAGAAGCGTTATCCCCTGGCCATGATGTTGGAGCCGCTGTTCCAGTGCAATCTGGCATGCGCGGGCTGCGGCAAGATCGACCAGCCCAAGGAAATCCTGCAGAAGCGCATGAGCGTGGAGCAGGCCCTGGCCGCCGTGGACGAATGCGATGCGCCGGTGGTGTCGATCCCCGGCGGCGAACCGTTGATCCACAAGGATCTGCCCAAGATCGTCGAAGGCATCGTGGCGCGTAAGAAGTTCGTGTACCTGTGCACCAACGCGATCCTGCTGCCCAAGCACATCGACGAATACAAGCCCTCGCCCTACTTCACCTGGTCGGTGCATCTGGACGGCCTGGAGAAGCAGCACGACAAGTCCGTGTGCATGGACGGCGTGTTCGAGAAGGCGGTTACCGCGATCAAGCTGGCGCTGTCCAAGGGCTTCCGCGTGACGGTCAACTGCACGCTGTTCAACAGCGAGCCGCCGGAAGAAGTGGCCGACTTTTTCGACTACGCGATGGAACTGGGCGTGGAAGGCATTACCGTGTCGCCCGGTTACAGCTACCAGCATGCGCCGCGCCAGGACGTGTTCCTGGGCCGCACCGAGAGCAAGCAGCTGTTCCGTGACATCTTCAAGATCGGCAAGGAACGCAAGCGCAAGTGGGCGTTCAACCAGTCGGCGATGTTCATGGATTTCATCGCGGGCAACCAGGCCTACCAGTGCACGCCGTGGTCCAACCCCACGTACAACATCTTCGGCTGGCAGAAGCCGTGCTACCTGCTGGTCGACGAAGGCTACGCCAAGACCTACAAGGAGCTGATGGAAGACACCGAGTGGGACAAGTACGGCGTGGGCATCAATCCCAAGTGCGACAACTGCATGGCGCACTGCGGCTTCGAAGGCACCGCCGTGGACGACATGTTCGCCCACCCGCTGAAGGCGCTGAAGGTGTCGATGTTCGGTCCGCGCACCGATGGCCCGATGGCGCCGGATCTGCCGGTGAAGTACGGCGATCGCGCCGACGCCACCGCCATCAAGATTCCGATCAGCTCGATCCAGCGTCGCAGTGCGGAAACGACCAACCAGGCCAATCACTGATCACCAAAAGGTAAGCGCTGCCACCGATGGGCACACTGGAATGGGTTGCCGCGTCGATACCGGCAGTGATGTGGGTGGGGTTGCTGCTGGCACCATGGCACCCCTGGAGTACCCGCGAACGGATTGAACCGGACCCGCACGCCGGGCCGGTCGATCTGAGCGAGATAACCGTACTGATTCCCGCACGCAACGAGGCCGACGTCATCGGCCTCACGCTCGCGGGCCTGCAAGCGCAAGGCAGCGGTTTGCAGGTGATCGTGGTGGACGATCAATCCAGCGATGCCACCGCGCAGGTGGCGGCTTCTTTTCCCAACACGCGCGTCGTCAGCGGCCAGCCCCTGCCGCAAGGCTGGGCCGGCAAGCTGTGGGCGCTGGAGCAGGGCAAGGCGCACGTGCGCACGCCCATGACCTTGCTGCTGGATGCCGATATCCAGCTGCAGCCGGGCCTGCTGGCCGCATTGCTCGCGCACAAGCTTGGCGACAATCGTCAGTTCGTCTCGCTGATGGCGGACCTGCGCCGCACCAGCTTCTGGGATCGCCTGCTGCTGCCGGCGTTCGTCTACTACTTCAAGTTGCTGTATCCCTTCTCGATCGCCAACTCCAGCTCGCGCCTGGTCGCGGCGGCGGCGGGCGGCTGCATCCTGGTCGATACGCAGGCACTGGAGCGCGCCGGGGCGTTCGCCAGCCTGCGCAACGCGCTGATCGACGACTGCACGCTCGCGCGACAGGTCAAGAACGCCGGCTACCGCACCTGGCTGGGCCTGAGCCGCGGCGTGGTGAGCCTGCGCCCCTACGGCACCCTGGGCTCGATCCACGACATGGTGGCGCGCTCGGCCTTCACCCAGCTGGGCTATTCCACCGTCGTCCTGCTGGTGGTGACGGTGCTGTTCGCCCTGGCTTACGGCCTGCCGTTCGTCGTGCTGGGCTGGCCGCAGGCCTGGCGCCTGGGCGTGATCGCGCTGGTGGCGAGCATGCTGAGCTACCTGCCGATGCTGCGCTATTACCGCATGAGCCTGGCCTGGGCGCTGCTGCTGCCGGTCGGCGCGGCGCTGTACCTGGGCATGACCTGGAGTTCGGCTATCCGCTACTGGCGCGGCGTGCGCTCGCGCTGGAAAGATCGCACCTACAGCACCTGAGGCAGGCGCCGTCGGCACGCCTGTGACGATGGTCGGGCTTGGAAGATGGGGGCGCTCTGGCTAAAGTCGCAGGTTACCTGTTCATGCCCCGCCAGCCGGGTCCGCCATTCTTGGGGAGCGTCCATGCCTCGTTTACGTCTTCTGGCCATCGCCACGTCGATCGGCCTTGCCGCCTGCTCGCAGGCACCCCATAACACCGCCAGCGCGCCGGCACCGTCTGCCAGTGCGTCCGCTTCGGCCGCGACCGCCCCGGCCAGCAATCCGTTCTTCACCGCCAGCACGCTGCCGTACCAGGCGCCGCCGTTTGACAAGATCAAGGATGCCGATTACCAGCCCGCGCTCGAAGAGGGCATGAAGCAGCAGCTCGCCGAGGTGGACAAGATCGCCAACAACCCCGAGCCGCCGACGTTCGAGAACACCTATGTGGCGCTGGAAAAATCCGGCGTGCTGCTCGATCGCGTGGAGCGCGTGTTCAACGCCATCACCGCGGCCAACACCGACGACACGCTGGAGAAAGTGCAGGAAGACGAAGCGCCCAAGCTCGCCGCGCACCAGGATGCGATCACCCTCAACGACAAGCTGTTCCAGCGCATCCAGGCCGTCTACGACCAGAGAGATTCGCTCAAGCTCGATCCGGAATCGCTGCGCCTGATTGAAGTGGTGCATCGCAACTTCGTGATGGGCGGCGCCAAGCTGTCCGCCGACGACAAGGCCAAGCTGAAGGATCTCAACAAGGAAGAGTCCACGCTTGAAGCGCAGTTCAACAACAAGTTGCTCGCCGCGACGAAGAACGGCGCGCTGGTCGTGGACGACAAAGCCAAGCTTGCCGGCCTTTCCGACGAAGATATCGCCGCTGCCGCGCAAGCGGCCAAAGATCGCAAGCTCGACGGCAAGTGGGTGCTGACGCTGCAAAACACCACCCAGCAGCCGCTGCTGCAGGATCTCACCGACCGCGACACGCGCAAGGCCTTGTTCGAAGCTTCATGGACACGCGCCGAAAAAGGCGACGACAACGATACCCGCGACATCATCGAACGCCTCGCACAACTGCGCGCGCTGAAAGCCAAGCTGCTGGGCTTTCCCAACTACGCCGCGTGGACGCTGCAAGACCAGATGGCGAAGACGCCCGAAGCGGTGATGGGCTTCATGGCCAAACTCGCGCCCGCTGCCGTGGCACGCGCGAAGATCGAAGCGGCCGACATCCAGAAGCAGATCGACAAGGACCAGGCCGCGCTGCACCAGCCAAGCTTCAAGCTTGAGCCGTGGGATTGGGAGCACTATGCCGAAGAAGTGCGAAAGGCCAAATACGATCTGGACGATGCGCAGATCAAGCCGTACTTCGAACTCAACGACGTGCTGCAAAACGGCGTGTTCTTTGCCGCCAACCAGCTTTACGGCCTGACCTTCAAGGAGCGCAAGGATATCCCGGTCTACCAGCCCGACGTGCGCGTGTTCGAAGTGTTCGACAAGGACGGCAAGTCGATCGCGCTGTTCTACTGCGACTACTTCAAGCGCGACAACAAGAATGGTGGCGCATGGGAGGACAACTTCGTCGGCCAGTCCAAGCTGCTGGGCACCAAGCCGGTGATCTACAACGTCACCAACTTCACCAAGCCGCAGCCGGGCCAGCCGGCGCTGCTGTCGCTCGATGACGTGGTGACCATGTTCCACGAATTCGGCCACGGCCTGCACAGCATCTTTGCCGATGAAGAGTACCCGACGCTGTCGGGCACCAACACCGCACGCGATTTCGTGGAGTTCCCCTCGCAGTTCAACGAACATTGGGCGACCGATCCGAAAGTCTTCGCCAACTACGCGAAGAACTACAAGGACGGTAGCCCGATGCCGCAGGCGCTGGTCGATAAGATGAAGAAGGCCGGCCTGTTCAACAAGGGCTACGACATGACCGAGCTGGTCGCCGCCGCGATGCTCGACATGAACTGGCACATGCTCGGCGCCGACGCGCCCAAGCAGGACGCCGATGCCTTCGAAGCGGCATCGCTGAAAAAGGATGGCGTGGATCTTTCCTACGTGCCGCCGCGCTACCGTTCCAGCTACTTCCTGCATATTTGGAGCAATGGCTACTCCGCCGGCTACTACGCGTACTTGTGGACGCAGATGCTGGCCGACGATGCCTTCGAAGACTTCAAGCAGCATGGCGGTCTCACCCGCGAAAACGGCGACCGCTTCCGCGACATGATCCTTTCGCGCGGCAACACGGTGGAGCTGTCCAAGCTGTACAAGGACTGGCGCGGCCAGGATCCGAGCATCGACCCGATGCTGATCGATCGCGGGCTCAAGCAGGGTCCATCCAAGTAAGGCGTTCGCGCAGCGAGCGTCTCAAGACGGGCTGGCGTGCGCCAGCCCGTTTTTTTGCGCGACGCACACGCAACGTCGGTGCGTCACCCTTACGCGCTCGCGCGGGATTGCAGGGACTCCGAAGATTTTCAGGCCATTGCGAACATGTTTTTTAACAGAGTGCCGATTACGTCGATGAGCGCGGACGGCCCCGTGCCTATTTTCGGACACGATCATCTTGGCGATGATGCGCTCTACCGCATCGACACGCGTGGCATGCGCCGGCTGGATGCCTACTGAAGGCGCCTATGGCGCGAACGAAACCCACGCGGACAGCGCGCAACGTGGCCGCGGTCGCATCGACTGGCAGGATGGCCTTCGCGCTTGGGCGCCGCCCTCGGCCGGCGCGTCGTCCAGCCCATCATTTTCATCGAGTCCTTGAGACGTTGCGGGGCGCTCGGATCGCGCCGACGCGTTGCCGCGGTCAATTCAACGCACGGCTCACGCCGGCCGACCTGATCCGGCCCGGGCAGATGCCGCTCACACGCTTGAACAGGCGCCTGAAAGCCGCCTCGCTGCTATAACCCAACTGCTCGGCGATCGAGGCCACCGACACCTGCCGGTCGCGCAACAGGCGTTCGGCCACGCTGACGCGCCATTGCGTGACGTATTGCATCGGCGGCACTTTCATCAGCTGCGCAAAGCGTTCGGCGAACGCCGAGCGCGACATGCAGGCGAGCGAGGCCAGTGTTTGCATGGTCCATGGCTGGCCGGGATTTTCGTGGATCGCCTGCAGCACTTTGCAGATGCGCGCGTCGGCCAGTGCCGCGAACAATCCGCGCTGGTCGGTGTTGCGGCTGGCGTAGTCGCACACGGCGAGCGTGAACAGCGTGTCGGCGAGCTTGTTCAGCAGCACGCGGCGGCCGGGCAGGCCGGAGTTGACCACGTCGACCATCATGTGGGTGAGATGCTTGAATACGTGATCGGCCTGCAGCGCCCGCACCACAAAGCAACTGGGCAGCGCGTGGCTGAGCGGATGCGGCGTGCGGCTGGAAAAGTGCAGTTCGCCGCAGATCAGGCTGGTTGTGGCCGCGCCGTTTTCGTGCAGTGAGCGCAGGGAGTGCGGATCGCCATGCGGCAGCAGCACCAGATCCCCCGTCTTCAGGTGCAAGGGTTCGCGCAAGGCCGGGCTCTCGACCAGGCATTCGCCGGCCCCGACCAGATGGAACAGCCCGCAGTCCTCGCGCGGCTCGTCCATGAACCAGGAACCGCAGTAATCCAGTTCGCCCACAATATCGACCCGTAGCATCGACTCGCTCAGCAGTGACTCCAGCGCCGGTGCGACGGGGGGCGGACATCGGCTATCGGCGAGCGTGGCGCTGTGTTCGAAGGACATGGCGAGCTTCCGTGGCTTGGCGTTATATCATTCGCTGCCGCCGGATGCAGGTTACATGGCGCCATCAAAAAGGGTCAGGGCAGGACCCAGCCGTGGATCAGGCCGGCCCCGAGCCAGCGGGTCAGCAAGGCCACCATGCGCGCCATCGCGGCCGCTTCGCCGTGGTGGCCGGCCAGGCTTGCGCAGAGCGAGGCGAAGGTTTCGCCCTGGATGGCCGCGCCGAGCACTTGCCATTCGTCGTCGTCCAGCCGGCGGTAATGCACGCCGGTACCCAGGCGCCACACCAGCAGCTGGCGCGGCTGGGCGTAGCGGCGAAGGTGCGGGCGCCGGCCGTTGCGGTCGGCGGCACGGCGGAAGGCATCGGTGTTGTAGACGCAGGCCAGTACCTGCAGGTTGTGCTGCAGCGTCAGCCGCAACCCCGCCCAGGAGGCGGGCGGCACGGCGGCAAGGTCGGCCACGCCGATATGCGATTCGTCGGCCGCGTCGAACGCCGTGGACATCGCCCAGTCCAGCTTCGCCATTTCCGCCAGTTGCGGCTTTTCACGCCACGGATGCGCGTAGGCGAGAAATCCGGGCAGACCCGAACCATGCCAGCGGATGTTGTAATGCTCCGAAGGGTGTGCGGCGACGTACTTGTCGAGCAGACTTTCGAAGCGTGCACCGGCCATGCATTGCAAGCCGGCGAATTCCACTTTCAGGGCATCGCGCAGGCGGATGCGGTAGCCGTGGCGATACACCTCCAGGCGGCTGGATGCATCGGCGATGGCGTCATCGCGCACCATCTGCGGAGGCCGGCTTTTTTCGGCCAGTACGGCCTGCAGCATCTGTTGCTGGATGGCCTGCAGTGAACTCACGCCGCGTCCTTCAGCAGCGGTTCGGCCAGCGCGCGCGCGCGCTCCAATTCGGCCATCAGCTCCGACAGCGGCGGGAAGTTGTCGTCGCGTTCGATCATGGTGGAGATGCGGCCGAAGCGGCGCACCGCTTCCACGTAGAGATCCCACACCGCGTGGGAAACGGGTGCGTCGTGGGTATCGATGATCAGCCGCTCGCCCTGCTCATAGCCGGCCAGATGGAACTGCTGCACGCGCGATACGGGAATGCCGCGCAGATAATCCAGCGAGGAGAAGCCATGGTTCTTCGCGCTGACATGCACGTTGTTGATGTCCAGCAGGATCAGGCAATCGGCCCGTTCGGCCACGGCGGCGAGAAATTCCCACTCGCTCAGCTGCGAATCGGCGAAGCTGATATAGCTGGAGACGTTTTCCAGAAGGATGCGCCGCTTGAGCAGGTCCTGCACGCGCTTGACGCGGTCCACCACGTGCGCGAGCGCTTCTTCGGTGTAGGGCAACGGCATCAGGTCATGCAGATTGACGCCTTGCACGCCGGTCCAGCACAGGTGATCGGACACCCAGGCCGGTTCGATGCGCTTGGCCAAGGCGGCCAGGCGGGCGAGGTAATTTTCGTCCAGCGGATCGGTGCTGCCGATGGACAGCGATACGCCGTGCATCACCAGCGCGAAGCGTTCGCGAAAGCGTTCCAGCCAGACCAGCGGCAGGCCGCCGCCGACCATGTAGTTTTCCGATACGACTTCCAGCCACTCCACCTTGCCGGGGTTGGCCAGCAGTGCTTCGTAATGCTCCACGCGCAGGCCCAGGCCGTAGCCCAGATAGGGAAGTGGGCCGGGGCGTGGCGGGGACGAGGGTGCCATGGCGTCACTCACTTGAGCGGGAAGAGGCGGATGCGCCAGGCGGCGCACCCGCCGGGGACATCACTTCTTGGCGGCGGCCTGCGCGGCGGCGCAGTCGGCCTGGGTCTTCTGCATGGTAAAGCCCTGGCCCTTGCACGCGTTCTGGCCCTTGCAGGAGTTGGTGGCCTGCTTGCATGCACCCTGGCCCTTACAGGACGACGAGTTCACGCACTTGACCATCGCCTTGTCGCCAGCCGGCGCACTGCCTGCCGGTGCGGCGGACACCGCGGCAGCGGCGAACAGACCGGCCACCATCACGGCCATGGCGCTGGCGTTGACTGTCTTGATGTTCATGATTCTGGCTCCGTAAAAAGTTGGCGTTCGCCACATGGCGGCGCTGGGGCGTCTGGTCCGCACGCGCAGGCTGGGCCTGTACAGCCGGATTCGACGGGAACATTGTGTTGCCGCGCCTGTTCCATGGCTGCGCCCACGCATCCTGCTTTTATGCCCGATCGTCTGGTTCGCGTTCGAGGTCCTTCGCTCCGGACCCAGGGATAGAAAGGCTGGACGCTCGAACATGGTGGGCATCGCGGGGCGGACGCATCATGCGCTCAATTCACCGACGGGAATATGTGCAATGCGTCAATTCATCGCGACAAAAGCTTCCTGGGCACTAGACGTGCTGCACAGCGGGCGCTGGCTGGGGCCGCTGGTGGTGCGGCTGGTATTTGGCTATTTCTGGCTGGAAACGGGCATTGCCAAAGTACATAACCTGGCAGGTTTCACCCAGCGCTTCGTGGGCTGGGGCATCCCGCATCCGGCCTTCAGTGCGGCGCTGTCGGCCTGGACCGAACTGCTCGGCGGCCTGTTGCTGATGCTGGGCCTGTTCACGCGGCTGGTGAGCATTCCGATGATCATCAACATGGCGGTGGCGGTGACGCTGGTGGTGTCGAGCAACCTGATGGGCCTGGACGATTACGTGGAGGCCGACGAAGTGGTCTACTCGCTGATCTTCTTCTGGTTCCTGATGGCCGGCCCCGGCAAGGCCAGCCTGGATACGCTGGTGGCGCGCTGGCTGGGCATCAAGACGCGCGATTGAGCCGATGCGGTCGATCGGGCGCGCCGGGTCAGGCGCCCGATCACGCGCACCCGATCAGGCGGTCAGTGCACGAGAAACGACAGCAGCAGCTTGATCGCGATCGTCCACATTACCAGGGCGATCAATACATCCAGTACGCGCCACGCCAGCGGTTTGCGAAACACCGGGGCGAGCAGGCGCGCGCCGAACGCCAGCGAAAAGAACCACACCAACGATGCCGTGGCCGCACCGAGCCCGAACAGTGCGCGCGGCCACGGTGCCGGCCAGGCCGAGGCAAGGCTGCCGATCAGCAGCACAGTGTCGAGATAGACGTGAGGGTTGAGCCAGGTGAATCCGGCGCAGGCGGCGAGCACGCCCCAGATGCTGCCGGTGTCGCCATGCGTATCGGCCTTCAATGCATGCGGACGCAGCGCGCGGCCAAACGCCTGCACGCCATACCAGATCAAGACCAGCGCACCTGCGCAGGCGATCAGCATCAGCAGGCGCGGGTGCCGTCCCGCGGCCATGCCCACTCCGCCCACGCCGGCGGCGATCAACAGCGCATCGGAAAGCGCGCAGAACAGCGCCACCGGCAAGCGATGCACTTGCAACAAGCCCTGGCGCAGCACGAAGGCGTTCTGCGCGCCGATCGCCACGATCAGCGACGCGCCAAGCAATAGCCCGGACAGGAAAGGCGCATGCGCCGACGCAGCGGCGATCAATACGCGAATTCCTTGAACACCCGGTCCACGCTACCGTTCCACGCGCCGTGGAACAGTTCGAGCTTGCGCTCGGCCGGCGTCTGGTTGGCGTCGACGATCTCGGCCAGCGGCTGCAAGAACACGCTTTCGTCAGCGCCATGACGATTGAGCCGATGACGGCGCTTTAGCCCGTGTGCGGCAATGGACAGCGTCTCGCGCGCCAGGTCGCGCACCGTACCCTGGCGGAACGGCAGCTTCAATCCGTGCCTGGGTACGCCGTCGCGCAATGCGTGGCGTTCTTCCCGGCTGAAATCCTTGACCAGATCCCACGCCGACTGCAGGGCATCGTCGTCGTACAGCAGGCCCACCCACAGCGCGGGCAGCGCGCACAGACGGTTCCATGGACCGCCATCGGCGCCGCGCATTTCCAGGTACTGCTTCAGGCGTACTTCCGGAAAGGCGGTGGTCAGGTGATCGGCCCAGTCCTTCATGGTGGCGCGCGTGCCGGGCAGCGCGTCGAGCGTGCCGGCCATGAAGCGTTTGAAGTCCTGGCCGGCCAGGTCGATGTACTGGCCGTTCTGGAAGCTGAAATACATCGGCACGTCGAGGATGTAATCGACGTAGCGCTCGTAGCCAAAGCCCTGCTCGAACACGAAGTCGAGCATGCCGGTGCGGTGGGCGTCGGTGTCGGTCCACACGTGCGAGCGATACGACAGAAAGCCGTTGGGCTTGCCTTCGGTGAACGGCGAATCGGCGAACAGCGCGGTGGCGATCGGCTGCAGCGCAAGGCTGGTGCGGAACTTGCGCACCATGTCGCCTTCGCTGTCGAAATCCAGGTTCACCTGCACGGTGCAGGTGCGCGTCATCATGTCCAGGCCGAGCGAGCCGACCTTGGGCATGTACTGGCGCATGATCTTGTAGCGGCCCTTGGGCATCCAGGGCATGTCCTCGCGCGCCCATTTGGGCTGGAAACCCATCCCCAGGAAGCCCAGCCCCAGGCCGTCGGCGATGGAGCGCACCTCTTCCAGGTGCGTATTCACTTCGCGGCAGGTCTCGTGGATGTTCTCCAGCGGCGCGCCGGAAAGCTCTAGCTGGCCGGCCGGCTCCAGCGTAATGTTGGCCTTGCCGCGGGTCAGCGCGACCGGGGTATCGCCCTCGCGCGCGATATCCCAGCCATAGCGCGCGGCCAGGCCCTCCAGCAGCGCGCGGATGCCGCGCTCGCCTTCGAAGGCCGGTGGGCGCAGGTCGTCGGTGCGGAAGCCGAATTTCTCGTGCTCGGTGCCGATGCGCCAGGCCTCGCGCGGTTTCTCGCCGGCGGCCAGGTAGTCGATCAGCTGTTGGCGGCCGTGAATGGGGGTGCTCTTGACGGCACTGGGTATGGACACGGGGACGAGCCTCACGGGAGTGGCCTCCGACTATGGAGGCGCCGCGCCGCCACGAAAAGGGGGGAGCGCGAAAAAAATTGAACGTGACAGTACAGCTACAGGGACGGTGGCCGAACCGGTCACCGCCTCCCGCTCACACCTTGGTACGAAACCGCGGCGATGGAAAGATGACCTCAGGCACGGGGCGGGAAGTTGATGCGCATCCGAGCGCCGCTACCCTGGTGCGCATCCAGGATGTCGAAGCGGGCGCGATGGCTGCGAGCGATTTCCTCGACGATGGCCAGCCCCAGGCCGCTGCTTTGTCCGTCGCTGCCGGCGGCGCGATAAAAACGCTCGCGCACGCGCTCGCGCTCGGCCGGCGCAATGCCTGGCCCGCTGTCTTCCACTTCCAGGTAGGGCGATCCGTGGTCGGACCCGCAGCGCACGGTGATGTTGCCGCCGTCCGGCGTGTGGCGAATGGCATTGTCGAGCAGGTTGATCAGCAGTTCGTGCAGCAGCCAGTACACGCCGTGCACGTGCACGGGCACGCATTCGGCGCCCAGGTCGATATCGTGCGCGAGCGCGCGATCGAGCATGGCACCCACCACCGCGCCGATCAGTGCGTCGAGCTGGATCGACACGAAATCGCCGGGACCGTGCGACGACGGTTCAGCGCGCGCCAGCGCGAGCAACTGGTTGGCGGTGTGGGCCAGTCGATCCACGCTGCCCTGCAGGCGGCTGATGCGTTCGTGCTGCGCCTGGTCCTTCGTTTCGCTGGCCAGCACTTCCAGTTGCGCTTTCAGGCCCGTCAGCGGCGTGCGCAGCTGATGCGCGGCGTTGGTGAGGAAGTGCTGCTGCGCCAGCGTCGAGTCGCGTACGGTCACCAGCAAGGTGTTGAGCGATTCCACCAGCGGCCGCACTTCGCCCGGCACCGGTTCCAGCGGCAACGGCTGCAGCGATTGCGGCTGGCGGCGCATGATCTGGTCGCGCAATCGATGCATCGGCCGCAGCGCCACCGTGATGCCGAACAGGCACACGCCCAGCACCAGCAATAGCTGGATGCCGTCGCTTAGACCAATGACGGTATCGAGCCGGCGCACCACCACATCGCGCCGGTGCACCGTTTCGCCCACGGTCACGATCACCGAGGTATCGCCCACGCTGACGTGATAGCTGGCGATGCGCAAGGCGACCAGTTTGTACATGGCATCGCCGTAGGTCATGTTGTCGACCAGGGCGCCCTGCGCGATGGGCAGGCCTTCGTCACCCGCCAACGTTTGGCCGTCTGGAAGGCTGACCCGGAACAGGAAGTTGTCGCGTCCGCCCGGATACAGATGCATCCAGGGCGCGGGCCGGTCGTCCAGCTCGAAGCGCATCGACGCGGAGTGGTGCGAGATGGCCTCCGCACGCGCCACCGACGCGGAGCGCGAGCCGGCCGGTTGCGATGGAGGCAGGCCGGGATCGGGTTTTTCCATGTACAACTGCCCGTCGGGCGCCTGCTGTACGTGCGCGGCGATCGCGATGGCCGCGCGCGAGAGCGCGCGGTCGAAGCTTTCGTACATGGGCGTGACGTAGGTGCGATGGTCCGCCCATATGCTGACCACCAGCAGCACGACCAGCGGCAGCAGCAGGTAGCCGAGCAAGCGGCCGCGCACGCTGATGGCACGTTTGAGTTTGGGGCCGTTGGACATGCGCTATGCAGGCGCCTCAGGCGTCGTCCAGGCGATAACCCAGGCCGCGAATGCCGCGTACCGTGGCCGCATCGCCGAGCTTGGCGCGCAGGCGCGAGACGTGGACTTCGATCGCGTTGCCGGAAATTTCCTCGTCCCAGCTCACGATGGCCTGGATCAGGCGCTCTTTGCTCACCACGCGGCCGCTGTGGTGGGCCAGGCATTCCAGGATGGACCATTCGCGGCGGGTGAGTTCGAGCACGCGGCCGGTGTCGTCGATGGCGCGGCGTCCGGCCAGGTCGATGCGCAGGCGCCCCACCAGCAGTTCGTTGGCGGTGGCGGCGGTGGCGCGGCGGATCAGTGCGCGGCAGCGGGCGGCCAGTTCCGGCAGCGCGAAGGGCTTGACCAGGTAGTCGTCGGCGCCCAGGTCGAGCGCGTTGACGCGGTCGTCCAGCCCATCGCGGGCCGTGACGATCAGCAGCGGCAGCGGGCTGCCATCGCGGCGCAGGCGCCGGACCAGGGTGAGGCCGTCTTCACCCGGCAGGCCCAGATCCACGATCGCCAGGTCGTAATGCGTGGTGTCCAGCCGGCTCTGGACGGATTCGGCGTCGCCCACCGCATCCACCACATAACCGGCCGTCGCCAGGCCGCGAACGATGGCATCGGATACCAAGGGATCGTCTTCGACTAGCAGGATGCGCATACGACACAACGTAAGGGAAGTCGAAAGATCGTAGCAGCTAATAACGTGCTCTACGCCGGATTTTGACAGTGGCCAAAATTACGAAACGTTGCCGTAAGTTTCGAGTAATTTTTGCGTATTTTTTTGCCTGGCGGCACGAGCTGCCGATGAAGCCGCCGCACAACGAAAAAGGCCGCCCGCAGGCGGCCTTTACGAACCAGCGCCGATGTGGGGATCAGCGCTTCATGGAGTTGAAGAACTCGTCGTTGGACTTGGTGTTCTTCATCTTGTCGAGCATGAATTCCATCGCGGCCAGCTCGTCCATCGGGTGCAGCAGCTTGCGCAGAATCCAGATCTTGGCGAGCAGGTCCGGCTCGATCAGCAGATCCTCGCGGCGGGTGCCGGAACGGTTGATGTCGATGGCCGGGTACACGCGCTTCTCGGAAATGCGGCGGGACAAGTGCACTTCCATGTTGCCGGTGCCCTTGAATTCTTCGTAGATCACCTCGTCCATCTTGCTGCCGGTGTCGATCAGCGCGGTGGCGATGATGGTGAGCGAGCCACCTTCCTCCACGTTGCGCGCGGCGCCGAAGAAGCGCTTGGGACGCTGCAGCGCGTTCGCATCCACACCGCCGGTGAGCACCTTGCCGGAGCTGGGTACCACGGTGTTGTAGGCGCGGGCCAGGCGGGTGATCGAATCGAGCAGGATCACCACGTCCTTCTTGTGCTCGACCAGGCGCTTGGCGCGCTCGATCACCATTTCGGCGACCTGCACGTGGCGCACCGCCGGCTCGTCGAAGGTGGAGCTGATCACCTCGGCGCGCACGGTGCGCGCGATTTCGGTCACTTCTTCCGGGCGCTCGTCGATCAACAGCATGATCAGGTGCACGTCGGGATGGTTGTACGAAATCGCCTGTGCCACGTTCTGCAGCATCATGGTCTTACCGGATTTCGGCTGCGACACGATCAGGCCGCGCTGGCCGCGTCCGATCGGCGCGACCAGATCCAGGATGCGTCCGGTGATGTCCTCGGTCGAACCGTTGCCGCGCTCGAGCCGGAACGCCTTGCGCGGGAACAAGGGCGTGAGGTTCTCGAACAGCATCTTGTTTTTCGACGCTTCCGGCGGATCGCCGTTGATGTCGTCGACTTTGAGCATCGCGAAGTAGCGTTCGCCTTCCTTCGGATGACGCACGCGCCCGGTGATGTAATCGCCGGTGCGCAGGTTGAAGCGGCGGATCTGGCTGGGCGAGACGTAGATGTCGTCAGGGCCGGCCAGGTAGGACTCGTCCGCCGAACGCAGGAAGCCGAAGCCGTCCTGCAGAATTTCCAGCACGCCTTCGGCCCAGATGCCGCCGCCGGAGCGGGCGTGGGCCTTGAGGATGTTGAAGATCACGTCCTGGCGGCGCTGGCGCGCGACGCCTTCCTGGATGCCCAGCGATTCGGCGAATTCCAGCAGCTGGACCGGATTCTTGCGCTTGAGCTCGGTGAGATTGATGACGCGATCGTTGCTGCCGATGTCGGCGTTCTCGTCGTCCGCCGGCAGGCCATGCGGGTTGCGCAACTGGCCGCCGGGTTGCTGCGGACGGTTGCCGCCACCACCGCCGCGCTCATGGCGCCGGCGACGATTGCGGTCGTTGCGATCCATGCGGCGATCGCCACCCTGGCCCTGGTTGGGCTGCCCCTGGTTTTGCTGCGGGCCGTTGCCCGAGGGTGCGCCTTCGCGCGCCTCTTGCTGCCCATCCTGGCCGTTGCCGTAACGCAGGGTTTCCTGCGCCGGTGCGGCGGGGGGCGGGGGCTCGGTACTGGCGGCACGCTCGTAGGCGGGGGACGGTGCGGGGGCGGCGGGGCGCTCGTTCTGGGCGCCGGCATTGGCCTCGATGGCGGCCGCCGCGGCCGCGGAGCGTCGCGGCGAACGGGTACGGGTTTCACTCACAGGCTTGGGATCGGCGCGGGTGGCGTCGGACGAATCTTTGCTTTCTATATCGGACACGGGCAAACCTCACGGGGCGCCGTTGGTGACAGGAGGGAGGGCGGGCGTTGCGCGGAACGCGCGTGGGGGCAGGACAGCCCCAACTGAGAAAGGAATCTAGCACTCGCTGCGCGGCCTCGTAAAGGGCGGGCGCAGCGAGGCTGGCGGCGAGGTTCAGATCGCCTTGTCGATCATCTGTACCAACTGACCCTTGCTGACGGCGCCGATCTGGGTGGCTTCGACCTTGCCGTTCTTGAACACCATCAGGGTGGGAATGCCGCGCACGCCATAGGTGCGGGGGGTTTTCTGGTTGTGGTCGATGTTCAGCTTGACCACGCGCAGCTTGCCTTCGTACTGCTTGGCCAGATCCTCCAGCGCCGGGGCGATGGCCTTGCAGGGGCCGCACCATTCAGCCCAGAAGTCCAGCAGGACGGGGGTATCGGACTTCAGCACTTCCTGGTCGAAGGCGTCGTCGCTCACATGACTGATAAGTTCGCTCACCGTGGGTCTCCGAGGTAGGCGGGGTAAGGGATTAAGGACCGGGTGCCGATCATCGGTTACACTATTAGGAGTGCCTAAGAGGCGCGGATCGATCCAGGGCTGAAGTCGTGCCATTGCGGCCAGGCTTCATTCCAGCCTAAGTCGGGACGCGATTCAAGCGATTCAAGGGCACCTGTGGCCTGGCCGGTTGGCATAGGCGAGGGGACGGCAGCGTCCTCTCGCCTATGCCAGCGGGGTGCGGGCCGGCTGTTCCCAACGCCTTCGGCGCCGTTTCAGCGCGCCGCCTTCCTTCACCTGTCCCAAGGTTGCCTGACTGACTGCGGGACCGGGCCGACGCCGCGGCGCAGGCTCGTACCAGACTCCCCTTCATGTCCCAAACTGTCCTTACCGAAACCTTTTTCACCCAATTCGATTTACACCCGCTGCTGCAGAAAGGCCTCGACGAAGCCGGCTTCACGCGCTGCACGCCGATCCAGGCGCTGACGCTGCCGGTGGCCCTGACCGGCCGCGATGTCGCCGGCCAGGCGCAGACCGGCACCGGCAAGACCTGCGCCTTTCTGGTCGCCCTGATGAATCGCCTGCTCACCCAGCCGGCGGTGGCCGAGCGCAAGGATTCCGATCCGCGCGCCCTGGTCATCGCGCCGACCCGCGAGCTGGCGATCCAGATCGAAAAGGACGCCAAGAACATCGGCCGCTATGCGGGCCTGCGTACCGCACTGATCTACGGCGGCGTCGACTACGACAAGCAGCGCCAGCAGCTGAAGGATGGCTGCGACATCATCATCGCCACGCCCGGACGCCTGCTGGATTACTACAAGCAGAATGTGTTCGGCTTCAACGGGGTGGAGGTGATGGTGGTCGATGAGGCCGACCGCATGTTCGACCTGGGCTTCATCAAGGACGTGCGCTTCATCTTCCGCCGCTTGCCCGCGCGCGAGCAGCGCCAGGTGCTGCTGTTCTCCGCCACGCTTTCCCATCGCGTGCTCGAGCTGGCCTACGAGCACATGCACGATGCCGAGAAGCTGGTGGTGGAAACCGACAACGTCACCGCCGATCGCGTGCGCCAGTCGGTCTACTTCCCCGCCAAGGAAGAAAAAATGCCGCTGCTGCTCAACCTGCTGGAGCAGACCCAGGCCGAGCGCAGCATCATTTTCGTCAACACCAAGGCCGCCGCCGAAAAGATCACCGAACGCGTGAAGCGCCAGGGCTATCGCGTGGGCGCGCTGTCCGGCGACGTGCCGCAGCTCAAGCGCCAGAAGCTGCTGCAGCGCTTCCAGGACGGTCAGCTGGACATCCTGGTGTGCACCGACGTCGCCGCGCGCGGCCTGCACATCCCGGCGGTCAGCCACGTGTTCAACTACGACCTGCCGCAGGACGCCGAAGACTACGTGCACCGCATCGGCCGCACCGCGCGCCTGGGTGCCGAGGGCGATGCGATCAGTTTCGCCTGCGACCTGTACGCGATGTCGTTGCCCGACATCGAGGAGTACATCGGCCAGAAGATCCCGGTGGCAACCATCGGCCCGGAGCTGCTGGTGATGCCGCAACCCAAGCAGATCGACGCGCAATACGCCGCCGATGCCGCTGCCGACAGCGCGGCGTTCGGCGACAAGGTGCAGTCGCGCGACGATGCGAAGAAACCCGCCCGTGACCCGCGCCGTGGCGGCCGCGGCGGCGAGCGTGCGGGCAATGCGCCGGAGCGTCGCCGCGAAGATCGTCCGCGCCGGCCGCGCAATCCGAATGCGGAATCGTCCGTGCCGGCCGGTGAAGGGGCGAGGGTGAACGAAGCCGGATCCGTCGCGACACTGTCGCCGACGCCGCAAGCTGGCGCTGGCGATGTGGCCGGCGAAGGCAAGCGTCGCCGTCGCCGCGGCGGTCGTGGCCGCCGTCGTTCCGGCGGCGCGCCGGGTGCGGAGGCCGCGGTCAGTCCGATCGCGGCACCGGCCGGCGGCAGTCGTCCGTCGCGGCAGGTGATCGCACAGTCGCCTTCCAATGGCGAACACGCCGCACCGCAGAAGCCGGGCTTCTTCCGTCGCCTGGCGCGACTGTTCACCGGCCGCTGAACCGACGTCGCCTCGCCACGCGTATTTGTGGCGACGCGCTCGGCAAACCTGCGCATATCGCTCATGCTTCCCTTATCCTTGCCGCCATCGGCAAGGGTTAAGGACGGGCAACGCGGTGATCCGCTTCGACCAGGTCAGCAAGCGCTACGAAGGCGGCCATGAGGCGCTTTCACAACTCACGTTCGAAGTCGCCAAGGGCGAGATGGCGTTCGTCACCGGCCATTCCGGCGCCGGCAAGAGCACGCTGCTCAAGTTGCTGGCGCTGATCGAGCGTCCATCGCACGGGCACGTCACCCTCGACGGGCACAATCTCGCCAAGATCGGGCAAAGCGGCATCCCCAAGTTGCGCCGCAGCTTGGGGATGGTGTTTCAGGACCATCGCCTGCTGATGGATCGCACGGTATTTGCCAATGTCGAATTGCCGCTGGTGATCGGTGGCGTCGCGCCGCTCGAACGTGGCCGGCGCGTACGCGCCGCGCTGGAAAAAGTGGGCCTGCTCGATTACGAGCGCCAGCTGCCGGTGTCGCTGTCCACCGGCGAGCAGCAGCGCGTGGGCATCGCGCGCGCCATCGTCGCCAAACCCAGTGTGCTGATCGCCGACGAACCCACCGGCAATCTTGATCCGCAACTGGCGGTGGAAATCATGGGACTGTTTGCCGAATTCCAGCAGGTAGGCACCACCGTGCTGGTCGCCAGCCACGATCTGCCGCTGATCAAACGCATGAAAAAGCGCGTGGTGGTACTCGACCACGGCCGCCTGGTCGCCGACGTATCGGCCGAGGAGGTGCTATGAACGCACCGGACCATGCGCAGGCGCCGACCCGCAGCGAGCGCAGCCAGCGCCGCCCGTTTTCGAGCTGGCGCGAACACCACGGCTGGAGCGCTGGCGCCAGCCTGCGCCGGCTGGCTTCCAAGCCGCTCGGCAGCCTGCTCACCATCGCGGTGATGGGGCTTGCGCTGGCGTTGCCGCTGGCCTTCTACCTGTTGCTGTCGAACGTGCAATCGCTGGGCGATGCGCTGGGTCGCAACCAGGTCATCAATGTGTTCCTCAAGCCCGACCAGGTCGCCGGCAACGCGCAGATCCTGGCCAGGCAGGTGCAACAGCACGACGGCGTGGCCAGTGTCACCCTCAAAACGCCCGCGCAAGGCATGGAGGAGCTGAGCAAGATGCAGGGCTTTTCCGATTCGCTGCGCGTGCTGGACGACAATCCGCTGCCCTTCGTGCTGCAGGTGCAGCCGCGGGATGGCCTCTCCGCGGAGGCGGCCGCGCAGCTGGTGGACGACCTGCGAGGCATGCAGGGCGTGGACGTGGTGCAAGACAGCGGCAGCTGGCGGCAGCGGCTGGATGCGTTGCTCGGCGTGGGCGATCGCGCGGTAGTGATCCTGGCCGGCCTGTTCGCGCTGGCGGTGCTGCTGGTGGTGGGCAATACGGTGCGCGTGGACATCACCAGCCGCGCCGAGGAAATCGGTGTGCTCAAGCTGATCGGCGCCAGCCGTGCGTTCGTGCGTAGACCTTATCTCTACGCCGGCATCTGGTACGGTCTGTTCAGCGGCATCCTGGCGGTGGGCCTGGCGCTGTTGATCGAGTTGGCGCTGGTCGGGCCGGTGCAGCGCCTCAGTCAGGTCTACGAAGGGAAGCTGCAGGTGGGCGGCCTGCCGCCGTGGCTGCTGCTGGCGGTGCCGGTCACCGCGGCGCTGCTCGGCTGGCTGGGCGCGCGGCTGGTCAGCGCCTGGCAATTGCGCCGCGCGGCCTAGGGCCTAGTGGCGCGGCCCTGACCGGTTGGGTGGGTGGTGAAGCGGTTCGCAACCATTGGCCGTCCATCTAGGGCAAGATGGTAGGAACGGGCGCAGGGGGTGCCCGTCTACTTACGAGCAGGGAAGCCATGTCTGGCCGGGATGGTGGAATTTTTAATGACTGCAAGCATCAGCAGCCGCGACCTCAGCACCTCACCGCGCGTGCTGGTGGTGGATGGCTCCAAGGTTGTCCGACAGCTGATCACGCGCGTGCTGCAGGCCGAGCTGCCGCAGGCTGAGGTGGTTGGGTGCGGCACCGGCGCCCAAGCGCATCAGCTGCTTCAGGCGGGCGTGTTCGATTTCATTACCGTCGCCCTGCGCCTGCCCGATATGGACGGGCTGGAGCTGGCGCGCTACGTGCGCGAATCGGCGCCGCAGATCTACGTGCCGATCGTGGTGGTGTCCGGCGACGTCGACGACCGCCTGCATCGGCGCGCGCTGGGCGAGCACGTCACCGACTACTTCGACAAATCGCTGGGCTTCCAGGCACTGGCCGAATTCATCCGCGGCTATGTGCGCCCGGAAAGTTCGGCCGACGGCGTGGTGCTGTACGTGGAAGACAGCCGCGTGGTAGCGCTGGCCACACGCCGCATGCTGGAGAAAATCGGCCTGACCGTGCGCCACGTGGTCAGCGTCGAAGACGCGCTGGCGATGCTGGAGACCGAGCGCATCCAGGGCGGGGTGGGCGCGGACGTGGTGCTGACCGACGTGAGCCTGAAGGGCGAGCTGACCGGCGGCGACCTGCTGAAATTCATCCGCACCGACTTCGGCTACGGCAAGGGCAAGTTGCCGGTGCTGGTGATGACGGGCGATGAAAATCCCGATAATCAGGCGGCACTGATCCGCGCCGGTGCCAACGACCTGGTGGAAAAGCCGGTCGAGGAACGTTTGCTGGTGACCAAATTGCTGTTTCAATTGCGTGTGGCGCAACACCTGCGCGCACGCGAGAGAGCAGGGCAAACGGAATGACCGACGAAGAGCGCATCAAGCTCGAACCTTCCTGGAAAGAACGCATCGGCAGTTATCTGCAACACCCCCCGATGCGGGCCTTGTCGGAGTTTCTCCGCGCGGAGAAACATGCCGGCAAGGTGATCTACCCGCCGGGGCCGGAAATCTTCAACGCCTTCGCGCATACGCCATTCGAGGCGGTGCGCGTGGTGATCCTGGGCCAGGATCCCTATCACGGCCCGGGGCAGGCGCACGGCCTGTGCTTTTCGGTGCGTCCGGGCGTGCCACCGCCGCCCTCGCTGGTGAACATCTTCAAGGAAATCCAGCGCGACTTAGGCGTGGCCCCGCCCGACCATGGCTGCCTGACACCGTGGGCCGATCGCGGCGTGCTGCTGCTCAACGCCGTGCTGACGGTGGAGCGGGGCTTGGCCGCCTCCCATCAGGGCAAGGGCTGGGAAGGTTTCACCGATGCGGCCATCGATGCCTTGAACCGGGAGCGGGAGGGGCTGGTGTTCATGCTGTGGGGCTCCTACGCCCAGCGCAAAGGCCAGCTGATCGACACCCGCCGCCATGCGGTGCTGAAGGCGGTCCATCCCTCGCCGCTGTCGGCGCACCGGGGCTTCATCGGCTGCGGCCACTTTTCGGCCGCCAATCGCTACCTGCAGGCCCAAGGCCACGCGCCGCTGGACTGGTCGCTGCCGCCCCGGGCCGAGCTGGCCGGCGCGGCCTGACGGGGCGTTCATCTCTCTAAAGTCATGCTTGAAACCGCTATCCCCGGCTACCACCCGGAGTGGACAGGGCCGCCTTATTCTTGTACTATTCGGTACACGAAAGGTGCCGGAACTTGCGGTGCCTTTAGCACTCCAAGTACCAGAGTGCTAAGCTGATCCCCTATTTCTGGAGGTTCCAATGTCCCAAGCCTTGGCGACGGTCAATCTGCCGGTTCCCAGTGTTGTCGGCAGCCTGGACGCCTATATCTCGGCGGTCCACCGGATTCCGGTGCTCAGCCAGGAAGAGGAGCAGGACCTGTCGCGCCGTTACCAGGCTGCGGAAGATCTCGACTCCGCCCGCAAGCTGGTGATGTCGCACCTGCGTTTCGTCGTCCACGTGGCCCGCGGCTACAGCGGCTACGGTCTGCAGCTGGCCGATCTCATTCAGGAAGGCAACATCGGCCTGATGAAGGCGGTCAAGCGTTTCGATCCCGACCAGGGCGTGCGCCTGGTGAGCTTTGCCGTGCACTGGATCCGCGCGGAAATGCACGAATTCATCCTGCGCAACTGGCGCATCGTGAAGGTGGCCACCACCAAGGCGCAGCGCAAGCTGTTCTTCAACCTGCGCAAGAGCAAAAAGCGCCTGGGCTGGATGAACGCCGAGGAAGTGCGCGTGGTCGCCAAGGATCTGGGCGTGCCCGAAGCCACCGTGCGCGAGATGGAATCGCGTCTGTCCGGCCGTGACATCGGCTTCGAGGCGCCCGCCGACGCCGACGAGGATGCCAAGCCGGCACCGGAAGCCTTTCTGATCGACGAAGGCGCCGATCCCTACGACAACGTGTCCGACGCCGACCAGTCCGACAACCAGCTGGAAACGCTGTCGGCGGCGCTGCAAAAGCTCGACCAGCGCTCGCGCGACATCATCCAGCGCCGCTGGCTGGACGAGGACAAGGCCACGCTGCAGGATCTTGCCGACGAGTACGGCGTCTCCGCCGAGCGCATCCGCCAGGTCGAAGCCAACGCCATGAAGAAGATGCGCGGCCTGTTCGCCGCCTGAAGTCGCGCTGACATGGCACCCACGACGGCCTCCCTCGCGGAGGCCGTTTTGTGTTTAAGTCCGCGTGGATTTATCTTCCCGGACGCCGCATGCCCCATATCCTGGTCATCGAAGACGACGAGATCACGGCGCGTGAAATCGTGCTGGAACTGGCTGCCCACGGCATCAGCGCCGATCGCGCGTCCGACGGCCCGCAAGGTTTGCTGCGTGCCCAGGAGCTGCGTTACGACGCCATCACGCTGGACCTCATGTTGCCCGGCACGGACGGCTTGACCCTGGTCAAGCAACTGCGGGAGCAGGGCATTACCACGCCGGTGTTGATGATCAGCGCCCTGGGCGACGTGGACGAGCGCGTACGGGGCCTGCGCGCGGGCGGAGACGATTACCTTACCAAGCCCTTCGCGCCCGACGAAATGACCGCGCGCATCGAGGTGCTCCTGCGCCGGCAACGACAGGAGCAGCCGGCGCAAACCAAGCTGCGCGTGGCCGATCTCGAATTGGACATGATCGCCCGCACGGCCCGCCGCGGCAGCCGCGAGCTGACCTTGCTGCCCACCGAATATCGGTTGCTGGAGTTTCTGATGCGCTATCCCGGCCAGGTGCTGACGCGTGCCATGATCTTTGAAAGCGTGTGGGGGCTGCGTTTCGATCCGGGCACCAACCTCATCGATGTGCACATCGCGCGATTGCGGCGCAAGGTCGATAACGACGGCGAAGCCTCGTTGATTCGCACCATGCGCGGCTCGGGGTATCGCCTTGGCTGACGCGGCGGGCAAGCATTTTTCGATCCACTGGCGCGCGACGACGTCACGCCTATTGCTGGCCTATGGCGTGTTTTTCGTCATATGGGGCACGGTGCTGCTGGGATTTATCTATTGGGAGACACTGCACTACCTGGAATCGCGCACCGATCTTCAGCTCAAGCAGCAAATTGGCTATCTGCGCAGTCTCAGCGAAGATCATATGCTGATCGCCCTGAATGACTACGTCGTGTTGGAACGCACCAATTACAACGCGTGGGGCCTGTTCGATGCCAACAAGACCTGGTTGTACGGCGACGTGCTGCAATTTCCCGCGGGACTGACGATCGACTCCGACTCGGTGCGCATGCCCACCGAGCAGGTGATCGTTGGGCCATTTGCGCCGCCGACGCCGATGCTTTCGGTCATCGCCACGCACCTTCCCAATGGCCAGATCCTGGTACTGGCGCACACCACGCGCATTGCTGCCCGGGTGGGCGATATCACGATGCATGGATTGTGGTGGGGCATTTCATTCACGCTGGTGCCCGGGCTCCTCGGCGGCTTGATTCTCAATCTCGGCCCGCGCCGCCGCATACGACTGATCGAATCGGCCACGCAGCCGATCATGCACGGCGACCTGCGCCGCCGCTTGCCGGTCAGCAACCGGGGGGACGAGTTGGACCGCCTTGCGGCCATCGTCAACGACATGCTTGACCAGATCGAGCGCTTGATGGGGGAGGTAAAAGGTGTTTGCGACAATATTGCGCACGATCTGCGCACGCCGCTCACGCGGTTGCGTTCGCAACTCTATCGCGTACAGCAGGAACTGAACGAAGAAGATCCCCATGCTTCGCTCATAGAGCGGTGCGTCTTCGATGTCGACGAGGTGCTGGCGCGATTCCGGGCGCTGCTGCGCATTTCCGAGCTGGAGGATCGCCGCCGCCGCGAAGGTTTCATCTCGGTGGACCTCGGCGAAACCTTGGAGCGCGTGCACGAGCTTTATGCCCCGCTGGCCGAGGATCAGTCATTGCGGTTTGAACTGGAGATCGAATCGGGGTTGATCGTCCAAGCCGATCCTGACCTGCTGTTCGAGGCGTTGGGCAATCTCGTCAGCAACGCCATCAAATTCACGCCCGCCGGCGGGTGGGTGGGGCTATCGGTGAGGCGGGCCAGCCCGTCTACGGCGCGCATCGAGGTGGCGGACAATGGGCCGGGTATTCCGCAGGCGCAGCGGCAGGCCGTATGGCAGCGCTTTTATCGGGGCGACGCCAGCCGGGCCGCTTCCGGCCATGGCCTGGGGCTGAGCATCGTGGCCGCCATCGCCAAATTGCATGATTTCGAGCTAAGCATCGAAGGCGGCGACGCCGGCACCCGCATGGGCATGGAGTGCCCTTTGAGGCCGACGGGCTGACCCATGGGTGTGTCGCGAAAGTGTCATTTACGGCCCTTTCATTAAACAATCTTCATGCCCGTGAAAGGTGTTGCGGCGCCGCAATCGGGATAATCGCGTCCATCGTCAACGCACGCTGGAAGTAACCGAATGCTGGCTCTCGTCCGGATAGCGCTTGCGCGTCCCTATACGTTCGTTGTGCTTGCGCTATTCATCCTGATCGTAGGACCGCTGGCTGCGCTGCGAACCCCCACCGATATCTTCCCGAACATCGGCATCCCGGTGATCAGCGTGGTGTGGACGTATAACGGCCTGTCCCCTGCGGCAATGTCAGGCCGCGTGATTTACTACTACGAGCGCCAATTGACCTCCACGGTCAGCGACATGTCGCACATCGAGTCGCAGTCGCTGCCGGGCATCGGCGTGGTGAAGATCTTCTTCCAGCCCGGCGTGGACGTGCGCACGGCCACGGCACAGGTCACGTCGATTTCGCAGACGGTGCTCAAGCAGATGCCTCCGGGCATTACGCCGCCGCAGATCATCAACTACAACGCTTCCACGGTACCGATCCTGCAGATGGCGTTATCGAGCACCAAGCTGTCGGAGCAGAAGATTCTCGACACCGCGCAGAACTTCCTGCGTCCCATGTTGGTGTCGGTGGCGGGCGTGGCGATTCCAACCCCCTACGGCGGCAAGAACCGTGAGGTGATGATCGACCTTGACCCGCAGGCGCTCGCCGCCAAGGGCCTTTCCGCGCAGGACGTAGGCAACGCCTTGGCGGCGCAGAACCAGATCATTCCCGTGGGCACGATCAAAATCGGCCATGACGAATACACCGTCAATCTCAACGATAGCCCGCAAGTCATCGAAGAACTGAACAACCTGCCGATCAAGACCGTCAACGGCGCAACCATCACCATCGGCGATGTGGCACACGTGCGCGACGGATCGCCGCCGCAGACGAACGAAGTGCGCGTGGATGGTCACCGCGCCGTGCTGATGTCCTTTCTCAAGGGCGGCGACGTTTCGACGCTGGCGATTGTCGCCGGCATCAAGAAGCTGTTGCCGCTGGCCGAAGAAACCCTCCCGTCTTCCCTCAAGTTGAAACTGATGGGCGACCAGTCGGTATTCGTGCGCGCGGCAATTACCTCGGTGGCGCGCGAGGGCATCATCGCGGCATGCCTCACTTCGGTCATGATTCTGGTGTTTCTGGGGAGCTGGCGCTCCACGGTCATCATTGCCGTATCGATCCCGCTGGCAGTGTTGTCGGCCATCGCCCTGTTGTCGGCGTTCGGGCAGACCTTGAACGTCATGACGCTGGGCGGGCTTGCGCTCGCGGTGGGCATTCTCGTTGACGATGCCACGGTGACGATCGAGAACATCAATTGGCATCTTGAGCAGGGCAAGGACGTGCATACGGCGATCATGGATGGCGCCAAGCAGATTGTGACGCCGGCCTTCGTGTCACTGCTTTGCATATGCATCGTGTTCGTGCCGATGTTTATGCTCAATGGCATTGCCGGGTTCCTGTTCCGGCCCATGGCGCTTGCGGTGATCTTTGCGATGGCGTCGTCGTTTTTGCTCTCGCGCACGCTGGTTCCGACGATGGCGATGTACTTGCTCAAACCGCACGTGGTCGAACCTCCGCCGGGCGACCATCCGGAAGACTCCTTTATCAACCACCACGTCGGCGACCAGCATCCGGCGATGAAGCGCGGCCCGCTGCGCAAGGCGCTGGTGTCCTTCCAGCAGGGTTTCGAACATCGCTTCTCGGGCATTCGCGAGATTTACTACGGTACGCTTTCGCTGGCGTTGGACAACCGGCGCAGGTTCGTGCTCGGTTTCCTGGCAGTGGTGCTTGTTTCCTTCGCGCTGGTGCCGTTCCTGGGGCGCGATTTCTTCCCGAACGTGGAAGCCGGCGCCATCGCCATCCATGTGCGCGCGCCGGTCGGCACGCGTATCGAGGATACGGCGGCGGAGTTCGATCACATCGAAGCGGCCATTCGTCGCGTGGTTCCGCCGGACCAGCTCGACAACATCGTCGACAACATCGGTCTGCCGCTCAGTGGCACCAACATGGTTTACAGCAACACCGGCACCATCGGGCCGCAGGATGGCGACATCCAGGTGCTGCTAAAGCCCGATCACGATTCGGTTGACGAATTCGTCAGTAAGCTGCGGACGGTGTTGCCGCGCCAGTTTCCCGGCACGACGTTCGCTTTCCTGCCGGCGGACATGGCAAGCCAGATCCTTAACTTCGGTGCGCCGGCGCCGCTGGATGTGAAAGTGTCGGGGCGCAATTCCAGTGCGAACGAATCGTACGCGCTTGAACTGATGCGCAGGATGCGCAGCATTCCCGGCATTGCCGATGTCCGCATGCAGCAATCCAACAGCGCGCCACAATTAAACGTGGATGTGGATCGCGTTCGCGCGGACGAGCTTGGCATTACCGAACACGACGTGACCGACAGCATGGTGTCCACGCTGGCAGGTAGTTCGCAGGTGGCTCCCGTATTCTGGTTGAACCCCGCCAATGGCGTGTCGTATCCGATCGTGGCGCAAACACCCCAGTACAACGCCGATTCCATCGCCGATCTGAACAGCCTGCCGATCACCTCGTCGGGCTCCGGCGCGGAGCAAATCCTCGGTGCGGTGGCCAAAGTCGTACGCACGTCTACGCCCGCCGTGGTGACGCACTACAACATTGCGCCATCGTTCGACATCTACGCCGCCGTACAGGGGCGCGATCTTGGCGGGGTGGCCAATGACATCCAACATGTGCTCGATCAGGCGGCGAAGGATCGTCCCAAGGGCTCCACGGTGGGTCTGTTCGGCCAAGTGAACGCGATGAACACGGCGTTTTCCGGCCTGTTGTTCGGCCTGCTCGGCGCGATCGTGCTGATTTACATGTTGATCGTGGTGAACTTCCAGTCGTGGCTGGATCCTTTCGTGATCATCACCGCGTTGCCGGCCGCGTTGGCGGGCATTGTGTGGATGCTGTTCGTCAGCCATACGACGTTGTCGGTGCCTGCGCTCACGGGTGCCATCATGTGCATGGGCGTGGCCACCGCCAACTCGATTCTCGTGGTGAGCTTTGCGCGCGAGCGGCTGGCCGAGCACGGCGATGCGACGCTGGCGGCGCTGGAAGCGGGCTTCACACGATTCCGTCCGGTATGCATGACCGCACTGGCCATGATTATCGGCATGCTGCCGATGGCTATCACGCACGAGCAGAACTCGCCTTTGGGCCGGGCTGTGATAGGTGGCTTGCTATTTGCTACCTGCGCCACGCTGCTGTTCGTGCCGGTGGTCTTCAGTATCGTCCATGGCCGTGAGCAACAAGCCTCCGATCTGGACACTATCCCAGGAATTCCCCATGTCGCATAATCCAGTAACCGTGCAAGTCGCGCAGAAACCGCCGCATCTGAAGGCCGTCGGCATCGGCGGTACGGTGGTTGCCTTGCTCGCGGTCGTCCTTGGCCTGGCGCTCCGGTACCACGAGCATCACGAACTGGTGCAATGGACCGATGCGCAATTGATCCCCAGCGTACGCCTGGCGCCTTCCCTGGATCCTGCCAAAGAACGCATGATCACGCTGCCGGGCCATCTGGAAGCCTGGTACAGCGCCCCGATTCATGCTCGCGTAGGCGGTTATCTCAAAGCTTGGTACAAAGATATCGGCGACAAGGTCAAGGCGGGCGATGTCCTTGCCGTGATCGATACGCCGGAATTGGATCAACAGCTCGAGCAGGCCAAAGCGGTACTGGCGAAGGCGCAAGCCGATGCGAACCTTGCCAACATCACGTCACGGCGCTGGCAGCATTTGCTTTCTTCCGATTCGGTTTCCAAGCAGGAAGCCGATGAAAAAAGCGGCGAAGCCGAGGCCGCGCAGGCGACGGTCCTGGCGGCCAAGGCCGACGTCGATCGTTTGAATGCGTTGGAAGGATTCAAGAAGATCGTCGCTCCCTTCGACGGCACGGTGACGGCGCGCCGCACGGACGTGGGCGATCTGATTACGGCCAATAACGAAAGCGGCCCGGAATTGTTCACGGTCGCCGACACCAGCCGCATGCGTCTATATGTGCCGGTGCCGGAGGTCAACGCCAACAGCATCAAGCCTGGCATGAAGGTGACGCTGAACGTGCCCGAATTGCCCGGCCGCACGTTTCAGGCCACCTTGATCGGCACGTCCGAGGCCATCAGCCAGAATTCCGGCAGTTTGCTGGCGCAGTTCGTGGCCGACAACGGCGACGGCGCACTGAAGCCTGGCGACTACGCCGACGTGTCGCTCAACATGCCGATCGATCCCAACATGGTCAGCGTACCGGCCAGCGCCCTGATCTTCCGTTCGAAGGGCGCGCAAGTGGCGGTACTTGGCCCGGATGGACGCGCGCACTTGCACGATGTGCATATTGCGGTGGATCTGGGTACGACCCTGCAGATCAACCAAGGGCTCAAGCCCACGGACCTGGTTATCGAGAATCCGCCCGATTCGTTGATGGACGGCGACAAGGTTCGTGTTGAAGGCGATGTGGATCAGGGTGCAGCAAAGCAAGATGTCGCCGCGGAGAAGAGTCGTGAATCGGCGCGTTGATCTTCGGCTCGCCGCCGTCGTCGCCGCATGTTTGCTTGGCGGTTGCTCGCTGGCGCCGACGTATCGCACACCCAATCTGCCGCCGATGCCGAGCAGCTACAAAGAGGGCGATACGGCATGGAAGGTAGCAACCCCCGCTGACGAATTTTCGCGCGGCGACTGGTGGGCCATTTACAACGACGGCGCGCTCAACCGGTTGGAATCCAGGCTCGATGCCGACAATCCCAGTCTAGCTGCCGCGTTGGCCAGGTATGACACGGCGCGGGCTTTTGAGAGCCAGCTGCGCTCGGGCTTGTTTCCAAGTTTGAATTTTTCGGCCGATCCGCTGCGCGCGCGGCAGTCCGATAACCGTCCGTTGCGCGGCAGCAACGAGCCGAACGAATACAACAGCGATACGACCGGCGTCCAAGCCAATTACGATCTGGATCTGTGGGGACGCATTCGCAACGAAGTCAGCCAGGGACACGCACTGGCGCAGGCGTCGAAGGCGGATCTCGCCTCGGCCAAACTGAGCCTGGAGGCGCGGCTGGCCGAAGATTATGTGCGCCTGCGCGGTTACGACATCCAGGTCGGCATTCTGCAGGACACGCTCAATGCCTATCAGCGTGCGCTTGAGCTGACCGAAAATCGCCACAGCGGCGGGGTTGCCTCGGGATTGGACGTATCGCGAGCCCAAACCCAGTTGCACGATGCACAAGCGCAGGTCATGGACGTGACCGCCCAGCGCGCTTTGACGGAGCACGCCATCGCGAGCCTGATCGGCGTGCCGGCGTCGAGCTTCTCGATCCCGCCCGTGCGCGAGCAGCTGACGGTGCCGGTAACACCGGTTGGCGTACCCTCGACATTGCTTGAGCGTCGCCCCGATATCGCGGCGGCTGAGCGTCGCGTTTACGCTGCGAATGCGGGGATCGGCATCGCTCGCGCTGCCTTCTTTCCGGATTTGAGTCTGTCCGGTGCGTACGGCTTCCAGAACACAGGCTTCGGCAATTTGCTCTCGATAGGCAATCGTTTCTGGGCGCTGGGACCGCTGGCGACCTTGAATCTGTTTGATGCCGGACTGCGCCGCGCCCAGTTGCGCCAGGCGCACGCCGAATTCGCGGAAGCGTCGGCCGACTATCGGCAGGTCGTGCTGGACGCATTCCGCGAAGTGGAGGATGACCTGGTGCTGTTGCAGGACCTGGGCGCCGAGGCGCAGCAGGAAGATCAGGCGTTTGCCGCGGCACAGCAGACACTCAAGATCGCCACCAATCGTTACCGCGAAGGCATCGTCAACTACCTTGAAGTGGTGGTGGCGCAAACAGCGGCGCTGTCGGCGCAGCAAGATGCCGAAACCATTCGCACAAGACGTTTGCAGGCCAGCGTGGATCTCGTGCGGGCGATGGGCGGCGGCTGGCGGCGCGACACCGCAGGTATCGATGCCGCGTCCACGGCCCAAGCCAGTGAGTCAAAACATAGCGGCATGCGCTGATGGGATAGTGCGTGACGTGACGATGTCGGCAAGCTCTCCCGTTGTAGTCCGGAGGGCTTGGGTTTCGCGCGCCCGATCGAAATGTGATTGCGCGATGCATCTGCTCAGGCCGATAAACGGCTTTATGAACGGATCGACATACGCTTGAAATAATCTGGCATCGCGCAGTGTGCGATTGCGCGATACTCGCGGCAACTGTGGTTGCTGGAACCCCAACTATGTTGGTTCTAGTCCGCCTTGCGCTGGCACGTCCGTACACGTTCGTGGTCCTGGCGCTATTCATCCTTCTCGTCGGCCCGCTGTCGGCCGCGCGCACTCCGACTGACATTTTTCCGAACATCGGCATCCCGGTGATCAGCGTCGTGTGGACTTACAACGGCCTGTCGCCGGCAGCGATGTCCGGTCGCGTGGTGTATTACTACGAGCGGCAATTGACATCCACGGTCAGCGATATCGAGCACATAGAATCGCAGTCGTTGCCCGGTGTCGGCGTGGTCAAGATTTTCTTCCAGCCAGGCGTGGACATTCGTACGGCCACAGCGCAGGTGACCTCGATTTCGCAGACCGTGCTCAAACAAATGCCGCCTGGCATTACGCCGCCGGACATCATTAATTACAACGCGTCCACCGTTCCCATCTTGCAGATAGCGCTTTCCAGCACCCAGTTATCGGAACAAAAAATCCGCGATCTCGCGCAAAACTTTTTGCGGCCGATGCTGGTTTCGGTCCCGGGCGTGGCCATACCAACGCCTTATGGAGGCAAGCAACGGCAAATCATGCTCGACCTCGATCCGCAGGCGCTGGCTGCCAAGGGGTTGTCGGCTCAGGACGTGGGGAATGCGCTTGCAACGCAGAACCAGATTGTGCCCGTCGGCACCATGAAGGTGGGCGATTACGAATACACGGTCGATTTGAATAACAGCCCGTTAGCGATCGAGGAACTCAATCGTCTACCCATCAAGACGGTCGATAACGCCACCATCACCATAGGCGATGTCGCGCATGTGCGCGACGGCTCGCCGCCCCAGGAGAACGTGGTGCGTGTTGACGGACACCGGGCCGTGTTGATGCCCATGCTCAAAGGCGGCGATGTATCGACGCTGGCCATCGTGGCCGGCATCAAGAAATTGTTGCCTTTGGCGAAGGAAACCTTGCCGCGCAACTTGAAAATTACCTTGATGGGCGACCAGTCGATCTTCGTGCGCGGTGCCATCGCGTCCGTTGCCCGTGAGGGCATTATCGCCGCCTGCCTGACCTCGCTCATGATCCTGACTTTTCTGGGGAGCTGGCGCTCTACCGTCATCATCGCCATATCGATTCCGCTGGCGGTGTTGTCGGCGATCGCGCTTTTGGCGGCATTCAAGCAGACCTTGAATGTCATGACCCTGGGAGGGCTTGCGCTGGCGGTGGGTATCCTGGTGGACGATGCCACCGTCACCATCGAAAACATCAATTGGCATCTGGAGCAAGGCAAGGACGTGCGGACGGCCATCATGGATGGCGCCCGGCAGATCGTGACGCCTGCCTTCGTGTCGCTGCTTTGCATTTGCATTGTATTCGTGCCGATGTTCCAGCTGACCGGCATCGCCGGTTTCCTGTTCCGGCCCATGGCATTGGCCGTAATCTTTGCGATGGTGTCGTCGTTCTTCCTGTCGCGCACCCTGGTGCCGACGATGGCGATGTATTTGCTGAAACCCCACGCGCCCGAGAGCGGTGTGGGCGACCACCCGGAGGATGCCTATCTCAATCATCACGAAGGCGAGCCGCATCCGCTTCTTGCCCGCGGTGCCCTTCGCAGCCTGCTGGTATCGCTTCAGCAACGTTTCGAGCACCGCTTTACTCAGGTGCGCGACAGCTACCATGGCACCTTGACCTTGGCCCTGGCGTCGCGAAAGCGCTTCGTGTGCGGATTCCTGGCATTCGTCCTGGCATCGTTTTTACTGGTGCCGTTTTTGGGGAGAAATTTTTTCCCATCGACCGACGAGGATGCCATCGCCATTCACGTGCGCGCACCCATCGGTACGCGCATCGAAGATACCGCCGCCGAGTTCGACCATGTAGAAAACGCCATCCGCAGAATCATTCCGCCTGACCAGATCGGCAACATTATCGACAACATCGGCCTGCCGTTGAGCGGCATCAACATGGTCTACAGCAACACCGGCACCATCGGTCCCCAGGACGGCGACATCCAGGTGCTGCTGCGGCCGGGCCACGACCCCAGCGCCGGTTACGTCAAGGCGTTGCGTGCGGTGCTGCCGCGCGAATTTCCCGGTACGACGTTTGCGTTCCTGCCGGCGGACATGGTCAGCCAGATTCTCAATTTCGGCGCACCAGCTCCGCTGGACGTGAAGGTTTCGGGGGCAAACAACAAGGCGAACCAGGCCTACGCCATTCGTCTTTTGCGCGCGATGCGTGCGATACCCGGCATTGTGGACGTGAGGTTGCAGCAATCGACCGGCACGCCGCAATTGAACGTGGATGTCGATCGTGTGCGGGCCGACGAGCTTGGCATCACCGAACATGACGTCACCAATAGCATGGTCGCATCGCTGGCCGGCAGTTTGCAGGTGGCTCCCACATTTTGGCTCAACCATGCCAACGGAGTTTCCTATGCCGTCGTAGCGCAGACTCCACAATACCGCATGGACACCTTGGCAGATTTGCAAAGCCTGCCCATCACATCGTCCGCGACGGGTGCAAGACAAGTGCTCGGCGCGCTTGCGAAGATCACGCGCAGTTCCACGCCTGCGGTGGTTTCGCATTACAACATCGCGCCTTCTTTCGATATCTATGCCTCCGTGCAAGGGCGCGATCTGGGCGGCGTGTCGGACGATATTCAGCGGGTTCTGAACGCGGCGGCGAAGGATCGCCCAAGGGGATCGATGGTCCGCCTGCTGGGCCAGGTGACGGCCATGAACACGGCGTTTTCAGGGCTGCTGTTCGGATTGCTGGGTGCGATCGTGCTGATCTATATGCTGATCGTGGTGAACTTCCAGTCGTGGCTGGATCCGTTCGTCATCATCACGGCCTTGCCCGCGGCGCTGGCTGGCATCGTGTGGATGTTGTTCGTTACCCATACGACTTTGTCGGTGCCCGCGTTGACCGGGGCGATCATGTGCATGGGCGTGGCGACGGCCAACTCGATCCTGGTGGTGAGTTTTGCGCGCGAGCGGCTGGCCGAGCACGGCGATGCGCTGAAGGCGGCGCTGGAGGCGGGGTTTACGCGCTTTCGCCCGGTATGCATGACGGCGCTGGCGATGATCATCGGCATGTTGCCGATGGCCGTTACGAACGAACAGAATTCTCCGCTCGGCCGTGCCGTCATCGGTGGCTTGCTGTTTGCAACCTGCGCCACGCTGCTGTTCGTGCCGGTGGTCTTCAGTATGGTTCATGGCCGCGAGCAGCATGCCGTGGGCCTGGACTCGCCCGCCGGGCTTCACGGTGCGGCGTGAGCCGTAGTTCAGTAGAGATCGATAGGATCGACGTCCAGCGACCAGCGCACCTTGCGTGCGCTGGGCAGCTGCGCCAGCTGCAGCGACCATGGCCGCACCGCTGCATGCAACTGGCGGCGCGTGCCGGCTTCGATCAATAGCTGGCCGCGCTGCTGCCCTGCACGCAAGGGCATCGGGGCAGGCATCGGCCCGGCGATTTGCAGCGTATCGACATCCGGTAGTGCGTGCAGCGCTTCGGAGAGAAACGCATCCACCGCGGCGCGCTGATGTGCTTGGGCGCGTAGCAGCACCTGGTGGCCGTAAGGCGGCAGGCACGCTTGCTTGCGTTCGGTCAGAAGTTCTTTCGCGGCCGCGGCGTAGCCGCGCGCAAGCAGGCTGTGCAGCAGCGGATGATCGGGATGATGCGTCTGCAGCAGTACGCGTCCGGGCTTGCGCGCGCGCCCCGCGCGTCCGGCCACCTGCACGACCAATTGCGCGAGCCGTTCGCTGGCGCGGAAATCCACGCTCAACAAACCTTCGTCCACGCCCACGATGGCGACCAGGGTGAGATTGGGTAGATCGTGTCCCTTGGCCAGCATCTGCGTGCCGACCAGGATTGCCGGCGCATCCGCCTGCAGGTTGCCGAGCAATTGCTCGAAGGCATCGCGGCGGCGGGTGGTCTCGCGATCGATGCGCAACACCCTCGTGCCGGCAAAGCGCTCGGTAAGCGCTTCCTCCAGACGTTCGGTGCCCTGTCCCTGCGGCTTCAAGTCGGGGCTGCCGCAGGCCGGACAGGCCGCGGGTACCGCCGCTTGATGGTCGCAGTGATGGCACACCAGTTTGCGCCATGCCGCATGCAGTGTGAGCGGATGTTCGCAGCGTGGGCATTCGGCATGCCAGCCGCAGGCGTGGCAGAGCAGCACCGGCGCGTAGCCGCGGCGGTTGCGGAATACCAGCACTTGTTCGCCACGTGCCACCGTTTCGCCGACCGCGTGCAACAGTGCCGGCGACAAGCCGTGCTCCAGGTGCTGGGCGCGCATGTCCACGATCTGCACCTGCGGCGGACGCACGGCGCCGGGCCGCGAGCGCAGATGCAACGCCTGGTAGCGTCCCGCTTCCACATTGGCCAGGGTCTCCAGCGAGGGCGTGGCCGAGCCCAGCAGCACCGGCACGTTCAAGGCGCGGCCGCGCAGCAACGCGATGTCGCGCGCGTGGTAGCGGAAGCCTTCCTGTTGCTTGTAGGCGCTGTCGTGCTCTTCGTCGACGATGATCAAGCCGGCATGCGGCAGCGGCGTAAACACCGCCGAGCGCGTGCCCAGCATTACTTTGGCGCTGCCTTCGCGCATGCGCAGCCAGGCGCGGGCGCGCTCGCCTTCGGCGAGATTGGAATGCAGCACTTCCACCGGCACGCCGAGCCGCTCGCGCAGGCGGCGCACGGTCTGCGGCGCCAGGCCGATTTCCGGCACCAGCAGCAGCACCTGCCGATCTTGCGCCAGCGCACGTTCGATCAGCGCAAGATAAACCTCGGTCTTGCCGCTGCCAGTGACGCCGTCGAGCAGGAATGGCTGAAAGCGGCCGAACGCTTCGGCCACGGCTTGCACGGCGGCGGTTTGTTCGGGGTGCAGGACGGGCGCATCGACGGTGGGGCCAGGCGGCGAGGGTGACTGTTCGCCGCGCTCGATCAGCGCGGCCTCGGTCAGCCGGCGTGCGGCGGCGCGCCAGTCGGGCAGGGATGTATCCAGTTCGGCGGCCGACATGGGGCCGGCGGACAAAGCCTGCAGCAAGGCGAGGCTTTTGCCGCGCCGGCTGCCGGCATCGAGCGCGCTTTGGCCGGCGATGGTCAACCACCAGATCGGCTCGTGGGTTTCCGGCAGCGGTTTGTCCTGGCGCAGCAGCAGCGGCAGCGCGTTGGCGTAGGCATCGCCGGGGGCGCCGAGCCAGTAGTCGGCGGCCCAGGCCAGTGTGCCCATCAATGGGGCATCGAGCAGCGGCGTGTCGTCCAGCACGCGCAGCACGCGCTTGAGCCGTGTGTTGTTGACGTTGGCCGGCACGTCGGTCTGCACCACCACGCCGACCGCCTTGCCGCGGCCGAACGGCACCAGCACCCGGCTGCCGGCCTGGGCCTGGCCCGCGGCGGGCGGCAGGTAGTCGAACAGGGTGGGGAGCGGGACCGGCAGCGCGACGCGAAGCACCGATGGCGTGGCAAGAAGGGGGGCCGGCATGGCTGCGAGTGTATCCGGGCTCACTGCGACCCAAGCCCGGACGTACGAAAGATGTTGCGCTGGACGCTTGCCGGCGATTGCTGCTCTGTCATCGAGGAACCATGGCTAAGTGGCTCATCGCAACGTGGTTTTTCCCTTATCCACAAGAGTTGTGGATAAGTCTGTGGATGCGCCGGGGAGAGCATGCTTTATTGCCCATTAATACGCCGCTATCGACACGCTGCTCAAGTTTTGACCAGTTAAAATTAATTATGTTTATCAATGTGTTGCGTAATTGCTTCGATTCTGTTGCAGCCGTCCCCGCACACTTGACGCCCGCGTATGTCAATCCCTTGACGCTGTGCAAAACCGAGCTTTCAGCTCCGGAAAAGTGACAATCTAATGCGCCAGGCCGAGGATCGCGGCGGCACCCAGGGCAAATCCGAACAGCCAGGTGTACAGCCAGCCCACGAAGCCAAATTTTACGATCGTCAGCACCCAGCCCTGCCGGTAGACGCGCTTCTGCATGATCAGCAGGTAGGCCGGAATCCATAGAAACAGCACCGCCTGCACCAGTCCCAGCAACACCCCCACCCAGGAAGCGTGGGGCTTGAGCCAGGTCGAGGCCATGCCGGCCAGGGTGACCAGCAGCAGGGTGGCGAAGATGAAGGCGTGGCTGTGCAGGGCCACGATCAGATGCTCCATATAAAGGCGGCGCTTGAATACGTACATCAGCGTCAGCAGCAGGGCGAAAGCCGGGATCAGCACCAGCATGGTCTCGGGCAGCGCGCTGAACACGTTGGTGATCAGGTGGTCGCGCGCTTCCTGGCGCTGAGTGGCGTCGCCGTGGAATAGCGCGCGCACGTTGTCGGCCATGTGCTGCGACGATGCGGTGAGCCGGCGATTGGCAAAGTCCGGCAGCCAGCTGATATGGATCGGCTTGATCGGTTTTTCGTGCTCGTCCTCATCGGAGGACGGCTTTTGCGCGGCACCGGCAGCGCTGCTGGCGGCGGCCGGTGCGGTCGCGGCGGCGGCCGGGTTGAGTGTGGCCAGGCGGCGTTTGGCTTCGTCGCGGTAGGTCTGCTCCATGCGGTCAACCTGCGCCACGATCGCAGGATTGCCGTTGGGGCCGGAGTTCTCGGCCCGGGTCGCGTCTAGCGCGGCCAGATCCCGGCTGAGATCCTTCTGCACTTTGCCGGCGGTCTCGTCGTTGGAGAAATCGCTACCGTTGCCGGCCAGCACCAGTTGCTGGTGGCGATGGTCGATCCGGTAGGTAAGCTGGTCGGCCGCCAGGTGCATGACGAAGAAGGACAGCAGGCAGGTGACGAACATCAGCCGGAACGGCGCGATGTAGCGCACCCGCCGTCCGCTGAAATATTCCAGCGTGAGGAAGCCGGGCTTGAGCATCAGCGGCGGGAGCGTGTGGAAGATGCGCCCGTCGATGTGCAGGACCGTTTCCAGGAACTCCTCCAACATCCCGTGCACCGGCTTGAGCACGCTGTGGATCGACTGCCCGCAATGGTGGCAGTACTCGCCCCGCATCGGCGTGGTGCAGTTGGCGCAATGCACGCCTTCGAATGACGTCAGTTCCTTCATGCCCAATCCCCCGCGTTGCAGCCTGCGATCTTGGCATAGCAGGGTGGGTCCGGCCTACAGGTCGGTTACTATGGCGGGCCATAGAGTGCGCTTTCCATGAACCCGTTCCGTCCCGACCGTGCCCGGATAGCGAGGGAGATCCTCGATACCGTGCTCCTGGCCCTGCCCCTGATGCTGGCCCAGCTTGCCGCCATCGGCAGCAATGTGATCGACGCCGTGCTCGCCGGCCATGTCGGCGCCCACGTGCTGGGTGCGGTGGCGGTGGGCGCGAGCGTGTGGTCGCTGGCGATCGTCAGCGGCATCGGCATGATGATGTCGGTGCCGCCCTCGGTGTCCCAGCTCGACGGCGCCGGGCGCCGGCACGAAGTGGGCCAGGTGTTCCACCAGGCGATCTGGCTGGCGCTGGGCATGGGCGTGCTGCTTTGGTTCGCCGTGCGCCATGCCGAACCGCTGATCAAGCTGATCGGCGTATCGCCCAGCCTTTATACGGACGTGGGCGCGTTCCTGCGCGCGATCAGCTGGGGCGCGCCGGCGCTGACCTGCTACTTCGCGCTGCGCGGATTGTCCGAGGGCCTGTCCAAGACCCTGCCGTCGATGTGCTTTAGTTTCGGGGGCCTGCTGGTGCTGATACCGCTGGGCTACATTTTCATGTTCGGCAAGCTGGGCGTGCCGCCGCAAGGCGCGCGTGGCTGCGGCATCGCCACGGCTACCGTGCTGTGGCTGGAGATGCTGGCCTTTGCCGTCTACGTCATGTGCCACCGCGGCTACCATGGCCTGGGCCTGTTCACCCATTTGGAGCGGCCCGACTGGCGGCGCATTCGCGCGCTGGTGCATATCGGCCTGCCGATGGCGATCACCTTGTTGGCCGAAGCGGGCCTGTTCGTCGCCGCGGCGCTGCTGATCGGCACCATGGGCGAAGACATGATCGCAAGCCACCAGGTGGCGCTGAACGTGGCGTCGCTGTTTTTCATGATCCCGCTAGGGTTGGCGATGGCCATCACCGTGCGCGTGGGCAATGCGGTGGGACGCGGCGATGCCGAGGGTGTGCGTTACGCAGGTTTCTGCGGCATCGGCCTGACGCTGCTGACGCAGCTGGTGTCGGCCGGTTTCATGCTGGGCGCACCGCACGCGATCGCCTCGCTGTACACCCACGACAAGACGGTGATCGCGCTGGCGGTGCAACTGTTGACGCTGGCCGGGTTTTTCCAGTTTTCCGACGGCATCCAGGTAGCCTCCAACGGCGCGCTGCGCGGGCTGAAAGACACGCGCGTGCCGATGGCGATCACGCTGTTCGCCTACTGGCTGGTCGGCATGCCCGTCGGCTGGTGGCTGGCCTTTCACGACGGGCTCGGCGCGCGCGGGATCTGGATGGGCCTTATCGCGGGGTTGAGCATGGCCGCGGTGCTGCTGTTCGTGCGCTTCTGGCGCAGCTCCCGCCGACACGATCTCGGGACGTTTGGCCCTGTTGCGCCGGCCTCGACCGATGTCACGATGCCCTCATGACCGGCGCCGCGTGAACGGTTACGCTGGCGATCACCCACAGGAACCGTGAGCCACCATGCCGACACCGCCCCCTCTGCGCCAGACCACACAGCCCCATGGCTTCTGGGCCTTCATGCGGGTATTCGGGTGGGGTATCAACGTCGTCCGGCTGATCATCATCAATCTGGTGTTTTTCTTTTTCCTGGCGATCTTCCTGTTGCTGCTGCTGGGTATCGGCGGGGCCAAGCACGTCAACGACGTCCTGGACGGCAGCGTGCTGGTGTTGAAGCCGCAGGGGCGGCTGGTGGAGCAATACAGCATCAATCCGCTGCAACGCACGCTGTCCAAGCTATCAGGCAACGAGCCCAAGGAAGTGCAGTTGCGCGACCTGGTCGGTGCCATCGACGCGGCGGCGAAGGATGACCGCATCACCCGTATCCTGCTCGATCCGGGCGAGCTGCAGGCCGGCGGGTTCGCCGCGATCAGCGAAGTGGGTGCGGCGCTGGATCGTTTCCGCGCTGCCGGCAAACCGGTGGTGGCGTGGGCGCCGAGCATGGACCAGTACCAGTACTACCTGGCCGCCCATGCCGATCGCATCCTGCTCGATCCGCAAGGCGGCGTGCTGATCACCGGCCTGTCCAACTATCGCCTGTTCTACAAGAGCCTGCTCGACAAGCTGGGCGTAGACGTCTACTTGTTCCGTGTCGGCCAGTTCAAGAGCGCGGCCGAGCCCTTCATCCTCGACCACGCTTCGCCCGAATCCAAGGAAGCGGACAGCTTTTGGATGGGCGGCATCTGGGATAAATACATCCAGGACGTGGCCAAGCTGCGCAAGCTCGATCCGGCCGCGCTGCGCGCCGACATCGACGACCTGCCCGACCGCATTGCGGCCGCGCAGGGCAACCTGGCCAAGCTGGCGCAGGATGAACACCTGATCGACGGCGTGGCCACGCGCGAGGAGCTGATCAAGATGCTGCGCACGCAAGGCGTGCCGGCCGGCAAGGATGGGCACGGCTTGCGCAGCGTGGATCTGGACCATTACGCCAGGGTGGCCAGGCTCGACCGGCCCACCGGTGCGGGTGTCACCGTGGTCGTGGCCGAAGGCGAGATCAGCGGCGGCGAGCAGCCGGCCGGCAGCATCGGCGGCGAGTCCACCGCCGCGCTGATTCGCGCGGCGCGCGAAGACAAACGCACCAAAGCGCTGGTGCTGCGGGTCAATTCCCCGGGCGGCGAAGTGTATGCCGCCGAGCAGATCCGCCGCGAAGTGGAGCAGACACGCGACGCCGGCATTCCAGTGGTGGTATCGATGGGCGACGTGGCGGCCAGCGGCGGCTACTGGATCTCCATGAACGCGGACAAGATCTACGCCGAGCCCAACACCATCACCGGCTCGATCGGCATTTTCGGCATGTACTACACCGTGCCCCGGGCGCTGGCCAAAATCGGCATCAGCAGCGACGGTGTCGGCACCGGCCCGCTGGCGGGCGCCTTCGACGTCAGCCGGCCGCTCGATCCCAAGATGGGTTCGGTGATCCAGGCGATCATCAACAAGGGCTATCGCGATTTCGTCGGCGGCGTGGCGCAGGCGCGCGGCAAGGACTACGCCGCGATCGACGCCATTGCGCAGGGACGCGTGTGGACCGGCGAGCAGGCCAAGGAGCGCGGGCTGGTCGACCAGCTTGGCGGTCTCAACGCCGCCATCAGCGAAGCGGCGGATCTGGCCGGGCTCGGCAAAAACTATGCAGTGCGCTATCAGGAACAGCCGATGAGTACGTTCGAGCGTTTCCTGGTGAACTTCAACCAGACCGCGATGGTGTCCGCGCTGCAGGGCTACGGCATCCGATTGCCCGGCTGGGTGGCGCAGCTGCCGGCGCTGGCGCCGGAGCTGCAAATGCTGCGCGGCGCGCAGGCGGGCCGGCCGAACGTGTATTCGTATTGCTTCTGCACGCCGCAATGATCGCCGCGGCGTGGCGCCCGGCGCCGCGCCGTTGGCGTCTGCTTCAGTCCACCACGGCGCCGTAATAGTCGCCATGCCGCGTCACGTGCACGGGCATGGCGAAGGTGGCGCTCAGCGCGCCATCGATCAGCACGCTTTGCTTGTCGCCTTCCTGCACGATCCTGCCCTCGCGCAGCAACAGCACGTGGTCGATTTCGGGCAGTATTTCCTCCACGTGATGGGTGACCAGCAGCAGCGTGGTGCCGCTGCGCGCCAGCCGGCGCAGGCTTTCCAGGAAGCGGCGACGGCTCGCGGGATCGAGCCCGGCGCAGGGTTCGTCCAACAGTAGCGCGCGCGGGCCATGCACCAGTGCGCGCGCAATCAGCACGCGCCGCGCTTCGCCGGTGGAAAGGCTGGCCATCTGGCGGCCGACCAGCGCCGAGGCTTCCATCTGGGCCAGGGCCTCGAGCGCGCGTTCGCGCATCGCGGGCGTGAGGTGGTGATCCAGGCCGAGTCCGCGCGCGGAGAAGAATCCCGACACCACCGCATCGAACACTTCCAGCGGCGCATCGCTGGTGTAATCGACCTGCAGTGCGGGCGAGACGATGCCGATCAGGCTGCGCAGCTCGCTCACGCTCCAGCGGTCGCGGCCGAACACGCGGATCACTGGTAAGCCATCAAGACGCGCCAGCGGATAAAGCTGGCGCGCGATGAGGCGGATCAGCGTGGATTTGCCCGAGCCGTTCGGGCCCAGTATCGCGGTGTGCTGGCCTTCGCCCAGGCGCAGGCTCAGGCGGTCCAGGATCAGGCTATCGCCGCGCATCACGCTCGCCTGGTCGATTTCCAGCAGCGGCACGGCGGCGTGCGTATCGGGGTGTGTGCTATCGGGACTCATGCCCCGACCTTGCCCGCAAAGGATCGTGGTGGCAAGCCACGGACGCACAGACGTCCAAACGGCTAGATCGTATCCATACAGTTTTACTGCGACTGCTGCTCGGCCTGCTTGGCCTGGTCGGCGGCTTGCTTGTCAACGATCTTCTGCACATCCTTGGCGCGCTGTTCGTCCTGCTTCATCGCGTCCCACGGTGTGGCGACCGATTGCGCGGCAGCGGCCTTGGGGTCCGATTGCGGTGCTGGGGGCTTGCCGGTGCAGGCGGCGAGAACCAGTACACAAGACAGCACGGCGATGATTTTCATGGCGGCGGCTTCGGTTCGACGAGAGACAAAGTGTCCCGCGCCATCGCGCGCCGCACAAGTCGATCATGTAAGCTCGGCGCATGAACAGCCGCATCGACGCCTGGCAATTGCAGGGCCATACCGTTTTGATCACCGGCGCCAGCAAGGGCATCGGCTATGCCGCCGCGCGCGAGTTGGCGAGCTTGGGTGCCGATCTGCTGCTGGTGGCACGCGACGACGATTATCTCGAACAGGTTCGGGTCGAACTTACCGACGACTACCCCGGCATCGACGTGCTGGCCTTCGCCGCCGATGTCAGCGAAGCGGAGGAGCGCATGTCGGTGTACGACTGGGTTGCCGATCTCGGTGTGCCGTTGTCGATCCTGGTCAACAATGCCGGCGGCAACCAGCCGCGCGCGACGCTCGACTACGGCGATGCGGAATATCGCGCGATCTTCGAGCAGAACCTGTTTTCCGCGTATGAGATGTGCCGCCTGGCGCATCCGCATCTGATCCAGCACGCCAACGCGGCGATCGTCAACGTGGGTTCGGTCTCCGGCATCACGCACGTGCGCACCGGTTCGCCTTACGGCATGGCGAAGGCCGCGTTGCATCAGCTCACGCGCAACCTGGCCGCGGAATGGGCCGTCGATGGCATCCGCGTCAACGCGGTGGCGCCCTGGTACATCCGCACGCAACGCTCGGAGCCGGCGCTGGCCGATGCCGATTACCTGGACGAGGTGCTCGACCGCACGCCGCTGCGGCGCATCGGCGAGCCGGAAGAAGTGGCCGCGGCCATCGCCTTTCTGTGCCTGCCGGCGGCAAGCTACATCACCGGGCAGGTGCTAGCGGTAGATGGTGGTTTTCTCAATTACGGCTTTTGATCGCGCGCATTTTTCCACGGCGTCGTTAGGAGCCCGGTGGGATGGCACTGCAAATGCAGCGCGCATGGCGAGCAATTTATACATGCCGTGTCGTGCCGCCAGGCTCGTGCACATCGAAAGGGATACAACGTGATCTCGCCGATGCGGTCGGGCAGCCACGCGTTCAGCCGGTGCTTGCTCGCCAGGCTCGCCTCATATAAAGGCCGTCATCCTCGTTCAGCACTGCTGCAATTGCGCGAGTAGTTCGCTCTCGCGCTTGAGCAGTGGCGGCTGGTCGCTCTTGAAGGCGCGCTGGAGTTTCTTTTCGTTTTCGTCGTATTCGTCGCGCAGCGTGCTGCAGGTGTCCTGCGGTGTCATGGCCTGGCACTGGTCCTGCACCTGGGTGTAGTGGCTGGCGATCATCGCGGCATTGGGCGATACGCGGCCACCGTAGTTCTGGCCGATGGGCGTGGGCACGATGCCGGTCATCGCCAGCGGCGCGTAATAAGGCGGCGGGTGGCCATTGCTGCTGATGTACGGTTTGCCGTCGGTGGCGCGGGTGCAGCGATAGAGCTGCGGCAGCGGCGCCGATGGCGGCCTGGGCGGTGCCGGCGGCGGTACGGTGGCGACGGATGACACCTTGTCGATCGGTGGCGATGACGATGGCGCGGCGGGCGCATCATCGGAAAGCTGCAGGACCTGCTGCCGCTGGCCATGCGCGCACGGCGTGCCTTGATAGGTCACCGCGCCGTTGGCGGCGATGCATTTATAGGCGGTGGTGTCCGCCATGGCGCGCGCAGGTACCACTGCCCACGCCAACAGCAGCGCATGCAGGACCAGCGGCAGGGCGGCGAAACGTCTCACGCGGCGATTCTAATCCCGCCCGATGCCACGGCGGGCTACGCCAATAGGGTAAACAGGCCCTAGAACTCGACCGTATGCTCTTGGGCCGCGAATCCGATGGTCACCGCGCCTTCGCCCACGTTGACCATGCCGGTGATGCTCATGGGCGCCTGCATCAGTGTCACGCCGCATTCCTGGCAGGCCTGGGCCAGTTTGTCATAGCCGGGCAGCGCGGGCAGTTCCGCCAGGTCGCCGCCGTAGGCGGTGCACATGACCGGAACCAGCAGGCCGGCGCGCACGCGGTCGGCGGCGTAGCTGAAGAGCGTCTCGCAGCCGTGCTCCCAGCCGCGCACCTTGCCGACCGGGCTGGTGTCGCCGCGGTAGCCGCGCAGCAGCGGTTTGATGTCCAGGGTGGAGCCGAGCACCGCGCTGAACAGGCCCACGCTGCGGTCGCCCTTTTTCTTGGCGCGGGCGCGCAGATAGTAGAGATCGCGCGGCAGCATGTAGCCGTAGGAGTTTTCGGCGATATAGGCCAGCCGCTCGCGGATCGCCGCAGGCGGTTCGTTGGCCTGCATCAGGCGTATGGCTTCGACCACGCATGGCGCGGAACCCGCGAACAGGCTGCGCGTATCGAGCACGCGCATCAGGAAAGGGCCGGTAATGCCGGCTTGCTCGCGCACCTGGCGGTAGTTCTTCAGTACCGCGAAGCTGGCCTTGACCACGTGATCGTAGATCGGGCTGCGCGTGGCGGTGATGGTGAGGCAGAACACGCAGTCGTTTTCCAGGACGAGCTTTTCCAGGAACAGTTTCTGTACGTCCTCCACCGAGCACGGCTCGGTTTCGGCCGAATGGCTGCGACTGCCCAGCTTAAGGTTGAGGAAACGCCCGACTTCCGCCGGATCGCGGTTGTCCTTGAAGAGGGTGTTGTCGACCCGCACCGCGATGGGCATGACCGCGATGTTGTGCTGTTGCAGGAAATCCTGGGGTAGATCGCAGGATGCGTCGATAGCCAAGCCCATTCGCATGTTGCCGGTTCCTCACGTGCGGTCGCGGCTGGAACATAGCACGCGTCTATGTTGTGGGATTGCCGCACTGCGCCAAGGTTCAATGCCGTCGGCGATAGGCATGCGGATCGAAGGTATCGACCGGCCCCACGGCATCATGCGCGGCCTGGGCCTGGCGAGGGCGCCGGGCGGGCCTTTGGGCGCGTGTTCCAGGCGTCCGGCGCGCACTAAGATAATCGCACTTCAACCGATATTCCGCCGGTGCGGCGTCACCGGTCTTGCACGGCAAGCGTTTGCCGTGCCTTAGACAGAGTCGCTATGAAAACCAAACACGAGATCGTCACCAACTGGTTGCCGCGCTATACCGGTCTTTCGCTGGAGCAGTTCGGCCAGCAGATCCTGCTCACCAATTTTGGCCATTACGTGGACCTGTTCGCGCAATGGCACGGCGTGGAAGTGCAGGGGCGCGATCGTCCCATGCCCAACGCCACCGCCGATGGCATCACCATGATCAACTTCGGCATGGGCAGCCCGAACGCGGCTACGATCATGGATCTGCTCGGCGCCATCCAGCCAAGCGCCGCCCTGTTCCTGGGCAAGTGCGGCGGCGTGAAAAAGAAAAACCAGCTGGGCGATCTGGTGCTGCCGATCGCGGCCATCCGCGGCGAAGGCACCAGCAACGATTACCTGCCCCCGGAAGTGCCCGCGTTGCCGGCCTTCCAACTGCAGCGGGGCGTGTCCACCATGATCCGCGATCTGGGCCACGACTATTGGACCGGCACCGTCTACACCACCAATCGCCGCGTGTGGGAGCACGACGACACCTTTAAGGAATACCTGCGCCGAACCCGCTGCATGGCGGTGGACATGGAAACGGCGACGATCTTCGCGGCGGGGTTCGCCAACAAGATTCCCTGCGGCGCCCTGCTGCTGGTCTCCGACCAGCCGATGATCCCCGAAGGGGTGAAGACCGAGCTTAGCGACCGCGGCGTGACCGCCCAGTACGTGGAGGCACATATCCGCATCGGCATCGAGGCCTTGAAGTTGGTGCGCCGCAACGGGCGCAGCGTCAAGCACCTGCGCTTCGAGGACGAGCCGGGGGAGTAATCGGGACGTAAAGAAAGCCGGCTAGGGTGTCCCCTTGGCAGGACGCGGGCCGGCGGCCAGGGGAGGCTTGTGCCGTCAGCCAGGGGACAAGCCCATCGTTATTTCCTGCTGCCCGGTGAGGGGGTTCAGACCCCGTATTCACAAGATACCGCCTGCGGCGGCGCAAGGAATTCATCTAAATCCCAGATTTCGCAAAGACTTACCGTCTGACGTGGGTTTTTGCCATTGACTTTTTGTTATTTAGACCTTTATGTTCGGCAGAACAGATTGCTAAACGCCGGTTAAGCTTCGCTTGGCGGCCAAGGCAGTTTGGTAGGGGATGGGGAAGGTAAATCCGTTGGGCTACTCGAGCTGGGTTGTGCTTCCGGACCGGGAAGGGACAGGGCCTACGGGGTTTTACCTCTTTTGAAATTCTTGCCGCTGGGGGTTTTACTTCATGAGTATTAAAAAGCTTGTGCCTGCATCGAATCGGATGCCGGTGCGTCATACCGCGTTGGCCGTGGCAGTCGCCATGGGTTTTGGCTTATCCGGACAGGTGTTTGCACAGGCCACCACCGGTTCCGTGTTTGGTACCGCACCGGTAGCGACTGGTGAGACGGTTCGCATCGTCAACAACCAGACGGGCCTGAGCCGCACTGTCGCCGTCGACAGCGCCGGCCGTTATAGCGCCAACCAGTTGCCCACGGGCGACTACACCGTGTCGCTGCTGCAAAACGGCACCGTGGTGTCCACGCACGAGCACGTGCAGGTAACCGTGCAGGGCGGTACGCCGGTGACGTTCGCCGCCGCTGCCTCGGCACAGAACGCGCAGAACCTCACCACCGTTACGGTGACGGCCAACTCGCTGCCTGCGATCGACGTGTCCTCGACCCGCCAGACGCAGGTGATCACCGCGCAGCAATTGAAGACGCTGCCGATTGCCCACAACGCTGAATCCATCGCGTTGCTGGCCCCCGGCGTGAGCGCGGGCGGCTCCAGCCTCGGTACGGGTCCGACCGGTGCGCCGCTGGTTTCGATGGGCGGCAACAGCGTGGTGGAAAACGCCTACTACCTCAACGGCTTCAACACCACCGATCCGATCGGCGGCGCGGGCGGCGTTACGCTGCCGTACTTCGCGATCGCCGAGCAGCAGACCATCACCAGCGGTTACGGCCCCGAATACGGTCGTTCGACCGGCGGCGTGATCAGCCAGATCGGTCAGCGCGGCAGTAACCAGTGGCATGCCGGCGTGTATGTGTCCTGGCGTCCGTCCTGGGCCGAAAGCGACTACGACAACATCAAGTACAGCAACCCGCTGACGCCGGTGGGCGTGTCGGGCTACACCACGGGTGCCGCGGCTCCCTATCTGGCCTCCAGCCAGGGTACCTCCAACTACGCGCCCGGCTACGGCCAGATCGAAAACGGCCGCAAGCAGAACAGCGACTGGGAAAACGTCTATGACGCCTACATCAGCGGCCCGCTGATCAAGGACACGCTGTTCTTCTTCTTGACGGCCGAATGGCAGCACGACAGCAACGATGGCGGCCTGCCGACCTACGGCATCACCTCGCCGCAGGGTTACTACCAGACCACCGCCACGGACAGCCCCAAGCTGTACGGCAAGTTGGACTGGAACATCAACGACAGCAACGTGCTGGAACTGACGGGCGTCAAGACCCAGCTCAATGAAACCAGCAGCAACTTCTACAACTACGACTACTCCAACCAGTCGGTCGGCAACTACTACGCTGCGGGTGTGCTGAGCAAGGACACCTACAACATCGGTATCCTCAAGTACACCTCCTACATCACCGACAACCTTACGTTGGAAGTGCTGTACGGCCTGATGGGCGCCGATTACTACAGCAGCTTCGCCGGCGGCAACGCGGCTCCGGTGACCTTCGGTACGGGTACCACTCAGCCGGCGGGCGTCACCGTTCCCACCCTGGTTGATACGACCATTGCCAACCCGGGCCACACCACCAAGACCCAAAACCTGCGCATCGACCTTGATTGGAAGGTCACCGACAATCACGATCTGAAGTTCGGTATCGACAACCTGCAGTACCGCGATGACGATGACGGCACCCAGATCCTGGGCGGCGGCGCCTACACGTACTTCTATGGCACGCCCTCCAGCGTTTCGTCCGCGCCCTTCATCGGCGGCGCTGGCGCTGTCGCAGGCAACTACGTCCTGGAAAACCTCGTCCAGCAGAACGTCTCCATTGCGTCTCGCGAAAAGGCGCAGTACGTGGAAGACCGCTGGCAGGTGATGCCCAACCTGTTGTTGGACCTGGGTATTCGTAACGACCAGTTCGAAAACACCGGCCCCGGCGGCGTGGCCTACGTGAAGGAAAACAGCCCGCAGTGGGCGCCGCGTCTGGGCTTCAGCTGGGACGTGTTTGGCGACAGCACGTTCAAGGTCTTCGGTAACGCAGGCCGCTACTACCTGGCGTTGCCGGCAGGTCTGGCCGCTCGTAACTCTGCGTTCGGCTCGATCAACGGTACGGTCGTTTACACCTACTCGGGCATTTCCGCCAACGGCGTGCCGACTGGCCTGACGGCAGTTCCGGTGGCCCTGGCTCCGGGTGTGACCATTCCGGGCTACTACTCGTCCGACGGTGAGAACGGCGTCCCCGGCAACATCAAGGACTACGCCTCGACCAACCTCAAGCCGCAGTACCAGGACGAATACGTGCTGGGCTTGCAGAAGCAGCTCTGGGATACCGGCCTGGTGTGGGGCATGCAGGCGACCTGGGAGAAGGCCGGCAATCTCGTGGATGACACGGACATCATCTACGAAGGCAACATCATTCCGGGCCTGGTCAATCCGGGCAAGACCGCCTACATCCCGCAGCCCGACGGCTACGCCGTATGGAACCCGAACACCGGACAGGGCGCTGTGTGCGATCTTTCGGGTGTAACTTCGGCGAACTGCGGATGGCCGGTACCGTCGCGTAAGTACTACGCGTTGGAAAACTATTTGGAGCACACCTGGGACGGCAAGTGGTACGCCAAGGTCGACTACGTGTTCTCCAAGTCGTACGGCTCCACCGAAGGTCCGACGGATACGCCGATTGGTCAGATCACCAACCAGCGCAATGGCGGCTTCTCCGGTTCGACCACGGCGCAGTGGGACTTCCCCGATATCATGGCGTATGCCAACGGCGAGCAGGCCAATAGCCATCGCCACACCCTCAAGGCGTTTGGCTCCTACGCCATTACGCCGGAATGGATGATCAGCGGTACGTACATCATCCAGTCGGGTGCGCCGAACGTGTGCTTGAGCGGTTATGGCGACGAGATCATCCCGGACCTGTACTCCGGCCCGTATCAGCACTTCTGCGGTGGTACGCCGTCTGGCAACTCCACCACGGGTGTGGGCTACGGCGGCATGCCGTCTCCTCCGGGCACCTCTGGCCATACGCCGTGGACGCACCAGATCAACCTGGCGCTGACCTACACGCCGGAATGGGCGAAGAAGCATCTCACCCTGCAGTGGGAAATCCACAACCTGCTCAACGAGCAGGAAGCGACGCTGTACTACACCGAATACGCCGTGGGTACCAACGGCGGTCCTGGTGGCGGCAACGGTGGTACGACCTATTGGAACCCGGTCTATCACACCGCGCAGTCGACCGAAACGCCGCGCTACATGGATTTCAGCGTGAAGTTCGACTGGTAATGCCTATAGACGATGCCCTGGCGCCATGGATGGCGCCGGTCATCGGAACAACGAAGAAGGCCGCCGGCATAACCGGCGGCCTTCTTCGTTTCAGTGATGCAGGCGCTCGATCAATGGCGCCAGAAAATCCCGATAGCGCGGACTGCGTGCGGTATCGCCGCGGATGGGCTGGCGCACTTGCGCCGCACTGGCCGTGCTGTGCACATCGCGTTGCGTCTGATGCGGCGAAAGGCATGCCGCATCGAAGGGCAATTGGCAGAAGGCAAGTAGCTGCCGAATCTGCGCTTCGGGTTCCCGCACCAGCTTCTCGTAAGCAAGGTCAAACACCTTGCCCGGATAACGCTCTTGCCAATAGTCACTTAAGATGCGGTAGTCGTTGTAATAGCTGGCGAGATCTTCGAGGTCGTAGCTGAAGTGGACGCCTTCGCTGAATAACTGGCGATAGCAGGCAAAACAGGTTTCCACCGCATCGCGATGGCAATGGATGATCCTGGCGCCCGGCAACATCGCGCCAATGGCGCCGATCCATTGCCAGTTCTGCAAGCCCTTGTCGGTGAAACAGGGACGCTTGGCGCGCCAGCGCTGGGTGCGCGCAAGATAGTCTTTACCCATCCGTGCCCAATCTTCCGCCGTGGCCTCGCTTGCCCAGTGCGGAAAATCCTTGCCGCGCCGTGTCGATTCGTCCTGCAAAACCTGTGCAAGGTCGTCGATCTCGTTGGCGCCTTCCACTAGCGGGTGCGACGCGAGAATGTGTTCGACCAGCGTTGATCCGGAGCGCGGAAGGCTGGCGATGAAAATCACCTCGCGGCCAAGGGTTGGATCGAGCGGTGCCGGCAACGGGCGGCCAAACGCTTCGGTGATGGCGGCCACGTGGGCATGTTCGGCAGCCGCATCCCATACGACCTGCTTGCGCTTGACGGCATTGGCCTCGCGCAAGGCCTCAAAGGCGCCGGCGTAGTCATGCTGGTCTTCCAGCGCTCGGTACAAGCTGAAACCAAGGAAGGCACGCGAGTCGGGCGCAAGCTGCGGGTTGCGCAGCACCTGCCGGAGCTGCTGCGTATCGGCGGGGGTGAGCGATTCGGTTTTCAGGTTGGCCAAGCCATGCCAGGCGAGGGCGTGATCGGGTTGCAGGGCCAGTATCTTGCGATAGTGCGCCACCGCGGCGGGGATATCGCCGCGTATGGTGAAAACGTCCGCAAGCGTGGTGCGCGCGCTGATGTGTTTTTCGTCCAGGTCGAGCGCACGTTGCAACGCAGCGGCGGCCTCGTCCAACTGCCATTGCAGTTTCAGCGCCTTGCCGAGGTTGTACCAGTTTGATGCGTGCGCGGGCGCCAGCTCAGTGGCGCGACGCAAGTAGACAAAGGCTTCCTCGGTTTCGCCGGAATCGTAAAGCGCGCCGCCTAGATTGGCGAGAATGTTCGGATCGTCAGGACGCTGCTGCGCAGCCTTGCGCATGTACTGGACAGCGGTGCGACTGTCGCCGCGCATCTGGCAGGCGATGCCATACAGAAACTGCGCATTGGCAAAGCCGGGCGCCTGGGCCAGCACCCGCTTCAACGGCTGCTCGGCCAGATCCGGACGTCCCTGGGACAACGCCCTGCCGGCTTCGCTGAGCCACTGGCGCGCTGCGGGGGTGAGATCGGGAGGCGGCATGGGCTACCTGATACGGATGGCTTGAGGACGGATGCCTAGTCTTGCATGTTCCCGCCAGGCAAAAGAATGCCCGCACGGCGACAGCTGTTCCGCTTCCTGGGGCGTGCGATTACCATGGACTGCGCCGTGCAACCTCATGAAGGGTTACTGCCTTGATTCACTGTGTCCCCGCCGTTCTCGGTCCCGATGAGCTGGCCGCCATCCGTTCCAGGCTGCAGAGCATTGTTTTTGCCGATGGCGCCGGCACGGCCGGCTGGTCCGCGCGCGAGGTCAAGCGCAACCTGCAAGTGACGGCGGGCACGCCTGAATACGAGCAGATCGCGCGTATCGTGCGCGAAGCCTTCATGCGCAGCGGCGAGTTGCAGGCCGCCTTGCTGCCCGCGATGGCGACGCCGGTATTGTTCAACCGCTACGGCCAGGGCATGGAATACGGCCCGCACGTGGATGCGCCGGTCATGGGCGTCATGAGCAATGCGGTACGCAGCGATGTGGCCATCACCATTTTTCTGTCCGACCCGCAAAGCTACGACGGCGGCGAGTTGACCATGCTCATGAATGGCGCCAACAGCGCGTTCAAGCTTGAAGCGGGTGCCGCCATTGCCTATCCCGCCAACACCTTGCACCACGTAACACCCGTCACGCGCGGTGCGCGCGATGCGGCCATCATCTGGGTGCAAAGCCAGATACGCGATCCGGCCAAACGGGAGCTGTTGTGGGATATGGAAACCGCCAAGCGCCTGACCTTCGAGCGTGAAGGCAAGAGCCAGGCGTTCGACCTGATCAGCCGGTCCCGCGCGAACCTGGTCCGCATGTGGGCGGAAACCTGACGCAGGCCATGGCATCGCAGCGGGCGGTGCGGCGCTGCGGCGGTTCGATCAGCGGCATCTCCCGATCAGCGGCATGCGCTCGGCCTGGGCCGAATCGGCACGCCGTGGATCGGTGGCGTGCGGTATCAGTAACGCGGCACGCTGGTGTCGATCTGTGCCGCCCACGCGTCCATGCCGCCATCGACGCTGTAGACATGGCTGAAACCATGCGCGATGAAGCGCTCGGCGGCGGTGCGGCTGGAAATGCCGTGGTGGCAGATAAAAGCCAGCGCCGTGTCCTTGGGCAGCGCAGCCAGGGCGGCGTAGCCTTCCTCTTCCAGCACGCGTGCCTGCGGTAGCGGCGGGGCCATCATGCGGCCTTGCGCGGGACGCACGTCGATCAGGGTGATGTCGCCCTTGGCCAGGCGCTGCTGCAATTGGTGCACGCTCATCGATTTCAGTTCGACCGCGCCGGGAAACTTAAGGCTCAGGCCCTCGCCCTGCATGGTCGACACCCAGTCGATCACGATGCCCTTGGCGCGCTGGGCGCTGGCCGGGTCGAAGTGCACCTCGATGCCGTTGGCGTTGACCACGATGTCGTGTTCGCTACCGGGCGCCAGCTGGAAGCCGGCGCTGTGGTCCGGGCCGATTTCCAGATGCAGCGCCAAGCCTTCCGCATTCGCGATGCCTTGGCCGATCGCCTCGGCGGCCTTGTCGGTGATGGTGATTTGCGGCGGCGTGCGGTCCGGCTGCGCCACGCCGAACAGCTCGTGCAATTGGCCGCTGCCGTACATCTGGCGGATGATGTCGGCGCCGCCGATCAGCTCGCCATCGACGTACAGCTGCGGGATGGTCGGCCAGTTGCCGAAGGCCTTGATGCCTTCGCGGATTTCCGAATCTTCCAGCACGTTGACCGTGTGGTAGCTGGGCAGCAGCTCATTGAGCGTGTTGGTGGCCGCCGCGGAGAAGCCGCACATCGGCTGCTGCCGGGTGCCCTTCATGAACAGCACCACGCGGTGGTCTTTGAGCAGGCTTTCGATGCGTTCGCGGGTGGGGGTGTCGAGGGACATGCAGGGGCTCCGGCAAAGAGGGGCATTGTATCCCCTTGCATATGCAGGCGGCCGGGACGGGTTCAAGGCTTGGAGTGGTTTTGCCAGGGGGAGATTGGGAAGGGTAAGGCTCTATAAACGCGCTGTCGCAAGATTGTGTGACCCCTCCCGACCCTCCCTTGCTAGCAGGGGAGGGAGTGAATGGTTCTGCGCAGCTTCTGCCCCTCCCCCTGCGAAGCAGGGGGAGGTTGGGAGGGGGTAAGGCTCTTTTAAAAACACTTTCGCAAGATCGCGTGCCCCCCAACCCTATCCCTGCAGGCAAGGGAGGGAGTAAGGCGCGTCACGCGGCCGGGCGCAGGTCTTGCAGATCCCGCTTGCGGCGCGCCAGCGGCGCAAGCGCGAGCGCCGCGGTGGGCGAGGGCAGTACCAGCTCGCGGCTGGCCCGGCCCAGGGCGGTGGGCTGCTCACTCCAGTGGATCAGTTCCATGGCGCCCACGTCGTCCTCCACCAGCGCGGTGCAGTGTTCGACCCAATCGCCATCGTTGAGATAGACCACGCCGTCGATGGTGCGCACCTGGCCGTAATGGATATGGCCGCAGATGTGGCCGTCCACGCCGCGCTCGCGCGCATCGGCGGCGACGCGTTCTTCGTAGGCGCGGATGTATTCCAGCGCCTTGCCGATGTGCGATTTGACGATGATCGACAGCGGCAGATACGGCAGCGCCATGCGGCGGCGCCAGGCGTTGACGCGGCGGTTGCTCCAGCAGATGAAACGATGCATGGCCTCGCCGATATGTAGCATCCAGCTGCGGCCGATCTGCTCGGGGTCGTATTCGTCGCCGTGGCTGACGCGATAGCGGCGGCCGTCCGCACCCACGTGGATGGCGTCCAGTTCGATGCGCACGCCGCAGATCGATTGCCCGACCATGCCGCGGATCGCCGCGTCATGGTTGCCGGGAATGTAGGTCACTTCCACGCCGCGACGCGCCATATCCAGCACTTCGGCGATCACGGTACCGTGGTCCGGATGCCACCAGCGGCGGCGGCTGAGGGCTTCAAGATCGATGATGTCGCCCACCAGGTAGAGCTTCTGGCATTGCAGATTGCGCAGGAAATCCAGCAGGTAGGCGGCTTTGCAGTCCGGCGTGCCCAAGTGGACGTCGGAAATGAAAACGCTGCGGCAGCGAAGGATGGCCATGGCGTCGGTCCCGGTTGGTTGCCGGGATCACAGTGTCGTGCCCGAACGTCACCGAGCGATGGCGAATAGGTTGCAGGAAGGTTGCCGTGGGCGATTTTGCGCTTTTTTCAGCGCAACGCGGCGTGTACCGCCGGTTCGATCGCCGCTGTCCACAGCGCGTATTGGGCCGCGCTAGGGTGCAGGCCATCGGCTGCGACCCATTCCGGATGCGCACGGGAAAGGCCAGTGATATCCACGAAATGCGCACCGGCCCGCACGGCTTCGTCGCGGCCGATGGCGTTGAAGGCATCCAGCTCCTGCGCGATCTGCGCCAGGTCGCGGCCGCTGGCCTGGCCAAAGGGCGTGACGCCCCAGTCGGGAATGGAAACCGCCACCACCCGCCCGGGCCGGCCGCCAGCCAGGGTTATCGCACGCGCGAGCAGGCCGCGAAATTCGCCGCGGTAATCGAGCGCCGAGCGGCCGCGATACTGGTTGTTCACGCCGATCAGCAGGGTCGCAAGATCGTAGGCCGGCGCGAGGCCGGCCTGATCCATGCCGGCCGACAGCTCGTCGGTGGTCCAGCCGGTGACGGCCACGACGTGCGGATCGTCGATCATCACGCCCTGCTCGCGCAACGCGGCCGCCAGCTGCACCGGCCAGCGCGCATCGGCGGGAACGTCCTCGCCGATGGTGTAGGAATCGCCCAGGGCGAGATAGCGCAGCGGCATGGATCAGGCGATGGCGACAGCGGCGCGCGGCGATTGCTCGGCGGCCATGCCCGCAAGCACGCGCTCCATGCGCACAAACACTTCACTCAGCTGCGCCGGCTGCGGCAGCAGCGTCAGGCGCATGTGGCGGCTGGTCGGTACGTTGAAGCTCGAACCGGGCACCACCAGTACCGATTCTTCTTCCAGCAGGCGCAGGGCGAACGCGTCGTCGCTGAAGTCGGCGATGTGATCGGTGCGCACGCGCGGAAACGCATACAGCGCGCCGCCCGGGGTCACCAGATCCAGAAATTGGCTGGTGGCCACGCCTTCGAGCACGGCTTTGCGCGCTTCGTGCAGGCGGCCGCCCGGCGCGGTGAGCGCATGGATGGTCGGGGTGTCGTGCAGCGCGGGAATCACCGCCCATTGCGCGGTGACATTGGCGCACAAGCGCAGCGCCGCCAGCAACTGCAGCGCATCGCGGTAATCGTGGGTGCGCGCCGGATCGCCCGAAAGGCTCAGCCAGCCCACGCGGTAACCGCAGGCGCGGTGCACCTTGCTCAAGCCGCCGAAACTGATGCATGGCGTCTGTCCGGCGATTTCCGCCAAGGGCTGGAAGGCGGTGCCATCGTAAAGGATTTCGTCGTAGATTTCATCGCACAGCAGTAGCAGGCGATGACGCGCGGCGATGGCAACCAGCTGCTCCAGCAGCGCGCGCGGATACACCGCGCCGGTGGGATTGTTCGGATTGATCAGCACCAGTGCACGCGTGCGCGGCGTGATCAGTGCCTCGATTTCATCCGGATCGGGCATGTGCTGGTGTTCGGCCAGGCAGCGGTAATAACGCGGCACGCCGCCGTTGAGGATGGTGGCGGCGCTCCACAGCGGATAGTCGGGGCTGGGCAGCAGCACTTCGTCGCCCGGCTGCAGCAGGGCGCGCAGGCTCAGGTCGATCAGTTCGCTGACGCCGTTGCCGATGAAGATGCGCTCCACCTCCACATGCCGCGCCCCGCGTGCGCGTTGCTGCGCGGCGATGGCTTCGCGCGCTTCTTCCAGGCCCTGCTCGTGGCCATAGGCTTCGCTTTCGCGCAGATGCCCGGCAATCGCCTCGCGCAGATGGTCGGGTACGCAGAAGCCGTAGCGGGCGGGGTTGCCGATGTTGAGCTTGATGATCGGCTGTCCGGCCGCTTCGAGTTCGCGCGCACGGCGCGTCAGCGCGCCGCGGATTTCGTAGCGCACCTGGGCCAGATGCGCGCTGGGTTTGATCGGGACCAACGGAGGAATCCTTATCTTCAGGCGAAAACCCGGCCTGCCGCCGGTTCAAACCGATGCTAGCAGCGTATGGACGGTCCATGGGAGTCGGCGGAGGGCGAAAATCGGGGCAGACGACGGGCAGGTCGCGGGCAGGCATAATCGGACACATGAGCGAGGTCCAGACCATCGAACAGCTGCGCCACATCGGTTGGCGCGGCCAGGCGCTGCCTGTGGACGGGCGGCGCATCGCGCGGGTGGTCGCCCAGCACCGCGCCGGCTACGAACTGCACGATGGCCGCCAGATCTTCGGCGCCCAGCCGGCGGGATACTTTCTCAAGCGTGGCCTGGACCCTGCCGAACGCCCCGCCGTGGGCGATTTCGTGGAAGTGGAACCGGGCAAGCCGCCGCATATCCTCACGGTGCAGCCGCGCCGCACCGTGCTTTCGCGCGCGGCGGCCGGCGAGCGCTACGAGCGCCAGGTGATTGCCACCAACATCGACTACGTGCTGGTGCTTACCGGTCTGGACGGCGATTTCAATCCGGCGCGCATCGAGCGCTACCTGTCGCTTACCGAGGGTTCGGGCGCGCAGCCGGTGGTCATCCTCAGCAAGCTGGACCTGCACGAGGGCGATGCGCGCATCGAAGACCTGCGCGGCCGTTTGCCGGCCGGCACGCCCATCCACGCGATCAACGGCAAGGATCCGGCCAGCGTCGCCCAGCTGGCGCGGTACCTGAAGGCCGGCGACAGCGCCGTGCTGGTCGGCTCCTCCGGCGCGGGCAAGTCCACCCTCACCAACACCCTGCTGGGCAGCGACCACATGGCGACCGGCGAGGTGCGCGGCCACGACAGCCGCGGCCGCCACACCACGACCTACCGCGCCTTGCTTTCCTTGCCCAGCGGCGGCTGTCTGATCGATACCCCGGGCATGCGCGAGCTCAAGCTCACCGGCGAAGAACATCTGGATCTGTTCGCCGATATCGAAGAACTGGCCGACAAATGCCGCTTTGCCGATTGCGGCCACGGCAGCGAACCCGGTTGCGCGGTGCAGGCTGCGCTGGACGATGGCGAACTGTCGCCCGAACGCTGGCGCAACTACCTCAAGCTGCGCGACGAGCGCGAAGAACAGGCGGCCATGCTGGAGTCGCGCCTGCGGCGTCAGCGCGGCGGCCGGCCCGTCACGAAGCTGCATGGTCCGCGCGGCCCGCGCGATCGGGAATCTTGAAGCGACGCGTTGTCGCGAGGCATGTACCACAACGATATGCGCCGTCTCTCTTTCCGCTACACGTGCTTCTACCCACGGATTTTTCGGTTGCCTGGGTCGGGCATCTTCGCCCGGTCCGCGCTGCGCCTGCGCAACGACTCGCGCCTTGGCCGGTCCGCCCGCTTCATGCCGGCGACGCCCTCGCGCCGGGTCAGCCGTTTCATGCCCGATCCGGTCGCGACCGGGCTGATCGAGCGTGTCGATGCTTGGCGGATGCCGGCACCATGAGTACGCCATCCGAATCCATTCCCCCGGGCCTTGAGCCCTACGCGGCGCTGGACAAGCGGCTGCTCGCGGCGGTACGCGGCATCAACATCCTTGCCACGGTGAGTTGGCCCGCCTCGCTCGAAGATCGCATGATCGAGGAATACGGCCGCGGTCAGTACGCGCTGCCCCAGGTCACCTACAAGCGCCCTGATCTATCGGACGCACGCAAGGAGCTGGTCGCGATCGAAAGCGAAGCGGGCGACGGCGATCCGCTCGGCGAATACCTGCGGCGCACGGCCGAATCCTGGCGCATTGCCGCCGAGATGCTCGAATCGGTGGGCACCGAGGGCGTCACCGCGCCGTCGATCCAGCTTTACGGCCGCCCCGGCGACGCCATTCCGGGCAGCGATCGCAGCAATCTGGACGCCGCGCGCTACTTCGTGGAGCTGTCCGACGAACTGGGCGCCGATCTCAACGACGACAACATCAGCGCCAACATCCCCGCCGAGACCTTGCGTGCGGACCTGGCCAAGGCATTGGATGACTTTTTCGGCCCGGGCTTGATCGCGGTGGAGGTCGACAACGATCTCACCGCCAAAGCCGCCGCCGGCGCCACGCGCATCCGCCTGCGCGGCGGCACGCGCTTTAGCGAATACGACCGGCATCAATTGCTCAATCACGAGGCCTATGTGCATTCGCTCACGGCGCTCAACGGCCGCGCGCAGCCGGTGCTGGCCTCGCTGGCGCGCACCTCGCCGCGCGTCACCGCCACCCAGGAGGGCCTGGCCGTGTTCGCCGAGCTGATGTCCGGCGCCATCGACATTGCGCGGCTCAAGCGCATCAGCCTGCGCATCCTGGCGATCGACATGGCGCTCAATGGCGCCGATTTCGTTGAGGTTTACCGCTATTTCAACCGCTGCGGGCAAAGCGTGGCCGACAGCTTCCACTCCGCGCAGCGCGTGTTCCGCGGCGTGCCGCTCACCGGCGGCGCGGCGTTCGCCAAGGACAACGTATACCTGTCGGGCCTGCTCGATGTGCACACGTTTTTCCGCTGGTCCCTGAAGGAGCGGCGCATGGATCTGTTGCGCTTTCTGTTCGCCGGCAAGCTGACCCTGCACGACGTGATGACGCTGGAGCCCTACTTCAGCACTGGCGCGATCGTGCCGCCGCGCTGGCTGCCGCCGTGGATGCAGCACGTGCACGGGCTGGCCGGCAAGCTCGCGTTCTCGCTGTTCATCAACCGCGTGCGCATGTCCAAGGTCGAGGCGCAGACGCTGTCGGCGGGCATCTGATCGGCACAGGCGAGCCCGGCATGGATCAGTACACGCCCAGTTCGGCGTCGGGCTGGCTGACGAAGATCAGCACACCCAGGATCGCCATGTAGAACTTGAAAGCGGCGTCCTGGCCGTTCCACGCCTTGGACTGCCACATCGCGAACCATTCCCCGCCCACTACCATGAAGCCGAAGAACCAAACGGCGAAACCCAGTAGGCAGCCGAGGATGACCAACTGCTTTGCGGCGTTGAAAGCGGCCGCGTGCTTGCGCCGGGCCTGCCACAGCGCGTGGCTTCCGCCCAGCAGCAACAGGCTGGTGGCGCCTTCGGCGGCGATGATCAGCCAGTAGCAGGCACGCCAGCTCGCCGGGTCGGTGGAGGCGCGGCCGATCAGCGCATTGTCCGGCAGCGTGGTGTCCATCGACATCACGTGCCGCACGAACACGAGGTTGGAGGGGTAATCGACAATATTGTTGAACGCCACCAGGAAGGCGAATGACGCCAGCATCAGGGGCAGCAGGATCTTGGCGAGTCGGGCGGTCATGGGGATAGTCTGGGCGGTGGCGCGGTATCGGCGCAGGCTCCCGACATATAACACACCCCACGGCCGCGCCCGGGTTGGCCACAACCTCATACCCCGGTTGCCGGCATGTCGCGGCAAAACCCTACAGCGACGGCTGGCGTAAGGCGTCTGTAAGCCGTCGCAATGGCCTGCTATTTCCTTATGGCTGCCGTATCGAGGTACCCGCTGCGTGCCGGTGATACCATGCTCCGTCCCTGCTCCGGCGAGCCGGAGCCCTTCTTTTCGTATTGTTTCGACACCTCCGATGGCTCATTCCGACGACTTCCGCAAAGCCGCACTCGAGTACCACCGCAAACCGCGCCCCGGCAAAATCAAGGTTTCGCCGACCACCCCGCTGATCACCCAGCGCGACCTCTCGCTGGCGTATTCCCCGGGCGTGGCCTATGCCTGCGAGGCGATCGTGGCCGATCCCCAGGCCGCCAGCGAAATGACCGCGCGCTCGAACCTGGTGGCGGTGATCACCAATGGCACCGCCGTGCTGGGCCTGGGCGATATCGGCCCGCTGGCCGGCAAGCCGGTGATGGAGGGCAAGGGCGTGCTGTTCCAGAAGTTCGCCGGCATCGATGTGTTCGACATCGAGCTGGCCGAGCGCGACCCCGACAAGCTGGTGGACATCATCGCCTCGATGGAGCCCACTTTCGGCGGCATCAACCTGGAAGACATCAAGGCCCCCGAATGCTTCATCGTCGAGCGCAAGCTGCGCGAACGGATGAAGATCCCGGTGTTCCACGACGACCAGCACGGCACCGCGATCATCGTCGGCGCGGCGGTGATCAATGCGCTGGAAGTGGTCGGCAAGAAGATCGAAGACGTCAAAGTGGCCACCACCGGCGCCGGCGCGGCGGGCATTGCCTGCCTGGACATGCTGGTGGCGCTGGGCGTGAAGCCCGAGCACATCCTCGCGTTCGACCGCGAAGGCGTACTGCATACCGGCCGCGGCCACATGGATCCGGACAAGCAGCGTTATGCGCGCGACACCACGGCGCGCACGCTGGCCGAGATCGTGGAGGGCGCCGATATTTTCCTGGGGCTCTCCGCAGGCGGCATCCTGAAGCCGGAGATGGTCGCGACGATGGCGGACAAGCCCATCATCCTGGCGCTGGCCAACCCCACGCCGGAAATCCTGCCCGAAGACGCCAGGAAGGTACGCCCGGACTGCATCATCGCCACCGGCCGTTCGGACTATCCGAACCAGGTCAACAACGCGCTGTGCTTCCCGTACATTTTCCGCGGCGCCCTGGACGTGGGCGCCACAGTCATCAACGAGGCGATGAAGCTCGCCTGCGTGCACGCGATCGCCGCGCTGGCGCGGATGGAAGCGGGCGACCTGGCCGGCGCCTATGGCGGCGAATCGCCGACCTTCGGCGCCCAGTACCTGATCCCGCGTCCGTTCGACGTGCGCCTGCTGGTGATGCTGGCGCCGGCGGTGGCGAAGGCGGCGATGGATTCGGGCGTCGCCACGCGCCCCATCGCCAACATGGACGCCTACGTCGAAACGCTCGCGCAGTTCATCTACCGCACCGGCCTGATCATGAAGCCGGTGTACGAGCGCGCGCGCGCCGACCTCAAGCGCGTGGTGTATGCCGAAGGCGAAGAGGAAACCGTGCTGCGCGCGGTGCAGACGGCGATCGACGAGAAGCTCGCCTATCCGATCCTGATCGGACGTCCCGACGTGATCGAGACGCGCATCGAGCGCCTGGGCCTGCGCATGCGCGCGGGCGTGGATTTCGAACTGACCAACATCAACGACGACCCGCGCTTCAACGAATACTGGCAGCACTACCACGCGCTCACCGAGCGCCGCGGCGTGTCGCCCGCGGCGGCCAAGAACCTTTTGCGTTCGCGGCCCACGCTGATCGCCGCGATCATGGTCGAGCGCGGCGAGGCCGATGCGATGATCTGCGGCCTGGTCGGCCGCTATCACAAGAAGCTCGGCTACATCCGCAGCGTGTTCGGGCTGGACCCGGGCGTGTCGTGCACCTCGGCGATGAGCGGTGTGATCAACGACAAGGGCACCTGGTTCTTCCTCGATACCCACGTGCAATGCGATCCCACCGCCGAGCAGATCGCCGAGGCGACGCTGCAGGCCAGCTACCGCCTCAAGCTGTTCGGCGTGGAGCCGAAGGTCGCGCTGCTGTCGCACTCCAACTACGGCAGCCACGAGAACGCCAGCGCGGCCAAGATGCGCGAGGTGTTCAAGATCCTCAAGGCGCGTGCGCCCAAGCTTGAAGTGGACGGCGAAATGCAGGCCGATACCGCGTGGGACGGATCGCTGCGCGAGCGCATCTTCCCCAACACCACGCTGAGCGGCCGCGCCAACCTGTTTGTGATGCCCAATCTCGATGCCGCCAACATCACCTACAACATGGTGCGGGTGATGACCGACGGCGTGGCGATCGGGCCGATCCTGATGGGCGTGGACAAGCCCGCGCACATCCTCACGCCGTCTTCCACCGTGCGCCGGGTGATCAACATGACCGCGATCGCGGCGGTCGATGCGCAGATCCGCGCCGCGCAGGGCGAGCGGAGCTGATTGATGCTGCAATGCGGTAGGCCGGGCCATCGGTGCCGGCCTGCCTCGGCAAAAACGCTCCGCGCCGGCATCGCCGGCAAGCACCTGGCCTGAGGTCTGCGGGTACCCCAACCGCGCCGTTTTCCGCGAGCGCATGGACACTGCGCCCGTGCGCATACGTATGTACTGCAATTCATTTGGCGGGATCGTCACGGGCGGCTAGAATCGGAAGGCTTAGCTCGTCATGCGGCGCCAACGCCTCGCGGTCCCTTCCGTGCCGGCCTCAGCCGCGCAAGCGATGCAATGGTTTCGTCGCCTCCCCAGCGACGCGCATCCACCGCAAGGCGGCGCCCGGCGCCGCGGAGACGTTCCATGGATCAGATCGACGATATCCTCCACCAGGATCCCGACCCCACCGAAACCCAGGAATGGGTCGAGTCGCTCGGCGCGGTCATCAATCGCGAAGGCACCGGGCGCGCGCACTTCCTGCTGGAAAAGCTGGTCGATTCCGCGCGCCGGTCGGGCGGCTACCTGCCGTTCGATCCCACCACCGAATACGTCAACACCATCCCGCCGCACCTGGAAGCGAAGATGCCCGGCGACGGTGCGATGGAATGGCGCATCCGCACGCTGATCCGCTGGAACTCCATGGCCATGGTGGTGCGCGCCAACCGCAAGCCCGGCGAGCTTGGCGGCCACATCGCCAGCTTCGCTTCGTCGGCGACGCTCTACGACGTGGGCTTCAATCATTTCTGGCGCGCACCGAGCGCCGATCATCCCGGCGACCTGGTTTTCCACCAGGGCCACTCCAGCCCCGGCGTCTACGCGCGCTCGTTCCTGGAAGGCCGCATCAGCGAAGAGCAGCTGGACCTGTTCCGCATGGAAGTGGCCGGCCACGGCCGCGGCCTGTCCTCCTATCCGCATCCCTGGCTGATGCCCGACTACTGGCAGGTGCCCACGGTGTCGATGGGCCTGGGGCCGATCCAGGCGATCTACCAGGCGCAGTTCTGGAAGTACCTGGAACACCGCGGCCTGATGCCCAAGACCGACCGCAAGATCTGGTGCTTCCTCGGCGACGGTGAAACGGACGAACCCGAATCGCTCGGCGCCATCGCGCTGGCCGGCCGCGAAGGCCTGGACAACCTCGTCTTCGTCATCAACTGCAACCTGCAGCGCCTCGACGGTCCGGTGCGCGGCAACGGCAAGATCATCCAGGAACTGGAAGGCGTCTTCCGCGGTGCCGGCTGGAATGCGTTGAAGGTGGTCTGGGGCAGCTACTGGGATCCGCTCCTGGCGCGCGACAAGGACGGCGTGCTGCGCAAGCTGATGATGGAAACCATCGACGGCGAATACCAGGCCTGCAAGGCATTCGGCGGCGCCTACACGCGCGAGCACTTCTTCGGCAAATATCCGCAGACGCGCGAGATGGTCGCCAACTTGAGCGACGACGACATCTGGCGCCTCAACCGCGGTGGCCACGATCCGCACAAGGTCTACGCGGCGTATCACGCGGCGGTGAACACCAAAGGCATGCCCACCGTAATCCTCGCCAAGACGGTGAAGGGCTATGGCATGGGCGCGGCCGGCGAATCGCAGAACCCCACCCACCAGCAGAAAAAGCTGGACGACGAAGCCGTGCGCCACTTCCGCGACCGCTTCAACATCCCGGTGCCGGACGACAAGCTCAAGGACGTGCCTTACTACCACCCCGGCAAGGATTCCCCGGAAGTGCAGTACATGCTGGAGCGCCGCAAGGCACTGGGCGGTTCGCTGCCGCAGCGCCGCCGCCACAGCGACGTCAAGCTCAAGGCGCCGGAATTGTCCGCGTTCGAGCAGATCACCAAGGGCACGGGCGATCGCGAAATCTCCACCACCATGGCGCTGGTGCGCGGCATGAACCTGCTGCTGCGCGACAAGGGGATCGGCCCGCGCGTCGTGCCCATCGTTGCCGACGAAGCGCGTACCTTCGGCATGGAAGGCATGTTCCGCCAGATCGGCATCTACGCGCCGTTCGGTCAGAAATACCGTCCGCAGGACGCCGACCAACTGCTCTACTACCGTGAAGACCAGAAGGGCCAGGTGCTGCAGGAAGGCATTTCCGAAGCCGGCGGCATGGCCGCCTGGATGGCCGCGGCGACCAGCTACAGCATCAGCAACCAGCCGATGCTGCCGTTCTTCATTTACTACTCGATGTTCGGCTTCCAGCGCATCGGCGACCTGGCCTGGGCGGCCGGCGACATGCGTTCGCGCGGCTTCCTGATCGGCGGCACCGCCGGCCGTACCACGCTCAACGGCGAAGGCCTGCAGCATGAAGACGGCCATTCGCACCTGCTGGCCGGCGCCATTCCGAACGTGCGCGCCTACGATCCGACCTTCTCCTACGAAGTGGCCGTGATCCTGCAGGACGGCACGCGCCGCATGATCGAAGACCAGGAGGACGTGTACTACTACCTCACGGTCATGAACGAGAACTACAGCCATCCGGACCTGCCAGCCGGCACCGAGGAAGGCATCGTCAAGGGCATGTACCTGTTCAAGGATGGCGGCAAGGCGAAGAAGAACGAGCCGCGCGTGCAACTGCTCGGCTCGGGCACCATCCTGCGCGAAGTGATCGCTGCGGCCGAACTGCTGGAAAAGGATTTCGGCGTCACCGCCGACATCTGGTCCGTGCCCAGCTTCAGCGAGCTGCGCCGCGACGGTTTCGATGCCGAGCGCTGGAACCGCCTGCATCCGGAAGCCGAGCAGCGCGTGCCTTTCGTCACCGGCCTGCTGCAAGGCCATCAGGGCCCCGCGATTGCCGCCACCGACTACGTGCGCGAATACGCCGACCAGATCCGCGCCTTCATGCCCGACGGCATGCGCTACACCGTGCTCGGCACCGATGGCTTCGGCCGCTCCGATACGCGCGAGCACCTGCGCGGCTTCTTCGAGGTGGACCGCTACTGGATCGCGCACGCCGCGCTCGCCGCGCTGGCGAAGGACGGCAAGGTCAACGCCAAGGACGTGGCGCGCGCCATCCGCGAGTACAAGCTCGATCCGGACAAACCCAATCCGCAGAACGTGTGACGAGCACAAAAAAACCCGCCGAAAGGCGGGTTTTTTATCCAGGGGCAAGTCTCGGGAAAGCGCTTCGATCAATCCTCGTCGTTGCCGCGAAACGCGCGGCGCAGCAGCAGGAAGGCGCCGATGGTGCCGGCGACGATCGCCGCCGTGGCCACCGGGTGGCGGTTCACATGCCGGCGCAGGCGGCGGTACTGATAGTTGGCTTCGTCGGCGAAATCCTCGGCGGCCTGGGCGATGCGCCGGGTGGTGTCGGTGCGGTTGAGCTTGCCCACGGCGCGGCGCCCGCGGCTGACCCAGCCCTCGGCCGTGTCGGTGACGCCATCGGTGTAATGCCTGACGCGACTGCTAAGGTCGTCCAGGCGACGTTCGATATCGGCTTGCCTGCTCATGGGAATGCTCCGCCGCTGTCCAGACCTGTCACGTTGCCAGCGCTTACGTGAGCGAGACGTTAACCGCTGCGACTTTGTTCAGCCGCCCAGCAGGTTGTAGTCGCCGCCGCGCTCGATCGCGCGCCGGTACGCCGGTCGCGCGTGGATTTTCTGCAAAAACGCCTGCAGGTGCGGGTAGCGCTCGTCCAGGCCGCCGCGGGCCGCCGCGACTTCCAGCGGGAAGCTCATGGCGATGTCGGCGACGCTGAATGGAGCGCCGCCGAACCACTCCGCCCTGGCCAGTTCGCCTTCCATGTAGGCAAGGTGCAGCGCGATCTGCGGATCGACGAAATCGTGCTGTACCTTGCCCGCGATGCCCTTGGCCACCGGCCGCACGAAGAACGGCGCCGGCGCGGTTTGGACGCGGCGGAACACCAGCTTCAACAGCAACAGCGGCATCGCCGAACCCTCGGCGTAGTGCAGCCAGTAGTTGATGCGCAGCCGTGTGGGCGTGCCGGGTGCTTCGATCAGGCGCCCGGCGCCATAGCGATCGCCCAGGTATTGGATGATCGCGCCGGATTCGGCCAGGGTCAGCTCGCCATCGGTGATCACGGGCGACTTGCCCAGCGGGTGGACTGCGCGCAGTTCCGGCGGCGCGAGCATGGTTTTCCGATCGCGCTCGTAGCGCTTGATCTCATAGGGCAGGCCGAGTTCTTCCAGCAGCCATAGCACGCGTTGCGAGCGCGAATGGTTGAGGTGATGGACAGTGATCATGGTCCGTTCCCGGCAATGGTCGCAGGCACCGGCACCGGCCTGAATTCCCGGCGAATCGGCGCGCTGGCCAGTTTCTTGATGATCCAGCCGAACAGGCCGGCGATGCCGATGGCCATCAGCGCGCTGAAAATGCGCATCGCGTTGATAAAGCCCTGCATGACCTGCATCACTTGCTGCGCGTCCGGCTTCGGATGGGGCGGCATCGGAAAGTGATCGAACACGGCGTTGAAATACCACCACTGAAAAAACAGGCCCGCGACCTGGTAAACCATGCCAAAGCCCATCAGCCCGATAAACAGCTTGCGCGCCCATTCCTTGCGCAACAGCAAACCGATCGAGGCGATCAGCACCGACAGTGACATCAGCAGGAACAGCCGGAAGAACCAGATCAGGTGATCGAACATCCAGCCCATCTGCACCGGCATGCCGGGCGGCATGCCCTGCGACAGATGGGTATGTTGCTGCGCCATCAGCGGCACGAAAACCATCTGCAGCATCAGGTTCTGCAGCAGGCTGATGAGCGAGGCCAATCCGGTCAGGCCGATAAAGATCCATGCGAGCACGGTGACGAAGGTGGAACGCACGGGCGTCATGCTTGGGCTGTTCATGGACGTTCCTCTATGAAAATGCCGACCCGGTAAAGGGTGTTCGACCTGCCGCCCACGCGCGCGCTAAAGCGTTTGCGCCGAGGCGTCCTTTTCTTCCGCAACCGGTTCCAGATGCAAACGCTGCCGGCGGCGCAAGCCCGGAAACATCAGCATCCACAGACCCACCACCACCAGCGTGCCGATACCGCCGACCACCGCCGAGCCAACCGCGCCCAACCACGCGGCCAGCATGCCCGACTCGAATTCGCCAAGCTGGTTGGACGTGTTGATGAAAATGGAATTGACCGCGCTGACCCGGCCGCGCATGGCATCGGGTGTATCCAGCTGTACCAGCGAACCGCGGATCACCATGCTCACCATGTCGAACGCGCCGAGTGCGAACAGCGCGATCAGCGACAGCCACAGGATCTTGGACAGTGCAAACACCAGCGTCGCCACGCCGAAGCCGGCGACCGAGGCGAACATGATCTTGCCCACGCGCCGCTCCATGCTGTGGCGCGCCAGCCAGAACGACATCAGCAAGGCACCGACCGCCGGTGCTGCGCGCAGCAGACCCAGGCCCCACGGCCCGGTATGCAGGATGTCCTTGGCGAAGATCGGCAGCAGCGCGGTGGCGCCGCCCAGCAATACCGCGAACAGGTCCAGCGAAATGACGCCCAGAATATCCTTGCGTTCGCGGATGAAGTGCACGCCCGCAAACAGCGTCTTGACCGTGGCCGGCTCGCGCCTCGGCGGCGCCTGTTCATAGCGCAGCTGCGCCACCATGGCGGCGGCGATCAGGTACAGCACCGCCGACACCGCGTACACCACGCCCGGCCCCGCCACGTAGAGCAGGCCGCCCAGGGCCGGACCCATGATCATCGCCGCCTGCATGGCCGAGCCATTCACCGCCATCGCGCGCGGCAGCAGCGAAGGCGGCACCAGCGCGGGAACCATCGATTGCATCGAGGGCGATTCGAACGCCTTGGCCACGCTGATGGTGAAAATCAGCGCCAGGATGCCTACCTCGTCGATCGCGTGCAGCAGGGTGAGCGTGGCCAGGGACACGATCGCGATCCACTCCACGATCTGCCCGATCAGCACCACCCGGCGCCGGTCGAACTGGTCGGCGATATGGCCCGCAGGCAACGCCAACAGAACCGACGGGAAGAATTGCACCAGGCCGATCAGCCCCAGGTCGAAGGCGCGCCCGGTCATCGCGTAGATCTGCCAGCCCACCGCCACCGACAGCATCTGGAAGCCGAAGCTCGACGCCGTGCGCGCACACCAGAAGGCGATATAAGCCCGATGCTGAAACAGCGAATCGGCAGGCGCGGGCTTGGAAGAAATGGGCATCAGCGGTCCTTGTCCTGAGCGGGCATTATCGATGCCGTCCTGGCTTGCGCAAGGCTGCAGGCACGGGCCATGGGCCGGGCAGGGCTATGTAGAATCGGTCGCATGAGCAAAGGGCACGGCTTTACCTTCGAGCGTTTTCAGCGCTGGCGGCGATCGTTCGAGATCGCTTTCTGGCCGGTGTTTTTCTTCGTCAATACCCTGTTCAACGGGGTGATTTCAGGGCTGGACCATCCGCGCGTTTCCGCGTGGCAGCCATGGGTGTGGGAGGCAAGCAGTTCCGCCGCGATGCTGGCGCTGATACCCGCGGTAGTGGCCGCCTTGCGGCGCTGGCCGATCCGGATCGATACCTTGCGACGCAACCTGCCGTTGCACCTGGCCTGCAGCCTGGTGTTCAGCGTCATCCATGTGTCGGGCATGGTGGCGCTGCGCAAGCTGGCCTATGTGCTGGCCGGCATGCATTACGACTTCGGCGCGGTGGGTGCGAATTTCGTCTACGAATACCTCAAGGACGTGCGGTCCTACTTCTGGATATTGGTCACGATCGGCCTGTACCGCTTGTGGGTCGTGCGCCTGCAGGGCGAAGCGCGCTTGCTGGAAGAGCCCGACGTGGGGCCGCCGGTGGAACCGGTCGAGCAGCCGGAGCGCTTTCTGGTGCGCAAGCTCGGCAGGGAATTTTTGCTCGCCGCGCGCGAGATCGAATGGCTACAGGCTTCGGGCAACTACGTGAACCTGCATGTGCGCGGGCGCGATTATCCCTTGCGCGCCACCATGGCGGGCATCGAGGCGCGGCTCAATGCGCAGCATTTCGTGCGCGTGCATCGCAGCTACGTGATCAACCTGGAATTCCTCAGCGAGATCGAGCCGCTGGATACGGGCGACGCGCGCCTGCTGATGCGCGACGGGATGAAGATTCCGTGCAGCCGCCGTTATCGCGCCATGCTGCGCGAGCGTTTCGGCCAGGCCACGGTGGCCTAGGCGGGCGGTGCGCGGCGGTTGCGCCCAAGTGGCACTCGTTCCAAGCTAGCGACCTGTCCCTGTCCGGTGTGCTGCCAATGACCCGTCTGCTGCTTCGTCGTTCCGTTCTCCTGCTTGCCGTCTGCGGGCTGTTCGCGCTTGCCGCCTGTTCGCAACAGCAGTCCAGCGCCCCGTCGCAGGCCAATGCAGCCAAGGCGCAGGCCCAGGTGGAGGCCGACGAAGCCAACACCGAGCTGCAGAGCTATCGCAAGATGCTGCAGATGAAGAACGATGAGATGGCAGCGGACCTCGGTCAGGAAATCGTGCAGCGATTCCCCACCAGCGATGCTGCCAAGGAAGTGCAACAAACCCTGCCGGCCGTCGAGCAACGCTGGAAGCAGACCAGCGAGACGCGCCGCCTGGCGGCGCTATGGACCTACCAGGTCGGCCCGATGGAAGGCGGCACGCAATCGACCGCCAGCCTCTACAGCACCTCGCCCTCGGGCGATCGGGCCGTGCGCCTGGTGCTGCGCCGGCATACCAAATGGGGTCAGAGCGTGTTCCTGTTCGGTACCGGCCATGGTTTTGTGTGCAAGGGCAATTGCACGATCCAGGCGCAGTTCGACGGCAAGTCGCATCCGTTGCGCGCGTTTCTGCCCACCACCGGCGAGCCGGCGATCTTCATCCGCGACGACAAGCCGTTCATCGAGGCGATGCAGAAAACCAAGCGCATCACCATGAACGTGGAAATGCAGGATGGCGGCAAGCAGACGCTGGTGTTTGAAACCGGCGGCTACGATCCGGGCAAGTGGGTGAGCCTGGGCAAGAAATAACGCTGTGCACGGGCCGTGCACGCGTGCGTTTGATCGCCTGTCCGTGATGGAGAAAGTGCCATGTTGAACAAGCGAGTGTTGATGATGGTAGTGGCCGGCGCGTTGCTCGCCGGATGCGCCAGCGTTCCCTACGCGCAGCGCCTGCAGCAGCGCCAGCAGGCCTACAACGCAGCCGCCGGCGCGCCGGTACGAAGTTTTCGCCTCATCCTTGGTGCGCAAATTTATTCGTGGGAGCCGCTCAGCGATACGCAGCTGGTGGTCTACACCTTGCCCACGCGTGCCTATTTGCTGGACGTGTGGCCGTGCAACAACCTCACCTTCACCAACAGCATCGGCCTGACCAGTTTCGCCGACCAGGTGCAGACCGGTTTCGACAAGGTGCTGCAGGGGCGCGGCTACGTGCCTTGCATGATCAAGCAGATCCGCCCCGTCGATCTGGCGCAGCTTAAGCTGGACAAGGCCGCCGAAGAGCAGCGCCACATCGACAGCCTGCAACGCAACGGCAGCAGTACGCCAGCGCCCGGCAACGGCTGATCGATGCGCGAACCGGAGATCTACTGTCCGCATTGCGCCTGGCGTCCGCTTGGCAGCAGCCGCTGGCTTTGCTCCCATCACATGGGCGGTTGCGGCACGAAGTGGAACACGTTCTGGACCGGCGGCGTCTGTCCGGGCTGCGGTTGCCGCTGGGAAATCACCGCGTGCCTGTCGTGCAAGCAGTTCGCGCTGCACAAGGACTGGTATCACTGGCCCGAACCCGATGCCGGGCAGCAACGCGACCGCGTGCGCGAAACGGAATACCCGGCCGGACCATGACGCCTTCGCGCCGGCACGCACGTGGCCGGACGCTGTGCACTCTCGCCAAGCTGGCGCGTTGATACGCGAAGGATGCTTTGGGAGTTGTGCCATGTCCAAGTCGCGCGCCATAGCCGCCATAGCCGTCGCTCTGCTCGCAGCCATGCTTGCGGCCTGTTCCAGCGTGCCGGTATCGCAAGCGCAGCAGCAACGCCAGAACGCCTACGCCGCGGCGGCGGGCGCGCCCGTGCGCAGCTTCGTCTACCTCGGCCGGATGTGGTCGTGGGAGCCTCTCGGCGACCGGCAGCTGGTGGTCTACACCACGCCGAACAAGGCGTATCTGCTGGACGTATGGGGTTGCCCGAACCTGCCGTGGACGCAGGTCATCGGCCTCACCGCCAGCTTCCATGAGGTGCAGGCCAACTTCGACAAGGTATTGGCTGGCGGCCCGTATCCGCCGTGTCCGATCACCCAGATCCGGCCGCTTGACCTGACCCGCCTGAAGCTGGCGCAGCAGTCGCCGCGCGAGGTCGATGTGCAGTCCAGGAACGATGCCGCCACGCCGCCGGGCCAAGCCGGTCAATCGGGCCAACCGGGTCAGTCCGGACGGCCGTGACCGGCTGCTCCCTCAGGGGCGGGTTTATTGCAGGAACAGTTTCTCGCTGATGCGGGCGAGCGGCTTTTCCAGCGTCTGCTGCAGCCGGGGCGGCAGATCCAGCGGCTTGAGCAGCATCTTCACCGTCATTTCCGCAGGGATGTGCCGGCGCAGCAATGCCTGGGCGGGGCCTGCCACTTTCAGAAACTGCGCTTTGTCGTCCTTGTAATGGGGGTAGCACTGGTTGAAGACGTGGCGCAGCGCGATGTCGCTGTCCTCGTTGCGGATCTCGTTGACCCGGCGCAGGATCGCGCGGAACACCTTGTAGCGACCCAGCCGTTCCTGTTCGCGGTAACGCGTGAAGGCCTGGTAGAAGTGCTTGTAGTGGCGTACTTCGTCGCTCTTGATGTGACTGGTCAGCTGCTTGAGCACGGGCTCGTCCACGATGTCGTTCAGGGCGCGGTAAAGGCTGGCGGTGCCGGTTTCCACCACGCAGCGCGCGGCCAGTTCCAGGCCGCGCGAGGGTTCGAGCTGTTCATTGGTGCACAGCGCGCCATAGTCGTCCCAGAACGCCTTGAAGCCGCTGTCCCAGTCGAACTCCGGCCACACGTGGCGCACGTACGCAGCCAGCGCCCGGCCGTGCTGCAGTTCTTCGTGCTCCCAGTGTTCGCGCAGCCAGGCCTGTAGTTCCAGGTCGCCGTCGAAATGCTCGATCAGGTTGTGCGTGTAGAGATCGGAGCCGCTTTCCACGAACGAGGCGCTGCAAAGCAGAAGGAAAAGGTTCTCGTTATGCCGCACGCGCGCGACATCGATGTCGGCAAAGTTGAGGCTTTCCAGGGTCCATGGCAGGACGGGGCTGTAGTCCACGCGGAATTTCCTGTGCAAAAAGGCCACCCGGCCCATGACAGATCGGGGACAACAGCATAAAGGGTGAACGCTGCCGCGGATTAATGCTAACCGACCCGCCCGGGTCCAGGCATCAGCGCACCACGGTCACCGGCACATGCGAGCCGGCCAGCACGTCGTCGGAGACCGAGCCGAGCAGCCAGCGTCCCAGGGCGCCCCGTCCGGTATGGCCGATCACGATGTGATCGATGGGGTGCTGCCTGACCTGGTTGAGCAGCACGTCGCCCGGGCTGCCGTGGGTGATTTCCAGGTCCACGAAGCGGTCCGAATCCGGGGCGATGGCACGCAGCTCCTGCTCCAGTTCCTGGGTTCGCAAGGTGGCCGAATCGGTCATCATCAGGCTGCAGGCGTCGGCGCCGCCCTGGGCCACCTGCAGTACCGAAACCACGCGTACCCGGCCGCCGCCGCAGCGGGCCAGGTCCATGGCGAAACGAAAAGCACGCTGGGAGGACTCCGAGCTGTCATAGCCGACCAGCGAATACTTGAGCATGTTTTCCTCCTTGGCCAAGCGTGTTGCGCGCCTTGGATCAGTGTGCGCGGCGCGTCGTTAGTTAAGCATCAAGCCTGGGGAAACAATAGACGGCGTCTTCACCAAACCTTGTCATTTCTGAACAAGACGACAGTTTCTTGCTGTTTCGTTCAGTTTTAAGGTTGGACACTCTCCACTCGGCTCGACGAGCGTCAACGCAACGTAAGGAGACTTCCATGAGCAAGCGTACTCTTGGTTTGACCGCCGCCCTGATTCTTGGTGCCGCCGGCTTGGCCGGCCTGCCCGCCAACCCGGCCCACGCGGCCGCGGTGGCCAATATCAAGTGCCATCTGAAATTCAACCTGGCCGGCTGGTCGGCGTTGTACCAGCACGCCGAAGGCAGCGGTCGCGTTACCTGCGACAACGGCCAGGTGTCGGCCGTGAAAATTTCCATGGTCGGCGGCGGCCTCACCGCCGGCAAGTTCCGTATCGACAACGGTACCGGCGAGATCAGCCATGTGCGTGGCATCCACGATGTGTTCGGCGATTACGCCCAGGCCGGTGCGTCGGCTGGCGTGGTCAAGAGCGGTACGGCGCAGGTGCTGACCAAGGGCACCACGTCGATCGCCCTGAGCGGCAGCGGCGAAGGCATCAACCTGGGCGTGGCGGTGGACAAGTTCTCCATCACGCCGGCCGGCCACTAAGCACATTTTTTTGCGGCAAGCGAAAGGCGCCTGGTGGCGCCTTTCGTCGTTTAAGCACAGCGTATACTCGCCCGGCAGCGTTTCTTTGCGGGGGTCTGTCCATGCGTCGCGTTTGGGTCATGCTGGCGATGATCTGCCTGCTGGGCTTGCTGGCCCCGCCGGCGTTCTCGGGGATCAAAGTGGGCAATCCGCAGGTGGGCCAGGCCGCTCCGGCCTTCCGCTTGCAGGACCAGAACGGCCATTGGCGCGCGCCGTCCGATTACCACGGCCGCTGGCTGGTGCTGTACTTCTATCCGAAAGACTTCACCCCCGGCTGCACCACGGAAGTGTGTGCGTTTCGCGATAACCTCGCCAAGCTGCGCCAGGCCGGCGCGGATGTGGTGGGCGTGAGCCTGGATGACGTCAAATCCCATGAGGAATTCGCGGCCAAGTATCATGTGCCGTTTCCGCTGCTCTCCGATGCCAACCGCCAAGTGGCGATCAGCTACGGTGTGCTGACGTCCGCGGTGGGTTTTCACTTCGCCAGGCGCACCACCTTCCTGATCGATCCCAGCGGCAAGATCGCCAAGATCTATCGCGAGGTGGATCCGGAAAAAAATTCCGCCGAGGTACTGAGCGACCTCATCACTTTGAAGAAGGCGTTCCATTGATGCTGATATCGCGTTCCGACCTGGGCGTGCGACGCTCCAGGTTCGCCTGGTGGCGCATGCTGGTGTGGGTGCTGCTGTTGCTGGCGGCAGGCGGCGGGATAGAGAACCTCACGCACGCACAGCAAGTGTGGGGCGTGCTGCGCAACCTGCCGCCGGGCGATGCATCGGCCGTCTCGGCCATGCAGGGCATGCTGGCGTGGGATGTGGGCTTTCTGGTTGGATGGTTTGCGCTGATCGTGGTTTGCGCCGGTTGCATTTTGCGGCAGTCCTGGGCGCGACCGGTGCTGCGCTTGATCGCTCTGCTGCTCTGTGCGCTGGCCGCGTTCGGCGCGTGGCAGCAATGGACCATGCTCAATGGCCTGGCTGCGGCCTCGGCCGCCAGCGGGCAGGCGGCCACGCAGCTGATCGATCTGCGGCACGTGGTGATCGCGGGCCTCGGGCTGCGGCTGATCGCGGCCCCGGTGCTGCTATGGCTGTCCTGGCAACTGGGCCAGCCGGCGGTGCGGCTGCAATTCAAGGCGCGCCGGCGCTGATTCAGCGGCAGTTCCCACGGTGGGCTTTATCGCTGTCGGCCAAACTCCCTGGCCCGCCGCCCAAGCCCACCCATGCGCATGACACGATCGCTCGCCATACTTGTTTTTGTTCTGGCCGCAGGCAGCTTGCATGCGCAGGACCTGGCCAAGGTCTGCCACGCCACCAGCAGCTATGACCTGACCGTACAGCCTGGCCGGCTGGTGTTCGACCGTGACGCCCCCGCGCCCACGCGCGTGGTGCTGGGCGCCGACACGCTGCTGACGGACGGCCAAAGCGTGCCGCTGAACTATGAAGAACAGGACCGCCTGGACCTGTTCCAGCGCGATCTGCGCGCGCTGATGCCGCGCGTCAAGGCCATCGCGCAGCAGGGCGTGGACATCACCTTGCAACTGGTGCGCGACGAATCGATGAGCCTGAATCTGGATGCCGACACGCAGGCGCAATTGAATCGCCGTCTGGCCGTCCATTCGGCGCAACTGCGCCAGCGCATCGCCGCCAGCCAGAGCACGCACGACTGGCACGGCGACGCCGCCGACCGCTATGCCAACGAGGTCATCAGCGACATCGCGCCGCTCTTGGTTGCAGCGCTCGGACAACAGGCAGTCAATGCCGCCCTGAGCGGCGATTTACAGCAGGCCGCTACGCTGCGCGACCGTGCCGGCAATCTGGCGGGCAGTTTCCAGCCCCGCCTTGAGCGGCGCCTGCAGGTACTGCGCCCGCAGATCCAGGCCCTTTGCCCGGACATCGATCGACTTTCCCAGTTGCAGGCCGGCCTTCGCGCCAGCAATGGCCGTCCGCTGAATCTGGTGCAGATAGGCCAGTGAAACCCAGGCTGAGCGGGGCGAAGGTGCGCGCGGCGGATTAATCCTCTGGTAAGTCCGCGTCTTGCAACATGTTTGCCAAAGGTGAGCGATCAGGCAGGAGGCGACCCCGTGCCGCTGGAAACCCGACATCTGTGCAACGGCCTCATCCGCCGCAGCATCGAGCTGCGCGCGCTGTACAGCCATGCCGCCGAGCAGGTGAGTGAGCCGGGCCTGCGCACGGTATTGAGTGAAGAAGCGCAATCGCTGGAAGCGGTGATCGCCGAGCTGCAGACCCAGATGCGCCACCACGACGGTGTGCCGGTCACGCGCGGCGGCATGTTCGGTGCCGCGCGCCAGCGCCTGGATACATGGCTGGTGCGTGGCATGCCGCGCAGCGACGATGCGTGGATACGCTTGCTGGCGCGAGATGAACAGAGCCTGCTGCGCGCGTTCGAGCGGGTCATTGCCCGCCTTTCCGCCGGCGACATGGCCGCCACGCTGCACCGCCAGCTTCCGCGCCTGCAGTCCATCCACCTGGATATGCACAGCCTTGCCAAAGCGGCGGGCCGGTAAGCCGCGGCAGCGCCAACGCCCCAAGCGCGGGCGCTGCTGACATGCGGGTTGGTCCCGGCCCATCGCGACAGGCGCTGGAAAAAGCGATCCCATCTTTCGACGCATCATCCGCCCATGCTTTGCGGGCACTCCCATGATCGCCACCATGCGCCCGGCAACAAGGGCTACGCGCCGAGCGACTGACCGTGTGGGGGATCGATGAAGATGATGACCGCCAACGTCCCGTGATCCGGCGCGTGTTCGCCTACATGCCGCTGGAACATACTGAAAATACAGGCATGCAGGACCGCTGCGTCACGCCGTTGGCGTTGTTTGCCGCCGGAATAACGCAAGCGCTATGGGGTAATCCCCCGTTATGCTCCCAAGCATCAGGCCGCGATCACGCGCATGGGCCGTTGTACGCATCGCCACGCTGAATGAAGCGGCGTATCCGGCCCAGCACGGTTTCCGTGTCCGATCGGGCAACCCGGATCGTACAGCCCGATCAGGCGCATGCCGTGGCCTATCTTTAAATCATCCATTTTTCCCGGCCATGGAACGTGGCCCCATGGCGACACGGAGCATGTCATGCGTCGATATCTGGTTTGGGCTTTGTTGGTTTGCGTGTATCCCGCGCATGCGCTGGAAAGCCTGCGCGTGGGCAGTCAGGTACTGGTGGTCGGCGACAGCGCCGCGCGGGTGAAGGCGTTGCTGGGCCATCCTTCGGGACATGGAAAGCATGGCAATGCAGGCAAGGCCTCGTCGAAAAGTTCGACCGCCCGCAACAGCCCGTCATCCAAGGGCAAGTCGTCCAGGAGCCGTACCAAGGACAAGGGCGAGAAGTGGCAATACTGGCGCGATGGCCACGCCACCACCATCACCATCGTGGACGGCAAGGTTGCGCACATTGAGGACCGCGCGCGCTAAGCGCTATGGCCGTGCGTTGCGCAACGTCTTGAACAAAGCCTCCGCTTCCCAGCGCAAATAGGATCGCTCCGCGTCGCGGATCAACGCCACGATGCGCGCATTGGCCGCCGCGCGAAATCCCTTCGACGCCGCCAGCGCGACGATCTCGCCGTTGATGTAGTCGACCTCGGTGCGCCGCCCTGCCTGCAGGTCGTCCCAAGTGGACGAGCGCGCCAGCGGGTCGATCGCCAGCATTCGCCCCGCGATGCGCTGGAAGATGGCATCGGGCAGCGACAGCACGCCCGGTATCCAGCGCGTGGGCAGCGGCGTGAGCTGCGCCGGACGAATGCCGGCCGCCTCCAGCACCTGCAAACCTTCGCGTTGCAGCAGCGCCAGGCAACGCCGCCAGCTGCGTTGCGCCAGTTGATCGCGCAGCGGCAGCCCGCTCAGCGCATTGAGCGGGTTGTTGAGATTCATCAGCAGCTTCGCCCACAACACCGCGTGCATGTCGTCCTGCGCTTGCCATGCTAGTCCCGCGGCGGCGAAGGCCGGCTGAAACGGTTCCAGCACGGGCGAGCGCTCCACCATCAGCTCGCCGGAGGAGCCCTGGTGGAAATGGCCGGGCGCCGGCTGTGTCACGTTGAATGGCACCATGCCGGCCAGCACGCCATGCCCTGGCAGCGATACGCGCAACTCGGCCGCATTGCGCACGCCGTTTTGGAAACTGATCACTGGCGTGCCGGGCGCCAGCACGTCGGAAAGCTCGTGGCCTACATCCATGGTCGCCGACGATTTCACCGTCACCAGCACCAGATCCGCCTCGCGCGCGGCGTCGGGTTGCGTGTGCAGGTCCAGCGCATCGGGTGCGATGTGCTGGCGGTGGCCGTTCAAATCGCTGACCGTCAGCCCCTGCGCTTTCAGCGTGGCGACCACATGCGGCCGTGCAACGAAACGAACGCGCGCGTGCTGGTGCAGACGGCCGCCAAGATAGTTGCCGATCATGCCGGCGCCGTAGATGACGATGCGCGGTAGCGCCTTCATGCGATCGCCGCCGCGGCCGCGCGTCCGGCGATGCGGCCGGAAAACAGGCATCCGCCGAGGAAGCTGCCTTCCAGCGCGCGATAGCCGTGCAAGCCGCCGCCGCCGAATCCGGCGGCTTCGCCCACGGCATAAAGTCCGCGCACGGGTTGGCCATCATGGCCCAGCACGCGTGCTTGCAGGTCCGTTTCCAGTCCGCCGAGCGTCTTGCGTGTCAGGATGTTCAAGCGCACCGCGATCAGCGGTCCGTTGGCCGGATCCAGGATGCGATGCGGCCTGGCCACGCGCACCAGGCGATCGCCGCGATAACGGCGCGCGTTGTGGATGGCCATCACCTGGCTATCCTTCGCATACGGATGGTCGAACTGGCGATCGCGCGCCTGGATCTCCTCGCGCATCCGCGCGGCATCGATAAGCGGGGTGCCGGCCAGTGCGTTCATCCCGGCGACCAGATCGTCCACGTTGTCGCGCACGATGAAGTCGCGGCCATGTTGCTTGAACGCCTCCACCGGCGCGGGAGCGTTCTTGCCGATGGCGCGCTTGGCCACCTGGCGCCAGCTTTTGTTGGTGAGATCCGGATTCTGCTCGGAGCCGGACAGTGCAAATTCGCGCCGGATGATCTGCTGGTCCAGCACAAACCAGCTGTAGTCAAAGCCGGTACGGCGCAGATGCTCCAGCGTGCCCAGCGTGTCGAAGCCCGGCCACAGCGGGCAGGGCAGGCGCTGGCCGCGCGCGTCGAACCACAGCGACGACGGGCCGGGCAGAATGCGGATCGCGTGCCCGGGCCAGATCGGATTCCAGTTTTCGATGCCTTCGACGTAGTGCCACATGCGGTCGCGATTGATCAACCGCGCGCCGGCCGCCTCCGTGATGTCGAGCATGCGCCCGTCCACATGCGCGGGCACGCCGCACAACATGTGCGAGGGCGGCGGTCCCAAACGCTCGGGCCAATGGCGGCGCACCAGTTCGTGGTTGCCGCCGATGCCGCCGGACGCCACGATCACCGCCTGCGCGCGATATTCGAAATCGCCGGTCACCTCGCGCGAACTGGGTTTGCCGCGTTCCACGCCATCCTCGGCCAGGCGCGCGCCGCGCACGCCGGCCACGCAGCCGTTTTCCACCAGCAACTGGTCCACGCGATGGCGGAATGCCCATTGCAGCAAGCCTTTCGCCGCCGCTTCGCGCGCCCGGCGCACGAACGGTTCCAGCACGCCCGGACCGGTACCCCAGGTGACGTGGAAGCGCGGCACCGAATTGCCGTGGCCGATCGCGCCATGGCCGCCGCGTTCGGCCCAGCCCACCACCGGAAACCAGCGCATGCCCATGCCATGCAGCCAGGCGCGTTTTTCGCCCGCGGCGAAATCGACGTACGCCTGCGCCCATTGGCGGGGCCAGTGGTCTTCGGTACGGTCGAAAGCGGCCGTGCCCATCCAGTCGGCCAGGGCCAGCGCGTGCGAATCGCGCACGCCCATGCGCCGCTGCTCGGGCGAATCGACAAAAAACAGGCCGCCAAACGACCAGTGCGCCTGGCCGCCCAGGCTCTGCTCCGGCTCCTGCTCGACCAGCAGCACGCGCCGGCCCGCATCGGCGAGCTCGGTGGCGGCGACCAGGCCGGCGAGCCCCGCGCCGACCACGATGACATCGGTGGATTGCATACGCCTTGCCCCTGGGAATGCTCCGAAGGAACAACTTATCGCGCACCCGCCGCTTTGCCTATGTGCGCTGCGCCATCGTTCGCCGCGAGCGCGGTATGACCGATGGCACGGGATGACGCATGGCCCATGCTTGCCGATGCCCGGCCGTTAAACCCTATGCAGGCTGGGACGCATCCAAGCGACACAACGGCCGGCGTGGGCCGTGCCGAAGCGGGAGAGGGAATCGCACATGCATCGTCATCTCACCACCATCGCGTTCGCGGCCGGCCTGGTCATGGCCGGCGGCGCGCAGGCTTCGAGCGTGCACGGACATGCTATGCAGTGTTCGTTCAATAGCGATTACGACGTGCAGATCAAGCCCGACGGCATCGCTTTCAGCCGCGAGAGCGGCCCCGCGCAAACGGTTTTCATCCACGACGGACAGCTGCGCATCGACGGCCGCCCGGTGACGGTGTCGCCGCAGGATGGCGCGCGCCTGCGCAGCTACGAACGCCAGGTGCGCGACCTGCTGCCGGCGATGGCGGGCATCGCGCGCGACGGGGTGGATATCGGCTATTCGGCGATGACCACCGTGGCCGCCACGCTCACCGACGACAGCGACGAACGCACGCGCATCATGGACAAGCTGCGCGACCGCCACGACGAGGCGCTGCAGCAGATCGACGTCACCCTCGGCCATGGCTTCTGGAAAGCGGGCGACAGCGGCGAAACCTTCGGCGCCGCGGTGGAAGAGGCGGTGGCCGACATGGTCGGCAGCATCACCCGCGACGTGCTCAACGACGCGCTCAGCAACGATCCCAGCAAGCTCGCCTCGCTCCAGGCGCGCACCAGCGCGCTGGAAACCACGCTCGACAAAGCCGTCGAACAGCCCGCCGAGAAACTCGCCCAGCGCGCCGATGCACTGTGTCCGAGCCTTGGTCAACTTGAGCAACTGCAACAGCAGTTTCAATTCCGCCTGCCCAACGGCGAGCGGCTGACGCTGCTTTCATCGGACACGGACGGTAACGACAAGGCAAGCCACTACGCCCAGCGATAGCACTCCCCCGAACGCCATGCTCACCGGCATGGGACAGTCATGTGCCCGGCTACCCCTCCGGGCACTTTTTTTGTGCGTCATGATGGATTTGAACACGGGCTGCTAGGCTTTCGCGGTTTTTTCCAGGGCCGCGCCATGTTCGACCATCTGCTGCGTTTGTCTCGCGAGGACTTCTCGCTGTTTTTCACCCATCATGGCCCGGCCTTGCTCGGCGCGGCGCTGGTGCTGCTGCTCGGCCATTGGCTGGCGCGGCGGCTGGCCAACTTCATCCAGCGCGCAATGCACCGTGCCGCCATCGATCCGACCCTGAGCGGCTTTCTGCGCAACCTCATCTACGGCGTGCTGATTGCCGTGTTGATCGTGATCGCCCTGCAGACCGCCGGCGTGCCGAGTGCGCCGCTGCTGGCCGCGCTCGGCGCGGGTGGCCTGGCGATCGGGCTCGCCTTGCAGGGTTCGCTGAGCAACCTGGCGTGGGGTGTGCTGCTGATCGTGTTCCGACCGTTCAAGGTCGGCGATTTCATCGATGCCGGCGGCGTTGAGGGCACGGTGGAAGGCATCAACCTGATGCATACCCAACTGGTGCTGGCCGACAACCGCGAGGCGGTGGTGCCCAATGCCAAGATCGGTGCCGATGCCATCATCAACTTCAGCCGGCGCGGCACGCGGCGCTTCGAGTTGCGCGTGGGCATCGGCTATGACAGCGACATCGGCGCGGCGATCGGCGTGGTGCAACGACTCATCGAGGCCGATGCGCGCATCTTGCAAGACCCCGCACCCACCGTCTGGTCCGACAGCCTTGGCGAGAGCGCCATCCATCTGCTGCTGCGCGCCTACACCCGCACCGGCGATTTCTGGCCCGCGCAGACCGATCTGCTGCGTGCGGTGAAAGAACAGTTCGACGCCCAGGGCATCCGCATGCCGTTTCCGCAACGCGAGGTGCGCATCGTCGGCGCCGCCGAGGAGCGCAAGTAGGATCCCTTCCGCATACGTATGCGCATGGCCCCCTCAGGTCGATTTGCCATGTCCGTAGAGGGGCGCCGGTTGCTATGATGGAAGCCTTGCGGCCGCCCCCGCCTCCCCACGCGGCCGCCTTCGCTCTGCAGGAGTAATCATGGCCGACCTCAAAGAAGCCCGCGTTCCTGATATCGGCGGTCACGCCGATGTGCCCGTCATCGAAGTGATGATCAAACCCGGTGACTCGGTGGAAAAGGACCAAAGCCTCATCACGCTGGAGTCGGACAAGGCCACCATGGAAGTGCCCGCGCCGTTCGCCGGCGTGGTGAAGGACGTGAAGCTGAAGGTCGGCGACGAGGTGTCCGAGGGTGCCGTGATCGCCCTGATCGAAGCCTCCGACGGCGCCGCCGCACCGGCTCCGGCGCCTGCCAAGGCCCAAGCCCCGGCTCCCGCAGCCCCGGCACCCGCGCCCGCCCCGGCCGCCGCGCCCCCGGTGAAGGAAGAACCGGCCCCGCAAGGCGGCCGCAGCGTGCTGCCCGGCAATGCGCCCGAGGGTGATGTCGCCCCCCAGGCCCGCCCGCCGTTCGACGCCAACATCATCATGCCCGGCGATGCCCCCTACGCCAGCCCTGCCATCCGCGCCTTCGCGCGCGAGTTGGGCGTGGACATCCGCCAGGTGAAAGGCAGCGCCCGCGCCGGGCGCATCGTGCGCGAGGACGTCACCAGCTACGTCAAGCATGCGCTGGCATCGGGCGCCCGTCCGGCCACCGGTGGCGCGGCCCCGGCCGGCGGCGGCCTCAACCTGCTGCCGTGGCCGAAGGTCGATTTCGCCAAGTTCGGCCAGATCGAGGAAAAGCCGCTCTCGCGCATCCAAAAGATCTCCGGCGCCAACCTCGCGCGCAACTGGGCGATGATCCCGCACGTCACCCAGCACGAAGATGCCGACATCACCGAGCTGGAGGCCTTCCGCAAGAAGCTCGGCGAAGAAAACAAGGACCTCAAGATCACCCCGCTGGTGTTCCAGATCAAGGCGGTGGTTGCGGCGCTGAAGAAATTCCCGCAGTTCAACGCCTCGCTCGACGAAAGCGGCGAGAAGCTGTTCCTCAAGAAGTACTTCCACATCGGCATCGCGGTGGACACGCCCGATGGCCTGGTGGTGCCGGTGATTCGCGATTGCGACAAGAAGGGCCTGTTGGATCTCGCGGTGGAACTGGGCGAGATCTCCAAGAAAGCACGCGATAAAAAGCTCGGCCCCAACGACATGTCCGGTGGCTGCTTCTCCATCTCCTCGCTCGGCGGCATCGGCGGCACGGCCTTCACGCCGATCGTCAACGCGCCGGAAGTGGCCATCCTGGGCGTGTCCAAGGCGCAGACCAAGCCGGTGTGGAACGGCAAGGAATTCGCGCCGCGCCTGATCCTGCCGCTGTCGCTCAGCTACGACCATCGCGTGATCGACGGCGCGCTCGCCGCGCGCTTCGCCTCGTTCCTCGCGGCCCAGCTGGGCGACATCCGTCGCCTGTTGCTCTGACGAGGGGAGACGATCATGGCCAATACGATCGAAATCAAAGTCCCCGACATCGGCGGGCACGACAACGTGCCGGTGATCGAGGTGATGGTGAAAGTCGGCGATACCGTCGCCAAGGAGCAGAGCCTCATTACGCTCGAATCGGACAAGGCGACGATGGAGATTCCTTCCAGCGCCGCCGGCGTCATCAAGGAATTCAAGCTCAAGGTCGGCGATGAAGTGTCCGAGGGCACGGTCATTGCGGTGGTCCAGGTGAGCGAAGGCGCTGCGGCCGAAGCGCCCAAGACCGCCGCGCCTGCACCGGCGCCGGCTTCCGCACCAGGCCCCGCTCCCTCACCTCAATCCTCTCCCCAGCGGGCAGAGGCGGCGAAGGCGCCGCAAGCGGCATCATCGTCAGGAAGAGCGGCGGATATCCAATGCAAGCTCGTCGTGCTCGGTTCCGGCCCGGGCGGCTATACGGCCGCCTTCCGCGCCGCGGACCTCGGCGTGGATACTGTGCTGGTGGAACGCTACGCCAAGCTCGGCGGCGTATGCCTCAATGTCGGCTGCATCCCGTCCAAGGCCTTGCTGCACGCGGCGGCGGTGATCGACGAAGCCGAAGCGATGGCCGCGCACGGCGTCAGCTTCGGCAAGCCCAAGATCGACATCGACAAGCTGCGCAGCTTCAAGGACAAAGTGGTCGGCCAGCTCACCGGCGGCCTGGCCGGCATGGCCAAGCAGCGCAAGGTACGCACGGTGCAGGGCGTGGGCACGTTCATCTCGCCCAACGAAATGGAAGTGGAGACGGCCGAAGGCAAAAAGCTGATCCGCTTCGAATACGCCATCATCGCCGCGGGCTCGCAGTCGGTGAAGCTGCCGGCATTCCCGTGGGACGACGATCGCATCGTCGATTCCACCGGCGCGCTGGAACTCAAAGATGTGCCGGCCAAGCTGCTGGTCGTGGGCGGCGGCATCATCGGCCTGGAAATGGCCACCGTGTACGCGGGGCTCGGCAGCGAAGTGACCGTGGTCGAATTCATGGACCAGATCATCCCCGGCGCCGATGCCGACCTCATCAAGCCGCTGTCCAAGCGCCTTGGCGGCAAGCTCAAGGGCATTCATCTCAAGACCAAGGTGGTTGAGGCCAAGGCCACCAAGAAAGGCATCGAAGTCAGCTACGAAGGCGAAAACAAGCCCGAAACCACGCTGTTCGACCGCGTGCTGGTGTCGGTGGGCCGCTCGCCCAACGGTGGCAAGATCGGCGCGGACAAGGCCGGCGTCGCCGTCACCGAGCGCGGCTTCATCAACGTCGACACGCAGATGCGCACCAACGTCAAGCACATCTTCGCCATCGGCGACCTGGTCGGCCAGCCGATGCTGGCGCACAAGGCCACGCACGAAGCGAAAGTCGCGGCGGAAGCCATTGCCGGCATGAAGAGCCATTTCGATGCGCGCGTGATCCCGTCCGTCGCCTACACCGATCCGGAAGTGGCATGGGTGGGCGTCACCGAGCGCGAAGCGAAAGAAAAAGGCCTCAAGATCGGCGTGGGCAAATTCCCGTGGGTGGCCAGTGGCCGCGCCATCGGCATCGACCGCACCGAGGGCTTCACCAAGTTGCTGTTCGACGAAGAAACCCATCGCGTGGTCGGCGGCGCCATCGTCGGTCCGCATGCCGGCGACTTGATTTCGGAAATCGCGCTGGCGATCGAAATGGGCAGCGAAGCGGCCGACATCGGCCTCACCATCCATCCGCATCCCACCCTCAGCGAATCGGTGGGCATGGCGGCCGAGGTCTACGAAGGCACCATCACCGATCTGTACATCCCCAAGAAAAAATAAGCCGCATTGGCGGTGGATAAAAAGGCCCGGAGCGATCCGGGCCTTTTTTGTTGGCGGTGCCGGCGTGGCGGCGTCGCGCAGTGAAGCGAGCGGATGCACGGAAAAACCTACCGGTAATTTCCGTGATGCCCATGGCCATGGGATAGGAAACCCGACGCCACGATCAGATTGCACCTTCACGATTAATCGCATTCGTCACCGGACAAATTCGACAAAACCAAGGGCAAAGTAAGTTATTTCCGATTTGTGCGTCGGCTTTGAACGTTTCGCACCGCAAATCACCCGTAACGTGTAGTTGAAACGGTGAGGTTTCGATAATGTCCGCGCCCCGTCAGTGGGGGCGCGCGGCAGTATGGAAAGTTCCTCTCTAAGAAAATTTCGAACGGTTCCTCGCCGCAGCACGGCAACCCCGCGTTTGCTCGCGCTGGCAGGTATGGCGGCCATCTCGCCCGCTGCGATGGCGCAAGACAAACCCGTCACGCTCGATCAGCAGCAACAACGACTGCGCACCCAGCAACAGGCGCAAGAACGCAGCGCGCGCGAGAACGCGCCGGCCGCGCGGCTGAGCGACAACGCGGCCACCGATTTTCATCATCGCGATCTTCCCAGCGAAACGCCGTGCTTGGACATCAGGCAGATCCGCCTGCAAGGCGAGCGCAGCGACACCTTCGGTTTCGTGCAGCGCTACCTCAATCACTACGCAGGCCGCTGCATCGGTCATGAGGGCGTCAGCCTGATCGTGCGCCGTGCGGGCGACCTGATCCTCGCGCGCGGCTACGTCACCACCCGGGTGGGTTTGGGCCAGCAGGATCTCTCCAAAGGCACGCTTACGCTCACCGTGGTGCTAATCACGCTTTTGGTGGCGACACGGCCCTTGAGGTCGGTGCTGGAATTATGGTGCCAATTAAAGCGCCAACAGGTTCTACGGGTGTAATGGCACCTCTATTTAGCCTTCCATTTACCCCCGGTGATCAGTCACCCACTAGCCAAGGACAGTAGCGGTATGGAAGCTGACAAGAATAACAAGCTGAGCCTAGGTGGGGTGATTATTTTCGCAGTTATATGGGCGGTTTTGCTTGGTTACCGTTTTGTAAGTCCCTCGGCAAGAGAGGGGAGAGAGTTTCTGGAACATCTTCCTTTGGCGGATATTCGGTATGTCCGCATCGATCCGACAAGCGACCATTCTTTGATCCACGGGTCGCTTATTGTTCGCGACAGAGCAGAAATAAAGGCACTACTTACGCCTATGACAGGTATGTGGCACGTCGTACCAAACCACCCTGTTACAACTTGGTCCGTAATCATTACGATCGCCACTGATCACAAGGAATTCGGCGGGGTTATCACGAGCACCAGTAATCAGGGAGTGCTCTTTACCTATCGTAGTAGTGGCACATTGCATTGGGTCTATCAGCAGTACGGAATGAAGGACCCTGCGGCCGCAATTCGCTCAGTGAACCGTCCTGAGAATCTCGAAACTTCAATATCGCCTACGGAAAAATGAGTGTGCCCCAAGTGATTTGGTGTAAGCATCAACGCGCCTATCAAGTGGGCATGACCGCAGCCGGCGATCTGGAGAGCAATTTAAACCTTATGCCGGGCAGTATGGGGCGATGGCGATCCACGCGGCGGTAGGTGCGGCCGCTGCGGCGGCAGGTGGTGGCAATGCGTTGCAGGGCGCGGGAGGCGCAGCGGCCGGCGAGGCGGTGACACCGTATCTCGAAAGCTACGGGGCGAGTGGAGAGTTGGCTGGCACAACACTCGTGGGTGCGCTCTTCGGCGGTGGGGCAGGTGCATCAACAGCATTGGCGGGTACGCAATACAACTATCTGGATCACCTCCAAATGGCGCAAGAAGCCGCCGCGAAGGCCGCCTGCAAGAACCAGCAATGCGTGGATAATGTCACTGCGCAGTACAACGCGCTTAGTTACACGCAAGACCTCAACATGGCCAATGGCCTGATCGAGTCAAGCAATTTGCCGTCATCGCTGGTTGCTGCGCTGAATTCCACTCAGCCAAACGCGCCGGCCTTTACAGCGCTGTTTAATCAGGCGTTGTCGTATCAAAACCCCAGCAGTCCAAGCACGACGCTGAATTACACGCTGGTCAATCAGCAGGATGGTCAGCCGTTGATGAGTGCGACACCGGGGGTCTCAGCTGATCCAGAACAACGGCGATATCCTTCAAGTGAATCCTGGACTGTTGCTGTTTTCACTGCCCCCTAGTTTGGGATACCAGGATTGTGCGCTGAGCCATGCGCCATCCTCACCGCCGGCCAGAACACCCGCTACTATGCTTGTGTCAGCGAGTGGTGGCAGCGCTTGTGGTGTTAGTTGGCTGATCAGACATGGCAGCATCAATGGTCGCCGCGAGGCCTTCGAGGTTGTGCGATGCCTCGTTGGTCAGCCAGACCATCTGGTTGACGACGTGCAACAGTTCGGTCGGTTGTACGTTGCCTACTTGCAGATCGATGATGACATCGACCATGCGTGGGCCGTCGAGTACGATGGGAAGGTCTTCGCTCATCAAGGTGCTGCGGGCGTTTTGTGCGGCGTAGACGGCGGCATAGCGGCGCAGTTTGTCGTTGTCGATCCAGCCGGCGGATTGATTGGCGACGGCGACGTCCCAGGCTTCATGCCGCAGGATCGGCCAGCGCCAGTCGAGATAAAGCCCGTCCGGTGCGTTTTGTTGCATGTGCTGAATAATTTGCGCATCGCTGGCGTGGGCCTTGATGTCTTGCACCAGCACGTCGCGAAGTTTTTGCAGATCGTGCATGCGTTGGGTATCGCGCGCGCGTGCTTTGTCGATCTCGCTGCGGTTGGTGCGGATCTCCGCTTCGATCTGCGTGCTGGCCGCTTCGGCGGCGTGGCGCTCGTGCACGTGTTCCACCCAGGCTTCCAAGGCCAATGCGGTGACGATGCCAAGCACGATCATCACATAATGCTTGGCCAGATCCTTCATGGTTTCCATGGGCATTTTCGCCGGTTCAACGTGCATGGGTCGTTCCCTGGCAATGGATGGAATGGGCGAAGGGTAATGGATTTTTGTCGCGGGTGCCGGTCCCTCGCCGCACGTGCTGTTTTACGCGAACAGGTCGCGCTGAGCGATAAAGCTGTCCTGGTCCACGAAGCCCGACAGGCCCACGCCCACCAGTCGATAGCGGCTGTCGGCGGGGCGTTCCACGCGGCCGCGCAGTGCGCAAGCGACGTCGGCCAGTTCCTGCGCGGAGCTGGGCAGCGAGGAGGGCGTGAGGCTGCGGGTGAGAGTGTGGAAGTCGGAGGTTTTCAGTTTCAGCACGATAGTGCGTGCGATGCGTCCGCGTTGCGCTTCGCGTTGATGCGCGGCCCAGGTTTTTTCGGCCAGCTGGCGGATGTGCGGTTCGAGTTCGTCCAGCGTGAGGTCGTGCTCGAAGGTATCTTCGGCGGACACTTGCAAGGTGAGCTGGTTGGGTTGCACGGCGTGATCGTCGATACCCAGCGACAGCTCGTGCAGGCGGCGGCCCCAGCGGCCCAAGCGCATCTCGAGTTCGGTCAGCGTCAAGGTGCGCAGGTCGCTTACCGTCTTGATGCCCATCGCTTCCAGTTTGGCTTCCATCACCTTGCCCACGCCGGGCAGCCGGTTGACCGCCAGCGGCGCGAGGAAGGCCTGCACCTGGTGCGGGCGGATCACGAACAGGCCGTCCGGCTTGTTCCAATCGGAAGCGATTTTCGCCAGGAATTTGTTCGGCGCCACGCCGGCGGAGGCGGTAAGGTGGGTTTCCTCGCGGATGGCCGCGCGGATCGCCTCGGCGGTGGCGGTGGCCGTGGGCAGGTTGCTCTTGGTGGCGGTGACGTCGAGGTAGGCTTCGTCCAGCGACAACGGTTCGATCAGGTCGGTGTGCCGCGCGAAGATTTCGCGCACCTGCCGCGACACGGCCTTGTAGCGCACGAAATCCGGCGGCACGAAAATCGCCTGCGGACACAGCCGCTCCGCACGCACCGCGGGCATGGCCGAGCGCACGCCGAATTTGCGTGCTTCATAACTGGCCGCGCACACCACCGAGCGCGCGCCGCGCCAGGCCACGACCACCGGCTTGCCGCGCAGCGACGGATCGTCGCGCTGCTCCACCGATGCATAGAAGGCATCCATGTCAACGTGGAGAATCTTGCGGGGTGGGGTGGACACGCTGCTACCGGTCGCGGTTGATAGGGCGATTTTAAGCGCTGGCCTGGGTGTGCGCATGCCGGAGTGTCGGCGTGCGCATGGCAGGCCTGGGCTGAAGTACAGGCGCCATGTCGCACGTGTCTGGCATGCCGCATCATAGGTGGGGCTACTGCCGCCGGTAGGTTGCGCAGGGTGGGTGGCTTAACCATCCGGCGGATGCCACGCGGAATGGGTCGATCTTGCCGCGAGATGGGATGCAGGCGCTGTAGCATCGGCTCGATAGCCGGCCCGGTTAAGACACGCCAGCCAGGAGCCGCGTTGCCGGTGCGGGCAAAGATGGGATGCCAGGCCCGGTACCCGGGCCTGGGCATGGCCGCCAGGCCTACACGCTTTATGGGATTTCCTTGTCGCGCTCGCACAGCCCCGGCTTTTTTCCGCACGCCGATGGCGGCGACCCCTGCCATAGGGCATAGGTCATCCGAAATTTTGGTGCCGACTCGGGTTAATGTCGGCATCTATGACCGACGAAACTTCGCAACATTCCTATCTGCGGCGGCTGGGCGTCTGGGACGGTGCCGCCATTGTCGTGGGCGGCGTGATCGGCGGCGGCATTTTCCGCACGCCGGCCACGGTGGCCAAGCAAACCGGCGCGGGCCTGCCGCTGTTGACGCTATGGGCCATCGGCGGCCTGCTTACGCTGGCCGGGGTGCTGTGCTACGGCGAGCTTGGCGCGCGGCGGCCGCAGGCGGGCGGCATCTATATCTATCTGCGCGAAGCCTTCGGTTCGTTGCCGGCGTTCCTGTTCGGCTGGACGATGGCGCTGATCAATTACCCAGGCAGCGTAGCAGCGGTGGCCACCACTTTCGCCGATTATTTCTGCCATGCCTGCGGCCTCTCGGCGATCTGGGTGAAGCCATCGGCGGTGGGGGCGATCGTTTTCATTGTCGGCGTGAACCTGTTTGGCATTCGCGCGGGCGCGTGGATGCAGAACCTTTTCACGATCCTCAAGCTCGCCGCCATCGCGATGCTGGTGGTGGTGGGGCTGGTGCTGGCGCACGGGCATTTCGATCGCGTGCTGGCGGTCGATAGCGCGCATCCGGTGCCCAGCGGCGCGTGGATCGGCGCCTTGCTGCCGGTGTTGTTCGCCTATGGCGGCTTCCATTACCTCAACGACCTGGCCGGCGAAGTACGCGATCCCCAACGCACGCTGCCGCGCGCGCTGGCGATGGGCATGATCGGCGTGGTGGTGTGCTATCTGCTGGTCAATATCGCCTACCTCACGGGATTGGGGCATGCGGGCCTGGCGGCCAGCATCGCGCCCGCGGCCGATGTGATGAGCAACATCTTCGGCACGGCCGGCGCGCGGATCATGGCGGTCGGCATTGCCTGCTCCACGTTCGGCTATTGCAGCATCGCCATCGCCGGCGGCGCACGCGTACTGCAGACGATGGGCGCGGACGGCATGTTTTTTCGCTCGGTGGGGCGCATCGACTCGCGCTGGCGCGCGCCGCAGATCGCGCTGGCGGTGCTGGGCGGGTGGGCCATCGTGCTGATCCTCACCGGTACGTTCGATCAGCTGCTGGACTACACCACGGTCGGCGAATGGCTGGGGCATGCCTTCGGCATCGCCACGCTGTTCTGGTATCGGCGCCGCTTTGCCGATCAATCGCTGCCCTATCGCGTGCCGTGGTATCCGGTGATTCCGTTCGTATTCGTCGCCACCGTGTTCGGCGTGATCATCGCCACGGTGATCAACCAGCCGCACGATGCGGGCATGAGCCTTTTGATCATTGCGCTGGGCGTGCCGGTGTATGCGTTGTGGCGTTACTGGCAGGCACGGCGCGCGGCTTGAGCTGCCGCCATGCGGATGGATGACGCATACTGCGCGAATCTTTCTTCGCCCGGATCGGCCATGAAGCAGCTCGCGCTGGTGATAGCCCTGGTATCAGGTGTGTTGCCGCTTGCCCGCGCGAAGGCGGCCGAGGTGGCCGACCTTTCCCGTGCAAGCACGGGCGCGCAACTGCAACTTTTGCAGGTGGAACGCGTCGGCGGCACCGAACACGATAGCCGCGGCACGGCGCTGCAGCGCTACGCGTTCGAGCCGTCCGGCCGGCCGCAACTGGTCATCGCGCCGGCCAGCGGTACGTGGAACTGGTCGGGGCAGGGCGCGCTGCGGATCCAGGTACAGAACGCCATGGCATGGGCGGTCACGCTGGTGGTCGATATCGATGGCACCACGCCGGACCAGCATCTGCACGCGGTGGTGGGATTGCCCGCGGGTCCCGCGCAAACGCTGATCGTGCCATTGCACGCCACCTCGCCGCGCAGCTTTGGCATGCAGGCAGGGCCGCCGATGCCGTTCGACGATCATGGCAGCGCGGTGTTCGTGGCGACGACCGTCGAAGGCTCGATCGACCTTGCACACGTTCATGCCATTCATCTTGGCATGCCCGCACCGCAGGCCGCGCAGCAAGTGCTGCTTGGAAGCATGGGTACGACAGCGGGCGATGCCGCGTTGCAGAGCGCCTACAGCGGCATCGTCGATCAATGGGGACAGTACACGCGCGGCCGGTGGCCGGAGAAAATCGACAGCGATGCGGCCTTGCGCGCCGCGCACCTGCAGGAACAACGCACGCTTGCCGCGGCGCTGGCGCAACGGCATGGCCTGGATGCCTACGGCGGCCGCCAGGATATCGCGCTCACGCGCACGGGTTGGTTCCACACGCAGAAGGCGAACGGCCGCTGGTGGCTGGTTACGCCCGATGGCCACGCGTTTTTCTCGCTGGGCGTAAACGCCGTGGCTGCCGACAACTCGCGTACCTATGTGCAAGGGCGCCAGTACATGTTCGTCAACCTGCCGCTGGACCAGGCACCATGGCACACGTTCTACGGCCTGGACGACAGCCGCGATGCCGAACGCGGCGCCAGTGCGGGCCTGGGTGACAATCACGGGCGCTGGTTCGATTTTTACGAAGCCAATCTCTATCGCGCCACCGGTGCCGACTGGCTGACGATCTGGCGGCGGCGCACGCTCGATCGCCTGCAGGCGTGGGGTTTCAACACCATCGGCAACTGGAGCGATGACGCGCTGGGCCGGATGCATCGCGTGGCCTACACCTTGCCGATCGATATCAACGGCACGTTTGGCAACGTTTCCAGCGGTTTCGATTATTGGGGGCGCATGCCCGATCCCTTCGATCCGCGTTTCGCGCAAGCGGTCGAGCGTGCGGTGGCGAGCGCAAGCGAACATGCGCGCAACGATCCATGGCTGCTGGGCTATTTCGCCGACAACGAACTGGCGTGGGCGGGCCGGGGGCCGCAAGGGCGCTGGGGCCTGGCGGTGGGTACCTTGCGTGGGCAGGCGCGCAGCGATGCCAAGCAGGCGTTCATCGCCATGCTCAAGAAAAAATACGGCGAGCCGGCGAAGCTGGCGGCGGCGTGGGGCATCGCGTTGACCGATTGGCAGGCATTGAATGCCACGAATGTCGCCGCGCCCGTGCCCAATGAAGCGCATCCGGCCATCGCCGAAGATTACAGTGCATGGTTGCGCGTCTATGCCGATAAATATTTCGGCACTGTCGCGGCGGCGATCCATCGGCATGACCCGCATCACTTGTTTCTCGGCGGCCGTTTCGCCGTAAATACGCCCGAAGCGGTGGCATCGTGCGCGCGCTATTGCGATGTGCTCAGCTTCAACGTGTATGCGGATGTGCCGCAGCATGGCGTGGATCTGGATGCCGTGCACCGGCTGGATAAGCCAGTGCTCATCACCGAGTTCCATTTCGGTTCGGACGATCGCGGCCCGTTCGGCAAGGGCGTGGTGTCGGTGTGGAACGAGGCGCAGCGCGGCCCGGCCTATGCGCATTTCGTGCAGGCGGCGGCGAGCGATCCGGACATCGTCGGTACGCATTGGTTTGAGTACGTGGATCAGCCGGTGACGGGGCGCCTGATCGATGGCGAGAACAGCCATATCGGGCTGGTCGGCATGACTGACTTGCCGTTCGGTGCCTTCGTGGATGCGGTGCGCAAGGCCAATCTGGGTCTTGTGCATTGAATCATGCCCGGCGACGTTCATCGCCGGGCATCGTTTGCGTTTGCGTGCGTGCGATCGCCGGCGTTAGTTATTGGCAAGCACGCTGGACGATCGCGCCAGCGTGTCGGCGTTGTTCACCGCGTTATGGAAGGTCAACGGGCTGATGCTGCCGCCCCAATTGGGAATCCGGCCATTGTTGCGGTTGAGGTACCAATGATCCTTCGTGCCGGCCCCGGTATGCGTGAATTCGTGCACCATCAATTCATTGAGGTCCGCCGGGCGCCAGTTTCGCAGCGTATATTTCGTAAATTGCACCGTTCCATTGCCAAACGCGACCGCGGACGGAGAGTTGGGGCCGCCCTCGCCGCCGACCTGCAAATTGCGCGCGCCGGTACGTTTGCTTTCCTGCATCTGGTTCAACGTATTGCGCAGCCCTTGTTCGATACGGGCCTTGCCGCCTTCGGACGATGCGCCACGGCCGAACAACGTGTTCATCGTCGCACTGGTTGCGCGCGACCAGTTGCCGCGTACCTGGGTAAGCGCCAGGATGACGTTGTGGATGCCGCCGTCGAGTGCCCGCAGGATGGTGCCGCGATAGCCGCGTGGATAAGAGGCGGGTGCTGCGGCCGCGGTCCATTTGCCGTCTGTACGCTGCAGTGGCGCGACTTCTTTGCCCGAACGAGGATCAAGCACCTGCCAGGTGAGGCTTTGCCGGTCGAAGCCGCCCACCCGGTAGATATCACCGTCCACGTCGGCGAAATAGTGGCGGCTTCGATCGGCGAGGGTGCGGGTATAGATGCCGTTGCGATCAGGCTGCAGTCCGCGCAGATGGTTGGGGGAAACCCGGTACTGGTGCAGATCCCCGCTGCGCAGACGCGTGACTGGCGTATCCGGCGCGCCGGGCGGGGTGCCGGCAGGTCGTTCCGCGCGCACCGGTGAAGCATTGAATGACGGGCTGGCGGCCGATGCGTTGCGGGCCTGCGGCGGGATGCCTGGCCCCTGGTAGGACACGGGCGTATCCGGCGCGCCGGGGGGAGATCCGGCTGGCCGCTCCACACGCACGGGCGAGGGTCCGGACCCGCAGGGAGCGGCGCAGAAGTCGCCGCTGGCGGATGAGTAGCGGTCCTGAGAGTTGACGCTGATGGATAACATGCATGCGCTCCTTCGCTGTTTCTCGATGGTCGGCTGTCGAGGCCACCGTATCCGTCCGAAATGCCGGCCAGGGGGTATCGATATACCGCCTGACGGAGCATCCCTAGCCCCGTCCGGGCCGTTTCATTCGCGGTAAGCCATTGATATACATTTAATCGCAGCGCCCTCTTCATTTTCACCAAAAAAGGTGAAAAGATAGGGCCATGACCCTGCACCTCACCAGTCGCCAGTCCAACATCCTCGCCTTCATCCGGGCCCGCCTGCAGCAAACCGGCGAGGCGCCCACGCTGGAGGAAATCGGCAATGCCATGGGCCTGCCCAACGTCAGCGCGGTGCTCAAGCACGTGCGCTCGCTGGAGGCCAAAGGGCGGCTGGCGATCGAAGCCAATCGCGCGCGCGGCATCCGGCTGATCCAGGAGAGCGATCCGCTGGCCGCCGACACCATGGAGCTGCCGCTGATCGGCCGCATCGCCGCCGGCGAGCCGATCTTTTCCGAGTCGCGCGTGGAGCGCAGCCTGCATGTGTCGCGTGACCTGTTTCAATTGCGTCCGGATTACCTTGTGCGCGTCATCGGTGATTCGATGCGCGACGAAGGCATCCTCGATGGCGACCTGGTTGCCGTGCACGCCACGCCGGTCGCACGGCATGGCCAGATAGTGGCCGCGCGTGTGGATGACCGCTTCACCATCAAGCGCCTGTACTGGAAAGACGATGTGATCCGCCTGCTGCCCAACAGCGCCGGTTACCAGCCGATCGATCCGGATCCCACCGAAGACTTCGCCATCGAAGGCTTGTTCGCAGGTCTGGTGAGGGGTGCCTGATGAGCGCGGTGGTGCCGCTGTCCCATCTGCTCGACGCGCGACAGGTATGGCGCGGCGAGGCGCTGCCGATCGTGGAGGGCGAGCAGCCGACCGGCTGGCCGCAACTGGACGCGGTGCTGCCCACTCGCGGCTGGCCGGCGGGCGCACTGTCGGAAATCCTGCTGCCGGCCGATGGCATCGGCGAATTGCGGCTGGTACTGCCGACGCTGGCGCGCCTGACGCAGGGTACGCGTCCGGTGGTGCTGGTCGCGCCGCCGTATCTGCCCTGCGCCATGGGCTGGCGCCAGCACGGCGTCAACCTGCAGCGGCTGGACATCGTCGATGCGCAAGCACAACAAGTGCTGTGGGCGGCCGAACAATGCCTGCGTTCGGGCAGCTGTGCCGCCGTGCTGGCGTGGCCGCGCCAGGCGGACGATCGCAGCTTGCGCCGCCTGCAGGTGGCGGCGGATACCGGACGCGCGCTGGCGTTCGTGTTCCGCGACCGCAAGCATTTGGCGAACGCTTCGCCCGCATCATTGCGGCTGGAGCTTGCCACCTCGCCGCGCAACGCCATCTGGGTGCGCAAATGCCGTGGCGGCAACGCGCCCTCGCAGCCCGTTTCCTTCGATCACATCCAGCGTTTTTCCAGCTCCCGTGGAGAGGGCACAGGGACGTGCCCGATTTTGCCGAGTGAGGGAGGCCGGAATCCGGCGGTAAGCACCATGGCTCATCAGCGTGGGTCTTGCTTGCCTGATTCCGGCCTTCACCATCCTCACGCACGCAAGAAGCCCAGCGCGTGAGGCCGGCCTATGTTGTGGGCCTGCCTGTTGCTGCCGCAGTTGGCGCTCGATGGCGTCCTGCGTCGCCGTGCCGATAACAGCCCGTTGGTGTTGGTGGACGGGCCGCTCAATGCGCGTACCGTCGTTGCCGTCAATGCGTCCGCGCGTGCAGCGGGCTTGCGCATCGGCCAGCGGCTGACTGCGGCGCAGGCCTTGCTGGCGCGCTTCGAGGCGATGGCGTACGACGCTTCGGACGCGCAGCGCTGGCAGCAGTTTCTGGCCGGCGTGGCGTATCGCTACAGCTCGCAGGTGGCGTTGCTGCCGCATGCGATCGTGCTGGAAGTCAGCAAGAGCCAGAGCCTGTTCGGCTCGTGGCAGATGATGGAGCGGCGCCTGCGCGAGGATGTCGGGCAACTGGATTTTCGCCATCGCCTCGCCGCTGCGCCGACTCCGCATGGCGCCTACGTACTGGCGGGCGTACGCGACGGGCAGACGGCGTTGAGCCATGAAGGCATGCTGCGCCTGCTGGAAAGCGTACCGTTGCACAAGAGCCGCCTGCCGCCAGCGGCGGTCGATGCGCTGCCACGCATGGGCATACGCTGCCTTGGTCCATTGCTGCGCATGCCGCGCGATGGCCTGCAACGCCGCTTCGGCGCCGAGCTGCTGCGGGCGATGGATCGCCTGACCGGCGATGCCCCCGCGGGTCTGGATCTCTACCTGCCGCCCGATGCGGTGGACTGGACCGTCGAGCTTTCGCACGAAGTGGAAAACATCGCCGCGCTGGTCTTCCCCTTGAAGCGCATGACCGGCGATCTGGCGGCTTATCTTTCCGGCCGCGACGGCGGCGTGCAGCGCTTCGTGTTGCGACTGGAACATCGCGACGCACCGGCCACCGACGTAACGGTGGGCATGCTCGCACCCGAACGCAGCGCCGAGGTGTTGTTCGATGCCGCACGCGGGCGCCTCGAACAGGTGCAACTGCCCGCACCTGTGCTGGCCTTGCGCCTGATCGCCGACGATCTACCCGGTTTCGTGCCGGCCGGCCGCGACCTGTTCGACGAGCGCCCGGCCACGGCCTTGCCGTTGGAGCAACTGCGCGAGCGCCTGCGCGCGCGATTGGGCGATGGCGCGCTGTACCAGTGGGGCACCACGATCGATCCGCGTCCGGAACATTCGCAACGCATCTCGGCCGACAGCGAGGGGCCGCTCGATCCACGTCCGCGCCCCACCTGGCTGCTGGACCGCCCGATTCCGCTACGCGGCGCGCTGCGCATCATCGCCGGCCCCGAACGCATGGAAACCGGGTGGTGGGATGGCGGCGATACGCGCCGCGATTACTACATCGTGGAAACCGAGTTGGGCCAGCGCGCCTGGGCATTCTGCCCGCCGGACGAACAAACCGGCTGGATGCTGCACGGATGGTTCGCATGAGCGACTACGCCGAGTTGCACTGCCTGTCCGATTTCTCCTTTCAACGCGGCGCCTCCAGCGCGCGCGAATTGTTCGAGCGCGCCACCGATTGCGGCTACAGCGCACTGGCGATCACCGACGAATGCTCGCTGGCCGGCATCGTGCGCGCGTTCGAAGCCTCGCGCGACACCAAGATGCCCTTGATCGTGGGCAGCGAGATCCGGCTGGAAGATGGCCCCACGCTGGTACTGCTGGTGGAGACCAGGCAGGGCTATATCTCGCTGTGCCGCCTGATTACCCAGGGCCGCCGCGCGTCGGCCAAAGGCAGCTACCGCCTGTGCAAAGCCGATCTTGGCGACGGCGCGCCCGGCACGCTGGCGTTGTGGATACCCGGGCGTGAACCGGCTCGTGAACATGGCACCTGGGTCAAGCGCATTTTCGGCGACCGTGCGTGGCTGGCGGTGGAACTGCATCGCGATAGCGACGACGCCTCGCGCCTGTCCGAACTGCAGACACTGGGCGACGCGCTGGACCTGCCGCGCGTCGCCACCGGCGACGTGCACATGCATGTCCGCCGGCGTCTGCCGCTACAGCACACGATGACCGCGATCCGTCATCGCCTGACCGTCGCCGAAGCCGGCGCGGTGCTGTTTCGCAACGGCGAGCGCCATCTGCGTCGACGTTGCGCGCTGGAAAAAATCTATCCCAGGCCGTTGCTGGACGAGAGCGTGCATATCGCCAGGCGTTGCACTTTCAGCATGGGTGAACTGCGCTACGCCTATCCCGCCGAGCTGGTGCCGGACGGATACCAGTCCATCCAGTGGCTACGCCAACTGGTGGCCCAAGGCATGGCGTGGCGCTGGCCCGCGGGCGTTCCCGGGCACATCGAAAAAACCATCGAGCACGAGCTGCGGCTGATCGAAAAGAAAGGCTACGAAGCTTATTTTTTGACGGTGCAGGACATCGTGCGTTTCGCGCGCAGCCAGGGGATTCTTTGCCAAGGCCGCGGTTCGGCGGCCAATTCCGTCGTGTGCTACGCGTTGGGCGTGATGGATGCCGATCCGGAAAAAGTGCAACTGCTGGTGGAGCGCTTCATTTCCGAGGAGCGCAACGAGCCGCCCGATATCGATATCGATTTCGAGCACGAGCGGCGCGAGGAAGTCATTCAATACATCTACAACAAATACGGCCGCGAGCGCGCCGCCATCGCGGCAACCGTGATCAGCTATCGCGGCAAAAGCGCGGTGCGCGACGTGGCCAAGGCGCTGGACCTGCCGGCCGACCAGATCGACAAGCTCAGCGGCATCCTGGCGTGGTGGGATGGCGAAGCATCGCTGGACGGTCGCCTGCGCGAGCAGGGTTTCGATCCCGGCGCGCCGGTGCTGCGCAAGGTGCTGGCGCTGAGTGCGCAACTGATCGGCATGCCGCGTCATCTCAGCCAGCACGTGGGTGGCTTCGTCATCGCCGATGCGCCGTTGCACGAACTGGTCCCGGTGGAAAACGCGGCCATGCCCGATCGCACCATCATCCAGTGGGACAAGGACGACCTGGACACCATGGGCCTGCTCAAGGTCGATTGCCTTGCCCTGGGGATGCTGACCTGCATCCGCAAATGCTTCGATCTGGTGCGCAAGCATCGCGGCACGGCGCCGACCATGGCGACGATCGAGCATGGCGACCCACGCACTTATGCCATGATCCAGCGCGCCGACACCATCGGCGTGTTCCAGATCGAAAGCCGTGCGCAGATGTCGATGCTGCCGCGCCTCAGGCCGGCGCATTACTACGACCTGGTGATCCAGGTCGCCATCGTACGGCCCGGTCCGATCCAGGGCGGCATGGTGCATCCGTATCTGCGCCGCCGTCGCGGCGAAGAACCGATCCAATACCCATCGGAAGCCTTGCGACCGGTGCTCGAGCGCACCTTGGGCGTGCCGCTGTTCCAGGAACAGGTGATGAAGCTGGCGATGGTAGCCGCCGATTACACGGCCGGGCAGGCCGATCAATTGCGGCGCTCCATGGCGGCGTGGAAACGCCATGGCGACATGGAGGTACATCGCGAGCGCATGACCAAGGGCATGCTGAAAAACGGTTATAGCGAAGCGTTCGCCGCGCAGATTTTCGAGCAGATCAAAGGTTTCGGCAGTTATGGTTTTCCGGAAAGCCACGCCGCCAGCTTCGCCAATCTGGCCTACATCAGCAGTTGGCTGAAGTGCCATCAACCGGCGGCCTTCCTGTGCGCTTTGCTCAACGCGCAGCCCATGGGCTTCTACAGTGCCAGCCAGCTGGTACAGGATGCGCAGCGGCATGGCGTGCGCGTGCGGCCGATGGACGTGCGCCATAGCGATTGGGACTGCACGCTGGAGCCTGACGCGCACAGCGACGGCGGCTTGGCGCTTCGTCTGGGCTTGCGCCAGTTGCGCGGCTGCAGCGAGGCGGTTGCGTTGCGCATTTCAAAGGCGCGGGAATTTAAGCCCTTCCGCGACGTGGTCGATCTGTGCACGCGCGCGGGGCTGGATGCGCGTCATCAGGATCTGCTGGCCGACGCGGGCGTGCTGCGCGGACTGGCGGGGCATCGCCATCGTGCGTTGTGGCTGACCCGTGGCGTGGAAACGCAGCGGCCCCTGTTCGGCCGCGAAAGCCCGCGCGAACACGAGATCGTGCTGCCGCTGCCCACACCCGAGGAAAACCTCCATGCCGACTACGCACATAGCGGCCTCACGCTCGGCCCGCATCCGCTGAAACTGCTGCGTGGCCGCCTGCGCGCCGCGCATTTCATCGATTCGCGCAGCCTGCACCAGCAACCGCACGAAACGCAGGTGCGCACCGTGGGCCTGGTCACGCAGCGGCAACGGCCGCAAACGGCAAGCGGCGTTACCTTCATGACCATTGAGGACGAGTTTGGCTACGTCAATGTGGTGGTGTGGAACCATGTGGCACAGCGTCAGCGCAGGCCATACCTGGAAGCGCGCCTGTTGGCCGTCGAGGGACGGTGGGAGGCGGTCGATGGCGTGAGCCATCTGATCGCGCAGCGCCTGCGCGACGTCAGCGACATGTTGGGCGACCTGGATGCGCGGTCGCGGGATTTTCATTGAAGCGCTATGGGCGTGGAGCTTGCAATGCAGACGCTGCTTTTCGATGAAACGGTACGGACGATCGCGGACGCTTCGACCGGGCCGATCACCTACCAGCCCGGCGTGGTAGCGCCGCCGTTGGCAGATAGCTGGTTTGCCGCGCTGCGCGATGCCGTCGACTGGCATGCCAGTACGCGCATGATGTACGAACGCATGGTGGGCGTACCGCGCCTGCACGGGCATTACGCCATCGACGATCCCGCACTGCCTGGCGTGCTGCGCGAAATGCTTGCCGTGGTCGAACAGGTGGTGCCGGCGCCCTTCAATAGCATCGGGTTGAATTTGTATCGCGACGAGCACGACGGCGTGGCGCCGCATAACGACAAACTGCATGAGCTGGCGCCGCACCAGCCGATCGTGCTTTTGTCGCTGGGCGCGACGCGAACCATGGTGATACGCCGCAAGCTGCCGCCGCATTTGAAGACCGAACTGGAGCTGGAAGCGGGGAGCTTGCTGCTGATGGGGTGGAATGCGCAGCTGCATTACGACCATGGCATTCCCAAGCTGCGCCAGCCGGTGGGGGCGCGGATCAGCGTGGCGTTCCGGGTCAGGCCGGCGCGCGCCCGGGAAGCCTGGGGTACGTCCTGATTTCTTGCGCGCCATTCCGGCGCGGGTACCATCCAGTGGTCTGAGGCTGCCTGCGTTTTGACACGGCCGCGCGCTCCGGTCACCGGATCGGGGATGTGTGCCGGAACGATGAGCGTATGGGCACGTGGACCGAATGGAGGTTCAGGCCGGTGGCAGAAATGCGTCCAAATACGCAGGCAAATGCGCAGGATGTTCGATAACGACTTGCGCGCCCGCTGCTTCCAATTCTTCGCGACTACCAAACCCCCACAACACGCCGATCCCCGCCACGGCATTGGCCAGCGCACCTTCCATGTCGAAACGCCGGTCGCCGATCATCACCGTCTCCTGCGGCGCGGCGCCGAAATCGGCCAACGCAGCGGCGATCATCGAGGCCTTCTCGCTATGCGGGCTCGACGGATGCGGCCCGTACAGTTTCTCAAAGTGATGCCCGAACGGCAGCGCCTGGACGATGGGCTGCGCATGCTGCCGCGGTTTGCTGGTGACCACGGCAAGGCGGTGGCCGGCCGCGTGCAGCGCGACCATCATGTCCTCGACGCCGGGATAGATGCTGTGTTCGCGCCAACCGAGCGTGGTGAAGCGCTCGTGGTAATACGCCACCGCCGCCTCCACGCGTTCGGCATCGCCGCCCAAAAGCGGCGCAAAGTTGTGCCGCAGCGGCGGGCCGATCCACGCGCGCAGATCGGCAGGCGAGGGCACGCCGAGCTTTGTCAGTGCGTGGCGGATGCACGCGCTGATGCCGGCCTGCGAATCGATCAGCGTGCCGTCGAGGTCGAACAGGCACAGCATCAATGGGCGGCGCGTGCCTTGAGCGCTGCCACCGCCGGCAGTTCCTTGCCTTCGAGGAATTCCAGGAACGCGCCGCCGCCGGTGGAGATGTAGGAAACCTTGTCGGCGATGCCGTACTTGTCCACCGCAGCCAGCGTGTCGCCGCCGCCGGCAATGGAGAAGGCCTTCGAATCGGCCACCGCGCGGGCCAGCACTTCCGTGCCCTTGGCGAAGGCATCGAATTCGAACACGCCCACCGGGCCGTTCCACACCACCGTGCCGGCCTTGGCGATCAACTCGGCATATTGCCGGGCGGTTTCCGGGCCGATGTCCAGGATCATCTCGCCTTCTTTCACCTGATCCACCGGCTTGACGGTAGCCGGTGCGTGTGCGGAAAACTCCGGCGCCACCACCACGTCCACCGGCATCGGCACCTGCGCGCCGCGGCGCCTGGCATCGGCCAGCACCTTCTTGGCGGCGGGAATAAGATCGGGTTCGTACAGCGAATTGCCCACAACGTGGCCGGCCGCGGCGATAAAGGTGTTGGCGATGCCGCCGCCCACGATCAGCTGGTCGACCTTGCCGATCAGGTTTTCCAGCAGCGTGAGCTTGGTCGATACCTTCGAACCCGCCACGATGGCGAGCAGCGGATGCGCCGGATGTTCCAGCGCCTTGCCCAGCGCGTCCAGTTCATCGCACAGCAAGGGGCCGGCCGCGGCCACCGGCGCGAACTTGATCACGCCATGGGTGGAGGCCTGCGCGCGATGGGCGGTGCCGAAGGCATCCATCACAAACACGTCGCACAGCGCGGCATATTTCTGGGACAGCGCTTGGTCGTCCTTGCCTTCGCCGACATTCATGCGGCAGTTTTCCAGCACCACCACTTCGCCTTCGGCCACGTCCACGCCGTCAAGGTAATCGGCGACCAGGCGCACCGGCGCGCCGAGTTTTTCGCCCAGCCACCTGGCGACGGGCTCAAGCGAGGACTCGGCATCGAACTGACCTTCCTTCGGGCGGCCCAGGTGCGACATCACCATGACCCTGGCGCCGGCATCGCGGGCGGCCTTGATGGTGGGCAGCGAAGCATCCAGGCGTTGGGTGGACGTGATGCGGCCGCTTTCGATCGGCACGTTCAAGTCTTCGCGGATAAGCACGCGCTTGCCGCGCAGGTCGAGGTCGCTCATGCGGGTGACGGTCACGTGATAGCTCCTGGCATAACTTAAGGAAGTGGAACAGGCCCATGGGCCGCAACCGCTTATTTTCCCGCCGGCGCCACGTCGATGCAAACGGCGGGGTTACACTCTTTGTTTCGTCCTTCCATGGAGTGGCCCGATGGCGGCCGATCTTGTCCTCTACAGTTACTGGCGCTCCAGCGCGTCTTACCGCGTGCGCATTGCGCTGAATTTAAAGGGTTTACATTACCGAACGCAGGCAGTGCACCTGGTCCGCGACGGCGGCGAGCAGCACGGGGCGGCCTACGCGGCGCTCAACCCGCAGCAGCTGGTGCCGACGCTGGTGGATGGCGAGCGGGTGCTGACGCAGTCGATGGCGATCGTGGAATACCTGGACGAAACCCATCCGCAGCCGCCGCTGCTGCCGTCCGATGCGCCGGGGCGCGCACGCGTGCGGGAGCTGGCGCAAATCGTCGGATGCGATATCCATCCGCTGGGCAACCTGCGTGTACTGCAGTGGCTGGGCAACCCATTCGAAGCGGGCGACGAGCAGAAGGGAAACTGGATGCGGCACTGGATGGCGATCGGCTTCCAGGCGTTGGAGGCGATGCTGGCCAGCAGTCCCCACACCGGGCATTACTGCCATGGCGATACGCCCAGCTTGGCCGACATATGCCTGGTGCCGCAGGTGTACAACGCGCGGCGCTGGAAGCTGCCGCTGGGTGATTATCCGACCCTTCTGCGCATCGATGCGATGTGTGCGGCGCATGCGGCGTTTCACGCCGCGGCGCCGGAGCAGCAGCCGGATGCGCAGAAGGCGGCTTGAGGTTTTCTTCCTCGCCGCTTCGGGGCAGAAGGTTGGGGTGAGGGCCGGCTTTTGCGACAACGCTTCTTATTGAAGTGTTGTTCGTTTGACATCCTCGCAAGGTCGGCCCCTCATCCGACCCTTCGGGCCACCTTCTCCCGGTGGGGAGAAGGTCATCAGGGCAGCTGAGATTCGCGCGAGGTTGGCCCCTCATCCGACCCTTCGGGCCACCTTCTCCTGGTGGGGAGAAGGTCATCAGGGCAGCTGAGATCCGCGCGAGGTTGGCCCCTCATCCGACCCTTCGGGCCATCTTCTCCCCGGAGGGGAGAAGATGATCAGGGCAGCCTTTGGCTGCGCATTTAGAATCCCAGCCCGTACGGATCGTTTCCGGCCAGCTCGGTGCTCTCGGCGTTGCCGCCCTCGGACAGACGGATCTTCAAGGCCAAACCGTCGCGCGAGTCGGCCTTCGCCAGCGCTTCTTCCAGCTCGATACGGCCGCCACGGTACAGCTTGTACAGCGACTGGTCGAAGGTCTGCATGCCTTCCTGCAGGCTGCGGTCCATCGCTTCCTTCACCTCGTGGATCTGGCCGCGGCGGATCATGTCGCGGATGAAGGGCGTGTTCAGCAGCACTTCCACCGCCGGCAGGCGGCGGCCGTCCTTGCCCAGTACCAGGCGTTGGCTGATCACCGCGCGCAGGTTGAGGGCCAGGTTCATCAGCACGTTCTTGTGCGCCGATTCGGGGAAGAAGTTGAGGATGCGTTCCAGCGTCTGGTCGGCGTTGTTGGAATGCAGTGTCGCCAGGCACAAGTGGCCCGTTTCGGAGAACGCGATCGCCGCTTCCATCGTATCGGTGTCGCGGATTTCGCCGATCATGATCACGTCGGGCGCTTCGCGCATCGCGTTGCGCAGGGCCTCGTGATAAGTATGCGTATCCAGGCCCACTTCGCGCTGGTTGACGATCGATTTCTTGTGGCGATGCAGGTATTCGATCGGATCCTCGATCGTGAGGATGTGGCCGGAGGAATTGGAATTGCGATGGTCGAGCATCGCCGCCAGCGTGGTGGACTTGCCCGAGCCCGTGGCGCCGACCACCAGGATCAGTCCGCGCGGCTCCATGATTAGGTCGCGGAAAATGGGCGGCAACTGCAGCTGTTCGACGCTGGGGATTTCGCTTTTGATGGCGCGGATCACCATGCCCACTTCGCCGCGCTGCTTGAATACATTGATACGGAAGCGTCCGGCTTCCTTCACCGCCAGCGCCATGTTGAGCTCCAGATCGCGCTCGAACTGCGGCACCTGGCCTTCATCCATGAGCGAATAGGCGATCTTTTTCACCATGCCGCTGGGCAGCCCGGTATTGCCGAGCGGGTAAAGCTTGCCCTCGACCTTGATGTTCACCGGGGCGCCGGTCGTCAGGAACATGTCCGACGCGCCCTTATCCACCATCAACTTGAGGAAGTAACCGATATCCACCGTGAAGACCCCAAAATTTTACGCATTGCATTCAAGGATTGTGCCCGCTCACAATACGCCGTGATCCTCGGAGAGGAATGAGTGATGGTGCACACATTTTCCCCGTTACAGGGACGCGACAGGCGTTTCAAGACGGTGGTCCCGGTATGGGTGGCGGCCGTGCTGCTGCTGTTAACCGGTTGCGCAAGCGTGCCTCCCCCGGATGGCGCGATGAATCAGGCCCAGGCCCAGCTGCAGGCGGCCCGCGACGCGGGCGCGTCCGATTACGATCCGGTCGATTTCGGCTTTGCACAGGATAAATTCCAGCAGGCCCAGGCCGCCATGGCCGACCGCAAGTATGCGCTCGCCGCGGATCTTGCCGACGAATCGCGTGCCGATGCCACCCTGGCGCGGACCAAGGCGCAACTGGGCCAGGCGCGTGCCCAAATTCAGTCCAAAACCGACGCAAACAGTCAGTTACGCTCCCAGAACGCCGAGGCGCAGTCGGAAAACGATCAGCACTATCAGCAGCTGAAGGCCCAGCTGGCCGCCCAGCAGGCCGCCGTGCAGCAGCAGGCGGGTGGGGACAACGGCGACAATCCGGCCTCCAGCGCATCGGCACCGGCCGCGCCGTCCAGTTCCGCCCTGCCCAGCCAGGCACCGGTCCAGCAGGACATGCCCGCGCCCTCGTCCTCGGTCCTTGGCAATCCGCCGCAGGGGCAGCAGGGCGGGTTCCAGACCCAGCCCGATACCGGCCAGCAGAACCCGAACCAGGGAGGCCAGCCATGAACAAACATCGCATATCGATCCTCGCCGCGGCCCTGCTGGCCCTGTTGGCCAGCACTGCCGTGCAGGCGCACAAGGACGACCTCGACGTCGATCGCCTCAACGACAGCCTCAACCAGCTGGCCAGCGATCCCACGCTGGGCACCTATGCCCAGGCCGACCAGGCGCTGGCGCGCGATGCGGTCAGCCAGCTCGCCCAGGCAAGCGGGCACGACCGGCCGCATGCGCTCTACATCGCCGAACGCCGCGTCGATCAGGCGAAGGCCGAGGCGCAGTTGCAACTGGCCCAGCGCCAGCTCAACCAGCTCGACCAGGAAAACGCGCAGCTGCAGCTCGATCGCAGCCGCATCGATGCCACCGCCGCGCAGCAGCAGCTGGATATCCAGCGCATGCAGTACCAGCTTTCGCAGCAGGAAACCGCGCGCCTGCAGGCCGAGGGCCAGGTCGCTGCCGATCAGGCCGCCCAGGCCCGCGCCGAAGCCGAGCAGGCCCGCAAAGTAGCCGCCGCGCAGGGCAGGGTCGCCGCCGCCGCGCGGCGACAGGCGGAACTGGCCGCCAAGGCGGCTAAGGCGCTGCGCTCGCAGATCCAGGACAGCCAGCAGCCTTCCGGTGGCTCCAACGGCGGTAATTGAGCAGGCTGCTGCCCGCCGTTTTACGGGTTTTTGATCAAAAAACCAGCACCGATGCGACTTCCCGGGGGGCGCTTGCGCCCCCTTCGGAGCGGGAGTAGGGTCGAGTTGCCGTGGACCTCCAGCTTCCGCGGTTTTTAACGACCCGAATCATGCGCACACCCGCCAACGTCCCCTCGCCCAGGTCCTTCCCCAAGGACGTGGGGTGCGGTCATGTGCGCGATTCGATTCTGCTCAAAGTTGTCTGCCCGCAGTTTTGCGAGGAGGTTGGATCATGTTTGAAAACCAGCAGCGTGACGATGTCGAAGCCTTGATGAAAGCCGACGCGGAGTTTCGCCGGCTTTACCAGTATCACAGGGAGCTCGACAGCAAGGTGCACGATGCCGAAATCGGCGTTCTCCCCATCGACGACATGACCTTGGCAGGGATGAAGAAAGAAAAACTCTACGCCAAGGAGCGCCTTCAGCGCATGTGGGATATGCAGCACCCCGTCAACTGACCTGCGTGTTTTCGCATGATGCACGGCCCCGGTACACCGGGGCCGTTTCATCTTCAGGGATGCGTTTTTGGCAGCGTCTTCAGCCGATCTTTTTTCAAACGGCATTGCCGGCAGCATGTTCGTGCAGGCGCATGCGCCCATGTATGCCACGGCCATGAACGGGTGCCATTCAATCGCTTCATCCGGATCGACGGATTGCCTGAATCGGATGCACGGCCCGCCACGCACCGCATGTCATCGGGCTTTTCTCGCGCGGAGCCCATACGACCCTCGGTTATGATGGGCGGCCGGCGCGACGATGAAGTCCGCGTTGGAGTATCCACGCCAAGGAGTTTTCATGACGGTCAATGCAAGCGTCCTCGAACTGATCGGTAATACCCCCATGGTGCGCGCGCAGCGCCTGGACACCGGGCATTGCGAGCTTTTCCTAAAGCTGGAAAGCGCCAATCCGGGTGGCTCGATCAAGGATCGCATCGGCCTGTCGATGGTCGAAGGCGCCGAGAAAGCCGGCAAGATCAAACCCGGCGCCACGCTGGTGGAAGGCACTGCCGGCAATACCGGCTTGGGCCTGGCGCTGGTGGCGCAGGCCAAGGGCTATCGCCTGATTCTGGTCGTCCCCGACAAGATGAGCCGCGAGAAAATCTTCAATCTCAAGGCCATGGGCGCCGAAGTGGTGCTGACGCGTTCGGATGTCGCCAAGGGTCATCCGGAGTACTACCAGGACATGGCCGAACGCATCGCGCGCGAAACGCCCGGTGCGTATTTCATCAACCAGTTCGGCAATCCGGACAATCCGCTCGCGCACATCCAAACCACCGGCCCGGAAATTCTCAAGCAGATGGATGGCAAGGTCGATGCGGTGGTGGTGGGCTGCGGATCCTCCGGCACCATGACGGGGCTGTCCAAGTACTTCGCCGAACATTCGCCGCATACGGAAATCGTGCTGGCCGATCCGGTGGGTTCGATTCTCGCCCAATACATCAACGAAGGCGTGCTATCGACCAAGTCCGGCAGTTGGATGGTCGAAGGCATCGGCGAAGATTTCCTGCCGACGATCAGCGATTTTTCCCGCGTAAAAAAAGCCTACGCGATTTCCGACAAAGAGAGCTTTCTCGCCGCACGCGAACTGCTCGCCAAAGAAGGCGTGCTCGGCGGCTCCTCCACCGGCACCCTGCTGTCCGCCGCGCTGAAATATTGCCGCGAGCAGACCCAGCCCAAGCGCGTGGTGACGCTGGTGTGCGACACCGGCAACAAATACCTGTCGAAGATGTACAACGACTATTGGATGCTCGACAACGGCTTCATCGCGCGCGAACAGCACGGCGACTTGCGCGATCTGCTGCTGCGGCCGTTCGCGCAGCGCGACACCGTGGTGGTCGGCCCGAACGAATTGCTGATGACGGCCTACACGCGCATGAAGCTCTACGACGTGTCGCAGCTGCCGGTGATGGACGGCCATCGCATCGTGGGCATCCTCGATGAATCGGACGTATTGATGCACGTGCACGCCGACGAAGCGCGCTTCCGCGACTCGGTCGCCACCGCCATGATCACCGACCTGCAGATGCTGGACGTGCGCTCGCCGATCCAATCGCTGCTGCCGGTATTCGAGCGCGGCCACGTGGCCATCGTGGTGGATGGCGAGCAGTTCCTGGGCCTGATCACCCGCATCGACCTGTTGAACTATCTGCGGCGCAAGGTGCACTAACTTCGCGTCGCGGGCAAAGCGCGCGCTGGTGGAGTTGGAACGATCCAAGTCCGCTCGCGCGCTTCGCTTTCGCACCGTGCGCTTCGTTTCACCATGGCCGTGCGCCCGATTCTACGCAGGCATGACATGCCGGCTGGAAAGCTGATCGAAACGGCATGCCCTTAATGTGCCCGCTCATTTTGACCAGGAACCGACCCCATGTGTGGAATTGTCGCCGCCGCTGCCCAACGAGACGTCGGCCCGCTGCTGATTGCGGGCCTGAAGGCGCTCGAATACCGCGGCTACGACTCGGCCGGCCTTGCCGTACTCGAATCGGGCCAGGTGCACCGCGTGCGCGCCAAGGGCAAGGTGCGCGAGATGGAGTCGCTGTATCTGGCCGACCCTTTCCCCGGCGGCACCGGCATCGCGCACACCCGCTGGGCCACCCATGGCGTACCCAACGAAGCGAACGCGCACCCGCACATGGTCGGCCGCGTGGCGGTGGTGCATAACGGCATCATCGAAAACTACGCGCCCCTGCGCGCGCAGTTGCAGGCCAAGGGCAGCGTCTTCAGCTCCGAAACCGACACCGAAGTCATCGCCGCGATCATCGACGCGAACCTCGCCAAAGGCATCAGCCTGCGCGAAGCCGTGCTCGCCAGCGTGCGTGAACTGGAAGGCGCCTATGCCATCGCGGTGATCGACCGCGACCAACCCGGCCTGGTGGTTGGCGCGCGTCGCGGCGCACCGCTCCTGATCGGCGTGGGCATCGGTGAAAACTTCCTCGGCTCCGATGCGCAGGCACTCGTGCAGGTGACCAACAAGATCATCTACCTCGAAGACGACGACGTGGTGGAGATCAGCCGCAACAAAGTGCAGATCTACACCCTCGACGGCGAACCCGTCGAGCGCGCCGTGCACGAAAGCGAGCTGTCGGCCGACGCCGTGGAGCGCGGGGAATACCGCCACTACATGCAAAAGGAAATCTTCGAGCAGCCGCGCGCCGTCAGCGACACGCTCGAGGCGCGCATCGGCGCCAGCGGCGTGCTGCCGAACGTGTTCGGCGTCGGCGGCGATCAGCTGCTGGCGCAGGTGAAGGGCGTGCACATCATCGCCTGCGGCACCAGTTATCACGCAGGCATGGTCGCCAAATATTGGATCGAAGACTACGCACGGCTGCCCGTGAGCGTGGAAGTGGCCAGCGAATACCGTTACCGCGAAGCGGTGGTGCCGGAAGGCACGCTATTCATCGCCATCTCGCAATCGGGCGAAACCGCCGACACCCTGGCCGCGATGCGCGAGTCGCGCCGCCGCGGTTACCTGGGCACGCTCGCCATCTGCAACGTGCCCGAATCCTCCGTTGTGCGCGAAGCGGACCTCAAGCTGATGACGCGCGCCGGCCCCGAGATCGGCGTGGCCTCCACCAAGGCCTTTACCACCCAGCTCACCGCGTTGGCCCTGCTTACGTTGCACCTGGCCAAACGGCGCAACCTCGACGGCGCGCGCCTGGACGAACTCTGCGCGCAATTGCACCACCTGCCGCGCGCGATCGAAGAAGCCTTGAAACTCGAGCCGCAGATCATCGAACTGGCCGAGCGTTTCGTACACCGCCATCACGCACTTTTCCTCGGCCGCGGCGCGCATTACCCGGTCGCGCTGGAAGGGTCGCTCAAGCTCAAGGAAATTTCCTACATCCACGCCGAAGCCTATCCGGCCGGCGAACTCAAGCACGGCCCGCTGGCCTTGGTGGACGAAGACATGCCGGTCGTCGCGGTGGCTCCGAACGGCCCGCTGCTCGACAAACTCAAATCCAACCTGCAAGAAGTGCGCGCGCGGGGCGGCGAACTGATCGTTTTCGCCGACACCGCCGCACACATCGACGGCAACGCCGCGCGCGGTACCGTGTTGCGCATCGACGCCGGCGGCGACTTCATCGCGCCCGCCGTATTCACCGTGCCACTGCAACTGCTCGCCTACCACGTTGCCGTACTGCGCGGCACGGATGTGGATCAGCCGCGCAACCTGGCCAAGTCGGTGACGGTGGAATAGTTTCCAACGGGGGTAAGCTTCAATTGTCAAAAGAAAATAAAGTTGTATCCCATAAGATGAAGTTGTTTCCTGGTAAATGAAGTTCTTTCCTTGAACGGCTTGAACGGCTTGAACGGCTTGATCGACTTGTCTAAGGACATCGACGATTAATCGCGCCGCTCATTTATATAGCCAGTAAGCACGTGCAAGTCCGCTTTTGTCGCGATCAGGCGTCTTGTTTTCGTTTCTGTGCGACGCCGATTTACTGCGTACCAAACACCAGAGGGATTGCACAGGTGCGCCAGTGATGCTGCGCATGGACGCCAGCCTGCACGCTCAGCCTGCCAAGACGCGAGTCTCACGTCGAGGCGTCATCGCACTGGCTGGCACTGCTTGCGCGTGATCAGGACCCCTGAGCTGGGGCAGGGTGCGTTGGTTTTTCAACCTAGCCGCTGGCGGATCGCCTGGAGCGCGTCGCCATTGGCCCGGGCCAGCGCACGGAAGCTCTGGCTGACATCGTCGTTCCCAACCAGCCGCTCCCAGAACTGCTCTGCCCAGCCTGCGGCGCGCTGCCAGTTCGCCATGGATGCCGGAGGGTAGGCGGGCGGCTCGTACACTGCATCAGGCAGGTTGCCACCCGAGCCCGGCCGGTAGTCCATCGGCAGCATGTCGTAATTTGGGCACGGTTCAATCGGCAGGGCGTCGTCGAGAAAGAGCGACAAGTTGCCGTAGTGCGTGTCGTTGTTGGCGATCAGCTTGGCAAACCACCACCGTTGCTCGACGTCCTGCTGAGCCGCGGCATTCAACCAGCCGCCAGCACGCATCCGTTCGGCTACCTCGTACCAAGGTCCGCGCAGCCCGTCATAGGCGTCGCTCCACGCGGCCAGGGAGACCATGCCTCGGCGCCCGAACGCACCCTGTCGATCGAACCGGGTCGACTCCAGGCACAGACGGCCCCCGGACCAGATGAGTTCGGAGCGCGCGCTTGGCGTGCCGTGCTCGGCAAGGATGACGCCGGCGAGATGCTCGGCGATCAGCAGGTCCGCCCATCGGCGTGCCGTGGGGTGCTTGTCGGCCGGTTCCGTGAACTTGACAATGACGTGGCGCAAGGCGCCGTTACCGTCGTCAACGCACGTGACGAACTTCGGCTGCTCGCCGCCGGGCGAGGAGCCTACGTTCAGGCCGGCGATGGTGTCGGCCGCCATGCCGGCATAACACTCCTGGCGGTCACCGGCCGGAATCGCGGCATGGTGAGTCTGCAGCGCCCGTTCCAGCGAGGCCTTCCCCAGCACGAACTGGCCCGGGCCATTGTCACCACGCAGCAGGAGCGCGGTCAGCACATCGTCGGCGTTCCATTGAAGGATGTCGTCGCGTAATCCCAATTCGCGCGCGTGGCGCTGTGCGAACTTGCGCCCCAGGAACCCTTGGGGACGTTGGTCATCCAGAAACCAAGGGATGCCCGGAAAGAGGCCGTCGGCGAACTCGCCCCGCAGCCATGCTGGCGGGTTGTCGGCTTCGAGCAGGCAGCCGTCGCCATGGAGCGCAACCAGGCGCCCCACGTCTTCAGGGCGCCCCTGCGCGTTGATGCGGAACAATGGCCAATGTCTTCCGAGACCGCGAACATCACGAGTAGCCGAATACCGGGTGGCGCGCGCGCGACCGATCTTGACCACCGCGGGGCCGGCTTGAGCCAGAAGGCGAGACACGGTGGGCTGACTGGTGTCCAGCCGACGGCCAAGATCCTTCGCTGTCACCACGCGCTGGTGCCTTAGGACGGTTAGCAGGCTTTCGAGGGATGCCGTTGAGGCGGCCATGGGCGGACCCATTCAATGAATAGATACTTTGCACATAAACTACCTTAATAATACTTTATATACAATGTATTATGAAAATAATTCCAAGCTATATGAATAGATAAATGAATAGATTTATGGCTAGGGGGTATGGCCAGAGACTGTCCAGGGGTCAGTGGCTGACCTTTTGGACGCATCCAAGACCCGCTGCAACTGCTGGCGCCCATTCTTCAAGATTTCATCCGCCAGAACAGGATCGGTCTCGGCGACCGCGCGCGACAGCAGCAGCGAGCCCACCATCTGGCTGAAAAGCGAAATGACCTTTTGCCGCTTCTCTTGAGGATTTTCGCCGTCGATCGCATTCGCCATCTGATCGAAATTCGATGCCAGTCCACGTGCGTAAGATTCGCGCGCTTCCTTGCCGAGCCGCCGGACGTCGCCGGCAAACCCTGTCAATGGACAACCCTTCTCGATATTGCCCAGGTGCTCGGGAGATAAGTACCACTCGGCGTAACGCTTGATGGGATCGGCCGCCTCCGCTCTCGACGCCGCGATGCCGGCGATCAGCTCGGCGGCGCCATCTTCCGTGGCCTTGTCCATGACCGCGGCGACCAGGTCGTCTTTCGATTTGAAGTGGTTGTAAAAGCCCCCCTGAGTGAAGCCCGCGGCCTTGGTCAGCTCGGCCAGACCCACGGCGGCCACCCCGCGCTGGCGGAACAGCTTTTCCGCTGCGGCGACAATAGCCCTTTTATTTTCAATGGCTTGCTGTTTTGAAACGCCCATAACATCGACTCCTGACGTGCGCTAGGGTGGCACCCATCCGTTGTTAATGGCGATCACCATTGACAATGGATCGGTGCGGTGCCATTCTAACTCACGTCAATGGTGATCGCCATTGTGAATATGCTCCACCTCCAGGTAAGCCGGCATCCCCACCCAGAGCGCCGCGGCCCCATCGCTCATCGAGAAGGAAACGACCATGTCCAAGACATCACCCGAACAGAACAAGGCGCTCGTCCTCAAAGCCTTCGACACATTGTTCAACAAGCGCGACTACCAGACGGCCGAGCAGTTTTGGTCCGACACGTACATCCAGCACAGCGCGCACATCGAGCCGGGCCGCGACGGCCTCTTCAATCTCATCCGCAGCATCCCCGACACCCTGCGCTACGAGCATGGCCTGATCCTGGCTGAAGGCGACTACGTCATCGTGCACGGTCGCTTCTCCGGCAACGGCCGCCCCGCCGCGTGGGTTGCCGCGGATGTCGTGCGCATCGAAAACGGCAAGCTTGCCGAGCACTGGGACGTGTTGCAGGACGAAGCCACCCACACCGAATCCAAGAGCGGGTTGCCTATGTTCGGCGACCGGTTCCCTGCATGAAACCACCTTAGGAGAACGCTCATGAAACTCACCGGCAACACCATCTTCATCACCGGCGGCGGCTCAGGTATCGGCCGCGGTCTCGCCGAGGCGCTGCATAAACGCGGCAACAAGGTCATCATCGCCGGGCGCAGGCGCAGCCATCTGAAGGCCGTGATCGATGCCAATCCCGGCATGGAAGCGGTAGAGCTGGACGTCGCCGATCCCGCCAGCATCGAACGCGTCGCTGCGAAGCTGATCGCCGAATACCCCGAACTCAACGTGCTGATCAACAACGCCGGCATCATGCAGCCCGACACCGTGGGTGGAAAGATCGACGATGCGTTGCTGACGTCCACCATCACAACCAATGTGCTGGGCCCCATTCGCATGACTTCGGCGCTGATCGAGCATCTGAAGACGAAGAAAGACGCGATCGTGGCCTATACGACCTCGGTACTGGCCTTTGTGCCGATGGCCATCACCGGCATCTATTCGTCGAGCAAAGCGGCGCTCCATTCGTATGTACTGTCGCAACGCTTCATGCTGCGCAATACGGGCGTACGCGTCCTTGAGATTGCGCCGCCGTGGGTGCGCACCGAATTGATGAACAGCCAGGAAGCCGAGCAAGCCATGCCGCTGGACGAGTTCATCGCTGAAACCATGGCGGTCCTGGGCACGGATGCGGACGAGATCCTGGTCGATGGCGCCAAACAGTTCCGCGGCAACGTCGGCCCGAATGAGCATGGCCTGGTCAATGGATTTAACGAACAAGCGCTCGCGCTGTTTGGCGGTACGTGAGTAGCGTGGGGGATGCCCATCCGCCCACGCTCATCGTGCACCGTGCCAGGGACATCGTAGTCGCCATAGAGGGGGCAGGATGGAAATTTGCCCGCCCCCACCTGGATCGCCGTGCAACGGCATGATGCCTGGCCGGTTCAAATATCACCGGCAGACCAAGACCGGAATGGTGCTGTCAAGGATGACCTTCTGTGCTTCGCTCCCCAGCATCAGGCGATCCATGCCACGCCAGCCGTGGGTGGCCATGACGATCAAGTCGCAACGATGTTCCCGCGCGGCTTCCAGAATGGCGTTGTGCGGTTGTTCGCCAAATGCGTAATGGCACTCGCACGGCACCCCTGCCTCTACCGCCAGCGCCTTTGCCTCGTCCAGATAGCGCGACGCGCTTGCCAACGCATGCTGGCTGAAATTCAATTCCGCCGCGGCGAGGATTTCGCTCACGAAAGCGACGGAGTTGAAGGGAGGCACGGCGTGCAAGATAAGCACCTTTGCACCGAAAGCCTTGGCCAGCTCCAGTCCTTTGCCAAAGGCTTTCAAGGAAAGCTCCGACCCGTCGATAGGGAGCAGTAAATGCCTGAATTGTACCCGGCGCGGTACGATCGATGATTCGTGGATGGCGACGGTATTCATGGGTGCAGCCTCATGGGTGACAGTGCATTGCAGCCACGATCCGGTGCAATTGGGATCCATGATGGGGCGCCCGCGCGAACGAGTATTGATCGCGATCAATTTTCCGCGGGGCACGCTTTGTCCCTGGGCTGAATCGATGGGAAATGAGGCGGGGGCCGCAGTTGATCGCGGTCAAGATCGCGCGCGGTCGGACGCGTAAGCTGACAACGGTCCAACTAAGGCGGAGTCGGCCATGTCTGCTTGCAATTCAGCTTTTCCATGGAAAAGACCGCGCACGCCGGGCCGCCTCGGAAGGTTATGGCGTCTGATCGGCTGCCGGACCGCCGAATGGGCAAGGTGGTTGCTCCCCTCTGCGGGTCGCGGCGCGCCGGCGCTTGTGCCGGTGCGCGCATATCGTTTCGAACCATCGATGGTACGCGGGCAAGGTGGCCGGTATCCGCATCGTTGATCCACGCGGCATGGCCAAGCGAGACACTCCATGAGAACTCAATCGAACGATCCGGCGTTTTCGACGCGCTCCATCTTCTTTCTGCTTATGGCGGCGGCCAGTGCGCTGGTCAGCATTGTGCGCGAATACCAAATGGTTTGGACGGTCGCCGAGTGGATTTGCGGCATCAGCGTCCTGGCGTTGATCGCCAGCCTGATCGCTGACGCCCGCAAATAGCCTGCTCAATCGTCTCTGGGGAGATTAGCCATGTTCAAAAATATTCTGCTTCCCACCGACGGATCGGACCAGTCGCTGAGAGCGGCGCAATTGGGCATCGCCATCGCCAAGCAACTGGGCGCGCGCGTTCATGCATACCACGTCCTGGCGCCGCTCGCGGCGATCGCTTATTTTTCCGACTCGATCCGGCATTCGCCGGAAGACTACCGTAGCGAAGCGGTAAGCCGCGCGCAGCGGCAGTTGGATGCCATCGAAGCACTGGCCAAGGAAGCGGATGTACCGTTCGATGGCGGTTATACCTTCGACAAGCGCCCTTATGCGGCGATTGTGGGTGCTGCGCGGCAATTCGATTGCGACCTGATCGTCATGGGGATCCACGGTCATACCGGCATCGACCGCCTGGTCATGGGCGGAGAAACAAACAAGGTGCTCAGCTGTTCGGATATCCCGGTTCTGGTGTGCCGGTAAACGAACGTTGTTGGCACCGCTCTAAGAAGCCTTGGGGGCTTGCCATGGTTCTTGGCGTTCGCCGAAATCAACGGTGAATCGCCGCCGCTGCGCCCGATTGTCGGATCAGCGAACACACGATTGACGTCTCTCAGGCGCTGACGATGCACATGCGCGAAATGACAGGCATCGTCAGCAGCCTCTTGGTGATTAGTGCTGCATGAAAATAGGCAGATCGGCGTTGGCGAGGACGTAGCGCGTCGCACCGCCCAGCACCCGTTCACGAATGCGGGAATGGCTGTAGGCGCCCATCACCAGCAGGCCGGCCTGCGTTTCGCGCGCCTTGTTCAGTATCGTCTTGCCGGCCTCGTCAGCGGCCACACGAATAAAATGGGGCTTTGCGGCGATGCCATGATGCGCCAGATAGGTGATCGGATCGGGCTCCGTAACGCTGACTTGATCGCCGTATGGTGGGCGCATTTCTCCGTTGATCAGTGTTACGTGTTTGGCCAGTTGAATAAGGGGAAGCGCGCTGTGTAGTGCGCGGGTGGACTCGTAGGTGCCGTTCCAGGCGATAACGATGCGTTCAAAAGATACCGCGCCGTCCCAGTGTGGCGGGAGAACGATGCATGGCGTACGGCTGCTTAGCATGCCCTCGCCAAGAATGTCGAAGACGCGTTCCTCATCGACGATGTCGCGCTCGATGATGATGACGTCATGCCATGCACCAAGCTTGCGCATCGTGGGTGCAATGGCGGTACGGGTCACCGCCCAGGTAGAGTGGCCCGCGCCGTAGCGTTTGGCGAAATCGCGGAAGGCGGCGGACTCATCCGGCATTTCATAGTCGATGTCCGTCAGCAAGCTCATGATGGTTGGGTCGGTTTCATAAGCGCGCTGCTGCCTTAGCGAGCCGGGCACGTAGCATCCCGTGACATTGCCGTTACAGCGCGATGCGATATCGATAGCCGTCACCAGCGATGCGCTCCAGGGCCCGGTCGATGTCGCCAAGGCCAGGATGTCGTGCATCTGCGGTTCCGCCATCCTGGCCTTGGCGTCGGCCGCGTGCGTGCGGGCGATCGATTTACCGCGTAATTCATGTGCAAGCATGGCTCATACCTCCCAGACACAAGCAAGTAATTGTCATAATGCCAGCGAATAGATGGCCGACTTGGGGTCTTCCGGATGGGATTCGTGCTTGAATCCAAGATAGGTGGCCAACTCACGCATGGCTTCATTGTTGACATCGTCGATGGAAAACATGCGCTTGAATTTATTCTCGCGGGCGATGGCGATCAGATGCTTCATAAGCAACACGGCCAGGCCGCGCTTGCGCCAGTCGTCCGCGACGGTGACCGCACATTCGCATTGGTCGCCGTCGGCGGTGGCGGCATAACGGCTCACGCCCACTTCGCGAAGCTCCCCGTTGTCGTGGGCGAGCGCCACAAAGGCCATGTCATGGACGTAGTCGACGTGCATGAGCTGATCAATTAGCTGCTTACTGGGCTCCTTGAAGTTGCAAAGGAAGCGTAGGCGCCTGGATTCCGGCGAAAGCCGGTTGATGAATCTTGTTTCAATCTCGCGATCTTCCGCACGCAAGGGTCGGATCAATACATGCGTTCCGTCGCGCAGCGGCTCGATCCAATGATCGCCCTGGATGACCGGCGGGATCGGGTTCTTGGTGCTGCCGGAGGTGGTCGATGGTTGTTTGGCGCTGGAGGACATGGCGATAACCTCGCATGGGTTTCGAAAAGTTCGGCATGACGGGCATGGCGTATGTTTTTTAGCGCCCAGACGAGCGTCAGAACTTGACCGTGATCAATAGAACGCGAGGCGGCCCTTAAGCGGCGGCAAAGCGGAGTTCACCGTGGTTGATTCAGGTCAACGCGCGTCACACAGAGCCGGGAAATAGTGGAGCCTCGCCAACACCGAGGCAGGCCGCCATGCTCGATATCCTTGTCAACGTCGACGATATGCGCGACGACAATCCAGCAGTACGGGTTGGCCTGGACGTCGCTAGCCGCCATAACGGCTTTGCCACGGGTCTGCACGTCGTCGATGTCTTTCCGTCGGCGCTCGCACTTCCCGATGCCGTGGAAATGCTCGCCATGGAAGAACGGGAGGCAAGGGCACGCGATGCCTGGTGGGGCGAGCTGTGCCGCAAGCGCGGTGTCAGGGGTGCATGGGAGGTGATCCGCGGCATCTATGTTCCCCTCCTGGCGAGGCGCTCGTGCATGGCCGATATCACTGTCAGCCATCTGCCCGATCAAAAGGATCCCTATCCAGCCAGCCTGAATTATGTAACCCGGGTGCTGCTTGCATCGTCCTCGCCCATGCTGCTGGTGCCATCGGCCTGGGATAAGGATTTCCGCGCCACAAAGATTCTCGTCGCCTGGAACAACACCCCTGAATCCATGCGTGCGTTGCGCGCCGCATTGCCATTCCTGCGCGAAGCGGAAATGGTCTATTTCGTCGATGGCACCGATGAAGGCGTCGCGGGCTTCTCACCGCCGCCATTGCCCGTACGCGACTGGTTGACGCGACAGGGCGTCACGCTGCACGCTGTGCAGCAATTTCCGGCCAACAATCAAGTGGGGGACGCGTTATTGGACAAGGTGCATGGCGTGCACGCCGATTTGCTGGTGATGGGAGCATGGGGCCATTCGCGCATTACCGAGCTGCTGCTGGGCGGAACGACGCGCCATGTGCTGGAAAACGCGGCGCTGCCGGTGTTGTTGGCGCACTGATTGTCAAAAGGGCCTGTCGAGACCTTGTTACAAAACGTTACAAACCGTTGCCGGGGTGAACTACTGTCGTTACTTGCCGAGCCTAGAGTCGATCGCGTGGCGACAACGGATCACAGCTCGGGGGTAAGTGTCATGACAGCGCTCGCATCGGACTTTCACGCCGCACCAGTCGGCAAACCGTACGCATCACTGGCCTTGGCTGACCATTCCGGTGATATGGCTATCGACATCGAAGCCATTCGTGAACATGTACCGGTCCGGCGCTGCAAACATGGTGCTGGCCAGGGCGTCTATCACGCCGGCCAACCCTTCCAGGCGATTTATCTGGTGCACGCCGGTTCCTACAAAGTCTGCGAATTGGCCGACGATGGCCGCGAGCAGGTGACCGGCTTTCGCATGCGTGGCGAGCTGATCGGGATGGAATCGATTGGGTTGAAAGCCTACTCAAGCGATGCGATCGCCCTGGAAGACAGTGAAGTATGGGAGCTTCCTTACCCGGCGGTGCTACGCGCCTGCCTGCACGTGCCCGACCTGCAGGCACACATCACTTTGGCTCTTGCGGCGGAAATACGCGGCGATCGCTCGTGGATGCTGATGCTGGGCACGCTCGCGGCCGAGCGCCGGGTGGCCGCCTTCTTGCTGGATGTGGCCGCTCGTTATGCGCGGCTCGGGTACAGTGCGCGGCATTTCATTCTGCGCATGAGCCGCATGGACATGGCGAGCTTCCTGGCGCTCAAGCATGAAACCGTAAGCCGCGCGCTGTCTCGTTTGCACGGACTCAACTACATCGATGTGCAGCGCCGCGAAGTTCGCGTGCTGAACCTGGATGGCCTTCGTGGCATGGCGGGCGCGAGCGCGGCCGTGAACTGAGCGGTCAGGCGGACGCTTCGCGGTCAAGCACGCGGCGCAGGGCGACGCCAAGCTGTTCCCGGCGATAGGGCTTGCGCAGCAGCTCGAATGAGCCGAAGGAGTGCGAGTCGATATCCATCGACGCGTATTCGTAGCCGGATGTGAAAAGAACCGGCAGGTGGGGGTACTTCTCGCGCGCCTTGGCCGCAAGTTCGAAGCCGGTCATGTTGCCTCCGAGCACCACGTCGGAAAACAGCAGGTCGATATCCGGGTGTGCCGCCAGCTGTTCCAGCGCCTGGTGGGCGTTGCTGGCCTCGTAGGTGACGTAGCCGAGTGAGCGCAAAAAGGTCGTTGCAACGCGTCGCACTTCATGTTCGTCTTCGACCACCAGCACGGTTTCATGGCCGCGGCGCGACACCGTAAGCGGCGTCTCTTCCGTGGCACCGGTGACGGCGACCGGCAGGTAAAGTTCCACCCGGGTACCGCGGCCGGGTTGGCTTTCGATGTTCAGATGGCCGCCCGATTGCTTCACGAAACCATAAACCATGCTGAGGCCAAGCCCGCTGCCCTTGCCGGCCTCCTTGGTGGTGAAAAACGGATCCAGCGCGTGCGCCAGCACGTCGGCGGACATCCCCACGCCAGTGTCCGATACCGCAAACATGACGTAATCGCCCGGCGCAAGGCGCGTTTCGCCGTCGCCGCCGGAAGCGCGGTAGGCGCGTGCCGTAATGGCGAGACGCCCGCCGCGCGGCATGGCGTCGCGCGCGTTGAGCGCGAGATTGATCAAGGCGGCTTCCAGCTCGCCCGGATCGGCGTAGACCGGGGGAATGGTGCTTGCGCACTCGGCGGCGATGGTGACTTGCTCGCCGAGCGTGCGCCGCAACATGTCGCTGACATCGGCCAGCAATTGCAGCGTGCGAACGACACGTGGAAGCAAGTGCTGGCGGCGTGAAAAAGCCAGCAGCTTGCGCGTCAGGGCGGCGCCACGCTCGACCGCGCGCGACGCGCTCTCCAGCGTTTCACGCGTGGCGGGGTCTTCCGGCACGTCGATTTCCAGTAACTGCAGGTTGCCGGAGATCACCGTGAGAAGATTATTGAAATCGTGCGCGATGCCGCCCGTCAGCTGGCCGAGGGCATCCAGGCGCTGGGAATGCGCTAGTTGTTCTTCGCTGCGGCCGCGCTGCACCGCCGCCGCAAGGATGTTGGCGATCGACTGGAGAAAATAGAGGCGGTCGCGATCGAAGTAGCTTTTTTGCTGTGCGAATGCCAGCAACAGGCCCGTCGGGCCGCGACGGTCGGGCAATGGCACCACGGCAGCGTCAAGAAATACCTCCGACAATGCCGGGCAATGCTGTTGCAGACTCTCCATCGCCGCCATTTGTTCGAGCGATTGGGCATCGCCGGTCAACGTTGCATCGTGGGCAATGGCCTGCAGGGTCGGTTCATTGGACAGTGCCGCCAGCGCAGACTCCGAAAGCCCGATGGATGCAGGTATATGCAGGCGGGCGCGGTGGGTGTCGGCCAGCATGATTGCCGCGGCGGGAATCTGCAGGGTGTCCGTCACCAGGCCAGGCACCTCGATGATGGCCTTTTCATGGTGCGCCGCTTCAAGCAGGCTTCGGCTCACCTGCGCGACCGCTGCATCGAAACGCGCGCGCTGCAAGGCTTGCCTGGCCCGCTGGGTCTCGGAAATGTCACGGATCGATGCCGCAAACAACGTCCCCACGGACGCGACGACAGGGCTCAGGCCGATTTCAACCGGAAACGACTGCCCATCGGCGCGGATACCCGTCAATTCATAACCGGCGCCCATCGGCCGCACGCGTGGATTGGACATGTAGTGGGTACGGTGCGCTATATGCGCTTCCCGGATGGCGGCCGGTAACAACGCTTCGACCTTCAGGCCGGCGAGCTTGCCTCCTTCATAGCCAAACAGGCGCTCGGCATGCGCATTGGCCAGGACGATGGTGCCGTGCAGGTCGACGACGATCATCGCATCCGGGGCTGTTTCGAACAGCGACTGGAACAAGCTGGCGTCGGGCGCTTGTCTGCTGAACATGCCGGCGCTCAGATTTTGCGCACGGCAGGAGAAAACAGGTAACCCGCGCCGCGAATCGATTTGATGCGCTGCGGGTCGGCGGGGTCGGCTTCGATCTTGCGGCGCAGGCGGCCGATTTGCACGTCGATCGCGCGGTCGTAGGGGCCCGCATCGCGTCCATGGATGTGCGTCATTAGCTGATCGCGGGAAAGTACCTGATTGGCATGTTCCACAAAGATTCGCAGCAGGGCGAATTCACCGCTGGTGAGGGCCAGCGGCTTGCCTTCCGGTCCCACGACGTTGTGCGAATGCGAATCCAGCACGTAGCCATCGAATGCGTATCGATCATGCTCGGTAAGCCTGGGGGCTGCTTTTGACGGCGCAGAAGCGCGCCTTAGCACGCTGCGCACGCGCGCGAGCAGTTCGCGCAAATCGAAGGGCTTGGTTACGTAATCGTCCGCGCCAAGCTCCAGGCCCACTACGCGATCGACGGACTCGCCTCGTCCCGTCACGATGATGACCGGGCCGTTCCAATGTTCGCGCAGATGGCGGGTAAGGCTCAGTCCATCTTCGCCAGGTAGGCCAAGATCAAGCACCACGAGGTCGACAGGTTCCGCATCGAGAATCCTGCGCATCTGCACACCGTCCCCTGCCGTGCTGACGCGAAAGCCGTGCGAGCCGAAATAACGGCTGAAAATTTGAGTGATTTCAACATCGTCGTCGACTACCAGCAAGTGCATGGACGAGACGGGTGCCGACGTGTTGCCTGATGTGACGATCATCTAAAGCCAGTGCTCCCTAAAGCTCCCAGCAGGACCGAGTACACCGTTTGCCTAGGATACGCCTGTACCGGACCGGTTGCAGCAAGGACGTGATGCCCAGGAGGATTTAAATCGCATATTCACTTGATTTGGCTCAAATCCAGCCACATGACCCACCGCTAGATTCGGCCCATGGAAAATGCTGCGATACAAGCGACTGGCCTATGCAAATCCTTCGGGGAAGGAGCTGCCGCGACGCAGGCGGTGCGCCAGGCAAGCTTTGAAGCGCGGTTTGGCGAAATGCTCTTTATCGTGGGTCCTTCGGGAAGCGGCAAGACCACGTTGCTGAGCATGATCTCAGGCATTCTCCGGCCGACATCGGGAACGGTAGTCGTCAAAGGCGCCGACCTTTGGCACCTGTCGGCCGACGAACTGGCTGAATTCCGGCTCAAGACCATTGGTTTTGTGTTTCAGGATTTTCACCTGTTTCCCAAGCTGACCACAGCGGAAAACGTGGCGATCCCCCTGATTTTGCGCAAGGAGGATTGGGATGCCTCTCTTGCGAAGGGGACGCAGATGCTTGCTGTCGTAGGTCTGAAGGAGAGGGCTCAGCTTCCGCCCGTTAAGTTGAGCGGTGGCGAACAGCAGCGCGTTGCCATTGCGCGTGCATTGGTGGGGGACCCGCAACTGCTTATTTTGGACGAGCCGACCGCCTCGCTGGACGGCGATACCGGGCGAATGGTCATGCAGTTCGTGCGCGAGCATGTGCTCAATCCTACACGCTGCGTACTGATCGTCACTCATGACGCGCGCATCATCGAGTACGCCGATCGCGTCGTGCACATGGAGGACGGGCGCATTACGCCAGATACAGGCAAAAATCTATGAGGAATCGCATTGTCTTCATTTTGGCCGCGTTCGGAGTGTTGCTGGCTGCCGGCAGCGCTTATTACTACGGACGGGAAGCTGTTGCGGAGCCGCCGGTATTCAGTCCGGCCACCAGCCCCTACGCGCACGGTATCTACGCCAACGGCATCGTGGAGAGCTATCAGGGAAGCGGCGAAAACGTCAACATTTATCCGGATGTGTCCGGTCGCATCGTGCAGATCATGGTGCGCGAGGGCGATCGCGTGAAAGCCGGCCAGCCTCTCCTGATCATCGACAACTCGGTGCAGATTGCACTGGCTCAACAGCAAAAGCATCAAGCCGAAGCCGCCCTGTCCAGCCTGCAGGAACTGCAGGCGCAGCCGCGCAAGGAAACCCTGAGCGTCGCCGCCGCGCAGGTGACGATGGCGCAAGCCAATCAAAAAACTGCCAGCGATACCTATGATAAGCAGCGTCGTTCTTTTGCGATCGATCCGCGCTCCGTCAGCAAAGATACGCTGGATAACGACGAAGACGCCTTGGCAGTCGCCAAAGCCAATTTGGCCGTCGCGCGCCGGCAATATGAGCTGACCAAGGCCGGCGCCTGGAGCTACGACATTCGCAATCAGCAAATGCAATACAACGCGCTCGAGCAAGCATACCTGGCATCCACTGCGCTTTTGGAGAAGTATACGATCCGCGCGCCGTCCGATGGCGTCGTGCTGGCCATGAATACGGCATTGGGCAGTTACGTATCGGCGCAGGGCGCTTATGACGCGTATACCCAGGGCTACGACCCAATCCTGGTCATGGGCGGTTCCCAGGACTACCTGTCGGTTCGCTGTTTCGTCGATGAAATTCTGGTCAACCGCCTACCGGTGTTGACAAAGATGAAGGCGCAGATGTCGATTCGCGGCACCGGTTTGACGCTCCCGTTGGAGGTGGTGCGCATCCAACCCTACGTTACACCGAAGATCGAGCTTTCCGACCAGCGGCTCGAGCGTGTGGACTTGCGCGTGCTCCCTATTATCTTCCGGTTCAAGAAGCCGGCAGACGTGGCTATCTACCCAGGGCAACTGGTGGATGTCTATGTGGCTGAAAAATAGCTTCGCGGTGGCGGCGATGATACTGCTCCTGGGCGCTTGCGCCGCAGGTCCTGACTTCAAGCGGCCATCCGCACCGACCGACGCGCGCTACCTTCCGAAAGACCAGTCGCCTGGATACGCCATCGCGCTAGGTCAGGTGCAACATTTTCAACCGGCGCAAACCTTGCCTGCCGATTGGTGGCACTTGTTTCGCTCGCCCGAGCTCGATCGACTCGTGCTTGCCGCCATTGCGGGCAACCCTAGCGTACAGTCGGCGCAGGCGAGTCTGCGCGAGAGCCAGGATAATCTGCGTGCGGGACAGGGCGTGTTTTTCCCCCAAATAGCCGTCGGCGCCGATGCGGCGCGTCAACGCGTGTCTCCCTATCCGCTCGGCCCGCGCGGGGTCGGCGGTATCTTCAATCTGTTCACCTTAAGCGCGACGGTCAGCTATGCCCTGGATCTGTTTGGCGGGGAACGCCGGGCGGTCGAGGGATTGCACGCGCAGGTCGACGAGCAGCGCTACATGCTGGGAGCTACCTATCTTTCCCTGGCCGGCAATGTCGTGAACACTGCTTTTGCGCGCCAGGCCTATGCGGATGAAATCGAGGTGATCCGGGAGTTGATATCCGCCCAGAGTCAGCAGCTGGACCTGGTCGAGACCCGCATACGAACCGGTGCTGAAGGGTATAGCGACTTGCTTAGCCTGCGCAGCGCGCGCGCTTCGAGCTTTGCCCAGTTGGCCGCACTCCAATTAAAGCGCGACCAGGCTGATCATCTATTGCACGCGTTGCTGGGCCAGAGTTCGGCGGCATCGCAAATACCCGCGATACGGTTCGAGGATCTGCACTTGCCCGCGGCACTGCCACTCAGTCTGCCGTCCCAACTGGTGCGCCAGCGACCGGATATTTTGGTCGCCGAAGCCCAGCTGCACCAGGCGAGCGCGCAGATCGGCGTGGCGACTGCTGCCATGTTTCCAAGCATCGTATTGAGCGGAAACGATGGCTCGGAAGCCAACGAAACGGGCGTGCTTGGCAGCGCAGAAAGTCGATTCTGGAATGCCGGGGTGGATGTCTCCGCGCCCATATTCCAGGGCGGTGCGCGCTGGTACGGCCGGAGGGCGGCTATCGATGCCTATCAAAAATCGGCTGAGGACTACCGTAGTACGGTTATCAGCGCCTTTGAACAAGTTGCCGACGTGCTTAAAGCCTTGCAGCACGACGCCGAGTCACTGCAAGCCAACGACGAGGCGGCGCGCGACGCTGAACAGGCCTTGCATTTGATCCAGGCCAATTACGCGGCCGGTCTAGTCAGTTATGTCGATGTACTGGTCGCCGATGCGCAATACCGGCAGAGCAAGCTGGCGTTTGTGCAATCTCTGGCGCAGCGGTATCAGGATACTGTCGCGCTGTATGTCGCGCTCGGCGGTGGCTGGTGGGAAGGGGTGGGCGAGTCATCGATGCCAACGGCACGGGCCACTATCGCCACCGGCGCGCAGCCATGAATTACTTGGGCATTTTCAAGCTCGCTTACAAGTTGCTGGTCAACGACCGCGGCAAGTTTTCGGCGTTACTGCTCGGCATCACATTCGCGGTATTTCTGATGGTGATGATGACGTCGCTGTTTGCCGGCATATTGGCGCGTTCGGCATCTACAGTGACCAATGTCGGCGCGTCGGTGTGGATCATGGATCCGGCGGTGCAGACCGTAGCCAACAGCATCCCCATGCCCGATTACCTGCTCGACGCCGTGCGCAGCATCGATGGCGTCGACTACGCCGTGCCGCTTTATTCCGGCGGTGCGCTTGTCAAGTTGCACGACGGTACTTATCAGGCCGTCACGGTGATGGGGCTGGACGACACAAGCCTGGTCGGCAGACCCAAGCTTGAAAAAGGCAATATTCAGGACATTTACGCCGAAAACGCATTCATCGTGGTGGACGACGCCGAATACGGCAAGCTTGGCAAACCGGATATCGGTCAGGATTTTGAACTCAACGACAACCGTGGCTTGGTCGTTGGCGTAGCCAAAGTGAACGCCTTCAGTTTGTTCGGCGTGCCGACCTTGTACACAACCTATAGCCGTGCTATCGAATACATCCCCAATACTCGCTTCACCATTTCATACATTTTGCTCGAACCGAAGAGCCCCAATGCCATACCTTCGATCAAGAAGGAGGTGGCGAGGCTGGGCTATCTGGCCTTGACCAAGGGCGAGTTCGACGATCGCATCGCCGACTTCTATAAGTACCAGACCGGCATCGGTACCAACATCATGTTGATGACGATCATCAGTTTTATCGTAGGCTTGTCGATTTCTGCACAAACGTTTTACACCTTCGTGCTAGAGAATCTGGACAAGTTCGGTGCCCTAAAGGCTATTGGTGCCAAGGGCTACGAGCTGACTTACATGATCCTGTTCCAGGTCACCTTCACCAGCTTGACCGGCTATGGCCTGGGCATCGGCCTTTGCACGACGATGATCGGCCTGGCCAAGGCCCGCCTGCCCGACTATGCCGCATTGGTGACCATGACCAATCTGGCTTTGGCGCTGGGCATGGTCGTGCTGATCGCAGCGGTGTCTAGTTACATAAGTATACGCAAGGTATTGCGGGTCGAGCCGTTCGATATCTTCCGTGGTTGAGCACGGTAACCGGCTCCGTTAGCCGGGGTTGACCTAGGTCAACCGTTCGCATCTGGCGCAATGGCACTGTATCTATACAGTGAGGAACCGCACCGTGAACCACCTCTATGTCCCTGCAGCATCGAGTTTGGATCCGCCTGTGCACGCGTTGCAGGCGCGATGGACGGCATCGGTGTCGATGGAATCGCTATATCTGGCCTTTGCAGACTGGTTGATGCATGTGCTGCGGTCGCCCGGCAAGCGGTTGGATCTCATGCAACTGGCGCTGGAGCAGGCGCGCCAGTTTCATGGCTACCTGATCAGTTGTGCGCAGAACGAGGCGAGTGAATCGTCGCTATGCATCGTGCCGCCGGCGACCGACCGGCGTTTTAGCGATGCCCAATGGCGCCAGTGGCCATTTAATGCGTTCCATCAGGCTTTTCTACTTCAACAGCAGTGGTGGCACGCGGCGATGACGGATGTGCATGGTGTTTCCGGTCATCACCAGGCCGTGATGGATTTCGTGACACGGCAATGGCTGGACATTTTGTCGCCGGGTAACTTCTTTGCATCCAATCCGGTCGTGCTCAAACGCACTCGTGAGGAGGGTGGTCGCAATCTGATGCGAGGGGTGCAGAATTGGATGAATGATGTTGTGCGTTATATGTGTGGATCCAGTAGCTTCATGGATGGTGCATTCGTAGTCGGTCGCGACCTTGCGGTGACGCCTGGCCGGGTGGTCATGAATAATGACCTGATCGAACTCATACAGTATGCACCCGCTACGGACGTGGTTCGGCCCGAGCCCGTGCTGATCGTGCCGGCCTGGATCATGAAGTACTACATCCTGGATCTTTCACCCGACAATTCGCTGATTCGCTATTTGGTTGGCAAGGGTTATACGGTGTTCTGCATCTCGTGGAAAAACCCAGGCCGTGCGGATGCACACCTTTCCATGGATGATTACCTCAACCTTGGAATCTGTGCCTCGCTGGATACGATAAGTGACATTGAGCGCAACCACCGTGTGCATGCCGTTGGATATTGCCTAGGCGGCACGTTGTTGTCGATTGCTGCGGCCGCCATGGCGCGCGAGGGCGACAAGCGACTGGCATCGCTAACCCTTTTGGCTGCGCAAACCGATTTCACCGAGCCCGGCGAGCTGGCGTTGTTCATTGATGACAGCGAAGTATCACTGCTCGAGGATCAGATGGGGCAGGCCGGTTATCTCTCCGCGGGGCAGATGGCCGGCGCATTTCAGATGCTGCGCTCATACGATCTATTGTGGTCTCGCATGGTCAACGAATACCTGCTTGGGCAGCGGAACGAACCGAGCGACCTGATGGCATGGAATGCCGATACCACGCGCATGCCGGCAGCCATGCATTCGCAATACCTGCGACGCCTTTATCTGGGCAACGACCTTAGCGAAGGGCGCTATCAGGTCGATGGCAAGCCGGTGGAACTGAAAGCCATCGCCGCGCCGTTGTTTTGCGTCGCGACCGAGACGGACCACGTAGCACCATGGCATTCGGTCTACAAAGTGCATCACCTATTCACCGATGAGGTGACCTTTGTACTGACCAGCGGGGGCCACAACGCAGGCATCGTCAGCGAGCCGGGGCATCCGGGCCGTCGCTATCGCGCGCTGACACGCCCTGCCCAGGCGACTACGTTGACGTCCTCGGCATGGCTGTCCCAGACCAAGGTTCAGGACGGTTCCTGGTGGCCAGCCTGGACCGACTGGCTGGGCGCACGCTCGGGCGAGCCCGGGCCGCCGCCATCCATGGGCCTGCCCGGAAGCAATGAAGAGAGCCTGTTGCCCGCGCCGGGGCGTTATGTGATGGAGAAGTAATTGCGGCCTGCGCATGGCGGCGCCAGGCCTCCTCGTTACGCCGGACGATGGCGCGACGGCCATGCATAGGGACGCGAAAACCGATGAGGAATATACGATGAGCACTCAAGCCGACATCCCGTTCGAACTGTACAAAGCCAACCTGCAATTTGCCCTTCGCACCAACAAGCTGCTCAAGGAGTGCGGCCAGCGCTGGCTCGATACCTTTGATCATGCCGTAGGCGAAAGCATTGCCGAGTCGCAGCAGGAAATCGACAAGCTCTCGGTGGGCGAGGACTGGCAATCGCTGACCGCCATCCCCGGCGAAACGTTCCTGCGCCTGATGCAGGAACGCGTGGGCGACGCCCAATCGGTCGCGCAGGCGGCGGTGGTGAACCAGACGAAGTTTCTGACCGGCCTTCAGGATGCATTTCTGATCTGGCAGCGCGAGACGGCCAAGGCCATGGGCGGCGCGCACGGCGCCAAGCCGTACGAAGCCATGGTGAGCGACTTCTTCAAATTGTTCAGCGGAGCAGCCGCTGCAGGAGCGAGCCGTGACCACTAAGCATGTCGCGCTGGTAACCGGAGGCATGGGCGGTATTGGCGAGGCGATCGCGAAGGTACTGCACGATGCGGGACATACCGTGCTGGTTACGCATTCCCCCCACAATGACCACGTCGCCGCCTGGATCGAGCACCAGGCGGCGGAGGGTTACACATACAAAACATATGCTGTAGACGTGGCCGACTACACCTCGTGCCAGCAGCTGGCGGATGCCGTTGCCAGGGATGGCTACAAGGTCGATATCCTGATTAACAACGCAGGAATCACCCGTGACGGGCGCTTCGTGAAAATGAGCCGCGACGATTGGGAAGCCGTGATGCACACCAATCTCGATTCCATGTTCAATGTTACCCGGCAGTTCTGCGCCGGCATGGTCGATCGAGGCTGGGGACGCATCGTCAATATCGGGTCGATCAACGGTACCAAGGGCCAGTTCGGGCAATGCAATTATGCGGCGACGAAGGCGGGCATTCACGGGTTTACCGAATCGCTGGCGCTGGAGGTGGCGCGGCACGGCGTTACCGTGAACACGGTGTCGCCAGGCTATACCGCCACGCACATGGTCCAGGCTGTACCTAAGGAAGTGCTCGACGCAAAGGTGATTCCCCTGATACCTGTCGGAAGGCTGGGAAAGCCGGAGGAAATTGCCGCCCTGGTAGGGTTCATCTGCAGCGATGGCGCAGCCTTCATGACCGGTAGCAATGTCGCCATGAACGGCGGCCAGCATATGTATTGAGGCTGCGCAATGAATGCCGTATCCGCCTTGGTAACCGCTACCTGCATCGAGAATCGCACGTTCGACGAAATTTCGTTGGGCGATAGCGCTCGCATCACGCGCACGCTGACCCAGCGCGACATTGAGCTGTTTGCCGCCGTATCCGGCGACATGAGCCCGGTGGAGATGGATGCTGACTACGCCGGGACCGGCATGTTGCATCACCTGGTCGCACATGGCATGTGGGGCGGTTCGCTGATATCGGCCGTACTCGGCATGCAGCTGCCTGGCCCCGGCACCATTCATCTTGCCCAGGACCTGCGCTTTTATGCGCCGATCGGCGTGGGCGATACGATCGATGTGAATGTCACCGCGGTGGAAAAGGATGCACTGCGGCACCGCATTGTATTTCATTGCTGCGTACGCAATCAGTATGGCGTGGACGTGATTCTTGGCAAGGCCGAGGTCCAGGTGCCGCTAAAGAAAATACGTTGCCCCCACGTGGATCTGCCAGACGTGCAGATCGCTGACCACCGGCGGTTCAGGGCCATGCTTTCCCGCGTTGCGGGCGATTCATCGATTACAGTCGCCGTCGTCCATCCGTGCGATGAGAGTTCGATCGTGGCGGTAAAAGAAGCCGCTGCCGCCGGATGGATTGAGCCCATTTTGGTGGGGCCGGCAGAAAAGATCAGAAGGGTGGCTGGACAAGCCGGCGTGGACATATCGGCGTATCGCATGGTCGACGCGGCGCACAGCCATGCGGCAGCCCAGCGCGCCGTGGCACTAGTGACAAGCGGCGAGGCCAAGGTACTGATGAAAGGCCCACTGCACACGGACGAGCTGATGCACGCCGTGGTGGCGGAGCCGGGTTTGCACACCGGACGCCGGCTGAGCCATGTGTATCTGATGGACGTGCCGAGCTATGAGCGCCTGCTGCTGGTTACCGACGCGGCCATTCACATTGCACCGACGCTCGCCGAGAAACGCGACATTATCCAGAATGCCATCGATTTGGCGTACATGCTGGACATCGGTGCGCCAAAAGTAGCGGTGTTGTCGGCGGTTGAAACAGTGAATCCGGCGATTCCTTCGACGGCCGACTCTGCGGCGCTGTGCAAAATGGCGTCGCGTGGACAAATCGAAGGCGGCGTGGTCGATGGCCCCCTGGCTTTCGATAACGCGGTCAGCAAGCTCGCAGCGAACGAAAAAGGGATCGACTCGGCCGTCGCCGGCGCGGCCGACATTCTCGTGGTGCCGGATCTGGAATCGGGCAACATGCTGGCCAAGCAACTGACGTTTCTTGCCGGCGCCGAAGCGGCTGGCATCGTGATGGGCGCACGGGTGCCGATCATCTTGACCAGCCGCGCCGATACGTCGCGCGCGCGCGTAACCTCCTGCGCCATCACCGCACTGATTCTGCTGGCGGGACAGGCGCGGCCAGCTGCTGTCGTGGAGTCTTAAGGTATGCCCAATGCGTTGCTGACCATCAATGCAGGTTCATCAAGTATCAAATTTGGACTCTACGAGCAGGGGCGGTGTTGCCAAAAGCCGCTAGCGCACGGGGGCATCGAAGATATTGGTATCGCTCCACGCTTTTTCGCCCTCGGATCGGATGGGGCCGTGCTAGGCGAATATCGCTGGCCGGCAACGGCCAAGCTTGATCATGAGCAGCTGCTCAAGCCGCTGCTTGCATGGGTAACATCGCACCTGGGCGATGAGACTCTGATCGCAGTAGGGCATCGGGTGGTTCATGGCGGGCGCGAGTTCATCCATCCGGTGCTGGTCGATGCAGCCATACTGAGCAAGCTCCAGGCGCTGGTGCCGCTCGCACCCTTACACCAGCCGCACAATATCGCCGCCATCCAGGCAATGGGCGCTTTGCTTCCGGAGCTGCCTCAAGTTGCCTGTTTCGACACGTCTTTTCATCACGGCATGCTGCCGGTCGCCGCGCGCATGGCGCTGCCGCGCCGCTATGAGGCGCAGGGTATGCGGCGGTACGGGTTCCATGGCCTTTCATACGAATACATCCTCGGTCAGCTCACAGAGCTTTCGCCGGCATTGGCCAGGGGGCGCGTGATCGTGGCGCATCTTGGCAATGGCGCAAGCCTGTGCGCCATTCGCGATGGACGGAGTACCGACACCACAATGGGTTTTACGGCGCTGGATGGTTTGGTAATGGGAACCCGTTGCGGCAGCCTCGATCCGGGAGCGGTGTTGTACCTGCAGCAAGCGCAGGGCCTTTCCGTCGGCGAGGTGGAGCATCTGCTCTATCACGAAAGTGGCCTGCTTGGCATCTCAGGCATCAGCAGCGATATGCGTACCCTGTTGGCCAGCAGCGATCGACACGCCAGGGACGCCGTCGATCTTTTCGTATTTCACGTGGTGCGCGAAATCGGCGCACTGACGGCGAGCATGGGTGGCATGGATGCCTTGGTGTTCTCCGCTGGCATAGGCGAACATTCCGCCCCGGTACGTGCTGCCGTGTGCGAAAAGCTCGCCTGGCTGGGGGTGGAGTACGACGTCGAAGCCAACGCCAGCCACAACGTGCTTATCAGTACTCAGCGCAGTCAAAAACATGTATTTGTCATTCCGACCGATGAGGAGGCCATGCTCGCGGCACACACTGCCGAAGTGCTGCGCTATGCCTCACCGCGAGCTGAAACGGTGTAACGTCGACAGAGAGGTTGGTCATGAGCACATCCATTTATGATTTCGATACGCAGTGCGCGCCATTTGAGGCTTTAGGTTCGCTGGCGCCTTTTGCTCCCTTTGCCTGCTTCGCGTGGCTTTCGGCACCGGTCTACGGATGGCTGGAGACGTGGGCGAATACGTATGGGCTATTGACCGACGCCATGGTCAGCGCCATGACCTACCCGTTCGAGCTGTCGGCGCCGTCAGCGGCGTTCCCGCCAGATGACGGCCGGTCGGCGAGGGCACGTCCGCATGCACCAGGCCACGTGGAGAGCGGCATCGGCGGCCATGACCTCAGGGCCAGTTAATCGTTGGGACAGCTGCAAAAAAGAGGCTGCAGACGCCTGCGCGAGTCGCCCGCCGGCCCTAGCGGCAGACGAGAATCGGAATCTCCGATTTCAGGATCACTTTATGCGTTTCGCTGCCCATGAGCAGCCGCGCTACACCCTCCCAGCCATGCGACGCCATTGCGATAAGGTCGCATTTCGCCTCAGCCGCTGTCTCCAAAATGGCCTGATACGGTTGCGAGCCAAATACCAACCGCCGCTCGAAGGGAACGCCCGCCTTATCGGCGATCGTACGTACCACATCCAGATAGCGTTCGGCATGGCGCGTCGCTTCTTTGGCATAGTCAAATTCCAGCGACGCGATCATCTCCGCCACGTAGGCGATGGTCTGTGCCGGGGGCACAACGTGTATAGCCAGAACGCTGGCTCCACAGGATTTGGCGAGATCCACGCCCAGTCGCACCGCCTTCATGGACAGCTCCGAACCATCGGTCGGAAGAAGAATTCTCTTGAACATAAAGCCCCGATCTCGTGTTGAAGGATAACGATCTACGCAATGCGAGCGTGATGATGTTCCGGCCGGTTTCGCCCCATGTTGAGCCATATCAACTGGCCGGCGCGCGCATGTGGGTCATGATGGCCAGGGTGGAGACGAGGTCTGAGCCATGCAAGCAATGGTGTTGGAGAAAGTCGGCAAGCCGCTGATCTTGCGAACACTACCCGACCTGGAGCCCGGGCCCGGCGAGGTGCGCATACGCGTCGAAGCCTGCGGTGTTTGCCGTACGGACCTGCACGTGATCGACGCGGAACTGCCCGAAATCGTCACGCCACTGACCCCTGGTCATGAATGTGTGGGCGTCGTGGAAACAATTGGCCAGGGCGTCATCGACCCGAAACCGGGCGCACGCGTGGGCGTGCCCTGGCTGGGTGGTACGTGCCATCATTGTGAATATTGCCTCGCCGGTCGCGAGAATCTGTGCAATACGCCCGAGTTCACCGGCTACACGCGCCCGGGTGGATATGCGTCCCATATGCTCGCGCGGGCCGATTACTGTATACCGCTGCAAGGCGATATGGATCCAGTCGTAACGGCGCCGTTGCTATGCGCCGGCTTGATCGGCTGGCGTTGCCTGGTAAAGGTGGGAAACGCCCGCCGCCTGGGGTTGTATGGGTTTGGGGCAGCCGCGCACATCATCGCGCAGGTTGCGCTAAGGCAGGGCCGGTGCGTATACGCTTTTACGCGCCCCGGCGATGTCCAGGCGCAAGCCTTTGCGCGCTCGCTTGGCGTAGCTTGGGCCGGATCGTCGCTGGACAATCCGCCCGCCGCCTTGGATGCGGCGATCATCTTCGCCCCTGTCGGCGCATTGGTACCGCAGGCGTTGCGCGCCGTCAAAAAAGGCGGGCACGTCGTGTGCGGCGGCATTCACATGTCCGACATACCCACCTTTCCCTATCGCTGGTTATGGGAGGAGCGCGAACTTGTTTCGGTGGCCAATCTGACGCGTGACGATGCGCGGCTTTTTTTTGCAGAAAAAACGTGCGAAGGAGTCGTTACAGCCGTCACTACCTATGCGTTGGAACAAGCCAACCAGGCGTTGGACGATCTTCGCGCCGGGCGCTTGTCGGGAGCTGCGGTGCTTGAAATGTGAACGACGGAAGAGAGCTTGCGGCTGATAGGTGGGTGACAGCTTGATTCAAATCGGACAAGCGCGAGGTTAAGTTCTCTATGGTCGTTGTAAACGGCGCTTACGCCAATGATAGGCGCTTGTGCGGCGCCGAGCGGATATGGCGATTTTCAGCCTATAAGCTCGTACCGGAGGTCTCGTGTCGCGTTACAAAGAAGGCCGTCGATTCTTGATGCCGATCCCACGGTCAAGGCTATCGGCCATGTAGACGATGCGACGACCGCTACGAGTACGCTGTACAAGCCCAGGAGAACCGGCGCAAACTGCCGGCTCTACAGCGGCAGCAAGTTAGGTTATGGTCCGGCCAGCTGTTCCACAGCGAGGTGGTCAATGCCAACGGATGGAGCACTTCTTACATGCCGAAGAAGGCGTGATCCGGCCGCGCGCTTTCGTGTCGGCCGTGCCGTCGGCCGTTGCATCAGCGGGTCAACATTTCGATGTACGGGAAAATGCAAAAGGCCGAACGCGGCTGCCCGAAAAGCCGCGGCTGCCCCGCATGCACGTGCCGGGCGTGTCGTTAGCGTCGCCCTCACTAGGTTTGTGCGGCAAGTTGATCCGATCGACGGCTGGACGTCCAACGCCATTGAGCCACTTCGGGCATGTCTTGACCGTGCTCGCCGATATAGAGTTTGTGCCGTTCCATGATTGCCCAATAGCGCGCGACGGCTTGTTCGACATATGCCTTGAAGCGGGGGATGCTTGTAATGGCATCGAGCGAAAGTTGATAACGGTCGAGGTTGTTCAGCACTACCATGTCGAACGGTGTTGTGGTAGTTCCTTCGTCTTTGTAACCGCGAACGTGGAAGCGATCGTGATTGCGGCGGCGATAAATGAGTTTGTGAATCAGAGAGGGGTAGCCATGAAAGGCGAATATCACCGGCTTGTCGGCGGTAAACGAAGACTCGAAGTCGCGATCGGATAAGCCGTGCGGATGTTCCGATTGGGGTTGCAATACCATCAAGTCCACCACGTTGACCACGCGGATTCGGATATCGGGAAGAAAATCGCGTAGTAGCGTCACCGCAGCCAGGCACTCGAGTGTCGGCACGTCGCCGGCGCAGGCCATCACTACATCAGGGTCACCATCGTCGTTGCTGGCCCAATCCCAGATGCCGGCCCCGGCAGCGCAGTGCTTGGTGGCGGCATCGATATCCAGCCATTGCCATTGCGGCTGTTTGCCGGCGACGATTAAATTCACGTAGTTGCGGCTACGCAGGCAGTGGTCGGCCACCGATAGCAGGCAGTTTGCATCGGGGGGAAGGTAGATGCGAACGATCTCGGATTTCTTGTTCGCCACAATGTCGATAAAGCCCGGGTCCTGATGCGAGAACCCGTTGTGATCCTGGCGCCACACGTGCGATGTCAGCAGATAGTTGAGCGACGCTATAGGTGCCCGCCATGGAATCTCTCGCGCAACTTTCAGCCACTTCGCATGCTGGTTGAACATCGAATCGATGATGTGGATGAAGGCTTCGTAGCAGGAAAAAAGGCCATGGCGGCCGCTGAGCAGGTAGCCTTCCAGCCAGCCTTCGCATAGATGCTCGCTCAAGACTTCCATGACGCGGCCATCGGCGCTGAGGTGATCATCGACAGGGGCAATGACCGCCATCCATTCCTTGCCGGAAACCTCATATACCGCATCCAGCCGGTTCGACGCCGTTTCATCAGGGCCGAACAGGCGAAAATTTCGACTTTCCAGGTTCAACCGCATGACTTCGCGCAGGAAATTGCCGAGTACGCGCGTGGATTCCGCTTCGGCCGATCCGGGCTCTCGCACGCGGACGGCATGATCGCGAAAGTGCGGCATGTCCAAGGGTTTAAGCAGTTCGCCGCCGTTGGCATGCGGATTGGCGCCCATGCGACGATGGCCCGTAGGCGCCAGTGCGGCGAGCTCGTGATGCAGCTGGCCGTTTTCGTCAAAGAGGTCTTGTGGCTGGTAGCTTTTCATCCAAGCAGCGAGCTGCTCGATATGCCCGGGCTTGTCGAACTGGGCGAGCGGCACTTGGTGCGCTCGCCAGGTACCTTCGACTGGCAACCCATCGACTTCCTTAGGCCCGGTCCATCCTTTGGGCGTGCGGAAAATCAACATCGGCCAGCGCGGGCGCACGACAGGAGCGGCCGCGCCGTTCGCACGCGCGGCTCGTTGGATCGCCTGGATGTTCCCGACGATGCGCTGCAGCGCATCGGCCAGATCTTGGTGAACTATCGCCGGATCGCTGCCCTCGACGAAATAGGGCTCGTAGCCATAGCCGCGAAACAAGTCCGCCAACTCGTCCTGGCTGATGCGCGAAAGAATGGTCGGGTTGGCGATCTTGAATCCGTTCAGATGCAGGATCGGCAAGACGGCGCCGTCGCGCGCGGGGTTGAGAAATTTATTCGAATGCCAGCTTGTGGCAAGTGCGCCCGTTTCCGCTTCACCGTCGCCGACGACGCAAGCGACGATCAAGTCGGGGTTATCGAATGCCGCGCCATACGCATGTGCGAGTGAATATCCGAGTTCGCCGCCTTCGTGGATCGACCCGGGGGTTTCCGGTGCCACATGACTTGGCACGCCATATGGCCATGAAAACTGACGGAATAGCCGACGCATGCCGCTGGCGTTGCGTTCGATCGCGGGATAACGTTCGGTGTAGGAGCCTTCGAGATAGGTTTGCGCGACGAGCGCCGGTCCGCCGTGCCCAGGACCCGTGATGAAGATCATATTGAGATCTTGCTGCTTGATCAGCCGGTTCAGATGCACGTACAGCATGTTCAAGCCCGGCGTCGTTCCCCAGTGCCCCAGCAGGCGTGGCTTGATGTGCTCGCGTTTCAGCGGCTGCTGCAGAAGCGGATTGTCGCGCAGATAAATTTGGCCTACGGATAGATAATTGGCAGCGCGCCAATACGCATCGATTTTTTGCAACTGCCTTGGCGAAAGAGGAGTGGCCATGTCGCTCATGCCTCATGAAATGCGTCGCTGCCGATGCCGCCCGCGGCGGCCGGCAAGCGGCGCGGGTTGGTTCAATCCACCGGCTGGCTGACCTGCCACCCGTCTTCCAGACGGAAGCCGTCGGTGGTGGCTACGATGGTTGCCGTGTAGGCACCCAGGTCCTTGCCGTAAACCACGCCGTCGACGCCGGCAACGAAACTGCGGATACCCGATACGCTATAGACCGCCGGATAAGCCATTACGACGAAGCGCGCGCGCTTTTCCACTGGCGGTTGCATGACGATGCGGTAGATGTAGCCCAGGTACGGCGTGGCCGTTGACGCGCCCGGCGCCTCATAGCCATCGTGCACCGCCGCATCAGCCAACAGCACGCCCAGCAGACTGGGGCGCTCGCCCGGCGTGGTGGGCCAGTAAAGCCCATCGTGGCGTCCCGGGGTGCTGCGCAAATGTGACGCATACACCGGAGCGCCGCCGTTTCCCGGATTCTCCGCGGCGAACTGGCGCTCCGCGTAGACGATAGCCAGGCAAACCTGCATGGCATCGCGTTCATTGCGTTCAATACGCCGCTGGAGAATGGCCGCGCGGCCCTGTTTGGTATCAAAGCGCCAAGCGCCAGCCTCCTTGACCAGCGGGATCGGCATGGGCATCTTTCCCCTGCCAACGATCAGAACGCCATGCGTTGCATCTGAAAACACCAGGGCATGCGACGTTTCATAGATGTGCAGGAAAATCCGTCGATTGTGCGCATCCTCGATCGAATCGCCGGAACTGATCACATCGCCGCTGTCGGGACCGAGTATGGCTTCCAGCGCCAAGATGTCATTGTCTTGCGCGGCCCTGATCAAGGCGTTGACCCCCGCTTCGGGCGAGGCGAACGTAAGTTGCGCGGATGGTGCCGCCGCCAGCCCCGTCACCCATAGCCAGGCCGCGAGTGCCGCAAGGCGCATAAGGCGCGCTGTGGCCCTGCCATGGGTGTTTGCGATCAACTTGGGCATGGTAAAGGCATCCGCATTAAAGAGGCGATCTGACTCGCCAAGGACCTGGCATGTATCCAGAGCGTGGCGGCTATCTCCAGCGTGCCCACAGCATCGCCGCGTCAGCGGTGCCGCGCATTGACGAAAGTCAAATGGAAAGGCTGCCGCGTGCGCTTGCACACGGGCATTTGAGCCTGGTGTACCAGCCGGTAGTGGATGCGATAACCGGTCGCATGGCGTATGCGCAGGCACTCATCCGCTGGAACGACCCTGAGCTTGGCCCGGTCTCGCCGGCCGATTTCATTCCCGTCGCGGAGGAGAGCGGACTGATTGCATCGCTGGGGCGTTCGTGCTGCAAACAGTGTCAAGGGAGCTGGTGTCGCTTCGCAACTGTGGTCATCCCCTCGTGCCGATCGCGGTAAATGCTTCGGCCAGGCAGTGGTGCGATCGGGCGTCTCTTATCTTGCTGCGCTCCATGGTCGCTGAGACGGCGCTGGAACCAGGTTGGTTGAAGTTGGAAATTACCGAGAACTGCCTGCTGGAAGACTTAGCGGCGGCCGATGCGGTACTGGCGGCTATCCATGAACTAGGCATCCATTGCGCCATCGCCGACTTCGGCGTCGGCTTTGCTTCACTTAGTTACGTGCGCCGGCTGTCCGTGGATTCGCTCAAGATCGATCGCGAGCTGGTCAGTGCAATCGATTCGGACGCACGCGATCAGGGCGTCGTCCAGGCTATCGTCGGCATGGTGCATGCACTGGGCATAACGGTTGTCGCCGCAGGCGTGCAGCGCGCTACGCAACATGACGCGCTTCGCAATGCCAGGTGCGATCTGATCCAGGGTCATCTGCTCGCATCGGCCGCGTCGATCGAGCAACTGTTCGAGCTGTCGGCTGAAGGCGAGACCGAGAACCGCATGTTCTATGTGTATTCGGGCGAGCGATCAACGCAGGCGGCTGATCCATCTTCGTGGGGTGAGGTCTTTTTCGATCTTTAGCCAGTGGGCTTGGGCTTTCGATGCACGCCGCGCTTGCCAAGGCGGCGTTTTTCTATGGGCTGAACAGGTGTTTGGCATCGGCGATGCCGGCCCTCGCGCGCCTGGCTTCAAATCAGGCGCGCGCCATGTTGTTTGGCGGGCAGATAGGCATCGAAGCTCATCGCGATTTGCCGCAAAAGGAATCGTCCCGTCGGTGTCACGCGAATGCGGCGGTCATCGACCGCCACCAGTCCGTCTTCGCCAAGCCGGTACAAGCGCACCAGTTCCTGGCCGAAATAACTGGGGAAATCGAGGTGATGACTCTCGCTGAAGGCGAGCATGTCCAGTTCACCATCGCACATCAGTGTGTTGATGACTTCCCGGCGCAGCCGATCGTCAGCGGTGAGCGCGATACCGCGCGCGACCGGCAGGTTGCCGCCGAGCACCGCAGCAGAGTAACCGGCAAGATCGCGGATTGACTGGCTGTAAGTGTCGCCGATTCGGCTGATCGCACTGGGGCCCAGGCCTACGATGTCGCAGTGTCCAAAGGTGGAATAGCCCTGGAAATTGCGCTGCAGTGTGCCTGCGCGCTGGGCGCGAACCAAGTCGTCTCCGGGCAGTGCGAAGTGGTCCATGCCGATGTATACGTAGCCTGCGCCGGTCAGGGTCTCCAGTGCCTGGCCGAACAGATCCAGCCGTTCGGCGGCGCTCGGTGTTTCTTCCGCCTTGATGTGCGATTGGGCCCTGAACAAATGAGGCAGGTGGGCGTAACCGTAGACAGCCAGGCGATCGGGTGCCAGGCTCAGCACGGTATCGAGCGTGCGGGCAAAATCGGGCTGCGTCTGGCGCGGCAGTCCGTACATCAAATCAACGCTGATTGAGCGAAAGCCGTTTGTGCGTGCCGCTTCGATCACGCGCCTGGTTTGTTCGGGCGACTGCAGGCGGTTGACCGCCGCCTGCACTGCCGGACTGAAGTCCTGGATGCCTACCGACAGACGATTAAATCCGAGTCGAGCCAGCGCACTTACATAATCGGCGTCGGCATGCCGCGGGTCCATTTCGAAGCCGAACTCGCGCTGACTAGGCGGTGCGAGATGGAAGTGGCGTTCCAGTGCCGCCATCAGCGCCGTCATTTGATCGATATCCAGACTGTTGGGCGTGCCGCCCCCGAGGTGGAGTTGGTGCAGGCTGCGATCCTGGTGGAAGAGCGGCGCGAGTCGCGCCACCTCCTGACTAAGCACACTGAGGTAACGGTGAGATTTGTTCGCGTCGCGGGTGATGACACGGTTGCAGCCGCAGTAGAAGCAGGGGCTGTGGCAAAAGGGTACGTGTATGTAAGCCGACAATGGCCTGGGTGGCGACAGGTTATTGGTGGCCGCAATGGCCTTGCGTAGCGCTGCCTCATCAAATGATGGCGCGAAGTGGAGTGCCGTGGGATAACTGGTGTAGCGCGGGCCGTTACCATCATAACGGGCAATCAGGGCGGCGTCGAAATGGTGGGCCATGGTGGCATATGTCCTTTGTAGGGCATGTTGCATGGGTGTGGCGCTGGCGTCGAAGGGAAGTGGTTGTGCTTACCCGACGCGGCGATCTTTGTGCAGGACGCCGTCGCCACAGCGGCTACCGGGATCTTGCTGGCTGCACGTATCGGAAAGGCTCCGCCGGTCTACGATGCGGCCGGATTCCATCACGATCATCTCGTCCACCAGCGACGAGAGCGCTTCCAGCCGATGCGTCATCAGTACCATTGTGCGGCCGTTCATTGCGTGTGCCAGTGAGGCATAAAGCGCGGCGACGGTACCGTTATCGAGTCCTTCGGTGGGCTCGTCCAGGATGACTATGGGCGCATCGGTCAGCAACGCACGCGCTATGGCGATACGGCGCGCCTCGCCCCCGGAAACGCATACCCCGTTGGGCCCCACCCACGTATCGAGCCCGCGCGGAAGGTCCGCGACGAATCCATCCAGTTGCGCGGCGGACAAGGCTTGCAGCATGCGCGTTTCGTCCGCGTCGGGGCAGGCCAGGCGCAGGTTGTCGCGCAAGCTCGCATCGAACAGGTAGGGCGATTGCTCCACCACGCAGATGCGCGCGCGCACGTCGTCGGGGTTGAGCGATGCGATCGGCACGCCGCCAAGGAGGATGTCACCCTGGAATGGGTACAAACGTGCCAGCACATGCGCGAGGCTGCTTTTCCCGCAGCCGGAGCGGCCTACGATGGCGACGCGCGCCCCGGCGGCCAGGTGAATGTTGATGCCCCGCAATGCCACGCACGCGCCATCGTCGTGGTACATCCAGACATCCCGCAGATCGAGATCGCTTGCCGTTGGCGGCGCGACCGGGGTGATGGGTGGCGCTACAACCGGCTTGGTGTCGGCGAGTCCGAAAATGCGCCGCGCCGCCGCCCGGATCGAGCCGAGCTTCAGCCACGCCGCGGGTAATGGCAGCAGCAGTTCGATACCAGCCATGGCGAGCATGACCAGCAAGGTCAGTCCCGGCCCGCTTAACGCGCCGCTGCGGTACGCGCCGATTCCAACGGCGAGCGCAAGCAGCGCCGCCAGCGATGTCGCCGCAACAAGCGCGGCATCGCTGGCCGCCAACGCACGCTGGCCGGCTTGCCGCGAGCGTTCGCGCCGCATGACGGTGGCTTCCAGCCGGTGGTCGACCTCGGTTTCCGCGCCGAACAGCACCAGCTCCGCGCGGCCAGCAAGCGCGTCCGCCCATTCGGCCCGAAGCGTCTCGCCGTCACGGTCGAACTGCTCGGCATGAAGCGTGTGGCGCTTGAGCCATGGAATAAGCGGCACACCGATCGCGGCCAGCATGATGGCCAGTGCCAACGCGCCATGGAGCGACCACATCGCCATGACACCCACGACGACCGCCATGGATAAAAGGCTGACGAGGGTCGGCAGAAGCAGTCCGAGGTAGGTATGTTCCAGCGCGTCTACGTCGGCGCGAAGTCGCGACATCCATTGTGCGCTCCGCATGCCGCGAAGGCCTGCAGGGGCCAGCGGCAGCATGCGCGCGAAGAGCCAGCAGCGAAGCTGCGCCAGGATCGATAGTGTCGCATCGTGCGTCACGATGCGCTCGGCGTAGCGGCCCCCGCTGCGAAGCAGTGCAAACAGTCGCACCAGCGCGGCGGGCGTGTAGTAATTGATGGCCGCTCCACCCGCGCCGGCGATGGCCATGCCGGTAATGAAATGGCCCGACGTGCCAAGCAATGCAATGCTCGCGAGCGTTGCGATCAGCGCCAGCAGCAAGCCGGCTGTCATGCGACGGCGCTGCGGGAGCCATAGCGCGGCCAAACGCCGCCATTGCTCGCGTGTGGTCTGCCCGCCGGGTTTGAACGGATGGCTCATGCGCTGGCGCCCAAGCGCAATAGCGCTGAAAAAGCGCCTTCCTGGCGGCGCAGCGTGGCAACGGTACCCACCTCCACGATACGTCCTTCGTTCAATACCGCAATCCGTTCGTCGTCCGATAGCGTATCGACGCGATGCGCTATCCGGATTACGGTGCGATCTGCGCATAACGCGTCCAGCGCGTCATCGATGGCGCCGGCGGTGGTTGCATCCAGATGCTGTGTCGGTTCGTCCAGCAGCATGATCGGGGTATCGCGCAGCCATGCACGCGCCAGGGCAAGTCGCTGCGCTTCGCCGCCGGAAAGGCCGTACCCGCGCTCGCCCAAGGGTGTATCCAGTCCCTGCGGCAGGCGGGCGATGACTTTGTCCAGCGCAGCGTGCTGGATGGCGCGTGCCAGTGCGGCGTCGCCCGCATCGGGGCGTGCGATACGCAGATTGTCACGCAAGCTGCCGCGGAACACGTGTGGGCGCTGTGGCATCCAGGTTATCTGCCGCCGCCATGCATCGAGCCGCAGCGCGGACAAGTGCTGGCCGTCTATTTCCACACGTCCCTCACGCACGGCGATGAAGCCCATCAGCAACGCGAGCAGCGTGCTCTTGCCGCCGCCACTGGCACCGACCACCGTCAGGCGCGTGCCGGCCGGGATATCCAGGTCGATGCCATGGAGCACGTCGCGCTCGTAGCCGGCGCGCACGCTTTGGAGCCGAATGGCCGGCGGGGCGAAGCCGGGCATGGCGCTAGCCGTGTCGCCCGTGGCATGCGCCCTGGCCTGTTCGACGATGTCGATAAGCCCGTCGGCGGCGGCAAGTGCCTCCATGCGGGTGTGGCGCTGCGTGCCCAGGGCACGCAGTGGAGCGAAAAATTCCGGCGCCAGCAAAAGCGCGAACAGCCCATTTTCGAAGGCCAGCCGTCCGTCCATCAACCTGAAGCCCACCATGACGGCCACGACCGCGATGCTGACCGCCGCAAAAAATTCCATCACCAGCGACGACAAAAAAGCCACGCGTAGCACCGCCATGGTTTCGCGGCGGTACGCGTCGCCGACCAGGGTCAGCCGCTTATGTTCCCGGTCTCCCGCGCGGTATAGTAGCAATGTCGTCAAGCCGGCGATGGCATCCATGAACTGCGAGCCCAGGCGGCGCAGCACCAGCCATCGCCGCGTGCTGGCATCGGCCGCCGAGCGGCCGGCAAGGATCATGAAGATCGGTATAAGCGGTGCGCAGGCCGCCAGGGCCACGGCCGACCATGGGTCGGCCACCGATACGGCAATGGCCACCACTAGCGGAACGATGACGGCGAAGACGGTCTGCGGAAGATAGTTGGCATAAAACGGCGCGAACGTATCCACGCCCTCGACGAGGCGCGTAATCAGGTCGCCCTGTGACTGGCTGGCGCACCACGAGGGACCGAGCGCGCGCAAGCTCTCGCGCAATTGGCGATGCATGGCGCAGATGGCCGCATGTGCCGCCCGGTCGCTGAAGAGGCGCTGTTGGTAAAGCAATGCGCCGCGCAGAAGCGCAAAGATGCCGATAAGCGCCAGTACCGTCCAAAGGTCGCCGTAGCCGGCGCGGTGAAAGATCACCCGCGCCAGCGCTTGCGCGACCAGCCACGCGATGAGGCAGGCCACGGCGGCATGGGCGATGCCAAAGCACAGGCCGATGTTGATCAGCCGTCGCCCCGGTGCCGCGTGCGCGCGCAGCCAACGCTGCGCACGTGCACCGCCGGCATCGGAGGTCGCTTCAGGCACCGTCACGGTGCTTTATCCCGGCAGTGCCGTTTGCCTGCCGATCCTGCGCGTCCAGCAATGCGCCCCCGGCTGCCGAGATGAGCACGATCATCGCCGTACCAATCAGCCATGCGAAATACCAGGCTCCTGAATCGCCCAGTATCACCGCCATCAGGATGATCAGGATGGCAATGATCATGAACAGCACGAATTGGAAAAAGGTTTTCATATCGATGGCTCTCAGTAGGCGTGCTCATCGTTGGCGATGTGATGCGGATCGACCTTTCCCCGCATGACATAGAAAGCCCAACTCGTGTACCAGATGACAAGCGGGACGAAGACGAGCGCAAAGCCGGTCATCCACGCCAGCGTCAGTCTGCTGGAGCTGGCGTTCCACACGGTGAGGCTTTGTGCCGGCACGCTTGCGCTTGGCAGAAGAAATGGAAACAACGCGGTGCCGAGGGTTCCGATCACCCCGGCCCATGCCAGCGCGCCCAGCCACCAGGCCAGGTGTGATCGGCGTGCGCTGGCGGCGAGCAAACTTGCCGCCATGCCGGCAAAGCCCGTCGCCGGCACCAGCCACAGCACGCCGTGGTCGCGGAAATGGGCAAGCCATGCCCCATCGACCAGCGATACCTGTTGCTGCATCGGCGTTTGCGGCACACCGGCACCGGGCGAACCCAGCAGCACATAACCCTGGATGTGCGCGATCCAGAAACCGCCCGCCGCGAACAGGACCATCCCAAGCAGCCAAGCCACCCGCGCTAGCGTCCTGCCGCGTTCGGCCATCACGCCTTCGGCACCGTTCATCACGGTGATGGCACCCATCGCCGCCGACATGCTGGCCGACAGTAAGCCGCAAAGGATCGCGAAAGGGTTGAGCAGCGCGATGAAGCTGCCGGTGTAGGTCGAGGTAAGCGTCCAGTCGAACTGGAACGGCACCCCCAGGAACAGATTGCCGCACGCCGCGCCAAACACCACCATCGGCACGAAGCCACTGACGAACAACGCCCAGTCCCAGGCGTTTCGCCAGCCCGCGGAGGACAATTTGCTGCGGTACTCGAAACCGAGCGGACGCATGATCATGCTCCACAGCAGCAAGAGCATCACGACGTAGAAGCCTGAAAAGGCCGTTGCATAAATCAAGGGAAACGCGGCGAAAACCGCGCCGCCGCCAAGGATGAACCACACCTGGTTGCCATCCCAATGCGGCCCGATCACGTTGAGCGCCACGCGACGCTCCAGGTCGGTGCGGCCGACGTAGCGAAGAATCGTCCCCACGCCCATGTCCATGCCGACCATGACCGCCAGTCCGATCAGCAGCACGCCCAATAGCAGCCACCAGACGATTTGAAGGGTTGCATACAGGTCCATGAGATCAGGCCTCGGCATAGACGGAGGAGAGGGCGGGCGAGGCAGGCTCCTCGGACTCGACGGGGCCAATGCGAATCGCGCGGACCATCAGGTACATCTCGATCACGATGAAGAGCGTGTAAAGCGTCACGAATCCGCCCAGTGAAAACAGCATGTAGCCGACACTGTGCGTCGAGGCGGACATCCACGTCGGCAATACGCCGTAGACCGTCCAGGGCTGGCGGCCCAGTTCGGCCACGAGCCAGCCTGCTTCGCAGGCAAGAAACGGCACGGGAATCATCCACACCGCGAACTGCAGGAACCGGCGGTGCTCGTGTACGGTGTCGCGCATGGTGTAAAGCAGGGCCAGCACGAAGAACGCGAGCATGCCCAGTCCCATCACCACCATGGCGCGGAAGGACCAGAACAACGTGGCGACGTTTGGAATGGAATCCTTGGCCGCCTGCGCAATTTGCGCATCGGTGGCGGTGGCGACATCGTCGGCGTATCGCTTGACCAGGAAACCGTAGCCAAGGTCGTCCCGATGCGCGTCGAATGTCGCCATTGCCTGCGCATCGCCTGGATGGAGGGACAAGGTCTTAAGTGCTTCCACCGCGGGAATGCCATGGCGAATGCGCTGCTCGGCGCGCTGCTCGAGTACGTCGATGCCCGGCACGCTGCCGGTAAGCGAATGCGTGACGAGAATGGACAGCGCATACGGAATCTGCACTTGTGCATGGTTTACATGCTCGGTCTGCGAGGGAAATGCCATCAGGTTGAATGGCATGGGGCCTGGCTCGGTTCGCCACAGCCCTTCCATGGCCGCCAACTTGGTCGGTTGCGCCTGTGCGCCGACAAAACCCAGCGCATCGCCCAGCGTGATCACGCCCGCCGTGGCAAGCAGGCCAAACAGCACGGCCATGCGGAAGGAGCGCCGCGCCATGTCCAGATGCCTGCGCTTGAGCATGTACCACGCGCTGACACCGGCCACGAACACGGCCGCGGTCACATAACCGGCGATCGACGTATGCACGAACTTGGCCTGCGCATCATGGCTGAAAATCAGCGCGGGGAGGTCGGTAAGCTCCATGCGCATGGTGGCGGGGTTGAATGTTGCGCCCACCGGCGATTGCATGAAGGCGTTGGCAATCAGGATCCACAGTGCCGACAAATTGGAGCCCAAGGCGACCAGGTACGTTACCGCAAGGTGCTGGCCCGGCTTGAGGCGATCCCAGCCGAATGCCATCAGGCCGACGAAGGTGGACTCCAGAAAGAATGCCATCAGCCCCTCGATGGCCAGCGGCGCACCAAAAATGTCGCCGACGAAACTGGAATAAAAGGACCAATTGGTGCCGAACTGAAACTCCATCGTCAAGCCCGTGGCGACACCCAGCGCAAAGTTGATCAGGAACAGCTTTCCCCAGAACTGGGTCATCTGCTTGTAAATGGGCCTGCCTGAGATAACGTAAACCGTTTCCATTCCCGCGAGCAGGAAGGACAGGCCGAGCGTTAGCGGTACGAAAAGAAAGTGATAGAGCGCGGTCGCTGCAAACTGCAGTCGTGACAGCTCGACAACCGTTATGTCATGCATGACGTGATGCCCTTAGGTAAGCGAGGTCCGTCCGGAGTATCGCCGAAACGGTCGAGGTTCCGCATGTGGCGGTTCATCGCGACGCCCAGTGTCGATGGCCGGGGAGCCGGCGATATTGACGCCGATCAAGTGCGGCTTGGTCTAAGGGTGCTCCGATCAATGTTTCGTAGGCGTCACCAGCGCTCGGCAACGCATCGATCAGATGCATCCCCGGCGAGGGGAATCAGCACACTGCGGCAAGACGACACATGCGGTAGCGCGATTGATCTGCATCAATCGGGCCAGCCTCCGGGATTTTCAGAATCCGTTCGTCAATCAACGAACGGATGATGTCCATGAAAAGCCATATCCCCGTACTGGTCGCCTGTGCCGCCGTTTTTCTGGCTTCGCCAAGCCATGCCGACGACGATTGGGTTGTGCGCGTGGGCGCGCATGTCGTCGATCCCACGAGCGATACCGGTACGCTTGCGGGCCTGAAGGCGACCACCAGCAACGATGCCAAACCCACCTTCAGCGTTGAATACATGATCACGCCCCATTGGGGCGTGGATGCGCTGGCGGCGGTGCCGTTCAGGCACGAGGTGCGGTTGGACGGCATGAAAGCCGCCACTACCAAGGACCTGCCGCCCACGCTCGGCGTGAACTATCACTTCATGCCAGGCGCCGTCGTATCGCCGTTCATCGGCGCGGGCATCAACTACACCCACTTCTTCGATACGCGTGGCGAAGGCGTGCTGAACGGCGCCAGCGTGCATATCCAAAACAGCTGGGGTGCGGCTGCGCATGGCGGTATCGATGTCAAGCTGACGGACCGCTGGCTAGTGACCGCGGATCTGCGCTGGATGGACATCCGTGGAACGGTACATGTCAATGGCGCGAATGTCGGTCGCGCGACCATAGATCCTATCGCCTATGGTTTGAGCGTCGGCTATCGGTTCTGACGGTCGGTTTTCCGGGCAGATTTGCGCGCGGCTTTCATTCAAGTTCCACGGTGCTAAGAACGCATATGGGTTATGTCTTAGCTCATTGCACGTTTCGGTAGTCCATGGAGTCCATGTGCGCGCCGGACCATCGCCGAATAAGTAGCTCTAGCAAGGTGGCGCAACCTGGCCGTTGCGCCCCCCGTTTGGAAAATTCACGCCACCCATACAGCCTTCCAGTGATCGTACGCACCGCTGGATCGTGAATGGCCGTCCGGGCCCGCGTCATGCCGGACAGGGGATCGTACGGGGTTGCAATGTCCCCGCTACGGGCGTGCGAACTCAAAACGGGGAATCAACCATGCTTTTTGGAAAAGGCAGGGTCGCGGGTGCCGTGATGGCGCTCGCGATGATGGCGGGTGCCGCCAATGCGGGAACGTTTCCGGACTACGGCTATAAGCCGCCGTCTACGTACAAGGGCCCGATCTTTCAGCTGAGTCAGAACTACCCGACCACGTTGCCGACCGATACGCCGGCATTCTTCAAATTGTTGCCGGCGAAGTTCAGCAACGACTTCGAGCAGTGGCGGCCGTACGTGGACGCGGTGAAGAAATATTGCCTCGAGGGCAATGTGGAAAGCGACTGGTACGTGCAGAACAACACCGTGCGCAAGTGGTACCACGCACCGTGGCAGCATTATGGGCCGCTGGGCCGCGAAGGCATCCATGGCTTGACCAAGGAGGCGCAGATCCAGTCGCAGCAGCTTGCCGTCACGCAGACCGCCACCGGCCAGACGTTTGCGGTAGGCATCTACAACGATATCGGCGCCTACACCATCGGCCAGGTGTGGAAAGACCCGCAAAATCCCGACCCTTCCGTCACCACCAAGCCCAACACGTTCCATAACGGCACCGTGGTGTGCAAGGCCCTGTTCGCGGACGTGGATCTCAAGCAGGTACCGTTCCTGGTCAATCCGGTGCTCTGGAAGGCTTACGTCACCGATAGCTTCACCTCGGCCAATCGCGAGATCAAGAACGTGGCCTTGATCCAGATGGACTTCGCGGTGCGCGACACGCGCGTGCCCGGCACCGGCTGGATCTTCGGCACCTTCCAGTACAACGGCACGGTGACCGGCAAGCCTAGCTGGGACAATCTGGTGCCGGTGGGCGTGATGTGGGGCAACGATCCGGAAGAGACCGGCAACGACTACACCAACCCCAAGCCGACCGTGACCAAGATCAATCCGAAGATCAAGGAATCGGCAATTAACGGCAAGGCGGAATTGCCGCCTACGCATCTGGGTTGGAATGGCCGTCTGGACGGCCCGGTGGATAATCCGGTCAGCGCGTGCATGAGCTGCCATATGACGGCCGAAAGCCCGCAGGTGTCACCGATGAATCCCACCTTCCAGGCCAATCCGCCGCCGGTCGGTTCCAAGGAATGGATGCGCTGGTTCCAGAACCTTCCCGCCGGCGTGCCGTTCGATGCATCGTCGCTCAGCACCGACTACAGCCTGCAGCTTGCCGGCGGCATCCAGAATTTCTACGAATGGAAGTGCACGCAGGACGGCGTGTTCGTGCATGGACCCAATGCCTGCCAGCAAGCGAAGAACTTCCGCCTGAAGCTGATGAAGTCGGCGACGCCGCCCGCCAAGATCTACAAGGTGGAACGCGATCCCGCACTTAACGAAATTCACTGATCATGGGATCGATGCCGGGCCGCGCGCGCAAGCGTCAGGCCCGGCATGTTTCATGTGTGGTCTGTGACGAATAACATGGCAAGCGCTGTTGCGCGCGCCACTTCCGTGCGACACTAAACGCATCGCCGAATCACTGGGGACGCTGGCGTGCAAATTCTCACGCTGGAACATTTTGCCGGCCGCATCAATGAAACCTTTACCGTGGACCTTGACCACGGCAAATCGCCGTTCGTGCTGGTCGAGGCGCGGCCATTGCCTGCCGCTGCCGTGCCTGGCATGGTGCGTGCACCGTTTTCGCTGTTGTTTCACCACAGCTCGGCGCTGCTGTTTCCGCAGCGCATTTACCAGATGGAAAATCCAGGCGTCGGCGATTTCGGCATCTTTCTGGTGCCGGTGGCGCGCAATCAGGATGGATTTATCTATCAAGCCATATTCAACTGAGCGCTGCCGTTGGGGACATGCCAGCGCATAAGCAGGTGAAAGCCTTCCACGGCTTCATCGCGAAAGCCAAGCTTTCGATAAAGGCGGTGCGCACGCACGTTGCGCTGCTCCACGTGCAGCGCAACGCTGCGGGCTCCTTCCCGTTCTGCCGCAGCCAGTAGCTGCAGCAGCAGGGTGCTGCCTAAACCCTTGCCGCGATAGGCAGGCATCAACCCGATATCGATCACCAGCCAGTCTTCTTTTTGACGCGATACATACAAGCGGCCGATCGGTTCTTGCTTGTATTCCAGGACCAGGAATTCAGCATCGGCGAAGTAGTGCGCGAAATGCCGGTGCTGCAAGTCGAATTGGCTACCGAGAAAGGCGGCCTTGGTTCCCTCGGGCCATGCCACGAGGTCCAGCTCTTCGGTGCGCGAGCACGCATAAAGCTCGCGCAAGAACGCCTCATCGCTTGCCCCCGCCCAGCGCAAGCGATAGCCCTCGTGCCGCAGATGCTCCGGCAGTTCCGTCGCAAAGCTCGGCCTGGATGGAAACACCGGAGGGTTCGACACGCGAGAAGGCTTCAAGGCAACAGGCCGCAGCGATGCAACCGCGGACTGTTGCGCACTGACATCAAGAAAACGACGGGTATACGCCGCTCAAGGCGATGCAGAAGTTCAACGCCAGAAAGGGTTGGCGATTCTCGTGCGGCTGACTTCCGCCATAGGTGCCCAGCGTGGTGGGCAGCAGCGTGGTGTTTTGCGCCTGATTATTGTTGTAGACCTCGAACACGCCGGAGCTGGTAAGCGCCGCGTTGGGGGCAGGTTGCGGCGAACGGGTGCCGGCACCGCCGAAACCCTGCGCCGAGTGGATGTGCTGGGGCATCTCGTTGGAAATCAGCGTATGCGCCGGCTCGCCGAACGCCTCGCCGATCGTGCGTTGCGAGAGTCCCGGTCCCGTGCCCTGGCTGCAAGGTGCGCGCGTGGTCAGGTTGGGCAGCTGGAAGGTGGTCGTCCCGTTGCCGCCATAGTTGGTGCCGAGCAAGGAGTAAAGCGTCGCATACTGCGAGATGCTCAAGGTCGCGCCATTGCACAGAGCCCAGCCATACGGCGCAAAATTGAAGCCGAAGATTTGTACTTCGCCCAGAAAAGGTGTGGTCATGCCATTCTCCGAATGTGGTTGCGCGATGGTCAGCTCTGTGAGGGATAAATCCCTTCCCAGGCAATACAGAAAGACAGCGTCAACGTAGGCATGATGTTGTTGTGGGGCAGATTTCCGCCCGCCTGCCCGATCATGGTAGGTGCCATGGCATCGGCCGTAGGCGTTCCGGTGATGTTTTGCAGATAGATATGGTCGCTGGGCAACGTGGCCGGCTGCACCGTCGTGCCCGGCGACGTGGCCGTCGCAGCATTGGTGGTGGCCATGAAGTTATGGTTGTGCTGCGGCATCTGCGCACTCAGCAGCGTAACGTTTTCATTGCCGCCCACTTCGCCAAGCACGCGGGTGGTAAGTCCAAGGCCGGTGCCCTGGTGCAAGGGTACCTGGCCGCGCAGGTCCGGTACCGCGAAGGTGGTGACGCCGTCGCCGCCGTAGGTGGTGCCGAGCAGGGCATACAGTGTCTGGTAAGTGGATATGGGCTTGAGACTGCCGTCGCAGGCCATCCAACCGGTGGGAATGCGCGGAAATCCTAATAGGCGTATTTCGCCGACGTAAGGTGTCGTCACGTAAGTTCTCCTTCCGGAAACGAGTGAGTCTTCAAGCCATCAACCGCGCGTTGGATAGATGCCGCTGAGAGCGATATTGAAGTTGATGACACGATACGGCTGCATGTTGTTATGCGGGCCGGACCCACCCGTCATGCCGATGGTTGCCGGATAGAGCGGGACGGTATTGGTGCCGCCGGCTGCAAAGACCGGGATGCTCGTATTGTTGCTTGTGCCAAAAAGAGCATTGGTCACGATCTTGCTGTTGCCGGTGCTGGTGGTTGCGCCGACCAGGTGGGAGTGCATGGGTAGCTGCTGACCGGCGAGGGTCACCGATTCCACGCCTTCCATGTCCCCGATCGTATAGCTGGGAGGTTGCCAGCTCGGATCCGCGGAAGGGCCGCTGCCGACCGGTGCGCGTCCTTGCAGATTGGGTAGTTGAAAGTTGGATGTACCGTTACCGCCGTACTGGACGCCCAGTAACGAAAACAACGCCGTATTCTGCTGGATGGGCAGGAGTTGCCCGTTGCAGAACGCAAAACCGCGTTGCGCGAACCCGAAGCCGGTCATCATGATTTGACCGAGATAAAATTCAGCCATGCGACTCCCCCAGTGGTGAATCGTTGCAATGAAGTGCTGACCCCGTGCGAGCCTACCCTGCCTCTCGTGACAATTGCCGCCATCGCGACAATGCCCAGCCGATGTCCCCTGGCTGCGGCAAACCCCGCCGGCGCGTGAAGTCTAGCTATCTGCGGGCCTGCAGATGTGATGGAACTGTGACGAAGATAACACTTGACTTGTAGGCATCCTTGCTACGACGTTATGCATCGAAAGGGGGGGGTGTGCCGGCGTCGCAAGCTAATACGCCAGTACGCAAGATTTCGGATAGCGTCGGGGATTCTCGTTTTTTTCGCCATGTGCCTGAGCGCGGCATAGCGTTTCCCGCGTGCGCATGCACGACACGGCAAGTCGTTTCAGGGGTAGGGGTCATGATTCATATTCGTTTCGTCCGCCACCGCGCGGCGTGCGCTGCAGTATGCGGCGCCTTCACTTCGATGTTTGGCATGCTGTTGCTGCTGGCGTTCATGACGCTGGCGAGCCTTTGGCCGCGCGAGGCGATGGCGTACACAACGCAGACCGGCTGCACCCTGACGATCACGTTCAACAACGGCCCGCTCAATACGGCGCAGCGCTACAACCTGACCGGAAATGCGTATTCGGGAACGGGGCAAGCAGCAGCGTGCAGTCCAAACGGCGATATTCAGGCGACGCCCGGCGCGACGGCCGTGGGGGGCGGTTCGGGCAATCCCGGTGACCAGATCGCCGGAGAGCACGGCACTTACACGCTCGAATACGACGACAATGGCAACGAGTGGATCTTGTATACGCCGACATCCGCCACGTCGAGCAGCTATAGCGAGTCGATTGCATTTTATGGCGATGACGGCGGATCGGTGGTCTACAACGACACCGCCAACGTCACCGTCAACATCGTCGCCACGGCTCCCGGCGCGCCCACCATAGGCACCGCGACGGCCGGCAACGCGCAAGCGTCGATAACCTTCACCGCACCATCCAGTGACGGGGGCTCTCCCATCACCGGCTATACCGCCACGTCCAGCCCGGGAGGATTTACCGGTACGTGTAGCGCATCGCCATGCACGGTCACCGGCCTGACGAATGGAACGGCCTACACGTTTACGGTCACCGCCACCAATGCCGTCGGCACAGGTAGCGCGTCGGCGGCGTCCAATTCCGTCACGCCATCGACGGTGCCCGGTGCACCGACCGGCGTTACCGCATCAGCCGGCGTGGCACAGGCCACGGTGACGTTCTCGGCGCCCGCCAGCAATGGCGGCTCGCCGATCACCGGTTACACGGTGACGTCCAGTCCGGCCGGCGGCACCGATTCCAACGCCGGCAGTACCGCGCTCACGCACACCATCACCGGATTGACCAACGGCACGGCGTATACCTTCACCGTGGTGGCGGCCAACGCGGATGGTAGCGGGCCGGCTTCCAGCGCATCGAACAGCGTCACGCCCAAGGCAACGCAAACCATTACCTTTACCAACCCGGGTACGCAGAACTTCGGCACGACACCGACGCTGACGGCCTCCGCCACGTCGGGCTTGACGGTCACGTTCAGCTCGACCACCACCGCGATATGTACCATTACCACCGGCGGCACGCTCACCTTCATCACGGCCGGCAGCTGCACGATCGATGCGGACCAGGCCGGCAACGGTACCTACAGCCAGGCGCCGACTGTCGCGCAGACGTTCGCTGTCGACGCGGTAGTGCCCGGCGCGCCCACCATCGGCACGGCCTCGGCAACGTCCGCGCAGGCATCGGTCAGCTTTACTGCGCCGGCATTCACCGGTGGCGCGTCGATTACCCAGTACACCGCCACCAGCAGCCCGGGCGGCTTGACGGGGACGTGCGCCAGCACGCCCTGCGTGGTGACCGGCCTGACCAATGGCACGGCTTACACCTTCAGCGTGACGGCCACCAATTCGGCCGGCACGGGTGCGCCATCGGCGGCGTCGAACAGCGTCACGCCGCAGGCAACGCAGACCATTACCTTCGCCAATCCGGGTACGCAGAATTTCGGCACCACGCCGACGCTGACGGCCACGGCCAGCTCCGGCCTGCCGGTAAGCTTCAGCTCGAATACGACGGCGGTGTGTACGATCACCACCGGCGGCACGCTTACTTTCATCACCGCAGGTAGTTGCAGCATCAATGCCGATCAGTCCGGCGACACCACTTATTCGGCTGCGCCGCAGGTGACCCAGGTCTTCACGGTCGCGGCAGTCGTGCCAGGCGCGCCTACCATCGGCGCAGTCACGTCGGCCAGCGGGCAGGCAACGGTCAACTTTACGCCGCCCGCTTTCACCGGCGGTGCGTCGATCACCCAGTACACCGCCACCAGCAGCCCGGGCGGCTTGACGGGGACGTGTGCCAGTTCGCCCTGCGTGGTGACCGGTCTTACCAATGGCACGGCGTACACCTTCACGGTAACCGCCACCAACTCGGCCGGCACCGGTGCGCCATCGGCCGCGTCGGGCAGCACGACACCGCAGACGTCGCAGACGATTACCTTCGCCAATCCAGGCGCGCAGAATTTCGGCACCACGCCGACGTTGACGGCCTCGGCCACCTCCGGCCTGACGGTGACCTTCACCTCCAGCACGACGGCCGTATGTACGATCACCACCGGCGGCACGCTTACGTTCCTCACCGCCGGCAGTTGCACCATCGATGCCAACCAGGCCGGCAATGCCACTTACTCGGCCGCGCCCCAGGTTAGCCAGACCTTCACCGTCAACGGGATCGTGCCGGGCGCACCGACCATCGGCGTAGCGACGGCGGGCGCTCAGCAAGCAACGGTGAGTTTCACCCCGCCTGCTTCGTCGGGCGGTTCGGCGATCACCGGCTACACCGCCACCAGCAGCCCCGGCGGATTAACCGGCACGTGTTCGGCCTCGCCGTGCACCGTCACCGGTCTTACCGACGGTACGGCCTATACCTTCACCGTCACGGCAACCAACGGCGTGGGCACCGGCGCCGCGTCCGCCGCATCGAACGCCGTAACGCCCAAAGGCGCGCAGACGATCAACTTCAGCAATCCCGGCACGGTGAATTTCGGCGCCACGCCGACATTGACCGCCAGCGCAACATCAGGATTGACGGTGACGTTCTCTTCGAGCACCACCGCAGTCTGCACCATCACCAGCGGTGGCGCGTTGACCACCGTGACGCCCGGATCGTGCACCATCAATGCCAATCAGGGCGGCAACGGTACTTACGCACCCGCGCCGCAAGTGAGCCAGACGTTCGCCATCGCGGGCGTGGCACCCGCTGCGCCGACCATCGGCACCGCGACGGCCAGCGATGCGCAAGCCTCGATAACCTTCACGCCGCCGACGGTTACCGGCGGCGACGCGATCACCGGTTACACCGCCACCAGCAATCCAGGCGGAATAACCGGTACCTGCGCCAGTTCGCCTTGTACGGTGACCGGACTCACCAACGGCACCGCCTATACCTTCACGGTGACGGCGACCAATGCGGCCGGCACCAGTGTGGCGTCGGCGGCCTCCAACAGCGTGACGCCCAAGGTGGCCGCTTCGATCACCAACTTCGCGGCCAACCCGGCGGCGCCGGTGTTCAAGCCGAGCGGCACGTTTGCCGTGTCGGCAACGGGCACGGGTTCGAGCAGCCCGATCGTGTTCGCCATCGCCGGCTCGTCCGGATCGGTATGTTCGATCCAGGGCAGCACCGTCACCACGTTGTCGGCCGGCGTCTGCAACGTCACCGCCAACCAGGCCGGCGACGGTAGCCATGTGGCCGCGCCGCAGGCGACGCTGCCCGTGACGATCACCAATCCGCCGCCGCCCACCACCGCCAACGTCAACGCCAGCACCAACTACAACACCGCCACGACGATCAACTTGAGCGGTGCGATCACCGGCATCGACGTGACGTCGGTGGCCATCGCCAAGGCGCCGCAGCACGGCACCGCGACCGTATCGGGCGAGAGCGTCACCTACACGCCTTCGTCCGCCTATTACGGCGGCACCGATACCTTTACCTACACCGCCACCAATCCGGGCGGCACGTCGTCGCCCGCGACGGTGACGATCACCGTGGTGTCCCTGGCGGCGCCGACGGCGGCCAGTCATTCGGTGACCACCACGGCCGGTGCGCCGGTGCTGATCCAGGCCACGCAGGGTGCCAGCGGACCGCAGCCCTACGTCAGCGTCGGTGTCGCCACGCAACCTGCGCACGGCACCGCCACGGCCAATGGCGAACAGATCACCTACACACCGGCGGCCGGCTTCGTCGGCACCGATACGTTCAACTACGTCGTGTCGAATAACTTCGGCGCCTCGCAACCGGCCAGCATCACGGTTACCGTGACCGCCGCGGGCAAAACCACCGGCTACACCAAGACGGTGATTACTTCGCCCGGTACGTCGGTATCGGTGAATCTGGGCAGCATCGCGCCGGGTACGTACAGCGGGTCGAGCGTGCTGGGCCTTTCGCCCGGCAACGCGGGCAATGTCTCGCTCAACCAGCCCACCGCGTTGACCTTTACGCCCAACGGCAGCTTCACCGGGCTGGTGCAGATTACGGCGGTGCTCACTTCCACCAGCGGCAGTCCGGTAACGGTCGATGTGCTGGTGCTGGTCACCAAGCAACCGGATCCGTCCAAGAATCCCGATGTGCTTGGACTGATCAATGCGCAAACCAACGAAGCGGAGATGTTCGCGCAGAGCCAGCTCGACAACATCCGCGGCCGACTGGAAAGCCTGCACGATGGCGGCGGTTCGCTGTTCAGCAACACCTTGTCCTTGAGCCTCGATGGCCGGCCGCTGAGCGGCGGCGGCGCCAATGCCATGCCCGGCCAGCCGCAACCTGGCCAGCCTCAAACAGGCAATGCATCAGAGTCCACGTCGTGGCCGCACGCCGCCGGCTTCATGCGTCCGGGCATGGGTGCAAGCGAAGCGCCGGATGGCACGCTGGCATCGCCCGACACGCCAACCAAGCAGGTCTCCACCCCCGGTTTCACCGGACCGCAGGGATTGGGCGTTTGGATTGGTGGTGCCGCGAACTTCGGCGCGTTTGATTCCTATCGCCAGGCTGCCGGTTTCGATTCCGACAACATCGCCGTTACAGCTGGCGTCGACCAGCGCATCGGCAAGGACAGCCTGTTCGGCCTGGCCCTCGGCTACAACCACGACAACAGCGAGATCTCCAACGATGGCACCCGCAGCGTCGCGCAAGGCTACAGCGCCGCGATGTACGGCAGCTTCGCGCCATCGGAGCACACCTATATCGACGGCGTGCTCGGCGGCGGCGGCTTGAGCTTCGATACGGCGCGCCGTGGCGAAAACGCTGGCGACGAGCTGCTGGGCCATCGCTACGGCGACCAATGGTTCGCATCGCTGACGGGCGGCTACGAATACAAATACCAGTCGTGGCTGCTGACGCCTTATGGCAGCATGCAATGGTCGCTGTCGCGCCTCAACAGCTACTCCGAAACCGGCGATGTTACCGAAGCGCTCACTTACGGCAGCGAACTCGTGCGCACCACGCAGGCCCTGCTGGGCTTGCGCGCGAGCACCCAATACAAGGAAGACTGGGGCCTGATCATTCCGCACGCGCGTCTGGAATTCGGGCACGAATTCCAGGGCGTCACCAGCACCACGCTGAGCTACGCACTGATTCCTTCGGCCGGATCATGGAACATCCTGTCCAACCCGTACAGCGCGAACGGCAACAGCGTGCAACTGGGCTTCGGTAGCGATCTGAAACTGCAGGGCAACTGGCTGATCACCACGGATTACGATTACCTGGTCCAGCCGCATTCGCATGATCAGATGATCAAGCTTGGGGTGAAGAAGCAGTTCTAGTTAATCGCCACCATGCAGTGTCGCGTATCCAGGGCGCGGTAATCGGAAGATTGCCGCGCCCTGGATTTATCCGCGTGCTGAAAAGCAGGTGGTTGGATGAATGCTCAGCGCAAATCGTGCCGCGACGGGCCCAGCAAGCCTGGCTGCCTGTTGCCAAGCAACCCCATCGGCACCACGGCTGTGACGAACGGGAAAAAGCGATAGGTCATCTCGGGGAAAAGTGCCAGGTGCATGGCGGCGAAGGCGATGGGAATGACGTAGACGGCGCTGGAAAGCCGCCATTGCGCCGCTGTTCGTCCGCGTCCGTGCATCAACAGAACTGCCATGGCCAATCCGCATAGAACCAAGAGTGGCTGGGTGGTGAGATCGTAAGCGATGAGAACGTACGGGCGCAGATAATCGATGAGGTCATGCGAAACAATCCGTTGCGCCGGATAGGCCGTCTTGTGGATCAAAGAGAAATTGAACAAGACCAGCCAGCCATCATTGCCGCTCGCCTTCATGACAATCCAGTAGAGCGCGCAAGAAACCGCCGCCGCCATGAGCGCGTATTTCCTTTTGCCGTAGATGAAGGCATGGGCGAAAATCAGCAGAGAAAGTAAAAGAAACTCGGTCCTGACCAGCGGCAAGATGGCCGCGACGACAAAAACCAGTACGCTTTGCCGTATCAGTGCATACACCGACAGCAGGGCAAAGAAGCACGCCATCGCATCGGGGGTCGACAGCCTGGCGACGTCGAGCAACCCGGAAAAGGCAACCACCAGCGGTAGCGCGGCGATCGGCGTGCCGGTTTCACGGCCGATCAGCGCCAGCCATACCACTGAAAGCGCTGCGAAAACGGCGCTTATGAGGTAAGTGGACTTGGCGTCATTGACGCCGGCGGCGTGCATCAGGCGGATCAACCCGACGTACAGCACTCGAATGCGATAAAACGGCAGCTGTTGCTGCAGCGAAACCGGATCGCGGTAGACGGTCCGGCGATAATCGTCTTGTTGAACCAATCGGTCGAACGTAGGCGCGCCGACCTCGCTTTTCACCATGCCGTACGCCGCTGTGTTGAGATCGGCGCCGCGATGACCATCGGCGCTGAGCGCAGCGGCGACATAGCCGATCATGTCCCAGTTGTAGTAAGGCTTCTTTACGCCGAGCGCCAGCACGCACAGCGCGACGATCGCCGTCAGGATCCACGCGCGCAAGCCCAGACCCGTTCGCGCAAGCGGTGTTGTGTTGATTTCCTCGGCGGTCGGTGGGCGCATGTGCGGTATCGAGGGGGCACTGCTGGTTAGTGCCCGCAAGCGCTATTCCGGTTGCGGCGGACTGGCATCTCCGTGGGGCGGGCAGGGCCATTGGAAGGCTGACGCCAAAAGGCGCGCGAAGACGGCAGCGAGAGAGATTCCCCCGCGGCACCGGCAGATACGCGGGGGAGCTTTTACGGCGTGGCCGTGGTCAGGCCATGCTTTTGGGCGAGCGCCTCAATATGCGGATTGATCGCGCGGGCCGCCGCCAGCTGTGCATTGCCCGCATCCGCCTGGCCGCTGCGAATTTCCGCCAGGCCAAGGCCGTAGTGCGACCAGGCCAGCAGTGGGTTTAATGCAAGCGCCTGCTGGTACGCCTTGATCGCGTCGGCGTAGCGCCCCAGCCGCAGCTGCACCATGCCCATGCTGTCCAGATAGGCCGGGTTTTTGCCGTCGCGGCGGATGGCTTTGCGGCAATCCTTCAAGGCGTCGTCGAGCATCTGATTGCTCAGGGCGCGTGCCCAGCAACGTTCGTTAAGTGCGTCGCCGAGCATGGCATCGTTCTGATGCAGCTTGATCCAGTCATCGAGCAGCGGCAGTGCCGCAGCAGGTTGTTGGAGTGCCACATAAAGCGTGGCGGTCGCGCGCGCTTGCGCCGACCCCGCGGCGACCAGCGGCGCCGCAGTCGCCACGTCTGCCGCCGCACCGGTGGAGTCCTTGCGCGCAAGGCGAAACTCGGCGCGTGCCAGCAGGGCATCGACGTTTTTCGGATCAAGGCTTATCGCTTTATCCAGATCGGCAAGTTCCGCGTCGGGCTGCTTGTCCGCTGCGTTCGCGCGCGCGCGGGCCAGGTAATAGGCGGCCTGATCGGGTGCCAGGCGAATCGCCTCATTCAAATCGGCCACGGCAGCCTTGGGCTCGCCGCGGGATAAATGCGCCTCGCCGGCCAGCGCGTAGTCGCTTGCGCTCTTGGGCGTGGTGCCTTTGCCACCGCTAGATGTGCCGGTGTCGGCGTTGCCGTTGTCGCTCGGCGCCGCGGCCAGGGTGAATACACGTCCGCCGTTGTAGCTGAAATAAACCTTGTGCTGTTCGTTGGCAATATACATGTGATGCGCAAGCATGAAATCCACGCCTAGCAGCATGTCGGTATCGCGGTCGCCGAAGTCGCCGTCGAGCACCTGCATCTGGCTGTGATGAACGGTTTCCGTGCCGATGGAAAAAGAGTCGATATTGACCGTCCATGTCTTGACCGTTTTGGCGCCGAAGCCGCTACTGGTGATGCTGGCCTTGGCGTCGGGCCCGTTGAGGTCGATGCCGATGCGCTCGGCTGCGTCGCGGCTGAGCATGGTCGCATAGGCACCCGAATCCAGTACGGCCTGCAGCTTCTTGCCGTTGATCACGACCTCAAGGATGGTGCGCCGGTCGGCGGCATCGCCCAAGGGCTGGATGTCGGCGACGTTGTAGTTGCCGTCCTTGGCCCAATACGCCAGCGGCGCGTCGCCGCAGCCTTCGGTTCCAAATAAGGTCAGTTTGCCTTGCGCCAGATCCACTTCCAGGTCCAGCGCATCGAGCAGGTTGGCGCCGAGCAGGCCATAGCCCGCGTCGGAACCGCCAACCATGAATTCGACGTTGTTGAACGTGGTGCCAAGGATGCCGAAGTCCTTCACGCGCGTATATTGGGCGTCCGAAGAGCCGCCGATGCCGCTGATGCGGAACCAGTCGGGAAGAGGCCGCAGGCGCAGCCCCAGCGACGCTGCGGTGGCCTTGGACATGATGTTGAAGAACGCTCCGGTATCGAGCATGAAGCGTGTGTCGGTTCCGTTGATCTTGATCATGGTGGTGGGCTGGCCGCCGATCATGTCCACCGGCAGCGTGCCGTATTTTTTCAGATGGCACGTCCCGGCCCAGACCTGACCGGCGAGCAGCATGCAGATACCCAGGCCGCAAAGGCGCAGCATTTTCGTCGTCATCAACATCCCCTGTTGGCTTGGCCGTAAATATATCCAGCTTTTCATGTGGTCCGATAGCCATGCAGGGGGTGCGGTCGCGCAGCCGCCATTGATCCTCAATTGCACTGGGAATTGTGGTAAATGGCCGATGGGTGAGCCGGCGAAGGCAGCTTCGCCGGTTTATCGGCCATGTGGCATCGGTTCAATGCAGGCAGCGCAAGAAGTCCGTTTCGTTGCGCGGCCGGCCGAGCAGGTAGCCCTGCACCAACGGACAACCGACTTCGCGCAGCACGGACAGCTCGGCTTTTTCCTCCACGCCTTCGACGATCACCGCAAGGCCCAGCGATTTGGCCATGCTGATCAGCGATTCGAGCAGGCTGCGCATATTGGCGTCGTGATCCACGCCACGCACGAAGCTGCGGTCGATCTTCATCGTGTCGCAGGGCAGCTGGCTGACATGGCTCAGCGAAGAGAAGCCGGTGCCGAAATCGTCCAGCGCCACGTGAATGCCCAGGTCGCGCAACTCATGCAGTGCGGCGGCGCAGGCGGGCATGTCTGGCACGTGCACGCGTTCGGTCAGTTCCACCGCAAGATGCCTGCGCAAGGACATGGGCAAGTCGTGGGTGAAGATCTCGGTCAGCCGCCCCGAGGCGAGGGTACGCGCGGTTACGTTTACGTGCAGGCGGAACGCCGGCGGAAGCTCGCCGTTCCACGCCGCCAGGCTGGCGACGGCGCGTTCGGCGACCCAGGCGTCGAGACGGTTCATCAGTGGCGTGTGCTCAACGGCGTCCAGGAATTCGCCGGGTGCGAGCAGGCCGCGCTCGGGATGGTTCCAGCGCAGCAGCGCCTCGGCGCCGACCGGGCATAGATCGCCTTCGACCGCGAAAATGGGCTGGAAGTAGAGTTCCAGTTCGCCGTTATCCAGTCCTTGTTCCAGTTGCTGATGGATCGCCAGCGAAGCACGCGTGCGCGTACGCAGCGAAGGATCGGCCAGGATCACGCGCTCGTCGCCGAGCGGATCGATACGGGCCGCCTCGCTCATCGCCAGACGCAGCAATTCGGCCGCCTCCACCGACGCGCCGTCGTTGGCCGGCCACACGGCGATAGCGGCGGTGAGTGCGCGCACCGAGCCGAGTACACGCGAAGACTCGCGCGCCGTCATGCCAAGCGTCGCCTGCACTTCCAGCACCATTTGCTGGCCGGGCCGTGTCTCGGGAATCAGCCAGCCCAGCATGTCCTCGGCGATGCGCGCCACGGTATCCACGCGCTCCCAGCGCGATTGCACGTAGGCCGCCAAGCGGCGTAGCGATGCGGCCGCTTCGCCTTCATCCGTACCGAGCGCGATGCTAGCGTGGTTGCTGCATGCCACCGCCACCAGGGCGAGCGGGCGGTTCGATGCCATCAGGCGTTCGGTGCGCTCGATCAAGGCGGCACGATTGGGCAACTCGGTTTCGGCGTCGAAGCGGGACAGGAACGCGCGTTCGATTGCACGCAGGCGGCGCCGCTCCAGCACGGAAGCGATACGCGCCTGCAGCATCGGCATCAACACCGGCTTGGCCAGGTAATCTTCGGCACCCAGTTCGATGCAGCGGGCGGCCAGGTCCATTTTGTCGTTGGCCGAAATCATGATGACGGCCACGTCGCGCAAGCGTTCGTCCTCGCGCATCGCGCACAGGACGGCCAGTCCGTCGGTGCCGGGCATCATCACGTCCAGCAGCATCACGTCCGGCAGTTGCCGGTGCACCTCGGCCAGCGCGGCGGCGCCGTCGCGAGCTTCGGCCAGATTCAAAAAGCCCAGTTGCCGCAATCGGCGGCGCAACATGAAGCGGCTGCTTTCGTCGTCGTCGACGATAAGGATGCGGGCGTCCTGGCTCACGAGGCATGGTCCTCTGGGTTATGGCTATGTGTTACGCGTTGCAGGGCATCGAGCAGCGCCTGCAGCTCGATCGGCTTGGGCACGAAGGCATTGGCGCCCGCCTCCATTGCCTGCAGGATGTCGTGCTCCATCACGTGCGCGGAGAGCACGATCACCGGTATGTCGAGGGTGTGCGGGTTGTTGCGCAGGCGCTTGAGCACTTCCAGGCCGTTGATGCCGGGCAGGTTGATGTCCAGCAAAACAGCGTCGGGGCGCTTCCACAGCGCGGCGATCAGCGCCTTTTCGCCATCCTCGACGTGGCGCACCTGAATGCCGTGGCGCGCCAGGCGGCGAGTGAGCATGAAGGCGTTGTCGTCGTCGTCCTCGACGTACAGCACGTTGTTCATGTCGTTTCCTCGATCGCGGGAAGGTGTAACTGATCGAGCAGGTGATGCACGTGTCGCACCACGTCCACGAGGCTGCCATCGCCCTTGCGCACCAACAGCACGGCGCGCTCGTACAGGCTGCGATTCATCTCCGGGGTGACGTCCGCCGCCGTTACCAACATGATGGGCACCAGTGCGAGCATCTCCTCGGCGCGCATGGCTTCGATCACCGCCAAGCCATCCAGGCCGGGCATTACCAGATCCAGCAGCACCAGGTCGGGAACATGCTCGCGCATGAGGCCCAGGGCGCGCTGTCCGTTGGCGGCGGTCTCCACGTGATAACCCTCTTCACGCAACGTGCCGGCGACTTTGTCGCGATAAAAATCGTCATCGTCCACCACCAGCAGCCGGCCGCGCTTGGCGCTGCCGACGAAACGCTGCACCAGGCGGCTGAGATGATCGCGGTCGAACGGCTTGACCAGGTGCTCGATCACGCCCAGTACGCCGGTGCGCTGCTCCGGATCGGTGACCGTGCAAAGGATCACGGGCAGTTCGGCGTGATCGGGGTCTGCGCGCAGCGCGGCGAGCACGTCCCAGCCGCTCATGTCGCCGAGCATGATGTCCAGCACCATCACCGCCGGCCGCAGCGAGCGCGTCAGTGCCAGCGCCTCACGTCCGGAGGCGGCGCTCACCACGTTGATGCCGTTGCGCTTGAGTGCATTGCGTACCAGCTCGCAGGCGTCGGCATCGTCGTCCACCACCAGCACCACCGGCCGGCGCCGGCGTGCGAAGTTGGCGTCCGCGCCGGGCTGCGGTGCGGGGGGCTCGAAGCCGTCGATGTCGCCCACCGGCAGCGACACGGTAAACACGCTGCCGCAATGGATGTCGCTGGTCGCTTCGATCCGGCCGCCCATCAGGGCGACCAATTGCCGCGAGATGGAAAGGCCGAGCCCCGAGCCGCCGAAGCGGCGGGCAATGGAGCGGTCGGCCTGTTCAAAGGGTTCGAACACGCGTTGCAGTTGTTCGGGCGTCATGCCGATGCCGGTGTCCGACACGGTGATCTGCAGATGGTCGTCCAGGCTCGACAGCGCCACTTTCACCTCGCCGTTGCGGGTGAACTTGATCGCGTTGCCGATCAGGTTGAGCATCACCTGCCGCAGGCGCATCACATCGACGCAGGCCAGGCCGACGTCGGGGGCCACCTCCAGCAGCAGTTTGTTGGTGTTGGCGCTGGCCAGGGGCTGCATCGAGTTGATCACGCTCTCCACCAGCGTATCCACGCGGGCGACTTCGGCGTGCAGTTCGATGCGCCCGGATTCGATGCGCGAGATATCCAGCACGTCGTTGATCAGCGACAGCAAATGCCGGCCGGCGTTGACCACGCGCTGCATGACCTCGGCGGTTTCGTTGTCTTCCCGATCGTAGGCCTGTTCCAGCGTCAGCTCGCTCAGGCCGATGATGCTGTTGAGCGGCGTGCGCAGCTCATGGCTCATGTTGGCCAGGAACAGCGACTTGGCCCGATTGGCGGCCTCGGCCTCCAGCTTGGCCATGCGCAGCACCTGCTCCATATGGATGCGCTGGGTGATGTCCATGGAGATCACGCCGATGCCGGCCACTTCGCCGCTTGCGTCGGTGACCGGAAAGCGACGGGTGAGCAGGGTGTAGGAACCTCCGAGGTATTCGAGCTGTTCCTCGTAGGCGGTGACGCTGCGTCCGGCGATCACTTCGTGGTCGTGCTCGTGCACCAGCGCGGCGCTTTCGGCCGAGGCGACCTTGTCGATGCTCTTGCCGATCAATTCGCTGGCGGGACGGCCCATCAGCTTGGCGGCAGTCTCATTGATGCGCACGATGCGGCCGTTGGCATCCTTCACCTTCATCGCCATGCTCGAGTGGCGGAAAATATCTTCCATGAGCCGTGCATTGGCCTGCATCTCGTCGTGGATGACGCGGTAGCCGATGCGCAGGCGGGTCAGCAATCCGGCCAGGATCAGTAGCGGTGCGATCGACAGCAGCAGGAACAAGACGTAGCTGCGACTGAGCAGGATGTCGGTGACGCTGGGGGTTTTCGTCAGCGTGATGATGCGCAGCTGCGGGGCACCGGCTCCGGCACCGCGATTGAGGTCGATGGTGTCGAACGCCACGTTGCCGAAACTGCCGTGCCGTTGCCCGCGTGGCGCCGATTGCATGACGGTCCATATGGCGGGCAAGTCGCTGCCTACGCTGGCCTGCGCCGCATCCGGCATCATGAAACGCCATTCGCGACTGGGATCGGGGCCGATCAGCCAGTTGCCGTCGCGGTCGACCAGCCACATCGATCCCTGCGCGAGCCTGGCATCATCGGCGAACCGGGCCAGTAGCTGGTTGCCGTCGAGATTGATCACGATCATGCCCACGCGGGTGCCGTCGTCGGCGAACACGGGCATCCCTACGCGCAAGGTGCTCTCGTAGGGTTTCTCGACCGCGCCATGCTCGATGTTGAGATCGAGCGGCGATACGTAAAATACGCCGCTACCGAGTTTGGCGGTAGCCGTGACATAAGGGCGCGACGATTTGTCCTGCAGTTCCGGCACCGGAACGACGCGCACGCCGTTGGCGGTGCGGTTGATCCGCAATACTTCCATGCCGCGGTTGTCGATCAGCCTCACTTGCGCGTAATCGCCGCGCGTGGCGGCCAGCGTGGCGAACAAGCGCTCCGTCACCTCGCGCGACGCGGGCGTCGGTGCGGACAGGAACTGGCGCACGGCGGGGATCGCGGCGAGCAGCTTTGCGTCGCCTTTGGTCGTATCGATGTTCGCTCGCAGCGTGTTGCCGGCGACGGTGATCGCATTGGCGTTCACCTGGTCGACGCGATGCGCGGCGAAGCGCTGCTCGATTACGGCGACGGCAACCTGCACCAGCGCGCCCAGTGCGAAAAGAACGAAAAACGTTCCCAGGAATCTAGCCAGGTCCCCGGCCAGAACAAGTCGCTTCATACGCTTGCCCCCTTATTGCCCGCGTAGCTCGCTTCCGATGGATGCGGGTGCGAGCAAGTATTGCATTGCTGTGTCGGGCATGTCAGCCAGCGAAGACACATCGGTGTCGCAAAGTTTTGCTGCATAGGCTCGATGGCGTTGACGCAGTCTTCACAAAACGTGTGAAGCGCGCGCCGATGTGCCCGCCCATTTGCCGCATCGGTTAGGGGACTCGATGCGATGGGTGGTACACGTAAAGCCGATGCGGAATGCTTTGCCGACATGTGCGTACTCAATGCCGCGCTTCGTCGTGGGCGCGGATTCGCCGGTCAGGTTAATCGCAGCCATGTGGAGGCGGAGTCAGTCGGCGTTCGGCGCGGAGGCTGCCGTACACCCTGATGTGCCGAGGCAGCTGATTACCTCACAGGTAATTGGCGCGCCGCGCCCAGGTGAATAGTGTGCGTATACCGGCACGGATATCGATGTAGACGCCGATGCCGAATTTGATGCGCCCATCCCCATTCACTGAGGGCAATACCATGTCAACGTTCCCCATTCACACGATCGAATCGTCCCCCGAACTATCCAGGCCGTCGCTGGAAGCCTTGCAGCGTTCATTCGGCATGATCCCCAACATCGCGCGCGCCATGGCCACCTCGCCCGTGCTGATCGGCAGCCTGGTCGGGCTGTTTGGCAAGGTGCACGGTGGCAGCTTTTCCGAGCGTCAGGTGCAGGTTCTGTTATTGACCAACGCCGTCACGAATGCATGCGACTGGGCGGTGGCATTCCATTCGTTCCTGGCCGTGCAGGAAGGCGTTGCCGAGACCGACGTCGAAGCCATCCGCGCGCGCCGCCTTCCGCAGGATGCGAAAGACGCCGCACTGTCCAACGTGGCGCGCACCCTGATCGAAAAGCGCGGACGCCTGAGCGAGCAGGATGCGTCGGCGTTTCTCGGCGCCGGCTTTGGCAAGGATCATCTGCTGGAGGTGATTGCCGTTGTCGCGGCGTCCACGATCACCAACTACACCGGCAATGTCACCGAGCCGCCGCTGGAAGAAGCGTTGCTGGCCTATCGCTGGCGCGCGGCCTAGGTTCGATACGTTGGTGAGTCGTCGCCGGGAGGCCGCTGGAGTGCGCGGCCTCCCGGCGCGGATTTCGTCGCGGCGTCTGATCGAGCGCTCGCCCATACGTTAGTCTGGCCGCATGCATGTGCCTGGGAGCATCTCATGACTACCACTCACACCCTTCAGAAACATGCCGTCGGTGACCTGGGGCAACTGTTGCGCCACTGGCGGGACGTGCGTGGCATCAGCCAGCTCAACCTCGCGCTCGACGCCGGCATGTCGCAGCGGCATTTGAGTTTTGTCGAAAGCGGCCGAAGCACGCCCAGCCGCCAGGTGTTGACCAGCATCGCGCAAGCCCTGGATGTTCCGTTGCGCGAGCGCAACGCTATCTTTCTCGCCGCCGGCTACGCACCACTGTATTCCGAAGCGTCGTGGGATGCGCAGGAGATGCAAGGCATCAAGCGCGCGCTCGACCGCATGCTGTGCCAGCACGATCCGTTTCCCGCGATCGTGATGGACCGCTACTGGAATGTGCTGGCCGCCAATGCATCGTCCCCGCGTTTTTTCGGATGGTTTATCGACATGGCGGCGCGCAAAGGTCCGCGCAACATGCTGCATCTCATCTTCGATCCGGATGGCATGCGGCCGTTCGTGGCGGAGTGGGAAACAGTCGCCCAAAGCTTGATCCAGCGCATCCGCCGCGAAGCGGTAGGACACGTATTGGACGAGGGCACACGCCACCTGCTCGACGCCCTGTTCGCGTATCCCGGCGTCGATGCTGCGTGGCGTCTGCAGGGCGCCGCCGGGCCGGCGCCGAACTTGCCGATGATCCCCTTGGGGTTTCGCAAGGGCGACAAGGTGCTGCGCTATTTTTCGATGGTGACCACGGTGGGGGCGCCACAAAGCGTGGCCGCGCAGGAGCTGCGCATCGAGTCATTGTTTCCCGCCGACGAGGAAACCGAGCGGGCTCACGAGGCATGGATGTCGGCAAGTCACGCGCCGGCGCAGCCCGAAGGCGGGCGCGGGGGCCGCTAAGCCAGCCGCGCATGCACCCATCGTGAAGATGAAAGGATGGCTGGCGTTGCCGTTTGCTACTCGCGCGCCGCCAGCGCGCGATTGACGCGCAGCGCAATCAGCGTGCAGGCCACGCCCGAGAGCAGGTACACGCTCACCGCCACCAGCCCGAATCGCGAAGACAAGCCCAGCGCCACCAGCGGTGCGAACGCGGCGCCGATCAGCCAGGCGAAATCGCTGGTGAGTGCGGCGCCGGTATAGCGCAGGTGAATTTCGAAGTTGGAGGTGACGCTGCCCGCCGCCTGCCCGTACGAAAGCCCCAGCAGGGCGAAGCCCACCACGATGAAGGTATCCTGCGCCGCTTCGCCGCCGCCGAGCAACCGGGGCGCGAACAGCGCGAAAATGCCGATCAGGATGGCGGCGGTGCCCAGCGTCGTGCGCCGCCCGATGCGGTCGGCGATGATGCCCGAGGCGATGATGCCCAGGATGCCCGCGGCGGCGCCGACGATCTGCACGGCCAGCACCGAGTTCACCGATTGCACGTTGCCCAGGCTGATCCAGGAGATCGGGAAGATCGAAACCAGATGGAACAGCGCGTAGCTTGCCAGCGCGGCGAACGCGCCTACGAAAATGTTGTAGCCCTGCCGGCGCAGCATGTCGATGATGCCGATCGGTTCGAGTGCGCGTTCTTCCATCGCGCGGGTGTATTCCTCCGTCACCACCAGCCGCAGGCGCGCGAACAGCGCCACCACGTTGATGGCGAAGGCAACGAAGAACGGATAGCGCCAGCCCCATTCCAGGAAGTCCTCGCTGGACAGCTGCCCGTGCAGGTAAAGAAACAGGGCGCAGGCGATCATGAAGCCGATCGGCGCGCTCAGCTGCCCGAGCATCGCATACCAGCCGCGACGCTCAGGCGGCGTGTTCAGTGCCAGCAGCGAGGGCAGGCCATCCCACGAGCCGCCCAGCGCGATGCCCTGCATGAGCCGGAAAAACGCCAGCAGGCCGATCGACCAACTGCCGATGGTGATGTAGTTGGGCAGAAAGGCCATGCCCGCAGTGGAGCTGCCGAGCAGGAAAAGCGCGATGGTCAGTTTGGTGCCGCGGCTCCAGCGCCGCTGGAACGACATGAAGATGGTGGTGCCGATCGGACGCGCGATGAAGGCCAGCGGGAAGATCGCGAAGGAAAGCAGGATGCCGTCAAGCTTGGACTCGAACGGAAAAAAGACCTGCGGAAACACCAGCACGCAGGCGATGCCGAACACGAAGAAATCGAAGTATTCCGACGTTCTGCCGATCACCACGCCGATGGCGATCTCGCCCGGCGCCACCTTGGCATGGGCATGGATGCGGCTGAGCTCGTCAGCGGTATAGCCGGCCGGTTCGCGCTGTTCCTGAAACGTACTTGACATCGTCGTTGCTCGGAAGAGGGTGTGTGCGCCGGATACAGCATGGCACCATCACTGCGGCAACGCCACACCCCCATTCGGGGCAATTGCGTGATGGCAGCGGATCGGCGTACCTTGTAAGGGCAGTACCCCTTTCCCTTTGGTCGCGTCGCCGGTCATGTCCATGAAGGCTCTCCGAGGACTGCTCCTGCCTGCCGTTGCCCTCTTGGCAGGGTGCCATGCGGTTATCATGTCGCCGTCGGGTGATCTGGCGCTGCAAGAGCGCGATCTGATCATCTATTCGGTGGTGCTGATGCTGCTGATCATCGTGCCGGTGATGGTACTGATCGTACTGTTCGCCTGGCGCTACCGGGCCTCCAACAAGGACGCCCACTACGACCCGGATTGGGATCACTCCACCATGCTGGAGCTTTTGATCTGGGCCGCACCGCTACTGATCATCATCGCGCTGGGCGCGCTGACCTGGGTCAGCACCCACAAGCTCGATCCGTTCCGCCCGCTGGACCGCATCGCCGAAGGCCGTCCGGTGCCGGCGGACATGAAGCCGCTGGAAGTGGACGTGGTCGCACTGGACTGGAAGTGGCTGTTTATCTACCCCGAACAGGGGATCGCCACGGTCAACGATCTGGCCGCTCCGGTGGACCGGCCCATCCAGTTCAAGATTACCGCCTCGACAGTGATGAATTCGTTCTTCATCCCTGCCCTGGCCGGCCAGATCTATGCCATGCCCAACATGGAAACCCAGCTCCAGGCGGTGATCAATAAACCCGGTAATTTCGAAGGTTTTTCAGCCAATTACAGTGGAGATGGCTTCTCCGGCATGAAGTTCGTTTTCCATGCCTTGAGCAACGACGGTTTCGCCCAGTGGATTGCGCAGGCCAAGGCCAGCGGCCATGCGCTCAACCGTGAGGAGTACATGAAGCTCGTCGCGCCCAGTTCGAACGAGCCGGTGCATCGTTATGGCACGGTCGATGCCACGCTGTACCAGGCCATTCTCACCAACTGCGTGCAGCCGGACAGCATGTCCTGCATGCCCCCGATGAAGCCGGCCGATGCCGGTGCGATGCAAACCGGCAGCGATGCGAACGGCATGGCCGTCGCGCCGATGTCCCATTCCCAGTAATCCGCAGGACAGTGTAAGGGTACCCAGATGCTTGCCCATCCCGACCTTACCAAGCTCATTTTCGGTCGCCTCACCATCGACCAGTTGCCGCTGCATGAGCCGATCGTGGTAGGCACCTTCATCGTGGTGGCGCTAGGCGCGATCGCGCTGCTGGGCGCGGTGACGTATTTCCGCCTGTGGGGTTACCTGTGGCGGGAGTGGTTCACCAGCATCGATCACAAGAAGATCGGCGTGATGTACATCATCCTTGCGCTGGTGATGCTGCTGCGCGGTTTTTCCGACGCGATCATGATGCGCGCGCAGCAGGCGATCTCCTTCGGCCACAACACGGGCTACTTGCCGCCGTTCCACTACGACCAGATTTTCACCGCGCACGGCGTGATCATGATTTTCTTCGTGGCCATGCCGTTCGTGAACGGCCTGATGAATTTCGTGATGCCGCTGCAGATCGGCGCGCGCGACGTGGCGTTTCCGTTCCTCAACAATTTCAGCCTGTGGATGACCATTTCCGGCGCGGTGCTGGTGATGATCTCGCTGTTCGTGGGCGAGTTCGCCCGCACCGGCTGGCTGGCGTATCCCCCGTTGTCGGACATCGTGTCCAGTCCGGATGCGGGTGTGGATTACTACATCTGGGCGTTGCAGATCGCGGGTGTGGGGACGTTGTTATCGGGCGTCAACCTGCTTACCACCATCATCAAGATGCGCGCGCCGGGCATGACGCTGATGCGCATGCCGATCTTCACCTGGACGGCGCTGTGCACGAACGTGCTGATCGTGGCGGCGTTCCCGGTGCTCACCGCCGCGCTGGCGCTGCTGGCGCTGGATCGTTATGCCGGCACCAACTTCTTCACCACCATGCTTGGCGGCAACGCCATGATGTACGTCAACCTGATCTGGATCTGGGGCCATCCGGAGGTGTACATCCTGGTGCTGCCGGCGTTCGGCGTGTTCTCCGAGGTCACGGCCACGTTTTGCCGCAAGCGCCTGTTCGGCTACGCATCGATGGTGTATGCCACGGTGGTGATCACGGTGCTGTCATACCTGGTGTGGCTGCACCATTTCTTCACCATGGGTTCCGGTGCCAGCGTCAATTCGTTCTTCGGCATCACCACGATGATCATTTCGATCCCCACGGGCGCGAAGATCTTCAACTGGCTGTTCACCATGTATCGCGGCCGCATCCACTTCGAGCTGCCGATGATGTGGACGGTGGCGTTCATGATCACTTTCGTCATCGGCGGCATGACCGGGGTGATGCTGGCCATCCCGCCGGCGGACTTCACGCTGCACAACAGCTTGTTCCTGATTGCGCATTTCCACAACGTCATCATCGGCGGCGTGCTGTTTGGCATGTTCGCCGGGGTCAATTACTGGTTTCCCAAGGCTTTCGGTTTCAGGCTCGATCCGTTCTGGGGCAAGTGCGCGTTCTGGTTCTGGGTGGTGGGCTTCTACTTTGCCTTCATGCCGCTGTACGTGCTCGGCTTCATGGGCGTTACGCGCAGGCTCAGCCATTTCGACAATCCGGACTTGCAGAAATGGTTTGTCATTGCCGCCTTCGGAGCGTTCCTGATCCTGCTTGGCATTCTCAGCATGCTGATGCAGTTCTACGTCAGTTTCCGCGATCGGGAGAAGCTGCGCGACGTTACCGGCGATCCGTGGGACGCGCGCACGCTGGAGTGGTCCACGTCCTCGCCGCCGCCCAAATACAACTTCGCCTTCACGCCGCTGATCCACGACAACGATGCCTGGTGGCAGATGAAGCAGCATCGCTATCAGCGGCCGTTGCAGGGCTTCCAGCCGATCCACATGCCCAAGAACACCGGCGCGGGCATGATCATGGCCGGGTTTGCCACCGTGTTCGGCTTTGCGATGATCTGGTACATGTGGCCGCTGGCCATCGTGTCGTTCGTGGCGCTGCTGGCCACCGCCATCGGCCATACCTTCAACTACGACCGCGACTACTACATCCCCAGCGATGACGTGGCGCGCGTCGAGGCAGCCCGCACGGAGCTCCTGGCCAGCCATGTCTAGTACATCGATCAGCATGACGGCGGACAACGGCGCATCCAAGGCGCTGAGCTTCCACGTGGAGGGCGAGCACCACGTACCCAATGGCACGCTGCTGGGTTTCTGGATCTACCTGATGAGCGACTGCCTCATCTTCGCCTGCCTGTTCGCCGCCTATGGCGTGCTGGGGCGCGAATACGCCGGCGGTCCCACCACGGCGCAGGTGCTGGAGCTGCCGACGGTCGCGGTCAACACGACGCTGCTGCTGCTGTCTTCGATCACCTACGGCTTTGCGGTGCTGGAGATGCAGGCCAATCGCCGCGGCGTGATGATGGTGTGGCTGGCGGTGACCGGCTTGCTCGGGGCCGGCTTCATTGCGCTGGAGCTGACCGAGTTCGCGCATCTGATCTCCATTGGCGCGGGACCGCAGCGCAGCGCGTTCCTGTCCTCGTTCTTCACCCTGGTCGGCACGCATGGCCTGCATGTCACCTCGGGCCTGATCTGGCTGGTGACGCTGATGGTGCAGGTCGGCAGGAAAGGCCTTACCCCCGCCAACAAGCGCCGCCTGATGTGCCTGTCCATGTTCTGGCACTTCCTGGATCTGATCTGGGTGGGCGTTTTCAGCTTCGTCTATCTGATGGGGGTGCTGCCATGAGCGAGCATGCCGATACGCAGCACGGCCACGACGACGCGCACGATCCCGATGGCGTGGGCGCGATCCACGCCACCTTCAAGGGTTACATGACCGGCTTCGGTTTGGCGGCCATTCTCACCTTCATCCCGTTCTGGCTGGTCATGAGCGGCGCGTTCGCCAAGAGCGGCCCGGCCGATGCGTTGATCTTGCTGCTGGCCGGCATCCAGATCGTGGTGCACATGGTGTATTTCCTGCATATGAACACCAAGTCCGAGGGCGGCTGGAACATGCTGGCCTTCGTGTTCACGCTGGTGCTGGTGGTCATCACGCTAAGCGGCTCGATCTGGATCATGTACCACCTCAACGTCAACATGATGCCCTGGACCATGCAGGATGCGCGCAACCAGCCGTGACGGCGGGCGCGCGGATGTGACACGTCGCCGCTGCGCCGATCGTCATCGCGACGATCCCGCTAAAATGTGCGGACAGCACCATCGAGGTTCCATGTTGTGACCGCTCCCCCCCAGGATGCCGCGCGCGGGCCGCGCGGCCCGGTAGCGCTGACCCTGCTGGCCATCGTCGCCGCGGGCGTGTTCGCCGGCTTCATCGCACTGGGCAACTGGCAGGTGCGCCGCCTGGCCTGGAAGACGACGCTGATCGAGCACGTAAGCCAGCGCGTGCACGCACCGCCGGTGGCGCCGCCGGGCCCGGGCGAATGGGCGCACGTCACGGCCGATGCCGACGAATACCGGCACGTGCGCGTTTCGGGCGTGCTGCTGAACGATCGCCAGACGCTGGTGTGGACCGCCAGCGACGAAGGCAGCGGCTTTTGGGTCATGACCCCGCTGCGCACTGACGACGGCAGCATCGTGATGATCAACCGCGGCTTCGCGCCCACCGACTGGTGCGGGCGCGACGGCCATTGCGCGGCCGGCCCCGCCGGTGAAGTGACCATCACCGGCCTGTTGCGCATGCCCGAGCCGCAGGGCTTCCTGCGCCATAACGATCCGGCGCGCAACAGCTGGTACACGCGCGACGTGGCGGCGATGGCGGCCGCGCGCGGGTTGCACGACGTGGCGCCCTATTTTATCGATGCCGATGCGTCGCCCGCGTACGGCGCGCAGCCGTCATGGCCCGAAGGCGGCAAGACCGTGCTCGATTTTCCCAACAACCATCTCAGCTACCTGATCACTTGGTACTTGCTGGCGCTGATGACGCTGGCCGCCGCCATCTATGTCGGCTACGACGAATACCGCCTGCGCCGCGAGCTGAAGCAAACGCCGCCGCGCGGCTGATATCAGCCGCGGGAGCCGAAGAACGTTGCGTGGAAGATCGTGCCTAGCGCGGTTTCTACGCCGGCATCGGTCATCTCGTTGGGCATGCTGATGTTGAAATAAAGCGTGCCGTCGATCAGCGCCATCATCGCCAGCGCAAGATCGGGTGCGGGCGCGGGCAGGGGCCGCTTCATGCGCTCGCAGAATTGGGTGATGAAGTAGGCGATCACGTCGCGCTTTTCCAGGCACAGCACGTTCAGGCGCTGGCGGAATTTGCTGTCGCGCACGGCGTACAGGCGCGCTTCGGCCCACAGCACGTAGCTGGTGTGATCGCGATAACACTGGCTGTAGAACTGGGTCAGCTGCCGCTGCAGGTCTTCATCGGAGAGGTCGGCGTCGAGCAGTTGCTGCAGGTCCAGCTGGATGCTCTGGTGATCGTTCTTCAGCAGGTCGATGAACAGGTCCGACTTGCTCTTGAAGTTCGAATAGAACGCGCCGCGGGTATAGCCGGCGTGTGCGGCGATGTCTTCCACGCTGGTCGCGGACAGCCCCTTTTTGGCGATGACGGCCGCGCCCGCGTCCAGCAGGCGCTGGCGCGTCTGTTCGCGGGATTCCTCACGGGTCAGGCGTTTACGTGACATACGCCATGGTACCACGGCCGCCGGCACATGGATTCCAATACCATTTTGCATTCAGATACAGATATGTATTAGAATTCATAACCGTATTGTGGCGAGGAGACTCGCCGACCTCCCCATCCGTCCCCAGGAGCGGCCTGTGAGTGACCGACAACTTTCCCCGCCTCGTGCGCCCGCGCTGCGGCGCGCCGTGCTTCCCCCCGCGCTGTTCGCCGCGCTGCTGGTGCTGGCCGGATGCCACCGGGCGCCGCCCGAATCCAATGCCGCGGTGCCGGTGATCGCGCTGCCGGTGCAGGCGGCCGCGCAGCCGTCCGGCGGCCGTTTCCCGGGCGAGGTCCACGCGCGCTACGAAATGCCGCTGTCCTTCCGCGTCGGTGGCCAGCTGGTATCGCGTGCGGTCGACACCGGCGATACGGTCAAGCAGGGCCAGGCACTGGCGCAGTTGGACCCCAAGGACGCCGCCGACCAGCTCAGCGCTGCACAGGCCGCGCTGGCGGCAGCCGAACACCGCCTGCTGTGGGCCACCCAGCAACGCGATCGCGACGAGGCCCAGTTCAAGCAGAACCTGATCAGCCAGCAGCAACTGGAGCAGACCCAGGATGCCTACGCCTCGGCGCTGGCCGGTCGCGACCAGGCGAAACAGCAATGGCAGCTGGCCCAGAACCAGTCGCGCTACACCACCCTGGTCGCCGATCACGATGGCGTGATCACCAGCCGGCAGGCCGAGGTAGGGCAGGTGTTGGCCGCCGGGCAGCAGGTGTTCGGCTTTGCGTGGTCGGGTGAGCGCGAGGTGTACGTGGATGTGCCGGAAAGCCGCATTGGTGACGTCACCGTCGGCCAGCCCGCATCCGTGACCTTGCCAGCCGTGCCAGGCCGCGTGTTTGACGCGCACGTGCGCGAAGTGTCGCCGTTGGCCGATGCGCAGTCGCGTACCTATCGGGTGAAGCTCACGCTCGATCCGTCCGCCGCCGCGTTGCCACTGGGCATGACCGCCGAGGTTGCGCTGCACGCGCGACCGGTAGCCGGCGCGATGGTAAGCATTCCCGCCACCGCGCTGTTTCATCAGGGCGAGCATCCGGCGGTATGGGTGGTGAGCCCCACAGACTCGACACTGGCATTGCGGCCGGTCGTGGTGGTCCGTTACGGCGAGCGCGACGTGTTGATCGACGGTGGCCTGAAAGCGGGCGAACGCATCGTCATGCAAGGCGTGCATACCGTTTCCGCCGGCGAAAAAGTCGTGCCGATCGCGCCGCCGCATCCAGAGGATGCACCGCAATGAACACAGGCGAACGTTTCAATCTCTCGGCGTGGACGCTGCGGCATCAGTCGCTGGTGTTCTTTTTGATGGGCATGATCGCCCTGTTCGGTCTGCTCTCGTACAAGAGCCTTTCGCAGTCGGAAGATCCGCCCTTCACCTTCAAGGTGATGGTGATCCAAACCTACTGGCCCGGCGCCACCGCCAAACAGGTGCAAGAGGAAGTCACCGACCGCATCGCGCGCAAGCTGCAGGAAACGCCGTCGATCGATTTTCTGCGCAGCTATTCGCGGCCGGGACAATCGCTGATCTTCTTCAACATCAAGGATTCGGCGCCGGCTTCCAGCGTGCCCGAAACCTGGTACCAGGTACGCAAGAAAGTCGGCGACATCGCCGCGCAATTGCCGCAAGGCGTGCAGGGGCCGTTCTTCAACGATGAGTTCGGCGACGTCTATACCAATATCTACGCGCTGGAAGGCGACGGTTTCACGCCCGCGCAATGGCACGACTACGCCGACCAGCTGCGCGCAGAACTGCTGCGTGTGCCGGGGGTTGCCAAGGTCGATTACTTCGGCGACCAGAATCAGCACATCTACATCGACATTGCCAACGTGCAGCTGGCCAAGTTGGGCATCAGCCCGCAGCAGATCGCGCAGGCGATCGACCAGCAGAACGCGGTGGCCGATACCGGCGTGCTGACCACCGCGGACGATCGGGTGTTCGTGCGGCCCAGCGGACAGTTCGGCGACGAGCGCGCACTGGCCGATACCCTGTTGCGCGTCAACGGCAAAACGTTCCGCCTGGGCGACATCGCCACGATTCGTCGCGGCTACGACGATCCGCCGACCGAACAAATGCGCTTCATGGGGCATCAGGTGCTGGGCATCGGCGTCACCATGCAGCCGGGCGGCGACGTGATCCAGCTCGGCAAGGCGCTGGACCGGGCGACGACGGCGTTGCAGGCGCGCCTGCCGGCGGGACTGAAGCTGTCCAACGTCACCAGCATGCCGCGCGCGGTGTCGCGATCGGTCGATGACTTCCTCGAATCGGTGGCCGAGGCGGTGGCCATCGTCTTGGTGGTGAGTTTGCTGAGCCTGGGATTTCGCACGGGCATGGTGGTGGTGATCTCCATTCCGTTCGTGCTGGCGGCTACCGCGCTGTGCATGGATATCTTCGGCATCGGCTTGCACAAAGTGTCGCTCGGCACGCTGGTGCTGGCGCTTGGCCTGCTGGTTGACGATGCGATTATCGCGGTGGAAATGATGTCGGTGAAGCTGGAGCAAGGTTGGGGGCGCGTGCGCGCCGCCGCGTTTGCCTACACCAGCACGGCGTTCCCGATGCTTACCGGTACGCTGGTGACAGTATCGGGCTTTTTGCCGATCGCGCTGGCCAAGTCCGGCACGGGCGAATACACGCGTTCGATTTTCGAAGTGTCCGCCATCGCCCTGCTGGTATCGTGGTTCGCCGCGGTGATCGTCATTCCGCTGTTGGGCTATCACATGCTGCCTGAGCATCATGAGCGCGCGAAGCCGGGCCAGGAATGGTGGGCGCGTTTCCTGCCACAGGCGTGGCGCCAAGCACGCACCCAGCGGGCGGCGCCGATGATGCACAACGGCGAGGAAATCGAAATCTACGACACGCGCTTCTACCGCCGTTTCCGGCTTTGGCTGGACTGGTGCCTGCGCCGCCGCTGGCTGGTGCTGGCCTCGACGGTGGTGTTGTTCGTGGTCGCCTTGGCCGGTTTTGGCGTGGTGCCCAAGCAGTTCTTTCCCAGCTCCGACCGGCCGGAATTGCTGGTCGACCTGCGCCTGCCCGAAGGCGCGTCCATTGCCGCGACGCTGCGCGAAACCAAGCGCCTGGAAGCGTCCCTGCGAGGGCGCCCGGAAATTGCCAGCTACGTCAGCTTCGTTGGCAGCGGTGCGCCGCGCTTCTACCTGCCGCTGGATCAGCAGCTGCCGCAACCGAACTTCGCCCAGTTCGTGATCACCGCCAAAGACGTCGCACAGCGCGAGCATCTGGCGGCCTATCTCGATGGCGTGCTGAGTAAGGATTTCAGTGACGTGCGTACGCGCGTCAGCCGACTGGAGAACGGGCCCCCGGTGGGCTTCCCCGTGCAGTTCCGCGTCGATGGCGACGACATCGCCAAGGTGCGCCAGATCGCCGAACAGGTGGCCACGGTGATGCGCGCCAATCCGCACACCGTCCATGTGCAGTTCGACTGGGACGAGCCAGCCGAACGTTCGGTGCGCTTTGAGATCGACCAGAACCGGGCGCGCCAGCTGGGTATCAGCTCGCAGGATGTCGCCAATTTTCTTTCGATGACTTTGTCCGGTACCACGGTTACTCAGTTGCGCGAGCGCGACAAGCTGATCGCCGTGGATCTGCGCGGTGGGCAGGGCGACCGCATCCACCCCGATCAGATCGAGCGTCTGGCGATACCTACGCCCAATGGCACTGCGATTCCGTTGTCGCAGCTGGGCCATGTCAGCTACGGTCTCGAATACGGCGTGATCTGGGAGCGCGACCGGCAGCCGTCGATAACGGTGCAATCGGATACGCGCGACGGCGCGCAGGGGCTGGACGTCACCAACGAAGTGGATCGCAAGCTGGCCGGCATCCGCAGTCATTTGCCGGTCGGCTATCGCGTGGAAGTGGGCGGCTCGGTCGAGCAGAACGAAAAAGCGCAGGACTCCATCAATGCGCAGATGCCGCTGATGGCGATCGCCGTGCTGACCTTGCTGATGATCCAGCTGCAAAGCATCGGCCGCACCTTCATGGTGGTGCTGACCGCGCCGCTGGGCCTGATCGGCGTCATCGCCGCGCTGCTGCTGTTCGGCAAGCCGTTCGGTTTCGTGGCCCTGCTTGGCGTCATTGCGATGTTCGGCATCATCATGCGCAACTCGGTGATTCTGGTGGACCAGATCGAGCAGGATATCCGCGCGGGGCATCCGCGCTGGGAAGCGATCATCGGCGCCACCGTGCGGCGCTTCCGTCCCATCACCCTGACCGCCGCGGCCGCCGTGCTGGCGCTGATTCCGCTGTTGCGCAGCAACTTTTTTGGCCCCATGGCTACGGCCCTGATGGGCGGCATCACGGTGGCGACCGTGCTGACGTTGTTCTATCTGCCGGCGCTGTACGCGACATGGTTCGGTGTGCGCGCCGACGAGCCGGCACCGGAACCGGAGGTTATGGCATGAACACTGAAACGATGATCGCACGCGTACCGCTGCTGCTGGCCGTGCTGCTGGCCGGATGCGCCTTGGCACCGCCCGCCAGACCGCCGGCACCGCCATTGCCCGCGCATTACGCCGCGACGCCTACGCCGGCGCAAAGCACGCCCGCCGAGGGTGTTGCGCAACGTTTCAGCCTGGGCGAACGGCCGGTGCCGGACTGGTGGCGCCAATACCGATGCGACACGCTCGATGGCTGGGTCGAGGAAGGATTGCGCAACAATCCTTCGCTGACCGCGACCAGGCATACGCTCGAGGCCGCGCATCAACTGCTGCGCGCGCAAGTCGGGCAGACCATGCTGCCTTCGCTTGACGGCGGCGCACAGGCCAGTCGCCAGCGCGCACTGGGGTTCCCCGATCTCGGTCCGCCCACCAACCTCTACGACGTCTATGCCGGCCAACTGCAACTGAGCTACGACTTCGACCTGTTCGGCGCCAACCGGCATGGCATCGAGCAGACGGCCGCGCAGGTGGATCAGCAGTCGTACGAGCTGGATGCGGCGCGTCGTGCGCTGGCGGCCAACATCGTGACGGCGGCGATCAATGCGGCAGCACTGGAAGAACAGCTGCATACCAGCGAACGCCTGTCGGCACTGGCGCACGAACAGGCCGATATCGCCGGCCGTGCTTATCGATCGGGCGCGGCCTCGCGCGATGACGTGCTCGCCGCGCAGCAGCAGGCGGCGAACTTCGATACCTCGCTGCCCGCGCTGCGCGCGCAAAGTCTGCGCGCGCGCCATGCGCTGGCGGTACTGATGGGACGCACGCCGGATCAGGCGCCCTCGAACCTCACCTTGGCGCAACTGCATCTGCCCGAAGACGTACCGGTCAGCGTGCCTTCGGACCTGTTGCGGCAACGTCCGGACGTGTTGGCCGCCCAAGCGGCCGTGCACGCGGCGTCGGCGCAGGTGGGCGTGGCCACGGCCAATCTTTTCCCGCATCTTTCGCTTTCCGCGACAATGGGTTCGGCCGCGTTCAACCGCGCGATGCTGTTTACCGGCGCGGGCTCGATCTGGAGCGCCGGTGCATCGCTGACCCAGCCGCTCTTTCACGGCGGCGCGCTGATGGCGCAACGCAGGGCGGCGATCGATCAATACAACGCGGCGATCGCGCAGTATCAGCAAACGGTGCTCAATGCCTTCCAGAACGTGGCCGACACGCTGACCGCGCTGGATCAGGATGCCCTGACGCTGCAATCGGCGCAGTCGGCGACGACGCTGGCGGATCAATCATTCGACGATACCCGTGCGCGCTATCGCCTTGGCGCGGCTGCGTATCCATCGGTGCTGCTCAGCGAGCAGGCGTGGCAGAACGCCAGGTTGACGCAGATCCGCGCCAGGGCGGCGCGGCTTGCCGATACGGCGGCGCTGTTCCAGGCGATGGGCGTGCCGCCCGCGACCGTCCTGGCCGCGCGCCGGTAAAGCCGGGCGCGGGGTTGTCGGCCCCGCGCTCCGACGGAGATTTCCCGCCTCATTGCAAAATCGCCGGCCTGAAACGTCTTTGGATGACTGTGACTGTTTCGCGGGGCCAGCGCCTTGAACAAGCCAAATCATCCGCCCGCCGGTGTGCTGGGTATCAGCGCCGATGCTTTCCTGCCGCCCGGTGCGGCGGCCGCCGGGCGCGCGTACGGGCCGGGGCAGGTCCATAAGCCGTTGGCGCCGAGCCGATGGGCGATCCATATGCTGCACTCGCTACGCGAGCGCTACGACTGGCGCGGCGCGTGGTACAAACGCGCCGCGTCCGCGCTCAAGTATGTGTTGCGCAGCGCCTGCATGCCGTGGTGCCACGGACGATTCCTCGCCTTTGTGCATGCCCATCCGCAGATGATGAGCTATCGGCGGCGCGATCCGCGCCTGCTTGAGCGACACATGCATCGCTATATCAATACGCAATGGCGTCGCCGGCGGCGCCTGCGCAGCCTGCATCAGCACTACCGCTTTGCCCTTGCAAGCCTGCCCGAAGGATTGTTCGAGCAGGTTTACGGCCAGGGGCATGCCAGCTTGGGAGGCATCATCGCCAAGGATGGCACCCTGCTGACGCTTTGCATGCGCCCGCCGATTTTCATGGGCTGCGAAGGCGAGCTGTGCCTGCAACTTTGCGACGCCACCGAAAATCCGCTGTACAGCATCGTTTTCTCGGTGGTCGGCGAGCAGCGCACGCGGCTGGTCATCGGTTGCCTGCAGGGACCTGCCGGCGACGGGGCGAGAGACATCGTGCGCGCGCTGACGCGCCAACTGCATGGCCTGCGTCCCAAGCAATTGATGTTGTCGCTGGTGTATACGTTCGCGCGGCACTACGGCATCCGGGACATCATCGCGGTCAGCAACCAGGCGCATCCGTTGCGGCGCAGCGGGCGTCCGGTGCTCTCCGATTACGATGCCTTCTGGGAGGAACAACAGGGCGCGGCCATCGCAGGCGGCTGGTATGCGTTGCCGGCATCGCCCGGCCGCAAGTCGGAGACGGACGTGTCCAGCCAGCATCGTTCCGCGTTCCGGCGCCGCGAGGCTCTGCGGCGGGAGGCCGAACAACGGGTGCTGCATGCGCTAGGCGGCGCGGCGGTACAAACGGCCGGGCCTCTTGTGCAGAAGCTGCCGGGAGCCTACAAACCATGGCATGACTGGCGCGCAAGATCGTGGGCAAGCTGAATGCATGGCTACATGAGGACAGGGTCACGGTGACGCTTTCGGTGCACGCAAACGACGTCGAGCGACTTTTCCGCGAACACCACCGCGCGCTGGTCGCCTTTGTGCAATGCCGGCTCGGCTCGCACTCCGATGCGCAGGAGGTCGCGCAGGAGGCGTACCTGCGCGTGCTCACCATGAGCAACCGCGAAGAGGTGGAATCGTTGCGCGGCTACTTGTTCACCGTCGCCGGCAACCTGGCCATCGACCGCCTGCGCAAGCGCAAGGTGCGTAACGATTTCGCCGTGGCCCAGTCGCAGGAGGAGCCGGTATCGGAAGCGTGGCCGGATCACCACGCGATGGCGGCCGAGCAGGTGGCCGGCCTGCGCCGTGCGCTGCGCGAACTGCCGCCCAAGACCAGCCGGGCGTTTGTGCTGCACGTGATCGAAGGGCGCGATTTCGGCACCGTCGCGCAAAGCATGCAACTGAGCGAGCGCATGGTGCGCTACCACGTTGCCAACGCGCTGGCGCACTGCCGCGCGTGGGTGGACGCGAAGGAGAAACCGTGATGGCCAAGACCAACCCACGCAAGCAGGAGCAGATCCTGCACGCCGCCGCCGATTGGTGGGTGAAGCTGCGCGAGCCCGACGCCACCGGCGAGACGATCGAGCAATGGCTGGCATGGACCGCCGAAGACGAACGCCACCTGGCGATGTTCGAGCGCATGAACGATCTGGCCGGCAGGCTTGGGTCGCTGGACGCGGTGTCGCGCCGCGGGCTGATCAACGCGTTCGCGCCGCCCTCCAAACCATGGCGCCGATGGCTGCCGTTGGCTGCCGCCGCGTCGATGGCGGTGGCGGCGCTGTCGGGTACGTATCTGCTTTGGCGGGCCGGCGTATCGGGCGCCGCTTCGCAGGTCTATACCAGTGCCATCGCGCAGAACAAGGATATCGTTCTGCCGGACGGCACGCAGGTCGCGCTGGGCGCCGCCTCGACACTGGCCATGCATTTCAGCCATGGCCAGCGCCGCGTGGAATTGCGCCAGGGCGAGGCATTCTTTCAGGTCGTGCATGACAATAGCCGTCCATTTGAAGTGGCGGCCGGCGAGGTGTCGGTGCGCGATATCGGCACGGCGTTCGACGTACGCCGCACGGGCGATCGCGTCACTGTCGCGGTGACGCAGGGGCGCGTTCAGATTGCGCAGATATCCGCGGCATCGGGTCATGCACAGCAGGGTACGCTTGAGGTTTCCGCCGGCCAGCTCGTCTCCTACGATCCCCATAGCGGGGGCATGACGATCGGCAGCATCGTGCCGGAGCAGGCCACGGGGTGGCGCGACGATCGCCTGGATTTCATCGACGAGCCTTTGAGCGTGGTGGTAGCCAATCTCAATCGCTACAGCGCACGCCAGCTACGCATCGCCGATGCCGATCTTGGCACGCTGAGCTACACCGGCAGCATCCGTACCGATGCGATCGACGGCTGGTTGAGCGCGTTGCCGCGGGTGTTTCCGTTGCGCGTGAGCACCGTGGGCAATCAAGTGATTCTTTCGGATGCGGCGCATCCGGCGCCGCGCTGATCGCCAGGACGCGTGCGTCATTACGCTTGCACGTGCCAAGCGTCACGCCGCATGTCAGACTCATGATTTGGTCCGGGAACGACGCCATTCATGAGTCGGCTTGCCTGGCTGCCGGCTTACGGCTGCCTGACATGGTTGTGTGTGATGACGAGCTTGGGCGTCGCGCCGTCGTACGCGGTAGCGCAGCCGGCGACGCTGCGTTTTTCGATCCCGGCCCAATCGCTTGCCAGCGCATTGATTGCTTTTGGCAAGCAGGCGAATGTGCAGGTGCTCACGGCGGGACGGGCGATCGATGCACTGCGTTCGACCGACGTCGACGGAATGCTCACCGCTGACGCGGCGCTGACGCGGCTGCTGCAAGGCACCGGTGCCGCCTATACGTTCGTCGATGCGCGCACCGTGGTGATCACGCCGCGCGAGCCGCACGCTGCAAACGCCAGGCCGTTGTCCAAGCCCGTGCCGGTGGCGAGGTTGTTGCCGCCGATCCAGGCGATCGGCCTGGTCGGCAGCGACGTGGGCTTCATGGCGGACGTCAGCAGCGGCCCCACGCGCACGCTGGCCGATCCGATCGACGTGCCGCAGTCGGTGGGCATCGTCACGCAAAGCCTGTTGCAGTCGCAGCAGTTGCAGACGGTGGCCGATGCGGTGCAGAACGTATCGGGTGCCCAATACGTGGATGGTTCCAGCGGGTTGCCGATATTCGAGGTGCGCGGATTTTTCACCGGCAACGGCATGACCGATGGCCTGCCGAACAATATTCTTGGCATCGGCGATTCGCCGCCGCTGATCGGCGTAGAACGCGTGGAGGTGCTGAAGGGGCCGCAGGCGATCCTGGGTGATACGTCGGCTTACAACAATTTCGGTGGCCTGATCGACGTGGTGCTGAAGAAACCGCAGGCGCAACCGATCCACGAACTGACGTTTTCCCTCGGCGATCACGGCGAAAAGCAGGTGGGCGTGGACCTGGCCGGCCCATGGAATCGCAGCGGCTCGCTAAGCTACCGGCTGATTGCAAACGGCGACTATGCCAATGGCACCGTGCAAGGCATGCGCGGGCAGCGCAACCGCTATGTCGCGCCGTCGGTCGGCTGGACGACGGCCAGCACCACCTTCATTGGCGGCGCATCGTGGATGATGAATCACATGCCAATTCCCGATCACGTCATCCTGCTCCAGGACACCTTGTCGTCCGCATCGCCGCCGGGCATCCTGCTGGACAACCCGAACGACGACACGGCGGTGGAAACGCGCCGGCTGTTCTATTTGTTCGAGCACCGCTTCGGCGATACGTGGACCCTGCGCAGCCGGGCGCAGTACGTGCGTGAGTCGATCGACCTGAAGGATTGGCTGATCGATGCCATAGAACCGACCGGCGACGTCAACGCCACGGCCGAACACTATCGGTCTTCCGATGCCTACTACGTGACGCAGAATGACATCGCCGCGAATTTCGGCCACGGCTGGCTGCAGCATTCGATCGTGCTGGGTTTGGACTATTCGCGCGTGCAAGTGGGCAGCAGCGACGACGCGCTGAGCAACGGCGGCAGCGGCATGCCGTATAACATCTACACCGGCGGCACGCTGCCGCCGCCGACTTCGATGCTCGGGGCCGGCGATTACGCCGATGGCTATCTTCCGGGCAATCCATGGGTTACCGACAGCGGTATCTTCGTGCAGGACCAGATCAGCCTGGGCAACCGCTGGGAACTGCTGACGGCGGTGCGGCGTGCGGCGTACGAGTTGCAGACCAGCTATCCGGACGGCACACCCTGGAACCAGCATCGGGTGAAGTGGGTGCCAAGCTTTGGCCTGGTTTACAAGCTGACGCCGGACGCGTCGCTATACGCCAACACGGCCAACGGTTTTCAACCCGATACGCTGTTGGGCAAAGACAACCATCCGCTGCCGCCGTCGTTGTCGCGGCAGATCGAACTGGGCGCGAAGTTCGACTTGTTTCAAAACAAGGCACGCCTGACGGTGGCGGCCTATCGCATCATGCTCGATCACAGCACCGACCTGATTTCCCTGCAGCCGCCGTATTACGTGATGAGCGGCCCGGGGCAGTCGAACAAGGGGGTGGAGATCGAATTCAATGGGCGGCTGTCGCAGGGCTTGGACCTGAGCGCGGCCTACACCAATGCCGTGATCGGCAACGACGATGGCACGCCGGCCACTCATGCGTCACGGCAGCGCTTCAACGTGTGGGCAAGCTATACGTTCCAGCACGGCAGCCTGCGCGGTTTCGGCATGGCCGGGGGCCTGCTGGCGCGCAGCCGCAGCCTCACCGAGACCTCCGACTTCAGCAGTTATATCCGCATTCCCGGACAAGCCGACGCCTCGGCGAATGTTTTTTATCGCGCGCACCGCTGGAGCGTGACGCTGGGCGTGAAGAATCTCTTCGATCGGCAGCTTTACGGCACGTATTTCGATGAAACCTTCGTGCCATTGCGCTATCGGCGTACGTATCGCTTAAGTGCCGCCGTGGATTTTTGAGCGAGCCAAGCCCCCTCTTCCGGCGGAAGAGGGGGCGGCTTGATCAAAAGTGATAGGTGCCGGTGAGGCTTACCACGTCGCCGGAGTCGGCGAAGTAGCCGTCCATCGTCTGTCCGCCGAGGATCGGCTGGTTGGTCAGGTGCACGGGCGTATTGCTGACGAACTGATGCTCGTAGCCCAGGTCGAAGCTGATGTGCTGGTTGAGTTTGTAACCTAAGCCGAAGCCGAGCAGCTTGCGTGCGCCATCGGGTACGCGCGGATCGCGGCTGATGATGTTGGTGGGCGTCTGGTCGTAGCCGATGCCTCCGCGCACGGTCCATTGATCGTTGAGCTTGTAGTCGCCGCCGACCGAGAACAAATAGCTGTCCTTGAATTGTTCGGGCAGCGAAAGCAGCTGCTGACCCTCGGACATCAGCACCAACTCCTTGAACGTGGACCACTGCGTCCACTTGACCGTAGCCGCCATGGTCAGCCGGTCGGTGAAGGTATGCAGCCAGTCGACGCTGGCAAAAGCGGGCGTGTCAAATTGCGCGGAGGCCGACGCGCCGTTCGGATTGATGGTGGGCAGGCTCGGATCCAGCAACGGCGCCAGCGTCAGCAAGCTCTTGCCGGTGGCGCCGCCGTACACCGCGTAGCTGCCGCTGAGATTGTTGTCCACGCGCGAGTGGTAGCTGAAGCCCAAGGTGTCCAGGTCGGTCGGTTTGAACACCATGCCGCCGAAGAAGCCCCAGGAGAATTTGCGCCGCACGTTGACGTTGAGCTGCTCGTCATCCAGCCCCGGCGTCAGCGGCAGGCCGAAGATCGCCTTGGCGGCGCCATTGGGATCGAGCACGGTGTTCAGTTCGGCCTTGGTGCGCTGGCCCAGTACGCCCACGCCGATCGAGAAGCGGTCGTTGAGCTTGAATGCGGCCGACAGGCTGAGGTTCACCGACTGCAGATACGTTTCGGTGCCGAAATAGCGACCCTGCCACTGCGAGTTGTAATTGCTCTCAAGGCCATACGGCACCGCGAGCGCGCCACCGAGCGCAAACCAGCTGTTTACCGGCACCACCCAGCCGATGTTCGGGAACGGCACAAATTTGCCGAAACCGTTGGGATTGCCGCCGGTGGTCGCGTAGCCGTCCACGTCCAGGGTCTGGCCGCTGAACTGGGCTTGCGGCCGGATTTCCGTCAGCGTGCCTTGAAAGGCCGGTGCGCTGAAAAAGGACATGGCGGCCGGATTGTTGTAGGCGGCGGTGGGATCGTCGGGAAACAGCGAGCCGCCCGCATTCGCGCGTGCCCAGCCCGCGGCGTTGTCGGTCGGCAGTTGGAAGGCGCCGGCCTGTGCCACCACGGGAACCGCAAGGGTGGTTGCCACGGCGACAGCGAGGGCGGCATGCAGGTAGCGGCGGGTCATGTGAGGCTTGGAATGAGTTGCCACGTTTTTCTCCTCAGACGGCGGTATCGGGTGCGACGCTAAGTTTCTGTAAAACGCGTGATCAGAATGTAGACGGGTTGATTAACCGGACCCAAAGACGTCTTAACCATAGCATTACATTCGCAAGAAAAAAGACGCGGGTACAGACGGTGTTTGGCCGCCGGACTTTGTGCGTTGCGCAAAAAATTTCGCATCGCCCGTGACTTTCCAGCGTGCAATCGCATCCGCCGCGCAGCAACGGCGCACACGGTGGCGTCGCGCGCAAACAGGGCGAAGGTTTCAAGAAGTCCGTCCCGGGCAAATCGATTCAATCGCTTCAAACATCCCGTTCGCCGGCCTGTGGCAAGCGCGTACGCCTGCGCGCGACGGCAGGCGCCTACAAAAGAATGTGATGCGCTTCATGTCGCTGTCATATGCCGCCCTCGAAACACGGCTGTTAGAAATAAAGCCGAACTGAAAACGAAGAGCGGCCGGGCAGATTGAAGAGCCGCAACAGCATGCCTTGCTGTGAAAGTTGGGGGAGTTTGCAGGTTGTTCGGATCGAAGCAGTGCAGCAGTGGATGTGCGTTTGGTGCCTCGCGCTCTTACCGTGTCGCCGCCGGATCGGGGCGCATGGCGGTTCGCGAACGCCATTTCTTATAAAAAATCCCTTCGGGAGAATTCAACGTGAGACATGGATCCATATGTTCCGGCGGCCGCGGCGCCGCCCGGCTGGTGCTGTCCTTTTTAGCGATGGGCGTGGCTTGCGCCTATGCCACCCACAGCGATGCGGCCGGCACCATCGGCCTGCTTTCCACGCCGCAGATTACCCAGGCACCGGACAACAACCATCGCATCGTCCTCGCCGGCAACGTCTCGCCGCATGCGATCGCGGCCAATGACCAGGGCCGCGTGGAGGACACCACGGCGCTGGACCACATGCTGCTGCAACTGAAGCGTCCGGCCGAGCGCGAGCAGGCGCTTGAGACCCTGATGCAGCAACAGCTCACCAAGGGTTCGCCGAACTATCACAAGTGGCTGACCAACGCGGCGCTGGGCGAGCAATATGGCCCGGCGCAGACGGACATCGATGTGGTCGTCAGCTGGCTCACGGCGCAAGGCTTCAAGGTGAACAAGGTCTACCAGAACGGCATGACCATCGATTTCTCGGGCAACGCCGGGCAGGTGCGGCAGGCGTTCGCGACGGAGATCCATCGCTTGAACGTCAATGGCCAAAGCCATATCGGCAACATGAGCGATCCGCAGATTCCGGCGGCGTTCGCCGGCGTGGTGGAGGGCGTGGTGTCGCTCAACGACTTCCGTCCGCACGTCAACTACAAGCAGCATGTGGATTACACCTTCACCTCCGGCGGCTCCACCTACCAGGCCGTGACGCCCGCGGACCTGGCGACGATCTACAACCTCAATCCGCTGTTCAGCGCGGGCGTCAACGGTAGCGGCCAGACGATCGCGCTGATCGAAGATACCAACGTGTATGCCACCAGCGACATCACCACCTTCCGCTCCGCCTTCGGCCTGCCCGCTGCCACGTTCACCCAGGTGCATCCGGACAACTGCACCAACCCGGGCGACGTGGCCGGCAATGACGGCGAGGCGGAGCTTGACGTGGAATACGCCGGCGCGTCGGCACCGGGCGCGGCACTGGAGCTGGTGTCGTGCAAGGACACGTCCACCACGTTCGGCGGCCTGATCGCGATGCAGAACCTGCTTGAAGCCGGCAACGCACCGAAGATCTGGAGCGTGAGCTATGGCGAATGCGAAGCGGAAAACGGCGCCACGCAGAACGCGGCCTACAGCTCGGCCTATCAAAGCGCGGCCGCGCAAGGCATTTCGGTGTTCGTTTCCTCAGGCGACGAAGGCGCCGCCAGCTGCGATGCCGACCTCAGCAACGCCACGCACGGCATCGGCGTGAGCGGTTTTGCCTCCACGCCGTATAACGTGGCGGTAGGCGGCACCGATTTCGGCGACACCTATGCCGGCACCAATAGCAGCTACTGGAGTTCGACTAACAGCGCGACCTATGGCTCGGCCCTGTCGTACGTCCCGGAAATTCCGTGGAACGATTCGTGCGCCAGTGCGCTGATCGCCAGCAAATCCGGCTACGGCACGCCTTATGGCAGCAGCGGCTTCTGCAACAGCACGATCGGCAAGCAGGACTATCTGACCACCGCCTCGGGTAGCGGTGGCCCCAGCGGTTGCGCCAGCGGTTCGGCCAGCACCAGCGGGGTGGTAAGCGGAACGTGCAAGGGCTGGTCCAAGCCGTCGTGGCAGACGCTGGTGGGCAATCCGTCCGACGGCGTGCGCGATATTCCGGACGTCTCGCTGTTCGCGGCAAACGGCGTATGGGGCCACTACTACGTGTTCTGCTACGCCAACACGCGTGGCGGCGGCGTGGCCTGCACGGGTGCGCCGAGCGGCTGGGCCGGCGCGGGCGGTACCTCGTTCGCCTCGCCGATCATGGCAGGTATCCAGGCGCTGGTGGACCAGCAGAACGGCCTCACCGGCGGCGCGGGCAATCCCAATCCGGTGTACTACGCGCTGGCCAATACCGAGTACGGCTCGTCCGGCAGCAGCAGCTGCAACGCAAGCCATGGCAACACGGTGGCCAGTTCGTGCATCTTCTACGACGTGACCCAAGGCGACATGGACGTCAATTGCACCGGTTCGCACAGCTGCTACAAGCCTTCGGGCACGTACGGCGTGCTATCGACGTCAACATCCAGTTATGCCCCTGCCTACGGCTCGGGGGTGGGCTGGGACTTCGCCACCGGCATCGGCTCGGTCAATGCCTACAACCTGGTCAACAGCTCAGCGTGGTGATGGCCTGAGCCGTGGTATCCACGCGCCCCCTGGTTCGCCAGGGGGCGCTTTATTCGGGCATGCGTTCGCTGCGGCTGAAGGCTTACTTCGACTTCGACGGATGCGCGGTGAAAACGTCGGCGCCGAAGGTGTTGAGCTGATCGTCCTTGGCGTAGCCCAGGTGCTTGAAGCCGTAGATGTTTTCAAGCGTACGCAGCAAGCTGTAGTGGTTGTATTCCACATCCGACTTCGTGCCCGGCGCAATGAACGGCGATAGCAGCACCGCGCCGATCCGTCCGCCGCCCGGACCCATCTTCCCACCCGGCTGCGGACCGCCCGGCAACGGCTTTTCGTGGCAGCAGACGGTGCCGTCGTTGCCTTCGTCGAAAGTGATGATCAGCAGGCCGTCTTTCTTGAAGGCCGGCGACTGCGTGATGCGCGGCACCCAGGTCTTGAGGAACGCGTTGGCGGAAATCAGCCCGCCCGGTTGCTTGCCGTCTTTGCATGGGGCGTCATGGCCGTCATGGCAGAGGTTGGGCGTGATGTAGACCAGGTTCGGCGTGCTGTCGAGATGGGCAAGATCGTTCGCGAGGTGATCCAGATTGACCACGCGTTGGTCGCAGTATTTCTTGTCGTCGATGATGGCGTGGAAATACATGAACGGATTGTGCTTGGTCGCGTACTGGTCGTTCGGCGCGGCGTGTTCGGTGCCGTCTGCCGCGCCGATGGCCGGATGCGCGCAGGTGGCCGCTTCGCGGGCTGGATCCAGGCCCATGTCTTCCATGTACGCCTTCCAGGTGAGGCCCGCGTCGGTAAGCTGATTGGCGAGGGTGCGCACGCTCTTGGGGTAGACGCAACCGGCGCCCGGCAGCTGGCCGTTGGCGTCTGCCTTGCCGGTGGGCACGAATTGGCTATACGTACTGCAATCGGCTTGCGTGTCAGGGTTGGGTGCCTGACCGCTGATCATGGCGATGTAGTTGTCCAGGCTGTAGTGGCCGATGCCGTAATACTTGGACAGCAGCGCACCCTGTTGGGGCAGTTCGTTGGCCAGGTAGGGAGCGGGCGACTGCGGGTTGAACGTGACCTGATAGGACTCGTTCTCCAGCATGATGATGAAGACGTGGCGCACCGGCGGCAATTTCGACACCGACGCGGCCAGGCAGGTGGCCGACACGCACAGCGTGGCGATCAGCGCGGCGAAGACCGCGCAAGCGCCGAGCAGCCTGCTCCGCGCGGCGGAATGGATCGATACATAAGACATCTGCGGATTCCTTCGGTAGCGTCGAGCCACGCAAGATGCGCGGCGCGACGCTATTGCAACCGTGTTGCGCGACAGGATCAAGTCATGCGGGCGTCAGGGGCGCGGGGATGTCTAGGGCCTGTTTACACTATGGGCGTGGCCCGCGCCGCGCGGCCTGGCAAGACGGCCGGTCGCCCCGGCGCCGCGCGCAGCACGACAGGCGCGGTGTTCTGGACATCATGCCGCCCGCGAGCCACTGATCAGGATATCCCACGGGCTGAGCGCGTTTGCACGCAGGGCGCGCGTTGCGCCATGCGTGCAAACGGACATACGTCAGGCGCGGCCGTAGACGTCGTCGAAGCGGACGATGTCGTCTTCGCCCAGATAGCTGCCCGACTGCACTTCGATCAGTTCCAGGGGCACCTTGCCGGGGTTGCGTAGGCGATGCACGCTGCCGAGCGGGATATAGGTGCTCTGGTTTTCGGTGAGCAGGAACACCTTTTCGTCGCAGGTCACTTCGGCCGTGCCCGACACCACGATCCAGTGCTCGGCGCGGTGGTGGTGCTTCTGCAGGCTCAGGCTGGCGCCGGGCTTGACCACGATGCGCTTGACCTGGAAGCGGCCGCCTTCCTCCAGCGAGTCGTAGCTGCCCCACGGGCGATGCACCACGCGATGGAACGAGTGCTCGGTGCGGCCGGAGGCCTTGAGCTGGTCGACCACTTTCTTGACGTCCTGCGCGGCATCGCGATGCGCCACCAGCGTGGCGTCGGGCGTGCTGACCACGATCAGGTCGTCCACGCCGACGGTGGCGATCATGTGCCGGTCGTGCGAACGCAACAGCGAATTGCGCGTATTGACGGTGAGCGTGTCGCCTTCGCGCTGGTTGCCTTGCTCGTCGTGCTGGCCCGATAGCCACAGCGCCGACCACGAACCGATGTCGCTCCAGGCGCAGCTGACCGGAATGACCGCCGCGCGCAAGGTTTTTTCCATCACCGCGTAGTCGATGGAGTTGTCCGGCACCTTGCCGAAGGCTTCCTTGTCCACGCGTACGAAATCCAGGTCGCCGTGTCCAGTGGCGTAGGCCGTGCGCACGGCATGGAACATCTCCGGCGCGTGCTGGCCCAGTTCTTCCAGGTAGCGCGAGGCCTTGAACAGGAACATGCCCGAGTTCCAGTCGTAGCCGCCGTCCGCGACATAGGTTTCGGCCTTGGCCTGGTCGGGCTTCTCCACGAACTGGGCAACGCGGAAGGCATTGCCGCCGATCGACTCGGCGCGGCGGATGTAGCCGAAGCCGGTTTCCGGGCGGTCCGGACGAATGCCGAAGGTCACCAGCCAGCCATCGCGGGCGGCAGGCAAAGCCTGTTGCACTGCGGCAACGAAGCTCTGGGTATCGCCGATCAAATGATCGGCCGGCAACACCAGCAGCAGGGCTTCCGGATCGCGCTCCAGCGCCTTGAGCGCGCCAAGGGCAATAGCCGGCGCGGTGTTGCGCGGGGTGGGCTCCAGCACGATCGTGGCGCCCTGCGTGCCCATTTCCAGCAATTGGTCGGCGGCCAGGAAGCGATGGTCCTCGCTGGCGACCACGATCGGGGCGCTGACGTCGGGCAATTGCCGGGTACGGGCGACGGTCTGCTGGAAGAGGGTGCCGTCGCCGCTGAGCGAAAGGAATTGCTTGGGCAGGTTTCTACGCGACACCGGCCAAAGGCGTGTGCCGCTACCGCCGCTGAGAATAAGAGGAATCAACATGTTTTAAGGGATCAGTCCGTCAAAGTGTCTGGATCACGTGGCGAAGCCCCTGCCGCCAATCCGGTAAAGAATAGCCGAAGTGTCGCTGGAAGCCGGAATTGTCCAGCACGGACCAGGCCGGCCGTTTGGCTGGCGTAGGGAATTGGCCAGTGCTGATGGCGGTGATGCGGGGCGCGCGGGACAGCAGCCCGCGGGCAAGGGCTTCCTGCATGATGGCGTTGGCGAACCCGTGCCAGGTGGTGTGTCCGCTGGCGACCAGGTGGTGGGCGCCGGCAAGCGCCTGGCGCCGCTCCGGCGTGGCGGCGCGCCAGGCATCCAGTGCCGCCAGGGTGCCCTGCACGATAAGGCCGGTATCGGTGGGGCTGCCTTGCTGGTCGGCCACCACGCGCAGCTCGTCGCGCTCGGCCGCCAGGCGCAGCATGGTGCGCAGGAAATTCTGACCGTGCGCGGCGTACACCCAGGCGGTGCGCAACAGCAGATAGGCGCCGCCGCTGTCGGCCAGCGCACGTTCGCCGGCGAGTTTGCTGCGGCCGTATGCACCGATCGGAGCGGTCGGCGCATCGGTGGCATACGGTGCGTGCGCGTTGCCGTCAAAGACGTAGTCGGTGGAGTAGTGCACCACCAGCGCATCATGCGCGGCGGCCCATTCGCCCAGCACGCCGACGGCTTCGCCGTTGACGCGGGTGGCGAGCGCTTCTTCGTTTTCCGCGCGATCGACGCCGGTGTAGGCGGCGGTATTGACGATCAGGCCCGGCCGGTGGCGATCGAGCAGCGGTTTGAGCGACTGCGGTTGCGACAGGTCCGCGGTCTCGGCCGGACCGCCATCGAAACGGGTGCCGTCGCGGGTAGCCGCGATCAATGATCCGCGCCGCGCCAGGCCGCCGTCTTCGACGAAGCTGCGGCCCAACTGGCCGTTGGCGCCCAGCAGCAGGATGTTCATGGGGCGAAGGTCGGCAGCCGGTCCGCCGGCACGTCGGCCAGCAGGCGTGCTTTGGCATCCTTGTCGGAAATCAGCGGCTCGCTGATTGGCCAGTCGATGCCGATGCGCGCATCGTTCCATGCGATCGACGCATCGGCGGCGGAGTCATACAGCGCGGTGCACTGGTAGGTGAAGGTGGCCTGCTCGGAAAGTACGCAAAAGCCGTGCGCGAATCCTTCGGGAATCCACATGTGGCGATGGTTGTCGGAAGTAAGCATCACGGCGGTCCATTGCCCGAACGTAGGCGAGCCCTGGCGGATGTCGACCGCCACGTCGTAGACCTCGCCATCGAGCACGCTCACCAGTTTTCCCTGCGGATTGGGCCATTGATAATGCAGGCCGCGCAGTACGCCCCTGCTCGAACGCGACACGTTGGCCTGCACGAACTGGGCGTGGATGCCGGCCTTGGCGAACTTGCCCTGGTTGTGGCTTTCGTAGAAATAGCCGCGCGCGTCCTTGAACACCTGCGGCTCGATCACCAGCACGCCCGGCAGCGAGGTTTCGATCACTTTCATCGTTCGACGCCCTCGACACCTTGTTTTACCAGTTGGACCAGGTATTGGCCGTATCCGGTCTTCATCAATGGCGTGGCCAGCCGCATCAGCTGTTCGGCGTCGATCCAGCCGTTGAGGTAGGCGATTTCCTCCGGGCAGCACACCTTCAGACCCTGGCGGTTTTCGATGGTCTGGATGTAATTGCCCGCTTCCATCAGCGACTCGTGCGTACCGGTGTCCAGCCACGCATAGCCGCGGCCGAGCTGTTCCAGATGCAGCGAGTCGTCCTGCAGATAGCAGCGGTTGAGATCGGTGATTTCCAGCTCGCCGCGCGGCGAAGGCTTCAGTTGCGCGGCGAAATCGCACACGCGCCGGTCGTAGAAATACAGACCCGTCACGGCGTACTGCGATTTGGGCTGGCTGGGTTTTTCTTCGATGCCGACCACGCGCCCGCTCTGGTCGAATTCGGCCACGCCGTAGCGCTCCGGATCCTTCACGCGATAACCGAAAATGCTTGCGCCGTGTTCGCGCGATGCCGCGCGCCTCAAGCGTTCGGTAAGGCCCACGCCATAGAAGATGTTGTCGCCCAGCACCAGGCAGCTGGGATCGTTGCCGACGAAATCGCGGCCGATCAAAAACGCCTGTGCCAACCCGTCGGGAGAGGGCTGCACCGCATAGCGGATATCGATGCCCCACTGCGAGCCGTCGCCGAGCAGGCGCTGGAACAAGGCCTGTTCGTGGGGCGTGTTGATCATCAGCACATCGCGGATGCCGGCGAGCATCAGGATGGACAGCGGGTAATACACCATCGGCTTGTCGTAGATCGGCAGCAACTGCTTGCTCACCGCTTGCGTGATCGGATAAAGCCGCGTGCCGGAACCGCCGGCGAGGATGATGCCCTTGCGCTGACTCATACGCCCAGACGCTCCATGCGGTAGCTGCCGTCGAGTACGCGTTGTACCCACGGCTGGTTGGAAAGGTACCAGTCGACTGTTTGCGCGATGCCGGTTTCGAACGTCAGGGACGGTTGCCAGCCCAGTTCGCGCTGCAGCTTGCCTGCATCGATGGCGTAGCGGCGGTCGTGCCCGGGACGGTCTTTCACGAAAGTGATCAGCGTCTGGTGCTTGCGCCCGCCGTCCAGCGGATGCCGATCGTCCAGCAGTGCGCAGATCGCCTTGACGACCTCGATGTTCGTGCGCTCGGCGTTGCCGCCCACGTTGTAGGTATCGCCCACGGTGCCAGCCTGGAGTACACGCCGGATCGCCGCGCAATGGTCGCCCACGAACAGCCAGTCGCGCACGTTAAGGCCGTCGCCATAGACCGGCAGGGGTGACGCGGCAAGCGCTTTCTGGATCACCAGCGGAATGAGTTTTTCGGGGAACTGACACGGCCCGTAATTGTTGGAGCAATTCGTGGTAAGCGTGGGCAGGCCGTAGGTATGGTGGAACGCGCGCACCAGATGATCGGACGCGGCCTTGGACGCCGAATACGGCGAATTGGGCGCGTAAGGTGTGGTTTCGGTGAAGCGTCCGTTCGCGCCGAGCGAGCCGTAGACTTCATCGGTAGACACATGCAGGAAACGAAACGCGGCGCCGGCCGCCTCCGGCAGCGCCTTCCAGTAATCGCGCGCGCATTCCAGCAGCGCAAGCGTGCCCACGACATTGGTGTGGACGAACGCCGCCGGGCCGTCGATCGATCGATCCACGTGCGACTCGGCTGCGAAATTGACAATGGCATCGGGCTTGAATTGGGCCAGCAGCTGCCCGACCAGCGCCCTGTCGCCAATGTCGCCCTGCACAAAGTGGTGGTTCGCGTTCCCGTGCAAGCTGGTCAGCGTATCGAGATTGCCGGCGTAGGTGAGTTTGTCCAGATTGACGACACGCAAGCCGTCGGCGACGGCCTTCAGGACGAAATTGGCGCCGATGAATCCGGCTCCGCCGCTTACGAGCAGTGTCTGCATGAATGACTCCAACGTGGTCGCGCCGATTATGCCTTACCGCCAAGCCAGAGGGCTTGGCCAGGCGCGGGCCCTGTTGCCAGGACTGTGCTCGGCCCCTCATATAAGTTACTGTTTACCCAAGGCAGTAGCGCTGGAGCGCGCAGGGTGCCCGGCGCCGTGGGTCGGCGTTCGTTCCATGGAGGTTGCATCGATGGCTCGGCGCCCGGGATCGGTTTGGCGTGGAGCTGCTGGCATGGGAGAGCGAAGACGCATGATAGTCAAAAGCCATGACATAGCAGGCATCGACGACGCCAACGCGCCCGATTGGCGCCTGCTGGCCGCACAGCGGTTGACCCGGCTCACCGACAGCGAGCACGCCTGCGGTGAACTGCAGCAGCAGGTCGAACGATTGCGGCAGGAGCAGCATCAGTTGCTTGCCGACTTGCATGGGCACAAGCAGGCGCTGGCAAGCTGCCATGAAGAACTCTCCCGCCTGCGTCCGATCGGAAAATCCTGGGCGGCTACGGCATGGCATGTCGTGGAATGGGTGCGCAGACCCACCCGTTGGCTCAAGTGGCTGGCCGGTATTCGCGCACTGCGCCGCCTCATGGGCCTGGTGTTGAGGCTGGCGCCGGGGTTGCGCGCACGCCTGATGACAAAGCTTGGATTGACCTGAAGGCTCGCGATGCGTTGAGCGGCCAGGCGGTGTTCCACCGCGTCGAACATCGGTTTCCTCAGGCCGGCATGTCAGCCTGGCTCTGGTTGACGGGGATCGCGCGCTCGATGCTGACCTTCGCGTCCAGCCAATTGCAGCCGACAAAATTCTCCTGCCTGGTGTTGAACACATGCAGCATCAGTGCCTTGTCGCGCCATTCGTAATTTTTGTCGATGTGCGAATCCTCGCGCGAAAGCGATAGCGCCACCGCGTAGCTGCCCTTGCCCAGGCGCGCGGGAAAATCGAAGCAGATCGTGGCTTCCTCGTCAGCGGCCATATTGGTGATGGGTTGCTCAAGACGGTGTGTGTTGATGCCGTAAACGCAAAGGCCCAGCCGATCGGTGATCATGAAGCCGAGCACGACGCGGTCCACCGCCACGTGGGCCTTGATACGAACCTCCAGGCGTACGGCCTGGCCCGTTTCGATCGACTGCAGGGTTTGTCCGCGCGTGTCGGTCATGCGCACGCCGGTGATCGACGCCTCGCCGGTACCCGAAATCGTCGCTACGCTGCCGTCCGGCTGCGTGACGCGCCGGATGTGCTGGTGATCGCGCTCGGCCATCAGGGCGTTGTAGTAGTCCAGCACCTGGACCGGATCGCCTTCCATGCGCATGCGGCCGGCATCGAGCAGGATCGCGCGATCGCAAACGGTCTGAATCGCATAGCGATCGTGCGAAACGATCAGCAAGGTGGTGCCGGCCATGCGGAACTGGCGGATGCGGTCGAAGCTTTTGTGTTGAAAATAGGCGTCGCCGACAGACAGCGCTTCATCCACGATCAGGATATCGGGGCGGCGCGCGGTGGCCACGCTGAATGCCAGACGCATCTGCATGCCGCTGGAATATGTGCGCACGGGCTGGTCGATATAGTCGCCGATTTCGGCGAAATCCTCGATCTGGGGCATCAGCGCCTGGATCTCGCTCACCGACAGCCCGAGCAGCTGGCCGCCCATCATGACGTTCTGCCGGCCGGTGAAGTCCGGATGAAAGCCCATGCCCAATTCCAGCATGGCCGCGACGCGGCCTTCGAGCGCCACCGATCCGCAACTGGGGCGCACCGTGCCGGTGATGATCTTCAGCAGCGTGCTTTTGCCAGCGCCGTTGCTGCCGACGATGCCCACCGCTTCGCCTGCACCGATGCTGAAATTAATGTCTTGCAGTACCCAGTGCGGGTGATGGCGCGGCTTGCCGAACGGGATCAGCCACTCGGCCAGGCGCGACCACTGGCTGGCGTAGGTCTTGTAGGCCTTGCCCAGGTCGTTGACGCGAATAACGCCCATTACAGCTCATCCACCATATCGCCGGCATGCCGGCGGAACAATATCAACGCCAACACGCAGAACACGGCCGCCAGCACCGCGACATGCCACAGGCCATGCCAGTCCGGAGCCTTGCCATACACGTAAATGGTTTGATACGCCTGCGCCAGGGTAGTAGCCGGATTCAAGCCGATCCACGACCTCGCCCACGCAGGCAGCGTCGCTACCGAATAGACGATCGGCGTGAACCAGAACCAGAACTGCAGCAGGATGCCGATGAACTGCCCCACGTCGCGGAAAAACACGTTGAGAACGCCCGCGACGGTGCCGATGCCCGCGGCAAGCGCGATCTGGATGAACAGCACCGGCAACGTGCACAGCGCCACCATGCCGGGAAAACTGTGCGAAACCAGCAGAAACAGCACGAACAGCGTAAAGGTAATGCCGAAGTTCACCAGCGCGTTGATGACCGTGATGATCGGCAGGCAGATGCGCGGGAAGTTGAGCTTCTTGATCAGGTTGCCGTTCTCCAGGAACACGTTTTGCCCGCGTTGCAGGATTTCTGCGAACAAGCCCCAGGTGAGCAGGCCCGCGCACAGAAACACGCTGTAGGCATAGGCGCGATCGATGCCCGGCAGCTTGGCGCGCATCAGTTCGGAAAACACCACCGTGTAAACCGTGATCATCGCCAGCGGCTGCAGGATGGTCCAGGCCGCGCCGAGCAGGGAGTTGCGATAGCGCGCCTGGAATTCGCGCTTGACGCTTCCGAAAATGAAGCCGCGGTAATTCCACAGCGCGCGGGTCATGCTGAGGCTCATGTCGCGTAGGTTCCGGTCAGGCAGGTTTATGGGCAACGATCACCTGGCTTTTGGGCATGAACTGATCCAGCTTGCGCTTGAGTTCATGGCCGTTGGGCATGTCCATCAGCGCGCGCCACGCTTCGGTCCAGTGGTCCAGAACCGGATGCGCCGGTTGCTCCAGATCCACTCCGCAAGCCCAGAACATGGCCCACCAGATGGACCAGAAGAAACCGTAGTAGGTTACCTCGTCGATCACCAGCCCGGCTTGCGTAACCAAATCGGAGAACTCCTGCCGCTCGATGACCCGGATGTGATTGGGTTTTTGGAAATAGCTGGGCGGCGCGACATGCTTTTGCAGGTTCTCCTGCAGCGGGTCCGGGACGCTGATCAGATAGCGCGCGCCGGGCTTGCCGATGCGCACCAGTTCGCGCATCAGTTGCGCCGGATCGTCCACATGTTCGAGCACTTCCGTGCACATCACGCGCGTGGCGATCGCGTCCTTGAGCGGCAACGGGTTGCCGTCGCTGACGTGGGTTTCCACGTTGTCCGGGCGAATGGTGCGGAGCCTCGCGATGGCGGTGGCGATGGCTTCCTTGTCCGTGTCGGCCAGGACCACCTTCGCGCCGCGCCGCAGGCAGAATGCGGAGTTGCCGCCGTCGCCGCAGCCCACGTCGACCACGACGTCGCTTTCGCCGATCGGTATGCCGCGAAAAATTTCGTTCGTATCGTTCTGGAACCAGCCGCTGAGGAACGCATCTTTGAGGCCCGCGCCACGGGAGCCGGACAGGTCGTTCCAATTGCGCTGCTCGCAGCCTGTCGCGCTCGCCGCATCGTTCGAAGAAGACTTCGATGACAATCCCAGCAGCTTCTTGGTGATGCTCGACATGTCTGTTGTTCTCCTGCCCCGTCAAGATACCCAGGGGCGCTTCCGCGACGTTGGGCAAGTAGGGATTATGCGCTGATTGCAGCCCGGTTATCAGGGTCGTCCGACGCGGGAATGTTCGCGGCATCGGCCTGGTTCTTGCGGCGCGCAAGGAATTGCCTGGCAACCTCGCGGCCATGGCGCCGAAGTGGCTGTTCGACATAACGAAAATTCAGCGCCGCCGTTACCGCGATCAGGACGGCTGCGGCCGCGCTGAGCTGCCACGCGGGGGCGTGCTGGATGCCGAGGCGGAAACAGTATTCGCGCAGCAGGAAAAAGATCGGGACGTGGCACAAGTAGATCGCGTAGGACCGGTTTCCCACCCACACCAGCGCGCGCTTGAGCCAGCCTTGCCGGACAAGGTAGTTCGCATTGTAGGAGGCCATCCAGACCAGCACCGTGGCGATGATGGCGATCCCGCCGATGGTGTATGAAGAATGCTTTGGATTGAGCTTCGCCAACAACGCCATGCCCGACAGTGCAAGCACCAGCAGCGCGGCGCCGCTTCCCCGCAGGTGCCCCAGGATGCGCGGCTCGATCCGGGTGTAGAAGACGGTCCTGCTTGCCATGGCGAGTAAAACCCCAAGGCCGAGCGCGTCGGTGCGAAATTGCATCATCATGATGGACCGATCCATGGGCAGCTGGATCGCCAATAGAATGGCCAGCACCCATGGGAAATAGCGCCGCAAACAGACAACCAGCCAAGGCAGTACAAGATAGAACTGTTCCTCCAGCGACAGGCTCCAATAGACGAAGCTTGCACCGTAGAAATATCGAAATATGCTTTGGCCAAATCGAATATTGGCGACATTGAAGACGCCGGCGGCGGTGGCCATCAGGTTGGCGTGAACGCTTTGGAACGCGCCGCTGCGGTTGGCCACGATCGAGGCGAGCAGCATCAGTGCGAGCCATAGCCAGGCCGAAGGCAGCAGGCGCCACGCGCGTCGGATCCAGAAGGCGGCGATCACCTGCCATTGCGTGGACATGTTGCCGGACGCGGCTGCCAATGGCGGCAGCAGGCTGCGTGCGATGACGAAGCCGGAAATGGCGAAGAACAAATCTACGCCACACCACGTTTGAACATACTGAGACAGGCGGGTCAGCAGCGGCAGGTTCGGATAGAACAAATTGCCCTGCATGTGATGAATCACCACTCCGATCACGGCCAGCGCGCGCAGGCATTCGATGTCGGTATTGGGAGACGGCGCGGTTTGCGCCGGGCTTGCGCTGCGCATGGTGGCCATCAGGCGATTTGCTTGGCCTGCCCGATGCACTGTCCCGCCAGCAGTTGCTTGAAGCGGGAACGGGCGACATCCATGGAGCAATAGCGTTTCAATGACTGGCGCGCGGAGTGGCTCATGTTCTTGTAGGTTTCCGGTTCATGCTTGGCTACGTGGTAGCTGTTGCGGAAGGCGTTGACCAGCGAGCCATAGTGAATGCGCTGACGCAAGGTTCGATACACCTGCCGCGGATCCTGCGGCCAGCATCCTATTTCCTCGGACGAGTCCACGACAAAGGCGCAATGATCGTCGATGTAGTCGAGCATGGAAGTGTGGCGAGGCGCAACGGCGGGCTTGCCCGACGACATGTATTCCATCAACGGCAAGCATTGGCCTTCGCCATGCGAGGTATTCAGCGCATAGGTCGTGCAGCGGATGAGGTCATTGTAGGCCTCGTCGGAAAGGTAGGCATGGATGAGCACCACGCGGCACTTCAGCCGGCCCATCTGGTGGATTTGCTGCAGCAGGTCAGGCACGACCTCGTTGGCGTCGCGATGGGTCAGCTTGAGCAGCAGCGTTGCGTCTTCCCTCTCGCGCAACGCCTCGCAGAAAGCGCTGATCATGATGCGCCAGTTCTTGCGCCCGTCCTGCGGATTGAAGATGGCGGTGTACACCACGCCTTCCAGCTGCATCGTCACCGGCCCGTCGGCCTGGCCCGGCGGGAGCGGGACGTCGCGCGATGGGATGGATTTCAAGGCGCTCAGCCGATAAGGCGTCAGATCCACCTCGCTGCAGTCGATCGCCAGCCCCTGGAACGCGAGGCACCGGAGCCCGCTGTGCGTGGCGTGGTGGCGCTGCATGCGGTCCCACAGCGGCGCGGGTATGCATGCGATGGGAAAGTTCGGTCCCAGCACCGCGCGGGTGCGTTCGGCGACAAAGCTGGAGTGGGTGATGGCATTGCCCAGCCGTGCCAGCACGCGCGTCCAGTCGTTGCGCGGGCGTCCCCGGAATGCCTCGTTCGGCAGATTGTCGTATTCCCAGGCAAACACCGGGATAGTGGGGCAGTTGAGCCGGAGCGGTGTCTTGCCTGGCGGCATGAAGCACAGAAACAGGCACGGTTCGGCGCGCGCCACGCAGGATGCGTAGATCGCGTCGACCTCCTGTTCGGGGTCGGCGATGTCGATGACTTTGCCAAATTCGTGCAACAGGGGCATGAATTCGCGGATGACGAAGCGATAGCTGTATTCCGGGCATCCAAGCCGCGTTACCAGGTCCTTATCGGCCGTGCTGGTGTAGACGAGCAGTATCATGATTGCATACCCAGGGTATGCATGGCGGGTGCCTGCTGCCGTTCGTGCTGCGCCATCAGACCTGACGTGACGATATCGCGCAGAAATTGCTGGATCTCGATCTTGATGGCGTCAGGGCCGCAATGCGCGCGTGCGCGCGTGCGTGCCAGATGGCCCATCGCAAGATAGGTTGCCGGCTCCTTGCGGGCCACTGCATAGCTTTTATGGTATGCCTCCACCAAGGATTGCCAATCGATCTGATGCCACCAGGTGCGATAGATGTCCTGATCGCCGTGCGGCCACACTCTCGGCGTGCCAGGCATGCTGCGCACCACCAAAGCACTGTCGCCCTGGACCAGGTCGCCCAGTGCCGTATGCGCCGGTGCGATGACGGGTATGCCAGCCGCCATGAAGTCAGCCGCGTGACGACAGCTTGCGCTCGCGCAGGAAGCGCTGACGTAGTAAGTGGTGGCGTGGATAAGCGCGGCGTATTCGTCGGCCGAAGGCATGCCGTAGATGGCCAGCACCCGGCATTTGAGCGGGGATAGCTTGCTCAGCTCCGAGACCAGCTTGGCCTGGCAGGATTCCAGCGCCGGATCGTCGATGACAAGCAGCAAGGTGGCGTCTGCGACATCACGGAAGCTCCAGCCAAATCCGGTAACGACGTCGACCCAGTTGTCCTGCTCCAGCGACATCGAGAGCACGGCGGTATACACGATGCCGCGCAGGCGCGTGCGGATGTACACGATGGGTGGCATACGCCAGCTGCAGGGCAGCGGTTCACTGGACCACAGGTCGCCGGAATCATTCATCGCCGGATTTTCCGCCGCGACGCTGTGAACATGCCGTGCAATCTGATCCAGGGGCGGCAGGTCGATCGCGTCGGAAGGATCAAACGCCGGGGTATCGTCCTCTTCGTCGCAGACGATGGCATCGACGTCCAGGCCCATGTGCTCGCTATCGCCTACCGAGCCGCGGATGGACAGCATCGACCTGCGGCCCGCATGCGGAAGGGCGCGGAAGCAGGAGGATTGATCCTTCACGCTCGCACTCAGCGGCCAATGCACCGCAGCGACCGGATACATCGCCCCCATGCTTCGCCGCACGATGTCGCGTGCATGGGAGGAAAGCACGATGGCGCCAGCGGCCTTCGATAGCGCAAAGCGCCAATCGTGCCGCGGATCGTCCAGCCAGCACTGTTCTTCGATGCGCTCGGGAATGTCGGCGTATTCCCAGCCAAATACCGGCACGACCGGACACGCCAGGGTAATGGGCAGCAAATGGGGCGGCGCAAAGGAGAACAGCACGCAGGCGCGGTTTTCCTGGACGCATTGCCAGTAGATCGGCTCGGCTTGTTCGGGGCATTCGACCTCGATCACTTCGCCCAGCTGGCGCATGATCCGGGAAAAGGCCTGCAACAACGAAAAGCCGTTCTTATCGACTATGCCCGATAGTTCTTCGGTGCCGTAAAAATGTGCTGGCGCATACACGATGAATTTCATACGGCTCCGCTCAAGATCTTCGGACTTTACCTTGTCAATTAAGGCCGGCGATGCTCATAACTTTGCACCACCGCCGCCGCTTAGGAACGCTGCGGTGCAAGAGCGGATGCGGTGCCCCCGTCGGCATCAAACGCGAAACGTTTCAAACGGTTCGGGCGCGCGTGGACCGCAGAATCAAGGGTGCGCGCCAGTGCTTGGTCCGCGATCTGTGTGCCGGTTCCCGATCCGGTTTCGGTGGGGGCTTGTCCTGACCGGCGACGGGGGCCTGATCGCCTGCTCCGGTGGCGCAAGATATCGAGCCGCCCTGCAGTGCTGATGTTGCTTTGCAGCATGGATGGGATGCCAGATCTTGCATCCGCAAGATGCTGCGACGGACTTTGGCCCATGGCCGGCCTGGGGCAGGCGGCACTCCCTAGCAAATGTCCTTAGGTTTATTCATCGCTGTGAATGGGCGGCCATACATGCGCGTATGGGCTGTGCCTAGTTTTGCGTCAAGGCTGAAGCTTCGCTTGCCGGGGCGGCGCTTGATGGCCGGCGTCCTCGGTAATACTTGCCCTAGCAGGTTAAGATAACACCTTTAACCCGTACACAGGCTCAACCCTTACGCCATGGCAATCTCCAAAAGCCGCAGCAAGACCCGCGCACTGGGCTTGGGCACGCGCGCCATCCACGCCGGGCAGCATCCTGACCCGAGCACGGGCGCGATCATGACCCCGATCTACGCCACCTCGACCTACGTGCAGGAGAGTCCCGGCAAGCACAAGGGCTACGAATACTCGCGCACCCAGAATCCCACGCGCATGGCCTATGAGCGCTGCGTGGCCGAACTGGAAGGTGGCGTGGCCGGCTTCGCCTTTGCCTCGGGCCTCGCCGCGGCGGCCACGGTGCTGGACCTGCTCGATTCGGGCAGCCATGTGATCGCCATGGACGATCTGTATGGCGGCAGCTACCGCCTGTTCGAGCGCGTGCGTCGCCGTTCGGCCGGGCTGGATTTCAGCTTCATCGACCTGAACGACACTGCCGCTTTGAAAGCGGCCTTGAAGCCCAATACCCGCATGATCTGGGCGGAAACGCCGACCAACCCGATGCTCAAGCTCGTCGACCTGACCAAGGTGGCGGCCTTTGCGAAAAAGCATGGGTTGATCCTGGTGGTCGACAACACGTTCTGTTCCCCGATGATCCAGCGTCCGCTCGAGCTGGGCGCGGATCTGGTACTCCATTCAGCGACCAAGTACCTCAACGGCCATTCGGACATGGTGGGTGGCGTGGTCGTCGCGGGTACCCGCGAGCTGGCCGAGCAGATGGCTTTTGTACAGAACTCGGTCGGCGCCGTGGCCGGGCCTTTCGACTCCTTCCTGGCCATGCGCGGCCTGAAGACCCTGCACCTTCGCATGAAGGCCCATTGCGAGGGCGCCATGCAGCTGGCCCACTGGCTGGAACAGCATCCAGCGGTCGAGCGCGTGATCTATCCAGGCCTCAAGAGCCACCCGCAGCATGCGCTGGCCCGCCGCCAGATGAACGGCTTTGGCGGCATCATCAGCGCCGAAATCAAGGGTGGCCTGAAGAAAGCCCGACGTGTGTTGGAACGTTGCGAGCTGTTCGCGCTGGCCGAATCGCTTGGCGGCGTCGAAAGCCTGATCGAGCATCCGGCTATCATGACGCACGCTTCGGTGCCTGCGGCCAATCGCAAGCGCTTGGGTATCAGCGATGGGTTGATCCGACTGTCCGTGGGTGTAGAGGACATAGCTGATTTGAAGGGCGAACTGGCGGCCGCGTTGAAGTAACTGCCAAGGGACCCATGGCTTATGGGATTTGGACGCATGGAGGGCCGGTGCAAGCTTTACGAGGCTTGAGCCGGTTATTTCCCGTTTCAGGGCGCAGGAGCGGGCATGGTGACGGGGATCGCTGCAGGGCTTGTCCAGCAAGGTTGCCGCAACCGTAAGTAATTGTGGCAATCGCAGGGGTCTAAGGCGGCTTGCCGGCGATCCTGGCTTGGCAAATCATCGCGACACAAGCCCCAGGGAGACGGCCCTTCGATTGGAGGAAGCCGGGCGCCAGGGAATCTGGCAAGGGCTGATGGTTTGGGTATCGCGTTATCGCAACCGAACGCTTGGCCATAGTTTGAGGAAGATATTGCTGTGAGAGAAATGCTGCTTGCGATCTGGCGTTACCGGCACTTCATTGTGTCCTCCATCAAGAACGACCTGCGGTCGAGATTCGTGCGCAGCAAGCTCGGCGCGGCGTGGATGATTCTGCAGCCGCTGGCGCAGGTGGCCATTTATGCGTTGGTGCTTTCCAGGGTCCTGGCGGCGAAACTGCCGGGCATCAACAACCGCTACGCCTACGTGATCTACCTGATGGCGGGCATGACGGCATGGTCGCTGTTCAGCGAGCTGCTGTCGCGTTCGGTCAACATGTTCGTGGACAACGGAAGCCTGATGAAGAAAATCATGTTTCCCCGCGTGTGCCTGCCAGTCATCGTCGCGGGCTCCGCGCTGGTCAACAACGTGTTGCTGCTGGCCGCGGCCATCGGCGTGTTCCTGCTGGTCGGCCATATGCCCACGGCGGCATACCTGTGGCTGCCGGCGCTGTTTGTGGTCAACGTGATCTTCAGCCTGGGGCTTGGGTTGCTGCTTGGGGTGATCAACGTTTTCGTGCGCGACGTGGCGCAGGTGATGACCGTAGTGCTGCAGCTTTGGTTTTGGCTGACGCCTGTGGTCTACATGCCCACCATTATTCCCGAACCGCTGAAAATGGCGCTGGAACTCAATCCCATGTATCACATTGTGCTCTCGTTCCAGACCGTCATGCTTTACGGTCAGGCGCCGCATGTGAGGGGATTGATTGCGGTGGGCGTGTTTGGCCTGCTGATGCTGGGCGTATCCTTGCTGATGTTCCGGCGCGCGGCTCCGGAAATGGTGGACGTGCTGTGACCGATAAACTTCTTACCGTCAACGCACTCGGCAAGGCGTATCGCGATTACGGCACCGAATGGAAGCGCTTTGCTTCCTGGGTGGGCGTGCAGGTGCAGCCGAAGGTTGAGCACTGGGCGCTCAAGGATGTCTCCTTCAACGTCGCGCACGGCGAAGCCATCGGCATCGTCGGGCAGAACGGTGCGGGTAAAAGCACGCTGCTCAAGCTGATCACCGGTACCTTGCGCGCCACCAGCGGAAGCCTGGCCGTGAATGGACGCATCGCCGCGATTCTCGAGCTTGGCATGGGCTTCAATCCGGATCTGTCCGGGCGCGAAAACGTCTACCACGTCGCCGGCCTGATGGGTTTTTCGCGCAAGGCAATCGATGGCGTTATCGACGATATTGAAGAGTTCGCCGAAATCGGCAGCTACTTCAACGAACCCACGCGCACCTATTCCACCGGCATGCAGATGCGCGTGGCCTTTTCCACGGCCACCGCGTTCAGGCCCGACGCGCTCATTGTCGATGAGGCGCTATCGGTTGGCGATGCGTATTTCCAGCACAAATGCTTCAAGCGCATTCGCGAATTCCGCGAGCTGGGCACGAGTTTGCTGATCGTGTCGCACGACAGCGGAGCGGTGCAGTCCCTTTGCGATCGCGCGCTGCTGCTCGATGGTGGCCGTATGGTCAAGGATGGCGACCCGGCGGAAATCATGGACCTCTACAACGCCCTGATCGCCGAGCGGGAGAACCGCACGGTGATGATTTCCAAGCACGAAAGCGGCCGCGTGCAGACCGTTTCGGGCACGCGCGAGGCGTCGGTGGAACAGATCGCCCTGCTGAACGAAGCAGGCGACCCGATCGAATTCGTCGATGTCGGCCAGCCGGTGGTGCTGCATATCAAGGTTGCCGTGCGCGAGGACATTCCGCGGCTGGTGCTGGGTTACATGATCAAGGACCGGCTCGGGCAGCCGGTATTTGGAACCAATACGCATCACACCGGACAGGCGCTGGAGAATGTGAAGGCGGGCCAGTGTGTCCAATTCCGCATCGCGTTTCCGATGAATCTCGGACCGGGCAGCTATTCGGTTTCCACCGCATTGGCCAGTAGCGAAACGCACCTGGTCAACAATTACGAATGGCGCGATCTCGCCCTGGTTTTTTCGGTATCCAACATGAGCCGGACGCGCTTCGTCGGCACCGCATGGGTTCCGCCGGTGATCGAGACGGCACAGTTATGAGCTACGTCTGTCCTGCGCTCGATGGCAAGGGCTCGGTGTTATCGATGCCATCTGCCGTGCAGCGCTTCTCCGGGCTTAGGTGTAACGTGCATCGGGCCATTTATGCACAACGATGATGCCATGTCCCCGCCACAGGGGCCGGAGCCGGCCGCACAGCCGACGCCTGCGGGTTTCTATCGGGCGCTCGAAGACCGGTTTCGTGGATCGCGCGAATTGATCCTGTCCCGCCTGGTGGCGTATCTGCCTTTCATCGAGCCGTTGAAGGGCTTGGCGGACGTCGTAGCTGCGGTGGATCTGGGCTGCGGTCGTGGCGAGTGGCTGGAACTGCTCAAGCAGCACGGCTTCGAAGGGCAGGGCGTGGATGTCGATGCGGGCATGCTGCACGCATGCCGGGAGCGCGGTCTGCAGGTGACCCAGGGCGATGCCATCGAGTTTCTCAAGGCATTGCCGAACCAAAGCCAGATGATCGTGTCCGGCTTTCACGTCGCCGAGCATCTTCCTTTCGAGATCTTGCAGGCGTTGATTCAGGAAGCTCTGCGCGTGCTCAAGCCGGCCGGTCTGCTGATCCTGGAAACGCCCAATCCGGAGAACTTCAAGGTTTCTTCGCTGAATTTCTACCTGGATCCATCGCATCGCAATCCGCTGCCGCCGGATCTGCTGGCGTTCGTCCCGGAGTACTACGGCTTTGCGCGAGTAAAAATCGTTCGCCTGCAAGAGGACAGCTCGCTCCTGCAGGCAACGGGCGTTTCCTTGGACCAGGTATTGGGCGGCGCCAGCCCCGATTACGCCGTGGTCGCGCAGAAGGCATCGGATGCGCCATCGCTGGAGGCGTTCAACGAGGTCTTTCAGAGGGATTTCGGTTTGCCAGTGTCCGTGCTGCTGAAGAACTACGACAGTGATCATCCTGGAGAGGAGCTTCGAGGAACCCGTATGGTCGAGGATGCAAGGCGCATCGCCGAGCTTAGGGAGCTTAGGGAAAGGGTTGCGTTTCTGGACACGGAGAACGAGCGCCGCGAAGCGGCCCTGGTGGGCCTGCGCGAACATCTGCAGGAACGCGAAGTCGCATGGGTGGCGCTGGAGCGGGAGCACGGGCAGCTAGGCGAGAGCCATCGCCTGCTGACTCGACAGATCGAAACCCTGCGCGAGCGCGAGGCCGCGCTCGATCATGAAGTGATAAGGCTTCGCGCCGATCTGAACACGGTTTACCAGAGTAAATCCTGGCGCTTGACCGCGCCGTTGCGATCCTCCTCGAAGCTGGCGCGGCGGGCCTACACCGTACTGCGCCGCGTCGCGTTTCTGACCGTGCGCAGCGTGGCCAGGTCCACGCGTCCGATGCTGGTTAGGATGTACGGGTGGACGTGGCTGCGTGGAGCGGTCGTGCGCGTCATGGGTCGCGATTCGCGGGTGGTCTGGCGAGCGCGATTGTTCTTGCTCGGCCCCGCTTCGGTACCGGCTGAACCCATTTCGTCGGAAGCGTCATTGACTCGACAGGCAAGTCGGATACTTTCCGTGATCGACCAGGTGCGAGCGGATGAGCCATCGGCCGGTGGCAAGAAGGCGCCTAAGAAAGGGTAGGGATACACGTGCATATCATTCTCGATTTACAGGCCTGTCAGTCGCCGGAGGGGCGCCGGCGCGGCGTAGGCCGATATTCACTGGCATTGGCCAGGGCCATGCTGGCCAATCCGCATGGGCACGAGATGACCGTCCTGCTCAACGCGAGCATGGGCGATTCGATCGAGTACCTGCGCGGCCAGTTCGATGGCCTGTTGCCGCAGTCGCGTATCGTGACCTGGGATGGCCTGGCGCCGGTGTCGTGGATCGACCCGTCCACCGCGTTCCGCCGCTCGGCCTCGGAAGTGCTGCGCAGGGAGGTTTTGCGGCGACTGAAGCCGGATGTGGTGCATGTGGCGAGCCTGTTCGATGGGTTCGGCGACGATGTGGTGTCGGCAATCCATCCCGATGACGGCTACCTCAACGCAGTCACGCTCTATGACCTGATCCCGCTGGCGCACCAGGAAACCTATCTCGCCGACGAGCGCGTGCGCCGTTGGTACATGGCCAAGATCGATCATCTGAAGCGTGCCGATCTTTTGCTCGGCATCTCGCGCTTTTCGTGCGACGAGGCCGCCGAGCTGCTAGGCATCGCGCAAGAGCGCCTGACAAACATATCCGGCGCCGCCGATCCCATGTTCAAGCCGCTTCAGTACCCCGAACACTTCCGCCACGAACTGATGAGCCGGTATGGCCTTAGCCGGCCATTCGTCATGTACGCCGGCGGTTTCGATTCGCGCAAGAACATCGCCGCGCTGGTTCGCGCCTTCGCGCTGTTGCCCGATGCGGTGCGCAAAGGCCATCAACTGGCCATCGTAGGCGGTGCGCCCGAGCCGGAGCAAAAGGCGCTCGCGGCGGTGATCGCGTCCAGCGGGCTGGATGCGTCGGAGGTGGTGTTCACCGGTTATGTGCCCGACGTCGATCTGATGAAGCTTTACAACCTCTGCGCGCTGTATGTGTTTCCCTCCCTGCAGGAGGGCTTTGGCCTGCCCGCGCTGGAGGCCATGTCAAGCGGCGCGCTGGTCATCGGTTCGAACGCTTCCAGCTTGCCGGAGGTGATCGGATACGAGGAGGCGTTGTTCGATCCGAAAGATCCGCAAGCCATCCAGGCCAAGATGCTCGTCGCATTGACGGACGATGGTTTTCGGTCGGTACTGCGTGAGCACGGCCAACGCCAGCCGCTACGGTTTTCCTGGCAGGAATCGGCCAGGCGCGCGATGTCCGCGCTGGCGGCGGCGGCCGAACGCGCCCGTGTCAGTCGTACCGGTGCCAACAGCGCTCCGGTACAGGGCTGGCGCGGTCTCACCGCATGGCTGCCCGCCCCGGGACATGAGCCAAAGCCCATGCGCCATCTGGGCGATTGCACGGTGTATGCCGATGACGATTGCGACGGTGTGCAGCCGCATCGGCCCTTGAGCGCATTGGCCGCTGAAAGAGAGCACTTCGATCGGGTCGTCATCGAAGTCTCCGATCACGCTTATTGCGCCAAGACACTTCCTTTCGCCGCCACCGGCATGGCCGACCTGGTCCTGCGCGACAACCGGCTCGGCATGTTGCTTGGCGCCCTGGCCACCACCCCCGCAGGTCGCGAACTGGTGATTTCGCTGGTTTACCGGTCCGGTGGCTACCCGGCGATTTCGGCGGCGGTGGCGTCGGGTTTCTCGGCGGAAGTACTGGCGCGGGTGTTCTCGCCGCTGGATCTGCAAACACTTGGCTGCGCCCAGTTTCTCCCCGGCGAGGATGCTGCGATCCGTGCCGATGGCGGCAACGGCCATTGGCGCGAGGAAGCTCGTGCGGTCATCGGCGAGATCGCCTCACACGAGCGATTGGGCAGTGTGTCCGAGGAAGACTGGCGCCGGATCGCAACCGCCGTTTCGAGGGATTTGCCCATCGCCACCTCCGCCAAGCCGCAGTGGCTGGTGGACATTTCCACTTTGTTCGTCACCGATGCGGGCACGGGCATCCAGCGCGTCGTCCGACACGTGCTGGACGAGCTGATCAAGGATGCGCCCAGCGGTTATCGCGTAGAACCCATCTGCCTGGGTGAAGACGGCATTTTCAGATATGCGCGCAGCTATTGCGCACGCCGCTACTACGCGGGCGAAACGTTGCCGCCGGACGACCCGGTGGAGTTCGCTGCGGGCGATGTCTATCTGGGCCTGGATCTGGTCGCGCATCTGCTGCCCAAGTACATCGAGCGCTTCCGCGACCTGCGCAATCGCGGCGTGCAGCAGCATTACGTCGTCTACGATCTGTTGCCGGTGTTGCGCCCGGACTGTTTCGACCCGCCCTCGCTGCCGCTGTTCCGCTCATGGTACGAGGCGGTGGCGGAGGTGGCCGACAGCCTCATGTGCATCTCCAAAGCGGTGGCCGATGAGTTCAAACTCTGGCTGGACCAGGCCAGGCCTGTGCGCTACCGGCCGCTGATGATCGGCTACTTCCATCTGGGCGCGGACCTGGGCGCACCGCATGTCCGCCAGGCCGCAGCCGTGCAGGGCAACGCGCAGCTGGCCGCGCTGGGCGATCGCACGACGTTTCTCATGGTCGGTACGGTCGAACCCCGCAAAGGCCATGCGCAGACCCTGGCTGCGTTCGAGCGGCTATGGTCGCAGGGGCGCGAGGTCAATCTGCTGATCATCGGCAAGCCCGGTTGGCTGATGGATGAGCTACTGGCGCATATGCGCAACCACCCGGAGCGTGGCAAGCGGCTGTTCTGGTACGAGCAGGCCGCGGACGATTTGCTGCTAGGCGCCTACGCACGGGCCTCGGCGCTGATCATGGCCTCCGAAGGCGAAGGCTTCGGCCTACCGTTGATCGAGGGCGCCCATCATGGCCTGCCGCTGGTCGCACGCGATTTGCCTGTATTCCGGGAAATAGCCGGCGAGCATGCGCACTACTTTTCCGGCTACGATCCACAGAGCCTGGCCCGGTCGCTGGATCAATGGCTGGCCCTGGACGCGCAAGGGCGCGCGCCCCAATCCGACGGCATGCGCTGGATGACCTGGAGCAAGGCCACCCGGCAACTGGTCGAACGAGTGCGGCTGCAACACTGGGTGCATGCCTGGCTGCCCGGCGGCGAGTGGCGGCATGCGGCCTACGATTACCGTTTTCGAAGCGACGTCGGCAAACTCGTGCGCGGACGCATGCATACCACCGGTGCGGCAGGCCTGCTGTTGTACGGCTTGCCTCTGGCGTTGCAGATGGGCCGCTACGTGGTGAAGATCCAGGGCGGATGGGATGGCGATGAGGGGTGTGCGCTGCTGGAGATTTGCAGCCAGTCCGTGGACGTCCTGCACCTCCGGCGCGAGCTGTGCGCCCAAGACAAGTTGGCCACCGGATGCCTGGCGGTGGTGGAATTGGCGCTTGGGGCGGATGTCAGCGACCTCGACATCCGCATCCACGTGGATGCCGTGTCAAAGCTATGGATAAGCGAGCTGCGCTTGCATCCGGTGGATCAGCGTCCTCCTCACTCTGAGCCTTCGCCCCTGGCCGAAAGCATCGATGAACGGAGCGCCTGAGCGTCCCGCTTTGTTGAAAAGCGATAAAAGACGACCCTTTTTTTAGGACTTGGTTTGAACAGGAACTTTGCTATGAAGACTGCCGTCATTACGGGCATTTCCGGCCAGGATGGGGCTTATCTGGCCCAACTGCTGCTGGAAAAAGGTTATCGCGTCTATGGTACGTATCGCCGCACGAGCTCGGTGAATTTCTGGCGCATCGAAGAGCTGGGCATTCACAATCATCCCAACCTGCATCTGGCGGAATTTGATCTGACCGATCAGGGTTCGGCCATCCGCCTGCTCAACGAGAGCGGCGCAACCGAGATCTACAACCTCGCGGCGCAAAGCTTCGTGGGCGTCTCGTTCGACCAGCCCGCGCTGACGGCGCAGATCACCGCGGTGGGCGCGTTGAATCTGTTGGAAGCCATTCGTATCGTCAATCCCAAGATCCGTTTCTATCAGGCATCCACCTCCGAGATGTTCGGCAAGGTGCAGGCCATTCCGCAAACCGAAGACACGCCGTTCTACCCGCGCAGCCCCTATGGCGTGGCGAAGCTGTACGCGCACTGGATCACGGTGAACTACCGCGAGTCCTACGGCATCTTTGGCTGCAGCGGCATTCTCTTCAACCACGAATCGCCGATGCGTGGCCGCGAATTCGTCACGCGCAAGATCACCGACACCGTGGCGAAGATAAAGCTCGGCCTCGCCGATCGTCTTGAGCTGGGCAACCTCGACGCCAAGCGCGACTGGGGCTTCGCCAAGGAATATGTCGAGGGCATGTGGCGCATGCTGCAGGTCGAGGAGCCCGATACCTATGTGCTAGCCACCAACCGCACGGAAACCGTGCGCGATTTCGTCACCATGGCGTTCAAGGCGGTGGACGTTGCCATCGAGTGGCAGGGCGAGGGCGAAGGCGAACGCGGCATCTGCAAGCAGACCGGCAAGGTGCTGGTCACCATCAACCCGCGCTTCTACCGCCCGGCGGAAGTCGAACTGCTGATCGGCGACGCCTCCAAGGCCAAGAACAAGCTCGGCTGGGAGCCCACGACCAGTCTGGAAGATCTATGCAAGATGATGGTCGAGGCCGATTTGAAGCGGAATGAACGTGGCCATTCCTTCTGAACGCGCGCGCCCCGTAGCGCTGGTCACCGGCGTGCAGGGCTTCACCGGCGTCTACCTCGCGCAGGAACTGCGCGAGGGGGGCTACGACGTCGTGGGTCTCACCCACGAGAGCGGCGACGGCGCCACGGCGGTCGATCTGTGCGATCGACAGGCCATGATGGACGCCATTGCGCGCATCCAGCCGGATGTCGTCATCCACCTGGCGGCGATTGCCTTCGTTGCGCATGGCGATGTCGATGCGATCTATCGCACCAACATCATGGGCACGCGCAACTTGCTGGAAGCCCTGGCCGCCCAGGCGCATCGTCCGCGCGCGGTGCTGCTGGCGAGCAGCGCCAATGTGTATGGCAACAGCACCGTGGAGCTGCTGACCGAAGCGGTGCCCCCGGCCCCCGCCAACGACTACGCGGTAAGCAAGCTGGCGATGGAGCACATGGCCGGGCTGTGGAAGGAAAAGCTGCCGATCATCGTGGTTCGCCCGTTCAACTACACAGGGGTGGGGCAGTCGGAAAAATTCCTGCTGCCCAAGATCGTCAATCACTTCCGCCGCCGGGCGACAGTGATCGAACTGGGCAACATCGACGTGGCGCGCGATTTCCAGGACGTACGATTCGTCGCCAACGCTTACCGCCGCCTGCTGGATGCCGACGCGATCGGGCAGACCGTGAACCTGTGTTCCGGCCGTGCCTATACGCTCACCGAAGTGGTGAGCATGGTGGAGGCGTTGGCGGGCTACAAGATCGAGATCAAGGTCAACCCGGCGTTCGTGCGCGCCAACGAAGTGGCGAAACTTACCGGCTCCAACCGCAAGCTTGGGGAGCTGATCGGCCCGCTCGACATCATTCCGCTGCGCGACACGCTGCAGTGGATGTACGAAGCGCGCGACTGAACCGCCGCGCATTGCGCGTGCGAGAGGATCAAAGCTATGGCTCTATCGTCTTTCAAGGCCTACGACATTCGTGGCCGCATTCCCGATGAACTCAACGAGGATCTCGCGCACCGGATCGGCCGCGCCTATGCGCAGGTCGTGGGCAAGGGCGAGATCGTCGTCGGCTACGACATCCGCAAGGACAGTCCCGCATTGGCCGCGGCACTGGCCCAGGGCCTGATGCGCGCCGGCTGCGACGTCATCGACATCGGCCTGTGCGGCACCGAAGAGGTCTACTTCCAGACCTTCGATCGTGGCGCCAAGGGCGGCATCATGGTCACCGCCAGCCACAATCCGATGGACTACAACGGCATGAAGCTGGTGCGCGAGGGCAGCAAGCCGATCAGCGGCGACAGCGGCCTGCGCGACATCGAACGCCTGGTCGAGGAAAGCCGGTTTAGCGATGCGGACAAGGCCGGCGGCCTTCGCCGCGACGCGGACAAATCGGCCTACATTCGCCATCTGCTGAGTTACGTCGATGTCTCGCAAATTCGGCCGCTGAAGATCGTGGTCAACGCCGGCAACGGCTGTGCCGGGCCTATCGTCGATCTGCTCGCCGAGCACCTGCCGTGCCAATTCATCAGGGTGCACCACGAGCCGGACGGCAGCTTTCCCAACGGCATCCCCAATCCACTGCTGCCTGAAAACCGCTCCGCCACGGCCGATGCCGTGCGGGCGCATCAAGCGGATCTTGGCCTGGCATGGGATGGCGATTTCGACCGCTGTTTCTTCTTCGATAGCGCGGGCGACTTCATCGAGGGCTACTACATCGTCGGCCTGCTTGCCGCACAGCTTTTGGCCAAACATCCGGGCGCAAAGATCATTCACGACCCCCGCCTGACCTGGAACACCATCGACATGGTGAAGCTGGCTGGCGGCGTGGCGATAGAGAGCAAGACCGGTCACGCCTTCATCAAGGAGCGCATGCGCAGCGAAGATGCCGTCTACGGCGGCGAAATGAGTGCGCATCATTACTTCCGCCAGTTCGCCTATTGCGACTCGGGCATGATTCCCTGGCTGCTGCTGGTCGAGCGCATCTCGCGCACCAACACTTCGCTCGCCGCCATGCTGGGCGAGCAGATGCGCGCGTTCCCGTGTAGCGGCGAAATCAATTTCCGCGTCGCAGACGCCAAACAGGCGGTAAGCCGGGTAATGGCGCACTTCCAGGCGCAGCAACCTTCGCTCGATTACACCGACGGCACCAGTGCGGACTTCGGTTCCTGGCGCTTCAACCTGCGATCGTCCAATACCGAACCGCTGCTGCGCCTCAATGTCGAGTCACGCGGGGACGATGCGTTGATGCGCGAAAAGACCGCGGAAATCAGCCGCCTTTTGCAGGGTGCCGCTGAATGATGCGGCACTGAGTTGTACGGGCGCTTGAGCTAGCCACCTTCGCGGGACCACAGCGCGGTGTTTCCGCGCGTGGCGGCTACTTCAGCGCTATGCGAACCGAATGTCCCGAGTCGGGATTTCTATCGACAAACCATGCGACGGATTCCTGCACCAGCGACAGGACCAGCAGATAGTTGCCAGCCTCGGTGGGCGTGGCGATGCGCATGGGAACGATCGCTGCGCCGCCAGGAGAGATGTCAGTGGGGAGGCGGCTGCGAACGCCGTCGGCCACCAGCACTTCATTATTATCCGATAGCCAGCGGTACGTGAGCGTAACCAGTTGTTGTCCGTAGGCTGCCCAGCTTTCTTTGCCCGTATTCTCGACACGCACCGGTAGGAAAGCGTCCACACCATGGAAAAACTGCTCGTCCCTGGACATTGGGATTATCGTTGACTCGAAGCGTTCAAGCGGTTTGTTGGTCCGCCCCAGCGATTTGATCTGAGCGCTCGTCGGAGCGTAGGGCTTGCCGCGCCATGATGCAGAGGGGGACTCGGATGTCATTTGCGCGTTCGCGTCCATCAGGATCTCGCCCTCGAAATGCGTGACAGCTGTATTGTGAATCTCGAAGGAGGCCGCTTTGTCGATCCAGTGGTAACAGCCCTGATAGTGGCTTTCACCCTGGAGAAGGGCAGCGTCGATTGTGTATTTACCGTTGGGCGCCCGGTTTAGCATCGTGAACTGGATACGGTATTGGCCGGGCTCTAGCGAATATGTCTGGCCAAGCAGCATGGAGTTTGTGCCAAAGATGAGCAACCCGCGGTCGTCCCTGATCGCGATCCCGATATTGATTTCATCAATCGTTTGATGCGCTTTGAATGTGATCGAGATGGTCATGTGTTCGCCTACCATCGCGCGATGGTCGCCGGATATATCGCCGACTACCGAAACATCTTCAATGGAACATCGCATGTCGCCGAAATTGGCCCGCGATTCATGGATATTGGTCGGGACGTCCTCGCTTGAATTTGTCGTTGTGGGGGTATCGAAATGTCCGGCAGTCGATCGTTTGAGATATTCGCGCCGTTTTCTCCTGAAGATCATTCGGGCGTGCTCGTAGAGTTCGAACTCGGCGCCCAGGAGAGATTTAAGCTTGCACGCCTGCGATGGCGTTAGCGCGTTCGATTGAAGGCGTTGCGATGTCACGTTCTTGAAGCTGAGCGGTTTTGAGCTCCAGGAAAACCTGGCGTCCAGCATGCATGCAAAGTCTTCCAATTCGTCTTGCATGCCGACAAGCTCGAACTTATCTATGGCACGCAGCGCGGCGGCGAGTTTTTCATTGCTAGAAAGAACGTCCTGCGAAGTCGTCCCTAGCGCGTAGAGCATTTCGATTTGGCAAGACGCGGATTGGACTTCCTGTTCGGTCAATTTGTCGAGGTAGGTGTCCAGATCGAGGGCGTGCAACTTTGTATCGAGCAATCGATCGGCGTTATCGCTTTTGGCAAAGAAATACTCAGATAAAAAGCGATCGATCGGATTGCGCAGTACCGTTACGCCGCACCGATCGGCAGGCAAGCGATCCCCCTGTCGAAGTAGGAAATGTCCGCTAACCACGTCCAGATCATCCCAGCGAAGCAGCGCGTCACTGAGACGGCTGCCCACAACGCTCGGTGAAACCCGGGCCTCGCCCAGCTGATCGACGAAATAGTGGCGTATGGCAATTCCGCCGGTCTTGGGTATGTGGAAGTGCAGAATTTTTTGCAAAAGAGTCTCGTCGATTCTGGACGCAGCGGGTGTGCGATTACGGTTTAGGGCGTTGTCAGGGCATGGCCTTCCCAACCCTTGACACGGCTCTGACATATTAACGTAAGCTAACCGCAAGCGTTTGCTAGAGCACACTTGCGTTCAGCAAAGAGGCGGAATTGAAGGTGGCGCAAGCAGCTCATGGTGCGCGGCTTGCCCTTGGGCCACGTGTAGCGTCGGCTACGCAACTTGCACCAGAGTTGTATGCAGGCCCAAATGAAATGATTGATTTAGGCGCATTTGCGCCAATGGTGTTGAGACAACATGGCAAAAGGTGTTGACCGTGCCCATTTTGCGTGGCCAACCCCTGAAAGGGAGGTAAGTCGCCATGCTGCGAACGCGTCAACAGATCAGGACCGGCTGGCGCGCATTGCTGGTGTAAGGTTATTTTTTCGTGTATGATCAATCGCTTAAGGTGATTGATCGGTCTTTGATCGGTCTTTGATCGGGTGACGTCTTGCGTGAGTGCCATTGACGCTAGAAAACTCAAGGGGACCGCATTACCACCGCAAGTAATGCCTCATGTTTTCTCGTCGGTCGTACTGCGAGCAGCAGAGGCCTTACTTATCCGGCGGCCATCATGTGGCTACCTGGGTAGACGATGGGGTCGCCTGCCGCGATGGCCTTTAAGGTGTGGTGCTCAATGGCCCCTCACTGATGCCTCGCGCGGCAGAGAACATTCATTTCGTAAGCCTGCTTTTGCTAATCCGTTGAAACATCGAGCGCCCGGCGATCTTTTGCATCCGATGGTGCGACGGGATTTTTCGCGGGCGATCCACGGGATCGGAGAGGCAGCAGGACATTACAATGCAACTGGGTCGCCACTGCCCCCATTATGAGCAATGGGGTAACCGGTTCGGTCGTCTTCTAGAGCTGTTTCGTAGAGGCGCTCGACGACTTGGTGCAAAAAAGTGGGATAGCTCTGCGCCTACACCGTTCGCAATGGCGAAGGTTGCAGGGTAGCGTGATGTAGCTGTTCAGGGACAAGGTGGGGAACATTTAAAGTGCAGCAAAATCCAGCAAGGTTCAGTGACAGCCCCATTCCATCTTCGCGGGAGGTACGCAACGTCATAATCGCATTCCTGCTACTTAGCGTAGTGCTGATCGGAGGCATGAGCCATTGGCAACCGGGCCATAGGCTGCTCTTGTCGCCCGACAGCGCTTTCATGCTTTGGTGCTTGAAATGGTGGCCTCACAATGTGCTCGCTTGGCATAACCCGTTTCACGCCAGCTTCTTCGCGCCGAAAGGGCAGAACCTGGCTTGGGTTACCGCAGTCCCGAGTCTTGCACTGCTAGCCTTTCCCATAACTCAATGGGGAGGCCCTGTTCTGGCGTATAACATGATTACCCTGCTGGCCATCTCTGCAAATGGGGTTCTGGCCTACCTTATGGCGCGGGAGCTTCGCTGCGATAAATTTGCCGCTGTCGCGGGCGCGGTGCTGTTTTATTTTTCCAGTTATACCTGGGGCCAGTTGCTTGGGCATCTAAATCTATGCGTCACCTCCTTTGCGGTCGCAGTTGCGTACACCACCCTACGGCGCTGTAACGAAAAGATCGGGCCCGTCCACTTTGCAGCTACGATTTCGATACTGCTTGCGTTGCAATTTGGTGTCTCCAATGAGATCTACGCGACGCTGATCGTCTTTATGGCGATGGCGGCTATCATTTTCTTTCTGATGCCACATGGCACTGAATCGGGGAGAAGAAAAGTCGTTGTCACTGGCATCGAGGCGGTGGCTGGAGTGTTGCTGTCGATCCTGTGGCTCAGTCCTTATTTGTATCAGGTCTTTGCCAACCATGTTTCGGGCCTGCAGGATGTGTCCAAGTACGCCGCAGATCCGCTCAATTACCTACTTCCAACTCAGAACAACTGGTTGCTTGGCACTCGATTCGCCGCTGTTTCTAGCAAATTCACTGGCAATATCACTGAGCAGGGGAGCTATCTTGGGTTGCCCGTTCTACTGCTACTTTTTGCCGGTCCTGCATTTTACGCAGAGCGATTAAATCGATGCCTGTTCGTGCTTTTCATTACGGTCGCACTGTGTAGCTTAGGTGCGCATTTGACAATTCTCGGTACGCCCACTATCACCATGCCGTGGCATTTCGCTTTGAAATTGCCGCTCATCAGGGAGGCGTTGCCCATTCGATTTGGGCTTTATACGTCGCTATTGGCATCGTTGTTGGCAAGTAGGGCGCTTACCTACAGCAACGCATGGCCGCCAAAGCTTATTGCAGGGTTAGGTGTGCTGTTGCTGTGGCCCAACTTGTCGATGTATCGCATGTCTCCGGTGCCGAGCGATTCGTTCTTTAAAGATCGCATTTACCAACAGGTGATTCCTGTGGGTTCCAGGGTCATGGTTTTGCCTTCATACGGTTTTGGTGGTTATCAACCGGCGCTGTGGCAGGAAGAGGCGGATTTTTCGTTTGACATCGTCAATGGACTTGCCGGGAAAACACCCGAAGGTTTCGATAAATACCAGTGGTATTACTACGGCGGTTCAGAACCCGAAATGGCCAAGCTGGGGTTGCTCAGTTTCCTCAAAAACACGGGCGCTCAATTCGTCTTGAGCGACGATCGGGCTGCCGACGCGTTGACCGAGACATATCGCGGCCAGTCGTTGCCCTATCGGCAGTACGGTCATATTCGAGTTACGGAAATATCGGCCAATACGCTCGACAATTTGGCGTCGGCCGAACGCGCGCCGGTCGTGCGCAAGTTGTGCAAATCTCTGGTCCAATTGGCTAGATATGGAGTCAGTTATGAGCACAGTAAGAACAGTGTTAATGGATTGGCCCCCATAGCAGTCAGCGATGCGGACTTCGTAAGAGTCTTTGGTACGCCTCTTCCTTCGGATTCTCCAAACGTCAATTGGACCGAAAAGGGTTTTTGGCTAGGCGCTGCCGGTGATAACGTTGCTTTAGGTATCTCGCCCCTGGATCCGGCAAGTGCCCAGGCGCTTTATCAGCAGCTAAAGGCCTCCGCTCAGAGGGTGTATTATCCGTATCCGAATGAATTCCAGGGTGAGGCTAAAGCCTCAAGTTTCGGGCAGTTTTTGATGGTATTGAAGCCCAATGGGGCGCTGTCAGTTCAGTGCGTTGACTAGCATTGGTGTTTTCTGCTCTCCAGATTGCTGTCTGGTCGTTTCCGCATTTGTATTTGGGAATTGGGGTGTTTCATGTGTCCGGACGTAACAGTGGTGATACCGGTTTTCAACGAGGCTGGGGCGCTTGCGTTGAATTTTGCGAGCATCAAAGCCGCTTGCGAAAGCTGCGATGAGTCGATTTCCTACCTTTTTGTCGATGACGGCTCCCGCGATGCTACGCGCGAGGTGTTGACGCAAATTCGGGCGTCTTGTGAAGACGTCGAATATCTGTCCTTTACTAGGAACTTTGGCAAGGAGGCAGCTATCGAGGCGGGTCTGGCACATGCCAAAGGGCGTGCCTGCATTGTCATGGATTCGGATCTGCAACACCCGCCGTCGCTTATCCCCGAAATGATTCGGATGTGGCGTGAGGGCTACCTAGTGATCGATGGCGTGAAGCGGAATCGTGGCGATGGCTGGCTGCGGAGCTTGTTTTCAAATGGTTTCTACGCCTTGTTGCGGAAAACTTCGGGTATCGATCTGAAGGGCCGCAGCGATTTTAAGTTGCTCGATCGGAAGGTCATCGACTTTTACGTCAATTTGCGCGAGCGGCACAAATTCTTCCGAGGAATCATCGCCTGGTCCGGGTTTTCCGCCAAGGACGTCCACTTTGATGTGGATCCGCGTAGCGGGGGGGGGTCAAAATGGTCCTTTGTTAAGTTATTGCGCTACGCCTTTGTCAATATCGCCTCATTTACTTATATGCCGATGATGGCGCTCGGGTGGGTCGGACTGTTGACGATAGTCGTATCGTCCGCCATAGGGCTGATTAGCCTGGTGCGATGGTTTCTAGGGGAGGCTCTGCCGGGCTTTACAACCGTGATTTTGTTGTTGGCATTTATTGGCGGTGTGCTGTTACTTGGTATGGGTGTCGTTGCCTACTATATTTCGCTGATGATGGACGAAACACGCGATCGGCCGTCTTACATTGTCGAGATTTGCGAACAATGAAACTGCTATGGGTGGCATTGGCAGTGCTCTTGAACGTCAGTTCGCAGCTATTGATTAAGTCGGTGATGCGTTCAGTGAACGCGGATGGGCTATCAAGCCTATTGCGTGTTTTCTTTACTCCATTGATTCTTCTGGCCGTTTTTTTCTACGGGCTGTCATTCCTGCTGACCATGAAAGTCTTTCAGGCATTTCCCTTGGCGAGGATTGTTCCAATCATGGCTGCCGCGACGTTTGTACTGGTCGCAGTGTCCTCGACCCGGCTTTTTGGGGAAATCATGACCAGTTCCAATTGGCTCGGCGTGCTGTTTATCATTTGTGGCATAGCCTTGGTAGTGGCTCGCTAGGGTTGTGTGAGGTCGCTGTTTGTGTGTCGCTCGGATTGTGAACAGATAGACGCTGCGATCAGTTTTCGGCACGATGGTATTTTAGTGAGTGCTCGCGCAGTCGAGCGTGGCGTCCTAGGTAAAGTGCAGATGGGGCGGCTCCGTTCACCTGTAAGGTGTCAAGCCATGCGGAGCAGCCCAAATCAAGTAGTGTCCAGGGACTTTGCGTGGCCTTAGTTGGATGGCGCCACGCCGTATCATGTCAAATCCAGCCCTTGCGCGAGCCCGGTGGAAGTGATGAATAGAACCTTCGAACACCTGGATCAGCTGGAAGCGGAAAGCATCCACATCTTTCGCGAGGTGGCTGCTAGTTTCCAGCGGCCGGTGATGCTTTATTCCATCGGCAAGGATTCGTCGGTGCTGCTGCACCTGCTGCGCAAGGCGTTTTATCCGAGCCGTCCGCCGATTCCGCTGTTACACGTCGACACCACCTGGAAGTTCCGCGAGATGATCGCGTTCCGCGACGAAGTGGGCGCCGCGCCGGATCTGCATCTGCTGGTGCACATCAACGAAGACGGTGTGCGGCAGGGTATTTCGCCGCTGGTGCATGGGGCGACCGTGCACACCGACGTGATGAAAACGGTTGCGCTCAAGCAGGCGCTGGACAAATACGGCTTCGACGCCGCCATCGGTGGTGCGCGCCGCGATGAAGAGAAATCGCGCGCGAAAGAGCGCATTTTTTCCTTCCGTAGCGCCCAGCATCGCTGGGATCCCAAGCGCCAGCGCCCGGAGTTGTGGAACGTGTACAACACGCACATCCACAAGGGCGAAAACGTCCGCGTGTTTCCGATGTCCAACTGGACCGAGATGGACGTGTGGCATTACATCCGCCGCGAAGGCATTCCGGTAGTGCCGCTGTATTACGCCAAGCGGCGTCCGGTGGTGTCGCGCGACGGTGCGCTGATCATGGTGGACGACGATCGCTTCATCTTGCGCGATGGCGAACGGATCGAGCAGCGCATGGTGCGCTTCCGCACGCTCGGTTGCTATCCACTCACCGGCGCCATCGAATCGGGTGCATCCACGCTGGATGAAATCATCGCGGAAATGGAGGCGGCGCGCTCCTCCGAGCGCCAGGGGCGAGTCATCGACCACGATGCCTCCGCTTCCATGGAGCGCAAGAAGCAGGAAGGTTATTTTTGATGGCCGGCACGGATACTCCCACGCGCAGCATGTTGCGCTTCATCACCTGCGGCAGTGTGGATGACGGCAAGAGCACGCTGCTCGGTCGCCTGCTGTACGACGCCGGCATGGTGCCCGACGACCAGCTTGAGGCGCTGCGCCGCGACAGCGCACGCCTGCATCCCGGCCGCGACCTGCTTGACTTTTCGCTGCTGACCGACGGCCTCGACGCGGAGCGCGAGCAGGGCATCACCATCGACGTCGCTTACCGCTATTTCCATAGCGCCCGGCGCAGTTTCATAGTGGCCGATTGTCCCGGGCACGAGCAATACACGCGCAACATGGCGACGGGCGCGTCGCATGCCGATCTGGCCGTGGTGCTGGTTGATGCACGCAAGGGGCTGCTGACGCAGACGCGTCGGCACACCTACATTTGCGCCTTACTGGGCATTGGCAAAATCGTGCTGGCGGTCAACAAGATGGACCTGGTCGACTATCGGCGGGACGTCTACGAGGCGATCCGGGACGCCTATTCGGATTTGGCTGCGCAGCTCGGCATCGCGGCGGTGCATGGGCTGCCCGTCGCTGCGCTGGCGGGCGAAAACGTCGGCCATGCGCCAGCGCACATGCCCTGGTATCACGGCCCGACCCTGCTGGAGCTGCTTGAAACCATGCACATCGATCCGCTGCACGCGGCCGATTTCCGCATGCCGGTGCAGTGGGTCAACCGGCCGGACCAGTCTTTTCGCGGCTATGCAGGCACCGTCTGCGGTGGCCGGGTCAAGGTCGGCGACGAGATCATGGTGCAACCGGGCACGCATCGCGCGCGCATTGCGCGCATCGTCACGGCCGATGGGGATCTGCCCGAGGCGCAGGCCGGACAGGCGGTGACGCTGACGTTGGATCGCGAGGTTGATGCCAGTCGTGGCGACGTGCTGACCGATGCCGCCCGTCCCGCGCTGGAGGCCGACCAGTTCGCCACGCATCTGTTGTGGATGGGCGACGAACCGCTGCTGCCCAATCGTAGCTACTGGCTGAAAATCGGCGCGAAAACGGTCAATGCGCGCGTTACCTCGATCAAGCACAAGGTGGACGTCAACACGCAGGCCAAGCTCGCCGCGCACCGCCTCGAATTGAACGAAGTGGGCTACGGCAATCTCGATCTCGATCATCCGATCGCGTTCGAGAGCTATGCGACCAATCCGGCCCTCGGCGGCTTCATCCTGATCGACAAGCAAAACCATGCCACGGTCGCCTGCGGCATGCTCGATTTCGCGCTGCACCGCGCGACCAATGTGCATTGGCAGCATCTGGACATCGACAAGCAGCTGCGCGCGAACAGCAAGGGTCAGTGGCCGTGCTGCCTGTGGTTTACCGGGCTTTCCGGCGCCGGCAAGTCGACCGTGGCCAACCTGCTGGAGCGGCGCCTCAGCGCGCTCGGCTATCACACTTACCTGCTCGATGGCGACAATCTCCGCCACGGTCTCAACCGTGACCTCGGCTTCACCGCAGAGGCGCGCGTGGAGAACGTCCGCCGCGTGGCCGAAGTGGCGAATTTGATGGTCGATGCGGGCTTGATCGTGCTGGTTTGCGTGATCTCGCCGTTCCGCAGCGAGCGCGAATTCGCGCGCACCCTGTTCGACCAGGGTGAGTTTGTCGAGGTGTTCGTGGATACGCCGCTGGAAGAGTGCGAGCGCCGTGATCCCAAGGGGCTGTACCGCAAGGCGCGCGCGGGCGAGATCACCAACTTTACCGGTATCGATTCGCCCTACGAAACGCCGCAGGCGCCCGAAGTGCACCTACATACGCGCAGTGCCACGCTGGAGGCGATGGTCGAGCAGCTGGTCATCTGCGTGCGGCAACGAGAACATCGCTGAGTGTGCCGCCCGAGATTGGGACCGACATGAGCCTTGAATCTTCACAGTTGCCGTTTCTGGTCTTCGGTGCGCCCCAGATCGACGAGGCGGAGATAGAGGAGGTACTGGCCTGCCTACGCTCCGGCTGGCTGGGCACGGGGCCGCGCGTGGCGCAATTCGAGCGAGATTTTGCCGCCTTTCGCGCAGTGCGTGATACGCAGGCGGCGGCGGTCAATTCCTGCACGGCGGCCTTGCACGTCAGCATGTTGTCGGCAGGCATCGAGCCCGGGTCGGAAGTGATCACCACACCGTTGACGTTCTGCGCCACCGTCAACGCCATCGTGCACGCGGGGCTGGTGCCGGTGCTGGCCGATGTCGATGCCGCCACGCAGAACATCGATCCCGCCGCGATCGAGGCGGCCATCACGCCGCGCACGCGGGCGATCCTGCCGGTGCATTTCGCCGGACGCCCCTGCGACATGGACGCGATCATGGCGATCGCGCGCAAGCATGAGCTGGTCGTCATCGAGGACTGCGCGCATGCAGTAGAAGCATCGTTCCACGGCCAGCCGCTGGGCACGTTCGGCGATTTCGGCTGCTTCAGCTTCTACGCCACCAAGAACGTGGCCACCGGCGAAGGCGGCATGATCCTGGGCCGCAGCGAGGAGCAGATCGCGCGTGCGCGCATCCTCGCCCTCCATGGCATGAGCAAGGACGCCTGGCACCGCTTCGGTGACCAGGGATACAAGCACTACCAGGTGGTCGAATGCGGCTTCAAGTACAACATGATGGATCTGCAGGCCGCCATCGGTTTGCATCAGCTGGCGCGCGTGGAGCGCAACTGGCATCGGCGCGAGGCGATCTGGAGGCGCTATGACGACGCGTTCGCCCAACTGCCCATCGGCCTGCCCGCGGCTGCCGATGCGGGCACGCGCCACGGCCGACACCTGTACACGGTGATGATCGACCGCCAGCGTTGCGGCCTCGGGCGCGACGATTTCCTGGATGCGATGAACGCCGCGCGCATCGGCACCGGCGTGCATTACCTTTCCATCCCCGAGCACCCGTATTACCAGCAGCGCTTTGGCTGGCGGCCCGGGCAGTGGCCGAACGCCATGAAGCTGGGGCGCGAAACGGTCAGCCTGCCGCTGTCGCCTGCGCTATCGGACGCGGATGTCGAAAGGGTGATGGCGCAAGTGTGCCGACTGATGAAGGCATAGTCGTTGCGCCCAACGCATGGTCGATGCAGCGGCGCTAGCGGCCGGTTCAGGTGTGGTGATAGCCGCAAAGCACGCACGTTCCCGCAGGCGTCAATGCTGCCTGGGCGCCGTGCTTGCCGGTGGTGGCGACAAAGGTATAGGCCGTCTTGCATGCCGGGCACGCATATAGCATGGCGGGTGCCGGTGGCTTGCGCACGAAAACCTTGATCCAGGCGAGGCGTACCAGGTTGACGATGCCGCGTATCGCTTCGAAGGTGGGGATCTTGGAGACGCCGTAACCGCGCTCGTGGAAATGAATCGGCGTTTCGGTGATGAGCAGGCCGCGCGAGGACGCTTCGGCGATCATGGTAAGGAAGAAGGAATAGCCGCCCACCAGCAACCTGGAAAAGTCGACGCGCTGCAGCGAATCGACCTTGAACGCGCGAAACGACGTAGTGAATTCGTGCAGCTTCAGGCCAAGCAGGCAGCGCGCGACGATGTTGCCAAGCTTGCTGACGTAAAGGCGGTAGCCGGAGTAGTCGCAGGTGCCGCCGGACATATAGCGCGAGCCGATGCCAATATCGGAGCCTTTGGCCACTTCGCAGGTGAGTGCGGGCAAGTCGGCGGGGTCGTGGGACAGATCGCCATCCATCGTTACGACGATGTCATACCCATGATGCCGCGCATACGCCAACGCCAACAGATGGGCAGTGCCAAGCCCAAGCTTTCCCTTCCGGTTGATGATGGTCAGCTGCGGCAGATGCATCTGCTGCATGACCTCCACGGTACCATCGGAGCTGTTGTCGTCGACAACCAGTATGTCTGCCTCCGGCGCGACGCTGGTGATCTTGCTCAACAGAGGTTCGGCGTTTCCCGCTTCGTTATAGGTGGCAAAAAACACCAGCAGCTTAGTCATTTAGATGGTGTCTCTTGCCGGGTTCCGGGCCGTCGATGCATGCGGGGCCATCAGCCCTGTTGTTTGGAAAGGCTGAACAGGAATTTCCAGACCAGCGTGTACGACACGAGGTAATTCCAGAGCGAACCGGCGACGATGCCGCACAGCGCGGCGATCATGGGCATGCCATGCGTGGCATATATTCTTGTGGAAATGGAGAGGCTTATCGCCATGCCCACGGCGGTGATGCCCACGTAGCAGACATAACCAAGGTAGACATGCCTGCCGACCAGTGCACTGTCGGCGAATGTGGAGTTGTTGTTGAGGACGTAGTTGAACGTCGCCGCGAACACCATCGCCATGAGGTTGGCGTAGGTGAATGCATGGATGATCGTCGACATCGACAGCTTCAGTACGGTCAGGTGCACGAGCACGCCCAATGCGCCGACAACAAGGAAGGAAATCAGCGATTCAGGCAGCAGGTTGAAAGTAAGCTTCCGGCCGAGTTGGGTCAGCCAGGCGATGGTCTTGATCATGTGCGCATCTCGAGCGAAAAAGGACGCTCTATGTGGTAAGTCCTTTTTTACGCTGCGCGCCGCGTTTCTCATGCACGGTGCGGTCCTTAGGATCAATAGCTTACAAGCTCGCCGCGGCCGTGGGGCCGGTGTTTCCAGAAACTTTTCACAAATTCACCATGCGGCAGCAACAGTGCGCGTTCCTGCGGCCCAGGGTGTGCTGATCCGACAAGCGGCCGGCCCGGATCGGCCGTGGCGGCGAGGTCGCGCGTGAACTGACGCAGACCTGACGGGCCATCGCGTCAGGCGTCCAGCGGCAGGCTTTCCGTATCGCATAAAAAAAGCGCGGTACGGGAGTGTCCCGCACCGCGCCCTGGAGGCCGTTTTTCCGCCGCTCAGCCGAGGGCTTGTTCCAGCTCCGGAATCAGCTTGAACAGATCCCCCACCAGGCCGATGTCCGCGATTTCGAAGATCGGCGCCTCGCCGTCCTTGTTGATGGCCACGATGGTGCCCGCGTCCTTGATGCCGGTCAGGTGCTGGATGGCGCCCGAGATGCCGATGGCCATGTACAGTTCCGGCGCGATGATCTTGCCGGTCTGGCCTACCTGCAGTTCGTTCGGCACGTAGCCGGCGTCTACCGCCGCGCGCGAGGCGCCGACGGCCGCGCCGATCTTGTCGGCAAACTTGTAGATGATCTCGAAGTTTTCCTTCGAGCCCACGCCGCGCCCGCCGGATACGACCTTGCTGGCGCTTTGCAGGTCGGGGCGATCGCTCTTGCCCTGCTTGAGTTCGACGAAGCGGGTGTGCGAGGGCAGTGCCACGTCCAGGCCAAGCGCCTCGACGGGCGCGTTGTTGGCGCCGGTGGCGGCGGCAGGCCACGATGCCGTGCGGATGGTGGCGACGATCGTGTGCGCGGCATCGGCTTCCACCGTGACGATGGCGTTGCCGGCGTAGATCGGGCGCTTGAAGGTGTGGCTGCCTTCCACGCTCATCACGTCGCTGACCTGCGCCACGCCGAGCAGGGCGGCGACGCGAGGCGCGACGTCCTTGCCGAAGGTGGTGGAAGGGGCGAACACGTGGCTGTAGCCGGCGGCGGCCTTGGCGATCTGCGGCGCCAGCATCGCGGCCAGCGGATGGGCGTTCTCGGCGCGGGCCACGGTCAGCACGCGGCTCACGCCGTCGATCTTCGCGGCGTCGGCAGCGATGGTGTCCACATGGTCGCCCAGCACCAGCACATCGATGGCTTCGGGCTTGACTGCGCTTGCTGCGCTGACCGCGCGTGCGGTCGAGGCATTGAGCTTGCCGTCCAGATGTTCGGCGATAACCAGGATCTTGCTCATGGGTGTCTCCTTGTCCGGGCGGCTGCTTAAAGCAGGCCTTTCTGCTTGAGTGCGGCGACCAGTTCGGCCGCATCCTTCACCATCACGCCCTTGCTGCGCTTGGGCGGCGCGGCGTAATGGGTGGTCTTGAGTTGCTGGTGCGCATCCACGCTCAACGACGCCAATTCGATCGTGTCGATCGGTTTGGACTTGGCTTTCATGATGTCCGGCAGCTTGATGAAGCGTGGTTCGTTAAGGCGCAGGTCGGTGGTGACGACGGCGGGCAGTTCCGCTTCGATCGTTTCCAGACCGGCGTCGACTTCGCGCGTGACGGTGGCTTTGCCGTCGGCGACATCCAGCTTGCTGGCGAAGGTCGCCTGCGGCCGGTCCCACAATGCGGCAAGCATCTGGCCGGTCTGGTTGGCGTCATCGTCGATCGCCTGCTTGCCCAGGATCACCAGGCCCGGCCGTTCTTTCTCGACCAGCTTGTGCAGCACGCGCGCGGCGGTCAACGGTTCCACGGCATCGGCGGTGACCACGTGGATGGCGCGGTTGGCGCCCATCGCCAGGCCGTTGCGCAGGTGCGCGGTAAGATCGGCCGGGCCGATGGCCACCACCACGACTTCTTCGGCCACGCCTTTTTCGCGCAGACGCAGTGCTTCTTCCAGCGCGATATCGTCAAAGGGGTTTGCCGAGAGCTTCACGCCGTCGGTCACCACGCCGGTGCCGTCGGGTTTGACTTGGATGCGGACGTTGTAGTCCACCACGCGCTTGTAGCCGACCAGAATCTTCATCTGCGTTTCCTTCTACCGGACGCCCTTGGGCGTATGGGGTGTGATGCAAACGCGCATTCTAACCGGATTTGGCTGACCATGCGGGCGCGCATGGTCAGCCGCGGCGGTGCGCTAGCGCATCGCTAAGGGGCGAACCGGGCAATCCGCTCGGCCATGGCAGCCCCGCTCTGTTCCCAGTTCGGCCACGATGTGGCAGGGATGGTATCGCGGGAAACCGGCGTGGTCAGTGGGCCGCGCAGTGCGGCAGCCAGCTCCGCCGCACCGGGCGCGCTGACATAGCGAGCCGCCCCACCCATCACCTCCCGAAAAACCGGCAGGTCACGGGCGATCACCGGCAGGCCACGACGGGCCGCTTCAATCAGGGGAAGTCCGTAACCCTCGCCCCAGGATGCGGCAAGCAGTGCGGTGCTTTGGCGATAGATGGCGTCGAGTTCGCCGTCGCCGGCATCGTCGATCCAGAACAGGCGCCGGCCGCGCTCGGCATGGGCTTGTACGCGCGTGCGAAACGTTTCCATCAACCAACCGTAGTGCCCCACGATGACCAGATTGCAGTCGGTGCCGGTATTCCACAGCATCTCGCAGGCTTCAAGCGCCTGGTCGTAGCCTTTGCGCGGTTCGATCGTTCCCACCATCAGCAGCGTCGGGCGCGTATGCATGGCTTGGGCGAGTGGTTTGCGCAGCACGGAATGGCCGGTTCCCAGCACGGCATCCACGCCCAGTGGCGAGTCGCACAGGCGCGGTGGCGCGCCGAACTGGTAGTCCGGCGCCTGGGTGTTCAACCAATGGCGCAGGTCCTCGGCCGTGGCGCGCGACACGCAGACGAGCTGATCGGCGATGCCGGCGACGCGGCGCAGCCAATCCTCGAAGCGTCCGCGCGCATACGGATGAAACATGTCCGGCAGCGTGAGCGGCAGCAGGTCGTGCACAAGGAAGTGCAGGCTTGCGCCACGCCGGTGCCAGTCGCGCAGTTGCGGTTCGGCTTGGGCGATGGTGTCGATGGCCCAGTCGAGCCCGACGAAGACGTCGCCGTTGGCGATTTCCACGGCGTCTTCCGGCAGTTGGATCTGCGTAACGTCGAGCAGGCTCAGCGCATAGGGGCGCGCATAGCGGTAGCGGCCGTTGCTGAAACGCACCGGTTCCACGCGCACGCCGGCCGGTGGCGACTTCAGCCAGTGCAGCAAGATGTTGCGCACCACGCGCTGCACGCCGGTGCGGAGGTCTTTTTCGGCAATGCCGCTGACATCCACCAGCCATCGGCGCACGCCGCCGGGCGGACGGGCCGCGACGATGGTGTTGGCAAGCGCGGCGAGATCGTCGTCGCCGGGTTTGCCTTCCATGTTTGCGATGTCGTCGAACAAGCACGCCTCGCGCGCGAGCGGATGCGTTGCGTAGGCGTGCGCGATCTCGCGCCGGCATGCGGCGGAGGTGCCGTGTGCCGGCAGTACCGTGATCTGCGGCAGCGAGGCCGCGCCGGCCTGGCTGCGCCATGGCTGGGCGGCGCGCTCATCCGTGCACAGCACGCCAAGGGCGTCCTCCGCCAGGGCGAGCAGGCGTGGGTCGATCGCTTGCGCGCCGGGGCTGCACGCGGCTAGCAAGTCCGCGTAACCGCCTGTGCGATAGGCGGCTTCGAGCGCACGCTGGTCCGGCATCGCCGGAAGATTTCCGGATGCTTCCTGGACCAACAGCACGCCCGGATGCGTTTGCATGATCGGCGCGAGTTGCCCTGCCGTGCCCGGGTTGACCAGATACAGCAAGCGCGTGTCGCTTGCATTGAGCGGCGAGGCATCGCCGGGTGCCGGCAGCTGCGCTGGCGAAACGACGCGCGCATCGAGTTCGGCCAGCCATGCCGGCGTGCCGGTGTCGCCGGCAACTACGCAGGTGATGCGTGCCTGCGTCGAAGCGGCGGCGACGGTGCGTGCCGCTCCGCGCCTTTGCGCCAGTTCCTGAAGCGCGCCCAGCGCACGCTCGGCAACGCCATCCCAGCTGAACGTTGCCGCGCGTTCCTGGGCATAGAGCCGAAGCGCTGCGGCGAAAGCGGGATTGCCCAGCGCCTGGGCCATTCGCTCGACAAGGCTGTCGATGCGGGTGGGATCGAACTGCGCATCGCGGCGATCGACCACTTCGGGCAGGCTCGCGGCGTTGCTGGCGATCACTGGCGCGCCGCAGGCCATCGCTTCGAGCGGCGGCAGGCCGAAGCCTTCCAGCAGCGAGGGGAACACGAACAGCGCGCATTCGGCGTACAGGTGCACCAGATCGTCATCGGGCGCAAAGCCGGTGTAGATGATGCTGTCGGGGGAGAGTGCCGCTTTGCGCGCTACCGCATCAAGCTGCGCTTTTTCCTCCTGCGAGGGGCGCCCGACGAGCACAAGCTGATGGCGCGCGCGCAGCCCCTCGGGCAGCCTGGCGAATGCCTCGATCAGCGATGACACGTTCTTGCGTTGTTCGAAGCCTCCGCTGTAAAGCACGAAAGGACGCGTCATGCCGTAGCGCCGGGATAGGTCCTCGCTGGCGGCGACATCCGCTTGCGGCTTGCGAAAGCCGGCATCCACCGCCGCGCCGATGTTTACCACCCGTTCGGGCGCAAGTCCCAACCGTTCGATGGCGTCCTGGCGTACCCATTCGGAAATCGCCAGCAGCAAGTCGCAGCGACGCAGCACGTCGATGCTCTGCTCGTACCATTGGCGCACGCGCGGATGCCCGAGGTAGACGTCCGGGTTGTGCAGCGGAATCAGGTCGTACAGGGTCGCCACGCTGGCCATGCCGGCCGGCGGCGCGTCCGGGGGCAGGGCATCGTCGTTGTAGCCTTCGAGCAGGCTGCTGAACCATACGGCATCGGCATCGAAGCCTTCGATTGCGTGCCGCATCGTGCGCGCCGCGGCCCGGCGCAGCCAGGGGTTGCCGCCGGGCTGTGCGCGGATGCCTTCGGGAACATCGAGCACGATGCGGCGGTCTGCGCGGGCATGCCTGCCCAGCGTCGCGATCAGCGCATCGGTCGGTGTATCGAAACGCGCGTTGAGCAGCAGCCGCACGTCGTGCAACGGTTCGGCGCGCGCGAGGAATGCGCGGCTGAGCGCCAGCGTGTAGCGGCCGATGCCGCGGTGCCGGCTTTGGCTCTGCGCGCCTTGAAGATCCAGCAGCAGCTTCATCGACGCTCCATGCGCTGGCGCAGCCGCGAATAGACCATGCGCACCTCTTGCGGCAGATCGGCCGCGTCCACCCGGCGCCACGCCGGGTCGTCGCGTCGGTCCAGCACCGCGCGCAGGCGCATGTCGAGCATCGGCACGCGATAGATGGCGTTGACGATCTTGCGTCGCAGCCCGGGATGCCGGGCGAGAAACTGCTTGGCCAGATGAAGCAGGCGTTTCATGGCGTGGGTGGTTCCGGCGATGCGGGCGTGCCGGCGACCGCCAGCGCCTTGCGCAGCGTGTCGCGCGCAGCCTGCGCGGAGAAGTGCAGTCTTACGTTGTCCAGGCCGTGCTTGGACAGCCGCATCCATAGCGCCGGGTCATGGTAGACGCGCCAGATGGCGTCGGCGAAGCCCGCCGCCGTTTCGGCGATCAGCGCGTCGTATCCGTCCACCAGGTGCATGCCTTCGGCGGCCATCGGCGTAACCACCACCGGCAGTCCATAACTCATGGCCATGTTCACCTTGCCCTTGACGCCCGCGCCGAAGCGCAGCGGCGCAATGGAAACGCGGCAGCGGTTCATCAGTTCCGAGAGATCCTCGACGCGGCCGTGAATATCCACGCCCGGCCGCGTCAGCGCGTCGCGGGCTTGGGGCGAGATATCGCCGGCCACGTGCAGGCGCAGGCCGGTATCGCGTTCGTGCAGCAGGGGCAGGATGTCGGCCACGAACCAGCGCATCGCATCTTCATTGGGCGGGTGGCCGAAGCCGCCGACGAACAGCAGGTCGTGCCGCTCGGCAAAAGGTGCGGCGCGGCCGTGCACGTCGTGGATATTGCTGACCAGCTCGACGCGGCTGCCGGGCAGTTCCTTGCGCAGCAGTTCCAGCTCCACCGGGCTGACCACGAAACTCACGTCGCTCGCGCGGATCAGGGCAAGCTCCTGCCGTTGCGATGCCGCGGCCTGCCGCTGCATGCGGCGGCTGCCGGATACTTCCGCCGCGCGCCGCTCGCGCAGAAAGTGCAGGTCGACGGTGTCGAAAATACGGATGGCTTCGGGCGCCAGGCGCTTGCTCGGCGCCAGGTAAGGCGCCGCTACCGAAAGGCGGCACAGCAGCACCGCGTCGAGCGTGCGGCCGTGCTGGCGCAGCCAGCGCATCGGGCTGCCGTGGTGGGCGTGGACACCGTATCCGGCCAGTCGTGCCGTGTCCGCCGCGGTGATGCGGCCGTCGTCGGAAAGCAGATCCACATGCCAGCCGTCCTCATGCAGCAGCCGCAGCATCATGCACAGGCGCAGCGAACCGGAATCGCGCGCGGGATTGGGTGCCATCGCGTCGATCACCAGCATGCGCCGGCGGCCGTGGGTGTCGGCGTCGTTCCACCTGGCGTGTGTCACGGCCGCCGCTGCCGCGTCATCGTCCTGCGGTGCGCGGCGCTGCTCGGCGATGCGCCGCAGCGTGCCTTTCCACCCGCGCAGGGCAAGGCTGCCCCAGGCGCGGCGGACCAGTTGATGCAGGCGCGCAAGGCGCCAGGTCAGATCCAGGCTCACAGATTCTGGTAATTGGGGCCCGAGCCACCTTCCGGCGTGACCCAGTTGATGATCTGATAGGGATCCTTGATGTCGCAGGTCTTGCAGTGCACGCAGTTGGCGGCGTTGATCTGCAGGCGCTTGCCCGCGTCGTCCTGCACGATTTCATAGACATTGGCCGGACAGAAGCGCGTGCACGGGTTGCCGTATTCCTGCGCGCACCTGGTCACGCACACGGACGTGTCCTGCACGTGCAGATGGACCGGCTGGTCTTCATCGTGTTCGGTGGCGGCGAAGTAGACGCCGGCGAGGCGGTCGCGCGGCGGCAGTTCGCGCTGCACGTAGTCGCGCTTGGGCTCTTCCTGCTGGCCCAGCTTGTGCAGCGAGGACCAGTCGGCCTTGTTCTTCAGCGTCCAGGGCGATGCGCCGCCGGTGAAGGTTTCCCATGCGGCATTGAGCATGCCCCACCACAAGCCCTTTTTGAAACCGGGCTTGATGTTGCGTACTTTCTTCAGCTCCGCCATCACTTCCGAGCCGCGCAGCTTGGCGTCGAAACCGGCGGATGCCAGGGCGCTGCCCGCCAGGTGTTCGGCCGCCAGCATGCCGCTGCGGATCGCCTGGTGCGTGCCCTTGATCTTGGGCACGTTGAGCAGGCCTGCGCTGTCGCCGATCAACAGCGCGCCGGGCATTTCCAGCTTCGGCAGCGATTGGTAGCCGCCGGTGACGATGGCGCGCGCGCCGGCGGAAAGAATGCTGCCGCCTTCGAGCAGCGACTTGATCATCGGGTGGTTCTTCCACTGCTGGAACGCTTCCCACGGCTGATAGTCCGGGTCGCTGTAATCCAGGCCGCTGACGTAGCCGAGCGCGATGCGGTCCTTGTCCAGGTGATAAAGAAAGCTTCCGCCGTAGGTGTGGCTGTCGGCCGGCCAGCCGAAGCTGTGCACGATCTTGCCGGGCGTCACGCGTCCGGGCGGCACCTGCCACAGCTCCTTGATGCCGATGGAGTAGCCCTGCGGATCGCTGTCCTGGTCCAGCTTGAAGCGCTTGATCAGCTGCTTGCTGAGGCTGCCGCGCGCGCCTTCGGCGAGCACGGTGACCTTGGCCTTGATGTCGATGCCCTGGGTGTAGCCGGCCTTGTGCGAACCGTCCTTGGCCACGCCCATGTCGCCGATACGCACGCCCGCGACCGAGCCGTCGTCGTTATAGATGGTGTCGGCGGCGGCGAAGCCGGGGAATACGTCCACGCCCAGCGCCTCGGCCTGCGGCGCCAGCCACGCGCAGAGCGCGCCCAGCGACACGATGAAGTTGCCATGGTTCTTCATGCCCGGCGGTACCGGCAGCTTGCGTGCGCCGGTCTTGTTGAGCAGCCAGAATTCGTCCTCGGCGGCGGGCACGCAGATCGGCGGCGGGTTGTCGCGCCAGCCGGGCAGCAGGGCGTCCAGCGGCTGCGGTTCGATCACCGCGCCGGACAGGATCTGGGCGCCGATGGTGGAAGCCTTTTCGATCACGCAGACGGTGACATCCGGCTTGAGCTGCTTGAGGCGGATGGCAAATGACAGCCCGGCCGGCCCCGCGCCCACGACGACAACGTCGTATTCCATCGTTTCGCGTTCGGTCATGAGGGCTCCGTCGTGTGGCTATGGGCTGCGGGGCGAGCGCCCCAAGGTATGTCCGGTTATTCTCCGGGTTCGCCTCGTGCGCGGCAAACCGGCCGGGATCGGCCGCGGGTTTGCCGGGCAACGACCCTATCGTGCTGGATCTGTGCCGGAGCGCGCGTGAACTTGCTGCCGCCCATCGCTGGACTGGATCTGCGCCGCGCCACGCTGTGCCGGCTGCTGCACGGGCTGGCGGCGGGGCAGGTCAATCCCCAGGCGCTGGCCGAGGTTTATCTGGACGCCATCGCGCGCCTCGATCCCCAACTCAATGCCTACGTCAGCGTGAGCGCCCCGCTGGCGCGCGAACAGGCGCGTATGTCCGAACAGCGGCGGCGCAACGGCGTCATCGGGCGGCTGGACGGCATCCCGATCGCCATCAAGGACAACTTCGACATCGCCGGCTGGCCGACACGGGCGGGCCTGCCCGGGCCTGGCGCAGCGGCCGGGTACGATGCGCACGTCGTGGGGCGGTTGCGCGCGTCGGGCGCGGTGTTGATCGGCAAAACCAATATGGATGAGGGTGCGCTTGGCGCGGTCACCGACAATCCGCACACCGGACCGACACACAATCCGCACCGGCAGGGCTACACGGCGGGCGGTTCGTCCGGCGGCTCGGCGGCGGCCGTGGCGGCGGGGCTGGCGGTGGCGGCGATCGGTTCGGATTCGCTTGGTTCGATCCGCATTCCGGCCAGTTACTGTGGCGTGTTTGCCCTCAAACCCACGCAGGGCGAAATTTCCGCGCGCGGCATGGTGCCGGCGGCGCGCGCGCTGGACACCGTCGGGCTGATCGCGCGCAGCGTGGACGATCTGACCGTGCTGCTGCAGGTGCTGGCCGGCTACGATGCGGACGATCCGCGCTCCCGCCGCCGCCGCGTGGCGCTTGCGCCGCCGGACTGGGAGCCGGCCAAATTGCGTTGCGGCGTGCTGGCCAACCTGCCCGCGCTGGGTGTACAGCCGGCGGTGATCGACGTGTTCGACGCGGCGCTGGCCAAACTCGACGGCGAACTTGGCCAGTGCCGCGCGGTGGACTTCGAGGACTGGCATTTCGACCGCGCACGTCGCGCCGGCCTGCTGCTGATGGAAGCGCAGATGCTCGATACCTTCGCCGCCCAGCTGGCCGATGCCGAGCATCCCGTATCGCCGCGCTTTCGATCGATGCTCGACTATGCCGCCCGCAAGACCGCCCTCGATGTCACCCGCGCCGACCGGGTGCTGGACGCGGCCACCTTGAAGATGCGCCGGCTGTTCGCGCAGATCGACGTGCTCCTTATGCCCACCACGCCCCAGGGTGCCTTTGCGCTGGATGGCCCGGTGCCCACCACGCAGGGCGACCTGACTGCGTTTGCCAATCTCGCCGGATGTCCGGCGGTCAGCATCCCCATGGGCACGCTGCCCGACGGCCTGCCGATCGGCTTGCAGCTGGTGGGCGCGCGCGGTTCGGACCTGCGCCTGCTGGAGCTGGCGGCGGTATGGTCGGCCACGCTGGATGCGGCGCCCGAATACCCCGTTCTGACCTGACTGGGCCGGCCCGATGCGCACTGACAACGTTTTGTTACGGTCGGCGCATTAAAGTGGCGCAAAACAGCCGGGCCTCCCCATGCCAGCCGACACCCAGCAGCTCACCTTTTTTCTAGAGTGGATCAAGCATCCGCTGCAAATGGCCTCGGTGCTGCCCTCCGGCCAGCCGCTGGCGCGCATGATGATTTCGGCCATGCCCGATGAGGCGCGTTGCGTAATCGAGCTGGGCGGCGGCACCGGCGTGATCACCGAGGCGCTGATCCGCCACGGCGTATCGCCCTCGCAGCTGCTGGTGCTTGAAATGAACCAGACCATGCATGCCGTGCTGCGCCGCCGCTTTCCGCAGGCGCAGGTGCTGTGCGCCGACGCGCGGCATGTCAACGAACTGGCGCAGCGCACCGGCGTGCTGGCGCCGGCCGGTGCCGATGCCATTCTCAGCAGCCTGGGCCTGCTGACCATGCCGCCGCAGTGGCAGCACGACATCGTCTCCGCCGCGCTGGCGGTGCTGCGGCCCGGCGGCGTGTTCGTGCAATACACCTACGGTCTGCGCAGTCCGCTCGACGAAAAGGTGCGCCAGCAACTTCGCCTGCGTTGCACGCGCGTGGGCGTGGTGTGGCGCAATCTGCCGCCGGCGCAGGTGTTTGCCTATGTCCGCGAGGATGGCTGACGCGGGCCACGCAGGCTGGGAGCTTCTGCCGCTGCCAGGCGCCCACGTGCGGTGCGCATGGTCGTGGCTGTCGCAAGAAGCGGCCGATGCGTGGTGGGAGCAACTGCTGCAAGAGATCCCCTGGGAGCGCCATCGCCTGCGCATGTTCGGCCGCGAGCGGGATGCGCCACGGCTGAGCTGCTGGATCGGCGATCCCGGCGCCGTTTACGTCTATTCGCGCACGCGCTTCGAGCCGCGGCCATGGACGCCTGCGCTGCATGCGCTGCGTGAAGCGGTGCAGCGATCGTGTCATGCGCGCTTCAACAGTGTACTGGCCAATCTGTATCGCGATGGCGCCGACAGCATGGGCTGGCACAGCGACGACGAGCCCGAACTGGGCCCGCAACCGGTCATCGCCTCCTTGAGCCTGGGCGCCACCCGCCGCTTCCGCCTGCGTCGCAGGCTGCCGCGCGGCGCGCGCGCGACGGCCGCCGATACCGTGGAGATACCCCTCACGCACGGCAGCCTGCTGTGCATGTCCGGCGCCACCCAGCAGCTGTACCAGCACGACGTACCCAAGAGCGCACGGGTAAGCGCACCGCGCATCAACCTCACTTTTCGTCTCATCCATGCCCCCGCCGGGCGGCGGCCATGACGCCGTGCAGCTTGGATTGCCCGCATGCGCCGGGGATAATGCGCGTTTGCCATCTCCTCCCTTGACCCCGACAGGCCCAGCAATGACCGAGAAGACCGTACTCAACGACACCCATCGCGCGCTCGGCGCACGCATGGTCGATTTCGGCGGCTGGGACATGCCGATCAGCTACGGTTCGCAGATCGAGGAACATCACGCCGTGCGGCGCGACGCGGGCATGTTCGATGTCTCGCACATGACGGTGGTCGACTTGCATGGTGCGCGCGTGCGCCCGTTCCTGCGCCACCTGGCGGCCAACAATGTCGACAAGCTGAAAGTGCAGGGCAAGGCGCTGTACACGTGCATGTTGAACGAGCGGGGCGGCGTGATCGACGACCTGATCGTCTACTTCCTTGGCGACGAGTTTTTCCGCCTGGTGGTCAATGCGGCCACGCGCGCGAAGGATCTGGCCTGGATCGCGCAGCAGGCCAAGGCGTTCGGCGTCGAGGTAAAGGAGCGCCCGGACTTCGCCATGATCGCGGTGCAGGGCCCGAACGCGCGCGCCAAGGTGATCGGGCTGCTGCATGAGGTGGATCGCGCCCGCATCGAAAAACTCGGGCGCTTCGCCGCGGCGGCCGCGCAAGGTCCGCACGGCGCGCCGCTGTTCATCGCGCGCACCGGCTACACCGGCGAAGACGGCTTCGAGATCATCGTGCCGCAAGAACAAGCCGTCACGCTGTGGAACGAGCTGGCCGGTGCCGGCGTGGCGCCATGCGGACTGGGCGCGCGCGACACGCTGCGGCTGGAAGCGGGCATGAACCTCTACGGCCAGGACATGGATGAAGACGTCTCGCCGTGGGAAGCGGGCCTGGCATGGACCATCGCGCTGGACGAAGGCCGCGACTTCATCGGCCGCGAGGCGCTCCAGGCGCAGAAAGCCGCCGGCGTGACGCGTACCATGGTCGGCCTGGTGCTGGACGAGAAGGGCGTGCTGCGCCACGGCCAGAAGGTGCTTACCGACGGCGGCGAGGGCGAGATTCTTTCCGGCAGCTTCGCGCCGACCTTGAACAAAGCGGTGGCCTTCGCGCGTATTCCGGCCGGCGCCTGCGGCCAAGTGCGCGTGGACATCCGCGGCCGCGAAGTGCCGGTGCGCGTGGTCAAGTTTCCCTTCGTACGCGACGGCAAGCCTTGCGAGGGTATCTGACGCACGGCATGTATTGACCTGCGGCGGAAATGGTTAGAATTTGTGCCTCCACCCCTGATCGAAACCAACGACGACTGGACCCGACCATGAGCGAGATTCCCGGCGATCTGAAATTCCTCAAATCCCACGAGTGGGCCCGTGTCGAAGACAACGGCCTGATCCGCGTGGGTATCTCCGACCATGCGCAAGGCCAGCTCGGCGATCTGGTCTACGTGGAACTGCCCGAAGTGGGCAGCAGCGTCCAGGCCGGCAACGGCGCGGCGGTGGTCGAATCGGTCAAGGCCGCCTCGGACATCTATTCGCCGGTGTCCGGCGAAATTGTCGAGGTCAACGAAAACCTCAACGACAAGCCCGAAACGATCAACGAAGACGCCTACGGCGACGGCTGGATCTTCGTGGTCAAGGCCAGCGACCGCGCGGAACTGGACGAACTGCTCGACGCCGACGCCTATGCGGAGTTGATCGAGAACGAAGACGACTGATTGCTCGATCGGTTCGTTCCGGCAACGGCCGCTTAGGCGGCCGTTGCCATTTTCGCGGTTCGCCGATGCGCCCGCTGGCGCATCGGCGAGCGTCGATGCGGTGGTGAAGACATACCGCGATCGCATCGCGACGACGATCCATGCGGTGCATCCATCGCCACCTCGTTGGCGTGCGCATGGACGCGTTCGGGGATGTTCGGGACCCGGTCGGGGTCATCCCGGGCACAATTCAGTCGTCATCCGTTCATGCTTCGGTCGGGTGTCTGCCGAGGGCTCCGAAGCGGTGTTGCGCGGCGTGCGAAGCATGCGCGCGCAGCATGCATACGGCATGCGCGGGCAAAATAAAAAATGATCGTTTTTAGCTTGTTTTTGGCTTTATTTGAAAATGCGCGAGACACGTACACAGAATGCCTGAAGCACTTCGCCATTTGTTTTTTGCACCGTCAATTGACCTTTAGAAATCGATGCCATGAGCGGGTCGCCGGATCGAAGGGATTGATTTCATGGCAAAAATCAATTGACAGTTGAAATGTTCAGGAATAGCTTTCGCACCATATAACGGGGAACGGTACCAATGGCGGCATCGAAGTTCATCAAACCTTACGTGGATCACGGTGAAAAAGCCGGCGCAGTGAGAAAGATCACTGTTTCGATTCCAATGCATGTATTGCGACTGCTTTCGGATTTGCGTACGTACCGCCAGGTCAACAATTTGAGGCACGCCACCAACAGCGATTTGCTGGTTGAGGCGTTCCTCCACGCTTTTACTGGGCAACCACTGCCAACTGATGAGGAGCTGAGACGAACTATGGCCACTGCCAAGAAAACTGCTAGGAAATCGGCTAAGAAAGCCGCTAAGAAGTCCACCCGCAAAGCCGCCGCCAAGCGGCCGGTCGCCAAGAAGGCCACCGCCAAGAAGCGCACCGTTCGCAAGACTGCCAAGAAGGCTGCCACCAAGCGCGTAGGCGCGAAGAAGGCGACCGCCAAGCGCGTTGCCAAGAAGTCCGCCAAGAAGGCAACGCGCAAGCGCACTGCCAAGAAGGCTGCCGCTGCCAAGGTGGTGAAGGCCACCAAGACCAGCAAGACCAAGAAGTAAGCACAACAACTAGCTGCAAATTCGGAATTGTCTCCCTGCGGTGCCCAGCGCAGGGAGGTGCTTCGAAAGCGTTTCGTCCCGGCATTTGCCGGGACGCTTCATTTAGGGCTCACCAAAAATCGCCTCTCGCGGAAGTTTTTTGCCCGCCACAGGCCCGCCCGGCGCGGCCGGCCGGCAGTCATGGCGGACGTGCCTGAACTAAGAAGGCGCCTGAATTAAGAAGGTGCCCGAACGAGCCGCCCGATGGGCATTTACGGGTCCGAGCGCTCTAGGAATTTTTCCAACCCCCTCGCTAGCAGCTATTTTCCAGGGCTGGCGTGAAGTGCAGCGCATTTGCCGTAGCGCAGTAATCGGGTTACCTTTCCTCCATCCGCGCCGCGGCGACCTTGGGAGCCGCACCTGGATAACAGGGGGGAAGCGCGGGTATCTGATGCCACGAAGTCAGTGAGAGATCATGGATACCCGAAACATTAGTCTTATGCGCGCTCGCGCGCGCGGCGCCATCCGGCCCGCCACCATCGCCGTTCTGGTCATCATCGGGGCGCTGGCGATTGCCTCCTGGATCTTCATCATCAAGCCGCATGAGGATCTGATGAGTGCCGACCAGGGGGCGCATCCGTCCACGCCGGTCAGCCAGAGCCAGCACGCGCCGCCGCCGGTCAACGTCGATGCGCTGAGCCTCAACGAACTGCAGGACGAGGCGCGCAAGGCGATGAACCAGCAGCGCTATATCGCGCCGGCCGGCAACAACGCTTTCGAGTTCTACCTCAAGGTGCTGCAGAAGCAGCCGGGCAACCAGGCCGCGGCCGACGCCCTGCGCGAAACCTTTCCGTTCGCGGCCAGCAACGTCGAACAGGTGATCAACCAGCGCGACTTCAATGAGGCCGAGCGCGAAATCGACCTGTTGGCGAAGGTGGACCCGACCAACTACACCTTGACCATCCTGCGCTCCAAGCTCGATGCGCAGCGCAAGACGCTTGACGAAGAGCAGCAGAAGCAGCTCGATGCGCAGCGCCAGCAGGATCTTGCCACGCAGAAGGCCGCCGCCGACAAGGCCGCTGCCGACAAGGCCGCCGCGGACAAGGCTGCCCAGGAACAGGCCGCCTTGGCGGCGCAGCAGAAGGCCAGGCAGGAAGAGCAGTCGGCCAAGACCGCCTCGTCCAACACGGCAGGTAGCAACGCGGTGGCCGCCAGCAACAATGCGGGCGCGGGCGGCGGGGAGACCAGGGATGCCATTCCGGTCAGCAGCATCCGCGTGCGCTACCCGTCCTCGGCGCTGCGCAACAATCAGGAAGGCTGGGTGGACCTGCAGTACACGGTCAATGCGGACGGTAGCGTGACCAACATCAACATCGTCAATGCCGAGCCGCGGCACGTGTTCGACAGTGCCGCGATCGAAGCTATCCGGCATGCCAAGTTCTCGCCCGCCCTGCGCGACGGCACGGCGATTGCCTCGCAACAGCAGAAGCGCATCGAGTTCAAGCTCAGCAATCCGCAATAAGCCGCCGCGCGGCGCGAGGGGTAAAAACAAAGAGGCGAAGCCCAGGGCTTCGCCTCTTTGCTTTGGGTCGTATCCGTGCCGTCGGCAGGTTACGCCAATCGATCGGGGGTATCCCTAGCGCCGGCGTCGCTTGTGATGCGGCGCGCTGGCCGGCGGATCGCTTTCGACGCCGGCCCAATCCACGTGCGGCAGGCCGAACATGGTGTCGAACACCATCGGCATCAGGTCGGTGCCGATCGCGCCGGGCGAGTTCCACATCGACACCATGCCGACGTGGTACTTCGGAAAGAAGGCGATCATGGTGCGATAGCCCTCCACCGCGCCCGCGTGGAAGACCATGGTTTCGCCGCCATAGGTGAACACGCGCCAGCCAAGTGCATAGCTGGCCGAGGTCAGCCGCGCTCGCCGCCAGGGCGCTTCGCGCATTTCTTCCGGCGTGGGCACGCCCGGGGTGTGCAGGAAATCCAGCAGCGACTGCGGCAGCACATCCTGGCGTCCGCCCATCTGCGCGATCAGCCATAGCTCCATGTCGTGCAGGCTGGCATTCACGCCGGCCGCCGGTGCTACGCGGTAATAGGCTTCGTTGGGATCGAACGGCGTCCAGCCGTGCGCGCCGTTGGGACGGTGCGGACGTGCCCAGCTCTTGCTGCTTTCCAGCGCCTCGCGACCGTAGCTGGCGTTGGTCATGCCCAGCGGAAAGAACAGGCGCCTGTCGACCTGGTGATAGAAGAAGTCGCCGGTCTCGGCGTAGATCAAGTCGCCGATCAGGCTGAAGGCTACATTCTGGTAGCCGTAGCACTCGCCGACGCCGCAGGTGAGGTTGACCTCGTCGAGCTTGCGCACCAGCTCTTCATACGGGATGTTGTCTTCCAGCATCTGATCGTAGGTGTTGTGCGGCAGGCCCAGACGCTGGCCGAGGATGTCCTGGACGGTGGCCGCTTCGGATGCTTGGGCATCCTTGAGCTGGAAGAACGGCAGCACGTTGGCAAGCTTGGTGTTCCAGCTGAAGCGTCCGTCATCGACCAGCAGGCCGGTCAGCGCGGTCGCGAATGCCTTGGACAGCGAGGCCAGCCGGAACACCGTGTCGGCGGTGACCGGCTGCTGGGTGGACGTATCGGTGTAGCCGATCTCGCGTTCGTACGCCACCTTGTCATCGACTACCACGGCAGTGGCCAAGCCCGCGACCTCGTTGCGTTGCGCGACCGTGTCGAGCCAGTGTGAATAGGCATCCAGCGCGGCTTTCACGCGATCGGGGGGAATGGTGGTGGTGGCGTCCAGATCCGTCGCGTCGTGCTGCGCCGGATGCGCGAGGGGACCGGTCCGGCGAACAGGCGCCGCCCGCGCCGGCGACGCGCTGGCCAATACGGCGATCAGGCCCAGGGTGCCGGCCATCAAAAGGGAAGGCTTACGGAACTGCATGCTACTCCGCGTACTACGGGCGTGCGGCCACGCCTCGGGTCATCAAGCTCAGAGGCATCTTCCATGACGGGGACAGCCGATTTTGCTGCACTTCGGACATCGCCACAACGCTGGACGGCGATTTGCGAAGCGGGCTCTCGCCAGGGGTTCAGTTTGCGCGTGGCCGACCATCCTGTGCTTACGGCCGGCGACTTATGTCGCCAGCGTCAGCGCCGCCGCCCGCTCGGCGATCATGACCGTGGGCGCATGGGTGTTGCCGCTGGGCAGCGCCGGCATCACCGAGGCATCGACCACGCGCAGGCCCGCGATGCCGTGGACACGCAGTTCGCTGTCTACCACCGCGTGGCCATCCCTGCCCATGCGGCAGGTACCTACGGGGTGATAGATGGTTTCGGCCTTGCGCCGGATGAAGGCTTCCCACTGCGCATCGTTCTGCGGCGCCATTTCGGGAAAAACCGGCTTGCCGCGATAAGCGTCGAAGGCGGGCTGGGCGAGAATGTCGCGGGAAAGTTTGGCCGCCTCGATCATGCGCGCCAGGTCGTGTCCTTCCGGATCGCTCAGGTAGCCGGCGTGGATGGCGACAGGCGTCGCCGGATCGACCGAACGCAGGCGCAGGCGGCCACGGCTGCGCGGATGCAGGTAGCACGCGTGCAAGGTGTAGCCGTTGCCCGGCAGGCGGTGGCGGCCGTGGTTGTCCAACAGTGCCGGCACAAAGTGGAACTGGATGTCGCAACGCGCATCGGTGGCCAGGCGGCTGCGCACGAAGCCGCCCGACTCGGCCACGTTCGACGTGCCCGGGCCGTCGCGATGGCGCAGATAGCGCCAACCGGCGGCCAGCTCGTTGAGATGGTCGTAGGTGATGTTTTGCGTGCAGCCAACCAGCGTGCAGATGTCCAGGTGATCCTGCAACCCCGCGCCTACGCCCGGCAGGTCCAGGCACGGCGTGATGCCGTGTTCGCGCAGGTGATCGGCGGGGCCGATGCCCGAGAGCATCAGCAGCTGCGGCGAGTTGATCGCACCGGCGGCGAGCAGGACTTCACCCGCGCGCACCTGTTCGCTGCGACCGCGCCCTTGCAGCCGTACGCCCACGGCGCGCCCTTGTTCGAGCACGATGCCTGTCACGTATGCGCGGGTGCGTACGTGCAGGTTCGGGCGCGATTGCGCCGGGCGCAGGAACGCGACCGCCGCCGAGCAGCGCGCGCCGTTGCGCTGCGTTACCTGGTAAAAGCCGAAACCGGCCTGCTCGGCGCCATTGAAGTCGGCGTTGCGGCCCCAGCCCGCGCTCGCGCCGGCTTCGATCAGCGCGGCCGAAAGCGGGTTGTGGTGGCGCAGGTCCGACACGCCCAGCAAACCCCCATGCGCGTGCCACGCATTCACGCCGCGCGTGTTGTCCTCGCTGTGCAGGAACCACGGCAGCACCTGCGGCCACGACCAGCGCATGTCGCCGGTGGCGTGCGCCCAGGCGTCGTAGTCGGCCGGGACGCCGCGCACGTAGCACATCGCGTTGATCGAACTGGAGCCGCCAAGCGTCTTGCCGCGCGGCCACCACAAGCGGCGCTGTTGCAGGGCCGGTTCGGGTTCGGTGTCGTAGTTCCAGTTGAGGCGGCGGTTGTTGGCCAGGCGAGCGATGCCCGCAGGCATGTGGATCAGCGGGTTCCAGTCGGAACTGCCCGCTTCCAGCAGCAGCACCCGTTTGCCCGGATGCGCGCTCAGGCGATGGGCAAGCACGCAGCCGGCGGAGCCTGCCCCAACGATCACGTAGTCGTAGTCCACCGCTTCCCCCGCCGGTTGCCGTCGTGGTGTCATGCTAGTCTTGCGCGGCCCCACGCTGGAAGCCACCAGTGAGCTTGTCCTCCTCCGCCGTTGCACGCCAAGACGCCACGCCGATCGTGTCGGCGCTCGCGTTCTTTTTCATCCTCACCGCTTACTACATCGTGCGACCGGTGCGCGATCAATTGAGCGGCGCGGTAGGGTCGTCGCAATTGCCGTTGTTCTACGCGGCCACGCTGGCGGCGATGCTGCTGTTGACGCCGGTGTTCGGCGCGCTGGTGGCGCGTTTCCCGCGCCGCCGCCTGCTGGGCTGGAGCTACTGTTTCTTCATCGTATGCCTGCTCGGCTTCATGCCCGCGTTCCTCGCGCAGGACCGCATCGGCGCACGCACGCTGGGCGTGGCGTTTTTTGTCTGGGTGAGCGTGTTCAACCTGTTCGTCGTGTCGCTGTTCTGGAGCTTCATGGCCGATGTCTACGACAGCCGGCGCGCGCGCGAGGTGTTTCCGCTGATCGCGCTGGGCGGCATGGCCGGTGCGGTGTTCGGGCCGCTGATTACCAGCGCGCTGGTCGGCGTGTTGGGCGTTGCGCCCTTGTTGCTCGTCTCGGCCGCGATGCTTGGCGTTGCGCTGATGCTGTTGCTGGGCATCTCGGCGGAGAGGGCGCAGGGCGGCGCCACCGAGCAACCCATCGGCGGATCGCTGTGGGAAGGTGTCCGCGAATTGTGGTCCAGCCCGTTCCTGCGCTTCATGGCCATCCTGATGCTGCTGGGCGACGGCATCGGTACGCTCGCCTACGCACTGGTCGCCGATTACGCCAAGGCGCACCTGACTTCCAGCATCTCGCGTACGGCCTTCTATGCGCATATCGATCTGGCCGTGAACGGGCTGGGCGCGTGCCTGCAACTGACCTTGACGCGCCTGCTGCTGATTCGCCGCGGCGTGTTGTGGGCGGTGGTGGTGCCGATGCTGGTCAACCTGGCCTTGATGCTGTTTGCCGTGGCGAGCGGTCACGCCCAGTTCTCGGTAATGGGTTACAGCATGCCGTATCTGGCGATCGTGATGATCGGCTCGCGCGGTTTCATGTACGGCATGACCAAGCCCGCATCGGATGCGCTGTATACGCGCGTGCCGCGCGAGATGCGCTACAAGGGCAAAAACTTCGTCGAGACCGCGGTGTGGCGCCTGGGCGACCTGCTGGTCACCAGCAGCGTCACCGCGCTGGAAGGGCTTGGTATTGCGCTTGGGCGCATTGCGCTGATCGGCGCGGGCGCGGCGTTGCTCGCAACCTGGGTGGCGCGCAAGGCCGCCACCGCCCCGGAGCTTGCGCCGGAAGAAAACGGCGCATCCATGCCGGATGCGCACGCGGTAAAAGAAGCCTGACGCTCAGCTGGTGATGTAGCGCTGCAACTGGTCGATCTGCTCGGCCTGCGCGCTGATCACTTCCTTGACCAGGTCGCCGATCGAGATCACGCCCAGTACGCGGCTGCCTTGCAGCACCGGAAGATGGCGGATGCGGCTGTCGGTGCAAAGGCGCATGCAGTCAAATACATCCGTATCGGGCGTCACGGTCAGCGCGGGGCTGCTCATGATCTCGGAGACGGCGGTCTGCGCGGACGAGCGTCCCTGCAGAATCACCTTGCGAGCGTAGTCGCGTTCGGAAACGATGCCCACCAGCTGTTCGCCGCGCATCACCAGCAGCGCGCCGACGCGGCGCTCGGCCATATGCTTGATCGCTTCCAGTACGGGCGCTTCGGGCGCGACGGCGAAGATGTCGTGGCCCTTCGTTTCCAGCAAGTGCTTGACCTGACGCATGCCAAACCTCCCCGACGGCCGCAGCATGGCCGCGTGGCGCCCAGTTTAGCGCTGCTCGGTGGCGGGGGTGTGAAGTGTGCCTGATGCGTCGGCCGGCTGCCCGGGCAACTGCGCCTCTTCGATGAAATACAGCGGGCGCTGTTTGCTTTCGTTGTAGTTGCGGCCCAGGTATTCGCCGATCACGCCCAGCGCCAGCAACTGGATGCCGCCCAGGAACAGCACCATCACCATCAGGCTTGGATAGCCAGGCACGGGATTGCCGAGCAACAGCGTCTTGATCAGCACCTTCAGGCCCAGCAGGAAGGCCACTATCGAGGCCGCCATTCCCGTCCATGTCGCCAGCCGCAGTGGGGCGCCGGAAAAGGAGGTAATGCCCTCGATGGCAAATTGGGCCAGGCGCCAGTAATTCCACTTCGTCTGGCCGGCCTTGCGCGGATCGCGCAGATAGCTGACCGAGGTTTGCCGGTAACCGATCCAGGCGAACAGGCCCTTCATAAAACGCTGCCGCTCGCGCAACTGCGCCAGCGCCTTGAGTGCGCGGCGCGAGAGCAGGCGGAAGTCGCCGGTGTCGCGCGGCACGGGGACGTCCGACATCAGCTCCATGGTGCGGTAGAACGCGGCGGCGGTGAACCGCTTGAAGCCGGTCTCGCCGGCGCGAGCCGCGCGGGTGGCGTACACCACGTCGTAGCCGGCCTGCCACTGCGCGACCAGTTGCGGGATCAGTTCGGGTGGATCCTGCAGGTCCGCGTCGATCACCACGGCGGCGTCCGCCTCGACATGGTCGAGCCCGGCGGTGAGTGCGATCTCCTTGCCGAAATTGCGCGACAGCTTCAGCGCGCCCACGCGTGCGTCCGCGGCGGCAAGCGATTGGGCGATGGCCCAGGTGTCGTCGCCGCTGCCATCGTCGACATACAGCACGTTGCACTGCAGCGAAAGCGTGTCCAGCACCGCGCACAGGCGCTGGTGGAAGACCGCCAGTACTTCCGATTCATTGTAGGCAGGGACAACGACAGTGAGCGTGGGCATGCATGGGATCCGTGGCGGCCAGGGCTGATGTTAGGGCCACGCCCATAGTGTAAACAGGCCCTGGCGTGGGAAAGCCTGCGCGGTCAGCGCCGCCGTCCGCTGCGCGTGTCGCGCGGCGGCTGATGGCTGTCCAGATAGGCCGGGCCGCCCAGCTGGTCCATCTGCTGCTCGATCCAGCGGCTGCGCTCCAGCACGTAGTCGCTGGGACGGTCGACGTGGAAGCGGTCGGGATTGGGCAGCACCGCCGCCAGCCGGGCCGCCTGCGCCGGACCCAGCCGGTCGGGCGTGGTGTGGAAAAAGTCTTCGCTGGCCGCACCCACGCCGTAGATGCCGTCGCCGAGCTGGGCGATGTTCATGTATATCTCCAGGATGCGTCGCTTGGGCCAGGTCAATTCGATCAGCACCGTGAAATACGCTTCCAGCCCCTTGCGCACGAAACTGCGTCCATTCCACAGGAACAGGTTCTTCGCCGTCTGCTGGCTGATCGTGCTGGCGCCGCGCAGGCGCTTGCCGTCATCGGCGGCATCTATCGCGTTCTGGATGGAATCGAAGTCGAAGCCGTGGTGGAACGGAAATTTCTGGTCTTCGCCGGCCACCATCGCAATCGGCACCCATGGCGAGATGCGCGACCACGGTACCCAATGGTGCTGCAGATGAAACCCCCGCTCGCCGTGGATCGCGGCATCGAGCTGCCGTTCCAGCATCACCGCCGAAGTCAGCGGCGGCACAAAGCGCAGCACCAGCACGGCCAGCCAGGTCAGCGCCAGCCACGACACCGCCACGATGCCGGCATAACGCAGCAGACGGCGAAATGAGGGAAGATGAACCATGGCCACGCCATCGAGAAAGCCCGGCGCAGTATAAGAGCCTGTCTACGATCTCTGCGTGGCCTTCATGGTGCCTCAAGACCGCTCAGACACCATCCGCAAGGCCAGTGCGGGCCACGCAGAGATCGTAGACGGGCGCTAACGGCGGTGGCCTTGGGCTATTGTGCGCAGCATGGCCCGTCCCCATCTTGCGCCATCAGGTTTGACGAGGTAGTCGAAGTGGAAACCGTGCTAGTGGAAGATGTGCTGCATCGCTTTTTGCTTGAACGCGCCGGCGTGCGCGGCGTGATCGTGCGCCTGGGGCCGGCCTGGCGCGAAGTGGCGGGCCGTGCCCCCTACCCTGCGCCGCTGCGCGAGCTGCTGGGACAATCGCTGGCGGCCAGCGCTTTGCTGACCGGCAACATCAAGCTCGATGGCGCGCTTTCCATCGAACTGAAAAGCACCGGCGCGCTGCGCTTGCTGTTTGCCGAATGCTCCGACACCGGCCGCCTGCGCGGCCTGGCGCGCTGGCAGGATCCGCTGCCCGAAACGCTGGCGCTGGGCGATCTGCCCGGCGCCATCATGGCCATCACCATCGGCCACGCCGAACGCGGACAGCGCTACCAGGGCCTGGTCGACCTGCGTCATCCGGAGCTGGCCGGTGCGCTGGAAAATTATTTTCAGCAATCGGAGCAATTGCCGGCGCGCATCGTGCTTGCGGCGGACGGCGAAAGTGCCGTAGGCCTGATGCTGCAAAAGCTGCCCGGCGAAGGCGGCCGCGACGCCGTGCACGACGAGGATGCCTGGCCGCGCATCGAGCACCTCACCGCCACCCTGGGTCGCGACGAACTGCTGGCCACGCCGCCGGAGCAGCTGCTTTATCGTCTTTATCACGAAGAAACGGTGCGCCTGTTCAAGCCGCGCCCGTTGGCATTTGGCTGCAGTTGTTCGCGCGAGCGCGTGGTGGCGATGCTGCGCTCCCTGGGTCGCGACGAGGTCGAGGCCACGCTGCAAGCGCATCACGGCACGATCGAGGTCACGTGCGAATTCTGCGCGCGCGCCTACCACTTCGACCGGGTGGATGCGGAGCATTTTCTCAGCGGCAACACGGCATCGTCCTCGACGGTGCAGTGAGCCGAGGGCGGTTCACGCGCTTGGCGTAACAGGCTCTGGCGTGAACGGATCAAGGGCGGTCAGCCGACCGCCTTGCTGACCGTGCCCAGCCACGCTTCCGCCGGCTGGGGCCTGGCAAACAGAAAGCCCTGGCCGAAACGGCAGCCGATATGCCTCAGCGCCTGCCGCTGCGCTTCGTCCTCGATGCCTTCGGCGATCACCTGCATTTGCAGCGAATCGGCAAGCACCTGGATGGCACGCACCACCGGCACGCTATGGCTGTTGGCGTTGGCAAGTTCGGTGATGAAAGAACGGTCGATCTTCAGCGTTTCGATCGGATACTGGTGCAGATAGCTCAACGACGAGTAGCCGGTGCCGAAATCGTCCAGTGCGATGCCCACGCCGTGCTGGCGCAGGTTGTCCAGCATGCGTTTGACGTGCGCGGGGTTTTCCAGCAGCGTGCGTTCGGTCACTTCGATGCGCAGCGAGCGCGGATGGACGCGATGCGCACGCAGCAGGTTGAGCAGGCGATCGTCCAGATCGGGCATGCGGAAGTGGCGGCCGGACACGTTCAGGCTGACAAACCCCTCGTTCCCCGCCAGCATGCCCGCCTGCGAGGCGACCTGTTCGAAAATCTGCCAGTCGATACTTTCGGCGCTGCCGTTTTCTTCGGCCACGGCGAGGAAATCGCCGGGGCAGAGCAGGCCGCGATCCGGGTGGCGCCAGCGCAGCAGCGCTTCGTAGCCGACAGTACGCCCGTCTTCCAGCGCCACGATCGGCTGATAGAACGGCACGAACTCGTTGCGGCTGAGCGCGCGGCGCAGGTCGCCTTCCATCTCCAGCAGCGACAGCACTTCGCGGCGCAGACGGTCGTCGAACATCGCGGCGCGATGGCGGCCTTCGTCCTTGGCGCGATACATGGCGGCATCGGCATCGCGCAAAAGTTCTTCGGGCTGCTGGTAGTGCGGGCCGGGCAGGGCGATGCCGATCGAGGCGGAGGTGAAGATTTCCTTCACGCCCAGGCGGAACGGCACGTGCAGCTCGGCGATGATGCGTTCGGCCACCACCAGCGCCTTGCCCGCGTCGCTGATGCCTTCCAGCAGCACGGCGAATTCGTCGCCGCCCAGGCGCGCGACCAGGTCGCGTGTCTTCAGGCACGCACGGATGCGGCTGCCGGCCTGGAACAGCAGGTCGTCGCCGATCAGGTGGCCGACCGAATCGTTGATCACCTTGAAGCGGTCCAGGTCGATGAACAGCACCGCGAACAGCTTGTTCGGATCGGCATGGTAGCCCTGCAGGGCCTGGCCCAGCCGCTGCAGCAGCAGCGTACGGTTGGGCAGGCCGGTGAGCGAGTCGTGCAGGGTTTCGTACATCAGCCGGCGCTCGACGCGTTCGCGTTCGGCGATCTGTTCGCGCAGGTCGCGATTGGCCAGCGCCAGCGCACGGGTGCGCTCGGTGACGCGGCGCTCCAGGTTTACGTAGGCCTGCTTGAGCGATTCGCTGGTCTGCTTGCGCTGCAGCGCATTGGCGATATGGTAGCTGACGAACGTGAGCAGTTCCTGGTCGCGCGCGTCATACATGTGCTTGGGTGAATAGCTTTGCACGGCGAGCACGCCCATCACGCGGTCGTCCCACACCAGCGGGACGCCCAGCCAGCAGATCGAGGGTGTACCGCCTTCCACGCAATCGCCTTGGGCGGCTAGCCGCTCGAACGTCTGGCGATCGGCCAGCAGCGGTTTGCCGTGCTTGAGCACGTATTCGGTGGCGCCGTTGCCGATCGGACGCGGCTTGCGCGTATCGATTTCGTCCACCGAGTAGGGAAAGGTGATGTTCTGGCTGCTTTCGTCGAGCAGGGCGATGTAGAAATTGCGCGCGTAGATCAGGCCGCCCACGACGCGATGCACCGCCGCGTAGAAGTTTTGCTGGCTTTCCGGCGCGCTGGCCAGTTCCGCGATGCGAAACAACGCCGATTGCAGGCGCTCGCCACGCTGGCGCTGCAGCACTTGCTGGCGCAGTACGCGATTGGTGGCGCGTAGCGCGGCGGTACGGTCGGCGACGCGACGCTCCAGTTCGGCGTGCGCCTCGCGCCGCTCCAGCGCCGTTTGCATGTGTTGCGCGACGTAGTTGAGCAGTTCGCGATCGTGTCGCGTGTAATGCGTATCGTTGCGATAGCTTTGCACGGCGATGCCGCCGACCACCTGGTTGCCGCGCATCAGCGGCACGCCCAGCCAATGTTCGCAGGCCGGACCCACCAGGGCGAAATGCCCTTCCAGCTGGCGCGAAAGCTCTTCCACCGAACCCATCAGCGGCTGGCCGCTCTGCAGCAGGTTCCAGGTCAGGCTGTGGCGCATGTCCTGCAACGGGTAGCTTTCGTCCGGCGATGGCGGCTTTTGATCGGCGGTGTCGACGTAGTACGGAAAGCGCACGCTGTCGGTGGCCGAGTCGTAGAGGAAAATGTAGAAGTTTTCCGCGTACATCAGCATGCCCACGATGCCGTGCAGGGACTGCATCATCTCGGTCATGTTGTGGGCGGTGCCGGCCAGCTCGGCGATGGCGTACAGGGCGCGTTGCAGGCGCTCGGCCATGGCCAGGCGGGAAATGGCTTCGTAGAGGCGGCCGGTCTCGCTCAGCTGGCGCAGGCGGGTGCCGGCCAGCCGGCCCAGCCAGGTGAGTTCGGCGACCACCGTTTCGGTGAGTTCGGCCGGGTCGGTGACCAGCGCCAGCGCCTGCAGGCTCTGCGGATCCTTGGCCAGGCTCAGCCGGCCGGGTACGGCCAGCTGGTCGTCCACCTCCGGCGGCAGCCAGTGCAGCTCCCCGCGCACCCCCAGGTGGACCAGGGCCGCTTCGCAGGTTTCAAGCACGCTGCCGGCATCCACGGCCCGGAATAACCGTTCCATGGTCTCGCGCAGGGCGGCCGGTACCGACCGGCTGGGCTCTGGGAGGAATTTGCGGCCGTCAGGCGCTGAACTCATCGTGATCGGGCAGGTCCGTTCGCTAAACGTTAGGTGACTATATCGCGTGACGATCCCGTCATGTCGCCCTTACAAACTGTTAGCAAAAGGGCGGCGGGACAGGTTCCAAGGGCAAGCATCCTCCATGCCAGCAAGTGCTTGTTCGGGGCGGCTTTTTTGGAGACTGTGCCACAGAAGCGAGGATGTAAGCGGGGTGTTAGTAAAAAGTAAAATGAGGTACACTGGTCTCGGGAGTCCGTCCCTCCTTTGAGGGTCGGGTGTGGTCTGTCACGTCGCCGTCGAATTTTCATGCGCCGCTTGTTGCTGACATTGCCGCTGATGTTCGTGCCGCTGCTTGCGGCAGGGCAGACCGTGGGCGGCGATCAGGTCAGCAACCCGGCGTGGCTGCAGCAGACGCCATTGCAGCAACAGCACCCCATGCAAGGCTCGTTGCTGCCGCAGTCGCAAACTTCTTCGACGGCCGGAGCGCAGGACGGGAATGCCGCATCGTTCCTGTCGGTCAATCCGCTTGCCGGCGGCACGGTCAACGCGGGCAGCGTGCAATACGGCATCACGCCGAATGTATCGGCGCAGGCCGGTGTGACGCAGCGCTCGTGGGCGACCCAGCCGCGCATCATCGGCAGCGAAGTGGGCGCCACTTATTACGCCGGCCGCTACAGCCTTGGCCTGAGCGTCGCGCAAGACCAGGTGCCCACCGCCACGCCACTGCCGCGCGTGTTGCCGGGTGCGGTGACGGGCGTCAACGGTCTTTCGGATTTCGACAGCAGCACGCAGGTCAACGCGCGTGGCCGCCTGGCCCTGTCCGGTGACAGCGGCGTGCTGGTGGGTGCCAGCGTGGGACGCATCCGGCTACTGCCGGGCAACCTGATGGGCCTCAATGCGCTGGATCAAAAAGCGCTGAGCTTCGGCGTCGAACATGGCCCGATCACCGGCAGCATCATCGGCCGCACCATGCAGCCGGAGCCGGGCATACCCAATAGCAATTATGTCGATCGCCGCTGGAACAGCATCGACCTGGGCGTGACGTGGCATTTGCCGTGGCAGGGGTCGTTGAGCTTCGGCGCGCAGAACCTGTGGTCGTCCGGCAACGCCAACAACACGCCGGTGGGGCCGCCGGAACCGGATCAGTCGCGCACGCCTTACGTGCAATATCACCAGGATCTTTGAGATCGCGCCGCATACAAAAAAGCCCTCGCCGAGCGAGGGTTTTTTCTTTACCCGATCAAGCGCCGCGAAGCTCAGTCCTGCTTGCGAATGCGCAGGTCGCCGCTGAAGGTTTCGATGCTGATTTTGCCGTCGCCGGATCCGGTCACCGTGTCGAGCGTGGTGCCGGGGCCGTGCTCGGGTTGGTGGGGCGTGCCGAAGTCGGTGCGCAGGTCGCCGCTGAAGGTGCTGGCGTGTAAGTTGCTCGACAGCGAGGCGGGGAATTGCAACTGCAGATCGCCGCTCATGCTGTCGATGCTGACGTTGCCGCCGGCCGCCAGGGAGCCGGCGAGCTGCACGTCGCCCGACACGGTGCTGAGGTTGAGTTGCTGCCACGGACCGCCGCCCGCCTGGATGTGGCCCGACACCGTCTGCAGATCCACCATATGGCCCAGCGACGGGGCCAGGATGTCGCCGCTCACCGTTTGCAGCTTGGCCTCCTTGGCCAGGCCGGAGAAGGCGACGTTGCCGCTGACGGTGATGATGCTGAGTGCGGGAGTCTGGGCATTGATGCGTACGCGGCCGCTCACCGAATTGACGTTGATGTCGCCGCCGTTGGTGCCGTCCATGCTGATCGGCGCACTCACCACGTTGATCTTCAGCGACGCCGCGCGCGGCACGCTGATATTGAGCGTGCTGTCGGACATGGATTTGTCGCCGCCCCAGTCGAACCAGCTGCCCTTGCCTTGCGCCTGCACCCGGATCTGCAGGTTGTCGGCATCGCCCTCGATGGCCAGCGGCTGCGCACCGTTGCCAAGTTGGCCGCCGACGTGCACTTCATTGCGGTCCCAGGCGGTGATGTTCACCTCGCCTTTGACGTTGTTGATCTCGATGTGCGCCGTCGGCGAGGCAGCATGGGTGAGATCAAGCGGGGTTTGGGCCAAAGCCTGTCCTCCCCAGGACAGGCAGAGCAACAGCGGCAGGTAGCGGGCGTTTTTCATAGTTATAGGTGTCCTGACGGCCTCAGCCGGCTTGTTTCTCTAGCTCGCGCAGACGAGCCTGTTGAGCATCGGTCCGCTGCAGCAAACGCTGCAGGGCCGGTGAATCGGGAGCTTGCTCGATAGCCTGTTGCAGTTCCATGCGCGCGGCACCCAGTTCGATCGCCGCACTGGCGAGGCGCGGGTCGCTGGGTTTCCAGTTCTGCACCTGGGCCGTCAGCGGCGCGCCTGGCGCCATCTGCGGCAAGGTCCGCATGTGCCACGCCACGCCGCCGGCCAGCACGGCTACCGCGGCCAATCCCGCGGCCATCGCCCAGAGGCGGGGACGGCGTGCGGGCCTGACCGGCGTCGGCGCGGCGATGTCGGCCGGTGCGTCGTTTTCGTCCAGCGCAGCATCGATGCGTGCCCAAAGATCGTTGCGTGGGGCAACGGGCTGATTGAGTTCGCGCATCTGGCGTAGCCATTCGAATTCGTTCATCACACTTCTCCAAGAGCCTTGCGCAACAAGCCGCGTGCACGGTGCAACTGCGCCTTGGATGACCCTACCGCCATCTCCAGTTCGCTGGCGATTTCCTCGTGGCGCCAGCCTTCCACGTCGTGCAGCACCAGTACCGCGCGCGCCCGTGGCGGGAGCTTGCCGATCGCGCGTTCCAACTCGTCGCGCTCGGCGGCGCAGAACGGCGTTTGGCCATGCTCGGGAACGCTGTCCTCATCGACATAGCCGACCGGGTCGGCGTTGCGCGCGCGGATGTCCATCAATGCCACGTTCACCGCCAGCCGGTACAGCCATGTGCCGAAGGAACTTTGCTCGCGGAAGCTGTCCAGCTTCTGCCACGCGCGGACGAAGGCGTCCTGGGTAAGGTCTTCGGCCCGCGCATGATCGTAGCCGGACAGCCGCAGCATGGCGCCATGGATGCGGCTTGCATGCAGGCGGTACAGGCGTTGAAAGGCCTGACGGTCGCCTGCCGCGGCCGCGCGCACGTCATCGGTATCGTTGTGTCCCGCAGCGAGTGCAGGTGGCATGGCGCTTCCGTTGGCGATGCTGGCAGCAATCATCTTGCCAGTTTGGATGCGGCTCAAGGCGTTTAGGTTTAGAGGTTTACTCCTTCTCCCCCGCGGGGGGAGAAGGCCGGGATGAGGGGGCAATCTTGGGAGGGCGCGGACTCGAAGCCGGCCCTTTTGAGGCTCCCCCGCAAGATGGCCCCTGGTCTCCCTCCTTTCCCTCGGAGGGAGGCCAGGGAGGGCATCAGGCGTTGGCGGCCTTCAACGGCGTATCCAGCGCCTGGGCGATGCGCTGCTGCTCTTGCAGCAGGCGTGCGGGCACGCGCGGATGGAAGCCGTCGAGGTATTGGCCGATGGCAAGCAGCTCGGCCTGCCAGCCGGGTATGTCGAGGTAAAGCAGTTCGGCCAGCGTTTCGCGCGGCAGTTCCAGTCCGTCGAGCTTGAGTTCGCCGTTGGCCGGCAGGATGCCGATGGGCGTATCCACGCCACGGGCCTTGCCCTCGACGCGGGCGATCATCCATTCCAGCACGCGCAGGTTTTCGCCGAAGCCCGGCCAGACGAACTTGCCGTCCTTGCCTTTGCGGAACCAGTTGACGTGGAAGATCTTCGGCAGCTTGGCGCCGGCGCGGTCGAACGAGAGCCAGTGTTTGAAGTAGTCGCCGTAGTGGTAGCCGCAGAACGGCTTCATCGCCATCGAATCGCGCCGCAGGACGCCTACCGCGCCGGTGGCGGCGGCAGTGGTTTCCGAGCCCATCGCCGCGCCCATCAGCACGCCGTGGGTCCAGTCGCGTGCTTCCATCACCAGCGGTACCAGCGAAGGGCGACGGCCGCCGAACACGATCGCGCTGATCGGCACGCCCTGGGCATCCTCGGCCTTGGGCGACCACGTCGGGCATTGCCTGGCGCTGACCGTGAAGCGCGAATTGGGATGGGCGGCCGGACCGTTGGCCGGGTCGAAGGGGCGTCCAAGCCAGTCGGTGACCGGCGTGCCGGGAAGGCCCTCCCACCAGGGCTGGTTGTCGGCGGTCAGTGCGACGTTGGTGAAGATGGTGTCGCGAGCAATCGTGTTCAGCGCGTTCGGGTTGCTGGCGGTGCTGGTACCCGGCGCGACGCCGAAGAAACCGGCTTCCGGGTTGATCGCGTAGAGACGTCCGTCCGCGCCGGGGCGCATCCAGCAGATGTCGTCGCCGACCGTCCACACCTTCCAGCCATCCCTGCGATAGCCTTCGGGCGGAATCAGCATGGCGAGGTTGGTCTTGCCGCAGGCCGAGGGGAAGGCCGCGGCGATGTAATGCGTGTGACCTTGCGGGTTTTCGATGCCTACGATCAGCATGTGCTCGGCCAGCCAGCCTTCGCTTTGCGCCTGGAAGCTGGCGATGCGCAGCGCATGGCATTTCTTGCCGAGCAAGGCGTTGCCGCCGTAGCCCGAGCCATATGACTTGATGGTCAATTCTTCCGGGAAGTGCATGATGAAGCGGCGCTCCGGATCGAGTTCGCCGGTGGAGTGCAGGCCTTTTACGAAACGGCCTTCGCGCTCGATGCGTTGCAGTGCGGCCGCTCCCATGCGCGTCATCGTGCGCATGTTGATCACCACATAGGGACTGTCGGTGATCTCCACGCCGCAGCGCGACAGCGGCGAATCGATCGGCCCCATGCAGTAGGGAATCACGTACAGGGTCCGGCCTTCCATGCAGCCGTCGAACAGCGCATCCATTTTCGCGTGCGCATCGGCCGGGGCCATCCAGTGGTTGTTGGGGCCGGCGTCGACCTCGTCTTGCGTGCAGACGAAGGTCAGGTGCTCCACGCGCGCCACGTCGGACGGGCTGGAGCGGTGCAGATAGCAGCCCGGATGGGTTGCCTGGTTCAGTTCGATCAGGTCTCCGCTGTGCAGCATCTGCTGCACCAGCGCCCGATATTCGGTATCGGAACCGTCACACCAGTGGATGGCCGCGGGGCGGGTCATAGCCGCCACGTCTTGCACCCATCGTTCGAGCGAATCGAGCTTGCCCGTCATGTTTTCCTCGCCTTGGTCTACCCATAAAAAACAGGTGCGACGCTAAGTTACGTAAACTGGCATTGCAAGGTCGCATGCAGCATCGCGCCTGTGGCCAGGTGTCGCGGCAAGGCGGCCGGGCGCCATCGGCCCGGCCTCGATGAAGGGAGGGGCGCCGGTCAGGCGGGGATCAGCGTCGCGATCATGTGTTCGACGTAGGAGTCGAACTCTTCATGACTCAAGCGAGGTAGACCGAGCGTGAAATTCAGTTGAAGGAAGCCGACATACGCCGCATAGGTGAGCCGGGCGCGGTTGAGCGCCTGGGCCGGATCAAGGCCCGCCTCGGTAAAGGCGGTGTGCAGAAATTCGGTGCGGCGCTTGGAAACACGGGCCATCACCGGCACCACCAGCGGGTGGTCCAGGGCCTTCAGCAGCGCCGCGTAGACGCGGTGCGGCTGCAATTCATGAGCAACCCGGCGGAACAGTTCCGGCAGGCGTTCGCGCGGATCGGGAATGGCCTCGATCTGGCTGATGATTTCGCGTTCGCCATACTGCTCCCAGCGCTCCAGTGCAGCCTGCAGCAGCGCTTCGCGGGTGCGGAAGTGCCAGTAGAAGCTGCCTTTGGTCACGCCAAGTTGACGTGCAAGGGCTTCGACGGCCAGCGCGCCGACGCCTTGTTCGGCGATCAGGTTAAGGGCGGCGTCTTCCCAATCTTCGGCGGAAAGGCGCGAACGTTCAGGTTTTTGGCGGACATTCATACCCGTATGGTAGCTGATATGCGACTGGCGCTGGGTTGGCGCCGATTCCGGGGCTTGGTTGACGGCGCCTGCGCGGACGATCCATACTCACGCGTATGGAATCACTTCATCCCCACCGGATTTCCTTCACGGCTGGCGACGGTTTGCCGCTGGCCGTCGATCTGCGCCACCGGCAAGGGCAGCCGACGCTGCTGTTCGCGCACGGATTCGGCCAGACGCGCGGTGCCTGGAACGCGGCTGCCGCAACGATGGCCGCGCGCGGCTGCCGCTGCGTAAGTTTCGACAGCCGCGGGCATGGCGAAAGCGGCCGGGTAGCGGGCGGCCACTATCACATGCAGCAATTCGTCGAGGACCTGGTGGCGCTGGCTCACGCGCAACCGGAACCGCCGATCCTGGTGGGGGCGTCGATGGGCGGCCTGCTGGGCCTGGTGCTGGCCGGCGAGCTGCGGCCTTCGCCGTTCCGCGCGCTGGTGCTGGTGGACATTACCCCGCGCTGGGAAACCTCCGGCGTGGAACGCATCCTTGCCTTCATGCAGGCGCATCCGGACGGTTTTGCCAGCTACGCTGAAGCGGCCGAGCAGATCGCCGCTTATCTGCCGCAACGCAAAGAGAAGAAAAGCGAGCAGCAATTGCGCCCGCTGCTGCGCGAAGGCGCGGATGGACGCCTGCGCTGGCACTGGGACCCGGCCTTGCTCGCCGGCGACCTGATCGGCGAAAGCGAACGCTACCAGCCGCGCCTGCTCGCCGCCGCGGCGAAGGTAGAGGTGCCGGTGCTGCTGCTGTCGGGCGAACGCAGCGATGTCGTGTCGCATCGCACGGTCGAAGAATTCCTCGCCCTGGTGCCGCATGCGCGTCACGTGCAAGTACCGGGCGCCACCCATATGCTGGCCGGGGATGCCAACGATGCATTCACGGCGCAGATAGCAGGCTTCATCGCGAGCCTGAAACCGGCCGATGCCGCGCGCGACGCGGTGGCCAAGCAACCTGCAACGAGGTGTTGAGATGTCCGTACTCCTGACCGTGCTGGCAGCGCTCATCGCGACCGGCGCCTGCGCTTACCATCGCAGCAGCCTGCGTACCTGGGCGATCGCCACGCTCGCCGCCACGCTCGTCGTGGGCCTCCTGGCGAAAGCGCCGGTGACGACGGCGGTGCTGCTGATCATCGAACTGCTGATCGCCGTGCCGCTGCTGCTGGTCGATTTCCGCCGCAAGCAGATCAGCGCGCCGCTGCTCAAAGTGTTCGCGAAGGTGACGCCCAAGCTATCGGACACCGAGCAGACCGCGCTGGAAGCGGGCACCGTCGGTTTCGAAGGCGAACTGTTCTCCGGCAAGCCGGATTGGCATGAGCTGCTCAAGCAGCCCAAGCCGGCATTGAGCGTGGAGGAACAAGCCTTCCTCGACGGCCCGGTGGAGCAGTTGTGCGGCATGATCGACGACTGGCAGATCACCCACGAGCTGGCCGACCTGCCGCCGGACGTGTGGGACTTCATCAAGAAGAACCGATTCTTCGGCATGATCATTCCCAAGCAGTACGGCGGTCTGGGTTTCTCGGCACTGGCGCATTCGGCGGTGCTGCAGAAACTGGCCACCATGTCCGCGACGGTGGCGTCCACCGTGGCGGTGCCCAACTCGCTCGGTCCGGCCGAATTGCTGCTGCACTACGGCAGCGACGAGCAAAAGAATTTCTACCTGCCGCGCCTGGCCGTCGGCGAGGAAATTCCGTGTTTCGCGCTTACCGGCCCGTATGCCGGTTCCGACGCCACCTCCATTCCCGACTACGGCACGGTGTGCAAGCAGATGGTCGATGGCGTGGAAACCATCGGCATGAAGCTCAACTTTGACAAGCGCTACATCACGCTGGCGCCGGTCGCCACGGTCGTGGGCCTGGCCTTCCGCCTGTACGATCCCGAGCACCTGCTGGGCGACAAGGAAGACCTCGGCATCACGCTGGCGCTGCTGCCGCGCGAGACGCCAGGGCTGGAAATCGGCCGCCGCCATTTTCCGCTCAACATCCCGTTCCAGAATGGTCCGGTGCGCGGCAAGGACATCTTCGCGCCGCTGTCCACGCTGATCGGCGGCCCGCACATGGCCGGCCACGGCTGGCGCATGCTGGTGGAATGCCTGTCGGTGGGGCGCGCGATTTCGTTGCCGTCCAACGCCACCGGTGGCGTGCGCATGGCCGTGGCCGCTACCGGCGCCTACGCGCGCATGCGCAAGCAGTTCGGCCTGGCGGTGGCGCGCTTCGAAGGCGTGGAAGAAGCGCTGGCGCGCATCGGCGGCCTCACCTATGCCACGGCGGCGTTGTCGCGCGCTACCGCCGCCGCGGTCGATCGCGGCGAGAAACCGGCCGTGCCTTCGGCCATTGCCAAGTACCACGCCACCGAATGGGGTCGCGCCATCGCGGGCGATTCAATGGACGTGCACGGCGGCAAGGCGGTGCAGCTGGGCCCGAAGAACTATGCCGGCCGCGCCTGGCAGGGTGTGCCCATCGCCATTACGGTGGAAGGCGCGAACATTATGACGCGCAGCCTGATGATCTTCGGCCAGGGTGCGATCCGCTGCCATCCCTACGTGTTGAAGGAAATGCAGGCACTGTCGATCGCCGATTACGGCGAGCGCCTGAAAACCTTCGACCGCGCGCTGTTCGGTCACATCGGCTTTGGCCTGTCCAACGCCGTGCGCAGCTTCGTGCTGGGCCTGACCTTTGCGGGCATCGGCGATGCGGCGGGCGATGCGTACACGCGCCGCTACTACCGCAAGATCAATCGCTACTCCGCCGCGCTGGCGCTGTGCGCCGATACCTTCATGGGCGTGCTGGGCGGCAAGCTGAAGTTCAAGGAAAAGCTGTCCGCGCGACTGGGCGACGTGCTGAGCTATCTGTACATCGCCAGCGCCATGCTCAAGCGTTACGAAGACAGCGGCCGTCCGGAAGCGGATCGTCCGCTGCTGGCCTGGGCTTTCCACGAATGCATGTGGCGCACGCAGATGGCGCTGGATGGCGCGATTCGTAATTTCCCGGTGCGCCCGGTGGCGTGGCTGTTGCACGTGTTGGTGTTTCCGTTCGGTCGCCGCGAGGTGCCGCCGTCGGATCGCCTGGGCCGTCGCGTGGCCGCCATCATCACCGCGCCGGGCGAAGCGCGCGATCGCCTGCTGGAATGGGCGTATCTGACGCCGACGGCCAATAACACGGTGGGCCGCATGAACCAGTTGCTGCCGGACGTGATCGCCGCCGAGCCGGTCGAGCGCAAGTTCGGCAAGGCACTGAAGGCGGGCCAGTTCACCTCGCACGACTACCTCGGCCAGTTGGACGAGGCGGTGAAGGCGGGCGTGATCGATGCCAGCGAAGCGACCCTGCTCAAGCGCGTGCGCGAAGGCGTGTTCGAATTCATTTCGGTGGATGATTTCGATCCGGCCCAATTGCGCTCCGCGCTCAACCGCCAGGACGAGGCCAAGTCCGCCGACACCACGCAACGCGCGGCGTGACGGTCAATACGAAGACGGCGGCCGAGGCCGCCGTCTTGCTTTGGGGAAATGCATGAGTGCGTCGTTGCTGTCTTTGTATCGCCGCATGGCACGCTGGCCGGCAGGGCATTGGTTGTTCTCGCGCGCTGTGTGTTTTCGCGCACCCTACTTTTCCACCATTTCGCCGCGTTTCCTTGCGCTGGAGCCGGGCCGCTGCGAAGTGCGCATGCGCGACCGCCGACGCGTGCACAATCACCTGGGTACGGTGCACGCGATTGCGTTATGCAACCTGGCTGAACTCAGTGCCGGCGTGATGGCCCAGGCGAGCATGCCGCCGGGCATGCGCTGGATTCCCAAGGCTATGAGCGTGGAGTATCTGGGCAAGGCGATCGGCAGCATGCATGCCATTGCCGTGCCTGAAGTTGAGCTCGCCACGCAGGAAGCGAGCCAGGAGTGGCCGGTGGGCGTACAGATTGCCGACGCGCAAGGTGCCGTGGTTTTTCGCGCGCGCATTGTGATGTGGGTGTCGCGGCGAAAAGATGGCGCCGTCCGCGCGGCCTGAGTCGGCGCAACCGTCTACGCCTGTGCGCCCCATGCGCCGCCGGTCAGCCGGTCCTGAGCCGTGCGGCAGGCAGCCGGGCAGCTCGCCCGGTGTCCTTCGTCACGCAGAAAAATGGGCGGCGCCGGCACGTGGACGGCGTTACTGGGCGGCCAGTACGCAACCGTTCTTGCCGTTGTCCTTGGCCTGGTAGAGCGCGTGGTCGGCGGCCTGGATCAGGGCCTCGTCGGAGTGGATATGATCGTTCCACAAAGCGATGCCGATGCTCGCGCTTACGTGCGCGGTGAAATCGCCGCGCGGACCGTTCAACGGATAAGGCCGGGCCAGCAGGTCGCAGATCTGCTGGCAGCGTTCCATCAGCGGCGGCAGGTCGCCGACGTCTTCGAAGATCAGGGCGAATTCATCGCCGCCCAGCCTCGCCACCGTATCGTTGCTGCGCACCTGATGGTTCAGGCGAGCGGAGATGGCTTGCAGCAGCGCATCGCCGGCTGGATGGCCATAGGTATCGTTGATGGCCTTGAAGCCGTCGATGTCGATCAAGGCCAGCGCGAAGCGGCTTTCGTCCCGATCGCCCCGTTGCATGGCCGCGCGCAGGCGATCATGGAACAGCACGCGATTGGGCAGGCCCGTGAGCATGTCGTGCGTGGCCTGGTGGCGCACCGTGGCTTCCACGCGCTGGCGCTCGCCGATTTCCACCTGCAGCTGGGCGTTGCGCGCGGACAGCTCTTCCAGGGTTTGCTGCAGTTGCATTCGTGCCGCGTGCAACTCAAGGAAAACGCGCACCTTCGATTGCAGGATCGCGTCGTTGATCGGCTTGGCGATGTAATCCACCGCGCCGGAGCGATAGCCTTTCATGCGATTGAGGTCGTCCGCGTAGGCGGCGGTGACGAAAATCACCGGCGTGTCGCGCAACTGTTCGGCTTCGCCCAGCAAGGCGGCGACTTCAAAGCCGTCCATGTCGGGCATGTTCACATCGAGCAGGATCAGGGCGAACTGTTGATCCAGGCACAGCGACAAGGCTTCGTTGCCGCTAGTAGCCTCCACCAGCTCGGCGCCGCAATCGGCCAGCAGGCGGCGCATGGCGATCAGGTTGGCGCGCGTATCGTCGACGATAAGAATCTTGGGCAGCGACATAGTCATACCAGGCACAAGCGATTGAGCAAGGGGGCGATATCGTTCAAATTGACGCAATAATCCGCGCCGGCTATCTCCAGCGCGGCGCGCGGCATGACCGGTGCTTGCGCATCCTCCGGCGTCTGCACGATGGCCGTACCGCCCAGCTCGCGAATGCGGCGCAAGCCGTTGGAGCCATCCGCATTGCCGCCGGTGAGCACGACCCCGATCAGCGCGCTGCGCCAGACTTCCGCGGCGGTGGTGAACATCACGTCAATGGAGGGCCTAGCGTGGTTGACGCGCGGGTCCACCGACAGCGCAAAATGCAGATCCGCTTCCACCAGCAGGTGGTAGCCGCTGGGCGCCAGATGAACGACGCCGGCGCGCACCGGGTGACGTTCCTTCGCCTCGATGACCGGTAGCGGCGAGGCGCGGCCCAGCACTTCGCACAGCAGGTCCACCGTATCGGAACTGCTGTGGCAACACACCAGGATAGCCTGGCGCAGCGCGCCATCCAGGCCGCCGAGCACGGTCTTCAGCGCGTCCACGCCGCCAGCGGAACACCCCACGGCGATGGCGCCCGGTGCGTTCATGCGGCCTTGTGCTCCGTGCGGCCGGCGAGGCGGTAGATGCGCATTTTTTCCTCGAACGCGGTGAAATCGCGAGCCGCGCTGGCGTAGTCCAGGCTTTCGCGCAGGCCCAGGCACAGGTAGCCGCCGCGTACGAGGCTCTCGCGGAAAAGCGTCAAGACGCGGTCCTGCAGGGTGTTGGAAAAGTAGATCAGCACGTTGCGGCAGAAGATTAGATGCGCTTCGCAAAATACGCCGTCCGATACCAGGTTGTGTCGCGCGAAGGTGACGTTGCGGCGCAGGCGCTGGTCGATCTTCAACAGGCTGTAGCGCGCGCTGTAGTAGTCGGCCAGCGAGCGCGTGCCGCCGGCCGCCTGGTAGTTGCGCGACCATTGCTGCGCGTCGCGCACAGGATAGATGCCTTCTTCGGCCTGCTGCAGTGCGTGTTCGCTGAGGTCGGTCGCAAAAATCTGCGATCGTTCGTACAGGCCCGCCTCTTCCAGCAGGATCGCCAGCGAATAGACCTCCTGCCCGTGTGCGCAACCGGCCTGCCAGATGTTGATCTGCGGATACGACGCCAGCAGTGGCAGCACTTGTTCGCGCAAAGCGAGAAACATGGCCGGGTCGCGGAACATGTCCGAGACCGGCACGGTAAGCCCATCCAGTATCTGGGGCAACAACTCCGCCTCGTGCATGGTGCGTTCGATCAGGCCGCTGATGCTGCGGCAGCGCAGCTGCTGCGCCAGCTGCTGCACGCGGCGCTTGAACGAGGCAGGCGCGTATTGGCTGAAGTCGTAGCCGTGGCGACGCTGCAGCGCCTGCACGAACAGATCCACTTCCATGTTTTCCAGTTCAGGCCTGTCCATCGTCATCCCGGTATCAGCGACGCAGCCACACGTGCATCATCGAGGCGAGCTTGTCCAGGTCGATCGGCTTGGACAGGTAATCGTTGGCACCGGCCTCCAGGCATTGCTCGCGGTCGCCGCGCATGGCTTTGGCGGTGAGCGCGATGATCGGCAAGCGGTTCAACGCAGGCTGGGCGCGGATGGCGCGGGTCGCTTCGTAGCCATCCATGCCCGGCATCATGATGTCCATCAGCACCAGTTCGATCTGGTTGTTTTCGGCCAATACGTGCAGGGCTTTCTCGCCGTCCTGGGCCATGCTGACCTGCAACCCCCAGCCGCGCAGTACCTTGGACAGCGCAAACAGGTTGCGCATGTCATCGTCCACCAGCAGCACGTGGTGGCCGGCCAGGCCGTCCTGGCTGGCGGGAGAAGCGCTGGTTTCCGTCGCGCCCTCCGCGCGGCGGATGCTGTGCAGGAACAGGCTCACTTCGTCCAGCAGGCGCTCGGGCGAACGCACGCCTTTGATCACGATGCTGTCGGTGTACTGGCGGATGCGCAGGTTTTCCTCGCGGCTCAGCTCGCGTCCGGAATACACCACTACCGGCGGAATGCTGCCGCTCTCGGCCAGCCGCTCAAGCAACTCCGTGCCCGACATGCCGGGCAGGCCAAGATCGAGCACGATGCAGTCGTAGCCGGTGTGCGTGATTTTCTGCAGCGCTTCCTCGCCGGAGCCGGCCTCGTCGATCGATACGTCATCCTGGTTGAGGAGCATGCGCACTGCGCTGCGCGCGTTGGCATCGTCGTCGACGACCAGCAGGTGGCGCGTGCGTCCGGTGGCGAAATGCAGCAGGCGCTCGAAGGCCTCGTTGATGGCTTCGCGCGTGACCGGCTTGGTGAGAAAGCCTACCGCGCCCAATTCGCGTCCGCGTCCGGCCTCGTCGGTGGCCGAGAGGAAATGCACGGGGATATGGCGTGTGACCGGATCGGCCTTCAAGCGCTCGATCACCGTCCAGCCATCCATGCCGGGCAGCATCACGTCCAGCAGCACGCCGATCGGATGATAGCGTCGCGCCAGTTCCAGCCCGCTTTCGCCGTTCACCGCGTGCAGCATGCGATGGCCTTTCTGGCGCACGATATCGGCAAGGATGCGCGCGAAGGCGGGATCGTCTTCGACGATCAGTATGACGCTGTCGCCGGGGGCGATGCGCTCGCGATCGTCGTTGACGCCTTCGGCGGGCAGCAGGGCGCGCGTTACCGGTTTGGGTACGGGCGGATGCGCGGTGGCCGGCGTGCCGGTGTGTTCCTGCGCGGCGCTGCGTTCGGGTACCAGGAGGACGAATTCGCTGCCCTGGCCGATCTCGCTGCGCAGCACGATGTCGCCGCCCAGCAGCGCGGCCATGCGCCGGGAGATGCTAAGACCCAGCCCGGTACCGCCAAACTGGCGGCTGGTGCTGCTGTCGGCTTGTTCGAAGGCGTTGAAGATGCGCTCAAGCTTGTCGGCGGAAATACCGATGCCGCTATCCTTCACGCTGATCGCCAACAGTGTCTGCCCTTGCAGTGCGTCGGGTACCGGCAGGTCGCCCGCGGGTCGGCCGATGATCACCCGCACGCTGCCCTTGGGAGTGAATTTGAAGGCATTGGCGAGCAGATTGTTGGCGATCTGCTCCAGCCGGTTCGGATCGGTGTGGATCTGTTCGGGCAAGCCGTCTTCCAGCACAACCTCGTAATGGAGCTTTTTCTCGCGCGCGACGTGGTCGAAGTTGCGCCGCAAACTGCGCACGACGTTCTGCAGCGGGTAGTCGATCAGCGACAGCTCCATCTTGCCCGCTTCGATCTTGGACAGATCCAGGATGTCGTTGATCAGGCGCAGCAGGCTCGATCCCGCGTCGTGAATGATGCGCGCCGATTCGACCTGTTCGGCATCGAGGTTGCCTTCGCGGTTGTCGGCCAGGCTGCGCGAAAGGATCAGCAAACTGTTCAGCGGCGTGCGCAGCTCGTGCGACATGTTGGCGAGGAATTCGCTCTTGTACTGGCTGGCGCGGGCAAGTTCCTCGGCTTTTTGCTGCGTCTCCTTCTGCAGCGCTTCCAGTTGCTGCTTCTGCACGCGCAAGGTGTCGGTCTTCATGCGCAATTCCTCGTTGGAGGATTGCAATTCATCGGCCTGCACGCGCAACTCTTCCTCGGAGGCGAGCAGGCGCTGGGACTGTTCCTCCAGTTCGATGGTCTTGGTTTGCAGCGTGTCGTTGGCCGAGCGAAGGGCTTGCTGCTGCTGGCGCATGGTGACGCTTGAGAGGCGAAGTTCGTCGGCCTGTTCGCGCGTCTGTTCGAGCAGATCCTGAGTGTTGACGGCGCGGTTGAGGTTTTCCAGGGTCAGCGCCGCCATCGGCAGCAGTTCGTCCAGCAGTTGCCGTTGCAGCAGGTCGGGCTGGGTGAAGCCGGCGAACTCCAGGATGCCGACCAGCTGGTCGCGCAGCAGCAAGGGAAGGATGGTGATGTGGCGCGGCATGGCCTGGCCGCTGCCGGAGTCGATGCGCAGGTAGTTGTCCGGCACATCGTCCAGGCTGATGGGCCGGTGCGATAGCGCGCATTGGCCGACAAGGCCTTCGCCCGGCACATAGGCATCGGCGCCGCCCTGCATGCGCAGACCGTAGCTGCCGAGCAGATCCAGCCGTTGCCGCGCGTTGTCGTAGCCGTAGAAGAGTGCGACGCCCGCGTGCAGCAATGGGGCCAGCCGCATGATGAAGCATTCGGCGAAATCGCGATGGCTGGTGGCTTCCTGCAGCGCGCCGGAGATGTTCGCGGCGTGGCTTTTGAGCTGCGCCTGTTGCTCGGATTCGATCACCATCTGCTTGAACACTTCCAGCGCGCGGGAGATTTCGCCGATTTCGTCGCCGCGCAGGGTGCCGCGTATTTCGATGTCGTGATCGTGCGCGGCAAGCCGCGTCATCAGATCGGTGAGCCGGCGGATCGGGCGCGTGACCATGCGCGAGGTGAGCGAGATCACCATCAGGCCCAGCAGCAGGCCGACGATCGCGCTGGCAACGTTCACGTACAGTGTTTCGGCCAGCAGGTGTTCGGCGTCGCGGGTGCGTTCGGCCAGCAATTGGCGTTCGGTGTCCGCCATCTGGTCGAGCGCGGCCGTGTAATCTTCCACGCGCACGGTGCGGCGGGCGAGATAATCGGCCTGGATGCGCGCGAGGTCTTTGGCCGCGGCATCCGCATCGGGGTTTTTCAGTGCCGCTTGCGTGGCCGACACCATCTTTTGCAGTTCGTGGCTCCACTGCAATGTCAGTGCTTCGATATGATCGATGCGCAGCTGCTGCAGCGAGTTGTCGCCGGTGAACTGGCGAAGTTCCGCCAACTGCGCGCGGAAGGTTCGGTCGCCGTCGTTCATGGCGGTCAGCTGGGTAGGGTTGTGCGAAATCAAATAGCCGCGCAAGGCCACCTGGCTGGCGAGGGCGGAGCGCTGCAGCATCTGGATCTGCAGCAACACTTGATAGGTGTGATCGGCCCAGCGGCGTGTCTGGGTTTGCCGGTTCTGCGAGACGACATTGGCCAGGCTATTGAGCAGAAACAGGCCCAGCAGCAGCCCGATCGCCAGCATGATCTTGTAGCGGATGGGCAGGTTGGCCAGCCAGGAGTATTTCTTGCGGGGAGACGACGTCACCGTGGAGCTGGCCATGCGGGATCTCGCTGATGTAGCGTGGAAGCCCCGCTGCCGGCCGGAACACCCGGGCGGCGATGGCGGTGGCCGGGAGGCCAGATTAGCGAGATGGCGGCGACGGCGGTAGCCGCCGCGGCGGTGACAGGTTTGTGAAAGCGTGCGGGGATCGCCCCCGCCGACGCCGGGTCAGACCGCCACGGATGCGGCGTGTTCGCGCGTGGCCGAGAAGCGCACCGCAGGCGAGCGCTCCTGCGCCAGCTGCAGGTTCACGCGCGAGGGGGCCAGGTAGACCAGTTCGCCGGCGGCGTCTATGCCTAAGTTCATCGCGTTCTTTTCACGGAACTCCTCCAGCTTTTTCGCATCCTCGCAATGCACCCAGCGCGCGGTTACCACGCCGACCGGTTCGAAGCTGGCGTCCACGCCGTATTCGTCTTTAAGACGGTAGGCGACCACGTCGAACTGCAGCACGCCCACCGCGCCCAGGATCAGGTCGTTGCTCATCAGGGGGCGGAAGAACTGCGTAGCGCCTTCTTCGGACAGCTGGGCCAGGCCCTTCTGCAGCGCCTTCATCTTCAGGGGGTCGCGCAGGCGCGCGCGGCGGAACAGTTCCGGCGCGAAATTGGGGATGCCCGTGAAGCTGATCGCCTCGCCTTCGGTGAAGGTGTCGCCGATGCTGATGGTGCCGTGGTTGTGCAAGCCGATCACATCGCCCGGAAAGGCGCTTTCGACGATTTCGCGGTCGCTGGCCATGAAGGTGAGCGCGTTGGCAATGCGCACTTCCTTGCTGGTGCGCGTCTGCATCATCTTCATGCCCGCGGTATAGGTACCCGAGCAAACGCGCATGAATGCGACGCGGTCGCGATGCGCCGGATCCATATTGGCCTGGATCTTGAACACGAAGCCGGTGAGTTTTTCTTCCTCCGGTTTCACTTCGCGGTTGAGCGTATGGCGCGAGCGCGGCGCGGGCGCGTGTTCCACGAAGAAATCCAGCAACAGCTGCACGCCGAAGTTGTTGACGGCGGAGCCGAAAAATACCGGTGTCAGTTTGCCGGCGAGGTACTGCTCGACGTCGAACGCATGCGAGGCTCCTTGTACCAGTTCCAGTTCCTCGCGCAATTCGTTCAGCGCCTCGGTACCGATGGCCGCCTCAAGACCCGGCGCGTGAAGACCCTTGAAGATGGTCGAATCCTGGCGCGTAAAGTTTTTGCCCGGCTCGAACACATGCACTTCGTCCAGCAACATGTGGTACACGCCCTTCAAGCGCTTGCCCATGCCGATCGGCCAGGTCAGCGGCGCGCAGGCGATGCCCAGTACCGATTCCACCTCGTCGAGCAAGTCGATCGGCGAGCGGCCTTCGCGGTCGAGCTTGTTGATGAAGGTCATGATGGGCGTGTCGCGCAGGCGACACACTTCCATCAGCTTGATGGTGCGTTCTTCCACGCCCTTGGCGCAGTCGATCACCATCAGCGCGGAGTCCACGGCGGTGAGCACGCGGTAGGTATCTTCGGAGAAGTCCGCGTGGCCGGGGGTATCGAGCAGGTTGACGATCTTGCCCTCGTAGGGAAACTGCATCACCGAGGAGGTGACCGAAATGCCGCGCTCCTTTTCCAGCGCCATCCAGTCCGAGGTGGCATGGCGCGCCGCCTTGCGGCCCTTCACGGAGCCGGCCATCTGGATCGCACCGCCGAACAGCAGCAGCTTTTCCGTCAGCGTGGTCTTGCCCGCGTCCGGATGGCTGACGATGGCGAAGGTGCGGCGGCGGTGGGTTTCTTGCAGGTGCGTGGACATAAGCGCTTGAGCGTCAGGGAAGTCGCAAACTCCCTATTTTAGCGGGATTGGGCTTCAAGCGGCGTCCTGGGGGCGCTTTGGGGGGCTTTGCTGCGCCATGTCTTCCCCGCGGCCCGGCTGCCGCAGGTGCCGCCGTGGGTCCGGTGTGGGGGATGCGGGGCAGCCGTTTCTAGGGTGGCTGGAAGGTTTCGTCGGCGCTTGGGCTCGTTGTCTGAGGCGCCGATCCGGTGCTCTTTTCGTCCGTCGGGGCCCGGGGGGGGCGCCATTACCGCGGGCCGTGAACGGGTTTCGTCATGACGCCACGCCACGCCACGTTGCGGCAGGCGCGCCGGCGCCTGATGCATCATGTTGTGCAGAGCGGCGTTACCAGGGCTCTGCATTTTTTAACTCGGCTTCCCTGCGCATGACATCACGACGCGCTTGCGCGAATGTGTGCCGGGCCGACGTGAGTTTATTCTGGACACGGGGTATTCGCATCTTTGCGTTGCACAATTCCTGCCGGCGTTGTGCGAGGTCTGTTTGGCTTTTGCTGAGTTTTTGCCTGGCCTGGAATAACCTGCTTTCTGCATCGTGATGCTGGGCTTGCGCCGAGTCCAATTGCTGCCGTGCATGGTCGTACCTGTCGTGGGTGAGGCGTTGCCGTTTTCCGGCGTTGCTCAGGCGGTTCGCTGCCGTGGCGAGCGCCTCGGTCCGTCGAGCTACCTCATCAGGGATACCGATTCGAGTGGCATCACTTAGCTTGCGTTTGGCATCCGCGACCTCGTGTTGGGCACTGACCACCTCCGCGTCGTCCAGCCGGCTACGCTCGCGAGTGGCGGCGAGCTGGTTTGAAGCACCGGTCAAATTATCCATGGCCTGGCGATGTAGCCCTTCCCAGCGGTTGACCGCTTGCAGGCTGAGGGCGACGTTCGTGTCAGCGTGATTTACATCATTTTGAGATGCCGTGACGTCCGCCTGCGATATGCGCAAATCGATCTTGAGGTCGTCGATACTGGCTTGCGCGGCATCGAGGCGATCCACGGCTTGATCAAGCTGCCTTCTGGCTTGTGCGAGGCGGGCGGCTCTCTCTTCGGGGGAGTAACCGCGGCCGCCGATCAGGCCATTGACCGGTTGCGCGTCGCCATCGCCGTGGTAGACCGCCTGCTTGGACGTCTGCTTGAGCGTCTTGGCATCGGGGTCGCGCGTAAACAGCGGTTGCGCTTGCCGGGTATTGGAGGCGTCCTTGATGTAATAGGGCGTCGAATCACCTGGTACGCGTACGGCCATCGGCTCATGGGTTGGATGATCGAAGCGAGCCAGCAACCCCGATGATCTTCCGCTAGCGGGGGAAGAAGGAAAGCCGGCGGGGCCGGGCGTTATCGATACCGAAGAGGATCGCATTTGCGCGCTTTCTTCGGGGTTCGGCCTGCCGGGGTGAGGTTCGACGGTCGGTTCAAAATGCGTCAGAACATCCGTGTCGATACGAAACATAAGCGAGCGCTCCGATAAAGCAGTGAAGTGCTTTGATTATTGGCCGCGTTCATCGGTGTCGTGACGTAAACGTGTATGAAGGGACACGACAAGAGCAGGTTGCGCGCGAGTGCGTGCGCGTCAAATCAGGGCGTCACCAGTTTTTGGTCGCGTTATTGCGCTTATTAATGTCGTTGTCTTTGGTCTTGCTTATGTTGTACGGGTTGTTCGGATCGTAAGGGTCATTCACATTGGCTGCCTGGCCCGGGTCAGGCTCGGATTTGCCTTTGCGCAGGGCCTGGGTAATGGGGAATCCATAGTCAGTGTAAAGTCCCACGAGGGGAATCTTTCTGCCCAGTCCCATGGAAATGGTGTCGATGCCGAATCCAAACTGCGCATCCTCTCGCTGTGTTTTGGTCTTGCTGAAAAGAAACTGCAGCCCCGATGGCGCGAAGGGTAGAGGAACGTAATTCATGCCACGGTAGATTTTCTTGCTGGTGACATCCCCGTTGGAGGTAATGTCGAACTTGGCATCGCGCTTGTCGTTGCCTTGGCTGATCTTGACGAGGTGCCCAAAGGGGTCGTTATAAATATCCCCGTTATCGGCGGGGAATAAATCCTGGGAAAGCCAGTTTCCAAGCTTGTGCCAGATGTTGCCGAAAGTGTTGTAGCGCGAGCCGGTAACGCCGGGGCCGCCATCGCGCCCTTCGGCGTCGTTGGCGGAAAAATGCAGCTTGGCAAAGGTTTTCAGGTCATCGTCGCTCATGTGATAAGAATCGAGAGAGCTGTAAAGATCGTCTTCGTCGCGGAAGCCTTTTACGGCTATGTCCTGGCCGCGCGTATAGAGCAGCGTGCGGCCGTTGCCTTGGATGACAAGGCAATCATTGGATCGATACCCGTTGACGACGAAGGCATGCACCTTGGGTGGATTTTTGTCGTTGGGGTTGGGGTTGAACGCGCGATTGGCGAGCGCGTAATCATCGTCGCTCAACGTGCCCTCGGCGTGTTGCGCGTCGATCTCGAACTGGGCGCGGTCCTTGAAGAGTTGACGCAGATCGTCGCCGTGCTTTTCGTAAAACCGGTCCAGCTTTCCGTAGTAGTAGGTTTTGAAATCCAGATCGTCGAGCGCCTTGTAAAAGGCGCGCGGATCGATCACATCCTTTTGTTCCGCGAAAGATGGCTTGGCATCCTTATTGTCGCAAATGTGGAAATGCTGCGAGTCCGCGGAAATAAGCCTGTACAGGTTGCTATAGGCGATTTGGGATAGCGGCGTGGATCGGATAAGGCGCCCGGCGCCGGTCTCCCTTTTTGTATCGGGATACATCGGGCCGGCACGGCTGGGCACGGTCTCGTAGATGGGTTCATATTCATTCAAATACGTGTGGTCGGGATCGATGTCCTTGCCGAAGTGGTCCTTGATGAATTGCTTCATGTAGGAAGACGATTCGGCGCTGTAGGTAGGTACATCCTGCGCAAGCTCGCGCATTCTAAGGTCGATGTTCCTTGCGCGTTGCTTAAGCTCGTGCAAGGCCACAGGGTCGATGGATGAGGTGTCAGACGTCGCATCGCCAGCGTCCGGGGCATCCGTGGATGAAGTGGTGCTTGCGGTCGAGGTGTTTGCGGGTGGCGCAGTGCCGGTGGCGGGCGTGGTTGCCGATGGCCGGGCGGTAAAGGCCGGTGCACTTGCCGATGATGTGCTTTTGGATGGGCTGGCGAAAGGATTTGCATTGGCTATGACCGTCGGTCTAGCCGATACCGAAATGCCTTGGCCGGTGTCAGTTGGCGGATCGGAGGGTGGCGTGTTGCTGAAAGCAGGCGATACGTTTTGGGTGATCGTGGTCATGGATTGAAAGAAGAACTCACGGCGTATGGGCGCACTTGGGCGAGGTATCCACCGAAGATAGGTGCCATGCACGGCATGGTGGCAGTGAGCATGTAACGCCGTACTTTGCGCCGTATGTTCATACTGCCGGCGAGGTTCGTGGTCACCTACGCACGGGAGTGTTTCTTATGTTTGGTATTACCCCACATGTCCCAACACATGTCGCGCCGCACCCTTTAGCCGGTTCGGAGAGTCATCCCAAGTTGCGCGGTTCCGAAGGCGATGCCGGCACGCATTCGCTATCGGCGTTGGTTACGCCGGGCACTGCCGGCTTTTCCTCCTCGCCCGCAAGCGGCAGGGCATCGGGACTTTTGGCGAAATTCGATAAGCCGGACACCGGCTATGAGTCCGTGAAGCTGCCGGGCGATACGAGCGACTATGCTGTGAAGAGTGATTCCGGCACGGGCCGCAGCCGCTCGCTCTTGAAGTTTCATGCCGCCGCGGGCGCATACAAACAGACGTCCAAGCAGGTGGTGCGTGATGGCAGTGGAGCATGGACGCTTGATACGGGCCTTCCGGGCGGCGGACAAAAATCCACCAAGCACGCCAGCTCAAGCAGGGATGATGGCGATCAAGGGAGCGGTTACGAAACGAGCACAACGGACAAGACGCCTCTGTTTGGCAAAAGCTCCGGTCGCTCGCAAGCGGGGCATTCGTTCAGCGATCGAAGTACCTGGAATAATGCCAGTACAGGCGCGAAGCCCGTTCCGTCAACTTCTTCGCGTGCCGCATCCTCCTTTAAGGCGAGCAAGGCCGCCACATTCGATTCGTATGTATCGGGTCCATTCGCTAGAGATTGGCGAATAAAAGATTCGGGGGATGGGAAGAGTAAGAACTGGGTTATTGAAGATGGTAAAGGCGGGTACGCGCCTGGCGATTCTTCGCTCGATAGCATGGTTCCCGTACGCATATGGATTGGCGGACCGGATCACGGTAAGGGTTACTTTAAAGAGAATGCCAAGGTGATGTGGCCGGAGTCGCGGGCAGGGCATTCGTCCGGCAATCGAAGTGCCTGGAGCAACCCTGGTACAGTTGGAACCAGCGCGCTGCCTGGTCCGTCAACCTCTTCGGGCACCTCATCATCCTTGCTTGCGCGCGACTTCTACATACCGGGCGCACCGGGCCAATTCGGTGGACCTCGGCGACCGAACGATTCGGGGAGCGGCGGGGATAAGTCTTGAGCTGTTTTCGGCGGCAAAGGTGGGTGCAAGCATCGCCATTGGGTTGATGCCGGCGTGTCTGTCTACGCGGTGCCCCGTTGGGTCGCATAAATAGAAGGGCGACTTTCACATGTCTGGCGAGATGGCGATGCGTCAATTTTGAGCCTTCCCTGCGGAAATTCGATCAAGTTGGTCCGCCGGATGCAGGCTGGCTGAGCTTGGTCGCGGACCGATGGCGCCTCGGCGTTGACGGCACGTTGCCACGGTGTGGCCACTTGAAGCCGGCCATAAAAAAAGCCCGGGCGAAACCCGGGCTTTTTTATCTCAACGACGGAAGCGGAAATTACTTCGCTTCCTTCTCCATCAACTTGGCAACCATGCTCGCCGGCACTTCTTCGTAATGATCGAAGATCATCGAGAAGGTACCGCGGCCGCTGGTGGCCGAGCGCAGGAAGTTGATGTAGCCGAACATTTCCGCCAGCGGCACGAAGCCCTGCACGAAAGCGTTGGTGCCCTTCTGGCCCTGTTCGCTGATCGAACCGCGGCGGCGGTTGATGTCGCCGATCACGTCGCCGAGGTAGTCGGCTTCGGTGACCACTTCAAGCTTCATCACCGGCTCCAGCAGCTTGGGCTTGGACATCCTCTGCGCTTCGCGGAAGCAGGCGCGGCCGGCGATTTCGAAGGCGAGCGCGGAGGAGTCCACGTCATGGAACTTGCCGTCGATCAGGCGCGCCTTGAAATCCAGCACTTCGTAGCCGGCGACCTGGCCCTGGCGCGATTCCACCGTGATGGCGTGTTCCACCGCTGGGATGTATTCGCGCGGCACGCGGCCGCCGACGATTTCGTCGGAGAACACCACGCCGCTGCCCGGTTCGCCCGGTTCGAAGATCATCTTCACTTCGGCGAACTGGCCCGAACCGCCGGACTGCTTCTTGTGCGTGTAGGTGTGCTCGACGGTCTGGCCGAAGGCTTCGCGGAAGCTGACCTTGGGCTTGCCCATGTTCGCGTCTACGCCAAGTTCCGTGCGCATGCGGTCGATGGTGATTTCCAGGTGCAGTTCGCCCATGCCCTTGAGCACGGTCTGTCCGGTTTCCTTGTCCACTTCCATGCGCAGCGACGGGTCGGCCTTCACCATCTTGTAGAGCGCGGTGGAGAGCTTGTCGATGTCGTTGCGGCTCTTGGGCTCCACGGCAACGCTGATCACCGGGTCGGGGAAGCGCATGCGCTCCAGCAGCACGGGGCTGGACGGATCGGTGAGCGAGTCGCCGGTTTCGGTTTCCTTCATCGAGACGAACGCGCAGATGTCGCCGGCGCGCACTTCCTCGATGTCCTTGGTGGCGTTGGCCTGCACTTCCACGATGCGGCCGATGCGCTCTTTCTTGCCGCGCGTGACGTTCTGCAGCGTGTCGCCCTTCTTGATCACGCCCGAGTAGATGCGGCAGAAGGTGAGGGTGCCGAACTGGTCGTTGATGACCTTGAAGGCCAGCGCGCGCGCCGGGGCTTCATCGACCACGCCCTGTTCGCCGACCACGTTGCCGTCTTCGTCCACCAGGCCGATGCCGCCGTTTTCGCCCGGGAACGGCATGTAGTCGACCACGCCGTCGAGCAGCTGCTGCACGCCCTTGTTGCGGTAGGACGAGCCGCAGAAGATCGGTACCAGCTTGCCCTGCACGCAACCGGTGCGGATGCACTTCTTGAGCAGTTCCAGGCTGTAGTCGCCGCTGTTGACGAAGGTTTGCACGTCGCCGGCATGCAGCAGCTTGTCGAACGCTTCATCGTCCATTTCCAGCGCTTTTTCGATGGTTTCCTCGCGCAGCGCGGCGAGGTTGCCCACCCATTCCTTGTCGGCGGCGGTGGTGAACGCCTGCACCTTGGGATGGTTGGCGACTTCGTCCAGCGGAATGGTTTCCCACTTGCTGTCCTTGTCGTGGCCCTGCCAGATGTAGCCCTGGCCGGCGACCAGGTCGACCATGCCGATGAAATCGTCGTGGCTGCCCAGCGGAATCTGGCACAGCACGGCGTTGGCGCCCAGGCGGTTCTTGATGCCTTCCACGGCGTGCTTAAAGTTTGCGCCGATGCGGTCCATCTTGTTGATGTAGCACATGCGCGGCACGTTGTACTGGTCGGCCAGGCGCCAGTTGGTCTCGGTCTGCGGTTCCACGCCGGCCACGCCGTCGAACACCACCACGGCGCCGTCGAGCACGCGCAGGCTGCGGTTCACTTCGATGGTGAAGTCCACGTGGCCTGGGGTGTCGATCACGTTGATCTGGTGGCCCTTCCACTCGGTGGACACGGCGGCGGACTGGATGGTGATGCCGCGCTTGCGTTCCTGCTCGAGGTAGTCGGTGGTGGTGGAGCCCTTGCCGTCCTTCGTGTCGTGCACGTCGACGATCTGGTGCTTCTTACCGGTGTAGTACAGCACGCGTTCGGTCGTGGTGGTTTTGCCGGCGTCGATGTGGGCGATGATGCCGATGTTGCGGTACAGGCTTAGGGGTTTTTGGCGAGCCACGGTCTTGGTTCCGTAAGTAAAAGTCGTTGGGCGAACAGGGGGCGGACACTCCAGCGCTGTCCGCAAGCGTACGTTTTCAATGTGTATCCAGCGTTTCCGGGTGCTGGCGGCCGCCTTCGGGGGCGATATCGGTCAGCAGATCCTCGTAGAAGGCGCCGAACGGTTCGGTCGGGTGGGCGATCTGGATTTCCAGGACCCACAGGCCGCTGGAGGGGCGGTTTTCGAAGTCGCCCAGATCGCCGCCCTTATGGACCGAGTGCGGAAAATCGCTGATGCGATGGCCCTTGATGGCGTGGTTGAAACGCCAACCCATCGCCTCGGCGCGCTCATGGGCGTAATTATACAGGTTGTGGCCGTTTAAGCCTTCCCCGCGCCACACGGCCGCCACGTCCGCGAACAAATCGCGGGCCGCCCGGGCGCAGGCCTCCTGTTCGGGGGCCTGGCCGACCGTGAAAGTATCGCCCACGTCGCCTTCGTGGCCGTCGAACACCAGGCCCAGGTCGATGAAGTAAATGTCGTTTTCGCCCAGCCGCACGTCGGGGGCCGAGCGCTGGCGATAGGTCTTGGTGGTATTGGGGCCGATGCGGATGTACGGCGGATGCCATAGCCGCTCCATGCCCAGCTCCTTGAACACGCCGGCGGCCATGGCCTTGGCCTCCTCCTCGCCGATTCCCGGCTGCATCCGTGCGCGGATGGCGTGCAGCGCCGCCCAGGTCTGCGCGCGGGCGCGGAGCATGGCGGCGGGATCGAACCGGGTTCCAACTGCTTCGCGAGGGTCTGGGGTCATGAGGGACATACCTGAAAAGCCGGGCGGCTGCTTCAGCTCAACCAGACGCAAATGAGGCCCACGACGGCGGGAGCGGCCTGGATCCACAGCACCTTGCGCGTGGCGGTCAGCCCGCCGTAAACGCCGGCGATGAATACGCAGGCGAGAAAGAACACCTTCACATGCATGCCTTCGATGCCGCCCAGCAGCAGACCCCAGATCAGGCCGGCGGCCAGGAACCCGTTGTAGAGCCCCTGGTTGGCCGCCAGTACCTTCGATTGGGCGGCAAATTCCGCCGTAAGGCCGAATGCGCGCCGGCCCGTGGGCTTGTCCCACAAGAACATTTCCAGGATCAAAAACCACAGATGCATCAGGGCGATGATCGCGATCACGAGGTTGGCGATGGCAGACATGGGGTTGTCCCTGATGCGTGCGGCGATTACGGCAAGGCGTAGCCGAACTGGTCCTGGAATTGCCGGGCGAACTGGGCATAGGTGAAGTGCTGGTTCTGCGTGCCGGGGTGTTCCACCTTGAGCGCGCCCATCAGCGAGGCCATGCGGCCGATGGTGGGCCAGTCCCAGCCCTTCATGATGCCGAAGATCAGGCCGGCGCGATAAGCGTCGCCGCAGCCGGTGGGATCGACCACCTGGCGCTCGCGCGCGGGGGGGATTTCGTGCGTGGTGCCGTTTTCGTGGATCAGCGAGCCGCGCGGGCCCAGCGTCACGATGTAGGCCTTCACCCGCGAGGCGATTTCTGCCGCGCTCCAGCCGGTGCGCTGCTGCAGCAGCTGCGACTCGTAGTCGTTGACGATCACGTAGGTGGCTTTTTCGATCATGGCGCGGAATTCCTCGCCGTTGAATAGCGGCATGGCCTGGCCGGGATCGAAAATGAACGGCACGCCGCGCGCGGCGAATTCGTCCACGTGCTGCAGCATCGCGTCGCGGCCGTCGGGCGCCACGATGCCGAAGCTGATGTCGGGAATGCCGCGCACGTGGTTTTCGTGCGCGCTGGACATGGCGCCCGGATGGAAGGCGGTGATCTGGTTGTTGTCCAGGTCCGTGGTGATGAAACACTGCGGCGTGAACTGTTCCTCGAACACGCGGATGCCGTCCATGCGGATGCCGTGCTTGCTGAGGTGCTCGCGATACGGCGCGAAATCCTGGCCCACCGCGGCCACCGGCAGCGGGTCGCCGCCGAGCAGTTTCAGGTTGTAGGCGATGTTGCCCGCGCAGCCGCCGAATTCGCGCCGCATCCGCGGCACCAGGAAGGACACGTTCAGGATGTGCACCTGGTCGGGGATGATGTGATTCTTGAACTGGTCCTGGAACACCATGATGGTGTCGTAGGCGAACGATCCGCAGATGACGGCAGACATGACGGCAGGATGCCCCGGATAAGTGACTGGCCGCGCCGCCGCCGCGAGGCGGGCGTCGCGCCAAAGGTTTCGGCTAAAGCCCATCATCGTACCGGTAAGCTCCCCCGAAGGCGACTTTTTGCGCGCCTTATGTCCGAAAGCGGCCGCCAAAAGGGCAAAAAGGTGGCTTGCGCGGGGTCCTGCGGGGCCGATCCGGGCCGGCGCCAAAGAGGGGGGTGCGGACGCCGTCCCAGAACCTCGCCGACGCGCCCAAAAGGGCGTCTATCACCGCATTCCACAAAGCTTTCTTAACGAATATGTCCTTGCGGACAAGTGTTTTGCTGACTAGACTGGCGCGCTTACTTTTTAGCCAGAGTCACTACGCGGCGGACCCATGTTCAAGAAGTTTCGCGGGATGTTTTCCAACGATGTTTCCATCGACCTTGGCACAGCCAACACGCTTATATACGTGCGCGGCCAGGGTATCGTCCTGAACGAACCTTCCGTCGTGGCCATTCGCCAGGATCGCGGTCCGGGCGGCCCCCGCACCGTCGCCGCCGTGGGCAGCGACGCCAAGCGCATGCTGGGCCGCACGCCGGGCAACATCGCCACGGTGCGTCCGATGAAGGACGGCGTGATCGCCGACTTCACCATGACCGAGGCGATGCTGCAGCACTTCATCCGCCAGGTGCACCGTTCGCGCCTGCTGCGCCCCAGCCCCCGCGTGCTGGTCTGCGTGCCGTGCGGTTCGACCCAGGTGGAACGCCGTGCCATCAAGGAATCGGCCGAAGGCGCCGGGGCGCGCGACGTATTCCTGATCGAAGAGCCGATGGCCGCCGCGATCGGCGCCGGCATTCCGGTGCACGAGGCGCGCGGGTCGATGGTGCTGGACATCGGCGGCGGCACCTCCGAAGTGGCGGTGATCTCGCTCAATGGCATCGTCTACTCGCAGTCCGTGCGCGTGGGCGGCGACCGTTTCGACGAAGCCATCATCAACTACGTGCGCCGCAACCACGGCACGCTGATCGGCGAATCCACCGCCGAGCGCATCAAGCTGGAAATCGGCTGTGCGTTCCCGCAGAGCCAGGTGCGCGAGATCGAGATCTCCGGCCGTAACCTGGCCGAGGGCGTGCCGCGCATGTTCACGGTCAACTCCAACGAAATCCTCGAAGCCCTGCACGAACCGCTGGCCGGCATCGTCGCCGCGGTGAAATCGGCGCTGGAACAAACCCCGCCGGAACTGTGCTCGGACGTTGCCGAGCGCGGCATCGTGCTCACCGGCGGCGGCGCGCTGCTGCGCGATCTGGACCGTCTGCTATCGGAAGAAACCGGCCTGCACGTGCAGGTGGCGGACGATCCGCTGACCTGCGTGGCGCGTGGCGGCGGCAAGGCGCTGGAGCTGATCGATCAGCACGGCAGCGACTTCTTCGCCCCCGAATAAGCCAGGTCGCTCATGCCGCTAGCGCGCGAGGAATCCTCGCCCCTGTTTGCCGGCACCGCTGCCGGTACCTTGCGGCTGATCTTCTATCTTGCCCTGGCGATGGTGCTGATGGTGCTCGATCACCGCAACGGCTGGTTGTTGCGGCTGCGCTATGCGTCCGCCATCGTGGTCGAGCCGGTCTACCGCCTGGCCGCGTTGCCGGTCGATGGCATGCGTGCGCTCAGCGTCGCCTTTGCCGATCGCCGCACGCTTACCGAACAGAACCAGCGCCTGCGCGAGGATCTGCTGCTGGCCAACGCCAAGCTCAACCGCTTGAGCGCGGTCGCGCAGCAGAACGAACGGCTCAAGGAACTGCTCGACACCCAGCACAGCCTCGACTTGCGCGTGCAGATGGCACGCGTGATCGGCGTGGACCTGGGCGCCTACCGCTATCGCATGCTGATCAACCTCGGTGCGCGCGACGGGGTGAAGGCCGGCCAGCCGGTGATCGACGCGCACGGCGTGATGGGCCAGGTGGTCGATGTGCTGCCGACCTCGTCGGTGGTCATGCTGGTGACCGATCCGGACCATGCCTTGCCGGTCATGATCGAGCGCACGGGCTTGCGCACCATTGCCTATGGTTCGCGCAACGGCGAGCAGCTCACCCTGCCGATGATTCCGATCGCCGCTGACGTGCGTCCCGGCGACAAGCTGCTTACATCCGGATTGGGCGGGCGTTTCCCCGAAGGTTTCCCCGTGGGCGAAGTCCGTACGGTAGGGCCGAGCCAGACCGGCATGTTCCTCGAAGCGCATGCGCAGCCAAGCGCCGACATCGATCGCAGCGACGAAGTGCTGCTGCTGCACGATCTGGCCGAGCCGGTCGGGCCGCCGCCGCTCGCCCATCCAGCTGGGCCGCCGGCCAGCGATGCGCCGCCGCCGCCCAGTTCGGCGGCGATGGCGCGCGTAACATTGCCGGCGGGCGCGTCGTCCGCCGTGAAGCCGGCTTCCGCGCAGAGCGCCGGGGCGGTTAAGCCATGAGCCGGCAGCGTCTTTCGTTCTGGTGGTTCTACGGCACGCTGGCGTTCGCGCTGCTGCTGATGCTGGTGCCGCTGCCGCACGTGCTCGATCCGTTCAAGCCGTACTGGCCGGCGCTGGTGCTGTTGTATTGGGCGCTGGAATCGGGCGAGCAGCGCGTCACGCTGGGCCTGGCCTTCGTGTTCGGCGTGTGCGCCGACCTGCTCAACGGCGTGCTGCTGGGCGAGCAGGCACTGCGTCTGTGCGTGCTGGCCTTCATCGCCTTGCGCTTCCGATCGCGCCTGCGCTTCTTCCCGATGTGGCAGCAGACCCTGGCGGTGCTCGCGCTGTTGCTCAACGACCGCTTCCTGCTGCTGATCGTGCGCGCCTTCGCGGGCGAGTCGGCGCCGGCGGCGCTGTGGTGGGGATCGCCTTTCGTCAGTGCCGCGCTGTGGCCGTTCCTGTTTCTGCTGATGGACGACCTGCGGATGCGGTTGCGCCTGCAATGACCGCGCCGGCCGACAGCGCGCGCGTGCGGAGCCTGGAGGTGCGGGCATGGCGAAGCTGATCCATCGCCGCGCCTTCAAGGACACCCGCGGCGAAGGCGAGATGTTCCGGCGTCGCGCGTTTGCCGGTTTTGCGCTGATCCTGCTCGGGCTGGGGGCGCTGGTCGGGCGCTATGTGTTCCTGCAGGTGCTGCATCACGACGAGTTCGCGCTGCGCTCGATCAACAACAGCGTCAAGCCGCGCGCGCTGCCGCCGCCGCGCGGGCTGATCTACGACCGCAACGGGGTGCTGCTGGCCGACAACGTGCCGGCGTTCCGCCTTGAAGTGGTGCCCGAGCAGGTCAAGAACATGAATGCCACGCTGGCCGCGCTGGGCAAGGTGATTCCGCTCGATCCGGACGACCTGGACGCTTTCCGCAAGCAGCTCAAGCAGACGCGCCGGTTCGACAGCGTGCCGTTGAAGATGCGCCTGACCGAGGACGACATCGCGCGCTTCGCGGTGAACCGCTGGCGCTTTCCCGGCGTGGACGTGGTGCCTTACCTGATCCGCCAGTACCCCTATGGACCGCTGTTCGCGCACGTCATCGGCTATGTCAGCCGCATCGACGCCGACGACCTGGACCGGCTCGATCCGGATTTGTACAAGGGCACCACGCATATCGGCCGCACCGGCATCGAGCGCTCCTACGAGGATTTGCTGCACGGCAAGCCCGGCTACGAGCTGGACGAAGTCAGCGCCGATGGGCGCATCCAGCGCGTCCTGAAAACCGTCCCGCCGGTGCCGGGCAAGAACCTGTACCTGAGCATCGACGTGCGCGTGCAGAAAGCCGCGCAGGATGCGTTCGAGGGCAGGCCCGGCGCGGCGGTGGCGATCGATCCGCGCAACGGCCAGGTGCTGGCCCTGGTCAGCGTGCCCACGTTCGATCCCAACCTGTTCGTCAACGGCATCAGTACGACCGATTACAAGGCGTTGAGTACCGACCCTGACAAACCTTTGCTCAGCCGCGCCCTGAAGGGGGCGTATCCGCCCGGTTCCACCGTCAAGCCGTTCATGGCGCTGGCGGGCCTGGAATATGGCGTGCGCACGCCGCAGGATTCGGTGCTTTCCACCGGCGTTTTCTATATCCCCGGGCAGTCGCGCGGTTACCGCGACGACCAGCGCTACGGCGTGGGCACGGTGAACTTGTATCGGGCGATCGAGGATTCGGTCAACACCTACTTCTACAAGCTCGCGCTGGACCTTGGCATCGACCGCGTCAGCGCTTTCATGGGTTCCTACGGCTTCGGCAAGCCCAGCGGCGTGGATTTGCCCGGCGAAGCATCCGGCATCTTGCCCTCGCGCGAATGGAAGGCCAAACACTCGCCCAAGGCACCGGCCTGGTATCCGGGCGAGACGGTGATTACGGGCATCGGGCAGGGCTACTGGGAAGTGACGCCGATACAATTGGCGCATGCGCTGGCGACTTTCGCCGGACATGGCGTGCCGTATGCGCCGCGCGTGGTGATGTCGACCGCCGACGTCGGCGCGGCGCCCGTGCAGCTGGCCAATCCGCCCTCCGGCCCCTCGCTGATCAAGAACGAGAAAGACTGGCAGGCGGTCAACGACGGCATGCAACTGGTGATTTACGGTACCGATCCGTTCTCCACCGGCGCGGGCGTGAAGCTGGGCGATGGTTTCCCGTATCGCATCGCGGGCAAGAGCGGTACCGCCGAACGCTATTCGCGTACCAGCGATGCGTATAACGAAAACAAGAGCACCGCTTACCTGGCCGCGCGCCACCGTGCCTGGTTCGAGATGTTCACCCCGGCCGAGAATCCGCGCATCGCGGTGGCCACGATGCTGGAGGCCGGTGCGTGGGGTGCCAAGGATGCCGGCCCGATTGCGCGCAAAGTGCTCGATGCATGGCTTACCAGCCAGGGCGGCCCGGTGCCGGCCGATCACCCGCTGCCCGAGCCGATTCCCGCCGGCAGCGTGCCGCCGCCGGAAGATACGCCACAAACCGATCAAACCGATATGCCGGCGCCGGACGCGTCCAGCGGGGGGGACAGCACGCCATGATCGATACCCTGCGCACACGCTTCTACCGTTTCCTCCGGCGCATTCTCACGCGCCCGCGCATCGATCTGCCGCTGGCGTTTGCGCTGTGCCTGTTGTGCGGCGTCGGTCTGGTTACGCTCTACAGCGCGGGCGACAGCAACGTGGGGCTGGTGCTTGGCCAGGCCGCGCGCTTCATGCTCGGCGGCGTGCTGATTTTGCTGCTGTCGCGCATTCCGCCATCGACGCTGCGCAACTGGACGCCCTGGTTGTATGCCGCGAGCCTGGCGCTGCTGTTGGTGGTCGCGGTGCTGGGCGAAGGGCGCGGTGCGGACCGCTGGCTCAATTTGGGCATCATGCGCTTCCAGCCGTCGGAGCTGATGAAGCTGACCATGCCGATGATGGTGGCGTGGTACCTGCATCCGCGCCAGCTGCCGCCGCGTTGGAAAGATATCGCGACCGTAGGCGTGCTGATCGGCATCCCCGCGGCCCTGATCGCCCACCAGCCCGACCTTGGCACGGCGTTGCTGGTATCGGCGGCCGGTGCGTTCGCGCTGTTCCTGTCCGGCATGGCGTGGTGGCGCATCGGGCTGCTGCTGGCCGGCGCGAGCGGCCTGGTGCCGATTGCCTGGCATTTCATGCACCAGTATCAGCGCGATCGCATCCTGACCATGCTCAATCCCGAGTCCGATCCGCTGGGCAACGGCTGGCACATCATCCAGTCGCAGATCGCGGTGGGCTCGGGCGGGGTGTTCGGCAAGGGCTTCGAGCAAGGCACGCAATCGCGCCTGGATTTTCTGCCTGAACACACCACCGACTTCATATTCGCGGTGTTCTCCGAGGAGTTCGGGCTGATCGGCGTATGCGCGATCCTGGTGCTGTATGCCTTCATCATCGGTCGTTGCCTGTGGATCGCGATGGAAGCGCGCGACACGTATTCACGCCTGCTTGCCGGCGCCATCGCCATGAGCTTTTTCGTCTACGTGTTCGTCAACGGCGGCATGGTCGCGGGCCTGCTGCCGGTAGTGGGCGTGCCGATGCCGATGGTCAGTTACGGCGGCACCTCGGCGGTGACCTTGCTGGTGGGCTTTGGCGTGCTGATGTCGATCCATGCCAACCGCAAGGTGCACGACTGAGTTGCCCTGCGCACGCTCGCGTGCCCGCCAATCGCCACGGTTTGCGCCGCATTGCATGCTACGCTGTGGCCGATGCCGATCAAGACAGCGAAAACCACCCCGCCGCCGGCCTTAAGGCCACGCTTTTTTCGTCCTTCGCGGATACTGCTTTTGCTGTCGTTGCTGGCCGCCGCGCCGGCGTGGGCCGATCAACATCCCGGCCAGGCGCAACTGGTGCAGGAAGTGGTGCAGGACACCGGCAAGGATCCCGCCGCGCTCAACGCATTGCTCGACGGTGCGAAGAAACAGCAGAGCATTCTCGATGCGATCAGCCGTCCCGCCGAAGCCAAACCGTGGAGCGAGTACCGGCCCATTTTCATCACGCCCGCGCGCATCGATGCGGGCATCGATTTCTATCGCGATCATCGCGCGCTGCTGGAGAAGATCGGCGCGCAATACGGCGTGCCGCCCGAGTACATCGTGGCGATCCTGGGCGTGGAAACCTTCTACGGCCGCAACACCGGCAACTACAAAGTACTCGACGCGCTGGTGACGCTGGGCCTGTATTACCCGCCACGCGCGGCGTTCTTCCGTGGCGAGCTGAAAACCCTGCTGGAATTGCCCGACAGCATGCTCGCCGGTCCCCTCGACACGCTCACCGGTTCCTATGCCGGCGCGCAGGGCTGGGGACAGTTCATGCCCGACAGCATTCGCGACTACGGCGTGGATGAAGACGGCGACGGGCGCATCGACCTGAAAAATTCGCTGCCCGACATCTTCGCCAGCGTCGCCAACTACTTCGCCAAGCACGGCTGGGTGGCCGGCGGACCGGTGGCAGCGCCCGCGCAGCCGGACGCGGCGGCCAGGCCGCTCAACGTGAAGGACTCCACCCCGCAGTGGACGGTGGAGCAGCTCGAAGCATGGGGCTACGGTCCGCTGCAGCACCTCGATCCGGGTGCGCTCAGCAGCGTGCAGACCTACCAAGGCGCCAACGGCCCCGAATACTGGTTCACCTTCCAGAACTTCTACGTGATCACCCGCTACAACCGCAGCCCGATGTATGCGCTGGCGGTGCACGAGCTTGCGCAGGCGATCGCCGCAGGCGCCAACAGCCCCGAGCATCCGGCGCAATGAGGGCGGCGTGGCGCCTGCCGTGGCTGCTTGCGACCGCGCTGCTGCTGGCCGGATGCGGCGGCCACTCCGGCACGCGGGCGTCCTCGTCGTCTTCGTACGCGCGCAGCGGAAACTCCGGTAGCGGCGGTTTCCGCGACGACACCAACCTGCCGCAGAACAGCCGTTATCGCAGCAACAGCGACAGCGTTCCCGACGGTCCGCCACCGGACGTCAGCAACCTGCCCGAGCCCGTGCCGAAGGTCGAGCCACGCTCGCTGTACGGCAACCGCTCGCCCTACACCGTGTTGGGCCACACGTATTGGGTGCTGCCCTCGGCGCGCGGCTACGACGAGCGCGGCATCGCCTCGTTCTACGGCAGCAAATTTCACGGCTACAAGACCTCGGACCTCGAGGACTACGACATGTACAAGTTCACCGCCGCAAGCAAGGTGCTGCCCTTGCCCAGCTACGCGCGCGTGACCAACCTGACCAATGGCAAAAGCGTGATCGTGCGCGTCAACGATCGCGGTCCGTTTCATGAGGATCGCGTGATCGACCTGTCCTACGCCGCCGCGGTGAAGATCGGCATCTGGCCCAAGGGCACGGGCCTGGTGGAAGTGCAGGGCATCGATCCGTCCGCGCCGCCCGAGCAGGCGGTTCCGCCGCCGCCGGTGGTGACGGCCACGCCCGAGCATCCGCCGGGCATCTACCTGCAGGTTGGCGCGTTCAGCGACCCGGCCAACGCCGAGCGCGTCGCCGAGCAGTTGCGCGTGGCCAATTTCGCTCCGGTGCAGGTGGTCGATGCCAACATAGGCGGCCGGCTCGTGCACCGGGTGAGGGTCGGGCCGCTGGCCGATGTGGACGCGGCCGACCGGGTCACCTCACAGATCGAACAAATGGGTCTGCCGCACCCGCAGGTCGCTGTAGACTGAGCGTTTTCCAACCTGGCGGCGCCGCGTGTGCCGCGATCCAAGCAAAAAACGGATGTAAGACCACGATGAATCTGTTCCGCCGCTCCCTGCATGTTCTTGCCGCTGCCAGCCTGGTGTTTGGCGCCAGCGCGATCGCCCAGCAGAATCCGCTCCCGCCCAAGCCGGTGCCCAACCCGGTACCCTCGCCGGCGGCCGTGCAGGTGCCGGTGCCGCCACCGCCGGATGTGGACGGCAAGAGCTGGGTGCTGATGGATTACGCCACCGGCCAGATCCTCGCGTCCAAGGACGCGGACATGCGCGTGGTGCCGGCCTCGATCACCAAGGTGATGACCGACTATGTGATCTCCGCGCAGATCGCCTCGGGCAAGATCCATCTCACCGACCAGGTGCACATCAGCGAGCACGCCTGGCGCGCGGGTGGCGCGGGCACCGACGGTTCCACCAGCTTCCTGCAGCTCAACAGCGATGTACCGCTGAAGGACTTGCTGTACGGCATGATCATCCAGTCCGGCAACGATGCCGCGATCGCGCTGGCCGAGCATACCGCCGGTTCCGAAGAGACCTTCGCCAACCTCATGAATGCCTACGCCAAGCAGCTGGGCATGGTGAACAGCCACTTCGTCAATGCATCGGGCTATCCGGTCGACAACCACTACACCACCGCGCACGACGTGGCCATCCTCACGCGCGCGCTGATCCACGATTACCCGGACGACTACGCGATCTCCGCCATCAAGGAGTTCCAGTGGAACGGCATCAAGCAGGGTAACCGCAACACGCTGCTGTGGCGCGATCCCAGCGTGGACGGCGTGAAAACCGGTCACACCGCCGAAGCCGGCTTCTGCCTGGACGCCTCGGCCAAGCGCGGCGACGAGCGCATGATCGCCATCGTGATGGGCGCCAGCAGCGAAAAAGCGCGCGCGGATTCGGCGATGGCGCTGCTCAACTACGGTTTCCGCTTCTTCGAAACGCACAAGTTGTACGAAGCGGGCAAGGCGCTCGCCACGCCGCGCCTGTGGAAGGGCCAGGACGACCAGCTGCCGCTCGGCGTCGAACAGGACGTGCTGGTGACGGTGAAGACCGGCGACTACGGCAAGCTCAAGGCGACCATGGACATCCCCAACACCCTGATCGCGCCGTTCAAGAAGGGTCAGCAGGTGGGCACGCTGCATGTCACCGAAGATGGCCAGACCATCGAGGACGTGCCGCTGGTCGCGCTGAACGATGCGCCGCAGGGCGGTTTCTTCAAGCGCCTGTGGGACACCATCCTCTTGTGGTTCCACGGCAGCGGCAAAAAGTGATCGTTGAGGCAAGCGGAGTTAAGCCGATGAAAGACCTGGGCGACATCAAGGCGCAGCAGGAAGGCCAGGGTTTCCAGTTTCCCGGCGAGTTCGAGATTACCGCGATGGGCAACGCCAGCGCTGACCTCAAGACCCGCGTGCCGCAACTGCTGGAGGGCATCGGCCTGCATGTGCTGCACGAAACCGTGCGGCACAAGCATTCACGCGAAGGTAACTTCCTCTCCGTCACCGTCAGCTTCCGCTGCCAGACGCGCGAGCAGTACGACCTGGCGCACAGCGTGCTGCGCGCCGATCCGGATATCCGTTTCACTTTGTGAAGCGCGGCGTCGCCTTTCCCCTGCCAGGGCAATGCCGGGGCGAGTTTTTCCCGCTCTCCCATGGGGGGAGCGGGAGCGCAAGCCAAGGACTTCCGTCACTTGCAAGCTCCCGGGCCCGGCCACAGATTGGGCTCCATTCCCATGCAGGCTAGCGATCCATGTCCCCACCGCTGAAAATTCGCCGCCTGGGCCGCCAGCCTTACGCGCCGGTCTGGCAGGCGATGAGCGCCTTCACCGACAACCGTACCGCCGCGACCGTCGACGAATTGTGGCTGCTTGAGCACGACCCGGTCTTCACCCTGGGGCAGGCCGGCAAGATGGAGCACGTCTTGGCGCCCGGTGAGATTCCCGTGCTGCCGGTGGATCGCGGCGGCCAGGTGACCTATCACGGACCCGGCCAGATCGTGGCCTATCCGCTGATCGACCTGCGTCGCGCGGGCGTGGGCGTGCGCGAGCTGGTGTGCCGCATCGAGCAGGCCATCATCGATACGCTGGCGCATTGGAACATCCAGGCCGTACGCCGCGAAGGCGCCCCGGGCGTGTACGTGGCCGACGCCAAGGTGGCGGCGCTGGGCCTGCGCGTGCGGCGCGGCTGCAGCTTCCACGGCCTGGCCTTCAACGTGAACATGAACCTGGAACCGTTCCATCGCATAAATCCTTGTGGCTACAAGGATCTGGCCGTCACGCAGGTGCTAGACTTGGGCGGTCCGTCGCGGCTGTCGGACGTTGAGGATGTGCTGATCGGTGAGTTCTGCCGGCAGTTCGACTTTGGCGCCGAACCGGCTGCTCCCATCATTCCCGAACTACCCGCTCGCGTGGCGGTCTGACTTTTTACATGAGCGATACGACCGCTTCACCCACCAAGACCATTCCGATCAGCGTCGTCAGCGGCACGCCGGTTGCCGAGAAGCAATTGGGCAACGACAAGATCGCGCTCAACCGTGCCGGCTTCGACGCCACCACACCCACGCTGCGCAAGCCGAGCTGGATCCGCGTGCGCCTGCCGCAAGGCAATGCCGTGCAGCAGCTCAAGGCGCGCCTGCGCGAGAACGCGCTGGTGACGGTGTGCGAGGAGGCCTCCTGCCCCAACATCCACGAGTGCTTCAGCAAGGGCACCGCCACCTTCATGATCCTCGGCGACGTGTGCACGCGCCGCTGCTCGTTCTGCGACGTCGCGCACGGCCGTCCCGCCGCGCCCGATCCGCTGGAGCCGGCGCGCCTGGCCGAGACCATTCGCGACATGCGCCTGAAGTACGTGGTGATCACCTCGGTCGATCGCGACGATCTGCGTGACGGTGGCGCCGAACACTTCGCCGCGTGCATCCGCGCCGTGCGCCACGCCAGCCCCAGCATCCGCATCGAAATCCTCACCCCGGATTTCCGCGGCAAGGGCCGCATGGAGCGCGCGCTGGAAGTGCTGAAAGAATTCCCGCCGGACGTGTTCAATCACAACCTGGAAACCGTGCCGCACCTGTATCGCGAAGTGCGTCCCGGCGCCGACTACCAGTGGTCGCTGGACCTGCTCAAGCGCTTCAAGGCGCAGCATCCGGAGGTACCAACCAAGTCCGGCATCATGCTCGGCCTGGGCGAAACCTTCGAACAGGTGATCGAAACCATGCGCGACCTGCGCGCGCACGACGTGGACATGATCACCATCGGCCAATACTTGCAGCCCACGCCGCACCATCATCCGGTCGTCCGCTACTGGACGCCCGATGAGTTCGACGCCCTGCGCGTGGCCGGCGAAGCGATGGGTTTCCATCACGTCGCCTCCGGCCCGCTTGTCCGTTCTTCCTACCATGCCGACCAGCAGGCGCACGCCGCTGGTGTCGCCGAGCACGCCTGATGAGAAAGCACGCCATGATCTTTCGTCCCCTGCTCGCCTTGCTGATGGCGCTCAGCGTCACCGTCACCGCGTCGGCGCAATCGGCCGCCGACATGGGGGCTACCAAGCCGCGCAAGGAATCCACGCTGCCCCTGCAACCGACCCAGAACGAAGCGGATGCGGCACTGCTCTCGGCGCGCTTCCTGACCCGCTTCCACTACGACGCGCAGCCGCTCGACGATGCGATGTCGCAGAAGATCTACACGCTGTACTTCAAGCTGCTGGACGGGGAGAAGGTGTTCTTCACGCAGCAGGACATGGCGAACTTCGCCAAGTACAAGGACAAGCTCGACGACGCGATCTGGAACCGCGACCTGTCCGCGCCGTTCGATATTTTCAACCAGTACATCCTGCGCGCGGTCGACCGCATGAACTACGCGCGCAGCCTGCTCAAGCAGGGCTTCGACTTCAACACCAACGAAACCTACACCATCGATCGCAAGAACGCCGACTGGCCCAAGGACCAGGCCGAGCTGAACGACCTGTGGCGCAAGCGCACCATGAACGACTGGCTGCGCCTGAAACTCGCCGGCAAGAGCGACGATGAGATCCGCAAGACGCTGGACAAGCGCTACAGCAATTACATCGCCCGCGTGCGGCAGCTGGACAGCGAAGACGCCTTCCAGACCTTCATGACCGCCTATGCCAACTCCACCGATCCGCATACCGATTACCTCGGGCCGCGCGACGCGGAGAACTTCGACATCCAGATGAAGCTTTCGCTGGAAGGCATCGGTGCGCAGCTGCAGGCGCGCGACGACTACACCCAGATCGCTTCGCTGGTGCCCGCCAGCCCCGCCATCAAGTCCGGCAAGCTGCACGTGGGCGATACCGTGCTGGGCGTGGGCCAGGGCGAAACCGGTCCGATCGTGGACGTGGTCGGCTGGCGCCTGGACGACGTGGTCAACCTGATCCGCGGCAAGAAAGACACCATCGTGCGTCTTGAAGTGGCGCCGGCCGATCAGGGGCCGGACGGCAAGCACATCTTGGTCACGCTGGTGCGCAAGAAGATCAACATCGAAGAGCAGGCCGCCAAGTCCAAGATCATCGACATCAACGAAGACGGCGTGGATCGCAAGATCGGCGTGATCGAACTGCCGATCTTCTACTCCGATTTCGGCGCACGCAGCGAAGGCGACAAGGACTTCAAGAGCGCCAGCCGCGACGTGGCCAAGCTGCTGGGCGAACTGAAAGCCAAGGGCGTGCAGGGCGTGGTGGTCGACCTGCGCAACAACGGCGGCGGCTCGCTGTATGAAGCCAACGAACTCACCGGCCTGTTCATCGACCAGGGCCCGGCGGTGCAGGTGCGCGATGCGCGCGGTGTCGTGCAAGCGCAGGGCAAGGACGAATTCTCGCCGATGACCTGGAGCGGGCCGATGGCGGTGCTGGTCAACCGTGGCACGGCCTCGGCGTCGGAGATCTTCTCCGCCGCGATCCAGGACTACGGCCGCGGCCTGATCATCGGTTCGCCGACCTTCGGCAAGGGCACCGTGCAGACCTTGATCGACCTGGACAAGCTGGTCTCCGATGCCGGCGCCAACGGCAAGCCCAACTTCGGCGCGCTGAAGATGACCATCCAGGAATTCTTCCGCATCAACGGCGGCTCGACCCAGTTGAAGGGCGTCACCCCCGACATCCTGTTTCCCAGCAATGGCGACGACAAGGATTTCGGCGAATCGACCTACGACAACGCGCTGCCGTGGACGCAGATCGCGCCGGCCGACTACAAGCCGGTGGCCGACATGAAAGCCTACCTGCCTCAGCTTGAGCAATTGCACGAAGCGCGCGACGCCAAGTCGCCTGCGTGGCAGTTGATGCTGGATGAGCTGGCCGCGTACAAGAAGCTCAGCGACCGTACCACTGTCTCGCTCAACTTCGCCCAGCGCGAAGCCGAGCGCAAGCAACTGGACGCGATGCAAGCGGAATTCCGCGCGCGCCACAAGGCAATCGATGGCAACGACGCCGCCGAGGTGGATGCCGACGACCAGCTCGACGATGGTCTCAACGCCAACGAGCGCAGCCTCAAGAGCGAGTTGAAGGAACAGGCCGACGCCAAGAAGGCGCCCGATCCGCAATTGCAGGAGACCGCGCACGTGCTCTACGACGCGATCGGCCTGATCGACAGCAACCCGAAGCTGGCCAAGGAAGTGCTGCCCTACGGCGGCAAGGAAGGCTACGGCCCCACCGTGGCGGCAGTGGGAGGCACCTCGACGCTGCCGACGCAGACGCAGAATGGCGCCAGCCAGTCGGGCGGCGGCTCGGTGGCCCCGGCGGCGTCGAGCAGCACGCACTGAGCGGTTTAGGCAGGTCGAACCCAAAAAGCAGCGCTTGGGCGCTGCTTTTTTTTGGGACGACTCGCGGCCGTGCCGCGCGGATGTGTCGCTGTGTCTTGAAGCCCCCCCATCACTCCAGCGGGTGCCGTCCGATCAAGCGATAGCGTTGTCCGGACCTGCCACGGTGCCTCGTGGCGGCATCAAAAACCGGTGCACGGGATGGCGGGCTGTGCCGGAATGACGGAGCTTCTCGGTCAAAGGGTGATGCCCGCGCACCTTTCGAACGAGTGGATGCCCGGCAACTTTCGCGCGAGGATGCAGCAACATCTCCTGCTGCAGGAGCCATCCGGCATGAACCTCCTACCCAACCTCGCCCTCGCCGGCGGCCTGGCCTGGGCCAGCGGCATCCGCCTGTATGCCACTTTGTTCCTGGCCGGCATGCTGGGGCGGCTGGGCTACGTGAGTTTGCCGCCGGGCCTGGAGGTACTCAGCCACAACGGGGTGTTGATCGTGTCGGGCGTGCTGACGCTGGGCGAATTTCTTGCCGACAAGATTCCAGTGTTCGACAGCGTGTGGGATGGGATCCACACCTTCATCCGCATCCCCGCCGGCACGCTGCTGGCGTGGGGCGTGTTCAAGAACTCCCCTGCCGACGTGCAGTTCGCCGCGGCCTTGCTGGGCGGCGCCATCGTCACGGGCACGCATCTGGCCAAGTCCGGCGGGCGCGCCTTGATCAACACCTCGCCGGAGCCGGTCAGCAATTGGAGCGCGAGCGCGGGCGAAGATCTTTCGATGCTCGGCATCCTTTATCTCACGTGGCAGCACCCGCTGGCGCTGTTGATCGCACTGGCGCTGTTCCTGTTGCTGCTGTGCTGGTGGCTGCCGAAGATCGTGCGCGGCCTGCGCATGATCTTCGGGCAGCTTGGCAAGGTTAGGGCGAAGTGGTCCGGTCCGGTTAAGCCAGGGCCCTAGTCATCGCCGCCTTTTCGCTTGCCGTTTGCGCGTTGCTGCTGCATCCACTGCTGGAATTCGTTGACCCGCTCTTCGTCGCGCAGCAGTTTCGAATGCGGATCGACCACCACCAGCGCATCGGCCGGGACGGTGATGCTGCCGGTGCCGTGGTCCATCGGCACCGTGTGCAGTGTTTCGCCCACCTGCAGCTCCACCGGCATCGGGAAGGGCAGGTTGTTCGGTGCGATCCAGCGCAGGTTGAGCGTGTTGCCTTGCCGGGTGACGTCCAGCTTCGGCAACGCGGCCTGATACAGGTACACGTTGAAGAACCAGCTCAGGTCGCGGCCGGTCACCTTGTTGACGATGGCGATGAAATCGCGCGAGGAAGCGTAACGGGGCTCGAAATTGCCCGGCTTCGGATCGGGGCGTCCATACACCAGCAGGCGTACGCTGTCGAAGAAGGCGCGGTCGCCGATCAATGCGCGCAGCGAGTGCAGCATCAGCGCGCCCTTGTTGTAGATGTCCTGGCCCGGCCCGGTGACGTCGTCGTAGACCGCCGCCTCGACCTGGCTCTTGCCCGACACCAGCGGATGGCGGTTGTGCAGGCTCATGCGCAGGTTGTGCAGCCAGCTGTAATAGCCGATGTCGCCGCTGATCGACCAGGCATAGAACGGCTGCATGTAGGTGGCAAAGGCCTCGTGCAGCCACATGTCGTCCCAGTCGGCGTTGGTCATCTGGTTGCCGAACCATTCGTGCGCGAATTCGTGTTGCAGCAGCCAGTCGAAGCCGTTGCCGTCCTTGGCGTAGTGGTTGCCGTAGGCATTGATGGTCTGGTGTTCCATGCCTAAGTAGGGCGTTTCCACCACGCCCATTTTTTCGTCGCCGAACGGATAAGGGCCGATATACGCCTCGTTGAAAGCCAGCATGCGCGAGAACTGGGCGAACAAGGCCTTGGCCTGTGCGTCTTCGCCGTCCAGGTACCAATACTGCAGCGGGATCGTGTTGCCGTAGCGGCTGTGGTATTGGCCGGTGAGTTCCTTGTACGGACCGACGTTGATCGAAATGGCATACGTGGTGGGGTGCTTGGCGCGCCAGTGATAGGTGCGCTTGTCGCCCTCGTCGCTCACGCCGATCAGCACGCCGTTGCCGGGCGCGACCAGCGGCTTGGGTACGGTCACGTACAGATCGACCAGATCCGGCTTGCCTTGCGGATGATCGATGCATGGCCAGAACAGGTCGCAGCCCTCGCCCTCGACCGCGCTGCCCACCCAGGGCTGTCCGTCGGGAGTGTGGCTCCAGACAAAGCCGCCATCCCACGGCGCCCTCTTGGCTACGTGCGGACGCCCCGCGTAATGCACCGTGGCCGAGACTTTGTCGCCGCTCGCCAGCACGTGCGGCAGTTGGATACGCAGGCGCCCTTGGGGATTGCTCCAGTCCTTGGCCTGGATTGGCTTGCCGTCCACTTCGATGGCGCTGATCGGCAGGTTGCGATCCAGGTCCAGCAACAGCACGTCGGTGGCTGCGCGCGCGGTGAAGGTCAGCGTGGCGCTCGCGTCGATGCTCTGCGTGGACGGATCGACGGCGATATGCAGTTCCGCATGATCGAAATGCACGCGCTTCTGTTCGGCGGGCATGGTGCCGCCGGAGTTTTCCGTCAGCGTGGTCAGCGGTGGCTGCTGGGGCAGGGCGGTGGCGTCGGCGGCATGGCCGCTCAGGCTGAACACCAGGCAGGCGGCGAGCAGGGTGGGGCGCAGGGTGTGCATGGACATCCTTCGTGGCCGTGGAAACTCCGGCATCCTGACAGTTTCCGGCAAGCCCTGACAAAGCCGAAAGTCATGGCATGGCCGAAGGCGACCGGCGACGTTGCGTCGCTGCCGCTTTCGCAAGGCAGGAAGAGATCCGGAGGGATTTTGCGTGCGGCCCGGCCCTTCCCGCTGCACGCAGGGCAGGGCCTTGATACGGCGCGTTTCAGGCGTAGCGCTTGCTCAGATAGGCGAACAGCGCGCGCACGCCCATCGCTTCGCCGCCGCGCGGGCGGCCGGGGCGGTCCGCGTCGTTCCACGCGTAGGTGTCCAGGTGCAGCCAGGGCATGCCTTCGGGAATGAAGCGCTCCATGTACAGCGCGGCGGTGATCGCACCGGCATGGCGCGACGCGCCGGCGTTGGCGAAATCGGCCAGATAGGATTCCAGCATCTTGCGATACGGGCGCCACAGCGGCAGTCGCCACATCGGGTCGGCGACCGCGCTGGCGCAGGCGAGCACGGCGTCGGCGGCGGTGTCGTCGTTGGCGAACAGCGCGGGCAGGTCCGGGCCCAGCGCCACGCGCGCCGCGCCGGTGAGCGTGGCGAAGTCGATGATCAGTTCCGGATGCTGTTCGGCGCCGTAGGCCAGCGCATCGCACAGCACCAGGCGGCCTTCCGCATCGGTGTTGTCGATCTCCACACTGTGCCCGGCGCGGGTGATGACCACTTCGCCCGGACGCATCGCATTGCCGGCGACGGCATTTTCCACCGCGGGAATCAGCAGGGTCAGGCGCACGGGCAGTGCGGCCTGCATGATCAGGCCGGCAAGCGCGATCGCGTGCGCGGCGCCGCCCATGTCCTTTTTCATCCAGCGCATGCCGTCGGAAGGTTTCAGGTCCAGGCCGCCGCTGTCGAAGCAAACACCTTTGCCGATCACCACCAGTTTCGGATCCGACGCCTTGCCCCAGTTCAGTTCGATCAGGCGCGGCGGGCGATGGCTGGCGCGGCCCACGGTGTGGATGGTGGGGAAATTCGCTTCCAGCAATTCATCGCCCACCCACTCGCGTACCTTGGCCTTGTGCGCCTTGCCCAACTGCTTGACCGCCTCGGCGAGCTGCTTGGGCCCCATGTCTTCGGTGGGCGTGTTGACCAGGTCGCGCACCTGCTGCGTCGCCTCGACCAAGGGCTTGAGCGCGGCGAGCGTCTTGGCATCCACGGCCAGCGTGGCGGGCGCGCGCTTGGCTTTGCGATAGCGCGTGAACTGATACGCGCCCAGCGCCCAGCCGAGTGCCGCCAGCTGCGTATCGAGCGCGACGCCTTCGGCGGCGATGGCGTAGTCGCCCACGGGCAAGGCCATGGGCAGCGCGGCCAGCGCCGAGAGCGGATCGTGCGCATCCACGCCGACCAGCACGCGCGCCAGCTTGCCGCTCGCATCCGGCAACGCGCACATGCTGCCGGGGCGGGCATCGAAGCCGTTGTCGTCCAGCCACGCACGTTGCGCGGCGCTCAGGCGTTTGCGTGCGGCGGCAAGATGCGCGGTGTCGGTGGCCTCCATGGGCGTGGCGGCGTGGCGGCTGGAGCGGAGTTCGGCGAGGGCGGACATGCGGTTCCTTACGCATGCCTGGCATGCGCCTGTGGGGATCTATAGCCGCACATGATGCGCGCTTTTCCAGGGCGGTTCAAAACGGGCCGGCGTGCGTGGCCCGATCAATCGGCGGCTTGCAGCTCAAGCCATTGCACCAGCGAGGCCAGGTCGCGCAGATCCAGGTCGGGCGCGGCGCCCAGCGCACCGGGCCACGGATGGCCGGGGCGGTTGATCCACGCGGTGCGCAATCCCGCTTCGCGCGCGCCGACCACGTCCAGCTCCGGATCGTCGCCGATGTGCAGGATGTTTTCCGGCGCCACGTTCAGCAGGGTGGACGCCGCATGAAAAATGCGCGCATCGGGTTTTGCCGCGCCGATGTCGCGCGCGGCGATGTGATAGGCGAAATGCCGGTGCAGGCCGATGCGTTCCAGGTCGGCGTTGCCGTTGGTCAGGCTCGCCACCGGACGCATGGTGCGCAAGCGGTCAAGCGCGGGCAGGGCGTCCGGATACAGCTCCACGCTGTTGCGTGCGCTGGCGTAGATTTCCCACAGTGCATCCAGCGGTGCTTCGGCGATGCCGCAGGCATCGAAGGCGCGTTGCATGGTGATGTAGCGCTGCGCGGTGAAATCGTGCGCCAGATCGAGCCGTTCGGCGGCCACGCTGGCGCGCAGCTCGCGCATCGCCGCGATCGGCCAGGTCTTGGCAACCAGCGGATAGTGCTGGCGCAGGTAGTTGTCCAGGTCGCGGTCGGCTTTTTCCAGGGCCGGCATGACCGGCCACAGGGTGTCGTCCAGATCGATGGTCAGCGCGAGGATGCGCATCGGCGGCACCCTGCCGGGCACGGTGCGCTCAGCGCGCCGCGATGCGCAGCACCTGGCCGGTGCGCACGGTATTGTCTTTCAGGTGATTCCAGCTGCGGATCTGCGCCACCTCCACGCCGTGCTTGCGCGCGATCGAATACAGCGTTTCGCCCGCGCCGACGCGGTAGGTGGACATCGGGGCCGCCGTCTTGGACGCGCTGGCGATCTTTCTCGACTCGGCCTTCTTGCCGGTGGACTCGGTGGCCTTGCCGACCTTGGCGGTCGATTTGACCACCCTGGCGTAGCTCACGTAGACGTCGGCGGTGACCTTGGCGAAGTCGGTGCCGCGACTGCCGGCGGAAGCCTCGGTGAACGCATCGCCGCGCACGCCCTTCAAGCTGCTGATGGCCGGCTCGCTCACCACGCTGCCGCTTACCGCATTCAGCGCGGGCTTGGGCGCCGCGGCCACGCGTGCGGCGGCAACCGGCAACACCGGGCGAACCGCGGCGGGAGCGGCGGCATAGGTGGGTTCGGCGCTGGCATGCGCGCCCACTTCGGCAAGCAGGCGGCTGCGGCGTGGGGCGTCCATCGCGATCAGCGGCGAGCCCAGGTACGGCACCAGGTCATGTGCGCGCAGCACCGCATCGCCCTTGGGGCTTTCCACGAAATCGATGAAGGACTTCGCCGCCGCCGCGTTCGGGCTGTTGGGGTTGGTCACCAGGTACAGCTGGGTAAACAGCGGATACGCGCCGCTGGCCACGCTGGACACGCTCGGCGCGACGCCGTCGATGCGCAGCATCTTGATCTTGGCATTGCCCGCCACGCTCGACAGCGTGGTCACGCCGAAGGCGCGCGGATCGAGCATCACCGACTGCTCCAGCTGCGTGGTGTTGACGTACAGGCGCGGCGCGGCCACCGGCTGGCTGCCGCGTCCGAACACCAGCTTGCGCAGGCTGAATTCCACGCCATCGCCGGGGCTGGCCACGGCGAACACGTCCATCGGCGCGTCGTTGCCGCCGACCTGCTGCCAGTTGGTGATCTTGCCGTAGTAGATGTCGTGCACCTGCTGCAGCGTGAGGTTGCTGACCGGATTGGACGGGCTGGTCACCAGCACCAGGCCATCCCACGCCACCGGCGTAAAGGTGAGGCCGCTGTCGGTAGCGCTGCCGGAACTGCCGCGCGCGCTGCCGGCCAGATCGGCCGCGCCGCTGGCCACCGCATCCAGGCCCGAGGCCGTGTTGAACGGCTGCAGCTGGATCGTGCCCTTGCCCGCGGACTGCCAGGCCTTGGCCATGCCCTTGACGATGCCGTTGGCGGTGACCACGTCGCCGCGCCAGATCAGCGATTGCGTGGCGGCGATGGCACCGGTGGACAGCGCGGCGCCGATCAGGGCGGCGGAAAGCAGGCGGGTGATGCGTACAGGCATGGGGAAGGGCGACCTACGAAGTGGCTAAGTGATGCAAGTGTGCCGTCAACATGGCGTGTACGCAGTGACGGAGTTGCTGTATTTCAGCGGTCCGGAGCCAAAACATCAAGCTAAAACATCAAGTGCGTTCATGTATTTGCATGAAACGGGTGTTAGCGGGAGCGCACATTGGTGCGCGCTCCCGCCGCTGAAGCTACTGAATCACCACGTAGTTGAGGCCATCCTGGGTGGCCACCAGCAGCACCAGCTGACGCGGCCGCGCCGCCGCCAGGCCCTGCAGGTCGCGCAGGCTGTCAATGCGCCGGTTGCCGATGCCCACGATCAGGTCGCCCGAGGAAAGCCCGGCCTGCGCAGCGCGGCTGCCGGGGCGCACCGTGCTTGCGAGGATGCCGGTGGTGCCGCTGCTGGCCTGTTCGTCGCTGAGATCGCTGAAGGTGACGCCGGCCAGGCGCGGATCGAGCTTGGCGCCGTCGATCGTGGCGATTTTCTCCGGCGCGAGCGTGGCGGTGACCTGCCGCATCGCGCCATGGCGCAGCACGCCCAGCGTCACCGTGCTTTGCGCCGGCAGCAGGCCTTCGGCGTTGTTGAGCTGGTCGGCGTTTTCCAGCGGCGCGCCGTTAAGCGAACGGATCACATCGCCCACCTGCAGGCCCGCGCGATCGGCGGTGGAATCGGGCATCACGCGCGTCACCACGGCGCCGTTGCTGTCCTTGAGGCCAAGCAGCTTGGCGATGCTGGGCGTGATGTCCTGCGTCTGCACGCCGAGATTGCCGCGGCTCACCTTGCCGTGCGCGATCAGCTGCGCCATCACGTCGCTGGCGATCTTGGTGGGAATGGCAAAGCCGATGCCCACATTGCCGCCCGACGGCGAGAGGATCATCGTGTTGATGCCTACCAGCTCGCCGCGCAAATTCACCAGGGCGCCGCCGGAATTGCCCGGATTGATCGAGGCATCGGTCTGGATGAAATTCTGGAAGCTCGATCCGCCCAGCCCTGAGCGCTGCAACGCCGAGACGATGCCCGACGTCACCGTCTGGCCCAGGCCGAAAGGATCGCCAACCGCCACCACGAAATCGCCCACCCGCAACTGGCTCGAATCGGCGATCGGCAATGCTTGCAGGCCGGTGGCGTCGATCTTTATCACAGCCACGTCGGTGGCCGGATCGGTGCCCACCAGCTTGCCTTTGAAATCGCGCCCGTCCTGCAAGGTCACCGTGATGTCGTCGGCGCCGCCCACCACATGGTTATTGGTAAGGATGTAGCCCTTGGCCGCATCCACGATCACGCCCGAGCCCAGGCTTTGCTCCACCCGCTCGCGCGGCACGCCGCTCAAGCCGAAGAACTGCCGGAACACCGGATCGTTGAGAAACGGGTTGTTCACGCGCACGTGCGTCTTGGTGGAAATGTTCACCACCGCCGGCGTCACTTTCTGCAGCATCGGCGCGAGCGAAGGCAGCGGTTGCCCATCCACCGACGGCGGTATCGAGGCGGAGGCCTGCATCGTCCCCGCGCATAGCGCGATGGCGAGAGCAGCGGAAAAACACGGAAGGAAACGGCGTGACATGAAGTCTCCTGGGCGGCAGTCGCAAGTCAGATTTCTTCGACTCGACACCTGGCCGACGGTTCCCGGCCAGTGGGACACAGTTAGCACTTTACATCGCACCTTCGCGGGGGTAACGTTTCCATAGGTTTGCAATCACAATATCTTGTGTGCCGGTACCGGTTGAACACCCAAGAACTGGTACCCGTGTGAATAACGTCAGGAGGGGCTGCCGCTGTTCGCGAAATAATGCCAAGCCTGGTCCGCACCGAGCGTGGACCGGGTACCGACGGGGCGTTTCCCGCTCGGCCGGCGCCGACATAGCCATAAGACACCAACGGGGCCGTGAGGCCATACCGGGAGGTCAGGAATCCGATGAGCACCTTGCGTGCACCAACCATGGCCCGCGACGCCGCCGCGATTCCGCTGCAGAGCGCATCGCAGGACATCTGGGACAAGAAATACCGCCTGCGCACCAAAACCGGTGAACCGGTCGACGCCACCATCGACGACAGCTGGCAGCGCGTGGCGCGTGCCCTGTCGGAAGTGGAAGCCACGCCGGACCTGCGCGAACACTGGTTCGAGCGTTTCCTGTGGGCGTTGCGCCGCGGTGCGATTCCCGCCGGCCGCATCACCTCCAACGCCGGCGCGCTGGAACACAAGCCGGCCACTTCCACCATCAACTGCACCGTGTCCGGCACCATCCGCGACTCGATGGACGACATTCTGGAGAAAGTGCACGAAGCGGGCCTTACGCTGAAGGCCGGCTGCGGCATCGGCTACGAATTCTCCACCCTGCGCCCGCGCGGCGCGTACGTGTCGGGTGCCGGCGCGTACACCAGCGGCCCGCTGTCGTTCATGGATATCTACGACAAGATGTGCTTCACCGTCTCCTCGGCCGGCGGCCGGCGCGGCGCGCAGATGGGCACGTTCGATGTCAGTCATCCGGACGTGAAGGAATTCATCCGCGCCAAGCGCGAAGACGGCCGCCTGCGCCAGTTCAACCTCTCGCTGCTGATCACCGACGGCTTCATGCAGGCGGTGGAGCACGACCAGGACTGGCCGCTGGTCTTCCCCGTGCATGTCAAAGAACGCGACGACATCGACCTCGACGACCCCGCCAAGGTCGTATGGCGCGAGTGGCCCACCCACGAAAACTACGTCGAGCGCGAAGACGGCCTGGTCGCCTGCAAGATCTACAGCCACATCCGCGCGCGCCACCTGTGGGACATGATCATGGTCTCGACGTACGACTACGCCGAGCCCGGGTTCATCCTCATCGACAAGGTGAACGAGATGAACAACAACTGGTGGTGCGAGCACATCCGCGCCACCAACCCCTGCGGCGAGCAGCCGCTGCCGCCGTACGGCTCGTGCCTGCTCGGCTCGATCAACCTCACCACCTTCGTGCGCGACCCGTTCGGCCCCAAGGCGCGCTTCGACTGGGACGAATATCGCGACGTGGTGAAAATTTTCACCCGCATGCTGGACAACGTGGTGGAGATCAACGGCCTGCCGCTGGAGCAGCAGCGCCACGAGATCCTCTCCAAGCGCCGTCATGGCATGGGCTTCCTGGGGCTGGGCAGCACGCTCACCATGCTCAAGATGCGCTACGGCAGCGCCGAAGCCGTGGCCTTCACCGAAGACGTCTCGCGCGAAATGGCCGTCGCCGGCTGGGAAGTGGCGCTGGACCTGGCCAAGGAAAAAGGCCCCGCACCGGTGCTCGCCCAAAACTACACCGTCACCGGCGACATGCTGCGCAAGCGCCCGGAAATGGTCGAGGACGGCTACAAGGCCGGCGACCTGATCCCCGGCCGCGTGCTGCACGCCAAGTACAGCCGCTACATGCAGCGCGTGGCCTCGGTGGCGCCCAACCTGGTCAAGGAGCTGGCCGAAGTCGGCGCGCGCTTCACCCACCACAGCTCGATCGCGCCCACCGGCACCATTTCGCTGTCGCTGGCCAACAACGCCAGCAACGGCATCGAGCCCAGCTTCGCCCACCACTACTCGCGCAATGTCATCCGCGAGGGCCGCAAGACCAAGGAGAAGGTGGAGGTCTACAGCTTCGAGCTGCTTGCCTATCGCGCCCTCATCAACGCCCAGGCCATGCCCTTGAGCGACGACCCCAAGGCCAAGCTGCCCGACTACTTCGTGGCCGCCGACGACATCTCGCCCAAGGAGCACGTGGACATCCAGGCCGCCTCGCAGCTGTGGGTGGATTCGTCCATCTCCAAGACCGCCAACGTACCCACCGACTACCCGTACGAAGACTTCAAAGACATCTACTTCTACGCCTACAAACAGGGCCTCAAGGGCTGCACCACGTTCCGCTTCAACCCCGCCGCGTTCCAGGGCGTGCTGGTGAAAGAGGCGGACCTTGAAAACACCCTCTACCGCTTCGAATTGGAAGACGGTAGCGTTGTGGAACTGAAAGGCAACGAAGAAGTGGAGTACGACGGCGAGATGCACACCGCCGCCAATTTGTTCGATGCCTTGAAGGAAGGTTATTACGGCAAGTTCTAGTTGTGGCATGTAACGCGAAATCGCGCTACGTTTCGCTCACACCGTAATACACTTAGCGCTGGTTCCATAACAAACGTCCGGAGGGGAATACCCGCATGTCCATCGATACCGAGTTCGAAGTTCATCAAGAAGATCTGATCGCACCGGCAGCTGCGGAGTCCGCTGAGGCTGCTCCGGCTGCACCGAAGAAGGCCCGCCGCAAGAAGGCAGCCAAGAAAGCCAAGGCCGCCGCGCCCGCCAAGAAGGCAGCGAAGAAAGCGGTGAAGAAGGCTGCCGGCAAGAAGACCGCCAAGAAGGCTGCCAAGAAGGTCGCCAAAAAAGCCGCCAAGAAGGGCGCCGCCAAGAAAGCCAGCAAGAAGGCCGTGAAGAAGACGGCCAAGAAAGCTGCAAAGAAGGTCAGCAGCAAAAAGACGGCCAAAAAGGCCGCCGGTAAGAAGACGGCCAAAAAGGCCGTGAAGAAAGCCGCTAAAAAAGCGGTCAAGAGGTCCACTGCCAGCAAGAAGGCCGGTCGTAAGGCGACCAAGAAAGTCGCCAAGAAGGCCGCCCGCAAGAAGTAAGCAATAAAGCATCCGGCCCGGTGCGAACCGGGCCGGATGTTTTTTTGTCCGCCTCTCCCCCTCGGGGAGCGGGCTGGGGTGAGGGGCACCGAAGCCTCGCCGCCCCCTGCGCTGCCAGGCGTAAAAAGTCCAAGACCCAAAGCACCAAGCACCGCGCGCACCGCCCCACTCAGGACCACCGCACATGACGATCAAGATTGAAAAGAAGATCAAGGGCTACCAGGTCGTCGGGCCCGAGGACAAAGCCGTGCCCGTTGCCCCCGCCGCCGTCGAGCCCAAAGAGGCTCCGGTTGCCGAAGTCATCCAGATGCACGAGAGCGTGGAGCGCCCCGAGGCGCTCATCGGCTCCACCTTCAAGATCAAGTCGCCGCTGTTCGAGCACGCCCTGTACGTCACCATCAACGACATCGTGCTCAACGCCGGTACCAAATACGAACAGCGCCGCCCCTTCGAGATCTTCATCAACTCCAAGAACATGGACCACTTCCAGTGGATCGTGGCGCTCACCCGCATCATCTCCGCCGTATTCCGCAAAGGCGGCGACGTCACCTTCCTGGTCGAAGAGATGAAAGCCGTCTTCGACCCCCGCGGCGGCTACTTCAAGGCCGGCGGCGTGTACATGCCCAGCATCGTCGCCGAGATCGGCGCGGTGATCGAGCAGCACATGAAAAACATCGGCCTTATCCACGACCCCGAGATGAGCGACAGCCAGCGCGCCCTCATCGCCGAAAAACGCGCCGCCTACGAACAGTCCGCTCAAAAAAAAACTGAGCTAAGCCCCACCGACGCCGACACCAACGACTCCGCCGGCTTCCCGCCGGGTGCGACCCTGTGCGCCAAGTGCAACACCAAGGCGCTGGTGCTGATGGATGGGTGCCAGACTTGTTTGAATTGCGGATATAGCAAGTGCGGCTGAACATTCGCCGAAGCGGAAAGAATAGGGTGGCAGCGATGCCGCCCTTTATTTTGTTGCGAATAGAGTTGATGGGAATAAATTAAGAAAAAGGATTGCTGAGCGCCTAACCCTCCAGTCGTTAGTGGAAATGCACATTCATTCGGGGCATTACCGTGGAAAAAAGCGAAATCCGAGAGTCCACCAAAATCCAATTGTTGGATAAAGTCCGTAAGTCTGACTACGGGAAGTATTTGCTGAAGGCAAATATAGGCAAGGTACGCGGGTTCAATGACGAGTCAATTAGCTTTGACTTTCCAGTTACTGCGCTCATTGGTCCTAATGGAAGTGGCAAGTCCTCTGTGCTTGGTGTTGCCGGGTGTGCCTATAAGCCTATTAAGCCCGGTTTGTTCTTCCCCAAAAGCGCCATTGGTGATGAGTCGATGTCAGGTTGGAGAGCGGAATATGAGCTCGTGGACAAAATGCTTAATCCCAAGCAGACCGTAAGGAGGACGAGCAGTTTTCGCCAAGCGAAGTGGGTACGCGGCGAGGTTGCGGACCGTAACGTATTCTTTTTTGGAATCGAAAGAACAGTTCCTGCTGGTGAAAAAGCAAAATACAAGAAGTTGATGAGATCAACTTACGTGCATAAGAATAGCCTTGAGAAGCTTGACTCGAGGGTAGCTCGCCAAGTGGAGCACATCCTTGGAAAGCCGGTCACCGATTTTGAGATTACAGACTTAGGTCACGACGACAGTTTCTTGGTTGGTCACTCCGGCGGTAGTCGTTACTCAGAGTTTCACTTTGGCGCTGGTGAGTCGTCCATCATAAGGATGATCGCCGAGATAGAGAGCGCGCCAGAAAATTCTATGATTTTGATAGAGGAGATTGAAAATGGCCTCCATCCAGTTGCTACGCGACGCATGGTGGAGTACCTGATCGAAGTTGCGAGTAGAAAGTCGATCCAATCCATATTTACTACTCACAGTGACTATGCACTGTCACCACTTCCCAATGAGGCAATTTGGGCATGTATTGATGGGAAGTTACGCCAGGGAAAATTATCAGTTGACTCGCTTAGAGCAGTGTCTGGGCGTGTTGATAAAAAGCTGGCAATTTTTGTGGAAGATGAATTTGCTAAGCATTGGGTCGACACGATCTTACGAGAGAAGTTACAGTCCGATTACGAGCAAATTGAGGTGCACGCAGTAGCTGGGGATGGCAATGCCGTTGCTACTCATCGAGCACACGCAGCTAATCCAGCGATAAATTTTTCCTCCTTATGTGTGATTGATGGGGATTCAAGGCAGACGGAGGATGTTGAAGATGGGATTCTGAGGCTGCCGGGTGGTCAGCCTGAATTGACCGTTTACGAGTCGATCAAAGGGCAGTTAAATGAGAACTTGGCTGTTTTGACGGTGTCGTGTCAGCGGGCGCCCGAGGCACAAGATTTGGTGTTTAGAGCAGTTAATGAGGTTATTAGCACAAACCGCGATCCCCACCTCCTCTTTATTCAATTAGGTATAAAGATTGGTTTCATCCCGGAGTCAATTGTGAGGGGTGCATTTTTTGCGCTTTGGGTTAGGCAAAATAACGAGTATTGCGGAAAGCTCGCGAAGGTTGTGAAGACGAAGCTCGACTCGCAATAGTAAAGAGGCAGATATCTTGTCGAATACTTGAGGCGCTCAGCAATATGTCATTGCTTTGAAGCATCGGGCGAAGGCTCCAAATGCTCAAGCTGCTCCTTATACGCCTCCGCAAACGCATGCCGCAGCACTTCATAAATCGCCTGCGACCCGCCGATCTGGCTGTTGCCGATACGCCCGCTGATGGGCACTTTCGTCACGATCTGGTCGTTCGACGATGGGGCTTTCAATAGCGACGCCACGCCTTGCGCGGCGGCTTGGTAGAGCAGCTTGATCGGTCCTTTCTTTTCTTCCTCCACATCCTTTTTCCAGCTGAAAAGTTTCAGGTCTTTGAAGACCGGCTGCGCTTCGCCTTTCAGTTCGCCGTTGCTGGCTTTGAGGTCCATGGTGAAGTCGCCGGTGCCGCCGGCGAAGTCCAGGCCCGTGTAGGCGCGCGCGAGGGCGTTGGCGCGCACCAGTTGAATGTGGGTGATGCGAATGTGGTAGTCGAAGTCGCCGAAGCGGTTGGCGGGGTCGAAGGTGGCGTGGGTTTCAAGGGGTGCATCGCCAAGCACGGTGGCGGTGGTGTCCAGGGTGGCGACGCGTTTGCCGGTGGTGCTTTTGGCGGCGGAGAGGTTGGTAACGGTACTCTCGACGTGGTTCATGGTGAGGTCGACGCGCGGGTCGGAGGCGACATTGCGGAAGGTGATCGTGCCGTTGTGCACGCGGATGCGATCCACCTCGACGGGCAGCAGGATGTTGAGTTCGTCGCTCCAGTTGACGCCCTTGCCCAGCTGGCGTTCGCCCTCGGTCTTGCCATCGATGAAATTGACGGTCGCATCGTAGGATTCCACGTCGCCGCGCAGGCGGCCATGCAGCAGCGCTGCGAAGCTGACCGTCAACTCGGTGCGGGGTGCGATGAGAAAAGGTTCTTTGCCAGGCGCGTCGAGCTTGTCGATGCGCAAGTCATGGAGGGTGTAGCCGCCACGCCAGAGGTGCAGGTTCACTTCGCCGATGGATCCGTGATACGGCCCCATGCTCGCGATACGGCCGTCCAGATCACGGCGAATCCAGCCCGGCAGCAGCAGGCGCAGCGCCGCCAGTGCCAACAGCAAGGCGAGCAATGACCACCCTAGTTTGCGCATGTGCGCACTATGCATGGCGCGAAGCCTATGGCGGGCTAAGTTGCCCGACTTTAGCGCAAGCCTTCCAGCTACGCACTTCGGAGCGGGCGTGACAGCACGGGCGCTCGCAGGGATTCACGAGGTGGCGCCAACTCTGCTAATTGGCATCTCCGATGGCCTGGTCCCTGCAACGATGCAGCGATCTTAAGTCAGCTTGCACCAAGCCGTGCGCATAGTGGCAGTAATCGATAAGCTCTTTACGAATTTCAGGACGCATGTTGTCTATCGCCGGGGGATCTCCCTCGTTCGCAAAGGGATTGATAAATTCGCGGCGAAAAGTAAGTGATTTCTTGACGAAATAGATCACGCGGTCATCGTGATCCATGTGGGATCTAAAATATCCAGTGCCCGCGCTGTAGGCCAACATCAACGTACCTGCTAGAGCCGAAACGGTAACGACGGGCCATGATTTCACGCCGGATCACCTCCCGGGTTCGAGTAATTTTAGTTCGGATCTAAGCAACTTCACGATTTCCATTCCCAAGTCACCAGGGCACGCTCGCCCTTTGTCGGTGGCGATTTTTTTATATGCCCGGCGCCCTCCAAGCGCGCGTATGTTGAACACGCTCTTGAGTACGCTGCATAGCTGTGTCGCAGTCCTGAGTTGGATTGGCGTTGGCTTGTCGTGCTTGAAAACGACTTGATCGATAAAACTGTTGCGCCAGTTCTTGACCTTATCGACAAAGGATAGGTTGCCATATTCCTGTTTGTAGGCTTCGCCGGCTTGTACGAAGTCTGCCAGGAACACAATTTCCACTTTTCCGGAATGGCCGGCCGCAACGTGCCCGCCAATAAATTGAATGTCGCCCTCCAGAACGATCCCGCCCATTGAGGACTTGTCCCCGACCCTTAAACCGTACCTTCGCATGAGTTTCCTTGCGCCATGGTCCGGATGAAGTGGTCTCCATGGTTGCGCAAAATGGCTTTTCGGGGGTGTCAGGGTTCTTCCCTGCAACGTGAAGGCGGTGGCTGCAGCGTGTCGGGGGACAGTGCTTTCGTTCTCCCTGCTCTATCAAGGCTATCCTTTTGCGGTCGTCTGCAAACGCAGTCAGCGGAGCCCGGAGCATTTTCTATATAAAGTGCGAGGATTTCCGGGGCCGCATGCAAAAAAAGGACATCCGGCTCAATGCTTGAGCAGCCCCGGAGCCCATTTCTGCCGCGTCGATGCCTCGGCGCCATTCCACGCGTGAGCCTTGGAAAAACGGGCAGGATCAGAGTGCTTTGCCTTGACGGAAAAACACCCTGTCCTGCCTCTCGGGGCAAGCGTGCATCAGCCGCCGTGCGCGTTGGCGGTGTCGGCGGCCAGGCGCAGTTCTTCGTTGGCTTCGGCCAGCAGCTCTTTGGCGCGGGCGGCGTGGCCGCCGAGGCGGTAGTTGTTGTCGTATTGGGCCTGGTTGACCAGGTCGTACGCACTGACGATGTTTTCCTGCGCGCCGCGCAGGTTGCCATGGCCAGGGCCGATATCGACGTAGAGCGAAGGCTCGGCGGCGACGGTGGCACAACCCACGGTCATGATGGAACCGAGCAGGATGCCTATGAAAAAGAGCTTCTTCATGAGGGTTCTCCAAGAGGAAAGGAAGCCGTTGCGGGGTGTTTTCGTTGAGGAAGCGAAAGGCGCCGTTGGCGTTTTCGTTCCGACGAGACCACGATAGCCGCCAAGAATTAGGTGGCAGTTAGCGCCCGTCTAGCCGTGTACCGGCAGGTGGTTGCCGATCAGGTTTTCGTTGCCTACGCGGTCAAGCGCATCGCCGATCTGCGCGCTGATTTCCTCGAAGAAGTAGTAGAGGTCTGCGCGGCGGATCGCCAGGATCGCGTCCTTTTCGTTGTAGGAAACCTTGGCCATCTGCATCAGCATGGCCTGGATGTGTTGCAGTTCTTCGTAGCCCTGCTCAGACAGCAGGTAGAGCTGCGGGCACGAGGAAGCGTTGTGGGTATGGCTCATGGTAATTCTCCACGCGTTTGGCTTGCGCCGCGTAGCGTGCGCGTTATGACGGGGAAAGCAGGCGGTGTGGGGCAACAGGGCGCTTCGTTTTAGCGAAGGCACCCTGTTTTGCCGGTGCGCTTTGGCGAGCGTGGCTCAATAGCCATGGTGGTTGGCCGAGGTGGCGGCCATGCGCAGTTCCTGGTTCGCTTCGAACAGCAGCTCCTTGGCGCGGGCCGCGTGGCCGCCCAGCTGGTAGTCGTTGGCGTATTGCGCCTGGTCAACCAGCTCCCATGCCTGCACGATGTTTTCCTGCGCGTTGCGCAGATTGCCGTGACGGAAGCCGATGTCCACATAGGGGGCGGGCGCGTCGGCCATGGCGACGCAACCTGCGCTCATGGCGATGCCGACAACCAGGCCGATGATAAGTGCTCTTTTCATGATGATTCTCCAGTAATGGGTTTGAAGCCGTTGGTGGGTTTTATTCGCAAGCAGAAGTGGCCGCGAGGTGGCGGTCCCGACAGTGCTTACGATACGGCTGGAGAATTAGGCGGGAGTTAGGGGGCGGCACAGTGCCATTCCGGTGTTTGCCCAGACGCATTTCAACGGTGCAACGGAGTCATCCAGTTTGAATGGGCGTTCAAAGTGGGTCGCAGCGATGCATGGTCGAACACGCGAAGAAGATTGCGCGCATGCGCAAGCGCCATGGCAACTGCAGCATCGTGATTGGCGACAGCGACAGTCGCCAGCGTCAGGTCAGGATGTAGTTATGCGGTGGCGGCGGGGCGGGCAGATTGCGTTCGCCCAGCAATTCGCGCAGCGATGTCTCGATGCCTTCGGACATCGCATCCAGCGGCAGGTCGTTGGGCGCGGTGCCGAACGGTTCTTCGATTTCCGAGCTGAGCGCTTCGAGCGCGAAGAACGTGTAGGCAATAAAGGTAACCACCAGAGGGGTCATCGCCCCGATGGAGTCGACCAGGCCAAATGGCAGCAACAGGCAGTAAAGATAGACCGTGCGATGGATGATCACGCCATAGGTGAAGGGAATGGGTGTGCTGGCGATGCGCTCGCAGCCGCCCAGCGCATCGCTCAGGTGTCCCATGTGCAGCTGCATCGCCTGCGCCAGCGGCGCAGCGAGTTGGCCGTCCAGCCGTCTGTCGCGCAACCACTGGTCCGCCAGCAGCAGGATGGCCGACGCCTTGTAGCGGGCGTCGTGCAGGCCGGCAAGATCATCGGCGGACAGCCAGCGTGCAAGGTCCGCCTGCGGGTCGGTGCCGCGCAGCTGATGGCGCAAGGCATGCACGAAAGCGATCAGCCGATGCACAAACACCTTGCTGCCGTCTTGTGCGTCCACCAGCGTCAGCGACTGCCGCGCCAGCGAGCGCGCATCGTTCAGCACTTCACCCCACAACACCCGCGCCTCCCAATAGCGGGCGTAACTGGTGTTGTTGCGAAAGCCCAGAAAGATCGCCAGGGTCAGGCCGATCAGCGAAAACGGCACGAAGGTCAGCGAGACCTTCCACACGAAAACATGGCCATGCAGCAGCGTTACCGCCAGCGAAAACGCCAGCGTCAGCAAAAGCTGCGGCAAGATCATCGGCAGTACCGAACCCCGGACCACCAGCAGCAGACGAAACCAGTTGGGGCGGGGACGGACAATCATACGGAGCAGGACGCAAATCGGGGCACAGGCGGGAAATTACACCACAGACCGGCTTGGCCGCGTTGCCGGGTCAACGGGCGGCCGGTGCGCGCAGCGAGCGGTCGAGGCGCCGATGCGTCTTAGGGATACACCGGCAATGGGGCCGCTGGCATCGGGTGCCATGCGCGTCCTCGTACGCTGATTAAAAAGGGCGGCCTGGCCGCCCTTTTCGTTCGTACCGTTTCAACCGGGCTTATTGCGGCTGCGAGCGCTCTGACGGCCAGGTGTTGAATGCGAACACGTACAGCATGATCAGGTTGACCAGCGGAACAATGGCCAACAGTGCCCACGCGCCGTTATAGCCTGCCTTGGAAATGATCCGCCAGAGCGGAATGATCGTGATGATCAGCGCAAACAACCCGATGATGTGCATAAGCTTCCCCTCCCGTTGAATTGGCTCTAGCTTACTTCCAGTCGGGCCGGCCCAGGCAAGGGCACAGCTAGGCGCACATCCAGCACGAAGGCGGCGTGAGGCCGTACTTCATTGGGATCGCATCGATGCGCGTGGACACCCAGTCGTAATGGTCCAGCGGCACCTGCTCTTTGATGGTATCGGCGCGTTGCAGAAACTCCACCCAGAATTCGATGCCCTGATTTTCGCTGAGCAGGCGTGGCATGGCGTCGTCGAGGCGGCTGAGCAGTCGTTCGATTTCTTGGCGGCTGGCGGGCACGGATCACCTGTCTGGGCTGGATGGGGCCGGAAATAGTTCCGGTCCCTCGGCTTGGACGTGTGAGGCGCCTGGTTTTGAAATCGCGGCCCGTTCTTTTTTACGGGCGCGGACCCCCAGGCATGGACGTGCCGGGGAGGCAGCGGCCAATGGCCCGGCTTTCGTTCCGGCGGCTTAGCCGGCCGAATGGGCCGTGGCCACGGCCGGCTGCGATGCGGCCACCGTGGGCAGCGGCGCCTTGGCCGTCAAGATGCCACCCAAGGTCAGCACGCAGACCAGCAGGCAGGCGGAAAAGAGGGCTTTCAGTAGCAGGGCTTCGAGTTTCATGGCGGTTCTCCTTGTAGATCGAAATGAAGCGTTCGATGACTACATGGCAAGGCCCGTGCCAACCGCTGCATGGCTGAAAACCCGCATTCCCGCGCGATTTTTCGCAAGTGATGCGCACGCGGCGCTTGTCCGCGGACAAATCCACTGTCCGCGCGGGCACGGACAGCGGACAGTGGGTGGCCGCGTCAGGCGGTTAGCGCGGCCGTTTCGGTGGAAGCCTGGATCGCTGCGTTCAAGGTCTCGGCAAGGCGGCGCGCAAGTTCGGCGTAAGTGGGCGCGCGGGGATGGCGCTCGCGCTTGGATACGTCCACGAGCAGGTCGGTGGGCGCGCAGCCGTTCTCGTTGGTCCGGTGTGCATACACGAAGGCGCGCGGGGCATCCAGGAGCGCGTGGATCTCCGCATAGAACTGGCCGGGTGCATGGGTCAGTACGGTGGGGCCGACCAGGATGGTCAGGGCGCGGCTGCCGCGGCGGCGCAGCTGGCGCATGGATTGCTCCACCTCCACGATCATGGCGTGGTCCTCGGGCAGCAGCAGATCGTGGAACAGCACCGCTTCCATCTCGCTGGCGGCCTTGCGCGCTTCCATTTCGATGCGGCCCAGGAAGCCCATGCGCAAGTCCTGCCGGGTATAGCGCAGCGGCATGGTGGACACCTGCGTGGGGCCCTTGCGCACGATCCACGAATGGTTGACGCGCTCGAAGGTGATGCCCGCTTCTTCGTAGGTCTGGCGGCAATTGGCCGCGCTGATGCTGGCATGCGCGGCCCACGCCGCCTTGAGGTAGGGGATATTGGGCCGGGTGCTGATCATGCAGGTCTCCGTCGATGGCTTTTATCCGCCACGCGGGCCGCGCATGGGGCGCGGCGGCGGGCTCAGGGAGGCTATCGGCGGGCCGGGCGAAAACTTCAGGGCGTCGGCGGCACGCTCAGCTGCAGCGCTTGCGCAACGCGGCTGGCGACGGCATAGGCATCGCCCACGGGCCGGTCGGCATAGTGCTGCGTGCCGTGGTTCCAGGCATCGCCCAGCGCGAACCAGTCGATCGGTGCCGGCGGCGTGCCGCTGCGCAGGGCCTGGTCCAGCGCATGGAAATACATCTGCCAGCGCACGCGGTAGTAGTCGCGGGTGAGCCCGGCCCAGTCCTTGTTGCCGTAGTCGTGCAGGCTGGCGCCTTCGCTGGCCTTGCGATCGCCCCAGGTGGTGAGCAGCGAGCGCGCGTCATAGTCCAGGCGCGTGCGTTCCGCGGGCGTCGATGCCCACGGCTGCACGTACGACAGCCAGGTGCCGACGAGAAAGAACTTGTTGGTGGCGAGCAGCTCGTCCTGAAGATCCATCAGCTGCAGCCAGCGTTGGGTCAGCGCCTCGAAACGCGGGCGATCCTTGCCGTCGCAGGCGGCCTTGATCTGCGGCAGCAGCGCGCGGCTTCGGTTGGCGAGCGTCTGGCGCGCGATGTCCACCAGGTCGTATTGATAGGTGTCGCTATGGCGCAGCGCGGGCGCCACCTGCAGCATCTGCGGCAGCGCCTGCTGGAATGCCTGCGCGCTGTAGCGCATCGCCTCGGGCGACCAGTGAGAGGCGCGGTTGACGGTAAGGCTGGGCTGCGCATCGAACAGCGATTCCTGCGCGGCGTCGCGTTCGCTGTTGAATATCACACTGTCGATACGGATGTCGTAGGCGGTGTCCAGCAGCACATTCCATGCGGCCAATGCATGCGGATCGGCCGCGCCATAGCGGCGCAGCACATAGTCGGCGGTCCATTGCCGCCGATCGACGGGCCGGTCGCGCCAGGCCATCTCGGTAAACAGGTCGTAGGCAAAGGGATTGGTGTCCATGCCCTCGGTGAACACCGCCGTGCCGACCATATTGCGATTGTCGCGGCCAAGCCGTTGCAGGCGGTCGGTGATGTTGACGGTGTTGGCGCCCAACGTGGTGCGCCCGCCGAATTCCCAGATGCCGCCGAACAGGAACGGCGCGTCCTGGAAATCCTTCTGGCGGTTGTCGCGCGGCACCCGGTCGTGGTCGATGTCGATGATCAACAGGTGCTGCCGATCCACGCCCGCGAGCAGGTCCTGGCGCGGATTGCCCTGCCAGGCGAGCATCATCCAGCGCGCGCCCGGATGCGCGGCGAGCAGGGCCTTTTGCACGTCGCGGGCCGCTTCGGGCACGGGCACGTCGCCCGAGTTGCCGCCTTCCTGGAACACTTCCATGTCGTAGACGCTGCTGTCGCCGAACAGTTCGCGCTGGTGGCGATAGAACGACGCAGCGAGCCTGGCGAACATCGGATCGCGCGGGTCGAGCCAGCCCGGCCGCGTGAAGCCGGCCCATTCACCCTGCGGCACGACATGCGCGTGCGGAAATTTGTCTTGGAAATCGGCCGGCACGATGCCGAAGAACCCGGGCAGCACCGGCACGATGCCCAGTTCGCGCAGGCGCGCCACGATCCGCCGCGCCGAGGCCGCGCGCTTTTGCATCAGTGCCGTGCTCACCGGTCCGTTGAAGCAGCACATGTTGCCCATCAACTGCCAGTTCTGGTGCGCCGGCTGGGTGATCCATGCGCGGATCTCGCCATCGGTGTAACCGGCGTCGCGGAAGGTTTGGTAGAGCACGGTATCGGTGCCGCGCTCGATGAGCATCGCGTTGATGCCCGACAGTGCCAGTACATCGATCTCGCGCTGCCAGCGCGGCCAATCCCAGTAGGCGCTGGTGTAGCCATCGACGTTTTCGTTCAGCGCATAGCGCCAGGCGTAGGGGGTTTCTTTCTCGATGGTGCTGGAGGGCAAAGGAAACGGCGCGTTGCCCAGGCGATCGCCGTTGGGCGAGATCTGCACGTGCGCCACGTATTTGAGGTACCAGTTCACGCCAAACAGCAATGCGCTGGGCGTGCTGCCTTCGACCTTGATGCGGCCGTGGTCGCTGGCGATGCGAAAGCGCTCGTGGCCGCCTTGTGGCGCGATCGCGGCCAGTTCGAACTGCGCGGCCTGCTGCGGCATCAGACGCTGCAGCACGCCTTGCTCGGGGCGGATATCGAAGGCTGGGGCCTGGGCTGCTTGCGCGCCTGCCGTGGGCAGCCATGCGGCGAGGCTTGCCAGGCAGAAACCGAGGAAGTGCTTGCGCATGCTTTCATCTCCGCCAAAACGCGGGACTTGCCGTGGCCCCGTGCCCGATCATCGCACGATTGCCCCGCGCCTACGGTGCGCCATGACCTTGGGCAGTGGCCTGGCGCCCGTTGCTGTCCTACGCTGCAAGGGCTAGCGCAATGTCCACCCGCCCGAGCGAGAACATCATGAAATTCCTGGTCATGATCTACAACGACGACACGCTGCTGGACGCACTGCCGCCCGGCCAGTTCGACACGATGATGAACGGCTGCTTCAAACATGCCGATGAACTGCGCGCCGAAGGCCATCTGCTCGATTCCATGCAACTGGAACCGCCCGCGCGCACCAAGACGATCCGCGTGCGCGGCAGCCGTACCACGGTGATCGATGGCCCGTTCGCCGAAACGCGCGAATACCTGGGCGGTTTCAACCTGATCGAGGCGGCCGACATGGACGAGGCGGTGCGCATTGCCCGATCGTTTCCATGGGCAGCGACCGGCTGCATCGAAGTGCGGCCGGTGCATGACATCGATGCCGAACGCGAACGCGTCGGCGCCTAGGGCGTTTCGCCGGGCTCCTCTTCCAGCGGCAGCACTTCGTCGAAAACGGTGTAGTCGATCACGTTGACGCCGTGCTCGTCGCGGTGCACCAGATCGACGTAGCGGTGGTTCCAGCGCACGTCCTTCATGGCCCACTGGTGGCGGGCCATCATGGACTGCGAGGTGGTCTCGTCGATGCCTTCGATGGTCAGCAGCAGCGCGCCCTCGCTCGCTTCCAGGCTTTCGGGCGTGGCGTTGAAGAGGGGGCTGTCCTCGTCGATGGTGTGCATCACGTTCCAGCTCAGCATGAAGATGGGATGCTCGCTGCGCACCAGCTTCATGTCCTCGATGCGGCGGATCTGGAAGCCTTCCGGCGAGCGGTACATGCGCACGATGTGCAGTTGCGCGGAGGCCTGCGCGATCAGGTTCATGCGCGTATTGGCCGCGCGCATCATCAGTGTCTGCTTGCCGTCGATGGTGCGCACCACCGGATGCTTGCCGAAGATGATCTTGGCGCGCGGGCGCGAGAAGCGCGCAAAGATCAGGCCGGTGAACACGGCGATATTGCCCATGCCCACGATGATTTCCACCGTGGCCACGATGTGCGTGTACACCGACTGCGGATGCATGTCGCCGTAGCCGACGGTGGCGAGCGTTTCCACGCTGAAGAAGAACGCCCCCGCCAGGCCGTGCGGATAGAGGTTGGCGATGCCGTTCGGATCGATCTGGTAGAGCATCGCGAAGAGGGCGTTGAATAGCAGAAACACGCTGACGGCAAGACTGAAGAAGGCCGGCCAGGTCATGGTGAGCGCGCGGTGGTAGAAGTCGTCCCAGAACGGCTCATGGATGCCCTCGGAGACGAACTGGCGTCCTCCGATATGCACCATGCGCGGCTTTCGCCATGGCTTGACGGGCTTCCTGGACATGCGTGGCGGCTCCTGGGGGTCCTGGGCGCGATTGTAGCGCCCGTGCGGCGCGCTTCCTCGCTGCGGCCGCACAGTCTTGGGGCTAAACTTGCCGGTCTGTTCGGTCAGGCAGGCCGCTTATGCTCAAGCTCATCGGTTTCGACGGCGACGACACGCTTTGGCGTAGCGAGGATTATTACCGTCAGGCCAGCGCGCAGTTTCTCTCCCTGGTCGGCCACTACGTGGACGTGGGCGACGCCAGCGTGCAGGCGAGCATGCTGGCCACCGAGCGGCGCAACTTGAAGCTGTTCGGCTACGGCGCCAAGGGCATGACGCTGTCGATGGTGGAAACGGCCATCGCGATCACCGAGGGGCGCATGACCGGCGCGGACATCCACCGTCTGGTCGAGATCGGCAAGCACGTGCTGCAGCATCCGGTGGAACTGCTGCCCGGCGTTCGCGAGGCGGTTGCGGCGGTGGCCGAGCGGCACGCGGTGGTGCTGATCACCAAGGGCGACCTGTTCCACCAGGAGAAAAAGGTGCTGCAATCGGGGCTGTCGGCGCTATTTGGACGCATCGAGATCGTGTCGGAGAAAGACGCGGCGACCTATCGCCGGGTACTGGCCGAATTCGCATTGGAGCCCGCGCAGTTCGCGATGGTGGGCAATTCGCTGCGTTCGGACATCGAGCCGGTGATCCGCCTGGGCGGCTGGGGCGTGCACATGCCCTATCACGTAACCTGGGAACACGAGCTGGAGAATGGCCTGGGCGAGGCGGATGCGCCGCGCATGCTCACGGTGCAGGCGCCTGCGGATATTCCCGCGGCGATTGCGGCGCTTTCGGCGCGCGCGGCGGGGTGAGCGGGTGCTTTTTTTCGCTTCCCCGCGCAGAGGGCAGCGCGAGTTTTTCCTTCTGCCTGCGCACATGGCACTGGGCAGCGCTTTACCCGCACGCCAAGGGGCAAGGGCGCCATGCGGCGTATACTGAGGCCATGCTCGATCCGCACACCATCCAGTGCCCTTATTGCGGCGAACACATCCAGATCCTGATCGATGCAAGCGCCGGCAGCGAGCAAAGCTATGTCGAAGACTGCCAGGTGTGCTGTGCGCCGATCGATATCCACGTGCGCATCGGCGAGGACGGCCACGCGCATGTCACCGCCGCCGGCCAGAACGACGCCTAGGGTAAACAGGCCTAGACCAGCCCGGCGGCCGATTCGACGATGCCGATGCCCTGCGCGGTGAGCGTGGCGCGCGTCGCATCGTCCGTGGCGGGCGTCACCGGGCGGGTCAGATCCCACAGGACATGCGTGCGAAAGCCAAGGGCGAGCGCATCCTGCGCCGTCCACAGCACGCACACGTCGCGCGCCAGCCCTGCCAGGTAAACCTCGCTGACGCCCCGTTCGCGCAGCCAGCCGCCCAGGCCGGTGCTGGGGCGCGCGCCGTCGGGACCGTGGTTTTCGCGAAAGCCGCTGTAGGAATCCACCTGCGGATCGCTGCCTTTGCGCAGGATCAGGTCCAGCGGCGACCAGTCGATGCCTGGATGCAACGCGGCGCCGGGTGTGTCCTGCACGCAGTGGTCGGGCCATAGCGTCTGCGGGTAGCCGTAAAGCGGGATGTCCTGGAACGGCCGCGCGCTCGCGTGCATGCTGGCGAACGAGACGTGGCCGCGGGGGTGCCAGTCCTGCGTCGCCACAGTCTGGCGGAACAGGCGCCGGCGCAGCAGCGCGTCGATGCCCGGCACGATGGCGTCGCCCTCGTGGCAGGCGAGCGCGCCGCCGGGCATGAAGTCCGGCTGGACATCGATAAGGATCAGTGCGGCATGGTGGTGCATGAGGCGAGCCCGGGAGTGTGTTGGCGCAAGATTCCACTCCCAAGGCGCGGCATAATGCAAGCGATCGCTCCGAGGAAAGCGCCCCACTTATGCATTACGACCAATCGTGGATGGGATATGGCCTGATCGGTGCCCTGGAGGCCGGCGGCATCAGCGCCGCGGTGGCGTTCGTGTTGTACCTGATCGTGGATGCGATCGGCCGCAAGCAGGGCTGGAGTCCGCTGCGCAAGCTCAGCATCGCGTTTCTGCTGTCGCTGTTGCTCACCGCCAGCGGCGATGTGTGGGATCTGTTTTATTTCAATTACGGCCAGTTGCAGTCGATCCAGTTGCTCAAGGCCAAGCTGGCCCAGGTGCACGATCCGGACAATATCGGCCTGCGCGTGTTCTGGGAAATGACCGGTGCCTTCGTCGGCGCGACGCTCGCGTGGATCGTGCGCGGCGGCGACTGGCGCGGCGTGCTGCGCGGCGATTAGAGAATCGGATCGAACAAGCGCGCCACGTGCATGGCCAGCCGGCGCAGATAAGGCGCCTTGCGGTATTCGTCGCGGGTGATTTCCACCGCCTGGGCAAAATCGGCGATCAGCATGCGCTCCACGTCCCGCGCGAAATCGCGGTCCACGCTCAATGCGCCGATTTCGAAATTCAAGCGAAACGAGCGGTTGTCCAGGTTCATGCTGCCGATGCTGGCCGCGTCGTCGTCGATCAGTATCACTTTCTGGTGCACGAAACCCGGCCGATAGCGATACACGTGGACCCCCGCTGCGATCGCATCGTGCGCGTGCAGCGTGGATGCAAGGAACACCGTGCGGTGATCCGGGCGCGAGGGCAGCAGCACGCGTACATCCACGCCGCGCATCACCGCCAGGCGCAGCGCCGATTGCACGGCCTGGTCGGGCACGAAGTACGGCGTGGTCAACCATAGGCGCCGGCGCGCCGCGTTGATCGCCACGGTGAAGAACAGCGAGCAGGTTTCCTGCGGATCGGCCGGGCCGGTCGCGGCGATCAACGTATCGGCGCTGCCTTGCGCGGTGCGCGGCGGCAGCATCGGCGGCAGTTCGCCGGTAACCCAGTGCCAATCGACCGCGAAGCTGCGCTGCAGATCCGCCACCGCCGGGCCGGACAGCTGCAGATGCGTGTCGCGCCATGGCGCCAGCGGCGGTTTCAGGCCGAGGTATTCGTCGCCCACGTTCAGGCCGCCGAGAAAGCCCACCCAGCCATCGACCACCACGATCTTGCGGTGATTGCGAAAATTGAGCTGGAAGCGATTGCTGCGCCGCTCGGTGGCAAACGGATGAATCGCCACGCCGCCGCGGCGCAAGGTTTCCACGTAATGCCGGGGCAGCGCATGGCTGCCGATGCCGTCGAACAACACGTACACCTGCACCCCGGCCGCCGCGCGTTCGAGCAGCGCCTGTTGCATGCGGCGGCCCAGGCCATCGTCGTGGAAGATGAAAAACTGCACCAGCACGCAGCGTTCAGCCTGCGCGATGGCCTGGAATATCGCCGCGAACGTCATCTCGCCGTCGATCAGCAGGCGCAACTGCTGGCCGGCATGAAAATGGTTGCCAAGCATGCGGGTCAGCGCGGCGTATTGCGTGCACTGTTCGGGCACGCCCGCTTGCTCGCCGCGCGGCGCCGCGTGCGCAAGACGCTGGCGATGCACACGATGCAGCGTCACGTAACCCTGGAAACGGCGGCGACCCAGATACAGATAAGGCACCAGCGTCACGTAGGGCAGCAATACCAGGCCCAGCGCCCAGGCGAACGCGCCTTGCGGCGTGCGCGTGTTCATCACCGCATGCATCGCGGCAAAAATGCCGGCGACATGCAGCAGCATTGCTAGCAGGGCGAGGATCTGCGGCAGGCTCATGGTGCGGGCGATTCTCGCATGCGCCTGCTCGTTTGCACGAGCTGGGTGCGGGGTAGGGGCCTGGGGTAAACAGGCCCTAGCCGCCCAGGATGCGGTCGGCGAGCTGCCGCGCCTGCTGGCGGATTTCCGGCATGGCGGTCGATTCCCACAAGGTGCCGCGCAACAGGCTGCCGATGGCGAAGAAACGGGGCCATGCCTGGCCCTCGTGCAGCAGCCGTCCATCCGGGGTGGACTCCAGCCCCAGGCCGAAGGGGTCGGAGCGGACGTGGCCGTTGGTCATCAGTTGCTGCAGTAGTACGTGGTGCGTGCGGCGCACGTCGGTTTCCAGGCCCGTGCTCTGCACCGCGAGGTCGGCATCGAGCGTTTGTTCCGCCGTTGCGCCATGAGGCAACCATTGCATCCGCACGCCGTTGCCGGCGAGGGTGACGCCATGGACGTGGCCGCGCAGTCGTCGCAGGCGTCCGGATTGTTCCAGTGCCTCGATCGAGCGCGCCACCTGCGGTGCCATGCGATGCCTTGCGCGTTCCCACAGCCAGCGCACGTGGCGCAGAAAGCGCGCGCGTTCGGCGCGCGGCAGCGCCTGCCACAGCGAAGGCGTGTGCGGACGCAGGCAGTCGATCACGCTGCGCCAGTCGTCGGCGTTCGTCACCGCATCGCGCAGCAGGTGCATCCAGGTGCGGACGTCCGGTGCATCGCGCATCGTCTCGACCAGTTCGTCGCAATCTTCATACGGCGAAGAGGCGCTGGACCGATGCGCTTCGGGCAGTCCGCCGTGCCGCGAAATAGCCGTGAAGCGTGCGTTGGGCCATTTCTGGGCCAGCTCCAGCAGCACGTCCACGGCGGTCAAGCCAAGGCCCACCAGCAACACGTGGTGCGGCTGGATGTCCGGCTTGGTGTCGGCCAGCAACGGCCAGGGCATCGTCACGTAGCGGCCACTGGCGAGCGCGGCCTCGTCCACCATCGGCAGCGGGCGCGGGTTCAGCGCGCCGAGCGCCAGCACGGCCGCTTCCACGTGCGTGGTGGACTCGCCGTGGAACAAGGTCACGCCATCGTTTTCCGGCACGATGGCTTCCACTTCGTAAGGCACCACGCGCACGTCGTGGCCGCGTTCTTTCGCACGGCGCAGCGCGCTGGCGGTTTCCGCTTCCAGGTAATCGCCATACCAGCTGCGCGGCAGGAAATCGGTACCCGATACGCTGGGATCGCGCTGCTGCATGTATTGCAGAAAACCGGTGGTGCGGTTGGCGAACATGCCCATCGATGCCGCGCGCACATTCAGCAGGTGCAGATTCGAACGCGTGCTGTAGGCCACGCCGCGGCCTGGCGTGGCGCCGGCGGTATACCAGTCCAGATGCAGCGGTTGCGCAGCGGGACGCTCCAGCAGTTCGCTGAGCAGCGTAGCTCCCGCGGCGCCGGCGCCGACTATGGCAACCCGTCGAAACATGTCAGTCCTTGGAGCGTGGGTGAGGCTGGGTGGCTGATATCACATCAAACGCGAAGCGGACCGGCAATCCTCGCCCGCTGCCGCTGCGCCTGCCAGAACGGCTCGGAGGAGACTGGCGCGTAGGCGGCGTAATCGTCCAGGTCGCCGCCGTACACGTGCAGCGTCAGCGCAGTTTCTTGCCGCGATAGATTGCGACAGCGATGCATGTAGGGCATGTCGGCGTCGAACCAGGTCGCATCGCCCGGGCCCAGCCAAGCGCGCTTGCGCAATTGCCACGGATGGGCGGTCGTCGGGCGCGTCCACGATTCCACTTCCAGCGCGCCGTACAGGCTCAACTCGATCCCCCACAAGCCGGCATGGTCGTGCGAGGGGGTGGTGTAGCCCGGCGGCCATGCCATCACCAGCAGGCTTACGCCCGGGCGGCCGCGGCGCGCTACCAGCCAGCGTTCGAATCCGCGACGGCCGCGGCGCAGGTCCGACAGGCCGTCGGCAAGCGTTTGCGCATTGCGATGGACAATGCCGCCCAGCTCGCGCGACAGCGAGGCGAGATCGGGATTTTTTTCGAATGTCTGCGCAAGCGCGACATCGCGAAGTGCCTTGAGGCTTTGTCGGTAAGTACGCATGGAGCCCGTATGCAGACCGTGGATGCCGGCAGTGGAGCATGCCCGTCGTTAAACCAACGTAAGACAATTAGGGCCTGTTCACACTATGGGCGTAGCCCGCGCCGCGCCGGGTCTGTTTGCCCGCCGTCCGGCGTCATCGCGCAGTCGTGTACGGACATATACGCCTTCGCTCTTGCTTGGTTGGCGAGCAAACAGCGCCCGGCGCGGACCACGCCCATGGGGTAAACAAGCCCTAAGAGGGCGATCATCAAGACATGACTTCTGCGGCATGGACTTGCCGTGGCATCGGCCTATGCTGGCTGGGAGTCCTTAAACCTTCCGGGTTCGGGACGCATCTGACCGTATGGCCGATAACGGAGAACGGACATGATCGAGCTGATGCTGATTGCGGTAATCGTGGGCGGGTTGTGGATCGTCGGGTCGGTGATCGGCCTGGTCTTCAAGCTCGTGTTCGGCCTGGTCGGTGGGATTTTCGGCCTGCTCGCCGGTGCCATCGGGTTGTTCATCGGCGGCCTGGTGATGCTGCTGGTATTGCCGATCGTGGCGCTGTCGCTGCTGCCTGTGTGCCTGCCGGCGCTGCTGCTGTTCGGGCTGATCTGGGCGATCGTGCATGCGGGGCGCAAACCCGCGGCCGCGGCGCCTACGCCGCGCTGACATGCCTCGCCGGCCGCCGTGGAGCGGGACCCGGGCTGGCCGGGCCCCGCTTCCGTGGGCGTCAAGTTTGCTGCGTCAAAGTTGCTGTAACGCAAAACTTACCGGAACGCGCGCCCACGCCTTCACCGCATGGCCATCGATGACTGCTGGCTGGAATGACCAGCTGGCCAGTACCTGTTCGCGCGCACTCTTGTCCAGCAATGCATAGCCGCTGCTGCGTTCGACCACCACGTCGATGGGCTTGCCGTTCTCGTCCACCAGCACTTTCAACATCACGGTGCCCTGCATGCGCATGCGTAACGCCTGGGCCGGAAAGTGCAGCGGCGATGCGCGATAGGCCAGCGATACGATACCCGGCGCAGTGGATGGCGGCGCCACGGCCGGTGGCGTGGGTGCCACCGGGATGGCGTTATGAGAAGGCTCGTCGGTCGGCGCACTCACCGCCGGCGGCGTGACCTGCGGCTGGGCGTGCACCGGCACGGGCATGGGCGGCATGTGTACGGGTTTGGGCAGCGGCTTGAGCACGATGTCCGGAACCGGCAGCGGCTTGGGCGGGGGTTCGATGATGTGAATGGGGGTGGGCGCGGACGTTTCAAACACGTGGGCGAGCTGCGGCGCCAGCGGCCGCAGGGCGAACAACAAGGCAGCAAGGTTGAGGGCGATGGCCGCGCTCAATGCGGTAACGCGCACCATATCCGGGTGCGCACGACGAACGACAGCCAGGCTTGCGGACGACATAAGCGACCTCCTGACGACGATGTGGATGGTGATGCGCCGGGAGCCACGCTGTGTGGGGACACAGAGGGATCGTGGCAGGCGCGGCTCCAGCCTATGCCCGCGGCTTGGATCGACGCAATAGCCGTCCAGACGGCCGGCCAAAAAAAACCCCGCATCGGGGGCGGGGTTGCAGGATATACGGGCATCGGGGAGGCGATGTCCGTGTCGCGCATGGTGCCATCCAGCGGCTTGGGCTGGCGTGCATACCCCGTGAGGGCGGTATTCACGAACCGGCAGGCACGGCCTGATGAACGCCTCGCCGCTTTCATCATGGAGACCTGATGCCGTCTGGCTATTAGGCAACGGCAGGCCAAACGGTTAACGTGTCGACCTGGGTTTCACCATCGTGTCATGTTGCCGGGAGTCGCTGGATGTCTGCAGCAGAGGGAATGGCGTTACCGCGTTACGGTGTCAGCGACGAGCTGGCCAGTTGCGTCATTCATGGCATCGGCATCGTGCTCAGCGTCATGGGCCTGGTGTTGCTGACCGTGCGCGCGGCAATCGGCGGCACCGCGAGCGACGTGCTGGCGAGCGCGGTGTACGGCATATCGCTGATCCTGCTCTACACCGCCTCGACGCTGTATCACTCGGTACGCACGGAGCCGGCGCGGCGCATCTTGCGCACGCTCGACCACATCGCGATCTTTCTATTGATCGCCGGCACCTACACGCCGTTTACGCTGATCGCCCTGCGCGGCACCTGGGGCTGGAGCCTGTTCGGCATCGTGTGGAGCCTGGCCTTGCTCGGCAGTGCGCTGGAGGTGGGGCTGCTCAAGCGTTACCGGCGCCTGGCGGTGTTGCTGTACGTGGCGATGGGATGGGTGGGAATCGTCGCGTTCCGGCCGCTGCTGACGCACCTGCAGACCGGCGGCATGGTGCTGCTGCTTGCCGGCGGCGCGGCGTACACGCTGGGCGTACCGTTTTACCTGTGGCGCCGGCTGCCGTATCACCATTCGGTGTGGCATTTCTTTGTGCTGGCAGGGAGCGTGCTGCAGTTTCTGGCGGTGTTTTTTTATGTGGTGCCGGCGGTGCGGGGGTAAAACCGGCCCGGCGCCGCGACGGGGTTCATGGCCATCGCGGCGCATGTATCTTCACTTGAAGCATCCACGCTTGCGTCTGGCGACAACCTGCACCCGCACCTGCCCTCATCCCGGTGTTCGCCGCGATGAGGGCATGCATGGAGGAGACTGAGCGTTATTGCTTCTTCTGCAGCTGCGCCGGCACAAATTGCGTACGCACCGCCTCGGCCAATTGCGCGGGCGGCAGCAGGCCCTGGTTGATCACGAAATCGTTGAAGGCCTGGCGATTGAAATCCTTGCCCAGCGCAAGTTCGGTTTCCAGCCGCAGCTGTTGCAGTCGCATGTAGCCGTAGAAATACGCGGTGGCCTGGCCGGGGCTGTTGAAGGTGTAGCGGTCCAGCTCCTCGCGCGTAAGGGCTTCGGAAAGGCCCACGTCGTAGCGCAATACATCGTGTGCGCGTTCCTTGCTGATCATCCCCAGGTTCAGCATCGGGTCGAGGAAAGCGCGCGCCGCACGCATCAGGCGCGCCTGCAGCGCGGCAAATTGTCCGGCCGGCGGCTCGTAGGGCAGCATCTCCGCTTCCGAATACAACGCCCAGCCCTCCACGTTGACGCTGTTGAAAGCGAACAGGCTGCGCGCGATCGACACGCCGCGTTCCACCATCGCCGCAAATTGCAGCTCGTGGCCGGGGCGTCCTTCGTGCGCGGTGAGTGTCCAGGCGGCAGCCTTGAAGGTGAAGTCGTCGTAGGCATCGGAGGCGTCCTTGCTTGCCGACGGATTGCCCATGGTCAGTACGAAGGTGCCGCGTTCGCCGTGGTTGCCGATCAGCGGCGGCGGATCCATGTGCGGCGCCGGCGTGGCGGCAGCTTCGGCGTCGGAGGCCACGCGCATCTGCATCTGGCGCTCGGGCAGGGTGATGATGTGCTCGCGGCGGATGATGTCCTGGATCTGGTCGATCACATGGTGATACCACGGCAGCACGTCGTCCTTGCCCAGCTGCTGTTGCTTGAGCGCCTTGAGCACGTCGCGATAATCGGTGGCCTTGATGCCTTCGGCCTTGGCCACGGTCGGTGCCATCATCTGCATGGTCGAGCGCAGTTCCACGAATTCCAGTTCCGCCTGTTTGATCAGCTGCTCGGGCGCAATGTCGATGCCGACCTGCTTGAGGCTATAGGCGTACAAAGGTTCGGGCAGGCGGAAATCGCTGCGTTCGCGCGGCACGATGGTGCTGCGCGTCCAGGCGTCATAGTCCTTCAGCTGGCTGTCCATCGCATCGAGCGCGGCCTTGCCCTGCGCATCGTCGAGCTTGTACTTGGCGAACAACTGGCGGATGCCCTGCGCGTAGCGTTGCGTATTGGAAAGCCGCTGTTCCACGTCGAGCTTGTAGGGGCCGAGCAGGTTCTTTTCACCGAGGCGCGCGGTGGTTTGCGCTTCGGCGAGCGTGACGATCGGGGTGCAGCCCGGCGCCTGGCCCACGTAGCACTGCAGGCGTTTGACGGCGAGCGCGCGACGCTTGGGATCGACGTCATCCTTCAGCAGGTAGAACTCGCCGCTGAAGATCAGCTGCGCGACGTCTTGGTAGGGCAGCATGTATTTGTGATTGAGATCGATGCCCTCGATCTGCAGGTCCACGGTCTGCAGCATGATCTGCAAATCCTGTCGCACGTTGGTGTCTTTTTCCGTTGCCAGCATGCCTTGCAGTTTGGACTTGGTATCGACCAGCGCGGCGCGCATGCGCGCGTCCAGGTCCGGCTTCAAGTCGGCGACTTTGTCGTCGTAGCCGGCAAGGCCCACTTGCGTGGCAAATTCCGGGCTGAAGCGTGCCTGCTCGGCAAGCAGCACTTGCGCGTCGGCATTGCTGCGCGCCACCCACGCGGGTGCCTTTGGTGTTTGCGTCTGTGCGTAAGCCGATCCGGTGGCAACCAGTGCAACCGCCACGGCGAGGGCGAGGCGCTTGATCATGTCGGACATCCCCAGGAGTGAAGTAGGCCGAGCGTAAGCGCGGCACGGGCCACGCGTCATGTATCCAAGGTTGGGTCAGCCCCACAGCATGAGGAAGCCGAACAGCCCCACCATGACCAGCGAAATCACCAGCTTCAGTAGCGTGGCCAACAGCAGCCCCAGCCACGTGCCCAGGCCGACGTGGGCCGAGCGCAGCACGCTTCGGCTGGAGGCGAACTCGCCGATCAGCGCGCCGACGAAGGGGCCGAGGATCAACCCCGGCAGGCCGAAGAACAGGCCGACCAGGGTTCCCAGCGAAGCGCCCCAGACCGCTTGCCGGCTCGCGCCCAGGCGTTTGGCGCCAAGGGAGGTGGCGATGAAATCCACCAGCACGCCGAACGCGGCCAGCAGCCCCAGGGCGATCAGCCAGCCGGTGCCCAGGTGACGGTAGCCGTCCACGGCGGCGATCAGCCAGATGCCGCCGAAGATCATCGGGATGCCCGGCAAGGTGGGCAGTACCGCACCGATCAGTCCTCCCACGATCAGCACGCCGCCCAGAATGTAGAACGCGATATCCAGAGGACCATCCTTGAACGCAGCGGCCTCGCCGCGGATCGGCCACAATAGTCCGTCCTCGCGCCGCGTCCGGCAAGTCGCGCGCGTTTCATCCATCGGTAGCCTTGTGTCCAATCTCGAACCCACCTTGCTCAAGGCCGACGAACTGGGCCGCATCGAAATCGTCGAGCGTAACGGCGTGCGGATGATCCGCCGCGACATTCTCGCCGCGCGTTGGTGGGCGCGCGCCTTCGCGCACCGCGCCGCCGCGCGCGAAGCGCGGGCGCTGGCCAAACTCGACGGCGTCGATGGCGTGCCGCGCCTGCTCGGCTGGAACGGCAGGGAACTGCTGCGCAGCTATATCGCCGGCCAGCCGATGCAGCAGGCGCAGCCGCGCGATCGTGCCTATTACCGCCAGGCATTGCGGCTGCTCGCGCAATTGCATCGCCATGGCGTGGTGCACAACGACCTGGCCAAGGAGCCGAACTGGCTGGTGCGCGAGGATGGATGTCCCGCGCTGGTGGATTTCCAGATCGCCTACACGCGCGGCCGTCGCGGCCGGCTGTTCCGCCTGCTGGCGCGCGAGGACGTGCGGCATCTGCTCAAGCACAAGCGCACGTATTGCGATCACGCGCTGAGCCGGCGCCAGCATGCGATGCTGAAAACGCCGGCGTGGCATTCGCGCCTGTGGCGCGCGACGGGCAAGCGGCTTTACAAGCTGATCGCGCGGCGCGTGTTCGGTTACTGGGACAACGAAGGCAAGGGGCGCGTGCGCAGTTGAGCGATCGCGCGCCGCCCTGGTGCCTTACTTTTCGACGAAGGCGCGCTCGATCACGTAGTCGCCCGGCTCGCGCGTGCGTGGCGAGGCCTGGAAGCCGCGTGCATCGAGCAGTGCGCAGAGGTCGTCGAGCATCGCGGGGCTGCCGCATAGCATCAGGCGATCGGTGTCCGGGTTGAGCTGCGACAGGCCGATGGCCTGGCTCATCGCGCCGTCGACGATGTTGTCGGTGATGCGGCCGCGGTTGCGGAACGCCTCGCGCGTCACCGTGGGGTAGTAGATCAGCTTTTCGCGCACCAGCTCGCCCAGATAGTCGTGCTGGGGCAGTTCGTGTTGCAGGTAGTGCGAATACGCCAGGTCGCTGATGTTGCGCACGCCGTGCGCCAGCACGATTTTTTCGTAGCGCTCGTAGGTTTCCGGATCGCGGATGATGCTCATGAAAGGCGCCAGCCCCGTGCCGGTGCCGAGCAGGTAAAGATGCTTGCCGGGCTTTAAATCGGTCAGCACCAGCGTGCCGGTGGGCTTGCGGCTCACGTTAAGGCTGTCGCCGGGCTTGAGGTGCTGCAGGCGCGAAGTGAGCGGGCCGTTTTCCACCTTGATCGAGAAAAATTCCAGGTGCTCTTCCCACGCCGCGCTGGCAATGGAATAGGCACGCATCAGCGGACGGCCGTCCACTTCCAGGCCGATCATCACGAACTGTCCGCTGTCGAAGCGAAAGCCCGGATCGCGCGTGGTACGGAAACTGAAAAGGCTTTCGTTCCAGTGATGCACGTCGATAACTTGTTCGGTCGCCAAAGCCACCATGGTGAGGTTTTCTCGGGTTGCAAAAGGGGGGGAGCGGGCCACGGCTTGAGCGGGATTGGCGAGGGCTCGCGGTTGCCGCATGCCTGGCTGAGCTGCTTGGGGATCGTGGCCGCCCGCGCATTTTACGCGATCGGCGCCACGCACGCCCGTATCGGCCCTTGACGACGGTCGGTCGATGCGGGGCGGCATGCCGGGCGGTGCGGCTTGGGGGCATGTATGGACTGGCGGCCGCTTCATCAAGTGGAGGGCGCCGCCTATGCCCGTGGCGGGTGCGTCATCGGCCGATGCTTTGCCCTAGGCCTGCTGCCTGGCCTGGGCGGCGGTGCCGGGCAAGCGTTTCGCTGCGCCCGCCAATCCGCGACAATGGCCGGGCATGACACTGGTAACTTCCCCATTGGCCTCCCCCGGCTCGCCCTGGCGCCTGTCCGTCGCACCGATGATGGACTGGACCGATCGCCATTGCCGTTATTTCCATCGCCTGCTTTCGCCGCACGCGCTGCTGTACACCGAAATGGTGACCAGCGCCGCGCTGGTGCGGGGCAAGCAGTTGCGTCTGCTCGAGCACAGCCAGCAGGAACATCCCGTGGCGTTGCAACTGGGCGGCAGCGATCCGCGCGAGCTGGCCCAGGCGGCGCGGTTGGGCGCGCAGGCCGGTTATGACGAGATCAATCTCAACGTGGGCTGTCCATCCGACCGCGTGCAATCGGGTCGCTTCGGCGCGTGCCTGATGCGCGAGCCCCTGCTGGTAGGCGATTGCGTGAAGGCGATGCGCGACGCGGTCGCGGTGCCGGTGACGGTGAAGTGCCGCATCGGGGTGGACGACCAGGACGAATACGCCGACCTGCAGTATTTCACCCAGACCATGCTGGCGGCGGGTGTGGAAGTGTTGATCGTGCATGCGCGCAAGGCGTGGCTGCAGGGCCTGTCGCCGAAGGAGAATCGCGAGATTCCGCCGCTCGACTATCAGCGCGTCTACCGGCTCAAGCGCGAGTTTCCGCAGCTGCTCGTGGCGATCAACGGCGGCATCACCACGGTCGATGCGGTGCGCGAGCATCTGGATCACGTCGATGGGGTGATGCTGGGGCGCGCGGCGTACCATGATCCTTACGTGCTTGCGCGGGTCGAAGCGGCGCTGCATGGCGTGCCGATGCCCTCGCGCGAAAGCGTCCTGCACCATATGCGGCCCTACATCGAGGCCGAGCTGGCGCGCGGCACCGCGCTCAAGCACATCACCCGGCACCTGCTGGGCCTGTACCAAGGGCAGCCCGGTGCGCGTGGCTTCCGTCGCGCCCTGAGCGAGGGTGCGCACCTGGCCGGCGCGGGCTGGGCGTTGATCGAGCAGGCCCTGGCCCCCGCGATGGCGGCGGCTTAGGGCTTTTGATGCTATGGATGTGCTTAGATCCCCAGGCTGTAACGGCCGTCCGGGCAGTATTCAGCCCCGGTTGCGCAGTATGTCGCTTCGGCCGGGGTCGGCCGGCATTCATCATGGGATTATGGGTTCTAAGTTACTAGCATGGACGGTCGCCGCGGGCGTGCTCATGGCCGGTGTGGCCCATGCTCAGTCTTCGGCGCCCCCGTCCGGCCTGAGCCTTGAGCAAGCAGTACAGCAAGTGCAGCAACGTGAAGGCGGCAAAGTGCTTTCGGCCGAGCCGCGCCACATCGGACGCAGGGTGGAGTACCGCATCAAGGTACTAACGCCCGAAGGCCATGTGCGCGTGCTTGCCGTGCCTGCCGAGCCCGGGCGCGCGCCCGCTGCGGCACAGCCCTCCAACAAGAAGTTCCCCAATGGCGGAAGCAACAAGAAGGAGAAACACTGATGCGCATCCTCCTGGTCGAAGACGAAGCGCCGCTGCGAGAGACACTCGCGGCGCGCCTGAAGCGCGACGGGTTTGCGGTGGATACGGCCCAGGATGGCGAAGAAGGTATCTACCTGGGTCGTGAGGTGCCATTCGATCTGGCCATCATCGACCTTGGCCTGCCCAAGATGTCGGGCATGGATCTGGTCAAGGCGCTGCGCGAGGCCGGCCAGCGTTATCCCATCCTGATCCTCACGGCGCGCGGCAGCTGGCAGGACAAGGTCGAAGGCTTGAAGCACGGCGCCGACGACTACCTGGTCAAGCCTTTCCACGTCGAGGAGCTGCTCGCCCGCATCAACGCGCTGGTACGGCGCGCGAGTGGCTGGTCCAAGCCGGTGCTGGCCTGCGGCCCGATCAAGCTGGACACCACCGCGCAGACGGTGTCGGTGGACGGCAAGGCGGTGGACCTCACCAGCTACGAATACAAGGTGCTCGAATACCTGATGCTGCATGCCGGCGAGCTGGTGTCCAAGGCGGACCTCACCGAGCACATCTACCAGCAGGACTTCGACCGCGATTCGAACGTACTGGAGGTTTTCATCGGCCGCTTGCGCAGGAAGCTCGATTCGGAGGGTACGATGAAGCCCATCGAAACGGTGCGTGGACGCGGGTATCGCTTTGCCATCCCTCGAAGCGAAGACGAATGATGCAGCCGCGGGGCGCCCCGTTTGCCAGGCGGGGCGCGCGGCCCCGGCCCCCGGCCTGGTACTGGCGGCCTTTCTCGGCGCCATCGGCTGGACGCTGTCGCGCACTTATTCGGCCAGCGAGCTCAACAAGCTGCAGGACCGGCTGCACGATTACGTCATAACCTATATCGCCGGCACCGATCCGCGGCGCGACGGCACGCCCCTGTTGCCCGATTCGCCGCCCGACCCGATGTTCTCGCGGCCCGGCTCGGGCCTGTACGCGGTGGTGCTGGGCGAAAACGGGTTCCACTGGGAATCCTCCTCCGCGCTGGGGCGGGATTTCAGCTTCCTGCATCGCCTCGATCCGGGGCAGCAGCAATTCGTCGGGCCGGTCGATACCGAACTTGGGCGGCTTTACTACTACAGCTTCGGCGTGGCGCTGGACATGGCCGACCGCCCGCCCGTGCGCCTGACCTTCACCGTCGCGCAGACCGAAGAAGAGCTGGTCGGCAACAATGAGGTGTACCGGCGCAGCCTGGTGGGCTGGCTGGCTACGCTCGGCGTCATGCTGATCGTGCTGCAGCTGCTGCTGCTGCGCTGGAGCCTTACGCCGCTGCGCAGGGTGGCCAACGACATGACGCGCGTGGAGCGCGGCGACAGCGATCACCTGGACAGCCAGTATCCGCTGGAACTGACCGGCCTCACCGAGCGCATCAACGCCTTCATCGACAGCGAACGCGAACAGCGCACGCGCTATCGCAACACGCTGGCGGACCTGGCGCACAGCTTGAAGACACCGCTGGCGGTGATGCGTTCGCAACTGGAATCGGCCAGCGAGATACCCGCCGCCGCGCGCATGCCCGCGCTCGATCAAGTGCGCCGCATGGACGAACTGGTAGCCTACCAGCTCGCGCGCGCGGCCACCGGCGGACGGCAGACCTTCGCCAGCGCGGTACCGATCGCCGGACACGCCGAAGATCTGGTGCAAAGCCTGGAAAAGGTCTACGCCGCCAAGAACGTGCTGTGCGAATTCGACATCGACGACGGTGCGGCCTTCTACGGTGAGCAGGGCGACTTGCTCGAACTGATGGGCAACCTGCTGGAGAACGCGTTCAAATGGGCCAGCCACCACGTGCTGCTGGTGGTCAAGACGCAGCCGCAATCCGGGCGTCAGCAGCGCTCGGGCATGCTGCTCAGCGTGGAAGACGACGGCCCCGGCATCGACGAGGACAAGATCGAGAAAGTCCTGCAGCGCGGCGTGCGTGGCGATGAGCGCGTGCAGGGCCATGGCATCGGCCTGTCCATCGTGCAGGACATCGTGCGCGCCTATAACGGCGAACTGACCGTGGACCGTTCACCGGAATTGGGCGGCGCGCGCTTCAGCGTGCAATTGCCGCCCGACTGAGCGCGGCAAGGCGCGGACGGCGATCCGCTTAGGTGTGCAAGGGAAGCGCCGCGCGCTTTACTGGATGGAGCCGGGCAGCAGCGACTGCCAGCCCAGGCCCGAACTGTGTGCGGAACCGGACGTTGCGGCATCGCCGCCGCCCAGGTGCGTGGCGCTTTCGTCGCTGCCGGTAGTGCTGCCGGCGTGGCTGGTGCTGTTGTCCGAACGGGTGCTGCCGCTCGCGCGCGGAAGGTTGAGCGCATCGCCGCCGGTGGCGGCCGATTCGTGGCTGGCGGCATGCTCGCCCGACGGGTTGTTGCAGTTGCAGCCGGAGGTATTGCCCGTGGTCGAGGTACCCGTCGCCGACACATTGGCGCAGGTGCCCAACATCAGCACGCTAGCAAGCATCAGTGGAATGGCACGCATGGCGATTAGCCCCTAAGGCGGTGAGCCTATCGCCTGGATAGTCCCAGAAAGGCCCCTCCGATGCCAGTGCCAGGCCCCGGCGACTTTGCGGCGCGGGCTACGCCAACAGGGTAAACAGGCCATAGAATGGCTCGATGTCATGTTTTGCTTCCCATTCCCTTGCGCACCCGCATCGGGTCGAACGTCTCCAGGAAGACTGAGACCCATGCAGCCGCACCAACTTCTGGCCGCCCTGGCCACCGGGGAGCCGCTCTCGGGCTCCCGTCTTGCCGCCGACACCGGCGTCACGCGCGCCGCGGTCTGGAAGCAGATCCAGGCGCTGCGCCACCGTGGCGTGCCGATTGAATCGGCCGGCGCGGCCGGCTACCGGCTGCCCTGGCCGATCCACATGCTGGACGAATCGGCCATCCGGGCCGATTTGCCGGCAGCCGTCGCTCGCCGCCTGGGCGTGCTGGAGGTGCACTGGGAACTCGATTCCACCTCCAGCGCGTTGCAACGGCGGGGCATCGCGGCGCCGGATTTCAGCGTCGTGCTGGCCGAAACCCAGACAGCCGGGCGCGGCCGGCGCGGACGCAGCTGGTTGTCGCCGCCGGGGCTGAATATCTATCTGTCGTGCCTGAAGCGGTTCGAGGCCGGTTTCGCGTCCCTGTCGGGCTTGTCGCTGGCGACCGGCGTGATCGTGCTGCGCGCGCTGCACGCCCTGGGCATCGCCGGCGCGCGCCTGAAATGGCCCAACGACGTGCTGGCCCAAAGCGGCAAACTGGCCGGCATCCTGGTCGAACTCAGCGGCGAGTATCAGGGGCCGTGCGCGGCAGTGATCGGCATCGGACTCAATCTGCGCCTGACCCCCGCGTTGCGCGAGCAGGCCGGCCAGCCGGTAAGCGACCTGGCCGATCTTGCCCACGGCGTGCCGCCAGACCGAAACCGCGCGGTGGCCGCCCTGGTTACTAGCCTGGTCGAGGGGCTGGACCAGTTCGAGCGCGAAGGCTTCGCCGCCTTCGTCGACGAATACGCCGAGCATGATGCCTTGCGCGGCATTCCGCTGCGCGTCAGCGGCGCGAGCGGCGACCTCGATGGCGTCGGCGCCGGCATCGATGCGCGCGGCGCGCTGCAGTTGCAAACTCCGGCGGGTCTGCATCGCATCGACAGCGCGGACGTCACGGTGCGTCGCGCATGAGGCTGCTGCTCGATCTGGGCAATACGCGCTTAAAGTGGGCCCTCGCCAGCGCAAACGGCTGGTCCGCGCGCGGCGCGCTGGCATGGAATGACGATGTGCCGACGGCCCTGGCAAGCGCATGGCGAGACATGCCACGACCGGCGCGCGTCGTCGGTGCATCGGTGGTGGATGCCGCGCGCGAGGCGGACGTGGAAAAAATCGTCGCCGGGACGTTCGCGCGCGACGTCACCTGGGTGCGGACGCCCGCCGAAGCCTGCGGCGTGCGTAACGCCTACGCCGAGCCGCAGCGGTTGGGCGTGGACCGCTTCCTGGCGATGGTTGCCGCACATGCGGCCGGACACGCGCCGTGTGTGCTGGCAGGCATCGGCACTGCGCTGACCCTCGATGCACTCGGTGCCGACGGCACGCATCTGGGCGGATTGATCGCACCCGGTCCCTTGCTGATGCAGCAATCCTTGCTGGGCGCGACCGCGCGCGTGCGGCCGGCGCAGGCGGGCGCGATCCGCGACATCGCCGACAACACCGCCGATGCCGTGGCTTCCGGCTGCTGGCTGGCGGCCGCGGCGCTGGTGGAGCGTTTCGCCCGGCGCATCGCCGAGCAGTCATCGAAAACCGCCGTGCGCCTGTTACTGGACGGCGGCGATGCCGATCTACTGCTGCCGCTGCTGACGGTGCCGGGCGAGCTTGCCGCCGACAGCGTCCTGCGCGGGTTGCTTGTGTGGGCCGACGCACATCCGGCGGCCACCGCGCCCTAGGCGCTTTTGCATGCCATCCGTCGTCATGGCTCCATCGTGTACAGACGTGCACTCCTTCGCGCTTTCTTGGCTGGCGCGCAAACAGCTCCCGGCGCGGGCCACGCCAAGAAGGTAAACAGGCCCTAGAATCCGGTCATCTTCCGTTGGTGAATGGTCGAATGCTCCTGCGCCTGCTATTCGTGCTGCTGATCGCCCTCAACATTGCCGTGGGCGCATGGCTGTTGTTGGGCCAGGACGAAGTGCACCGGCAGTTCGTCACCGATCCCGGCGTGCCGAAACTGCGTCTGCTGTCCGAATTGCCGCCATCGTCGGCCACGGTGGCGCGCGCGGCGTCGGTGACGCCGCCGGCCGCGCCGTCATCGTCGCCCGTACCGGCATCGCCGCTTTCCGCGAGCGCCGCTTCGACGCCCGCATCCACCAATGCACTGAGCTATGCATGCATGGCGCTGGGGCCGTTCGCCACGCAGGAAGATCTGCGCATTGCGCGCAACGCGCTCAGCGCGCAGGTGCAGCGCGCACGCGCGCGGCAGGAACAGACCACGCAAAGCCGCGGATGGTGGGTGCATCTGCCGCCCAGTCCCAGCCATGGCGCCGCGCTGGCGCAGGCGCGCGCACTCGCCGCGCACAACATCCAGGATTACTTCGTAGTCGGTTCGGGCGACGACCAGAACACCGTGTCGCTGGGCCTGTTCAAAGACCCCGCCAACGCACGCAAGCGCCGCGACCAGATCCAGGCCGCCGGCTTCCCGGTGCAGATGAGCGAACGCACCGAAACCGTGCCCGAATACTGGCTCGACCTGATTCCCATCGACAGCGGCCATTTCGACTGGCGCAGCAAGATCCGCGATCCGGCCATCGGATCGCATAGCACAGGCTGCTTTTGAGCCGGCGCAATCCGATCCACCTGGCGGGTTGTTCAATGGTTTGTGGCCGGCTCTGTCATTAGCTTGGATAACAGATTGGCGAACGAGGCAACGGGCGGCGGTGTCAGCGTCGCCTGCCCGAGCTGACGGGGGCGGACATCGCTTGCCGGATCGCATAAACTAATCGGCCATGCCGGCATAGCTCAGTTGGTAGAGCAACCGCCTTGTAAGCGGTAGGTCCCCAGTTCGAATCCGGGTGTCGGCACCATCTTTGTGTTCGCTGCGGCGCCCCGCGATGCCGGGCACAGGCCGCCCATCCAGCGAAAACGCCGCATCGGGCGGCGCCCGGCCCCAGCCTTGCCGCCACGGCATAACGCCTGCCACCGGCCCAAGCGGCTACACTTGAATACTTCTACAAGGCTTCGCGGGATACGTGGTGTATGGGTAAGCAGGTGATCGCACTGGTGGGCGTGCCGACCGATATCGGCGCCGGACATCGCGGTGCGTCGATGGGGCCCGAGGCCCTGCGTGTCGCCCAGCTCGGCGAAAAGCTGCGCCGGCGCGGGCTGGAGGTGGTGGATCGGGGCAATCTGCACGGTCCGATGAATCCGTGGCAGCCGCCGGAGCAGGGCTATCGGCATCTACCCGAAGTCATCGCATGGAATACCGCGGTGCACGGTGCGATTCATCACGAGCTGCAAGCCGGCCGCCTGCCGATCATGCTGGGCGGTGATCACTGCCTGGCGATCGGGTCGATCAGCGCGGTGGCGCGCCATTGCCGCGAGCAGGGGCGCAAGTTGCGCGTGCTATGGCTGGACGCGCATGCCGACTTCAACACCTCGCAGGTGACGCCGTCGGGCAACATCCACGGCATGCCGGTGGCGTGCCTGTGCGGCAACGGTCCGCGCGAACTGGTCCAGATCGGCGACACGGTGCCCGCCACCGCGCCCGAGGTCTATCGCCAGATCGGCATCCGCTCGGTTGACGAAGGCGAGAAGCGTCTGGTGCGCGAAGCGAATATGGACATCTACGACATGCGCCATATCGACGAAGTAGGCATGAAGCGCACGATGGAAGAGGCGCTCGAAGGCGTCGATGCCGACACCCATCTGCACGTGAGTTTCGACGTCGATTTCCTCGATCCGTCCATCGCCCCCGGCGTCGGTACCACGGTGCGCGGCGGGCCCACGTATCGCGAAGCGCAGCTATGCATGGAGATGATCGCCGACACCGGGCGCCTGGGCTCGCTGGATATCGTCGAATTGAACCCGGCCTACGACAAGCGCAACCAGACCGCGAAGCTGGCGGTGGAGCTGGTCGAATCGCTGTTTGGCAAATCCACCCTGATGCGCGGGCACGATTGAGCCCGCACCGGCCGATCCACTTGCCGATCCTTTTGCCCGTACACTGGGCCGGGCCGCCCCGCGCCAAGGCGCGCGGTAGAGGCATCGCCATTCGCACGAGTCGATAACGTCCCATGCACACTCGCGTTCTTACAGGCATCACCACCACCGGCACGCCGCATCTTGGCAACTACGTCGGCGCCATCCGTCCGGCCATTGCCGCGAGCCGGCGCCCGGAGGTGGATGCGTTTTTCTTCATGGCCGACTACCACGCGCTGATCAAGAGCGACGATGCGGCGCGCATCGAACGTTCGCGCCTGGAAATTGCCGCCACCTGGCTGGCGGCGGGGCTCGATCCGAACAAGGTCACGTTCTATCGGCAGTCGGATATTCCGGAGATTCCGGAACTGACCTGGTTTCTCACCTGCGTCACCGCCAAGGGTTTGCTCAACCGCGCGCATGCGTACAAGGCGGCGGTGGATAAGAACGCCGAGACAGGCGAGGACGCGGATGCGGGCATTACCGCCGGCCTGTACATGTATCCGGTGCTGATGGCGGCCGACATTCTCGCGTTCAACGCGCAGCAGGTACCGGTGGGGCGCGACCAGATCCAGCACATTGAAATGGCGCGCGACATCGCGCAGCGTTTCAATCATCTGTATCGCCAGGAATTCTTCGTGCTGCCCGAAGCGCTGATCGAAGAACAGGTGGCGACGCTGCCTGGCCTGGATGGCCGCAAGATGTCCAAGAGCTACGACAACACCATCCCGTTGTTCGCCGGCGGTGCCAAGCAGTTGCGCGAAACCATCATGCGCATCGTCACCGACTCGCGCATGCCGGGCGAGCCGAAGGATCCGGAAAGCTCCTCGCTGTTCACCATTTTCCGCGCGTTTGCGAGCGAGGCCGAAAGCGCCGCGTTCGGCCGTGCGCTAGAAGAGGGCATTGGCTGGGGCGAGGCCAAGCAGGTGCTGTTCGAACGTATCGAAGCGGATGTCGCGCCGATGCGCGAGCGTTACGAGAATCTGATCGCGCGGCCCGCGGCGATCGAGGAAATCCTGCGCGAAGGCGCCCGCAAGGCGCGTGCGATCGCCGGCCCCAAGATCGCCCAGTTGCGCGATGCGATCGGCTTGCGCGCCATGTCGTCGGTGACGATGCATGCGGGTAACGGCAGGCTGGCTTCGAAGTCGGTCAAGTCGCCGCGTTTCGCCAGCTTTCGCGATACCGACGGCAGTTTCCGTTTCCGCCTGTTCTCCTCGGAGGGCGAGGAGCTGCTGTTGTCCAAGTCGTTCAAGGACCCCAAGGCGGCCGGCGCGGTGCAAAAGCAGTTGAAGACGATCGGCGGCAGCGCCGTGACCTTGCACAGCCTGCCGCTCTCGCTGGTGCTGGAACTGGACGGCGAACCGGTGGCCAATACGCCCGATTACGTCGATGCCCCTGCCCGCGACGAAGCACTTGCGTATCTACGCCAGGCGCTGGACTTGCTCGCGGCGCAGCAAGGCGAATAAGCCCTCGCACCTCGCTGGGCCGGATACCCGCTAACGCATCCGGCCCAGCCTCGCCCCGGAAGGTCATGTGTTATGGCTGGGGCGCGCCCGGCGACGGCGAGCTGGTGACGTTCAGGCCCGTCGCATCCACGCTTTTCACGCCCTTGACCTGCTTGGCAAGATGAATCGCGTGATTCTTCTCCTTGGTGGAGGTTGCCGTACCGGTGAGCGTCACCGCGCCATCGGTCGTGCTGACCGAAATATCCGCGGCCTTGATACCTTTGGCGGCCGCGAATTTCGACTTCACCTTGGTCGTGATCCAGGTGTCGTTTGCCTTGCCCGGTACGGTTTCGTTGCTCGACGAAGCGCTTTGGGACGACATGCTGGGAGGTGCTTGCTGTTGCGTGGCTGCCGGCGACTGCGGCGTACCTTGCTGTGCCATCGCCGGGGATAGTGGAAGGGCCGCAAACACCGTCGCCGCGCCGGCGGCGGCAATGGATTTGCGCAGAAGGGTCAACGTACGCATGGCAATCTCCTTGGACTTGTGAAGCTGCGCGCAAACATGCAAAACCTCACGCAGCAGGCGCATCGCCGAGGATGCACGCGCACATGGCACCAAGCCGTACGTAAAAACGATGTTGCAAAATGGCGTGCGCCATGTCGTTCGTTCAGCGACGTAACGGGCTTGCGAACGCGTTGTTGCGCATTCGTTGCGTGCAGGGACATGTGATCGTTTACATGGCGCGTACCTCGCGCGCATCAAGCAACGTCATCAGCGTGACACCATGGTCTGTTTGACTGGGCGTGCCCGGCCAGGCGGCATGCGCGCTAGACGCCGCTAACGATCATCTCAGGAAGTTTCATGGTCAAGGATGACCGCTTTACGGCGCGCCACTGCCCACGCAACCGCGCTCACTGCGAAAATCCGCCGATCCGGCAGGCACGGCCTTGCGCCGCGCCTGCGCGATTCCGGTGCAGTCAGAACATGTGCTTGAGGATCACGAACAGTCCGCCCGCCAGCAGGATCGATGCGGGCAGGGTGAGTACCCAGGCCATCAACAGATTACGCACTGTCGACCACTGCAAGCCCGAGCCGTTCGCAGCCATGGTGCCGGCGACGCCGGAGGTGAGCACATGCGTGGTGCTGACCGGCAGGTGATACATGTCGGCGGCCTGGATCAAGCCCATCGCGATCAATTCGGCCGATGCGCCCTGCGCATAGGTGAGGTGCTCCTTGCCGATTTTTTCGCCGACCGTCACCACGATGCGCTTCCAGCCGACCATGGTGCCTAACCCCAACGCCAGCGCCACGGCAACTTTCACCCACGGCGGAATGAACTGCGTGGCCTTAAGGCCCAGGCCGCGCCAGGTGGTCAGCATCTTGGTCTGGTCCGGGGTCAGGCCGGGCTGCGCCAGCACCAGCGGAATCGCCGCGTTGGCGAGGTAGATGTCATTGCGCACGTTGCCCATCTGTTCCTGCGGCACGGCGCGCAGGGAGGAACGGCTCCCCACTTGTTGATCGATCTTGCCGATCAACTGCGACAGCGCCGGCGCGGTATCCGGTTGCATCGCGTGCTGCTGTATGGACCGGGTGACGGCTTCGCGCGGATCGCCGGTAAAGGGCGTGCCGTGATCGAAGGTGTTGATCACCTGCTGCACTTGCACCGACACCTGGTGGAAGGTTTGCACCTGGCCGCCGGACACCGCGCCATTCAAGGCATAGGCGGTGGGGACGGTGCCGATCAGGATCAGCATGATCAGGCCCATGCCCTTCTGGCCGTCGTTGGAGCCATGGCTGAAGCTCACGCCCGTGCAGGTGAGCACCAGCAGTGCGCGGATCGGCCACGGCGGCGGCTTGTTGCCTTCCGGGGCGCGATAAAGCGCTGGAATCTTCACCGCCGATTTGAGGATCAGCATCAACAGACCCGCGAGAATGAAGCCGGCGATGGGCGAGAACACCAGGCCCTTGAACACGCCGATGGCCGCGTTCCAGTCCACGCCGCTGGTACCGGTCTTTACCGCGGTGAGCTGGTTGGCCAGGCCCACGCCGATGATCGAGCCGATCAGCGTGTGCGAGGACGAATTAGGCAGGCCGAAATACCAGGTGCCCAGATTCCACAGGATCGCCGCCAGCAACAGCGAGAACACCATTGCGAAGCCCGCGCCGCTGCCCACCTGCAGAATCAACTCCACCGGCAGCAGCGAAACGACGGTGAAGGCGACCGCACCCGAGGACGTCAGCACGCCGAGGAAGTTGAATGCGCCCGACCAGATCACGGCCAGGTTGGCCGGCAGCGAATGCGTGTAGATCACCGTGGCCACTGCATTGGCGGTGTCGTGGAATCCGTTGACGAATTCAAAACCCAGCGCAATCAGCAATGCCACTCCGAGCAGGATGAACGGTGTGCTGGAGTGCGAACGAACGATGGACAGATCGTCCACCAGATGGAGGCCCGCGTATCCGGCACCCACTAGCAGGATCAACCCGAAAATAATGCCGAAAATGCGCCCCGAACCCTGACTCGGCGACGCGGCAGTTGCTACAGCGGCTTCCGTCTGCATGGCTTGCCCCTTTGGTGGTCGGCCTTCGGGAAGCTAAGCACTGGGCAAGACAAAACAGTGACAGTCAGATGCCGGATAGGTTGTGGGCCATTCGTTTCAATCTGTCGCGGCGATAACTGCCGGGGGCGCTTTGATAATGTTTTTTGAACACGCGCCCGAACGCGGCCTCCGACGCGTAGCCGCAGCGTTCGGCGACCTGGTTGGCGGGCAGTCCCTCGCGCACCAGCAGCCGTGCCGCCAGTTCCATGCGTACGCTGGTCACCCATTCCAGCGGCGACAGGCCACCCCGTTGCGCAAAGCGGCGTGCGAACGTGGCGCGCGAGACGTGCGCGCGTTCGGCCAGCGTGCCCACCGTCCATGCTTGCGCAGGATCGAGCAGCACCGCTTCCACCGCGCGGCTCATGCGTGGATCGGCCAACAGCGCCAGCACGGTGCCGGTGAGCTGTTCTTCTGCCATCAGCCGGCGCAGCAACAGCGTGAACAGCGCGCTGGATAGTTCATCGATCAGCGCCGCGCTGCCGGGTTTGGGGTCGGCGCTTTCGTTGCGCATGATCTGGATCAGCGCAAATAGCGGCGTGCGGTCGCCGACGCGGATATGCAGCACGTCCGGCAGCGAGCGCAGTAGCGAGCTGCCGGTTTCGCCCATGATGAATTTGCCGCAGAGCATGTCCAGCACGGGGCCTTCGCCGCGCGTGACGATCCGCGTGACGGCGCCATTGAACTGCCGTTCGCTATCGTCATCGGGCGTGGCATCGCCTTCGTCCAACTGCACGCTTTCGAGTTGGTGGTCGGTGCCGTGCGGGAACACCAGCACGTCCCCGGCCTGGAAAATCTGCGCGCCGCGCGCGGTACGCAGTCGCAGCTTGCCGTCCACGATCACGTGATAGGGCACGTGGCCCGGCGGCGCTTGGGGATGCGGCGCCACCCAGATCCCCGCCAGCAGGCAATGCAGGTCCACGGCGCCAGACGGGGCCAGGGCCCGGATCAGATGGCTCAGATTGTCCATGGCGGCAGCGTGAGACGTTTGAGCAAAAAATAGAGACGTTTATGTGCAGATCGTGGCAAGGCGCAAACCTAACATATCTCCACGGGAACGGCACAGCCTGTCGCCGCAACCGCCCAACCCCCCTTTTCCTGGAGAACCGATATGAACCGCCTTCACACCATTGAGATCGACCAAGCCACCGGCGAAACCGAACAGTTGTTCACCGGCATCAAGCGCGCCATCGGCCGGGTGCCCAACTCCTACCTTACCCTGGGCAGCAACGCTCCGGCGGTACTGAACCAGGTGCTGCAGACCGGCGCCGTGCTGAAGAAGGGCGAACTCAGCGCCCGCGAGCAGGAAGCCATCAACCTGGCCATCAGCGAAGTGTCCGGCTGCGACTACTGCCTGGCGGCGCACAGCATGATGGGCAAGATGGCCGGCTTCGGCGTCCAGGAACTGCACGAACTGCGCGATGGCGGTTTCAGCGCCGATGCCAAGCTCGACGCGCTGGTGAAATTTGCGCTGGACGTGTTCAAGAGCAACGGCCCGGTTCCGGCCGAAGTATTGCAAAACGTCAAGCAGGCAGGCTACAGCGACCGCCAGATCGTAGAAGCCCTGTATGCGATCAGCGCGATCCTGTTCACCAACATGCTCAATCGCGTGAACGACACCGTGCTGGATTTCCCCAAAGCTCCGTAATCGTTGCAGGCGGACATAAAAAAGCGATCGCCGATGCAGCGGCGATCGCCAAGTTATTCCGGGTCAGAACGTCCGCTAAGATCCTACTAACCTGGATACTTTTTGTTGTGGGTGCAATTACTGGCCCGAGGTGGTCGGGGTCGAGGACGCGTGCGAAGCCTTGAACTGCTGCCACTCGGCCTTGCGCGCCTGCATGGCGGCCTTGTTTGCGGCAACCTGGCTCTGCTGGGAGGCAGTCAGCACGGTGGTGTAGATCTGGGCGGTAGCCGCGGCGCGGGCGACGATGCGGGCGCTGGTCAGGTTGGCTTCGGCCTGGGCGAGGCTCGCAGCGGCGGCCTGGTAGCCCGAAGAGCTCGGCGACAGCGCTTCAAATGCCTCGCGCTGTGTACGAACCGCCTGGAACTGCGGCTTAAGCTGGGTGAAGCTCTGCTGCATGATCTGCTTGATCGAGGCCTTCTGGGCGTCGGTGAGGTTGACGCCCTTCAGCAGCAGGCCGGCGCCGCCGTGATGGCCGTGGCCGTGGAAGCCGCCGGGGCCCGGGCCGAAATCCTGTCCGCCGGGGCCGGCCAATGCCAGCGCGGAGCAGCCCAGGGCCGCAGCCAGGATGATCGACAGGGTCATTGTCTTGCGCATAGTGAAGCTCCTGCTTGAGTGAGGGGGTGTTGTGATTATTGGAAACCAGGAGCGTGTTTAAGATCTTTGCGGCCATGTAAAGAAGGGTAAAGTCAGTGTCGCGCAAGCCAGCGGCAGCCAATCGCGGCGCGTAATGCGATAGTAAGCGCCGTGTCTTGCCGCGCTATGCGATACGAATTTCATGTCCCGAATACTGATTGGCGATGACGATCGCGAACTGTGCGCCCTGCTGGCCGAATACCTGCGCCGCGAAGGCCTGCAAGTGGACGTGGCGCACGACGGCGAGGCCGTACTGGCGCTGCTGCGCGATGCCGCCACGCGCCCGGACTTGTTGATACTGGACGTGATGATGCCCGGCCGCAGCGGCCTGGATACCTTGCGCGAACTGCGTGCGCAGCATCGCCTGCCGGTGATCATGTTGTCCGGCCGCGGCGAACCGGTGGACCGCGTGGTAGGCCTGGAGCTGGGCGCCGACGATTACCTGTCCAAGCCCTGCCTGCCGCGCGAATTGCTGGCGCGTGTGCGCGCACAGCTGCGGCGCCACACGGTGGAAGCCGTTGGCGTGATCAGCGCCGGCGTGCTGCGCCTGATGCCGGGCGAACGGCGCGCTTATGCCGGCGAGCAGGAACTCAATCTCACCGGTGCCGAGTTTGCCTTGTTGCTGATCCTGGTGCAGCGCGCGGGCGAGGTGATCGACAAAACCTCCCTCACGCGCATCGCGCTTGGCCGCGAACTGGAACGCTTCGACCGCAGCATCGACGTGCACGTGAGCCGGCTGCGGCACAAGCTGGCGGAAGCATCGCCGCAGTCGCCGCGCATCGATTCGGTGCGCGGCGCCGGCTATGTGCTGCTCACCGGCGGCGGGGCGCCGGCATGAGTTCGTTCAAAAGCCCGTTTCGCAGTCCGCTGTTCTGGCGGCTGCTGATTTTTTTCTGCATCGCCAATCTGCTGGTGCTGGTGCTCAGCAGCTGGCTGACCACTCAGTTCATCGCCTTTTCCACTGAACAGGACATCAATTGGACCGCCCTTGCGCAGAGCGCCGAAGATGCCTATGACAACGACGGCGCTGACGGCCTCGATGCGTGGATCGCGCAGCAACGTGGCGAGGGCATCGACGCCACGCTGTACGAGAACGGCCAGGCGCTGCACGACATTCGACTGCCGTCGAGCCTGCGCGATGCGCTGCCGCGTTGGCTGGCGTCGGGCCGCAACGTGCAGATACGGCCGTTCCCGGGGGTCTACATCGTTGTGCAGCAGGTCACCGGCGCCGATGGCCAAGCGCGCCAGCTGGTTGCCATAAGCAGTTCGCGCCAGCGCATCCCGCGCCATATGCGCGAGAAGATTCTGCTGGGTGTGCAACTGGGCTTGTCGTTGTTGCTGGTCGGCGGCATCGGCTGGTGGGTGGCGCGCAGCGTGTCGCGTCCGGTCGAGGCGATGCGCGGGGCAACGCGCAAGATGGCCGCCGGAGAGTTTGCCACGCGCGTGGACAGTCGCTGGAGCGATGCGCGCGACGAACTCGGACAGCTTGCACGCGATTTCAACACCATGGCCGAGCACATCGAACTGCTGGTGACGCACGAGCGCGGTGTGCTGCAGGATCTGTCGCACGAGCTGCGTTCGCCGCTGGCGCGCCTGCATCTGATTCTGGATCTGGCGCAACACAGCGCCGATAAGGAAAAAGCCTCCGCGCATTTCCGCCGCGCCGAACAGGAAATCGCGCGCATGGATCGCATGACCGCCGAAATGCTGGCGCTGTCGCGGCTCGAAGGCGGGTTGCCCGGCATGGAACGCGATGCGGTGGACTTGGCCGAACTGGTGCGCGAACGAGTCGATGCGGCGCAGGTCGAGGCGCAGGCGCGCGGTATCGCCTTCCACCTAAGCTGCGCGCGCCCGGTGATGGTGCGCGGCAGCGGCATCTTGCTGGAGCGCGCGCTGGACAACATCATCGCCAACGCCGTGAAGTTCAGTCCGGACCGGCACTGCGTCGAAATCACGGCCGAATGCCGCCAGGGCCAGGCGCGCGTGTGCGTGCGCGATCAAGGGCCAGGCGTGCCCGACGACGAACTGGAGCTGGTATTCCGGCCGTTCTATCGCGGCACCAACGCCGTGCACGCGACCGGGCACGGACTGGGGCTGGCGATCGTGCAACGCGTGATGCAGGTGCACGAGGGCACGGTCGTGGCGCGCAACGGTGACGATGGCGGCCTGGAAGTAACCCTGCAACTGCCGGCGGCCGAAGCAGGCTGAGATCCGCGTTGCCTTGCCGGCCGTCGCGTCAGGTGAGGCATGCCGCATAGGGATCGCTGATCGTATTTTTCTTAACCGCTAGGCGGCGCTTCGCCGCGCCGGTTCGGACGCTGCGGATACGTCGCCGCGCACTAACGACACGTTCTAAGTCGTGTAGGGGTTGATCCACGAGTGCTGCGGAATTTTCCTCATGCCTGCATCAGGGAAGGCTGATTTTTTCGTCTGCCGCATGAATCACAAAATGCGCAATCACCTCATTGCGACACGGCGGCAACTCGGATGGACACGCACAAGCAGCTCTACATCGGCGAAGGTTTTGAAGGGCCAGGCGTCAACCTGGCGCACATCAACGTGTTGGTGGGCCCGCGCAACGGTCCCGCCGGGCAGGCTTTTGCCACCGCCCTGGCCACGCCCTCGGCGGGGCACGCGCCCTTTGTGATCATCGCCAGACCGGGCGTGCCGACCAAACCGCTCACGCTTTACGTCAACAAGGCGCAGATTGCCGGCGATTTCCACGGCAACGCGACCTGGGGCGCCTCGCAGGCCGGCATCGCCAAGGCCGTGGCCGAATCGCTGGAAGAAGGCGTGCTGCCGCCGGAGGCGGAGAACGACTGGGTGGTGGTATCCGCCAACTGGGTCAACCCGGCCACGGACGATCTCGACGCCGTCTTTGCGAACAACTATCGCGCCTGCAAGAACGCGATTCGCGCCGCCATGCTCGGCCTGCCCACGCGCCAGGAAGTGTTCGCCGCCGCACGCGAGGTATCCAACCCTTTCTACACGCCCAAGCAGGCGTGAGCCGTCCTACGCGAAAGAAACCGGAGCAGAAGCCATGGAATACGTTCGACTGGGCCAATCCGGCCTGAAAGTGTCGCGCCTGTGCCTGGGCACGATGAACATGGGTACGCCGCGCTGGAAACCCTGGATCTTCGACGAAGAGCAGAGTGAGCCCATCGTGCGCCATGCGCTGGATGCCGGCGTCAACTTCATCGACCTGGCCGATTTCTATTCCACCGGCGTGGGCGAGGAAGTGGTGGGCAACATCCTCAAGCGCCTGGTCCGCCGCGATGAAATCGTGGTCACGACCAAGGTCGGCTACGACATGGGCGCCCATCCCAATGCCGGCGGTCATTCGCGCAAGCACGTGATGGATGGCATCGACGGCTCGCTTACCCGCCTGGCGATGGATTACATCGACATCTACATGCTGCATTTCTTCGACATCAACACGCCGGTCGAGGAAACGATGGAAGCGCTGAACGATATCGTGCGTTCGGGCAAGGCGCGCTACATCGGCGTCTCCACCATGAACACCTGGCAGTTGGCCAAGATCATCCAGGTCTGCGAGCGCCGCGGCTGGGCCAGGCCGATCAACATGCAGCTGCAGTACAACCTCGCCTACCGCGAGGAAGAACGCGAAATGATCCCTTACTGCAACGACCAGGGCATTGGCGTGTCGGTGTTCAGCCCGCTCGCGCGCGGCCTGCTTACCGGCGATGCGCAATCGACCCGCAACCAGACCGACTTCTTCACCGCCCAGATGTACGGCGACCAGGCCTCGCTGCAGATTGCCGCCTCCGCGGCGCGCGTGGCGGCCAGGCGCGGCGTCTGCGCCGCGCAGATTGCGCAGGCCTGGGTGCTTGGCCAGGGCAGCGTCGCCAGCATGCTGGTCGGCGCCGATTCGCCGGCGCAGTTCGACAGCGCGCTGGCCGCGCTGGACACCAAGCTCGATGACGAGGAGCGCTACGAACTGGAGCGCAACTACACGCCCTGCGACCTGATCAACGATTACACCGCCGGCAAGCGCATCGCCCGCGAGCCACGTCCAGCCCGCGATGTCTTTGCCGGCACGAAGGGGAAGGTGGCATGAACGGCCTGATTCGCAACGGGCACTACATCGATGGCCAATGGGTGAGCAGCGCCACCTTCTTCCCGGTGCGCAATCCGGCCACCGGCGCGATCATCGTGGAGATCGCGCATGGCGGCGAAGCGGAGGCCCAGCTGGCCGTGGACGCGGCGGCAAGGGCGTTTCCAGGCTGGCGCGCGCTGACCGCGAAGGAGCGCAGCATCAAGGTTCGCCGCTGGGGCGAGTTGATGCTGCAACACATGGACGCGCTGGCCGAACTGCTCACCCGCGAGCAGGGCAAGCCCATCGCCGAGGCGCGCGGCGAGGTGGCGTATGCGGCCAGCTTTCTGGAATGGTTCGCCGAAGAAGCCAAGCGCGCCTATGGCGATGTCGTTCCCAGTCCGTTTCCCGGCTCCAAGATCCTGGTGATGCGCGAGCCGGTAGGCGTCGTCGCGGCGATCACGCCGTGGAACTTCCCCTTGGCGATGATTACGCGCAAGGCGGCGCCCGCGCTCGCCGCAGGTTGCACGATGGTGCTCAAGCCCGCCGAAGATACGCCGCTGTCGGCGTTGGCGTTGGCGGTACTGGCCGAACAGGCCGGCATTCCCGCCGGCGTGTTCAACGTGGTGGCCGGCGATGCGCGTGCCATCGGCAAAGTGCTTACGCAGTCGGAGGTCGTGCGCAAGCTGTCGTTCACCGGTTCCACCCGCACCGGCAAGCTGCTGGCGGGCCAGTGTGCGAATACCTTGAAGAAAATGTCGCTGGAACTGGGTGGCAACGCTCCTTTCATCGTGTTCGACGATGCGGACATCGATGCCGCCGTGCGCGGCGCGATGGCGTCGAAATTCCGCAACACCGGACAAACCTGCGTGTGCGTCAACCGCTTCTACGTGCAGAGCGGCGTCTATGAGGCGTTTACCCGTGCACTTGCGGCAGCGGTCGGCCGGTTGCGCGTCGGCAACGGCTTGACCGGCGAGGTCGAGCAAGGGCCGCTGATCAACCAGGCGGCGCTCGATAAGGTGCAGGCCCACGTCGCCGATGCGGTGGGCAAGGGTGCGAAGGTTCTGCTTGGCGGCAAGCCGCATGCGTTGGGCGGCACGTTCTACGAGCCGACCGTGCTGATCGATGCCACCCACGACATGCTGATCGCCGAGGACGAGACCTTCGGCCCGGTCGCCGCGTGCTTTCGCTTCGACACCGAAGCGGAAGTCATCGCCGCCGCCAATGGCACGCCGTACGGTCTTTCCGCGTATTTCTACACGCGGGATATGCAGCGTATCTGGCGCGTGGCCGAAGCGATCGAGAGCGGCATGATCGGCGTCAACGAAGGGATCATCTCCACCGAAGTGGCGCCGTTCGGCGGCGTGAAGGAATCGGGCCTCGGCCGCGAAGGTTCCCGCTACGGGCTCGATGAGTACGTCGAGTTGAAGTACCTGATGATGGGTGGCCTCGTCTGATCAGCAGCGCTGATCCGAAATGGGGCAGTTTCGCGCTCCCCATCCAGGCCTTTTTCGGAGCAGGTAACGGCGTCGTCCGCAAAAGCGACGGCGCCCGCATGGCATCGCTGGGTGTCAGGAGGCGTTATGGCTAGTGGTGACGGACAAGCATCGGTTGTGAGGGGAAAAGCCCGGCATGGCGACGCGCCGCGGCCGTCCCAAGACGGGAAAATCCTGCTCGACGATGTGCCGCTCAATGGATTTCACTGCAAGATCGCTGCGCTTACCTTCGGCGCGCACCTCACCGAAGGCTATGCCATCGGCACCATCGCCTATGCGCTCAAGCCCTTCCTTGACCAGACCTATGGTGCGCAGGGGCATTACCGCGCGCTATGGGAAGGGTTGATCGGCAGCTCCACGCTGGTCGGCATTTTCCTGGGCAGCCTGTTGTTCGGCCGGCTTTCGGACCGCGTGGGCCGTCAGAAGATCTTTCTGCTGAGCTTCGTCATCATCACGTTGGCGGCCTTCGCGCAATTTTACGCACAGACGGCGATTGCGCTGTGTCTCTTGCGCATGCTGCTGGGCTTGGGCATGGGGGGCGATTTCGCCGTGGGCCATGCCATTCTCGCCGAATTCTCGCCACGCAAGCATCGCGGACTGCTGCTCGGCTCGTTCAGTGTGATCTGGACCATCGGCTATGTCGCGGCCAACCTGATTGGCATGGCGTATGTGTCGCATGGATCGGATCCGGGCGCATGGCGCTGGCTGCTCGCCTCCGCAGGCGTGCCCGCGCTGATCGTGCTGGTACTGCGCATGGGTACCCCGGAGTCGCCGCGCTGGTTGTTCGACAAAGGTCGCCGCGCCGAAGCCGAGGCCGTGGTCAGGAAATGTTTCGGCGCGGACGTGGTGCTGGATACCAGCACGCACGACCACGCCTCTGCGCCCGGCGGGTTCGGGCGGTTGTTCCGTCATGACATGATTCGGCGCACGCTGTTCAATTGCATATTCTTCGTGTGCCTGGTGATTCCGTATTTCGCGATCTATACGTTCCTGCCAGGTATCCTCAAGGTGATCCACCTGGAGGAAGACAGCAATGCCGACCTGCTGCTCAACGGCCTGCTGATCGCCGGTGCGCTGCTGGGTATCTGGCTCACGGTCAAGCTTCCGCGGCGCGTTTTCCTGATTGGATCGTTCGCGGTGACGGCAGCGGCGTTGATGGCGCTGAGCCTGCTGCCCAGTTCGTTGCCGATGGCGCTGGTGGCGGCGTTTGCCTTGTTCACGGCGGCGCTCTCGGCCGTATCCAATCTCGTGGGCGTGTATCCGCCAGAGTCTTTTCCGACCGAAGTGCGCGCCAGCGGCGTCGGATTTGCCATCGCATGCAGCCGTCTGGGGTCGGCGGGAGGCGTGTTTCTGTTGCCGATCGGCATGCAAGCGTGGGGTCTGCAACCCACCATGATGATGCTGGCCGCGGTGTTGCTGATCGGCATGCTGGTGTCGATCGCCTGGGCACCCGAAACGCGGCATTTGCGCCTCAATGACGCCGCCCGCAACGGATCCGGAAACGAGTGACCCTTGCCAGGTACGGTTGCCTCGAAAAAAAGCGCCATGAAAGGCGCTTTTTTTTCCGTGCTCTGCCGGTTAGTTCGGCAGCGACAAATCGTCCAGCAACGCTTTCAGGAAACGCGCCGCCTCGCCGCCAGTCGCGGCGCGATGATCGAAGGTGAGGCTGATCGGCATGCGGCGATGCACTTCGATGCCGCCCATCACCGCCACCACGTCGTGGCTGAGTTTGCCCGCGCCGATGATGGCCACGCAGGGCGGCACCACCACGGGTGTGGCGTAGCGGCCGGCAAACATGCCGAAGTTCGACAGGCTGATGGTGTAGCCGCTCAGTTCCGACGAAGGAATGGTGCGGTCTTCCACCTGCGTGCGCAGGCGCTTGATACCGGCGCGGATCCCCGCTCCGTCGAGCACGTCGGCGTTGCGCAGGGCCGGCACGAACAGGCCATCCTCGGTATCCACCGCAATGCCGATGTCCACGTGCGGATGCAGGGTGCGGCTGAGGTTCTTGCCGTCGAACCATGCGTTGAGCGCGGGCACCGCCTTGCATGCGGCGACGATCGAGCGGATCAGTCGCGCGGTAATGTCCTGCTTGCCGATCCAGGCGTGCAGGTCGGCATCGTCCACCAGGGTGGTGGGCACCACGTTGGCGTGCGCGTCGGCCATCACGCGGGCCATGTTGCGGCGCACGCCTTTGAGCTGCTCCGGCTGGCCGCTGGCCTGCACGCTCGGCGGTGCGGTGCGTACCGGCTTGCCGGCGAGCGAGGTCGGCGTGCGTGCCGGTTCCGGCTGCGGCAGTTCGGGCGCCAGGTGGCGGCCGGCCGAGGCGGGAACCGCGCGCGCGGGGGCGCTGCCTAGCGTGGCGCTGCCGCTGGCGGCGGCGTTCTTCACGTCCTGCAGGGTGACCACGCCGTCAGCGCCGGTGGGTTTGACGCGGGCGAGGTCGACCTTGAGCTTCTTGGCCAGCGCGCGCACGGCCGGCACAGCTTTCACGCCGCCCACGCTGGAGGCTTGTTCGACGTGCACGTGGCTGCCGCTGATCATCGCGCCGACCACCGTGCCTTCGTCTTCGCGGACGACTGTTTCGCCATTGCCCTCTTCGATCTCGCCGCCTTCATCCGAAGCGGTGACTTTCTTGGGTTCGGCCGCGGGCGAGGCTGCTTTCTTGGGGCCGTGATGATGGCCGGTGGCTTCGGCCTCGGCACGCTGCTTGGCATTGGGATCGGGTTCGAATTCGGCCAGCGCGGCGCCGGTTTCGATCACGTCGCCGGCGGCGCCGTGCAGTTTGGTGACCTTGCCGGTGTAGGGCGAGGGCACGTCGACCACCGCCTTGGCGGTTTCCATCGACACCAGCGGGGCGTCGAGCTTGATGGTGTCGCCTTCCTTCACGTGCCATTCGACGATGGTGGCGTCGGGCAGGCCTTCGCCGAGGTCCGGCAGGTAGAACGTCTTGATGTCGGCCATGTTCGGATTTCCGAAAAGTGGATGATTCGTTGTTTTGTCCCCCTCCCCCGCGTGCAGCAGGGGAGGGTTGGGATGAGGGTGAAGCCGTTGGGTTCAAAGCAAGAGCGTTACCCCCTCCCAGCCTCCCCCTGCAAGCTAAGGAGAGGGGCTAAGAGCATCAGCTTGCGGCAAGCGTGCGTTTGGCGGCTTCGACCACCCGGTCCGCGCTCGGCAGATATTTCATCTCCAGGCGGAACAGCGGAATGTGTGTGTCGTAGCCGGTGACGCGCTCGACCGGCGCAAGCAGGTCATAGAGACATTCCTCGGCGATGCGCGCGGCGATTTCCGCGCCGAAGCCGGCGGTCTTGGGAGCTTCGTGCACGATCACGCAGCGGCCGGTCTTCTGCACCGACTCGGCGATGGTGTCAAAGTCCAGCGGGGTGAGCGTGGCCACGTCGATCACTTCGGCGCTGATGCCTTCCTCGGCCAGCGCATCGGCCGCTTCCAGCGCTTCTTTCACCTGTGCGCCCCAGGTCACGATGGTGACGTCGGTGCCGTCGCGCAGCACGAAGCACACGTCCAGCGGCAGCGCTTCGCCGTCGTCGGGCACTTCTTCCTTGTATTGGCGGTAGATGCGCTTGGGTTCGAAGAACATCACCGGATCCGGATCGCGGATCGCGGCCAGCAGCAAGCCATAAGCGCGCGCCGGCGAGGACGGCATCACCACGCGCAGGCCGGGGATATTGGTGAACAGGTGCTCGTTGGCTTCGGAGTGGTGCTCCGGCGCGCGAATGCCGCCGCCCCACGGCGCACGCCACACGGCCGGCACGGTGATGCGCCCGCGCGTGCGGTTGCGCAGGCGCGCGGCGTGGCAGGCGATCTGCTCCATCATCGGATAGATGAAGCCTTCGAACTGCGCCTCGGCCACGGGTTTCATGCCTTGCGCGGCCAGGCCCACGGTGACGCCGGCGATGGTGGTTTCGTCCAGCGGCGTGTCCAGCACGCGCAGTTCGCCGAATTTTTCCTGCAGGCCCTGGGTGGCGCGGAACACGCCGCCGTTCACGCCCACGTCTTCGCCCAGCACTACGACGCTTTCGTCGTGGGCCATTTCATAGGCCAGCGCCTGGGTGACGGCTTCGATAAGAGTGATTTGTGCCATGACTTAGTGCGCCTTCTTGTCGAGCGAGATTGCCAGATCGCGTTGCTTGGCCAGGTCCGCCGGGACTTCGGCGAAGGTGTAGTCAAACATCGCCGTGACCGGCTGGGTCTTGGTCTGGAGGTAGGCGTTGACCTCGTTGTCCATCCAGTCGTCGCACTCGGTCTTCCACGCTTCTTCTTTCTGGTCGTCCCACGCTTTCTTCGCGACCAGCCAGTTGCGCAGGCGTTTCATGGGTTCCTTCGCCCAGGCGTCCTTCACTTCCTGTTCGCCGCGATAACGGCGCGCGTCGTCAGCGGTGGTGTGGTCGCTCAGGCGGTAGGTGACCAGCTCCAGCACGCTGCCGCCCTTGCCGGTGCGGGCGCGCTCGAGCGCATCTTCCATGGCCTTGCGCACGGCGATGATGTCGTTGCCGTCCACCTGGATCGAGAACAGGCCGGCGGCGATGCCCTTCTGCGCCAGCGTCGGCGCGCCGGACTGGATCTTGCGCGGCACCGAGATCGCCCACTGGTTGTTGACGATCACCGCCACCATCGGCAGGTTCTGCGCGCCGGCGATGTTGATGGCGCCGTAGAAGTCGCCCTTGGACGAACCGCCGTCGCCGATCGTGCACACCGCCACGCGCGGTTCGTTGCGGATCTTGAACGCCAGCGCGGAACCGGCGGCATGCAGGCATTGCGTGGCGATCGGCACCGACCAGGCGAAGTCGTGGCGGGCCGGTTCCTTCTGGTAGTCGTTGCCGCGTTCGTCGCCGCCCCAGTACATGTACACCTCGCGCGGCTGCACGCCGCGGAACAGCTGGGCGCCGTATTCGCGATAGCTCGGTGCCAGCACGTCCTCGGGCTTCATGGCGCTGCCGATGCCCACGTGGGCGGCCTCATGGCCCAGGCAGCTTGCATACGTGCCGAGCTTGCCGGTACGTTGCAGGGCAACCGACTTGGCGTCGAACACGCGGGTGGACATCATCAGCTTGTACAGCTCGACCATGTGGTGGAGGTCTTTGGCGAACTCAGGCAGGTCGTCACGGACCTGCTTGCCTTCCGCGTCGAGGTATTGCAGGTATTCGATTTCAAACTTGGCGGCGATGGACACGACTCGCTCCCGGATGGGGTAAGGAAAGAGTTTCTGCGGGGGAGGCGAGGCCCATCCAGTGGGGCCTTGCGCACAGGGAAAGTCTCAAAAAAACCCCTATTTGATAGCAGGCACCCATGTTGCGCCGCAAGGTACGGTGCAGCATGCGAGCCCGTACGGACCCTTGGTGGCAGGGCGGGGTGCTGGGGCTTGATCTACATATTACGCAGGCAATGTTAACGGTTAACATGAGCGTTTTCCGTGCTTGCCGACCTTTATGACGGATAACCAGCGTGATCTCGAGGCGGGCATCCAGCTCGACCTGAACGGGCAGATGACCTACGGCGGCTACCTGCGGCTGGATCAGCTCCTGTCCGCGCAACACCCCCTTACCCAGCCCGCGCATCACGACGAGATGCTGTTCATCGTGCAGCACCAGGTGGCCGAGTTGTGGATGAAGCTGATCATCCATGAGCTGAAATCGGCGCTGGCGCACCTGCGCGGCGATGACGTGAACGGGTGCCTGAAGATCCTGGCGCGGGTCAAGCAGGTGCAGCGTCAGCTGTTCGAGCAGTGGGCGGTGCTGGAGACGCTGACGCCGGCCGAATACCTGGAATTTCGCGAGGCACTGGGGCCTTCGTCGGGCTTTCAATCGCTGCAATACCGGCAGATCGAGTTCATGCTGGGCAACAAGAACGCGCAGATGCTGCGCGTGTTCGATCACGACCCGGCCGCGCAGTCGGCATTGCGCGAGGTGCTGCAGGCGCCCAGCCTTTACGACGAATTTCTGCGCTACCTGGCGCGCCGCGGCCATGCGGTGCCCGAGGCGCTGCTCGATCGCGACTGGAGCGAGCCGTACCGTCGCCATGAAGCGCTGTTGCCGGTGTTCAAGCGCATCTATGAGGACACCGCCATGTTTTGGCCGGAGTACCACATGTGCGAACAACTGGTGGACATGGAGGAAAGTTTCCAGCTATGGCGGTTCCGCCACATGAAGACGGTGGAGCGCATCATCGGACATCGGCGCGGTACGGGCGGTTCCTCCGGCGTGGCGTTTCTCAAGAAGGCGCTGGAGCTGGAATTCTTTCCCGAATTGCTGGATGTGCGCACGGTGCTGGGCAGCTGATCTCCCTCGCCGCGATGGGCGTCTGCGCCGCAATGACGTTGGCCTGAAACTTCCGCGCCCGGCTGAAGATGCTGCGTTGCGTTTGACGCCAGCGGTGCTGCTGGTTACATCTAGGGCCTGTTTACACTATGGACGTAGCCCGCGCCGGATGGCGGCCACTCAAACGCAACCGGGCTACGCGCATAGCGTAAACAGGTCCTAGCAAGTCCAGTGCAGCCGATGCGAAGCTGCCATACCTATTCTTCCAGGGGGAAATCCGTGAGCCAGAATCCCGCCGCCGGCATCGCCGCCGTGCCCGACTTTCCGCAGATGCTCGGCCATCCGCGGCCGCTGTGGATGCTGTTCATGACCGAGTTCTGGGAGCGCTTTTCGTTCTACAGCGTGAGCTGGGCGCTGGCGTTGTACATCGTGGCGCAGTTCTATCACGGCGATCCATCCGGCCAGGCGTGGGCCAGCGCGATTTTCAGCGCGTATACCGCACTTGTTTACGCCAGCAGCATTTTTGGCGGCTTCGTGGCCGACAAGGTCATCGGTTACCAGCGTTCGATCCTGGTCGGCGCGCTGGTGATGGGGCTGGGCCTGTTCGTGATGATGCTGCCGGAGCAGAACCTGCTGTTGTGCGGCCTGGCGCTGGTGATCGTGGGCAACGGGCTGTTCAAGCCGAATATTTCCTCCATGGTCGGACAGCTCTACGGCATGGCCGACGAGCGCCGCGACCGCGGTTTCACGCTGTTCTACATGGGCATCAACTTCGGCGCGCTGGTGGCGCCGCTGCTGACCGGCTGGCTGGCCGGGTATGTCACCGACACGCCGATGCAGCAGAACTACAAGGTGGTGTTTGCGGCGGCCGGCGTAGGCATGCTGTTGAGCCTGGTGTGGTTCTGGTTCGGCCGGCGCGGCCTCAAAGGCGTGGGGCGTCCGGCGCCCGGCGCCGAAGGGCTGGCCCGCGTGGTCTGGGTGCTGCTTGGCGTGGCGGTGGCGGTGCCGCTGGTGTACCTGCTGCTGCGCTACGGTGCGCAGCGACTGTCGCTGGTGCTGGGGCCGCTGTTTGTGATCGTCGCCGTAGCGCTGATGGTCGAGGCCAAGCGCCACGACCGGGTGCAGTTGGACCGCGTGGTGGCGATGCTGGTCATCTTCGCTTTCAACGTGCTGTTCTGGACGTTCTATTACCAGCTTGGCACCTCGTTCAATTTCCTGGCGGAAAACCTGGTCGACCGGCGCATGCCCGGCGGCTGGACGTTCCCGGTGGCGTGGTTCCAGTCGGTCAGCCCGCTGGCGATCATCGTGCTGGCGCCGGTGGTATCGCTGACGTGGGGGTTGCTGGCCAAGCGCCACCGGGAGCCGTCGATCCCGCGCAAGTTCGGCCTTGGCCTGATCTTCAACGGGCTGGGCTTCGCCGGGCTGATGTACGCGCTGTCCAAGCTGATCGGCGAGGGCGGCAGCCTGATTCCGTTCTGGCCGCTGACGCTGTGCTACGTGCTGCAGACGGTTGGCGAGCTGTGCCTGTCGCCGATCGGCCTGTCGATGGTCACCAAGCTGGCGCCGCCGCGCCTGGTCGGCGTAGCGATGGGCGGCTGGTTTCTTTCGCTGGCGGTGGGCGGCAATCTGTCCGGACTGGTGGCGGGCTACATCAGCGGCACCGGCGGCATGACCGCCGCCTCCGCGCTGGGCGGGTTCACCTTCGGCTTCTGGCTGCTGGTTGGCGCGGGCGGGCTGCTGTGGCTGGTCTCGCCGCTGATCAACCGCCTGATGCATGGCGTGAAATGATGTCCTGACGGGTCGTTCCGGCGCGTGCCGCAACGACCCGGCACGCTTCAGTGCGCCAGCAGCTTGTCCAGGATGCGGTTGAGCCACTCTTGCTCTTGCGCGTCCAGCTTGGCCAGCACTTCGCGCTCCCGCGCGCGCGCCATCGGCGCCACGTCATCGTGAATGGCCCAGCCGGCCTCAGTGAGGCTGAGTACCGAGCGGCGCTTGTCGTTGCCGTGCGTCTCACGATGCACGCGACCGGCTTCCACCAGGCGGGCCAGCGCCCGGCTTACCGCCACCTTGTCCATGGCGGTGCGCTCGGCCACCTCCCGCGCCGACAGGCCGTCGAACCGTGCCAGCACCGCCATCACGCGCCATTCCGTCACGCTCAGGTCGTAACGTCGCTGGTAATCGTCCGCAATGGCCTGGCTCACCGTGTTGGACAGGATGGAGAGCTTGTAGGGCAGGAAATGCTCCAGCTGCAGGGGGGCGTGTTCGGCTCCGGCGGGGGCAGGCTTGCGCGGGTTGGGCATTGCGGCACTGTTCCTTGCAATTAGTTTCATATGTAACTATAACGTTGGTCTCATGGCGATGGTGGCACGCTCATGCGGCCGCCGTCGCGCATCGGCTTGAACGCATCGACTTTGATCAGGAGCGCGCCATGAACGCCCACCCCAACCTCGGCATGCAGGTGACCACCTTCGAGAACCCGATGGGTATCGACGGTTTTGAATTCGTCGAGTTTGCCGCGCCGGCCGGACGCGCTGGCGAGCTCCATGGGCTGTTCAAGAGCATGGGTTTCAGCGCCGTGCTCAAGCACAACACGCGTCCGATCACCGTCTACCGCCAGGGCGGCGTCAACTTCCTGGTCAACGAAGATCCGCAATCCTTCGCCGCCGATTTTGCCGCCAAGCACGGCCCGTGCGCGTGCGGTTTCGCCATCCGCTTCACCAGGCCGGCGGCGGACGTGCTCAAGGCCGTGCTCGCCAACGGCGGCGAAGTGTCGGCCGACAAAGCCGACAGCAAGGCGGTCAAGGCACCGGTGGTGAAGGGCATTGGCGATTGCATGTTGTATCTGGTCGATCGCTACGGCGACGCCGGCAGCATCTACGATGGCGATTACTCGCCGGTGCCGGGCGCCGAGCAGAACCCGGCCGGTTTCGGCCTGACTTTCATCGACCATCTCACGCACAACCTCTACTTCGGCAACATGCAGAAGTGGTCCGATTACTACGAGCGCCTGTTCAATTTCCGCGAGATTCGCTACTTCGACATCAAGGGCGCCAAGACCGGCCTGGTGTCCAAGGCGATGACCGCGCCTGACGGCATCGTGCGCATTCCGCTCAACGAGTCGAGCGATCCCAAGAGCCAGATCAACGAATACCTGGACGCGTACCACGGCGAAGGCATCCAGCACATCGCCTGCTTCACCGACAACATCTACGACACGGTCGAAGCGATGCGCGCCAACGGCGTGGCGTTTCTCGACACGCCCGAGACGTATTTCGATGTCATCGACATGCGCATTCCCAACCACGGCGAAGACGTGCCGAGGCTGGCCAAAAACAAGATCCTGATCGACGCGGACCCGGAGACCAAGCAGCGCAAGCTGTTGCAGATCTTCACCCAGAACAACATCGGGCCGATCTTTTTCGAGATCATCCAGCGCAAGGGCAACGAAGGTTTCGGCGAAGGAAACTTCCAGGCGCTGTTCGAATCGATCGAGCGCGACCAGATGAAGCGCGGCGTGCTTTAAAGCGCCCAAAAGCGTGGCCGGCCGGCGCGCACGGCCACGCGGTGCGGGTCAGTGATGCATAAGGGCGCCGTTTTTCATCAGCGTGGCGAACATCGCGCCGAAGAACATGAAATACAGCACCATCATCGCGATACCCACCAGATAAAGCACGCCTTGGATCACGAAATACGTTCTGAGCTTGGCAAACGATTCCTTCAATGCAAACGCATCGCCGCTGAGCTGGGCGTTTTCCAGCGCGCCGGCGGCTTGAACCAGCAGCACGCCGGTCCAGATCGGTAGCCAAGCGATGAGAATGCCCACGATGGTAAGGGCCGTGACGACACCCTGGACGATGAACATGATGCCCACGAACTTCATCCACCCTTTGCCCGATGCCAATGGCTGGATCAGATCCTGGAGCGAATAGCTGGGCGCCTTGCCCAGCGAAGCGTACTGATCGGACATGTTTTTTCCTTTGCAGTCGTTGCAGTGAAATAGGTATCGCCTCATTTCCTTGAGCGAGGCGGGGTCAAGAGTAATAGGATCGGCGCTGGCGTGCCGCATGCACCCAAGGCCGCGGAGCTTCCATGTCAACCCATCCCGAGCAGTACCAATCCGGTTTTGGCAACGAGTTCGCCAGTGAGGCGATCGCGGGCGTGTTGCCGGCCGGGCAGAATTCCCCGCAGCGCGTGGCACACGGCCTGTACGCCGAGCAGTTGTCGGGCACCGCGTTCACCGCGCCGCGGCACGTCAACCGGCGCAGCTGGCTCTACCGTATCCGTCCGGCGGCCATGCACCAGCCGTTCAAGCCGCTTGCGCATGCCCGCTTCCATAACCGCTTCCACGAGGCGCCGGCCACGCCCAACCAGTTGCGATGGGACCCTTGGCCGATGCCCGTCCAGCCCACCGATTTCATCGACGGCCTGGTCACCCTTGCCGGCAACGGCGGCGCGGCCGAGCAGGCTGGTTGCGGTATCCACGTCTATGCGGCCAATCGTTCCATGCAGGGGCGTTTCTTCTACGACGCCGACGGCGAGCTGTTGATCGTGCCGCAGCAGGGGCGCGTGCGCCTGGCCACGGAGTTTGGCGTGCTGGATCTCAAGCCGCTTGACGTGGCGGTGATTCCGCGCGGCGTGCGTTTTCGGGTGGAACTGCCGGACGGAGAGGCACGCGGTTACGTCGCGGAAAACTTCGGCAGCCTGCTGCGCCTGCCGGACTTGGGGCCGATCGGGGCCAACTCGATGGCGCTGCCGCGCGACTTCCTCACCCCCCACGCCGCTTACGAAGACGTTGAAGGCGATTTCGAGCTGATCAACAAATTCCAGGGTGCGCTGTGGTCGGCGCGCATCGATCACTCGCCGCTGGACGTGGTGGCCTGGCACGGCAACTACGCGCCCTATAAATACGATTTGATGCACTTCAACACCGTCGGTTCGATCAGCGTCGATCATCCCGATCCGTCGATCTTTACCGTGCTGACTTCGCCCAGCGATACGCCCGGTACGGCCAATATGGATTTCGTGATCTTCCCGCCGCGCTGGCTGGTGGCCGAGCACACGTTCCGTCCGCCGTATTTCCACCGCAACGTGGCCAGTGAATTCATGGGCCTGATCGAGGGCGCCTACGATGCCAAGGCCGGCGGTTTCGTGCCGGGCGGTGCGAGCCTGCACAATTGCATGAGCGGCCACGGCCCGGATGAGGCGAGTTTCGCCAAGGCGAGTGAGGCCGATGTCAGCAAGCCCGATCACATCACCGGCACGATGGCCTTCATGTTCGAAACGCGCAAGGTGATCCACCCAACCCAACAAGCGCTGGACGCGCCGCAACTGCAGCACGATTACTACCAGTGCTGGCAGGGCATTAAAAAGCGCTTCGATCCCCGGCAAGGGTGAGGCGCGCAGCGCGGTTGGCGACCCACGCCACCGCACATCGAACAAGCAATGGGCTGCCCGCATGTGCAGCCGACGGAGTGAATGCATGAAACTGGGCAGTCTCAAGGAAGGCGGGCGCGACGGTACGCTGATCGTCGTCAGCCGCGATCTCACCCGCGGGGTGAAGGCCGGCGGCATTGCCGCCACGCTGCAGGCGGCGCTCGACGATTGGTCCAACACCGCGCCGCGACTGAATGCGTTGTCCGACGAACTCAACGCCGGCAGTGCCACGGGTGCGTTCGCGCTGGATGCCGCCAGGCTGGCCGCGCCGTTGCCGCGCGCCTACGAATTTGTCGACGGCAGCGCCTATCTGCCGCACGTCGCGCGCGTGCGCCGTGCGCGCGGCGCCGAAGTGCCCGAGTCGTTTTACGTCGATCCGCTGATGTACCAGGCCACCAGCGCGGGCTTTCTCGGGCCGCGCGACCCGGTGACGGTGCCCAGCGAAGAGTACGGCATCGACCTCGAAGCGGAAGTGGTGGTGGTGACCGACGACGTGCCGATGGCGGTGACGCCCGAGCAGGCGGCGGGGCATATCCAGCTGGTCGGCCTGGTCAACGACGTCAGCCTGCGCAACCTGATTCCGGCAGAGTTGGCCAAGGGTTTCGGTTTTCTGCAATCCAAGCCACGTTCGGCCCTGTCGCCGGTGCTGGTGACCCCCGATGAACTGGGCGATGCGTGGCGCGGCGAAAAACTGCATCTGCCCATGCGCACCTGGTTGAACGGCAAATGGTTCGGCGAAGCCGAATGCGGCGTGGACATGCAATTCAACTTCGCGCAACTGGTGGCGCACGCGGCGAAAACGCGGCCGCTGACGGCCGGCACCATCGTGGGCTCGGGCACCATCGCCAACGAAGACACCAGCAAGGGCGCCTCGTGCCTGGCCGAACAGCGCACGGTGGAAACCCTGCGTGACGGCCGGCCGACCACGCCGTTCCTGACGTTCGGCGACACGCTGCGCATCGAGGTCACCGATAAACACGGCGTATCGATTTTCGGCGCGATCGAGCAGGCGATCGCGCCGCTAAAGTAATCGGCTTCACCGCCTTGCGCGAGATGCTCCCTTTCTGCGGCGGGTAGAGGGAGCATCGCTTCGCTCGACGCATGGATACATCGGCGCTATCGTGGCCCGATCGCTTCCTCACCGCAGTCAGGAGTTCCCCCATGTCCCAGGTTACGCTCAAGGGCAATCCGATCAAGATCGACGGCCAGCTTCCGGCCGTGGGCCAGCAGGCACCGGCTTTCAGCCTCGTCGCCAAGGATCTGTCCGACGCCACGCTGGCCAGCTTCGCCGGCAAGCGCAAGGTGCTGAACATTTTCCCCAGCGTCGACACGCCGACATGTGCCACGTCGGTGCGCCGTTTCAACGAGAAGGCCGGTCAGCTCGATAACGCCGTGGTGCTGTGCATCTCCGCCGACCTGCCGTTCGCGCAGGCGCGTTTCTGTGGCGCCGAAGGCCTGGATCACGTGGCCACGCTGTCGACCATGCGCGGGCACGATTTCCTGAAGAATTACGGCGTGGCGATCGCATCGGGACCGCTGGTGGGCCTGGCCGCGCGCGCGGTGGTCGTGTTGGATGCGCACGATAAGGTGCTGCACACCGAACTGGTCGGTGAGATCGCGCACGAGCCCAATTACGATGCGGCGCTCGCCGCGCTGAAATAAGGTTTCGCCGCGGTATTGCGACAAAAAAGCCGGGCAACGCCCGGCTTTTTTTGCGAACGATGGGCGATGGGGCTTAATTGGCCGCCATCAGCGCCTTGGTCATGTCCAGCATGCGGTTGGAGAAACCCCACTCGTTGTCGTACCAGCTCAGCACCTTCACCAGCGTGCCGCCCATGACGCGCGTCTGGGTGGAGTCGTAGATCGAGGAGGATGCATTGTGGTTGAAGTCGATCGACACCAGCGGCTTGCTGTTCACGGCCAGGATGCCCTTCAGCGCGCCGTTGGCGGCCTCATGGATGGCGGCGTCGATTTCTTCCTTGGTGGTGTTGCGCGCGGCGACGAAGGACAGGTCCACCACCGACACGTTGATGGTCGGCACGCGCATGGCGAAGCCGTCCAGCTTGCCGTTGAGTTCGGGCAACACCAGGCCCACCGCGGCGGCGGCGCCGGTCTTGGTGGGGATCTGCGAATGCGTGGCCGAACGGGCGCGACGCAGGTCCGAATGATAGACGTCGGTCAACACCTGGTCGTTGGTGTAGGCGTGGATGGTGGTCATCAGGCCGTGCACGATGCCGATCTTTTCGTGCAGCACCTTGGCCAGCGGCGCCAGGCAGTTGGTGGTGCACGAGGCGTTGGAAATCACCTGGTGCGCGGCGGTGATCTTGTCGTGGTTCACGCCGTAGACGAAGGTGCCGTCCACGTCCTTGTCGCCGGGCGCTGAAATGATCACCTTCTTGGCGCCCGCGGCCAGATGCGCGCCGGCCTTGGCCTTGGAGGTGAACAGGCCCGTGCACTCCAGCACCACGTCGATGCCCAGCTCGCCCCAGGGCAGCTTGGACGGATCGCGCTCGGCGCAGACCTTGATGCGGTCGCCGTTGACGATCAGGTCGCCGCCGTCCACCGACACTTCGCCCGGGAACTTGCCGTGCGCGGTGTCGTACTGGGTGAGGTGCGCGTTGGTTTCGGCGTTGCCGAGGTCGTTGACCGCAACGATCTGGAATTCGTTGGTCCGACCCGATTCGTACAGCGCACGCAAAACATTGCGGCCAATGCGACCGTAACCGTTGATGGCGACCTTGATGGCCATGGGACAGCATCCTCCAAAGCAAGATGGGGCAGCGAAGCGACGGTCCGGACGGACCGCCGAAACACGTATTTTAGCCAGAACCGGGTCGATACCTCATCCGGGGCTGGCCTGAACGGCCGGCCGGGTGCAGGATCGGGCGGCTGGATCCCCGTCCTTGAGCCTTAGGAAACCTCGTCATGAGCGAAGAGCAAGTCATCGAACTGAGCCTGGAGCAGACCCACGACTACGAATTTCGCGTGCGCTTCGACGGCACCGCCATACCGGACATGGCGACCGACGAGACCCGGCCGCTGGGCGGGGAGACCGGGCCCAATCCCTCGCGCCTGCTGATCGCCGGGGTGGCCAACTGCCTGCTCGCCAGCCTGTTGTTCGCCCTGCGCAAGTTCAAGAACGAGCCCGGCAAGCTCACCGCCCGGGTGCGGGCCAGCACGGCGCGCAACGAACATGGCCGCTGGCGCATCGTGCACATCGCGGTGGAGTTGCAGCTCGCCGATGCGGTGACGGCCTTCGAGCACGGCGAGCGCGCGCTGGCCCAATTCGAAGATTTTTGCATCGTCACCGAGAGCGTGCGGCAAGGTATTGCGGTGGACGTCAGCGTGCGCGATGCCAGCGGCAACGTGGTGCACACCAGCCATGCATGAATGTCATGGTGGCTGTGGCAAGATGCGCCACTTGCCATTCCGGATGCCTGCCATGCCCCGCCTGCGCCGCCTTGCTGCCGCCTTGTTCGTCACGCTTGCCCTCGCGCCTGCTGCCGAGGCCTGGGGGCCGCTGGGCCACAGCGTGGTCGCCGAGCTGGCCCAGCGGCACTTAAGTCCCGCGGCGAAGGCGGAGGTGCTGCATCTGCTGGCGCTCGATCACACCCAATCGCTGGCCGACATCGCCAGTTGGCCCGACGAGATCCGCAACGATCCGAACCAGCAGGCGTTGTGGAAGGAAACGCGCCCGCTGCACTACGCCGATTTCCACAATCCCAATTGTGTGTACGTGGCGCCGCGCGATTGCAAGGACGGCAAGTGCGTGGTCGAAGCCATTCCGCACTATGTCGCCATCCTGAGCGACCGCACGCAGACGGATGCGGCGCGGTTGCAGGCGCTTAAGTTCGTGGTGCATTTCATCGGCGACATTCATCAGCCCTTGCATGCCGGCTATCGCGATGACGCGGGCGGCAACGCGTATCAAGTGCAATTCCAGGGGCAGGGCATGAACCTGCATCGCGTATGGGACTCGGGCCTGCTCAGCACGCGCGGTCTGGGCTGGAAAGCCTATGCCGATCGCCTGGACGCCGAAGGCCCCGCGCCGCTGCCGCCGCCGATCGCGCCGCTGGATCGTCCGGTGGTGCAATGGGCGGAGGAATCGTGCCAGATCACGCACGATATTTATCCGGCCAATCACAAGATCGATCAGGCCTACATCGATGCGGAGTTGCCGGTGGCCGACAGTCGCCTGCGCGAAGCGGGCAGGCGCCTGGCCGAAGTGTTGAACATCGCGTTGCAGAACGGCTGATCGCGCGGCCGCGGTATCGCTTACGGCTTAGCGGCCGCGCCGGGGCCGATGTTGCGATCCAGGAAGCCGATGATCGCCTGATACGCTTCCTGCTGATGCTCCGGCAGGAAGAAACCATGGCCTTCGTGCGGCTCGACCAGCGTTTGGTAATGCTTGCCGTGTTGGTCCAGCGCCTGGGTGAATGCCTGGAAGTTCTTGAACGGCGCACGCGGATCGTCGCCGCCGTGGATCAGCAGAATGTCGGCCTTGATGCGGCCGGCACCGCTTAGCGGCGAGCGGCGCAGCAGATCGTTGCGATCGTCACCCAGCGCGAGCTGCAGGTAGGCCTCGCCCATCCTGGTTTGGCGTGTGTCGCCCAGGTCCAGTTGCAGCCGCAAGTCGTAAACGCCTGCGTAGCCGATGGCGCATTTATAAAGATCCGGTTCGCGCACCGCGCCCTCCAGCGCGGCGTAGCCGCCATAGCTCTCGCCGTAGATGCAGATGCGCCTGGCGTCGGCGTAGCCCTGGTCGATCGCCCAGCGCGTGGCGTCGGTGAGATCGTCCTGCATGCTCAGGCCCCATTGCCGATAGCCGCGGTTTTGGAAGTAGCTGCCGTAACCGCCCGAACCGCGGTAGTTGATCTGCAGCACGGCGTAGCCGCGCGAGGCGAGCAACTGGACTTCTGGATCGAACTGCCAGAGGTCGGCAATGCCGTGCGGGCCGCCGTGCGGCAGCACGATCAATGGATAAGGCCTGGCGCCTGCCGGCAGGGTCAGGAAGCCATGCAGCAGTAGTCCGTCGCGTGCCTTAAGTTCGATCGGTTGCATCGGCTGCATGTGCGCGGGGTCGATCCACGGCATGGCGCTGAACAGATGACTTGCCTTGTGGGTGTCCAGATCGAAGATGTAGTAGTCGCCGGGATCGCGATCGCTGCTCACGCTGACGATGGCGCGCTTTCCGTCGCGCGTGAAGGAGGAAAAGTAGACCAGTTGCCCGGGAAACTTCGCAGCCAGCGCCTTGTTGAGTCGAGCTTCCTGACTATTTTCATCGAGATAGAACAGCGAGCGCCTGCCTTCCTGGGTGATCACGGCGTAGTAGTCCAGTCCGTCGGCTGACTCCAGCAACGGACCCGGATCGGCGAAGCGACCTTGATAAAGAGAGGTGAGCGCGCCGGTCGCCAGCGTCATCGCTTCGATGGCATCGGGCGAATCGCCATGCGTGACACGCACATACAGCTTGCTGTCGTCGCGGTTGAAGCCGATCGGTGCCATCTCCACGCCGGATGTTGCGGGGTCGTTGAGCACCTTCCACGGCGCGCCGGCCGACGGGCGCCACCACACGTCGATGCCGGAGAGATCGTTGTTGGCATACGCCACGCGCACGTGTCCGGCGTGATCGGCAAGCAGATGCGCGTTGCGCGCCGGCGCACTGCCCAGGTCCACGCTGCGTCCGTTGCGCACGTCGATCATCCGCGCCGAGGTGAGGCTGCCCGCGGGATCGGTGGTGAAGGCGTTGACCTCGACCAGGATCTGGTTGTCGCCGACAGGACGCCAGAGCATGGGTTGGGCATAGGCGTCGCGCGGTTGGACCTTGCCGGCTCCGGCGCCCGGCTGCGTTGGGCTCGCGCGATAGCCGAACAGATCGATCTGGCCGCCGCCATCGACGTCGATGGCGAACAGTTCGCCGGTGGGTATGGGCGTATCAACGCCGCCTTGTTGCCGGGCGATGGTGGCGACGATGCGCTTGTCGCCGACCCAGAAATAGTCGTGGATCAGCGCATGCGCGCCCGAGCGCAGCAGATGTACCGCCTTGCCGGTCCTGGCATCGAGGATGGCCAGCAGGTTGCCGTACGGATTGCCAGGCTCGGGTACCAGTGTGCCGATGTAGGTGCCGTCGGGCGACATGCTCACCTGGGAGAAGTCGGGCTGTCGTATGAAGTTGCCGATCGGCGGAAGCTGGTGGGGCGATGGCGCGGTCGTCGCGCCGTCATCGGCCCATGCGTAGCTCGCGCACACAAGGCACAGCAGCACAGACAAAAATCCCCATTTACGTTTATCCATCCAAATCCCCCGGAGGATTTGCGGCGCTGCGACGATACGCACGCGTCGGTTGAATAAAGCCTTCGACGCCGCGCGCAGTTCTGCTAGGCTCCGTGAAGGACTGCGAAAACTCAAGCGATGACTACCGACACTCACTCCCGCCGTACCAAAATTGTTGCCACCCTGGGCCCCGCCACCGACGCGCCGGGCATGCTCGAACGAATCATCGGCGAAGGCGTGAATGTCGTTCGCCTCAACCTTTCCCACGGCAAATCCGACGACCATCGCGCCCGCGCGACGGCGGTGCGCAAGGCGGCGGAGAAGCTGGGCATTGAAGTAGGCATCCTCGCCGACCTGCAGGGTCCGAAGATCCGCGTCGAACGTTTTGCCAACGGCCCGGTGGAGTTGCGCGAAGGCGAGCCGTTCGTGCTCGATTGCCGCGACGATGCACCGCCCGGCGACGAGACCCGCGTGGGCGTGAGCTACCTGGGCCTGCCCAGGGACGTGAACGCGGGCGACGTGCTGTTGCTCGACGACGGCCTGGTGGCGTTGACCGTGATCGACGTCGCCGGCACCGAGATCCGCTGCAAGGTGCTGATCGGCGGACGTCTTTCCGATCGCAAAGGTTTGAATCGGCAGGGCGGCGGCTTGTCCGTGTCGGCGCTGTCGGAAAAGGACAAGGCCGACATCAAGCTTGCCGCCGAGATCGGCGCGGATTTCCTGGCCGTCTCTTTCGTGCGCTCGGGCGCGGACATGGATCTGGCGCGCCGCTTGCTGCACGAAGCCGGCGGCAAGGCTTCGCTGGTGGCCAAGATCGAGCGCGCGGATGCCATTCCCGTGCTTGGCGAAATCATCGACGCCTCCGACGTGGTGATGGTGGCGCGCGGCGACCTGGGCGTGGAAATCGGCGATGCGGAGCTGCCGGGCCTGCAGAAAAAAATCATCCGCGAGGCGGTGCAGCGCAACCGCGCCGTGATCACCGCCACCCAGATGCTGCAGTCGATGGTGCGCTCGCCCATCCCCACGCGCGCCGAAGTGCTTGACGTGGCCAACGCGGTGATCGACGGCACCGACGCGGTGATGCTGTCGGAGGAGTCGGCCGCCGGCGCGCACCCCGACAAGGCCGTGGCCGCGCTGCGCCGCATCTGCCTCGGTGCCGAACGCCAGTTCGAGCCGAAGGAAGACCTGGCCACCGCCGGCCATCGCCTGGACCGTACCGACCAGGCCATCGCCCTGGCGGCGATGCTGCTGGCCAATCAGATCGGCGCGCGCGCCATCGTGGCGCTGACCGAATCGGGTGCTACCGCGCAATGGCTGTCGCGCTATCGCAGTGCGGTGCCGATCTACGCATTGTCGCCGTTCGACGACGCGCGCCGCCGCATGTTGATGCTGCGCGACGTGCAGCCGGTGAAGTTCACCCATGACACCTTGAATCCGGCGGTGTCCGCGCGCGAAGCGGTGCGTCAGCTGTTTGCGCTGGGCAAGCTCTCCGAAGGCGATCGCGTGGTGCTGACCCACGGCGACCACATCGGCCGCGGCGGCGGCACCAATACGCTGAAGGTGCTGTCGGTGGGCGCGGACGGCATGGTCGAAAGCCTGCGCGATCTGTGAACGAGGGTGCCGGCCCGTGGCGCGCATGCGCCGCGGGTTGGTTAGACTACTCTCGTCTCTTGGCGACACATCGGAGGTATGTCATGCGCGCTTTGACTCTTTTGGGCCAATCCCTGGTGGCCGCCGCTGTCCTGGCCGCCGGCATGCCCGCCGTTGCCCAGGAGGCGCGCAAGATCGCGCCGGACCAGCTCTACCACGACTGGATCCTGATCAACCATCGCGATCAGGGCGTGTCCGTGGACCTGCCCAACAGTGGCGTCAATATCTACAAGCCCGGTTGCGTTGCGGTGACCTTCCTCATTGGCTCGGACGGCAAGCCGATGGATCTTCAGGTCGCCAAGATCGCGCCGCCCAGCGACCTGGGCAAGGCCGCCATCAGCGCGGTCTCGCAGTTCGAGTACGGTCCCTCGCTGAGCAACAACGAGCACAAGCCGGTCGCCACGTATTACATCGTTCCGTTCAACGCTCCGAACGACCAGGCCAAGCGGGACGCCTTGACGGCCCAGTGCAAGCTCCCGGGCTACGGCGCGGCCTGACCACGGCGCCGTTCGCAGGCCCCGCACACCCCCGGCCGGGCGCCTCCGGCCGGTTGGGTCTATAATCGCGCCTTTTCCAAGCCTAGCCGCCCCCTCGGGTGGGTTCCCGTCTTGCGGCCTCATGCCGCCCAAGCGTTACGGAGTCGTCCTATGAGCATTGAAGATCTCGAGAGCATCGCCCTGGCGATGGTCGCACCCGGCAAGGGCATCATCGCCATCGATGAGTCGACCGCTACCATCAAGAAGCGCTTCGAGGCGGTCGGCATCGAAAACAACGAAGAGAATCGCCGCGCCTACCGCGAGCTGCTGCTCACCGCGCCCAACCTCAGCGAGCACATTTCCGGCGCGATCCTCTATGACGAGACGATCCGCCAGTCCACCAAGGACGGCGTGCCGTTCACCCAGGTGATGAAGAAGAACGGCATCATCCCCGGCATCAAGGTCGACAAAGGCCCGGTGCCGCTGGCCGGCTTCCCGGGCGATGTGGTCACCGAAGGCCTCGACGGCCTGCGCGAGCGCCTGGCCGAATACGTCAAGCTCGGCGCGCAGTTCGCCAAGTGGCGCGCGGTGATCAACATCAGCGAAGACAACCCCAGCTCCACCGCCATCGAAGCCAACTGCCACGCGCTGGCCCGCTACGCCGCACTGTGCCAGGAAGCCGGGCTGGTGCCGATGGTCGAGCCGGAAGTGATCATGGACGGCGACCACAGCATCGAAGTCAGCTACGAAGTGCACGAAGCCGTGCTGCGTAGCCTGTTCAACGCGCTGTATGAGCAGAACGTGCTGCTGGAAGGCACCATCCTTAAGGTCAGCATGGTGATTCCGGGCAAGGATGCGGACGACCAGGCCAGCGTCGAAGAGGTGGCCGAGGCCACCGTGCGCGTGCTCAAGACCACCGTGCCGGCCACGCTGCCGGGCATCGTGTTCCTCTCCGGCGGTCAGACCGACGAACAGTCCACCGCGCACCTCAATGCGATGAACCGCATGGGCCCGCATCCGTGGCCGCTGTCCTTCTCCTACGGTCGCGCCATGCAGCAGGCGGCATTGAAGCTGTGGTCCAAGGACATGAAGGCCAACTACACCGAAGCGCAGAAGACCGTCGCGCTGCGCGCGAAGGACAACGGCCTGGCCGCGCTGGGCCAGTGGAAGGGCTGATCGATCGTTTTTGATCGGCGCACAAGCCTGCGGTACAAAAAAGAGAACGCCTTTCGGGCGCTCTCTTTTTTTGCGTGTCCCTCACCGTTGGGGAGAGGGTACTTGCGATGCTCAGAAGCGGAATTCCGCCGCCACCGTTACGGCGTTGGTATCCAGCTGCGCGCCGTGGTTGCGGTTGGAGCCGTCGTAGTAATTGTAGTTAACGCCCACGCTCCACTTCTGGTTGATGTTGTAGCCCACGCCCACGCCCGCGTAGTAACGGGTACGGTCAAAGCGCTGGTAGCTGGGGTTGGGGCCGTTGGTCAGGCCCTGGCCTTCGGCGAAGAAGGCACCGCCGCGCACTTCGCCGTACCACTTGGGCGTGAAGTTGTAGCGCAGGTTCGCGCCCAGCGTCGGACCGTACAGCTTGGAGCGCAGCGAGGAATCGCCGCGTGCGCCGCGCGCATCCTGTTGGCCCAGGTATTCATAGCCCGCTTCCAGGCCCAGCGAGGTGGTCTGATTGAGGGCGAAGCGATAACCGCCCTTGATGCCGCCGACGACATCGCCGTTGGAATCGTACGCGCCCTTGTTGACTTCGCCGTAGCCGGCTTCGGCGCCAACGTACCAGCCCTGCTGGGCAAGCTGCTGCGTGGAGGTTTCCTGGGCGAAGACCGTGGGGACGGCCGCAAAGCCGGCGGTAGCGAGGGCGATAGCAAACAGAGTCTTTTTCATGAGGGGTATTCCTTTTGATCCTTCGATCGTGATCTGTGTCCAGCCCGCGGCGCCTTGGGGAGAGGTGAAGCCGCGGCCGAGCGATCCGTCCCGTGACGGTGCTGGTTCGCTAGATAAGGACGACCGGAGGGGTTTCAATACCCATCAGTACAGTATTTTGGAAAATTCATGGGCGCCCGCACGCCCGCGACCGATGGCGAGGATCGACCCCGCGTGGCGACAGTCGGACACCGATCGGCGACAATAGGTGACTTTCCCCGCTGTCCGCTTTGGAGACACCCCTGATGACCACGCGCCGCGAACTTGCCAATGCCGTCCGCGCCCTAGCCATGGATGCTGTTGAAGCCGCCAACTCCGGCCATCCCGGTATGCCGATGGGCATGGCCGATATTGCCCAGGTGCTGTGGAACGACCATCTGAAGTTCAATCCCACCAACCCGAAGTGGCCCGACCGCGACCGCTTCGTGCTCTCCAACGGGCATGGCTCCATGTTGCAGTACGCGCTGCTGCACCTGACCGGCTACGACCTGCCGATCGAGCAGATCAAGCGCTTCCGCCAGCTGCATTCCAAGACCGCCGGCCACCCGGAAGCGAGCGAAACGCCAGGCGTGGAAACCACCACCGGTCCGCTGGGCCAGGGCTTCGCCAACTCGGTAGGTTTCGCGCTGGCGGAAAAAGTGCTGGCCGCGCATTTCAATCGCCCCGGCCACACCATCGTCGATCACCACACCTATGTGTTCATGGGCGACGGCTGCATGATGGAAGGCGTTTCGCACGAAGCGGCCTCGCTGGCCGGCACCTGGAAGCTGGGTAAGCTGATCGCGGTGTATGACGACAACAACATCTCCATCGACGGCGAAGTGCAGGGCTGGTTCACCGACGACACGCCCAAGCGTTTCGAAGCCTACGGCTGGAACGTGATCCGCGGCGTCGATGGGCACGATGCCCAAGCCGTGCAGAAAGCCTTTGCCGACGCCCTCGCGCAAAGCGAAAAGCCCACCCTGATCTGCTGCAAGACCATCATCGGCTTCGGCGCGCCGCACAAGCAGGGCAAGGAAGAATCGCACGGCGCCGCGCTCGGCAAGGCCGAAGTGGCCGCCGCGCGCGACGAGCTGGACTGGCGCTATCAGCCCTTCGAGATCCCCGCCGAGATCTACGCCGCGTGGGACAAGAAGAAAGCCGGCGCCGAACGCGAGCAGGCCTGGAACGAGACGTTCGCCCAATACAAGGCCGCGTATCCGGAACTGGCCGCCGAATTCCACCGCCGTACCGCGGGCGAGCTGCCCGCCGACTGGGCCAGCAAGTCGCAGGCGTTCATCGACAAGCTGCAGGCCGATGGCGTGGACGTGGCCTCGCGCAAAGCCTCGCAGATGACGCTCGACGCCTTCGGCCCGCTGTTGCCCGAACTGGTGGGCGGCTCGGCGGACCTTGCCGGTTCCAATCTCACCATGTGGAAGGGCAGCAAGAACATCACCGGTCCCGATGGCAACTACGTGCACTATGGCGTGCGCGAATTCGGCATGAGCGCCATCGCCAACGGCATCAGCCTGCACGGCGGCCTGCTGCCCTACGACGGCACCTTCCTGGTGTTCTCCGACTACGCCCGCAACGCGGTGCGCATGGGCTGCCTGATCCCGGCGCACGTTGTGCACGTGTACACGCATGATTCGATCGGCCTTGGCGAAGACGGCCCCACCCATCAGCCGATCGAACATCTCGGCTCGCTGCGCCTGATTCCGAACAACCGCGTGTGGCGGCCGTGCGATGCGGTGGAATCGGCGGTGTGCTGGAAGGTGGCGATCGAGCGCAAAGCCGGCCCGTCGTGCCTGATCTTCTCGCGCCAGACGCTCAAGCATCAGCAGCGCAGCGCCCAGCAGGTGGCCGATATCGCGCGCGGTGCCTACGTGCTTTCCGATCCGGCGGACACCCGGTTCAAGGCCATCCTGATCGCCACCGGTTCCGAAGTGGAGCTGGCGATGGAAGCGGCCCGCACGCTGGCGCAGCAGAACGTGCCGGTGCGCGTGGTGTCGATGCCGTGCACCGAGGAATTCGATGCGCAGCCGCTGGAATACCGCGAAGCGATCCTGCCCGGCTGGTGCCGCGCGCGCGTCGCGGTGGAAGCGGCCGCGGTCGATTTCTGGGGCAAGTACGTGGGCCTGGACGGCGCCGTGGTCGGCATGACCACCTACGGCGCATCCGCGCCGGCGCCGGCCTTGTTCGAATACTTCGGCTTCACCGTTTCGCACGTGGTCGATACGGTCAAGCGCGTCATCGGCTGAGCCCGCGCCCGGTGCCCTCTCCCTTGCGGGGGAGAGGGCCGGGGTGAGGAGCCGGCCTCGCGAAGCCATGCTAGACACCCCGCCACCATGACGGCGGCGTGATGGATGATGCGGCAAGGTGCAAGCGCGCCTTAATGCGCCTGCGCCATCAAACGCTCGCCAATGTCGTGGCCACCCCAAACGCAATCGCCATCACCACGCCCACCGCCACGCACGCGCTACCCGCGCGGATACGCCGCGCATCGACGCGCGGAATCAACCGCCACAGCGCCGCGACACCCACCAGCATCGACAGCACCAGCGCTGCGCGAAACGTACCGCTGACGATCAGCGGCCCGAACGGTGCGCGCGTCACGCCTACATGCACGGCCGCCACGGCGCCGATCAGCAAGGTCAGCAGGCACCAGACCAGGCACGCCAGGTAAACGCGGTTGAACACCACCGGCGCTCGCTCGCTCCAGCGCAACACGATCCACGCGATCACGGCGGGCAACACGGCCCCCACGCTGCTGAACAATACCCACCAGATGAGGCTGCTGAGCAGCGTAAGCACGCTTGTCATGCGGTTTCCTTAAGGATGCTCTGATTCATGCTTCGCAGGTGGCCTTCTGGACATCACCCCATCAAGTCAATTTATGGTGCGGGTGACACCTACGAAGAATTATTCAGAGCATCCTTCAGACCCAGGCGACGCAGCAGTTTATCCATCAGCCATGCCGGCCCAACCAGAAGGTAAGCCAAGTCGGTAAAGAAGCTCGGGCGACGCCCCTCGAACAGGTGGCCGACGAACTGCCCGATCCAGGCCAGCACAAACACGCCGATGCCCAGCTGCAGCAGATGCATCGCACCGACCCGCTGCAACAGGCCCCAGCAGCTGAGCGCAAACAAGCTCAACACGATCAGCAATGCGCCGCCAAGCCAATGCGAATGTTTCCAATACCACGTAAACGCCAGCACGATGGCGAACACCGACCACGCGCCAGGACGCAGCAGTGAGGGCGGCACCGGCGCGGTCCACAGCATGGCGATGGCGCTCCACACGATCAACGGCACGCAGATCCAGTGCAACGCCTGGTTGACCGGATGCTGATGATCACGACTGTAGCTGTCCAGCCAGTCGCGCATGCTGCGTGCCTCGTGCCGGGATTGCCGTGACATCATCCGCGTGCGCCGCTCCGGGAGAATAGATAGGTGGGTTTAGTCCAGCGTGAAGCCGGCCAGGCGTTGCAGCGCCTGGGCGTATTTCGCGGCGGTACCCTCGATTACCTCGGCGGGAACCTTCGGGCCGGGCGCCTGCTTGTTCCAGTCCAGCGTTTCCAGGTAGTCACGCACGAACTGCTTGTCGTAGCTCGGCGGGCTGATGCCGACCTGGTATTGGTCGGCCGGCCAGAAGCGCGAGGAATCGGGTGTGAGCATTTCGTCCATCACATACAGCTTGCCGTGCTCGTCGGTGCCGAACTCGAACTTGGTGTCGGCAATGATGATGCCGCGTTCGGCGGCGAAGGCCGCGGCCCACTTGTAGATGGCGAGCGTGGCGTGACGCACTTGCTCGGCCAGGTCCTCGCCGACGGCTTCGACGACGGCGTCGAAGCTCACGTTTTCGTCGTGATCGCCCACCGCGGCCTTGGTCGAGGGGGTGAAGATCGGTTCGGGCAGCTGCTGGGCCTGGCGCAACCCCGCCGGCAGCCGGATGCCGCACAGCGAACCGGTGGCCTGGTAGTCCTTCCAGCCCGAGCCGATCAGGTAGCCGCGCGCGATCGCTTCCACCGGCACCGGCTTCAAGCGCTTGGTGACCACCGCGCGCTTGCTGTAAAGCGCCAGGTCCGTGCCCGCGGGCAGCACCTCTTCCAGCGGCGTGTGCAGCAGGTGGTTGGGCACGATATCGGCGGTCTTGCCGAACCAGAAATTGGAAATCTGCGTAAGCATTTCGCCCTTGCCCGGAATCGGATCGGGCAGCACCACATCGAAGGCCGAGAGGCGGTCGCTGGCTACGATCAACAGGCGGTTGCCGCTCAGGGCATAGACATCGCGCACCTTGCCGCGGTGGATCAGATCCAGGCCGGGCAGGTTCGATTGCAGCAGGGTGGTGGGCACAATGCGCTCCGATCGGTGTGACAAGCGGGCTATTGTAACGGTCCGGGGCGCCGGACACTGCTAGAATCGCGCGCTTTACATCCGCCCATTGCCGATCGCCCGTTACCGATGCGAACCGTACTGATCGCGGCACTCGGTCTGACCTGTGCCATGCCAGCGCTTGCCGCCGATACGCCGTCCAAACCGGTGCGGCTGGGTCTGTGCGCGGCCTGCCACGGTGAAACGGGCATGGCGCAGATACCCGGCGCGCCGAACCTGGCCGGCCAGCGCCTGGATTACCTGCGCAAGGCGCTGAAGGATTACCGCGACGGCAGCCGCGACGTGCCGCTGATGCGCGCGGCCATCGGCCCGGTGAGCGACGCCGACCTGGATCAGCTGGCGCGCTGGTACAGCGCGCAGACACCGCAACCACAGGCCGCCACGCAGCCATGAGCTACACCTATACCTTCTGGTTCGCCGTGATGGGATTGTTCATGGGGCGCGGCATCGTCGGCGCGGCCGTGGGCGCCATCCTGGGCTTCGTGTTCGACAACCTGCGCTTCAATCAGCGCCGCAGCGCGATCCCCGAATCGGGCGGCTACGTCTCCCCGCTGTTCGCCTTGCTTGGGGCAGTCGCCAAGTCGGACGGGCGCGTGTCGGAAGCCGAAATCGCCGTGATCGAGCGCCTGATGGCGCGCATGGGGCTGGACAACAGCCACCGCCAGATCGCCATCCAGGCCTTCAACACGGGCAAGCAGCCGGAATTTGACGTCACCGGCCCGATCAACGCCTTGCGCCAATGGGTGGGCCTGCGCCGCGACCACGCGTTTCCAGTGCTGGACGTGGTGATCGAAACGGTGCTGGCCGAAGGCAATCCCTCGCCCGAGAAAATGGCAATCCTGCGGCAACTGGCGTTTGCGTTGCGCATCAGCGACATGGAACTGATGGCGCTGATGGCCATGAAGGGTTACGTGTGGCAGGGCGCGGCCGGCGCGCGCGGCGCGCGAGGGGCGCATGCCGGCGGCTATGTGCCGCCGCAGCGCACGACGCAGGGGCCCGATCCGTACGCCGTGCTCGGCATCGCGCGCGACGCGGACGACCGTGCCATCAAGCGCGCCTACCGCAAGTTGATTTCCGAGCACCACCCCGATCGCCTGGGCGACCTGCCCGAAGAGATGCGCAAGCGCGCCGAGGCGCGTGCGAGCGAGATCAACGCGGCCTATGAGCGGATCAAGGCCGAACGCGGTTTCAAATAGCGCCGTTCCCGCGCCGTCGGGGCGGCGGGGGCGCCAAGTTCGGCCGCATGGCAAAATCGCCGCTTGCGGCAAATGTTTCGATGCATCTTCAGCGGCGCGGTATCGACGGCCGTCTTCCAGTCCCCAAGGCCAAGGTTCGCCATGAGCAAGCAATCGACGATTATCGCCCCCTCCATCCTTTCCGCCGATTTCGCGCGGCTGGGCGAGGACACCGCCAAGGTGCTGGCCGCCGGCGGCGACTGGGTGCACTTCGATGTGATGGACAACCACTACGTGCCCAACCTCACCATGGGCCCGATGGTGCTCAAGGCGCTGCGCGATTACGGCATTGCCGCGCACATCGACGTGCACCTGATGGTCAAGCCGGTGGATCGCATCGTGCCGGACTTCGCCAAGGCCGGCGCCAACGGCATCAGCTTCCATCCGGAAGCGAGCGAGCACGTGGACCGTACCCTGGGCCTGATCAAGGATTCGGGCTGCGAAGCGGGCCTGGTGTTCAATCCGGCCACGCCGCTGAACTGGCTCGACCACGTGCTGGACAAGCTGGACCTGATCCTGATCATGTCGGTGAACCCGGGCTTCGGCGGGCAGAAATTCATTCCCTCGGCGCTGGACAAGCTGCGGCAAGTGCGCCGCCGCATCGACGAAAGCGGCCGCGCGATCCGCCTGGAAGTGGATGGCGGCGTCACCGCCGACAACATCGGCCAGATCGCCGCCGCCGGCGCCGATACCTTCGTGGCCGGCTCGGCCATCTTCAATGCGCCCGACTATCAGGCAGTGATTCAGCGCATGCACGCCAGCGTCGGCTGAACGGCGCCGGGTGAGACCAGGAAAAAGAAAGGCCCGGCACAGGGGGAAGTCTGCGCCGGGCTGGAGGGGCGTCGAAAGACGCTAGAGGAGACACCTTCGGCAGAAGCGACTTGTCCGGGACTGGAGGACGGGAGGCTCGGCCGTCGTTCCAGACCAGGGCGAGTTCCACGGCTTATGGATCACGCGCCTGCCGATAATTGGGACAGGGTCGGATCCGGTTGGTTCCCGAATTCGGGAAAAAATTTACGGCCGCTCAAAAAAATCCCCTCCGCAAGCGTGGAGGGGAAAGGAACGTCGGTCGGGAATGATCGGGATACGGCTTGGAAGCGCGGTTTTGGCGGCGGCTCATCCGGCGGTGCGACGGGCCCGCGTCCTTGCCGGCCCATCGCACCCTTACCTTCCACGGCTGCTACCAGAACACGGTCAGGGGAGACTCAACAGCAGGCCCAGCACCAGCGCACCCAGGGCCAGCATCACGCGCAAAGGCTCAAAGCCGCGGAGTTCGGCGTTGGGGTCGATCGAGGGGTCGGCGCGCATGAGGTCGGTCCGGTGTGGGCTTGGGGCTATCACACACCCCAGCCCGGCGCGCCAACCGGCGCCAGCGGGGCGATCGGCCGATGGAATCTGGCAGAACGCGGGCAAAAGCCCCACCCGGCTTGCGCAAGCGCGACCCGCATAGCAACCTGCGCGCCATCATCACGAGGAATCCGCACGCCATGGGACGCAACATTGCCATCGTCGAAGATGAGCCGCTGATCCGCGCCAACTATGTGGAGGCGCTCAATCGGTTCGGCTACGACACGCGCGGCTACGGTTCGCGCCAGGAGGCTTCCAACGCATTCGGCATACGCCTGCCGGAGCTGGTGATCATCGACATCGGCCTGGGCGACGAGCCGGAAGGCGGGTTCGATCTGTGCCGCGAGCTGCGCGCACGCTCGGCGACCTTGCCGATCATTTTCCTCACCGCGCGGGATTCGGATTTCGACGTGATTTCCGGCCTGCGCCTGGGCGCCGACGACTACCTCAGCAAGGACACCAGCCTGCATCAGCTGGCCGCGCGCATTGCCGCGCTGTTCCGCCGGATCGAATCGCTGAAGGCGCCGGCATCGAGCGAAACGGTGATCGGGCATGGCCCGCTCAAGCTCGAATCCGAGCGCATGCGCGTAAGCTGGAACGACGTGGAAGTGCCGCTTACCGTGACCGAGTTCTGGATGGTGCACACGCTGGTGCGTTTTCCCGGCCACGTGAAAAACCGCGACCAGCTGATGCGCGAGGCGGAGCTGGTGGTGGATGACGCCACCATTACCTCGCACATCAAGCGCATCCGCAAGAAATTCATTGCGGTGGCGGCGGACTTCGATGCCATCGAGACCGTGCACGGCGTGGGTTACCGGTGGCGTCCGTGATTCGGGTCGTTTTGGCGCTCTTTGCGCTGTTTGTCCTGGTTGGGGCGGCAGTCGCAAACGATCAAGGCGGCGGCGTGCTTGTCTATGGAGGCAGCGGCAAAGCCGGGTGGGGCATCATGGCGGACGTTCCGCAAGGCTGGACGTCGGACTGTTGCACGTATGCCAAGGCCATCGGTGTCAATTTGGCGCTGTATCAAGGCGAATGGACCGGAAAGCCGGAGCGGGTGATCTTGCTCAACGTTTGGGATCGAACGCTGCCAACGCTCCAGGCTGAACTTGATGCTGATCGCCGGCAATACATGCAGCGCGATCCGAAGGCGACGATTGAACCGCTGCCCATCGTCGCGTCGGCAAACATGGTCTGCAAGGGAGTGTTCTACCGCGGCTCGGACCATGAGGACGATGCGGTGGTCTTTTGCGAGCCTCCCACGTCCAGCGGCGTGCGAGTGAGTTGGTCGATGACCGTGGCCGATGCCGATCCGGAACGTTCGAACTTGCTCAAGATATTCGCCCACATTGCAGGCAGGGCCAATTACATGTCGTGCAGGTCAGGATGCAGCTCGACGCCGAATGCCCGTGGCCATTAACCTTTTGCGTCGCCGTTCGCTTCGCGTCGCTTTCGAATGACCCTGCGCCACAAACTGCTGCTCGTTGCGCTCTGCACGCTGGCGCTGCCCGTGGCGGGCTGGTTGTATGTGCGCCAGATGGAAACCTTGCTGCGCCAGGGCCAGGAGCAGGCGCTGATGGCGACGGCCACCGCCGTGGCGCGCAGCCTTGCCGTCACCGACGCGCCGCTGCCGCTGGCGGGCAAGGGGTGGTACGTACAGCAGGCGGTCAGCCCCATCACGGTGGATGGCTATGGCGACGACTGGGCGCCGATGACGCCATGGAGCCAGTCGCTGGGCAAGAACGCCAAGCTGCTGCTGGCCGAGGACGACAACGGCTTCTATCTCTACATCGACGTGCGCGTCAGCCGCCGCACGCGCGCGGACGCGGCCGATCCCAATGCGTTGTCGGCCGATCATGTGATCTTGGATCTGTACCAGGGCGACCAGCACCGGCGTTACCTGCTGGCCAGCGCGGCACCGGGTGCCTTCACGGCGTTGCCGCTGGATCCCCCCAGCGGCGAATTGCCCGACCGCATCACCGGCCAGTGGCAAGAGGACGGCAGCGGCTATCGCGCCGAACTGGGCTTGCCGCGCGGCCTGGGGCTGACTTCGCTGGGTGTGGGCGTATACACGGCGGTGGACGGCGGCAACCCGATGGCGGCGGACGTGCGTCCGCTGTGGCGCTACTCGCCCGATCTTTCGCAGGAGCTTTCGCGCCTCGCGCCCGAGGATACGCGCGCGCGCCTGCTGGCGCCGGCCGGCTGGCTGCTGGCGCAGACCGGACGCTTGTCCACCACCGGGCCGCAGCCGGGCTGGCTGTCGTCGTTCGTGTACCGTTCGCTGCTCGCCAATCCGCTGGAGGATGCCGAACCCTGGACCTCCGACGCGCCGCGCCTGGATCTGCCCGAAGTGCAGGGCGCGCGCGCGGGCCAGCCCACCGCGATCTGGCGCCAGGGCGAGCAGCGCGACAGCGTGGTGCTGGCCACCGCCGTGCCGGTGGAGCGCGATCACAGCGTGGTCGGCGTGCTGCTGCTGGAGCAGGCCAGCCGCGCGGTGCCGTTGCTGGCCAACCGCGCGTTCCTCAGCCTGTTGCTTACCAGCTTCGGCGTGATGCTGGTGGCCGGCGCGATCCTGCTGCTGTTCGCCACGCGCCTGAGCTTGCGCCTAAGTCGCTTGCGCGACGCGGTGGAGCGCGCGCAGATCAACGATGGACGTCTGGACGGCCAGATGATCCAGGGCCAATTTCCGATGGCGCAGTCCGACGACGAAATCGGCGACCTGGCGCGAAGCTTCCAGCGTCTGTTCGAAGCTGTCGGCGGCTATACCGACTACTTGCGCACGCTGGCGTCGAAGCTGTCGCACGAACTCAATACGCCGCTGGCGATCGTGAAATCCTCGCTGGACAACCTTGAGCACGCCGAACTCTCCAACGAGGCCCAGCCTTACCTGGCCCGCGCGCGCGACGGGGTTGCGCGCCTGGGCACGCTGGTGCGCGCGATGAGCGAAGCCAGCCGGATGGAACGCGCGATCGCCGCGGCCGAGCCGGAGGACGTGGATCTGGTCGATGTGGTGCGCGGTTGCGCGGACGCCTATCGCCCCCTGGCCGGCATGCGCCAGCTCGATTGCGCGCTGCCTGACCAGCCCGTCCACCTGCACGGCGCGCCCGAACTCATCGCGCAGGCGCTGGACAAATTGTTCGACAACGCCTTGTCGTTCACGCCTGCCGATGGCTGGTTGCGGCTGAGCCTGCGCGCCGTCGAGGGTGGCGCGGAGATCGAGCTGGCCAACCAGGGCCCGCCGTTGCCGGCGGCGATGCAGGGGCGGCTGTTCGATTCGCTGGTCAGCCTGCGCGACAAAGCCACGCCCGGCGACGCGCCGCATCTGGGATTGGGCCTTTATGTGGTGCGCCTGGTCGCGGAACGGCACGGTGGCCTTGCCGCCGCCCGCAATCTCGAAGATGGATCGGGCGTGGCGTTCAGCCTGCGCCTGCATGGCATGCCCAGGCAACGATTGGCCGGTTGACCGGTACATACGTTTCCCTGCGTGCAGCAGGGGGAGGGTCAAGGCGGAGCCAAGCCCATCCGCCGTGCGGCACGCTCGTGCGACCCTTCCCCGGCCTCCCCCGGCAGGGAAAGAAGCCGTTCCACGCGAGCATTGATCGCCCATCCCTATACAATCCCCCTCCTACGCTTCACCCAATGGATTTCCCCCACGTGATTTCTCGCGACGAATTCGATGCGCTGGCCGCGCAAGGGCACACTCGTATCCCGTTGGTGCGCGAAGTGTTCTCCGACCTGGACACGCCGCTGTCGGTCTACCTGAAGCTGGCCGACGGTCCCTACACCTTCCTGTTCGAATCGGTCGAGGGCGGCGCGACCTGGGGGCGCTATTCGATCATCGGCCTGCCGGCCCGGCGCGTGTATCGCCTGCGTGGCCACGAGCTGGAAGTGGAAGAGGCCGGCGAGGTGATCGAGCGGCGCCACCTGGACGATCCGCTCGCTGAAATCGAGGCGTTGCGCCAGCAGTTCGACGTGCCGCGCCTGCCGCAGCTGCCTGCGTTCAGCGGTGGCCTGGTGGGTTATTTCGGCTTCGAGACCATCGGCTACATCGAGCCGCGCCTGGCGCGGTGGGATCGCCCGGACGAACTGGGCACGCCGGACGTGTTGCTGATGCTGGCCGAAGAGGTGGCGGTTTTCGACAACCTCAAGGGCCGCCTGTACCTGATCGTGCACGCCGATCCCGCCCAGCCGCAGGCCTATGCGCATGCCCAGCGCCGCCTGGACGCCCTCACGCACCGCCTGCGCCAGGGCGGCGCTTCCTACCCGCAGCTTACGCAGTCGACCGCGCTCAACGAGAGCGATTTCAAATCCTCCTTCACGCGCGAAGAATTCGAAGCGATGGTCGAGCGCGCCAAGGAGTACATCCGCGCCGGCGATATCTTCCAGGTGGTGCCCTCGCAACGCCTGAGCGTGGGTTTCAACGCACGGCCGGTGGACGTCTACCGCGCGCTGCGCGCGATGAACCCCTCGCCGTACATGTATTTCGTCGACCTGGGCGATACGCAGATCGTCGGTTCCTCCCCGGAAATCCTCGCGCGCATGAAGGACGGCAAAGTCGTGGTGCGTCCGCTCGCCGGCACGCGCAAGCGCGGCGCCACCGAGGAGGAGGACCGCGCGCTCGAAGCCGAATTGCTGGCCGATCCGAAAGAACGCGCCGAGCACGTGATGCTTATCGACCTTGGGCGCAACGACATCGGCCGCATCAGCGAAACGGGCACGGTCGAGGTGAGCGAATCGTTCGTGGTCGAACGCTATTCGCACGTCATGCACATCGTCTCGCAGGTGCAGGGCAACGCCAGGCCGAACCTCAGCTACATGGACGTGCTCAAAGCCACCTTCCCGGCCGGCACGCTGAGCGGCGCGCCGAAGATCCGCGCCATCGAGATCATCCAGGAGCTCGAACCCTACAAGCGCAACATCTACGCCGGCGCGATTGGCTGGATCGGCTGGTGGGGCGATGCGGACACCGCCATCGCCATTCGCACGGCAGTAATCCAGAACGGCCGCCTCCACGTGCAGGCGGGCGCGGGCATCGTCTACGACTCCGATCCGGCGTGCGAATGGGAAGAGACGATGAACAAGGGCCGGGCGCTGTTCCGCGCCGTGGCGCAGGCTGCGAAAGGACTTTGAGTCATGCCGCGTAACCGTGTTCGTTTTGGCTATCTGGCCGTCATGTCGATGCTGGCATGCACATCGTCGTTATCCGCGCGCGATGCGTCGCAAGGCTGGCCGGATACGCCGCTCGCCCGCACGCAGGCCTTGGCGGAATTGCAGACGCTCAATGCGCAACTGCTCAGCCATCCAAGCGCAACGCTGACGCTGGAACGATGGTGCGGCGCGCACCATCTTGCGCCGCAGGCGAAGGTGATTGCGCAACGCGTGCACGGTGCGGACAAGCCGCTGCCCGAGGGCGCACGCGCCTTGCTCGGCATCGGCCCGGACGAGCCCGTGCGCTATCGCCGCGTGGCGCTTAGCTGCGGCGGTGTGGTGCTGTCGGACGCGGACAACTGGTACGTGCCCGCACGCCTCACCCCCGACATGAACAAGCAGTTGGACAACTCCGACATCCCGTTCGGCAAGGTCGTGCAGCCGCTGCACTTCCGCCGCCAGACGCTGTCGGCCGAACTGCTCTGGTCGCCCTTGCCGGAAGGCTGGGACAGCGGCACCCCCTTGCCGCCTGCCGCCAACCAGCTTTTGGCGATTCCCGACCACGTGCTGCAACACCGCGCCGTGCTTTACACCGGCAACAACCAGCCTTTCAGCCTGGTGGTCGAAAGCTATACCCGCCGGGTGCTTGCACGCCCTTGACCGACAAGGTTGAGGCGTGGCGCGTCCGGCTCCTGTTAATTCCCGATGGGCATATGCCGGCCGGCGGGGCGGCGGTATCATTTTCAAGCCCCTCCCCATGAACTGGCCTGGCAAGTGAGACAGCCATGTTGTTGATGATCGACAATTACGACAGCTTCACCTTCAACCTCGTGCAGTACCTGGGCGAGTTGGGACAAGAGGTGAAGGTGGTGCGCAATGACGCGCTCGATATCGCCGGCATCCGCGCGCTGCGGCCGTCGCACATCATGATTTCGCCCGGTCCCGGCACGCCGGACGACGCGGGGATCTCGCTGGACGTGCTCACCGAACTGGGCGGCGAGATTCCCGTGTTCGGGGTGTGCCTGGGCCATCAGGCCATCGGCCAGGCGTTTGGCGGCAAGGTGATTCGCGCCAAGCAGATCATGCACGGCAAAACGTCTCCGGTGCGCCATCGCGGCCAGGGTGTGTTTGCGGGGCTGCCCGATCCGTTCGAGGCCACGCGCTACCACTCGCTGGTGGTGGAGCAGTCCTCGCTGCCCGATTGCCTGGAGGTCACCGCCTGGACCGAGCATGCGGATGGCAGCATCGACGAGATCATGGGCCTGCGCCACAAGACGCTGGCGGTCGAGGGCGTGCAGTTCCATCCCGAATCCATCCTCACCCAGTACGGCCACGACTTGCTGCGCAATTTCCTGGGCCTGCCGCTGCAAAGCCTCGCGGCATGACCGGGCGGGCCATCACCATCACGCCCCAGCAGGCGCTGCAGCGCACGATCGAGCATCGCGAAATTTTCCACGATGAAATGATCGCCCTGATGCGGCAGATCATGAACGGCGAAGTGAGCCCGCTGATGACCGCCGCGATCATCACGGGCCTGCGCGTAAAGAAAGAAACGGTCGGCGAGATCACCGGCGCGGCGCGGGTGATGCGCGAACTGTCGGCCAAGGTGGATGCGCCGCCGCATCCGCACTTCATCGACATCGTCGGTACCGGCGGCGACGGCGCCTCCAGCTTCAACATTTCCACCGCCTCGATGTTCGTCGCGGCGGCGGCGGGTGCGCGCATCGCCAAGCACGGCGGGCGCAGCGTGTCGTCCAAGTCCGGCAGCGCGGACGTGCTGGAGGCTCTGGGCGCGTGCATCGAGCTGAGCCCGGCCCAGGTGGCCCAGTGCATGGCCCAGACCGACATCGGTTTCATGTACGCGCCCAACCATCATCCGGCCATGAAAATCGTGGCCCCGGTGCGCAAGGAAATGGGCGTGCGCACGCTGTTCAACATCCTTGGGCCGCTGACCAATCCGGCGGGCGCGCCGAACATCCTGATGGGCGTGTTCCATCCGGACCTGGTCGGTATCCAGGTCCGCGCGCTGCAGGCGCTGGGCGCCCATCACGCGATGGTGGTGTGGGGTCGCGACGGCATGGACGAGATCTCGCTGGGCGCGGCCACCCTGGTGGGCGAGCTGCGCAATGGCCAAGTGCACGAGTACGAGATCGAGCCGGAGGATTTTGGCCTTGCCATGGCCTCCAGCCGCAACCTGCGGGTCGATGACGCGGCCCAATCCAAGGCGATGCTGCTCGATGCGCTGCAGGACCGGCACGGCGTGCCGCACGACATCGTCTGCCTGAACGCGGGCGCCGCCCTCTATACCTGCGGCCTGGCCGGGTCCATTGGTAGCGGTATCGAGCTGGCGCGGGCCACCATCGCCAGTGGCGCTGCCCACGCCAAGATGGAAATGTTCGTGGCAACCACGCGCCGACTCGCCGATACTACGGCGTGAAAGGCGCGTAAAATTCCCGGCTCCTGCGTTTCACCCGCTCCCTGTTGACTGCAAGCCCATGACCGACATCCTGCAACGCATCCTTGCTCGCAAGGCGGAAGAGCTTGCCGAGCGCAGCACTAAATTGCCGCTCAAAGAGCTATCGGCGCGCGCGGCCGACATGCCCGATACGCGCGGCTTTTCCGCCGCGATCGAGGCGAAGATCGCCGCCGGTTTGCCCGCCGTCATCGCCGAAGTGAAGAAGGCCAGCCCGAGCAAGGGCGTCATCCGCCCGGAGTTCGACCCGGCCGCGATCGCGCGCAGCTACGAAATGGCCGGAGCGGCCTGCCTTTCGGTGCTTACCGACAAGGACTTTTTCCACGGCTGCGAGGACTTCCTGCAGCAGGCGCGCGCGGCATGCTCGTTGCCGGTGCTGCGCAAGGACTTCGTGATCGATCCCTACCAGGTGTACGAGGCGCGCGCGATCGGCGCCGACTGCATCCTGCTGATTGTCGCGGCACTCGGCGATGCCGATCTGCTGGAATTGTCGCTGCTGGCCGCCGAGCTTGACCTGGACGTGCTGTGCGAAGTGCACGACGCGGAGGAAATGGAGCGCGCGCAGGCTTTGCCGGTGCCGCTGATCGGCGTGAACAATCGCAACCTGCGCACCTTCGAAACCTCGCTCGACACCTCGATCGAGCTGCAGGAGTTGATGGAATACGACCGCGTGCTGGTGGCCGAATCGGGCATCCACACGCCCGCCGACGTGGCACGCCTGCGCGATGCCGGCATCAACGCCTTCCTGGTCGGCGAAGCTTTCATGCGCGCGCCCGATCCGGGCGTGGAGCTGAAGCGGCTGTTCAACACGAACTGACGACCATGGTGACAGGGGACAAGACGGCCACGCCGGAACCTACCGGCGCCCAGGCGAGTGCGTCGCGTGTGGTGCTGTTCGATTTCGACGGCGTGCTGTTTCATGGCGATTCCTTCCGCATGTTCATCCGCCACCGCTACCGGCGCTCGCTGCCGTGCAAACTGCTGGCGCTGCTGACGTCGCCGTGGTGGCTGCTGTGCGGGGTGTTCTCGCGCTGGTGGGCGGCGCGCGCGCTGGTGCATGCGGCGCTGTTTGGCATGAGCCCCAAGCGTTACCAGCAGGCGGTCGAGGCGTTCGCCGAGCAGGTCGTGCGCCGACCGCGCCAGTTCTGCCGCGATGGCCTGCAGGCCCTGCGCAAGCATCTGGCCGCGGGCGACGAGGTGGTGGTGGTTACCGGCTGCGAACAGACGCTGGCAGCGCGATTGCTGGCACAGATCGGCCTGCCGGAAGTGGGCGTGATCGGCTCGCAGTTCAGGCCCGGCTGGTCGGGCATGCGCATCACCGTGCACAACATCGGACGCCGCAAGGTGCAAAGTTTGGCTGCCAAGGGCATAAAAAGCTGGCGCGTCGCCTACGGCGATTCGGTGCATGACATTGCCATGCTCAAGCAGGCGCACCAGGCCGTGCTGGTGAATGGCTCGCTCAAGCTGTGCAAGCGGGTGGAAAAGGCGCTGGGGCGGCCGGTCGCGCGCGTGGAGTGGTACTGATCTTGCCTTGGGAAGCTCGCGGGTTACGCCGTTGCCCCCTCTCCGGGGTGGGGGAGGGAGCGGGAGGAGCGGCCATCCTGCCCGATGCTTCCGCACGAACGGGGCTTTGAGTCAGAGGGGCCGAGGCGGGCGTGCCCCGCACCTGGGCCTTGTCCTTACCCTAAATACCCAGTGCATTCCTACGCGCTCCCCCGCGTATCCCGGGGGGGCGGGACGAGAAGCGCCTCGCCACGCCAGGCCCTTATCCCACGCAGTGGCCTCAGCGGGTGCCGCGCACCACGATGGTCTTGCCGGACACCTCGATCATCCCTTGCTCTTCCAGCTGCTTGAGCACGCGCCCGACCATCTCGCGCGAGCAGCCCACGATGCGGCTTACTTCCTGGCGCGAAATGCGGATCTGGGTGCCTTCCGGGTGGCTCATCGCGTCCGGTTCCTGGCACAGGTCCAGGAGGGTGCGGGAGATGCGGTTGGTCACATCCATGAAGGCCATCCGGCTCACCTGGCGCGAGGTGCGCAGCAGGCGGTGGGTGAGCTGGGCGCCGATGGCGAACAGGATCTTGGGGCATTCGTCGCGCAGGGGGCCTTCCATCAGCTGGAACAGGCGTTCGTAGCTGATTTCGGCCATCTCGCAGGCGCTACGGGTGCGCACCATCGATTCGCGCTGCGCCTGCTCCACGAACAGGCCCATCTCGCCGATGAACTGGCCGCGGCTGATATAGGCCAGGATCAGCTCGCGCCCCTGTTCGTCCTCGGTACACACGGCCAGCGACCCTTCGATGACGTAATAAAGGGTGTTGGCCGGGTCGCCCGGACGGATGATGGCGGTCTTGCCCGGATAGCGGCGGCGGTGGCACAGGCCAAGGAAACGTTCCATGGCGGCGGGGTCGGGCGCGAAGCCGAGAGGTGCCTGTGACTTCTCGAAAGCCTGTTGTAATTGATATTTCAGCTGCACCACAGAGATTTTCCCCAAGCTGGTTTGGTTCATGGGCCGCCCCATCCAGCGGCCAGGAATCGCACGTCCCTGACAACTTTCTCATTATGGCAAAGTCGGCGCGAGCCCCGAAGGTTCAGTTTTCACCCAATTTGCCGCATACTTCGCAATCCTCCGGATGGTGACAGTTGCCATCGTCCGTACACAAGGGGCGTGCAGGATAAGGGTCCAGCATGCCTTTCCAATCCAGCGGGGACCCTTGTAGCTAACCCGCCTCACCTGTCGGCCGTGACCCGGCCATGGAGTGTCGCCGTGGTGAAACCCCTCCCGCGCCTGCGTCTGCAGGGCTTCAACAACCTTACCAAGGCCCTGAGCTTCAATATCTACGACATCTGCTATGCGGTGTCCGAAGACCAGCGCCAGCGTTACATCGAGTACATCGACGAGCAGTATGACGCCGATCGTCTCACCCAGATACTCACCGACGTGGCCGAAATCATCGGCGCGAACATCCTTAACGTCGCCCGCCAGGACTACGACCCCCAGGGTGCCTCGGTGACCATCCTGATCTCCGAAGAGCCGGTGGTGGAAAAGCTGGGCCGCGACACCATCTCCGAGGCGGTGGTGGCGCACATGGACAAGAGCCACATCACTGTCCACACCTACCCGGAAACCCACCCGCACAACGGCATCGCGACCTTCCGCGCGGACATCGATGTTGCCACCTGCGGCGTGATTTCCCCGTTGAAGGCACTGAACTACCTGATCGACAGTTTCGAGTCCGACATCGTGGTGTGCGACTACCGCGTGCGCGGCTTCACCCGCGACGTGAAGGGCAAGAAGCATTTCATCGACCACAAGATCAACTCGGTGCAGGATTACCTGGCGCGCCACATCCGCCAGAAATACGAAATGTTCGATGTGAACGTGTACCAGGAAAACATTTTCCACACGAAAATGCACATCAAGGACTTCGACCTCGATACCTACCTGTTTGAAGCGCACGCCGACGATCTATCGTTCAAGGAACGCCAGAAGATCGAGCAACTGCTGCGGCGGGAGATCGAGGAGCTGTTCCACGGACGCAACCTGATGTAATGAAAAAGCCCGCCTCCATGGCGGGCTCAGACTGCTGACGAACCCCGTGTTTTACGAAACACGGGGTTCTCTGTATCAGGCCCCAGCGAAAGCATGATGGCGGCAATGAAAAACGATCGGCCCGATCGTGATCGCCGCCTGACGCGGCTGAGG